>PPYE01046148.1_pt1 | contig 393204 bp, 391 predicted proteins | sample 1559881 | NCBI WGS metagenome assembly PPYE01 (sample SAMN08240022, study PRJNA423297) | Human gut metagenome, whole genome shotgun sequencing project.
AAATAAGGACTAAATTAGTGCAACCCCTTGTATTTACTGGAGTTTTCTAACTTGTCCTTATTATAACTCGACCATGAGGTGTAATGCGCGGAACAGGTTTGCCGTATGCCTTCTCAAACTTTCCCTGCACGCCACGCATATAGTTTTCCAAGTGCATTGCCACCTTCGGCATTCCGGACTTGTCCAGAAAGAGGAATCCACTGCAACCATCCACCAGCGCTTCCACTTTCGTGGACGCTCTGGCTTTTACTACACGCCGCAACGCTGCACAAACGGTATCTGTCATGGGAACATTGCGGATACCGCTTTTTGTTTTCGGCGGTGTGACAAAGTAGGGCTTTTCAGCCGTCCGGCAAAGCTGCCGCCGGACATGGATACAGTGCCGTTCAAAGTCGATATCTGCTCGTGTCAGGCCATACAACTCACTCACACGCAAGCCGGTTCCCATAAGAATGACGATATCATCATAATAGTTGCCGCCATAGTCTTGAACGAATTGCAGATATTTCTCCTGCTGTTCTCTGGTCAAGGCATTGCGCACATAAGCGTCCTTCGGCACAACGTCCGACAGCTTGAACTTAAATGGATTCTTGCGGATGATGTCATCCTCTACCGCCATCTCAAACGCCGGTCTGACAACGCTTTGCAGGATTCCTATGGTGTTTTGCTTGAAACCGCTGTCATGCAGAAACACGAACCAGCCTTTCGCATCGGACAATTTTACCGTTTTGATGGCTTTTTGCCCGAAAGGGTCAGCATGAATCCGCTTGACCGCTGTGTTGTACGACCGAAGTGAATTGGGTTTCAACCCACGTTTCAGATTCATATAGCGGTCAACCAGATCAGCCACCGTCATCTCTCCGGCGGCGTAGTCGATGCCGTCTGCCAGATCGCGCCACAGTTCTTCCTCTTTTTTCCGCAGCTCTGTCAGGGATTTAGCGTAAATACAACGCCGTTTCTTGTGGATATCGGTATAACGATAATCGTAGGTGCCGTTTGCTCTCTGGCTTTCGCCATCCTTCAAAACACGGCCCTTGCTATCCTTGCGCTTTTCAGGCATTTAGAAGCTCCTTTCTGTGAAAAGCGCATATAGGGGTTAATTTTAGTATACCATACCGACCATGCGATTTCCACCGATATCGAATAGAAAAGACGTTGCATCATTCTCAAATAGAATACGCCTGCTCGATAAAGTAATCAAACAGACGGCGCTTGATCAAACGCTTGTTGCCCACCCAAAGGACAAATTTGCACTTATCCTCGTTGGTGATCTCACGCAGTTTATTGATGCCAATGCCGGAATAAGCCGCAGCTTCCTCCAGCGTTAAATTGCTCTTTTCCCAAATCGGAACTTGTCGGGACTTGGTCCCTCCATCTTGCTGATGCAAGACCGTTCCGTCGCTTGAAGTCCCCACCGGGGACTTCATTGCTTCGCAAACGCGAACTTCCTTCATAGGCAGACCTCCAATTCCTTGTAACCGAACGTCTGTAACCGGGCAGGAAAACTCTCTTTTTCTGCACACAGGGCATCCGGTGGGCTTTATACTTTTTCTTATTCTTTTAAGGTTACATGGTTACAGAAAGAGAACAACGCAGCAGTCATGCGGCTTTTGGGCTGTAACTGCAGCGTAACCAAACCTGTAACCAGACGTGTGACCGCTGCTCGTCAGAAGGGAAAGCCCAGTTGCTTGGCTTCCGCATCCGTTATTTCGGAGAAATTTTCAGCCCCGGTTTCGGGGCTGGTTACGCGCTCCCAGCCTTTCTGGACACCGTACTTCGGGTAACGCTTGGCGGTCTTGTGAGCCTGCCAGCCTTGGATATCGCCGCGCGAAATTCCTGTGTTCATAATCTCGCAGATAGCACGGGTCTCCCACTCTGCCGGGATGTTGGTGTTGCCCAGCGCCTCCGCATAGAGCTGCTTGGAACACACCCGGTCCCCTGTGTAGTCCTCCAGAAAGGCGTAGATCATGCCAGCCTGCGCGTCCTCCTGCATGAAGTCTTGCTGGTGGGCTTGCAGCGTTTCTTGCATGGCAGGGCTGAATGCCAGCTTATAATTGCCGCTGTTGTAGATGGTCATGGCTTCTGCCCAGAGCTGGTCGATATAGGCGCGGGATTCCTCCTCGTTGTCCAGAATGTGCACCTCGGCCAGTTCCGCATCCACCGGGATGGGGATAAAACGGCGGTTGCCTGTGCGGTCACGGGGCAAAAAATCCTGCCGATTTGTCGTACCAGCAAAAACACACTGACGCAAACGGTCGGCAGGATGGGTCTCGTAGGGGACTTTATAGGTTTCCTTCTGTTTGCTGAGAAAACTCTTGATCTCCTCGATGCTCTTGGCATTGGCAGTGGCGATCATCTCCGACATTTCGATGATCCAGTGGCCTTGCAGTTTGCGGAACACATTGTCATCGTCCAGCCGCCGCAGGTCATCTGAGAACCACTCGTCCTTGACCGCCAGCAGCCGAAAAAAGGTGGACTTTCCCGCACCTTGCCCGCCCACCAGACAGAGCATGGTTTCAAATTTACATCCCGGCTGGAACACCCGCTTGATGGCTCCCAGCAGGAATATCTTCATAGCTTCGCAAGTGTACTCGTCCTCCGCAGCACCGAGAAAGTGGTGCAGGACATGGGCTATCCGCCCCGTCCCATCCCATTTCAGGCCGTTCAGGTAGTCTCGGATGGGGTGGTAGCGGTTCTCGTTGGCAACGATGCGGATGGCTGATTCGATCTTCTTCTCGCTGGAAATACCGTATTTCTCCATTCTCCGCAGGATATACTTCATATCGGTATCGTTCAGGGTCTTGCCGGAGCGAGGCCAGCCCACAGGCTTTACGATGTCGATGCGCTCGCTCAACAGGTTTAGCCGGATGGCATCGGCAAGCACATGGTCGTTCTGCAAAATCGTGATACAGTTTTGGATCGTTCGCTGGATCTCTCCGTTGGAGTGCTTGGCCAGCATTTCCTTCACATCGGCAACAGTTCGGGGAGCGCGTTCTTCGTTGACTTCTTTGCTCAATAAACATCACCTCATACTATTATTGAAAACGATTTTCTGACTTTTCGGCGGTAGGCGGCGTAGATAGCTTCCGCTGTGCCTGTTCTGCCTGCAAGCGGCTCAGCAGTTGCAGAACGGAATCCCGTGCTTTCTCCTTGACCTGTTCTTTGCCTTTCTGCCGAACTTCCGGCTTCAGCAGCTTCTCTTGCAGACGTGTAGCGGTGGTCTGCATAGTCTTGAGGAACTTGTCCAGCACGGTGTCCAACCGATGGGCGGCATACTCTCTCGTGGACTGCGGAGCCTTGCGTTTCGGGGACAGCACCCACTTCTTCGTGTCCTCGATCATCCGCATATCTTCCGTGCGGGTCTCGGTGCGTACCACGTCCGTCACGACCTCCACCGCCTTGTCGTAGGCCGCAGCTGAAACATCTTCCAGCAGGGTCTCCATGTCCGAAACTTTCAGGGTCAACTCGTTCAGCTTGCTCTGCTGGGCGGCAAGCTGCTTCTTTTGCTTGGCAAGAATGAAGTCCTGCTTTTCCAGATATTTGCGGTTTCCGTACTCCGCTTCTTCTTCAAGATCCAGCCCATGCCGCTTGGCGATCTCAAACAGCATCTTTCGGCAGGCGGCATCAAAGGTGATCTTGCGGTTGTTCCGGCGGCTGAGGGGCTTGTCCGGGTCGGGCAGCTCGAAGCCCAGTGCTTCCAATGCCTTTTCCTGCTGGGGTGCCACCTCGCCGTACTTATTTTCGCAGTCGAACACATGACGCTCGTGGATGTGGGGTGTGCTTTCGTCCAGATGCAATGCCCAGTCCAGTACATGAACGTGTTCGCCATACTTGACCTTGAACTCCTCAATGAACTCGGTGACGATGTTCAGCAAGTCCTCTGCCGAAGCGTGTTCATCCAGCGTTCCAAGTTGATAGATGGTCTCTTCCGGGCAGGTCTTGCGGCTGGACAGCAGGTCGGGAATGGAGCGGTTGCGCTCTGTGTGCCGGATCTTGGCATTGCGCTCGTTCTGGCTTTCGATAAAGGCTGTGTAGTGGGTCTCGTAGAATTGCCGTTCCACATCTGAGAAGGTTGCCGCCAGATCATCCGGGTCGGGTGGAGCAAGAGCCGAGCGGAAACCGTGGAAGCAGTCCCAGTAGATGTTGCCCTTGACTCGTTCCGGGTCGATGTGCTCACTGTTGGCAAGATTGAAACTGCGGTCGTTGTGCTTGGGGTTGTAAGTGCCGTGGGTTCCGGCTCGTCCGTTGTGTCGTGTTAATTTCAGATAGACATCCCTCTTTTCCTGTATTTTTTGTGTACGGCCACTCGTGCGATCAAATCACAGGAGTGATACAATTCTTCTAAGCAACGGGTCTCGCATTTCAAGACCGTGTCTTGAAATCTTCTCTCGGAATCGAGAGGTAATCCTTTCGGAAAAGGATTTATGTGTTTGTTATACTGCAAAGAAAGTGACCTACCGCTCCTTCCCTCAGTGGGAGATCATGGCGTTTGTCGCTTTCCGCTTAGAAGAGTTTGCTTTCGCTCTGCAAGAAAAGTATAACAGAGAAACTTGGAATCGAACAGGAACTGAGAGTTCCTAATTTTCGGTGAAAGTAGGAAGCATCGTTCCCATTTCTTGTTGCATCGCTATTCTTTCTTTGCGGGGAATCATTAAGATGCTGCATCTCTGTAATTATCATAGCACCTGAAATCACTAATGTCGTGGGCTTCGTAGGCCTCTTATTGGCCCCCTAAGTGAACCTGTTTTGATTACTTTTCCCCGATTTTGGTATAAAGTTTAGCGGAGGCTTCTTTCATTTCAACAGCTTGCCGGGAGAGTGCGCAGCAGCGGAGCTGCTGGATCTGCCGCCATTTTGCGCCAGATAATATACCCAGTAGGATATGACGCACAGCATCATATCACTGGGCAAGGCGTTCCCCCTTGACTCCCTTCAAAGAGCTGGTCTCGCCTGTCGGCTCGGTCGGTGCTTCAAAAGGCCAGTGGCCTTTTGAGGTCGCCGCAGGCGACCCGCACCTCTCTGCACTCTTGCTCCGGGCAAGCTGTCCTGAACGGACAGCTCGTCCGGCTTTTTCAGTTGGCCAAAATGACCAACTGATTCTGTTACGGGTAAAATCAAGTGCCGGGTGGCGGCACCTGATTTTCAACAGACCTTGAGACGGTACGAAAAACGATGTGCTCATTTTGAGTACTTGCAGCATCTGTAACACGTTTTCAATAGACTTTTTGTCGGCAGGAGTTGCTGCAATAGCGGGCATCTGCACGTTTGGGCGTGAATTTTTCACCGCAGCACTGGCAGACCAAATCCTGACGGCGCATTTGGCGGTATTCCCGCTGCCGCAGATTGTTGGCCTGATTGCCGCACCAGTAGCTGTGACAGTATTTCTTGGTGTAGATGGTGGTGTAGAACACCCGACCGCAGCCGCCGCAGATAAGTTTGTGGACGGCGTATCCTCCGGCGGTAAAGCCCGTTTCCTCATACGATTCTTTCAAATAATCCTGATTGTTCTGCTCCCATTCTTCGTTTGTCATATACATGGAGATGACCCTCCTTTCACTGGCGTTACAGAAAAACAATGTGGTCAATTTGACCACATTGTTTTCTGGTAACTGAGGAATCAACGTTTAGCCGTTCTCCCTGCATGGATTTCCTGCCCCCTTCCGGCGGCGTTTTCCGGCTCGCTTTTGCGAGGTCATCGCCGGGTATCCCATGCAGACGGTCATGCGGTTTTCAAGGTTCGGCGCTGGATTTGGCAATAAAAAAATCGCCACACAACAACCTGAACCTGACCATTCCTTCCGGGATGGCCTTGGTTCGGGTTCGTTATGTAGCGATAGAAAGTTAAAAACTTGCTCCGGCTCCTTCGGGAGCCGAGCTGGAACTCTAAGTAAATATGTTATATTAAATTGTTGGGATAGATTACCACAAAAATCGCAGTGTGTCAACAAAAAACTTTGAAAACACGCCACTTTCGGCAGTGTGCAAGAAAACGCAAGGGAAACCTTGGTAAAAAGAGCGAACAGGACAACTCGTTCTGTTTGTAATGGAATGCCAACTCGGAACTTTTTTGAGCAGAAAAAAAAACCGTCCACTTCAAGTTGAGCTTGAAAACGGACGATCATTCTTGCAAAGTGATTTTCAAATTTGGGAGGCGTTTTGAAAGGCCTCATAGCGCTAGCAAGAGGTTATACAAAGACCATTTTTGCGTTGCCAAACACTTGTTGGGAAAGTCAAACCCTTGAACTGCATCCGGTGGATGCAGGCTGTGCGATTGCATCGCTGATTCGTTCAAACTCATCGTAGCCCTATATTATCGCTCACACTCCCGATCGGGATGTCAAATGCAGAAGCGGCCATCTGCATCTACGCAAACAGCCGCTTCATGATTCATTTTGTACTGGTCACTGCAGTACCTTATTCATCAGCTCTTGATAGCTGTCCACATGGTCGTATGTCACAAGACCATCTGACAATTTTGCGAAGAGCTTCTTGGCGCAGTCGATCTTGGACTTCTCGATTGGGCGCAAGTTCAGGCTTTCCATCGTGCCTTTGGTTTCTGCTACAAAATAGATGTGTTTCACCTTGCCCTCATGGAACACGATTGCCCAGTCCGGGGAGTAGTGTCCAACCGGGGTCGGAATATAGAAGCCTTTCGGCAGTTTTGCATAGATAAAGACTTCCTCTGCACCGTCCAGATTTTCCGCAAACTTCCGTTCCACGCTCTTTTCCGCTGTGCCATCGGTGAAAACGTAATCCTGAATCGCCTTTTGTGCCTTGTAAGCCTTATCCATCGTCAGAGCGTGTTTCTCTGCCGTAAAGATACTGCTGTCGTAGCTGCCTTCAATCGTATCATAGGTGATATGCTCCACGATCATGGTAGCTTTCTGCTCCTTGACCAGCCGGATCACCTTTGCGATAAATTCTTCCGGGTTGTTCTGGTACATCGCAAAGGTTGTCGGCTTGATGCCCTGCAAAATCCGTGCAACGGTATGCCGGGTCAGCGTTGTGCCCTCTGCAATTTTGCCGATCAGGTCATACGCAACCTGACCTGCGTAGTCATGTTCTAATTTTTTTGTTCTGCTCTTGGCATCGCTGAAGCTGCTGCCCTCTCGCACCATATCGGCACTCAGGACATCTTTCTGCCCGGCATAGGTAACGGTATATTGCAGGCGACTGACGTACAGTTCCCTGTCGATGTATTCGATTGCTTTCCGGATCAGTTCCTCAGAATCAAAATCCACCGTATAGGCGTATTTGTGGTTGATCGTCTGCCAGAGCTTCTGGAACTCTGCCTTTTCAAACCGGTCGTTCAGCGGATTTTCCAGCACTTTCGGCTTGTTGCCATCCTCAAACATAGACTTGAGCATATTGTCATCATAAATTGCCTGCACAAGCGTGTGCACGCCCTCTTCAATGGGCTTCAGCGTTTCCGGCACCGGTGCAAGTGTTCCGGTCTGCACATCGTCCCGGTAGTCCTGCGTGACGTTATCCTGCTCATCCACATAGTTATTGCGGACAAGATACTGATAAATTGCCCGTGCCTGACGGTCATCCACTTTGACAATTTTGCCATCCAACCTGATGGTCTTGCCGGTGAAATATGCAATGTCTGCCTTGCGGGGGCGATCATACAGCACTGCTTCGGTCTGCTTTTGCAGTCCGTCTACAAATCCTGCATAGCTCTCGCTGGCAATAACGGTCAGGACGTTGATATCCTGCACCTTATCTCCCAGCACTTCCGCATCCATGCGGTTTCCGTCCTTATTCACGCACAGACGCAGACCACGGCCTACTTCCTGCCGCTTCTGCGTGGTGCTGTCGCTGTGCTTCAGGGTGCAGATTTGGAACACATTTGGGTTATCCCAGCCTTCCCGCAGGGCAGAGTGGGAGAAGATGAACCGGGTCGGCTCTTCAAAGGACAGCAGACGTTCCTTATTTTTCAGGATCAGGTCATAGGCAGAAATGTCATCCGACATATCTGAGCCACGCTTGACCGAACTGTTGACGCTGTGACCTTTCTTGTCGATGCTGAAATAGCCCTTGTGGACATCATGCACATCGGTCGAATCCAGATAGGCAGTATAAGCCGGGTCGAACAGGGTGCGATGCTCATTCAGAACCGAAAGATACTCCTGCTCAAAAATCTTGCCGTACTCGCCCAGCAGCTCGTTTCCGTCTTCATCATACTGGCGGTATTTTGCCACTTCGTCAATGAAAAACAGGGAAAGCGTCTTGATGCCCAGTTTGAAAAGTACCTGCTCTTTTTCAAAGTGCGAAAGGATCGTTTCATGAATCTGTACCCGGCGCATATCGTTTTCGGAAACGTCGCCGGTGACATCGCCTTTGCGGATGGTATCGCCGTTCGTAAAAGTCACAACACCCGTGATCGGGTCGATTTCCGACACTACGAAGCCCTTGTACTGCTCCATTTCCCCGGATTTATAATAGAGATTATCGCCCACATCCAGCATATGGAACTCTCGCTTCGTGCCGTTCTGGTAGCTGACCTCCATCTCCACTTTTGCCCGTGGCGGATTCTTCGGGGAGATGATGATGCTTTCCAGACACAGATACTTGTCCGTACCACGCAGATTTTTGACCTCAAAGCCTTTGACTTCGATTTTCTTGACCAGTCGCTTATTGTAAGCGTCCAGCGCATCCAGAACGTAAATCAGATTATGCTGCTTGGCGTGGGTAGCAGAGTAATTCAGTGTGAAAAGTGGATTGAACTTTTTCAGGGCTTTCTGAGTGGCAGAGTCCTCTTTGCCCATCTTCTGCGGTTCGTCCAGAATCAGGATCGGGCGGTTGGCGGCAATCACATCAATCGGGCGGCGGGAACCGAACTCGTCCCGCTTGGTGTAGATAATACGCGCCGCAGCATCTCCCTTGCGGCCTTCCACGTTCTTGTCCTCGTTCATGGAGGCGGCAAACGCCTGCGTGTTGATGATCATGACATTGATGCCGGAATTGCTGGAAAAGGAATCCAACTGATTCAGATTGCTGCTGTTGTAGATAAAGAACCGTGCCTTTTTGCCGTAGCACTCCATAAAGTGATCGGCAGTGATCTCAAAGGACTTCTTTACGCCTTCACGGATGGCGATACTCGGCACAACAACGATAAATTTGCTCCAACCATACCGCTTGTTCAGCTCGAACATGGTCTTGATGTAAACATAGGTCTTGCCTGTGCCGGTTTCCATCTCAATATCCAGAGAACACCTGCCCAGCGGTGCCACCAACTTGTCCGACTGATGGATGTTTGCTTCTGCCTGCAATGTGCGGATATTCTGAAGCAGCTCCTGGTCGGTCAGTTGGAGTGCTTCGTTCTTAAAGCCGGAATCGTTGATTAAATCCTGCAATTCCACCTGTGTTGCATCGTCCCCACTGGAAACAAGGCTCAACTGCTGCGGCTGTGCAGACAGGTTTCCCATATCCCGCAGGTACGACACGCCTGCATTGTAGGGCTGACCCTGAAAGACCCGTGCCACCGCATCCACAGCATCGGTCTGGTACTGCTGAATCTTAAAACTAAACTTCATCTTTGTGGTTTACCTCCTGCTCCAGCATCAGGAACCGGTCAAAATCGCTCTCATACAGGCGATCCTGAATGACACGATACTTTTCGTATTCGGTTTCTGCGTGGAGTTTGGCCTGTTCTGCGCTGATTTTACCGGGGCCTGTCAGCAGTTCATTGCCGTTGAACTCCAGAAAACCGTCCAGCCGCTTTGCCCAGTCCTCCATGCTCATGGGGATCTTGCGCTCGGCCTGCAGCTCGGCATAATCCAGATAGAACGACACGATGCGTTCCAGATAATTCATTTCCTCTTTGCTCAGGTAGTTCTTGGCCACCGTCACATCTGCTTTCAGGATTTTCCCATCCGGCGCATTTTCCCATGTGGTAAGCCCCATGTGCTCCTTGTTGGCATCGGCACGCTCCACAATCAGTTCTGCCGCCGTGTGGCGATGCACAGCATAGTGCATCTTATTCTGAACCGTCTGGAAGAACAGGCGGGTCGTCTTGGCGTCCTTGTCGTAATCAAACGCTGTTGCGTATAAATCCGTCACTTTCTGATAGAACTTGCGCTCCGACAGGCGAATTTCCCGAATCTGCTGCAACTGCCGCTCGAAATATTCATCCGTAAACATGTGACCTTTTTTCAGGCGGTCAACATCCATTGTCCAGCCCTGAATCGTATGGTCTTTCACGATCTGACCCGCCCATTTGCGGAACTGCACAGCACGCTGATTATTCACCTTAAAGCCGACTGCAATAATCATTTGAAGATTGTAATGATCCTGCTTGCGGCTGATCTGCCGGTCACCTTCGGTTTGAACTGTCAAGTATTTCTTGACAGTTGCCTCCGGAGCGAGTTCCCCATCCGCATAAATGCGTTTGATGTGCTGTGAGATCGTCTGTTTGGACACATCATATAAGGTTGCCATCATCTTTTGCGTCAGCCAGATGTTTTCATCCTCATAGCGCATTTCATAGCTGGTATCACTGTCTCCGGTAGAAGCCACGAAGGTCAAATATTCTGCCGCAGAGCTGTGAATTGCCTGTTCTTTATTCTTTTTTTCGGGCATTGTAGTCTGCCTTTCTTATCGTATTTTGATGCTCGACTGTTTAACGATATCCGGAGACATATTTTTAGATTTCAAGAGTTCCTGAAGTCCAATCTTGGTAAGTTCAGATGTAACAAACGGGCTGATCGTAATTTCTTCTATAACATCCGCAACGGGGAATTTTTTCAGTTCAAGCTGTGGGCGAATTGTATTTCCGACCAGCGTAAACTCTTTGGTGGCTTTTTCGCCCAAGTACTGATCTTCAAATGGAATGCCAAAGCGATATTCATGCTCAAAAGAAAAGTCTGGAGACTTAATTCTCAAGCAATATTGCAAGACGTCATCATAAATCATCTGTTCATTATGAAGCACCAACCAAAGTTTTATAACAGTATCCATATCTTGTCCGGCATTATAGCTGACAGGACCCTTTATTAAATTTGTAAAACCGTTTTTCAAATTATCATCACGGAGTGAATAGAGAAACTCATTCAATTTTTGACTATTAAATTTTATAGAGCAACCATCTTTGGCATACATCCGCCACATGGCAAGATCATCGTAGTTTTGTGACAGGGAAAGAATATAGTAATTCAGGTCGCACATATTCCATTGCAGATACGGCAGATCTTCACCAATCCCTTTGAGCCGTTCAACTTTTCCTTGCTCAATGTTTTCGATTGCAGTCAAAAGCTTTTGCACAAACTCATTTTCAGCCATGGGTTGAAGGAGTGCTTTCAACCAGTGTGTCGCATAAGAAAGCTCCTGCGTATCATTCAAAAATCGATAGTCTGTCAAACGAATTGTTTCATTCTGCAAAATAGCGAAAAGTGACGCCAGTGATGTATAGTGATAAAGGTCAATGTCCTCGTATTGAATTTTTGCTGTCATCTCACAACACCTTCCTTACCGTTTCCGGGCTATACGTTTCAAAAATCTGGTCAAAGTTTGTTGCAACGCTGTCGTTTGCCATGGAGCTGTCACGGAACACAGCATAGTAGGGCTTCATCTGGGCAATAGCTTTGACGGTCTCCTCCGTCACATCATGGTCGAAGCAGGCCAGCAAGAAGCCGTCTGCCACGTTGAACACCTTTTTGCCTGCGATCTCTTTTACCTCAATGGGGCTGGACAGCAGCACACCCAGATCCAGCATCACCTGGAACAGCAAATCTTCCGGGGTACGGTCTTCCTTCACGTTGTCCACCAACGAGAACAGATCCTGCTGACCGACTTCATCCGGTGTGTAGTACACAGGCTTCATGTTGCTTTCGTCCAGACGCAGGCAGCGGAAGCCAATATCCAAATCAGCCGGAGCCGCCAAACCGGCATCCTCTTTGATTTTCCGGCCAGCCCGGCGGATACGCTCCTTGCCGATTTCGCAGATGTTCTTATAGCCTGCCTTGTAGGCTTCGCTCTTCTCGTCCGTCTTTTCCGGCAACTGCACCATGATAAATTTACGGTGTCCACCATCTTCAGCGTTCAGTTTCATCACAGCATGGGCAGTTGTGGCAGAACCGGAGAAGAAATCGAGACAAATAAAATCAGGCTCAGAAGTGATTTTTAACATTCGTTCCAGAAGTTTTGTCGGTTTGGGTGTATCAAAAGGCACCGTTTCTGGAAATAGCGCTTTTAATTCTTTCTTCCCATCTTGACTATGACCTACATCTTCATACTTCCAGATAGTTTGACACGCAACACCCTGTTTAACCTCTGTCAAAAATCTTTTTATCGCAGGAACGTTGTTTCCATTCTCGCCAAACCAAATACGGTTATCCGCAATCATCTCAGCCATCACTTTTTCCGTGTACAGCCAACAACGTCCACTTGTAAGATGATGTTCTTTTCCATTAGGCGCTTTTAACACATAGAATTGACTTTTCGTACCATGCCCACCTTGAGCAGTTGAATCAACTGCCTTCCATGGTCCCCTAGGATCATTGTCCCGATTTGTATATCGTGCGTTCATCTCATCCGTTCGTTCCAAAAGCTGCGGATGCCAAATCATTTTATTTTTTGCATATACCAAAATAAAATCATGATTTTCAGAAAACCACTGTACAGCATTTTGAGGACTGTAACGCTTTTCCCAAATCACGGTATTCACAAAATTGCATTCGCCAAAAATGTCATCGCATATTTTTTTGAGATTTCCTTGCTCACTATCATCAATGCTAATAAAAACAACCCCATCATCTGCAAGCAAATCTTTTGCAATTTTCAGGCGTGGATAAATCATATTGAGCCAGTCTGTATGGAAACGACCATTACTCTCGGTATTCGTCACAAGGCGATTGCCTTCTTCATCATACTGACCGCTATTATCCATATAGTCCGCCGCACTCTGGGCAAAATTGTCCTCATAGACAAAATCATTGCCGGTGTTGTACGGCGGGTCAATGTAGATCATCTTGACCTTGCCCAGATAGGTTTCCTGCAAGAGCTTCAGCACTTCCAGATTGTCGCCCTCGATGTAGAGGTTCTCACTGTCAAAGCCGCCGGGTGTGCCATCTTTGCCAACGCTGTCTGCCACAACCGGGCGCAGGGTTGCCGTAATGGGCGCATTGGCCGCCAGCATCGCCTTTTTCTTGTCCGGCCATGTAAACTGGTAACGCTCTTCCCGACCCTCCACGATGGAGTCGGAAAGTTCCTGCCGCAGAACGTCAAAGTCAATGGCGTGTTCTACTTTGCCGTTGCGTTTTACCTCGGTAATTGCATTGGGGAACAGCTCGCCAATTAAATCTATGTTGCGCTGTACGCCGTCAAGGCTGTGCATTTTTAGAGTTTCCACTGCTCATCCTCCCGGATTCTTTTTATTAAATCCTTTTTTATATCTTCAGTCAGTATTTTGCTTTCTTTTGGCAGCACTTTTGACGCGTCATTAACTTTATGCAAATCAAATGTCATTCCATAGTTTACTATCAATTCACTTTCAACAAATTCAATATTATTCTCTCCGCAGTTGAAAATTGTGTAATTTTTATTGAACGTCATAGAGCTTCGATAGCAAATACCATCATATCCATATTTTCTTATGAAGTCCGAAATATACTGTGACATTAAGTATTCTCTATCACTTGCAACCGGCAAATAAAATGCAGACATAATCCAAGATATGAGCCTTGTTGCCAAAATCAATTTTTCCCCGTTATCATACTGGTCAAACTTATCATTAGCAGCTAAATCAAATATCTTTAGGTCTCTTTTTATTCTAAACTTTGCCAGCGATATAATATCAAAATTGTTTGGACGTATTTCTGCGCAAGCAGTATAAGCATCTTCAGCCAGATACAGATATGAGCATCCTCTAATATTATTTCTGCCTGCTCCTGATACGGTTATCGGCGGTTCTTTCGAGTTATAGGCATCATATCCACTTATAACATCATTTTTTGAATCGTATGATATAACTCCATCAAGCGATTTATCTCTATGCTCCAACTTTCTGCATCGAAACAGCTCTGTTCCTGTGGACAGAGAATGAACTAACTGTTTATCCTTACAAGCAAGAAGTTCTTTCAGAAGCTTTACGACTTCAGAATTTTCTAGGCTTTTATTATCAAGATTTTCACTCTTAAGTAACTTTTGAAATTCCTTAAATTCCATATCTGTAGATATTTTTGCAAAGTATAGTTTCAATGATTCTGTATCCATTTTCTATCTATGCCCTTCTTTTAGCAGTTTCAATTCTCGAAACATTTCAAATTTCTTCCTCGGCTGTTTTTCCTTACGGATTTTAGCTTCCAGTGCCGCAATCTGCTTTTCCAGCTGCTCTCGCTGCTTCTGCTGCTCCACGCTGTCTTTCAGGGACGCACTTTCTCCTGTGCCAAGCGCATCACCTGCGATCTGACGGACAAAGTTCTCGTATACAGCATCCAGCGTAAGCCCTTCCAGATGCACCGGCAGGTCGTCCTCGTCCAGCCAGTCCGTAGAATAATAGCGATCAACCTTAAAGGCTGTCTTGCCCGCCGCAGCCTCCTTGTAGCCGATGACAGCACGATACCTGCCCTCGTATTCCAGCAAAAAGAGGATGTGATACGGAATTTCCCGGTCGATCTGGCGCAGCACACTCTCGTCCAGCTCCGGGGCAGACAGCCGTACCTCGAACACCTCGATCTCCGTCACCTGCTCCCCAGCCGCCAGATTCAGGGTAGTGGTCGCAATCTTATTGCGCCAGTAGATGATCCTGATCTGCTCGACAAAGGCTTTCTTCATAGCCAGGGTAACGGCGATGTTCTCATAGAACTTCTGCTTCGGGATGCGTTTATTGAACTCGGTAGATACAGGCAAGCCCATCACGTTTTTTCACCTCTGTGCGTTCATTTTACAACAAGAAAGCAAATCAATTCAAAATCATCCAGTCCGGACACCTGACTGAGCAATGCCGTTGTTCCGCCCGCAGAGAACAGGCTGTCGATGTCGCTTTCTTCTTTGACATCAATGATCGAGTCAATGGCTTCACTCAGCAATTCGGACATTTCTGCCATGTCCTTTCCATCGTCTGTTTCCCGGTTGAAGCGTTCATACACCTCTTTGATTGGCTCAGTCTTTCCACGGCACAGCAGCCGGATATCGTCCAACATCTTTTTGGGGTTCAGGTAGTCGCAGATGATCTGCCCATCCATGCCGATGTAAACCATGTAGAACGGATGGATGCGGTTCCGATTGTCCACATTGACGCTGTTATTGATGTTTTTCAGCACGAAGATCACTCCCTCCGGCAGTTCATCCGTAGCCGGAACCACCGCATGAAGTCCACGGGGCTTCTTGTCCAGATTGCCGTTGTGCTTGATGTAATCCAGTAGGTCGAGCCGGAACTCGTTCAGTCCCAGATCCATGATGGAGATGCCGTCCGACATATCTTCGATGTCAACGACCTCTTCCTGCAAGCGTTTCAGCTGTGCCTTGCGATACTCCAAATCACCCTTTTCTTCGGGGTTGATAAGGTCATCATCGCCGGTGGAGGTCATAACGGTGATTTTCATGCGGGTCTCCACACGGGATTTCAGGTTGATGTAATCGTCCAGCGTCAGATCAGGCCAGAAATTCACAAGCTGGATGTACTGGTTTCTGCTGCCGATACGGTCGATTCGTCCAAAACGCTGGATAATGCGTACCGGGTTCCAGTGAATGTCATAGTTGATCAGATAATCGCAGTCCTGCAAGTTCTGACCTTCAGAAATGCAGTCTGTCGCAATCAGCACATCAATTTCCGTGGAACTGCCGGGCATCAGAACATCCCGGTCTTTGGAAATGGGAGAGAAGCAGGTCAGCACGTTGTTGAGTGTTGCCTTGAAGCCTTTGATCGTGGTACGTCCATCAATCGAGCCGGTAATTACAGCGGTATTCAGCCCATATTTCTGCTTTACAAACGCACTCACATTGTCAAAGAGGTATTCTGCCGTATCCGAAAATGCAGAAAAAATCAGCACTTTCTTGTTGCCGGCATTGATCGGATGCTCAATTTTTTCGGACAGCAGCTGGAACAGTTCTTGTAGCTTTGTGTCGTGCTGCGGTGTGATATCTGCCACCATAAAGGTCAACAGCTCCAGAATTTCTGCATCTTTCCGAAGTTCATCACGCCAACTCTTCCAATCCATATCCGCAAGATCGATTTTGACTTTTTTGCCGACGGTGAAAAAGTCGGTGTTTTCATCGTCCATGTCAAAATCGTCTCCGGCCATGTCGTACATATCCAGATCAGCGTGTCCGGAGCGTTCAAACTGGTCAATGGACTGAATCGTACCATCAATCAGTTTCTTGATGCGCATCAGGGTCAGCTGGAACGAATGTACAGAGCTTTCCAGCCGTTTCAGCAGGTTGATACTCATCAACCGACAAATACCCTGCTCACGGCCTCTCTGGGTCAGATTTTCTCCCTTATTGTGCGTCAGCTCCTGATATTTCTGGATCTTACTTGCGAAGATGTAGTTGGAGGGCATATAGACGCACAAGCTCAGCTGAATCAGCTGCTCATAAATTTCGTTGTAGTTGATGGCATTATTCAGGTCTGTCAGACATGGCCGAACGGAGATCGGCTTCAATCGCTCTGGGAACTTTCCGATAGCATTGGTGTTGTAGTACTTCTCGATATGCTTCCGAGAACGTGCGATGGTAACACTGTCCAGCAGCTTGAAGAAGTCGAAATCCAATGTCCGCAGCAGCGCATCCGTGGTTCTCTCTTCTGGTTTCAGTTTGCTCCATGCGTTAAAGGCTTTCTGCGCCTGCTTAAAAATGTCCTCAATGCTCTTTGAGGTGTTCAGCCTTTCATCCAGATATTCGGAGTTTCCCTCATAGGCAAGGGCCAACTGATTTTTCAAGTCAACAAAGCGGTTGTTGACCGGCGTTGCCGAAAGCATCAGCACCTTGGTCTTAACTCCGGCACGGATCACCTTGTCCATCAGCCGCTGGTAACGATTGTCCTGCGTCTTGCTATGAGTTCCGATTCCATTACGGAAATTGTGCGATTCATCAATGACGACCAGATCATAGTTGCCCCAGTTCAGGCGATCCAGGTCGAGGCCATTCGACTTTCCGCCGCTTCTGGACAGGTCTGTATGGAACAGGACATCATAATTCAGCCGATCCGATGCAATCGGGTTGTTCACATAGTTGTCCTTATAGGTATTCCAGTTCTCTGCCAGCTTTTTGGGGCACAGCACAAGAACCGACTTGTTTCGATTCTCATAATACTTTACGACTGCCAGTGCGGTAAAGGTCTTGCCAAGGCCAACACTGTCCGCAAGGATGCAGCCGTTGTACTTTTCCAGCTTATTGATGATGGCAAGCACCGCATCCTTCTGGAAGTCGTACAGCAGGCTCCAGATTTTGCTCTGCTTAAAGCCGGTTGCCTCATTCGGCAGTTCATCTTCTGAGATGTCGTCCAAAAACTCGCTGAACACATGATACAGCGTCATAAAGTAGATGAACTCCGGGGAATTTTCTGCATAAGCCGTGCTGATATTCTCCAGTACTACATCGGTGACATCCTGCATTTTGTCCCGGTCGTTCCACAGGGTATCGAACAACTTCATGTACTGCTGTGCGAACGGAGCCTCCATGCAGTTGACCATGTTGTAGCTGTTATTTCCGCGCTCACAGCCAATATCAACTGTCGTAAATCCGCCAATCGGCATATAGGCGGTCTGTGCTGCGCCGGAATCCACAGTCATAAAGCCAGCCATATTTTCACCGGTGGTGTTCGATTTGAACGTAGCCTTCCTTCTGATCCAGTCTGCACACTCCTTTGCGATGGCTCTCTGGGTCATCTCATTGCGCAGTTTGATTTCAAACTCTGTACCGTAAAGGCTCGTTTCACGAGAAATGCGGGGAATGTAGAACTCCCGCTTCTGCTTTTCAGCCTTTTCTTTCACAAACGTGGGCGACGTAAAGATAAATTTGAACTCGTCTATGGTCTCCAGCTGCTTCTTCAGCTCTTTGTAGGCATACATCGAAAAGCAGGCTGCCGCAATAGACACCCTGCTGCCTTTTTTAATCTCGACCCGCAGATCATCTCGAACGGTATTGGTGATGTTATCCAGAATTTTCATATCATCCACCGGTTTTATGCTTATCCGCATTCTTTTATAGCCTTGACTATGAAGGCGCTCTTACAAAACTTTATTTCTATTATACCACCCGCTTTTTCCCCTGTAAACGAAAAAGCTGACGGTGTGTAGCGTGCAGCATCCATCAGCTTTTCGTGACACAAAAAATCGGCACCCGCTTTTCAGCGAGTGCCGATTTTGTTACCCTATCATGCGCTTTGATTTTTGGCGTAAGTGGCGTAAGTTTGGCGTAAATCCGCTTTCGCGTGCTCCAAAAATCAAGGATTCATGCGGTTTTTAGGCAGTTATTAGTACATGCCGCCCATACCGCCCATGTCACCGCCTGCAGCAGCGGGTGCAGCAGGGGGTTCCGGCAGATCAGCGACCAGGCTTTCGGTGGTCAGCACCATCTCAGCGACGGAGGCTGCGTTCTCCAGAGCGGAACGGGTGACCTTGGTGGGGTCAACGATGCCAGCAGCGATCATATCGTCCACAAAGACCTCGTTCTGAGCATCAAAGCCGTAGTTGGGCTTGTTGGCAGAGATGATCTTGTCGATGATGACACTGCCTTCCAGACCGGCATTCTTAGCGATCTGGCGCAGAGGAGCTTCCAGAGCCTTCAGAACGATCTTGGCACCGGTGCGCTCGTCGCCTTCCAGCGTGTCGCACAGCTCACGCACAGCGGGGATCGCATTGATAGGAGCAGTGCCGCCGCCAGCAACAACACCTTCCTGAACAGCAGCCTTGGTTGCGTTCAGAGCATCCTCGATGCGCAGCTTCTTGTCCTTCATCTCAACTTCGGTAGCAGCGCCGACCTTGATGACGGCCACGCCGCCAGCCAGCTTTGCCAGACGCTCCTGCAGCTTTTCACGGTCGAAATCGCTGGTAGCGGCCTCGATCTGGCTGCGGATCTGAGCGATGCGGGCTGCGATGGCATCCTTATCGCCTGCACCGCCAACGATGGTGGTGTTCTCCTTGGAGACCTTCACCTGACGGGCATGGCCCAGCATCTGGACGGTAGCATCCTTCAGCTCATAGCCCAGATCGGAGGAGATCACGGTGCCGCCGGTCAGGGTTGCGATATCCTGCAGCATTTCCTTGCGGCGGTCACCAAAGCCGGGAGCCTTGACAGCGCAGACGTTCAGGGTGCCGCGCAGGCGGTTGACGATCAGAGTGGACAGAGCCTCGCCCTCGATATCCTCAGCCACGATCAGCAGCTTCATACCGTTCTGCATGACCTGCTCCAGCAGAGGAACCAGATCCTGAATCACGCTGATCTTCTTATCGGTGATCAGGATAGCGGCGTTGTCCAGATCAGCCACCATCTTGTCGGTATCGGTGACCATATACGGGGTGAGGTAGCCGCGGTCGAACTGCATGCCTTCCACGATCTCGTTGTAGGTCTCAGCGGTGGTCTTGTTCTCCTCAATGGTGATAACGCCATCGGAGGTGACCTTCTCCATAGCCTCGGCGATCAGACGGCCGATCTCGGGATCGCCTGCAGAAATGGTGCCGACGCGGGCGATATCGTTGCTGTCCTTCACCTTCTGGCTATGAGCCTTGATGGTCTCAACAGCCTTGGCAACAGCCTTGCTCATGCCGCGGCGGATATCCATGGGGTTTGCACCGGCGGTGACATTCTTCATGCCCTCGGTGACCATGGCCTGTGCCAGAACGGTTGCGGTGGTGGTGCCGTCGCCTGCTGCGTCGTTGGTCTTGGTAGCGACTTCACGCACCAGCTGTGCGCCCATGTTCTCGAACTCGTCCTTCAGCTCGATCTCCTTAGCAATGGTCACGCCATCGTTGGTGATGACCGGTGCACCGAACTTTTTGCCCAGCACCACATTGCGGCCCTTGGGGCCCAGGGTGATCTTAACGGTGTTTGCCAGGGTATCGATACCGGCACACAGTGCCTTGCGGGCATCCTCGCCCTGCTTGATCTGCTTAGCCATAATCAAATCGCTCCTTTAAAGCTCAATTTTCAAATATCAGAGGGGAAACCGCTCAGTCCTCAACGACTGCCAGAATATCGCCCTGACGGACGATGGTGCACTCTTCGCCGTCCACCTTGACCTCGGTACCGGAGTACTTGCTGGTGAGGACCTTGTCGCCGACCTTCACAGTCATCTTGACTTCCTTGCCGTCCACAACGCCGCCGGGGCCGACAGCGATGACCTCAGCCACCTGGGGCTTTTCCTTAGCACTGCCGGTCAGGATCAGACCGCCCTTGGTGGTCTCCTCAACCTCAACAGCCTTAATGACAACACGGTCTGCAAGAGGAATGATCTTCATAGTTCTTGCCCTCCTATAGTAAAAATATAATTTAAAACTTTGCTGTGTCCAAAGGGCCTCATATCGGCTCTTTGGTTCTTTAGCACTCAATTTCTCTGAGTGCTAAGTGTATTGTACTCATCTTGACCCAAAAAATCAAGACCTTTTTTGCTTCTTTTTGTTAAGAATTTATGACAGATGAAAAAATCAGCCGTACAGCGAAAAAGAGACAGCTTTCTTCTTGGACAAAAAAGCTGTCTCTTCTTCTGGTTTTTCATGTTCGGTCTGCACTCTGTGCCGTCCTCTGCGCTGCAAAGCGCTCAAAAGCAGGCTTTGGCAGAAGGATGCGCCCTGCCAGCGGCTGTACCTGTACAGTGATCTGCTCCTTGGGTGCGCATTCACCGTCTGCCGTGGCAACGATCGGCCCGCGGCCATCCGCAGCGCGCAGGCTCACCTGCTTTGCGCGGCGGTAAATGAAATACGGCTCTGCAGCCCTGACGAGCTGACCGTTCTGGAAGTGCTTGCCGCTCTTGTACATTCCCAGCAGCTTTGCAATGGTCACGCGGCTCACCTTGCGGATGATATATACATCCAGCCAGCCGTCGTCGGGCTGTGCTTCCGGCGCTGCACAGAAACCGCCGCCATAGGTGCGGCCATTGCAGATGGCACACATCAGGCAGTCCACATCCAGCGTTTCACCATCGATGGTATACTCCACCCTGCGGCCGATGTGCCCGCACAGCTGTTCCACAATGGAAAGCACATAAGCCATCTCGCCGCCGCACAGCGGGATGCGCCGGAACTTCGGGATGCCGTAGGCAACCTGCGCATCCAGACCGGCAGCGCAGATGGTGGCCGAAAGGCCAAGGCTGGTCTGCATCAGATCGATGCTCACCGGCCCACCGGCCAGCTGGGCATCCAGATCCAGAAACTCTTCCTTTGTACCAAAGGTGCGCAGAAAATCGTTGCCGCTGCCAAAGGGCAGACAGCCCACGGCTGCATTTGCATAGCCATAGATCCCGGTGAGCGCTTCGTTGAAGGTGCCGTCGCCGCCGGCAGTGAAGACCCGCAGTTCTTCCCCGCTCTGCCGGGCCTGCTGCGCAGCGGCATTGGCCAGCTCCCGGGCATGACCGGCGTGATTTGTGACCTGAATGGTATACTCTTCCGGCGCAAGCCCTGCACGCGCGGCGGCAACATTGATCTGCTGCGGCAGCGTACGGGTGCAATCGGCCTTACCGGCAGTTGGGTTCAAAAGAAACAATGTGCGCATGGACTTCCTCCTGCAATTCTGTTGCTTCTATGATAACAGAAAACCAAAAGGATGCAAGAGCCAATCTCACAATGTCCCTGCCCCGTACGCACAAAAAAGGAGCGGATGTCTCCGCTCCCCCCTGCAGACAAAAAAATACCGCCCCGGGTCTTGTAACTCAGGGCGGTCCTTTTGAGCTTCAGATGCTTTACAGTGTTGCGGTTTCGTCCTCCCGCAGGACGATAGCACCATCCGCCGAGCAGTCCGCTGTCCAGTGCTGGCCCACGCAGGCCGTGCCGGATGCGATCTGATCCGCAAGTGCCTGTTCCACTGCCCTGTCCACTGCGCGGCGCAGTTCTCTGGCCCCGTAGGCAGAGCGGGCCTTTGCTGCCAGCGCCTGCCCTACCCGCGGTGTGTGATGCAGCTGGTAGCCGCTGCGGGCGGCACGCTGCTCCAGCTGGCACAGCATTTTTTCGGCAATGGCGCACAGGCTGTCGTCGGCCAGCGGACGGAATACGATCATCTCGTCCAGACGGCCTGCCAGCTCTGGCCGGAACCACTTTTTTGCCTCCTCAATGGCCTGCGCAGACTGCTTTTCAAATACGGCTTCGCTGCCCGCCGCAAAGCCCAGCGGCGTGCTCTGACCCGCCAAAAAACGTGCGCCGAGGTTTGAGGTGAGCAGTACGATGGTGTTGCGGAAATCCGCCTTGCGGCCCATGGCATCGGTCAGCTGGCCATCTTCCAGTATCTGCAAAAGGATGTTTTGAATGTCCGGGTGTGCCTTTTCGATCTCGTCAAACAGCACCACGCTGTAAGGGCGGCGGCGCACTGCTTCGGTCAGCTGTCCGCCCTCGTCATGGCCCAGATAGCCCGGCGGCGCACCCAGCAGCCGGGCAGCGGTGTGCTGTTCCTGATACTCCGACATATCAAATTTGAGCAGGGCTTTTTCGCTGCCGAACCAGCTGACCGCCAGCGCCCGGGCAAGAGCCGTTTTGCCCACTCCCGTGGGGCCAAGAAACAGCATGGCACCCATGGGCCGGCCCGGCTCGCCAAGACCGGTGCGGCTGCGCCGGATGGCACCTGCCACCGCAGCCACAGCCCGGCTCTGGCCCACGATCTCGGCGTTGAGACGTTCTTCCAGCTTGTCCAGCCGTTCCCGCTCCTGCTCACCTACCCGCTCCACCGGCACACCGCTGGCCTGCGCCACCACATGGGCGATATCGTCCGGCATCAGCGTGGGCTTTGACTGCTTTGCCTGCTCGGCCCGGATGCGTGCCGCCGCACAGGCTTCGTCCACAAGGTCGATGGCCTTATCCGGCAGAAAGCGCCCCGGCAGATACCGCACCGAAAGCTCCACCGCAGCCTGCAGCGCTTCCGGCGGAAGGCAGACATTGTGGTAGCACTCATAGCGCGGCGCAAGCCCGTTGAGGATATCCAGAGCCTGCGCAGGCGTAGGCTCCTCTACCTGCACCTTGCCGAAACGGCGTTCCAGCGCGGCATCCTTCTGGATGTGGGTGCGGAACTCTTCGGTAGTGGTAGCGCCGATAATTTGTATCTCGCCCCGGGCCAGCACCGGTTTTAAGATGCTGGCTGCATCGATGGCGCCCTCCGCCGCACCGGCACCCACGATGGTGTGGAACTCGTCCACGAACAGGATGGAGTTGCCGTCCCGCACCAGCTCTTCCAGCAGGTTCTTGAACCGCTCCTCAAAGTCACCGCGGTATTTGGTGCCCGCCACAAGGCTGGCCATATCCAGTGCCAGCAGACGGCGGCCCTTGAGCGCACGGGGCACACGATCCGTGGCAATGCGCTGGGCCAGTCCTTCGGCAAGGGCGGTCTTGCCCACGCCCGGCTCCCCCACAAGGCAGGGGTTGTTCTTCTGACGGCGGCATAAGATCTCCACCATGCGGTCCAGCTCTGCTTCCCGGCAGAACACCGGGTCCAGTTCCCGTTCCGCAGCACGGCGGGTCAGATCCCGGCAGTACTTATCACTGGCGCGGCTGCCGCGCGGCGCACTGACCGTGGTCCGCATCTGATACGGCAGTACGAACTGCCCGGACAGCTGGCGGCACTCCCGCACGGCATCTGTGAGCTGCACGCCCATGGATGCCAGCAGGATGCCTGCTGTGCAGCCGTCATCCTCCAGCATGGCGCAGAGCAGATGTTCCGGCTCGGCCCGGTTCAGGTGCGCGTTCTGTGCCCCGATGATGGCGTAATCCATGGTGCGCTTGAGGTCCGGCGCAAGGGCGTAGCGATCCAGATGCAAAGCCGGTGCGCGGCGGCTCTCGGCCAGCTGACGGCGCACCTCTGGTTCCCGGATCTGCTTGCCCTCCAGAAACCGTGCTGCCGCCCCGTGATCCTGCTGCAGGATCGCCAGCAGCAGGTGGCCGGTATCGGCTTTTTCGCAGCCAAGGTTCCCGGCAAGCTCCACCGCACTGCGCAGCAGCTGATCCGACTCGTGCGAAAAGCCCTTGTACCCGCCAAAGCCAAGTTTTTCCCAAATACTCATTTGCCCGCTCCTTGCTGATGAAATTCGTTTTCACAAGAAGTATAGCCCCGAAGCACAGAAAAAAAACATCTCTTTCTGTCGGGATGGGAAAACAAAAAGGAGATACCCGCAGGCATCTCCCCTTCGCTGTTTGATTTTTTCAGTCCATTTCGGCCAGAGCCTTTTTCAGGTTCTTGGCGATCTGATCCGGGCAGCTGGTATTGCGGAAACCGCAGAGCGTGCCCTCCATGCGGTCGATCACATCTTCGGCCTTCATGCCCTTGACCAGACGGCAGATGCCCTTCAGGTTGCCGTTGCAGCCGCCAATGACCTCCATGGACGCAATGGTGTGGTCATCGTTCAGCACAAAGTTGGTCTGCTTGGAACAGGTGCCGCTGTTCGGGAAGCTGAATTCCTTGCTCATAGTTCAAAATCCTCTCTTTTCGACAGAAATCCCGACGAAGATCGTCTGTTTCTATTATAGAGCAGCGTGCCGGAATGTCAATGTGACCGGGTCACACATCAATACCGCGGCGCTTGTGGGCCAGCTCCAGAATGCGGGCCACCTGATCGTCTGCCGTGGTACAGGTACCCACCGGGTGCGGCACCTTATGGTTTGCACCGTGGAAGTCCGTACCGCCGGTATGGATCAGCCCATACTGCTCACACAGAGCAGCACACTCGGCCCTGTCCTCCGGGCTGTTGCGGGGGTGCTCCACCTCAATGCCATCGATGATACCCTCTTTGGCAAGCTGACGCACCAGCGGCATGCTCTTGTAAACGGTCGGGTGTGCAAACACCAGCACCGCACCGGCAGCTTTCGCCGTGGCGATCACTTCCTGCACCGAGGGATATTTTACCTGATGCAGCACCACCCCGCGCGGCTCCCAGCCAAAGAGATAACTGTACAGCTTGCCGTACACAGCATCGCACAGCCCCAGCTGGTGCAGCGCTTCCATAATGCCGCTTTTGAACAGCACACCGCTGTCCTTTGCGTATTCCAGCGCCTGTTCCGTGCGGAACTGCGGGTACAGCGCTTCGATCTCCTTTGCGCTTTGCAGGCCGCACTCGTTGCGGCGCTGTCGCAGGATGTCGCAGTGCTCCTTCAGTTCCCGGCTTTCCGGATCCGGGAAGTAGCACAGCAGGTGCACGCGATGCTTATGCTCATGGTCATAGCCGGTCAGCTCGGTGGCCGGAAGCAGGCGCACGCCGTCCTGCACAGGGTGCTCATAGCAGTAGTTTACGCTGAGCAGGGTGTCGTGGTCGGAAATGGCCATGGTGTCCAGCCCCGCCCTCGCCGCCATGAGCGGCAGGCGGTGGATGGGCACAGAGCCATCGGAACAGGTGGAATGGTTGTGAAGATCGCCGGGCATGGAAAATAAACCTCCCAAGAAAGCCAGAGAAAGGCTTCCCCCAAAGAGGAAGCCTTCTATCATATCAGTGCTTATAGAAATTGATCAGGCAGCCGTCGGCCAGGATCTTGCGCTCGTCGGCGGTCAGCGGAGCCATGTACAGGCTGAACTCTTTTGCGGTGTCGCCCAGCACATAGGCCTTGATGTTCTGCAGGTCGCCCTTGAGGGCCTCGCGGACGTTGGGGATGAACACATAATCGCCCAGACCGAAGGGCGTTGCGCCCACCAGCTGCAGCGGCAGCATGCCCCAGTTGATGAGGTTGGAGCGGTAGCGCTTGGTGGCGTACTCGGTAACGATGTTGGCACCGGCCCCCAGCACACGCTGGCAGCTGGCCGCCTGCTCACGGGCAGAACCATCGCCGGGCTTGACGGCAAAGATGGTGGATGCGATCTGCACATCGTTCCAAGTCAGGTTTTCGCAACCGGGCACCTTGTGCAGCTGGGCCAGCACCTCGGCGCTGCCCTCGCCTGCACGGCGGGCCTTTTCTTCGGCCTGCACGGCCTTGGCACGGCCCACATACTCCGGGTCCTTGCGGCTGAGGGTGAACTCGGCCAAGCCCAGAGGATTGGAACGGTAAGACGAAGTCTCACCGGAGGGGATCAGCTCGTCGGTGGTGGTGACAGGGTCGGTGATGTAAGATGCCACCTTCAGCAGCAGGTTATCGCCCAGCGGTGCAATTTCGGGCCAGTCCTTGATGTTGGGGCCAAGCTTGAGCAGGGCATCGTAATCGCCCTTGCCAAAGCCCTGATACACGCGGGTATCGTAGCTGGAAGGATCGTACTGATACTCCGGCACGGTGGGATCATAGTCGATATCGGTAGCCGGGGTCAGAATGCCGCCGTTGGCCGTGGTGGCCGCAATGCTGCGGGCATCCATCAGTGCCACGCCGGAAAGCTGGCCGTTGCCGGGCTTGGAGCCTTCGCGGCTGGGGAAGTTGCGGGTGGTATGGCGGATAGACAGCGCGCCGTTGGCGGGCACGTCGCCTGCGCCGAAGCAGGGGCCGCAGAACGCAGTGCGGACGGTGGCACCGCTGGCCATCAGGTCGTGGATGACTCCGGTGCGCACCAGTTCCATCATGATGGGCTGGCTGCCGGGATACACGCTCAGGGCGTAGTCACCGCAGCCGCCGGTGTGGCCCTTGAGGATGGAGGCAGCTTCATAAATGCTGTCGTACAGACCGCCTGCGCAGCCTGCGATCACGCCCTGATCCACACGCAGTTTACCGTTCTCGATCTTGCTGCACAGGTCAAGGCTGACATCCTTGCGGCCGATCAGCTTCTGCACATCCTGTTCGCAGGCATGGAGAATATCCTCAAGGTTTGCGTTCAGTTCTTCAATGGTGAATGCATTGGAGGGGTGCATGGGCAGTGCGATCATGGGGCGGATGGCAGAAAGGTCTACCTCTACCACACCGTCGTAATAAGCAAGGTCGGCCGGAGCCAGCTTCTTATAGTCGGCGGCACGGCCATGCACCGCAAGGAATTTCTGCGTCGTTTCGTCGGTTTGCCAGATGGAGGACAGGCAGGTGGTCTCGGTGGTCATGGCATCGATGGCGTTGCGGGTATCCTGACGCAGAGACGCAACGCCGGGGCCGACAAACTCCATCACCTTGTTCTTGACATAGCCGCTCTTGAACAGCTTGCCCACCAGCGCAATGGCCACATCGTGCGGGCCGCAGCCTGCAGGCAGAGAGCCGGTGAGATAAATTGCAACAACACCCGGACGGGCCACATCGTAGGTGCGGCCCAGCAGCTGCTTTGCCAGCTCGCCGCCGCCCTCACCAATGGCCATGGTGCCCAGAGCACCGTAGCGGGTGTGGGAGTCCGAGCCAAGGATCATCTTGCCGCAGCCCGCAAACTTTTCGCGCATGTACTGGTGGATGACCGCCAGATGCGGGGGCACAAAAATGCCGCCGTATTTTTTGGCGGCGGACAGGCCGAAGCGGTGGTCGTCCTCATTGATAGTGCCGCCCACGGCGCAAAGGCTGTTGTGGCAGTTGGTGAGCACATACGGAATAGGGAATTTCTCCAGACCGGACGCACGGGCCGTCTGGATGATGCCCACAAAGGTGATGTCATGGCTGGCCATGGCATCGAACTTGATCTTCAGGTTTTCGGCATCGCCGCTGGTGTTGTGGGCCTGCAGAATGCTGTAGGCCATGGTGCCGGTCTTTGCGTTCTCGATGGCTGCGGCATCAAAGCCCTTTGCTGCCAGTGCGGCGCTTGCTTCGCCGTCTGCAGGCACCCATTCACCGCGGGCATAGTATGCGCCGCCGGTGCTGCACTTGATCATATCCAACATCTCAATTCGCCTCTCTTTTTGTATTTCCCGCCCGCCCTATCTTGCGGGCACTGCCCCAGCAGAGCGGTACGCTGCCCGCTCTGCCCTCTTCTGCCGCGCTGCCAAAGCACGCGGCTACGGCCCGGAAAACCGTATCTGAAGGTTATTATACCATGAAACTACGGAAAGAAAAAGCACTTTTTACAAATGAATCGTGAATGGAGGATGAAGAGACGGGCTCCGTGCTTTTTCTTGACAAAGAAGCCATTCTATTGTATTATTATTAGCGTTGTATGCCGCTGTGGTGAAATTGGCAGACACGAGGGACTTAAAATCCCTTTCTGGAGACAGAGTACGGGTTCGACCCCCGTCGGCGGCATAAAAAGACCCCCCAAGCTTACGCTTGAGGGGCTTTTTATTTTGCTTATTTTACACCTTGCCGCCGTGCAGCTCTGCATACATCTTGGAACGGCACTCGGCCACAGCCGGGGTCATGTTCACATAGTGCTTATGCGGGCACTCCAGACGCAGTTCGCTCTCCCAGGTCTCCTCGGTGAGCTGCTTTGCAATGTAGGCCTTCTTCTCTGCGATCGAAGGCAGCTCAATGGCCAGCTGACCATTCAGCACATGCGGCACCAGCAGCTTTTTGACCTTGGTGGGGGTAATGGTGACGGTGCGCTCGATGGCATCGGAGTCCAGATTGACCATCGTGACGGGCTTGCCCGCCTCGATGACTTCATCATCCATGGCGATCAGGTCACACTGGGCCTGACCATTTTCATCGTAGAGACGCCACGGCATCTTCTTGCCCGGAATGATGGCCTTGCTGGCGGAATCCGAGCACTTCATCTTGGGAGTGTAGCTGCCGTCCGGCTGCTTGACCGCCACCAGCTTGTACACACCGCCGAACACGGGGTCGGAAGCAGAGGTGATCAGGTTTTCGCCCACGCCGTAGGAGTCAAAATGAGCGTGCTCATACAGCTCCATGTTGGCGATCTTCTTTTCGTCCAGACCATTGGAAGCCACCAGCTTGATGTAAGGCTTACCGGCCGCATCCAGTGCCTTGCGCAGGCGCTTGGAGCCGCGGGCCAGGTCGCCGGAGTCGATACGGGCGCTCTTGACGCGGCGGTTCGGGTCGTTGGGGTATTTCTCGATGAGGTAATCGTCCAGTTTAATGAGGTTGGGCAGACCGCTCTCCATGATATTATAGGTGTCCAGCAGCAGACTGACCGAATCCGGGTAGGTATCGGCAAAGGCCTTGAAGGCATCAAACTCCGTGGGGAAGAACTCGATGAAGCTGTGCGCTACGGTGCCCACAGCCTTGACCTCCGCGCCGAACTTCATCTCGGCCAAACAGTTGGCAGTGCCCACGCAGCCGCCCAGAACAGCAGCATATGCACCATCGTTGCCAGCGCTTTCGCCCTGCGCACGGCGGGTGCCGAATTCCATCACGCTGCGGGGCGTGTGGGTGTTCAGGCCGGTGACGCGGGTAGCCTTGGTGGCAATCAGACTGTGGAAGTTCATGGTCTGCAGCAGGTAGGTCTCGATCAGAATTGCGCCCACGAGGTCGCACTCGATGCGCACCATCTGCACATGCGGGTATGCCACCGTGCCCTCGGGCAGAGCGTACATGTCGCCCTTCCACTGATAGGTGCGCAGATACTCGCAGAATTCCTCGCTCATGCCTTTGGTGCGCAGCCACCAGATATCCTGTGCATTGAAATGATAATTCAGCAGAAAACGGGTCAGCTTGCGCTGGCCGGCGCTGATGGAGTAGCCCTGAGCATCCGGGTTCTTGCGGAAGAACATATCGAACACCAGTGTAGTATCCTTGAATCCGTGCAGGAAAAGGCAGTTGGCCATAGTAAATTCGTAAAAATCCACGACCATTGCGGGGTTGTCGTAGTCCTCATCTGGAATATAAGGCACAACCTTGATTTCGTCCATGAATAGTATCCTCTCTTCTTTACACCCGGCAAAGGCTCCTTGCTGTCCCCTGCCGTTCTGACCTGTGGGAAGGTTTGCGCGCCTGCCTGTCTTGACAGTGCGTTTCTATCATGATATCACCAAACGCAGAGCGGTGCAAGCATTTTTGGAAAATCCCGGTCAATTTCCGGTAAGAAAAAGCCGCCCATACACAAACAGCACGGGCGGCTTTCAGAACAAACGTGTTAACCGTTGATGATATTGGGGGTAGCATTCTTCAGCACAACGTCGTGGCTGCCGCCCTCAACGATGGAGGTAGAGGAAACCACGGTCAGCTTTGCTTTCTGCTGCAGCTCCGGGATGGACAGAGCGCCGCAGTTGCACATGGTGCTCTTGACCTTGTACAGAGTGGTCTGCACACCGTCAGCCAGAGGGCCGGCATAGGGCACATAGCTGTCCACGCCTTCCTCAAAGCTCAGCTTGCTGGAACCGCCCAGATCGTAGCGCTGCCAGTTGCGGGCACGGTTGGAGCCTTCGCCCCAGTACTCCTTCATATACTGGCCGTTGATGCGCACCTTATTCGTGGGGCTTTCGTCAAAGCGGGCAAAGTAGCGGCCCAGCATCACAAAATCCGCACCCATGGCCAGTGCCAGCGTGATGTGGTAATCGTGGACGATGCCGCCGTCGGAGCAGATGGGCACGTAGATGCCGGTCTCCTTATAGTACTCATCGCGGGCCTTTGCCACCTCGATGACAGCGGTAGCCTGACCACGGCCAATGCCCTTGGTCTCGCGGGTGATGCAGATAGAACCGCCGCCAATGCCGATCTTCACGAAGTCTGCACCAGCCTCGGCCAGGAAGCGGAAGCCCTCGGCATCCACAACGTTGCCTGCGCCCACCTTGACGGTATCGCCGTAGTGCTCACGGATCCAGCCGATGGTGCGGCTCTGCCACTCGGAGTAACCCTCGGAAGAGTCGATGCACAGCACATCCACACCGGCATCCACCAGTGCGGGCACGCGCTCAGCGTAATCGCGGGTGTTGATGCCAGCACCCACCACATAGCTCTTGTTCTTATCCAGCAGTTCATTGGCGTTCTTCTTGTGGGAGTCGTAGTCCTTACGGAACACCATATACTTCAGGTTGCCCTCGGCATCCACCAGAGGCAGGGTGTTGATCTTGTTATCCCAGATGATGTTGTTGCAGTCGTGCAGGGAGGTGTTCTCCGGTGCAGTGACCAGCTTTTCAAGCGGGGTCATGAAGGTGGTGACAGGGGCATCATCCGGAGTGTGGTTGATGCGGTAGTCACGAGATGCAACAATGCCCAGCAGCTTGCCGCTCGGAGTGCCATCGGCAGTGATGGCAATGGTGGAGTGGCCGGTGCGTGCCTTCAGCTCCAGCACATCGTGCAGGGTGGCAGTGGGGGCCAGATTGGAATCGGACACGACATAACCAGCCTTGAAGCTCTTGACGCGGCGCACCATGGCAGCCTCGTTCTCAATGCTCTGAGAGCCGTAGATGAAGGACACGCCGCCCTGACGGGCCAGTGCAATGGCCAGCTTATCGTCAGAGACCGCCTGCATGATGGCGCTGATCATGGGAATATTCATCTGCAGGGGGCACTCCTCCTCGCCCTTGCGGTACTTGACCAGCGGGGTCTTGAGGCTGACAGCCGTGGGGATATTCTCTGCAGAGGAATAGCCGGGGATCAGCAGATATTCACCGAAAGTGCGGGAAGGTTCTTTATAGAAATAAGCCATGTTCAAACTCCTTTTCTCTTAACGCATCAACATCAATCGGATTCATGTTTGCAACCTATAAATTGATTGTATATACTGTACCACAAAGCCAGCCGGAATACAAACCCCCGCCGCGCCAAACTTTGTAAATGTCCTTTGCAGAAAAACAGGCAAATTGCCCACCAAAATGGCGTAAGGTCATACTTTCCCGCATGAGAAGCCGGTTTTTGCGTGATTTATGGATGCAAAAAAGCTCGTCCAGAACGGACGAGCTTTTTTGCACACGAAGCGGGATACCGCCTGTGCGGCACATGGATCACGACTGTGAAGGAGAACAGCCGGAGGAGGAGAACCTGTGCCCGATATCCCCAAAAAACAAGAAGAAAAAGATTTCACACTCAGCAGGGCTTGTGCCCTTGCTGTAACCATATTGTAACTCTTTTGAAACCATTTTGCAATAGGGTTTTGTAATTTTTCTGTAATTTCTTTTGTTAACTTTTTGTAGACAAATATAAAACCCCTGCCAGAAAATTTCCGGCAAGGGCTTTGCAGATCATTCTTTATTTTCTTAATAGCACTTTTTGCAAGCAGTGAAGCCTTCCGCTTTTGCTTTCGATAATGTAACCTTTTCCGGGTCTTTCATATTGCTGCAGGTAGACTTGCTGTGATATTTTTTGCCGCCGTGCGTTGGGACCCAGACCATCTGCTCCGTCTTTTTGCCGGCAGAAATGGTCTGAACGGCTGCAGTGGACGGCTTGCAGGCCGCAGTCTGTACGCTGGCGGCAGATGCCGCAGGGCACAGCAGACTGAAGCACAGTACCAGAACGGCCGCAAGGATTCGGAGATGTTTTTTCATTTGTTTTATCCTCCTTTGGACAATCAGAAGATTCTTCTAATAAAAGAGTACTCCCTGTTCCTCAGAGGATGCAATTCTCAAAATGCGCCGGTTTTTTCTGCACGGGTGACGCTTTTTTGCATTGCTCGCTTATTTTCAGCTAAAAGCGGCGCAGCGGTTCTCTTGAGAAATCAACGATTTACACGTTTGTCTTTCCCACCTCCAGATAGCACTCAAAGCTGGTCTGGCCGTTGTGCTTTCCGATCACATACCAGCCATCCGCCGAAGGGGCATAAAACACCTCTGCCGTTTCTCCCATCGGGATCTCGCGGTGGTAGTTGATAGAAGCAAAGGTCACGGGGCCTTTGCGCATCACTTCCAGCGGCAGCGCATCGCAGACAAGGTCCAGATAGAATGCGTTGTTCAAATGGCCGTTCAGATCGCACTGGGAATAATGCACCGTCCACTCCCCTGCGCTGGTCAGACCATCCTTGCACTTGTGCAGCTGCAAAGGCAGCTCGTCCTCCACCGTATCGTTCCAGAAATTCTCCACCGTCCAGCCCGGCTCCCGCAGGATACGGCCCTCGGCAAGGCTTGCCACGATCCAGCGGCAGTCCACCATAGCCACCTCTTTGCCCTCGGCATCGGTCAGGGTGGTGATGCGTTTGACCGAACCGTGTTTGCTGACCTGCGCCCGGGAGGTAAGGGTCAGCGTTTCGGCACGCTGGGGCACACGGTCAAATTTCAGGGCCTGCTTGCCCACCAGAAAGGTCACACCGCGATCTTTGAAGAACTGGTCATCCATACCAAAGGCGCGGGCGTGGTCTGTCGAAATCTGCTCCACATAGCGCAGCAGGGCGCTGGGCTTGAGCAGGCTGCGGAAGTCGGCATCTGCGTTCATGACTGTCATGGTCTCGGTGTAAAAGAACTGTTCCATGGTTTTTCCTTTCTATAAAAAGAGACCACTGCACGTTGTTCTGTGCAGCAGCCTCCTTTGCGTTTAATACTGATTGCGGTTGCGCCTGCGGACCTTGCGCCAGATGTTGAAGCAGGCCAGCGCCACCATGGCTGCCAGCAGCGCAAGGAACAGCAGACTGCTGCCACCCTCGTCGTAGCTCTTCATTTCGCTCCACTTCACGTCCAGCTCGCTGTTCACATCGTCGCTCAGGGCAGTGAACACCTTTTCCTTGGCGGCTTTCTCTTCGGACGGATAAGCGATCTCGCTCTCCTTCAGATCCTCGTCCAGCACCTCCCACACATCCTGCATGGGGGTGGTGTAGCCGATGTACTCGGCGTTTGCCTTGCCGATGTCCGTCTCACACATGAAGTTGATGAACATTTCCGCAGCTTCCTGATGTTCACTGGCAGCAGGAATGGTCATGCAGTCCACGGAAAGCACGCTGCCTTCTTCCGGGAACGCCCATGCAAGGTCGGGATTATCGTCGATCATGGTGATGGCATCGCCGGAGTAGTACACGCCGACGGCTGCCTCGCCGCCGATCATCTTATCAAAGATCTCGTCCATGACGTAGGCCTGCACCAGCGGTTTCTGAGCCTTCAGCTCTTCCACCACCTCATCCACCTCTTCGGTGGACTGCGGGTTGATATCGTGGCCGCTCTTAAAAGCAGCAATGGCGTAGGCATCGCGGCTGTTGTTGAACATCAGGATATTGCCTGCGTACTGCTCGTCCCACAGGTCGGCCCAGCTGGTGGGCGCTTTGTCCACCATGGTGGTGTTATAAATGATGCCGGTGGTGCAGAGCATATAGGGCACGGTGTAGGCATTCTGCGGATCGTAATCCGGATCCACGTATTCCTGATTGATCTTTTTGAAGTTCGGGATATTGTCGTAGTTCAGAGGCTTGAGCATCCCCTCGGCGATCATTTTTGCCACCATGTAATCCGACGGAATGACCACATCGTAGTTGGCTGCGCCGGACTTGAGCTTTGCGTACATGGACTCGTTGGAGTCGAAGGTGGTGTAGTTCACCTTGATGCCGGTAAGCTTTTCAAAGGCCGCCACCACGTCCACGCTGTCGTCCGAGCCGTTGGAGATGTACTCGCCCCAGTTATAGACATTGATGGCCACGTTCTGGCCCTTGAAGCGGGTCCAGTCGTAATCGTCCGACACCGAGACATCCTCGGTCACCTCAATGGTGCCGGCGGCAAAGGCGGGCATTGCACAGCAGACCGCCATTGCCAGCGCCAGCAGCAACACAGCAAAACGTTTCATCACACGCCCTCCCCTCTCAGCGCCTTCTGGTCGCGGCGGTAGCTGCGGCTCTCCATTGCATTGGAAATCAGAATGATGCACAGAATGACCACGAACATGATGGTGGACAGCGCATAGATCTCCGGGCTGACCTTTTTACGGGTCATGGAGTAGATGGCGATGGGCAGCGTTTCCACCGTGCCGCAGTTGAAATAGGAGATCATGAAGTCGTCGATGGAATAGGTCAGGCAGATGAGGAATGCCGACAGGATGGCCGGGCTGATCTCCGGCAGGATGACCTTGAAGAAGGCCTGCTTGGGGTCGCAGCCAAGGTCGAGCGCTGCCTCATACAGCTTGATATCCAATTGCTTGAGCTTGGGCGTGACGTTGAAGATGACATACGGCACATTGAACGCGATATGCGCAATGAGCAGCGTCGGGAAGCCCATGATGGTATCCGGCAGCCAGGAGACACCCCCGGCAAAGCGCTGGTAGGCCACGAACAGCAGCATGAGCGAGATGCCGGTGATGATCTCCGGGTTGACCACCGGGATATAGGTGATGTTGGTGACGACAAGGCGGCTCCCGCGGCCCATGGACGCAATGCCCAGACTTGCCGCTGTACCCAGCACAGTGGCAATGACCGCAGAGATCAGAGCCACTTCCAGCGAGACCAGCAGCGCATGCAGGATGGAGGAGTTGTGCAGCAGGCTGGAGTACCACTTGAGGGTAAAGCCGGTGAAGAGCGAATAGCCCTTGGACTGGTTGAAGCTGAATACGATCATGTATGCAATGGGCAGGTACATGAAGCAGAAAAACAGCACGATATAGACGCGCTGCATCAGGCGCAGATGTTTCGTTTTCATCAGGACACGCCCTCCATTTCATCTTCATCAAAGCTGGAGGTGAAGCTCATGCACAGCAGCACAATGATCATCAGCACAAGGCTCATGGCAGAACCCACGTTCAGATTGTAGCTGTTGCCAAGGAACTGCATCTCGATCAGATCGCCAATGAGCAGGTTGGAGCCGCCGCCCAGCATACGGCTGATAACAAAGGTGGACACCGCCGGGACGAACACCATGGTGATGCCGGTGCTGATGCCGGGCACGCTCATGGGGATGAGCACCCGGAGAAGGGTCTTGGTGGTGGAAGCGCCCAGATCCTGCGCAGCTTCCACCAGGCTCTGGTCGATCTTGGTCATGCTGGTGTACAGCGGCAGGATCATATAGGGCACATAGTTATACACCATGCCCAGCACCACCGCACCGGAGGTGTTGAGTATATTGAAGGGGCCAAGGCCGAACACGCCCAGAACAGCGTTCACCGGGCCGTTGATGCTGAGCAGGCCCATCCATGCGTAGGTGCGCAGCAGGAAGTTCATCCACATGGGCAGCATGACCAGCATGAGCATGATGTGCTGCTTGTTCACCCGCAGGCGGGAAAGGAAATAGCCCACCGGGAACGCAATGACCAGACAAATGACCGTGGCAATGAGGGCCAGCAGCAGGCTGCGGGCAAATACCGAGCCGTAGCCGCTGATGGAGGTGAGGTTATCCAGCGTGAAAGCTCCGTTTGCATCCGTAAATGCATAGTACACCACGATGATCAAAGGCACCACTGTGAACAGCGTCATCCATACAAAGTACGGATAGGCCAGCTTTTTATCGTAAATCTTCATCATTGCGGCTCACCCCTCTGAACGCGCCATAATGTGGATCTCGTTGGGGCCGATGCGCATACCAATGGTCTCACCGGGGGTGCAGGCGCGGGTGGAATGGATCAGCCATTCGCGGCCCTCGCACTCCACATGCATCTCAAAGTGGACACCCTTGAAGATGACATCGTTCACAACGCCGACAAGCTGGCCTTCCACAGGAGAGACCACCTCGATATCCTCGGGGCGCACCACTACCTGCACGCTCTGCTCGCGGGCAAAGCCGCGGTCCACACAGGGAAAGTCCACACCGGAGAAGGACACCAGAAAATCCCGGTGCATCACGCCGTCCACAATGTTGGAATCGCCAATGAAGTCTGCAACAAAGGCATTCTTCGGCTCATTGTAAATATCCTCCGGCGTGCCGATCTGCTGCACCTTGCCGCCGTTCATGACCACGACGGTATCGGACATGGTAAGGGCTTCCTCCTGATCGTGGGTAACATAAATAAAGGTAATGTTCATTTCGCGCTGCAGGCGCTTCAGCTCCAGCTGCATCTCCTTGCGCAGCTTGAGGTCCAGTGCGCCAAGGGGTTCGTCCAGCAGAAGGATCTCCGGCTCGTTCACCAGACTGCGGGCGATGGCCACGCGCTGCTGCTGGCCGCCGGACATCTGGCTGATGCTGCGGCGCTCGAAGCCTTTCAGGCCAACAACTTCCAGCATATTGCGCACCTTGCGGCGGATGGTCTCTTCGTCCATCTTTTTGAGCCGCAGACCGAAGGCCACGTTCTCGAACACGTTCAGGTGCGGGAACAGTGCGTATTTCTGAAAAACGGTGTTCACCGGGCGCTTATAGGGCGGCACGCCGGTAATGTCCTCACCTTTCAGCAGCACTTTGCCGGAATTGGGTTCCAGAAAACCTGCAATCAGACGCAGGGTGGTGGTTTTGCCGCAGCCGGAAGGGCCCAGCAGCGTTACGAACTCTTTGTCATGGATGTCGAGGTTCAGCCCATCCAGAATGCGCTGACCGTCAAATTCCACTACGATATCCCGCAGTGAAACGATCACCGAGTTGTCCATTTTTTACTTTATCCTCCTTGTAACTCAGATACGAAAAAAGACAGGGCCATGCCCCATCCCTCGTACCAGGGCGACCCAGCCCCGCACAACATCCATGACGACCGGAGAACCTGCAAAAGCAGGCTCTTATATTGCGCAGTTATTCTGCCCTGTCTCGTCTATCTTAATCAATCTTTGCTGAAATGTCAATCACTCTGCCAATGTTTGCCGAAGCTTTACACGCCGCAACAAAAAAACATGCGCCGCAGCGGGCTTTCCGCATACGGCGCACAAAGGTTTTTATTCAGCTTTTAAGGCAGCGGCCGTTATCAGAAGGGCCTGCACAGTGTCAAGGTCAACCGCATAGACGGAACTGTCCCCCTCCACCATCATCCAGCAGCCGTCTGCATTTTCGGCGTAGTGGAGGGTCACAGTCCCATCGGCAGAGGCGGCCCGCACCGTTGCAAGCGGTGCAGCAAAGCCATAGGCCGAAGGGTCGGCATCCGTGATTTGTGCGGTCACATAGCCTGCCAGAGCGGAGAGGATGCTCTGCACCTTGCTGTCGTCCAGATCGGCAGAGGGTTCATCGGCCAGCCGCCACACGGTCTGATAGGTGGTGGAATCGGCCGCACTTTCCGAGGAATCGCTCTCCGCTTCCGCAGGCTCAGAGACTGCATTCAGTGCAAGGGTGCCGCTGCCCGTCGTAATGGAAACACTTTCCAGCGCGGAGGCTGTCAGTCCCGCCGGGTTGAACGCGCCAAAAAGGTCCGCTTTGGTCAGCTCAAAGCAGGCCGCCTTGTTGCCAGAAACGGTGTACACGGCATCGTCCCCTGCCTTCTGCACGTACAGATCTCCTGTGACCGGGTTCTCGGTGCCAAAGGCAAAGGTGTTCGTCTCGCCTGCCGCCGTCACTGTGACCGTAACAGCCGGATCGGCAAGGCCGTAGTCCTCGCCGGGCTGAGCCGTGAGCTGACGTTTGGCGTTCAGGGATGCCAGCGCCGTGACCATGGTATTGCAGGCAGATGCATCCAGATGATAGTCCGGGTCATCCGCCAGCGTCCAGCTGCCGGAATCGTAATTTAGGGTAAGCGTTTCGCCGCCATAGGCATACCGGATGCTGGTCACATCGCCTGCCGCAAAAGAAGAAAGCAGGATGCTGCCCTCTGCGGCGGCGCTGGAAGCAGCCTCTTCTGCGGCATTGCTGCGGCTGACAAACCACAGCAGCCCGCCCAGCACAAGCACCAGCACCAGAAGCACCGCAAGGGTGCGCTGTTTTGTTTTCATGGCAGTGCCCCCCTTACCTGCGGCGGCGCAGCAGCACCTCCACAGCACCTGCAATGAGCACTGCTGCGGGCAGCACGAATACGAACACCATTCCCAGCGTCATGGATGCGGAAGCCGGGACCGTGATGGGTGCAGCTTCCAGTGCTTTGGTGTCGATGAGCAGGCTCTGCCCTACCAGCGAAGCGGCACAGCCCTGCAGGAAGGTCAGGTTGCCCGGGATGGACTGGTACACCTGCTCGTTGTCCATGTTGGGGCAGCCGATCCAGATCACCTCGGCACCGGTGGAGTCATTGCGCGCCCATACGGCCAGCGAGAACGGGCCGTCGGTATCGCCGGCTTCCTTTGCGGAAGAAGAGCTGGCATCAAAGTCCTGCTTGCTGTAGGCATCCTCGGTGGTATACAGCAGCGGTTCCGCCGTCACATCGTCTGTCTCGGTAATGGTGATGCCCTGTGCCACCGAGAGCATCACATGGGTGCTCTGATTCACGCCGTCCAGCGCGGTGCTTTCGTCGGCGGCCGCGTAGTCCGGGAACAGCGAGTACGGGTAGCCGTACAGCGCGTGGCCCGCATCGCCCTCCACCACAAGGCCCGGCTCACGCGCAAGGCCGAACTGTGCCATCACTGCATCCAGATTGGGCGTTTCGGTATAGCCGCTGGTGGTCAGCAGCACCTTGCCGCCGTTTTCCAGATAGGCCTGCAGCTGCGCGATCTCATCCACAAGGCCGTCAGCTGCAAAATCCGAAGCGGGGTCGCTGATGATGAGCAGATCACAGTCCTCCGGGATGGTGCCGGTGAGCAGATTCAGCGGCTGGGCATCGATATTCTGCGCCTTGAGCGCCTCGGTCAGCGAGGAGGTAAGCGCCTGCTCGCCGTGGTTGGTGGTGTAGTAGGCATGACTTTCTGCTGCGGCAGTCAGCTTGTAGATGGCAGAGCTGATCTGCTTTTCGCCGCCAAAGGTCACGTTGGCAGCGCCGGTGGTGTAGTAATCGGAGTAATCGTACTCGTAAAGTTCGGCGGCGTTCAGCACTTCGCTGTTCTCACCGCTGACCACGATCAGACTGCCGGTGGATGCATTCTCTGCGCCGTACTGCGCTGCAAAGGTCGGGTAAAGCGCCGGGTCCTTCTGCTCCCAGTGGAAGTGACCGCTCTCGTCGGCGTAGTGATCCAGCAGCTTGGTGATAATGGCATCCTCGCTGCCGGTCTCACAGAGATAATAAACGGTCACGTCCTGATCCAGGCTCTGCATCAGCTGCCTGGAGCTGTCGCCCAGCGTGTACATTTTGGCGGCAGAGAGGTCGAACTCGGTGTATTTTTTCGGGATGGCCCCCACCAGCAGGTTGATCAGCACGGCCAACACGATGGCTGCTGCCAGAATGGCCGTGGAGTACAGCCCATTGCGGAACACCTTGCCGTTTGCGGAGGAAGAAACTTTGAAATTTTTCATGTTGTTCCCCTCCCCTCAGTTCCAGCGGCGCTTTTCCAGCCCCTGCGCCGTGAAGAACAAAAACAGCATGGTCACGGTCAGGTAGTACACCAGCGTCGGGATGGAAAAGCTGTTGTTGACAAACTCTTCAAACGGCGTGAACAGGCACAGCCCGCTGAGCACCGCGCTGAAGGCTTCGGTCAGCCAGCTGCTCTGCAGCAGGAACAGTGCCGTCAGCACCACACAGCAGCCCGCAAAGGTCAGGCAGCCCAGCGTAAAGCTGCGGGTACGCAGGCCTGCCACCACACTGAGCACTGCCGCAATGGCGGTAAACAGGGCCAGCGCCACTGCGCTGCCTGCGGTGAACATGCTGCGCAGGTTGGGCATCATGTAGGCCAGCAGCAGTGCGGCAACACCTGCCACCGCAGCAATGATCTGATTCTCGGTCAGGCTGGAAAGAAACACGCCAATGGCAATGGCGGCGCAGCCCATGAGATAATAGCACAGCAGAGCGGCCAGGTTTGCCAGCGTGGCCGTGCCGGTGGCACCCAGTGCGGCCAGTACAAGGATCATGACCGCATCGGCAAGGCACGGCAGTGCAAAGATGACGCACAGGGCAAAGAATTTGCCCAGCACGATCTCCCACACAGACACCGGGCTGGTAAGCAGCAGCTGATCGGTGCGGGTGCGGCGTTCCTCTGCAAAGGAGCGCATGGTGAGCACCGGGATATACAAAAGCAGCACAAACGTGGTGCGGTAAAGCGTGTAATAGCCAAAATCCGTCAGGCCGTAGCCCAGATTCAGGGCAACAAAATAGATGGCCGTTGCCGCCAGCATAAAGGCGGTGAGCACGTAGCCGATCATGCCATGAAAGCTGCTGCGGATTTCGCGTTTTAAAATGGCGGTCATTCCGTTTTCTCCTCCCCTTCATCCGATGGTGTTTCAGACTCGTTTTCGGTCAGTGCAAGGAACACTTCCTCCAGCGTCCTGTTTTCCGCTGCCAGCGCCAGCACCGTGCATCCGGCCTGCGAAAGGGCGCGGGACACCTCGGCGCGGCGGTCAGAAGCATCGGCACTTTCTGCGGTAAAGGTCACCTGTCCGTCGGCCTCGGATTCGATCTCCACCTTGCGGATGCCCGGAATGGAGCCGACTGTTTTCAGCACGGTCTTCCCCCCGCCCAGAGCGGTAGCGCGCAGACGGCTGCCGGGGTTCAGCTTTTCGGCCAGCTGTTCCGGCGCACCCACCGCCACCAAATGCCCCTTGGACAGGATCAGTACCTGACTGCACACCGCCTGCACCTCGCTGAGGATGTGGCTGGACAAAATGACCGTATGGGTCTTGCCCAGTTCCTGAATGAGTCTGCGGATCTCGATGACCTGTGCAGGGTCAAGGCCTACGGTAGGCTCGTCCAGAATGATGAGCTGCGGCGCGCCCAGCAGCGCCTGCGCAATGCCCACGCGCTGGCGGTAGCCCTTGGACAGACTGCGGATGAGCCGGGGCAGCACCTCTTCCAGCCCGGTGCGGCGGGCAGCTTTGCGCACCTGTTCTTTGCGGTCGGCCTTCTTTTTGATGCCTTTCAGCTCTGCAGCAAAATCCAGATATTCCTGCACCGTCATTTCCGGGTAGAGCGGCGGCTGCTCGGGCAGATAGCCCACACAGGCCTTGGCCTGCCGGGCCTGCTCCGGCAGGCTGAAGCCCGCCACCTTCACTTCACCGGAGGTGGGGGCAAGGTAGCCGGTGAGGATATTCATGATCGTGGACTTGCCCGCGCCGTTGGGGCCGAGCAGGCCGAAGATCTGGCCGTCGCCCACCGTAAAGGACAAATCTTCAATGGCAGGGTGCGTGCCATACTTTTTGCTCAGATGCGATACTTCGATCACAGCAAACGCTCCTTTTTCATCTAGTTCAATGCTGGTATATTTTAGACTGAAAATGTGTAAAAATTAAGACAATCCTGTGGCGGGATGCAAAAAGAATTCTTAAGAATGATTAAGGCCGCCCTTTCATATGCCAAAAAGGCAGCAAAAAAAGCACCGTCTCCCAAAGGAAACGGTGCTCAGAAAACCATAATTACTTACGGCCGAAACGCTTGTTGAAGCGCTCAACACGTCCGCCGGTGTCAACCAGCTTCTGCTTGCCAGTGTAGAAAGGATGGCACTTGGAGCAAACTTCGACGTGGATCTCAGGCTTGGTGGAACGAGTCTTGATGACGTTGCCGCATGCGCAGGTGATGGTGCAGTCAACGTAGTTCGGATGGATACCCTGTTTCATTCTTTTCACCTCATTTCTGGTTCTGACTTATTGGGGCCATATTATAAATGTATGTGCCCATCACAACCTTCAATATCGGCTACCCCGTCGAGCGGCCTTGGAAACGATTGCCTTACTATTATAGCACGATTCCGACAGAATGCAAGAGGAAAAATAAAGTTTTTAGCATACAAAAAGTCCCCTGCACTTTCATGCAGAGGACTTTAACGGTTTTACCTTACGCCGTCAGGCCATCAGTGGATGAACACAGGACCCAGCGGGTTGGTGATGGGGCTGACGTAGCCGCCCAGCAGCTTGGGGATCGCCAGGCTGATGTCGGGGATGAAGGTCAGCAGCAGCAGTGCAACGAACATGCACAGGTAGAACGGCAGGGTCGCCTTGACGACCTTTTCCATCGGGCGCTTTGCAACGGCAGAGCCGATGAACAGCACAGCGCCGACAGGAGGAGTCAGCAGGCCAATGCCGCAGTTCAGAACCACGATGATACCGAACTGGATGGGATCGATGCCGATGGAGGTTGCGATGGGCAGCAGGATGGGAGTAGCGATCAGGATGATGGGAGCCATATCCATGATGCAGCCCAGAACCAAGATGATCAGGTCGATCAGCAGAGCGATGATGTAGGGGTTATCGGTGACGCTGGTGATGGCATTTGCAGCCAGATCCGGCACATGCAGCATGGTCAGGCAGTTGCCGAAGACTGCAGAGGTGGCGATCAGGATCAGCACGATGGACAGAGTGTTCACGCACTCATCCAGTGCATGCCAGACACCCTTCCAGTCCAGACCCTTGTAGACGAACACCGACACGAACAGAGAGTAGATAACTGCAATAGCTGCAGACTCGGTAGCGGTGAACACACCGCCAACAACGCCGAACACAACGATAATAACAGCGGCCAGTGCCCAGATGGAAGTGCCCAGCTGCTTAACGAAGCCCTTGATGCTGAACGGAGAGCCCTTGGGGTAATTCTCCTTGACCGAGATGATGTAGGAACCGATCATCAGGACGATGGCCAGCAGAGCACCGGGCAGATAACCTGCCAGGAACAGGCTGCCGACCGAGATGCCGCCGGCAGTGGTGGCATAAATGACCATGTTGTGGCTCGGAGGAACCAGCAGACCCTCGCAGGAGGAGGTGATGGTAACAGCAGTGGAGAAGTCGGCATCGTAGCCCTGATCGACCATCATGGGGATCATGATGGAGCCGATGGAAGCGGTATCTGCAGATGCAGAACCGGAAATACCGCCGAAGAAGTAGGAAGCAACGATGTTGACCATTGCCATGCCGCCGCGCATCCAGCCCACGCAGGCATCAGCCAGAGCGATCAGCTTTTCAGAAATGCCGCCGGAGCCCATGAGTACGCCCATGGTGATGAAGAACGGCACGGCCATCAGGCTGAAGGAAGAGATGCCCTTGACCATCAGACGGCAGACATCGGTCAGTGCCTGACCCTGCACCATCATGCACAGCACGCTGGAAAGACCAACGGCGTATGCAATGGGGAAACGCAGGAAGATCATTACAAAGAAGCTGACAAGAAGGACAATGATTGCCAGTGTCTGAACTGTCATATTACACTTCCTCCTTTACAAAAATGCTCTTGATGTGGTTGTACAGTGCCTCGATCTCGAAGATGATCATGGCAACACCGGCCAGCGGCACCGGGAAGTACATCCAGAAGCGGCTCAGCCAGGGCATGGACACGTAGAAGCCGCGGCCGCCCAGAGTGGTGGCATAGTTCCAGCCGACCACCATCATGATGACACCCAGAATGCACACGGCAAGATCGGCCAGAATATCCAGCACCTTGACGGCGATTTTGGGCAGATACACGTCAAACGCAGTCATGCGGATATGGGCACCGCGGCGGATGGCCAGAGCAGCACTCAGCACGGCCATGTAGCTCATACAGGTCAGCACAACCTCTTCCGACCATGCCGGGTCCGGGATGAACGAGACGTAACGACCGATGACCGACATGGTAGTGATGAGGATATCTGCGATCAGCAGCAGCTTGCAGATAAACAGGACCACTTTGTAGGTGATGTCGTACACCGGCTTGATCTTATCCAAAGTGGTAAAGATTTTCGGCATATGAATTCCTCCATATAAAAAGCCCGGCAGGTCTGCGGGCGTATCCCGTAGTCCCCCGCCGGGCTATATACTATCTCAGAACAGGAAAGGCTTTTTCAATTATGCCTTCATGTCCAGCAGCTGCTGATACAGCTCAGCCTGATCGGAGGTGTTCTCGCTGATGACCTTCTGGCAAGCTTCCTGCCAAGGTGCCTTATCGGGAACATCCACGACATTGCAGCCGGAGCTCTTCAGCTCATCCAGAACCTTGTTCTCAGCGGTCTCGGACAGGTCTGCATTGAAGGCCTGCGTATCAGCACCGGCCTCCATGATGGCAGCCTGCTGGTTCTCGGTCAGCTTGCCCCATGCGTTATCAGTGATAACAGCCTGAACAGCGCCCAGAGTGTGGCCGTCCAGGATCAGGTTGTTGGCAACCTCGGGGAATGCATTGGACTTGTAGTTTGCGATGGGCTGCTCAGCACCATCCACAACGCCGGTCTGCAGTGCGCTGTACAGCTCACCGAAGGAAACGACGGTGGGGTTAGCGCCCAGACCCTCGACCAGGCCGTTCATGACGGGGTCGTTGGACACGCGCAGCTTCAGGCCCTTGAAATCATCAATGCCGGAAACAGGGTTGACCGTGAAGAAGTGACGGAAGCCCTCTTCGCCGTAGAAGACACCACGAACGGGCAGGCCCAGCTCCTGAGGCTCGTTCAGGAACTCAGGTGCCAGATCGCTGTTGGCGAAGTTCCAGAAGTGTGCGCGGTTCTCGAAGGTGAAGGGGATGGACAGCAGCTTGGACTTGTTGCAGCCGTAGCTGGTCAGTGCGAAAGCGGAGATACGGCTCATATCGATGGAGGTAGAACCGCCCAGAATTGCGTCCAGAACGTCGTTCTCAGAACCCAGAACACCGGAAGCCTGCACATCGATGACGACGGAGCCGCCGGTCAGCTCCTCGACCTTCTCCTTGAAGTGGGTAGCGGTCTGGCCAACGATGGTATCCAGCGGGTTGACCTCGGCGTAGACCAGAGTCACCTTGGGATCGTTTGCAGCAGCAGTAGCATCACCAGCAGCAGAAGCTGCGGTGGAAGAAGCTGCGGTAGAGGTGGAAGCAGCAGAATTGCTGGAGCCACCACATGCGGTCAGAGCCAGAGCAGCGGCGGAAACACCGGCTGCTGCCAGAAAGCTGCGACGAGTGATCTTTTTCATAATAAATCGTCCTCCTTAAATCTCCCGAACGGCCCGGTCTGCACAGGACCCGCATGCCGTTCATTTACTGTACACACTTTAGCAAATTTTTTTAAACGAAACAAGGGCTTTCAAAAAATGTCCTGTTTTTTGAAAAAATGTCAGAATTTCTTTTGTGAAAAATGCCAAGTGCTTTACTTTTTGTTTGTGCATATTCGCCTAACAGATGGATACATTTCTGTATTCCAGATAGAAGCAAAGCGCTGGATGCCCTTCCCTTTGGGGTTCAGAGCACACAGCGCTTTGCCGGTTCTTTATTCTGTTTTCCTGATTTCTTTGCCCATCTTTTCCGGGCTTTGCTGTGGGGCTTATGCCTGCCGGATGCGGGCGATCAATTCGCCCTGCTGGGCAAACCGATCATACATCGGCTGCACAGCAGCACGGAACCTTGCCTTTTCTTCTTCGTCCAGCTCTGTCACCTCAATGCCTGCTGCACGCAGATCACTTTCCGATTCTGCCTCCTGCTGCGCCCAGAGCCTGCGCTCCACCTTGGCGCTCTCCCGGGCACACAGGCGGATGATCTCCGGGTAGCGCTCGTCCAGTGCGGCCAGTTTTTCCATCACAGCAGGGCTTGCAAGCTGCACCTCCGGCACGCGGGTGTGCTCATCCTTTAAAAAGTAAGGTGCCACCTCGTAGTGACCCATGGCTTCGTAGCTGGGCCAGTTGTTCTCTGCGCCATCGATCTCACCGTTGTGCAGGGCGGCATACACCTTGCTGTACACTACCTTTACCGGCTTTGCGCCGAGGTCGGTGATCATTTCGCTCATCATGTCCGATTCCTGCACGCGGATGGCCAGGCCCTGCAGATCCGCAAGGCCTGTCACCTTCTGCCGGGTGTAGATGCTACGCACACCGGCATCGAACCAGGAAAGGCCGGTCAGCTCCAGCGACTCCAGCGTGGAGAGGAACTCGTCGCCGATGGCCCCATCCAGCACGCGCCACATCTGGTCAGCGTCGGTGTAAAGGTACGGCAGCTGCAAAACGCTCAGCGCCGGTTCATACTCAGCCAGCTGGCTGAGGGACACACGGGAGAAATCAATGCCGCCGAACTGCATCTGCTGGATCACGCTCTGCTCCGCGCCCAGTTCTCCCCCGCTGTACACCAGCACTTTCACGCGGCCATCGGTGCGCTGGGCCACAAGATCCGCAAAGGCCAGCGCCGCCTGCGTAGTAGGATAATCCTCCGGCTGGTTCTCCGCATAGCGCAGGACCAGTTCCGCCCCCTGTTGCTCCTGCACCGGCTGATGGCCGCAGCCCGCCACCGGCAGTGCCAGCACGGCTGCGCCAAACAGGGCGGTCAGCATCTGACGGCGGGTCACAGGCGGGCCTCCCGTGCAGCCTTGGCCGCTTCCCTGCGGTACTGGGTGGGGGTCATGCCGGTGCGTTTTTTAAAGGTGCGGGCAAAATAGCTGGAATCCTCGTAGCCCACCATGGAAGCTACCTCTGCTGCCGAACGGAACGGGTCGGTGAGCAGCTCTTTGGCAGCGTTGATACGCAGTTCGGTCAGGCAGTCCAGAAAGTTCATCTTCTGGTACTTCTTGAACTGGGCCGAGAGATACGCCGGGCTGATATGCAGGATCTCGCTCACACTGTCCAGCGAGAGGTCGAACATATAGTTATCCTCCATATACTTGCGCACATGGGCCATGACCAGTGCATTGCGGTCGTTCTCCCCTGCTTCGGCGGCATCGCTCTCCGGATCAGCTTCCGGCTCCGGTTCCACCGGAGCCAGCTCTGCAAGGCGGCGGCCCGCCTCGATCTGACGGATGGCCTTGCGGATGGAAGCTTCCACTTCGTCCGGGTTCACCGGCTTGAGCAGATAATCGCAGGCACCCAGATGCATGGCCTCGTGGGCGTACTGGAACAGACTGTAGGCCGTAACAAAGATCACCTTGCACTCCGGGCGCTGTTCCAGCACGGCGCGGGCTGCATCCAGACCGTTCATACCGGGCATCTCAATGTCCATCAGGATCAGGTCTGCGCCCCACAGCACCGCCGTATCCGCTGCCTTGCGGCCGTTCTCGGCAGTCTCGATGGTCACTTCGTGCTCAAAGCGGCGGGCCACGATGTCCGCCAGCGTTTCCCGTTCCAGTGCTTCATCATCCGCGATCAACAGACGAATCATTCCTCAAACTCCTCCTCATTCTCCACCAATGGCAGGTACAGCACCACCGCTGTACCGCGTCCCGGATGGGACCGTATCACAAAGCGGCTGTTCCGATCCAGCAGACGCAGGCGGGCCGCAACATTATAAATGCCGATATGCTCCCAGCGCTCACCGGGCTGACTGAGCGCCCCGCGCAGCTGTCGTAATCGATCCGGCTGGATGCCCACGCCGTTATCCACCACGCGGATGCACAGCAGTCCCTTCTCCCGCAGAGGGTTCACGCGGATGCGCACCACACCGCCCTCCTCTTTGGGGCAGATGCCGTGTTTGAAGGCATTTTCCACGATGGGCTGTAAAATAAAGGACGGCACCATGGTCTCGGTAAGATCCAGCGAATCGGAAATGCGCCACTCCATACGCACCCGCTCACCAAAGCGGACATGGTAGATGGAGTAATATTCATCCACGATGCGCACCTCACGGGAGAGCGGCACCTGTTCATCGTTGCTCATCAGGCTGTAGCGCAGCAGATGCGAAAGCGCCATGATGAGCGCCTGCGTACGGTAGGCCGTCTCGGTACCGGCGGTCTGCTGGATCACATTCAGGGTGTTGAACAGAAAGTGCGGGTCGATCTGGCTGCGCAGCTGCTGCAGCCGGCTGCGCTCCATGCGGTTCTGCAGCTCCAGTGCTTCGGTCTTCTGGCGGTGCAGCTCCCGCTCGATCTCGTTTTTCTCCTGCAGGGTGGTCACCTGCTGGGCCATGGAGTGCTTCATGATGTTGAAGGACTCGGCCAGCTGAGCGATCTCCGGCTGCTTGGGCAGCGGGATGTCCGGGGTGTCGAACTTACTTTTGCCAATGGCGCGGGAGGCAGCGATCATCTGCTGCACCGGCGTGAGCAGACGCATGACCATCAAACCGGTAACGCAGCCAAGCGCCACGCACAGCGCCACCACCACCGTCTGCAGCATGGTGATGCGCTCGTTCAGGGCCGAGATGGTGGTGTAGGTGGTCTGGGAATCCTGAATGGCGGTTTCCAGCAATTGCAGGGTGTACTGGCTCAGGTAATCGCCGCAGGGCACCACCTTTGCATAATACAGCTGGGAAGCTGCGGCATCGTTGCCGCTGAGCAGGTCGTTTTCCAGCTCATCCAGCAGGCCGGTGTAGGTCTGATAGACCGTATCCACTGCGCTGTAGAGCACCCGCTGCTCATCGCTGACGCTTTCCAGACTGTTCAGGCTGGTACCGATGCGCCAGAGCCATGCGTTGCAGGTGGACGATGCCGACTGCAGCCGGTCAATGATCTCCTCCGGCTCGCTGTTCTCCCAGCGGTAGTTCTCCAGCACGGAAATAGAGCTTTCCACACCGCCCTGAAAGCGGCTGATGGCGTTGAAGCAGCCCATCTGCGCGTCCTGTACTGCCTGCACTGCTCTGGACTGGTAGCCATTGAGCGTGAGCTGCATGGCAAAGGCCGCAAAAAATGCTGCCAGACACAAGCCCATGCGCTGCTTGAGGGTGATCTGCCGCTTGCGGTGCTGCAAAGCCTGCCGCCTCCTTTCGTTTGGTAACGATTTATTGTACCACGCTTTGGGCCGGATTGGCAAGGTTTGCATGTTTTTCTCTTGCCTAAACCGCGCAATTGTGGTACGATGCCTGTAAATACAAAGGAGGCGACTTTATGTCCCAGACCATCTCCGTTTCCACCACCATGGGTGAGCAGGGCTTCCGCGATTTTGCCGTGTTCGATGCATTCCATCACCGCAAAGCATGGCTGCGTCCCGCTGTTTTTGCCGCCATCATGCTGGCTTTTGCCGCCGTCTGCCTTTCGCAGCTGGGCAAGCGCCCGGGTGCCGGGCTGCTGGCTGCTGTGCTTGCCATTGTGGGCATCGGCCTGCCGGTGAGCTACTTTTACTCGTTCTTCCGCAGCGTTTCCCGGCAGATCAAACAGATGCACCTGCCGCGGGCCTTCTACCGTGTGGAGCTGGCCGACACCGGCATTGCTGTGTGGATGTACGGCCAGCAAGACAAGCCCGAACCCACCAGTCGCCACGCATGGGACAGCTTTTACTGCGCCTACCGCACGGACAATGCGGTGTACCTCTACGTAGAAAAAGAGAAAGCTTACTTACTGAACGACCGCATGGAAGTGGTGTGGAAGTTTTTGGCCGGCATCCTGCCAAAGGAAAAGCTGCACGACTGCAGAAAAGGGTAAGCCCAAAAAATATGCACACGCAAAAAAAGAACTGCTGACATTTCGTTCAGCAGTTCTTTTCTTTTATAAAGACCCACGCTGCGGCAAAGCAAAGCGCAGCGCGGGTGCGAAGATAGCTTATGTTATTGCGTCAGCCGATCAACGGGCAAGCGTATACTTGTGCAGGGTTTTGCGCACAGCGCCGGGGCCTGCAAACAGCTCCTTGGCCATTGCCTCGATCTTCTCGCCCAGACCAACGGCATACAGATCCACGCCGAACACGTCAACACGGCTGTACAGCTTCTTCAGGCAGCTGAAGTTCTGCTCGCCTTCCTTGACCTCCAGCGGAGCCACAATGGCCTGCAGCTCAGCCAGCAGCGGATCGGTGGAAGGCTCAAAAGCCTGACCGTTGTCATCGATGCCCTTCAGGTAGCGGGCATAGCCTGCCAGCACCAGCGGGATCAGGATCAGGTTGCTCTTGTCCAGACCGCGTGCCTCATAGGCCTTGATGGTCTCACCAAAGCGGATGGCCAGCTTCTGGGAGGTATCGGTAGCGATACGCTGGGGAGCATCCGGCATGAAGGGGTTGGGCAGGCGGCGGTTGATGACAGCGCCGATGAACTCGTAGGGGTTCAGCACGCCGGGATCGACCACAACGGGCATCGCCTCGATATAGCCGATCTTCTGGATGAAGGCACGCAGGTCTTCATCGGCCATCTCGGCAGAGATGAGGGTGTAGCCCAGCATGCAGCCATAGATGGACATTGCAGTGTGCAGCGGGTTCAGGCAGGTGCACACCTTCATCTTCTCGATCTTGTCCACGGTCTCGCGGTCGCAGTACAGCACACCGCCCAGCTCCAGCGGAGGACGGCCATTGGTGTAGTGATCCTCGATGCACAGGTACTGGGTCTCCTCGGCGTTGACGAAGGGAGCGGTGAAGGTGTGCTTCTCGGTGACGATGGTGTAGTTGTCCTCAAAGCCGTCGTCGGCCAGCATCTGCTGGACCTTGGCATCCGGGCGCGGGGTGATCTTGTCGATCATGCTCCACGGGAAGGTGATCTTGGTCTCGTCCTGCACATAGGCCAGGAACTCGGCAGGCACCAGACCCTGCTCCACCCACTTGGCAGCATAGGCGTGGACAGCGTTCTTGACCTTATCGCCGTTGTGGGAGCAGTTATCCATGCTCTGGACGGTCAGGGGCAGCTTGCCGGCCTTGAAGCGCTCGTACAGCAGAGCAGTGACCTTGCCCATGGCCAGCACGGGGGTCAGGCCGCGCTCCAGATCAGCAGGAGCAACGCCGTAGCCCTTCTCAGTGATGGTGAAGGAGATCATCTGCAGGCTGGGGTTCTGGAAGATCTCCACCAGACGTGCCCAGTCCTCGCCGAAGGAGTAGTCAGCCTTCAGGCTCTCGGTAACGGAAGCCACCACCTTCTTCTCGATCTCGCCGGTGGACTTCAGGCAGACCAGCAGGCTCATATTGTCGTAGGGACGATAAGCCTTGTCGATGATCTCGTAGTCAAAGCTCTCGGCCACGATGACACCGCGGTCATACTTGCCGGTGTTCAGCGCATCGTTCAGGATGGCAGCCGGGAATGCACGGAAGATATTGCCTGCGCCGAAGTGCACCCAGGTGGGTTCGGCGTGGGTCTTGGCCTTGACAGCCTCGATATCGAATTTGGGCAGCTCATAACCCTTCTCTGCCCACTCGGCGGACAGATTGCCGTTTTTGATCTCAGACAGCTTCATATTTATCAGCCCTTCTTTTTCTCTTCATCCAGACGATCCAGCAGATCCCAGACACCCAGCATGTACTGAACGCCCAGAGCACGGTCATACTTGCCGTAACCGGGGCGGCAGTTGCCGGGGCCTTCCTCCCACAGCTGACGGCCGTGGTCGGGACGGATGTAGCCCTCAAAGCCGCAGTCATGGTAAGCACGCAGCACCTCGATGATGCCGGTCTCGCCGCAGCAGTCGCGGTGAGCAGCCTCGGAGAAGTCGCCGTTGGGGAAGTGGTGGATGTTGCGGATGTGACCAAAGGCAATGCGGTCGCAGTGCTTGCGCACGATCTCGGCACAGTTGTTGTTGGGGTTTGCGTTCAGGCTGCCGGTGCACAGGGTCAGGCAGTTGTACGGATCATCCACCATGCTCAGGAAGCGGTCGATGCTCTGGGCATCCACCAGCAGACGGGGCAGGCCGAAGATATCCCAAGGGGGATCATCCTGATGGATAGCCATTTTGATGCCGCACTCATGGCAGGTGGGCATCAGTGCTTCCAGGAAGTACTTCAGGTTTTCCCACAGCTTTTCCTTGGTGACAGGGGCGTAAGCCTTGAACAGCTCGTCCAGCTTTGCCATGCGCTCCGGCTCCCAGCCGGGGAAGGTCATGTTATACTTCTCAGTGAAGGACATGATGTACTCAGCCATAGCCTTGTAATCGCCCTTGATCTTGTCCTTCTCATAGAACAGTGCAGTGGAGCCGTCGCCCACGGGGTGGAACAGATCGGTACGGGTCCAGTCGAACACCGGCATGAAGTTGTAGCAGATGACCTTGACACCGAACTTGGACAGATTGCGGATGCACTGCTTGTAGTTCTCGATGTACTTGTCGCGGGTGGGCAGGCCGATCTTGATGTCATCGTGGACGTTGACCGACTCGACCACGTCCATGTCGAAGCCGTAAGCGTGGATCTGATCGGCTACCTTCTGGATCTCGTCGATCTCCCAGATCTCGCCGGGCATCTTGTCGTGCAACGCCCAGACGATGCTGGTCACGCCGGGGATCTGCTTGATGTCGCTCAGGCTGATGGGATCGTTGCCCTCGCCATACCAGCGCCAACCCATTTTCATAGGCATAGGAAAATCCTCCTGTTTTATATTTTCTGCTTTGCATTTTCCGCGCAGCCGTGTGCCGCGCTCTTGTACTTATATTCTAGTATATCAGTTGCGTTTTTTCAATGGTCGCTTTGCCGGTTTTTAATGTTTGTTCTTGTATACTTTAGACAAAAAGAACAAAAATCCGTCGGACATCACCCGTCCGACGGATTTTCACACGATTCAAAATGCCGGTTTCAGCGTTTCAGCTTCTGCCGGATGGACGGAGCCAGCACATCCTTGAAATATTCAAAGGTGTCCAATTCCAGAATGGCAGAGCCTGTCAGATAAATGCCCAGACCAACCACCACCTGAATGATCACCGTCAGCAGATCCGGCAGGTGCAGGAAAATGACCAGATACATGCACAGGCCCGCGCCCGCTGCCAGCAGCAGGGTCGGCAGGATATCACGCATCTGTTCCAGATAGCCATAGCCGATCATCTTTTTGTTGAGCTGTGCATCCAGGATCTGGGTCACAACATTCGTGATCAGCATACCATATGCAATGGCCTCGACGCTGACACGGAATGTTGCCAGCAGAAGAAGGATGCACACCCCTTCGTTCAAAAGCTGACATTTCAGGTAAAGATCGCTGCGGCCCACCGCCTTGGCTGCATTCATGTTTGCCGTGATGATCGGCCAGCACGCATACCCCAGACAGAACACCCTGAGGAACAGCACACAGGGCAGCCACTTCTCGGTGAGGATCAGGCGCACCAGCGGTTCGGCACAGAACGCAATGCTCATCATCACCGGCGCAATAATATAGGTACAGGTCTTGATGGAGCGGCGGGTCATGTTCTTGACCTGCGCACGGTCATCCTGAAGTGAGGACATGACCGGGAACAAAACGCTCTCAATGGAAGTATCCACGCTTGACGCGATATTATAAGTCAGGTTATCGCCCTGATTGTAATACGCCAGATCCGCCGAGGTGTACATCTTGCCGATGATCAGGCTGCGCAGGTTGTTGTAGATGACGCTGCTCAGCGACGAGGCCAGCAGCTTCCAGCCATAAGAGAGCAGCCCTTTCAGGTGCTGCCACGAAAACTCCATCTTAGGCCGCCAGGAGGACAGCTTCCACAGCACCAGCGTGTCCACCGTGATATTGGATACCTGCTGCACCACCAGCGCCCAGACTCCAAAGCCCATATAGGCAAGGCCCAGGCCCAGGACCGTGGATACGATCGCGCCCGCAAAGGCGGAATAGAAAAAATACTGGAACTTCATGTTCCGGGTCACATGCGCCTGCTGGATCGTTTTGATGCCGCAGACCGCCACTGTCAGGCTGATGCCGCGAAAGATCGGGGTCATGCTGGGGTCATTGTAGAAAGCAGCCAGATACGGTGCCGCCACGAACATTCCCCCATACAGCACAAAGCTGATCACAATGCTGAAAAAGAACGCCGACGAGTAATCCAGCTCGTCCACTTCCTTCTTCTGCACCAGCGCGGTGCCAATGCCGCAGTCCAGCAGGACATACATGATATTGTTGAACACCGTCACCAGTGCCACCTTGCCGTAATCATCGGGTGTAAGGATGCGCGCCAGAAGGATGGACACCACCGCTGAGATCAGCTGCACACCGCACCGCTCTGCAAAGCGCCAGAAAAAACCGTTTACAATAACATTTTCTTTTTTCTCGTTCATTCCTGCGTCCACTCAAATTCCTTTCAAAAAACCGGTCGGTCTGCACCCTGCGCAGAAATGCATTTCCGCCGTATCCTTATCATCTTCTTCCCTGCTGCCAAAACAACTGAGCAGAGATAGTTAGTTATATAGTATCACACCCATCCATGCATTTCAACCAACATATTCTTAAGAAATGACGGCCCGAAAATTTCATTTAAAAAGAGAAAAAGCGCTTGACTATCTGCCTGGAACGTGGTAATATATTCAAGCAGTCCGCATCACGGTCTTTCACCTCAGAGATTTCAGGGCTGCGAAAACAATACGGTATGCGAGGGTGGCGGAACTGGCAGACGCGCACGTTTGAGGTGCGTGTGGTTTATCCTTGGGGGTTCGAGTCCCCTCCCTCGCACCAAAAACCAGTACACATTGTGTGCTGGTTTTTCTTTTTGTGCGAGGGAGGGGGGCTCGAACAAGGCGGCGGCATTTATGCCGCAAGCAAAGCCACAGTGCGGCTTTGCTTAGCCTGCGGGTCCCAACCCGTAGGAATGTCTATCAGGGGTGTACCCATTTTGTACCGGTCTCTTTTTGTACGAGGGAGGGGATCTCGAACAAGGCGGCGGCATTTATGCCGCAAGCAATCAGCCCAGTGCAACAACGACGACCGCAGCCTGCGGCTGAAACAGGGAGGAGTTGTTGGGGCCGCGTTCTGATTTTTCAAAGCCCTGCCAAGGGGCTGCGGAAAAATCAGCTAACGCAGCCCGTTGCTGTTGCTTAGCCTGCGGGTCCCAATCAATAGGAATGTCTATCAGGGGTGTACTCATTTTGTACCGGTTTCTTTTTGTGCGAGGAAGAGGGCTCGAACAACACTATTTATTATATAAAAGAAAGCGCGATGAATTCTGAGAACTCATCGCGCTTTTTCTCTTATGCGGGTAGTGGGGGTCGAACAACAAAAAATGATTGAGTAACGTCAAAAGCATATCTGCAACGCGCCTAAACACTTGCTAAAAAGGTAGTGTGGTTGGTTTGTAGCCCATGTATTTTGCTACGTTTACAAAAAAGAGTGTTACCAAATGTGTTACCAGAATCACCCTTGAGCCTTCCTGAATGCCGCGGTGGTAGCGGCAGCAAGATCTTCCCTCTGACCGTCAAGCTCGTGCCGATACACTCCGGCAGTGTCCATGTTCTTGCTGTGACCGACCAGCATCTTCAGCTGGCTGTCGGTCAATACGCCGGATTCAATGCTGACGAAAGTGTGTCGCATCTCATACAGCGTGACCTGAGGCTCAATGCCATTGTCACGCTGGTACTTCTTCCAGCGCTTGAATAAAGCCCTCTGGTTCGGGATCTGGAACAAAGGGGTGGTATAGTTCAGCGGGATATCGGAAGCCTTCAGCAAGGCCACCTGCGCTTCGTAGGCCTCATGGGCTTCCTCGCCCATGTCAAATGAGCGAATGGCGTTTTCGTTCTTGCCGGTGGTTTCCTCATCCAACCGGTTGATGCTGCGGCGCAGATTGACCGTGTTTCCTTTGATATCACCATACCAGAGCCCCACAAGTTCACCGGGGCGTACACCTGTAGCAACTGCAAACCGGTAGGCATAGATATACTCGTCAAAGACCAGCTTGCCATAGTAAAGGCGGGTGTCCACATCAAACAGAACTTTCAAAGCGGTCGGCTGTAAAATCTTTTTCTTCCCCATGCGGGCATTCTTCGGGATAGACAGCTCAGGGAACATCGTACTGTACCTGTTCCGGCGGCACCATTTCAAAAAGCTGATCTCCGTTGAGCGGATCGTCATAATGGTCTTGCGGCTCAAAGGCTTGTCGCTTGACCTACGCTGACGCTCCTTTTTAAGGCATCGCTTTTTGAAAGACATATTGATGGCTTTTTGCAGATCGCCTTCGGTCAGCTCGTCAATGCGGATGTCCCCACAGACAGGCAGAATATAGTAATCTCCGTATTTCTTGCACTGCTCAACATAGGATGTGCCGCAGGTGAGCTTCAGTTCTTCTACCCACTGGGCATAGAGGGCGCTGACCTTCTTTTTTCCATCTCTGATGCTATCATCAAGCCATGCATCCGCTTTTGCGTTTGCTTCCCGCTGGCCGGTGCGGCCCGGCGTACTGCTGTAAAACCGTTTGCGGGTGCCGTTCTTTTGCACCGCGATGCACCAGCGCTTTTCCTTTTCGACCCAAAACGCTGTGTTCGTTCTCTTTTTCATCGTTCTGCTCCTTTCGGTTGAAATTGCAAAAGCATCCAATTTTTTGATATTTGTTGACAACAACAACCGTTTGATGTAACATATGGTTGTGAGCAGTTGTTTTGTGAGCTTTGGAGAGGGCTATAAAACAAAAATGGAAACATGGAGGTGACCGCAGATGCAGGAGAAGGCTGCTGTTCTTGAAAGCGCCCAAGGTGTTGAGGGAGACAAGCGATACATGAGGAAGGTGTACGACACCCTCTCAAAGGATAACCGCAAAAAGCTGGAAGTATACGCTGCCGCGCTGCGAAGAACCCAGCTCGCACATGAAGGGACTGATTGAAACGGTTCCTTTATACATTGGCCCTTCGGCTTTGCCGAGGGGCCTTTTATTTTCCAGCCAGTTCAAATAATTCAGCGCTTGCTTCGCCAAGGGCTGTCTTTTGCCGGTCGCTCATATAAGAAAGGTAGGGTTCAAAAGCCTGATGATACTTTGCTGCCCAGTTTTCCTTTGCCTTTGATGTCTTGAGCGTCAGTATTTTGTTAGAATACTTTATCTGGGTTCGATGTATAAGTTCTTCTATTGCGCCATCCCTGAAGTCTAAATCTGTGTATTTGTTCAGCGAATCGGTGGTAGCAGCATTCACTCCGTATTTTTTACAATCTTCAAGCATCATAAGCCGACCAACGCAAAAATCGTATCTCATAAAGAACGTTGACGGTTCAGTGGTTGACGAGAGGATTCTGGCACAATCTTGAGCCTGTTTCAAAAGCTGAGGGGCTAATATCCTTGCATTCGCACGAGAGTTGACAAGATCCATTTGCCCCATCCACTCAGGATTTGGTGAGTATTTTGAACGTTCATCTTCTTCCGCTGCTTCAACAGCCATCTTGCCAATGACCTTTGTAGCCTTTTTCAACCATTTGAAAATTCCCATTGTAAACTCCCTATAAAAAAGAAAATGGAAAACAAAAAGCAGGGCTTGCGCTCAGCAAACCCCGCTCTTACAAGTGAATGATATTCTACGCCACATGGCACCCCGTCATTCCCGGAGGATAAACATAGAACGAGGATTAACTTTTGTTTTCTTTTTCAAACTGAGCTTTGAGCAGTTCGTACATATTGACCATTGGAAGCTCGATTTTTCCATGATTAAGAACCATAGAGGACATAACCTCCATTTTTGAACGGGCAATGCCATACACCGCTGCAGAGCCATTGAACCACAATTTTGCTTCAAAATCTTCGTCAGGTACGCTCTTATCAATCATAAACTTGCCGTGTATAACCATGTGATACTTGCAGGAAGCTTCTGAACCATCCTGCAATGAATAAACGCCGTCAAGAATGAGCCTGACATAAGCAGCCTTCTTAGAAGGATCATCAATTGGAACTTGCTCACTGATAGAAACAGAAAGCTGATGCGTTAATTCACACTGCGACACAGCATCAATGATATTATTATTAAAAGAGCATTCCGTAAGAAAGCTTCCAAGATACTGAATGTCAGCTTCAAACTGCTTTGAATCCATTGTGTGCACCTCCGGTTGGCTTTTTAGGTGTTTCAGGGAACCGAATCAACCTTGACGAAGAAAAGTCAGGCGTTTTAAAAGCTGTGTTGTTTGCAGCATCAGACTTCACATTTTCAGGTTCGGTGGACATGATTCTTTCATCGGGCTTCAAAGGGCACTGTACCGACAGCCCCAAAGCATCAGCAATGTCAATCAAAGTGTCGATGGTATAGTTGCAATCCCCGCTTTCCCAACGGGAAACAAGGCTTTGTTTTACCCCCATTTTATCAGCAAGATCTTTTTGCGCCCAGCCTTTTGCCATGCGGGTGTCGTGTATCATTTGCTGAATTTGGATATTTACAACGGCCTTTGCAAGTTCGGCAGTAGTCATGTTTTTGGCTATGGCAGCGATAAGGTCAGACAATGTTGTTCTATGAGACATTTTCATTCTCCTTCCATAAGTTCTGCAAAACGCGTTTTAGCAATAGGTGTGTGGGTACTGTATTCAGTGTTTTTGTGTCCTTGTCTTTCGTAGAAAGAAGATAGCAAGTATATTAAACCATCTTTATAAACAAAGAAAACCCGAAGATTTGAAATTCCAAGTTTGAACCTCATAGCACAAAGGTTCTTTTGCCCTGCCAAATGTTCGATCGGTGCACCCGGAGGGCCAATTGCGGCTTCCCCATTTTCCACAAGCTGTTGAATATACGATGCTAAACGTTTGAAAAACTTATCCTCCGAACCTGATTTTGCAAGTAAGCCAGCAAGCTCATCTCGGAAAACATCATGAACAATAACTGAATTTCCATATTTTGCAAGCAACATCACTAGTTGCAGCAGTGTTTCAAGATCATTCAATATAACCACATCCTGTCTGCGCCTATGCTATTATATCACTTATAAGTGATATTTACAACACTTTTGTACATTTTTACACTATTATTATAGTAGGATGTCTGCGCTTTAAGGTTTCTTTTCTTCTTTTTCCTGCCCAAGCAGGAGCAGCTCTGCATACTCTCTCAGTTTCCGTATACTTTCGGCATTCAAGCCCTCCATCAGGCGGTCAACGTCTGACTGGGGGGCTTTTTCTTTTTGCTCAGGGGCGGGGTCATCGGTCTCTCTGGTTAGACAGTCAACAGGAACGCCAAAATATGCTGCAACCTTTCTGGCAGTAGCATCTGTAATACCACCGCCATTTTTCCAGCGGTTCACGGTTGGCTTAGAAAGACCCATCTCTAACGCTGCACCGGACGGGGTCTTGTCCACACTGGCACATAGTTCCAAATACTTCTCGTAAAATGTCATAGCATTCACCTCATATATCTCGGCAGAGCCCCACAGCTTTGCCTTCGATCACAACGGTGTTCATTTCCTCTTTGGTAAGGATAATGCTCTCAAACGCCGGGTTTTCCGGGCGGAGCTCTATAAAGTTTTCGTGAAGATACACATGCTTCAGGGTAGCTTCATCGCCGATGCGCACCGCTGCGATTTCTCCCTGCTCCACCTCCGGCTGGCTGCGAATCGCCACCAGATCACCGTCGTGGATGCGGGGCTCCATGCTGTCGCCCTTGCAGGTCAGCGTAAAGGTTGAGTGCCAGCGAGAAGGTACACAAACCATCTGCTCTACATTTTCTTCCGCCGTGATGGGCGTCCCGCAGGCGATCCGGCCTACCAGCGGCACCCAGTCCATCTTTGGCATCGGCTCAAAGCCCGGGGGGATGGTGGGCTTCTTGGGCTCCGGCTGTTCTTCCCAGCCCATCAGGTAGGCGGGAGATACTTTCAGCCGTTTGGCAATAGCGTCAACCTTGTCTGTCGGTATATTGGTTACAATATTATTTTCATACTTATATACAGCCTGCTTTGATACGCCGATGTAATCGGCAAGCTCCTGTTGGGTTACATCTTGCTCTTGACGTACCTGTCGAATGCGATCGCCTACAGTCACCGTGAGCACCTCCTTTGATGTCTATAGTATAGCAGATAAACCATCAGTTTACAATATTTTTAATTCAATTATCAAAAATAACTTGACAGGTTACAAATATGATGCTATTATACTTGTGACCTCACAAGTTACACTGGGGTCGTTTGGAGGTGAAAAGTGTGGTAAACGTCAATTTGCTCAAGTCGTACATGGTCAAAGCAGGCTACACTCAAAAAATGTTGGCTCAGGAACTTGGAATTTCGGAGCAGACCTTAACACGCAAGCTCAAGAAACGTGTTTTTGGTACAGATGAAGCCTCAAAGATTGTGGAACTTTTGAGTATCGACAATCCGCAGGCCGTATTTTTTGGCCATTAAGTAACCTTACAAGTTACATTTCAAAGGAGGTAAGAGCCATGACGTACAGAGAATATGCAACGATGGACAGGCTGATGCAGGGCATCACCCCGGCACCGGTTGAGTATATCGCAGAGGAACTTGGCGGCGAGAAGTTCAAGACCGTTTGTGATGATATTTATGCCGTTCTAAAGGAAAACGAGCTTTCAGTCGAACAAGCAGAGGTAATGCTTGAAGTCGTGAAAGCTCGTTTAAAGAAGATTGCTAAAATTTAAGACTGGGGTTCATCAGCAGGCTCAAGTGAATGAAGATATGCGGAAGTATCTTCCTTCACGCAGAGATCAAAACCAACCGGCTCCGCGAATGCGAAAGGATTCCCGCCATCGTCCGGGCCGATATGTCCGGGCAGGCTGCCAAGAGCGGTGATTCCTGCCTTTAGAGTTTCGTACTCAGCTGCGGGAATGGGCTGACCGCAATTCGGGCACTGTTGGACATCCGGCAGGACGAAATCGGGGAGCTGTTCTTCCCTACTGTTGAGAAAGGAGAATCCGCATGAGCAAACCTTACACCCCTGCATCCAAGCGGGCCGACGCACCCACCGGATGCGCATACGTGGCACCGACGTTCTGGAACAAGTGGTTCCGCTGGGATGGAAGCCGGGCATCCGGCTGCTACCAGCTGGGCGGGCAAGTCAAGGACGAAAACCACACCGGCATGCAGGTTTTTGCAGATGGCGAATGGCACCCGGTCATTGGATGGACATTGGACAGCTGCGGCCCCGCAACTGACTATCAGGAGGTAGGAGCATGAAAATCAACCCGAACGCTCAGTTGAAAATCCAGCTGGGATCGGATGGCAACCCCAAAATTTACGCCTGCGGCACACAGATGGAACAAGCGGCTCTTTGCACCGCATTGGTCGCGGGAATCTGTATGGACAGCAAAGACCCAGCAGAGACAATCATCAACATCATGACAGCTGCCGCCGATCTTATGGACAGAATGGAGGAAACCCACCAATGAAGATTAAATCCTTTGTCTGGTACTGGCTGGCAATGGCCTGCTTCGTGGTGGGCCTGCTGTACGGCATGGGGCTGGAGGGCAGCTTCCAGACCGGCGGCACCGTCTCGGACGGCGCGTTCATCACGGCCATGGTGCTGATCCTGCTGGCGATCTTCTTTATGCGGCTGGGCTTCTACGCCGCCGATCAGGAGAAAAAGCGGAGCAAGAAGGTGCACCAGCAGCCACGCAACACCGTGAAGAGCGGAAGGAAGGCGGGCTGACACCACCCATGAATAAAGGAAAGCACTTTACCCGCGTTTGTTTGGACTGCGGCAAGGTGATGGAAAATGTTGCTGGCAACCTGCGTTTTTGCGCTTCCTGCCGAAGAGAGCGCCACAACCAATATTGCAGGGATTACAGGGCGCATAATGAAAAACCTGCCCGCGTCATGTGGTACACCGTCTGGGACGCAAAGACCGGCGATCTACTGGCATCCGGCACGTCTGAGATGTGTGCCCGGCGGCTGGGCTACAAGAGCGCGAACAGCTTTGCGTCTGCCGTCAGCCATGGGCTCAGCGGCAGCCATCGAACTTACAAGTACACATTTGCGCGGGAACGTATCGACCGCAGCGAGGTGGACAGTCTGCCGCCGGTACGCACTATACGAAAAAAGCCCGCCGGTGCGCCAACACCGACGAGCTGCAAGGGTTGATGGATTTTACAGGTCACATCAACCCGAAGATAACACATTTTCGGAGGTTTTACAAGATGGAAAAAAATTATGTTGAGATTCAGGGCCGCTTTTCCAGTGACGGCATGTTTGTGGGCGGGAACTATGTCCCGGAAGTCATCGACAAGCTGATGAACGATGTCTATTCTACCCTCGGTCAAGCAGGAAGCCTGTACCGCCTGCGCGTCACGGTCGAGGTCGAAGATCTGGGTGCCGAGGTCAAGTTCGGGAAGCCTGCAAGCGAAACGCAGCACTCCCCTGCTCTGCAGAGTTTGACCGCTGGAAAGCTGATTCCTGCACCGGATGTCCCCCCTGCCGCCATTGACCCGGCACCTGAGGTGGCAGTATGAACCCGATGTATGATCTCGCCCTTGACGGCTACGGCCCGGCGCTTGAGCCGCCGGACGACTACTATTTCCTGCCGCGAGGGACAGAACAGACCGAAGATCAGGAGGATGAAGAGTAATGGAAAGCACAAGCATTTACGCCGCTCTGGCCGCTGTGCAGAGCGAACTCAAGGCCCCTAAAGGGCAGATGAACACCTTCGGCGGGTACAGATATCGTTCCTGTGAGGACATTTTGGAAGCAGTGAAGCCTATTCTCAAGGCTCATGACCTGCTGCTTACGCTCTCCGATGAACCGAAGGTTCTTGAGGGGTGGCACTACATCGAAGCCACTGCAAAATTGGAATCTCTGGATGGTGGCTGCATTTCCGTGAAGGCATACGCAAGAGAGCCGGAGCAAAAAACCAAGATGGACGCTGCACAGGTGACGGGAACATCCAGCAGTTACGCCCGCAAGTATGCCCTGAACGGCCTGTTCTGCATCGACGATACCAAGGATGCCGACACGGACGAGTATCATGCGGCAGAAGGTCGAAACCCCGCAGGTGTGAACAAGCCGCAGAAGCAGCCTGCTCCGAAGCGTGAAGCTCCTGCTCCGAAGCGTAATGCTCCTGCCCCGAAATCGCAGCCTGTACAGGAACAGCCCTTTATCTGCGCCTGCTGCGGCAAACCACTTCAGCCGGTGACCTATAAGGGCCGCACCGTGGAACCGGCAGAGACCGCCGCCAGCACCAAGAAGAAGTTTGGGCGCATCCTGTGCTGGACGTGTGCCCAGAAGCAGCCGAAGGAGGGCTGATCTATGCTGAACACGATTGCAATTATGGGCCGCCTGACCCACACCCCAGAACTCCGCATCACCACAAGCGGCAAGGAGGTCTGCTCCTTTGACATCGCTTGCGAACGCAGCTACTCTGCAAACGGGCAGCGTGAGACGGATTTTATCCCCTGTGTGGCGTGGGGCAAGACGGCGCAGTTCATCTCCCAGTATTTCGACAAGGGCAGCATGATCGCCGTCAATGGCAGCTTGCAGACCCGGAAATATCAGGACAAGCAGGGCAACAACCGCACTGCCTATGAGATTCAGGTGCGTGAGGTCAGCTTTTGCGGCTCGAAAGCCCCTGACAGCACGTCTACGCGGGGTTTTGATGAACAGACGGAAAGTTATGTCAGCGAAGCTATAAACGCTCAGAGCGCCCAGCAGGCGGCTGAGACCGGCACGGACGATTTTGCCGTTATCAACGACGATGAAGATTTGCCGTTCTGAGCGGCAGAAATGAGGGAGAGAAAAATGCGAGCAAAAAGAAATATTACGCCGGAAGAGGTGCGCAATGCAAAGCTTCTTCTTAGTAAGGGCCTGTCAGATGCAGAGGTCGCAGCCATTATCGGTCGTTCCGTGTCGGCAGTTGTCAATATCCGCAACGGTGCATACGACTTCATGCTTGAGGATGTACCGAATGATACCCCAGATGATAGCCGGGTGTGTATCCTGCTGAAATCTATCGACAGCCGCCTGTACCAGCAGAACGAAGACATGAAGAAGGCCATTGACAAGCTGGTGGGCCTGAACAGTGCCCTTGTTGAGCTTCAGAACGAGATCAAGGTGTGCAGTTCCTGCATGACGGCAATGCTGGATGCCCTGAACGACCTCAAGAGCCAGAACAGCCCGCAGGCTGAATCGGAAGCAACCCCTACGAAGTATCCGGGCAAGGATTTTGCGAACTGGGGAGAGGTTATTCGCCGTGTTGAGGTCTACGGTGACAAGTTCATTGCGGACAACCTGCGCGGAACCAAGGCCAGTCTGGACGGCGTTACGCTGTATCTGGCCTGCACCCCAAGCACGAAGAAGTTCCTCAAAAGCAGCGCTGTTGCGATCCCCCGCATCAAACAGCAGTGCCGGAACGTTATCGGCTACGGCGTTGAGGTTAAGATCATTGACCTGTAAAAGCCAAATAAAACCAAATGGTTTTTACGAAAAGCGTTTGGTTTTCAAAAACGGGAAGGAGGTGGTTAGTAGTGGACGATATTGAAATGGCTCGCCCGAAAGGCTTGTTGATCCTGTTCACATCGTTCAAACTTCTTGACATTCTTGATGATGCGGCATTCAGGCATGTTGTGAATGCAATGCGGGACTATGTGGAAACCGGGAGTGAACCGGAAGGGCTTGAGCCTATCGAACAGGTGGCGTTTGAATCTCAGAGGGAAGCGCTTGACGGGAATATTGAGACGTACAGACGTGCTATTACTGCACACCGAGAAGCAGGCCGAAAGGGCGGCAGGCCAAAGAAAACCGACGGAAACCAAAAGGTTTTTGACGATAACCAAACGGAACCAATTGGTTTTTCTGAGAAACCAAACGAAACCAATAGCCCCCTAAAATTAAAAACTAATAATTACTCAGATACTAAAGTATCTGATAGTAATAGCGCTGAAGCGCTGCCCCCTACCCCCAAAAGCAGGTTTTCACCGCCGGATGTTGAAACGGTGAAAAGTTACTTTGCGGAGAAAGGTGGCACAGAAGCGCAGGCTATTCGGTTCCATGCCTATTACGAATCCAACGGCTGGAAGGTGGGCCGGAATCCCATGAAGAACTGGAAGGCAGCAGCATCCGGGTGGATATCCCGTGACCGTGAGCAGCAACAGAACAAGCCTGCACCGGGCAATACATCCAGATCTGCAGCGGATGTCTATGCAGACATCTTCAAGGGGGGTGATATGATTGACGATGGAGAAGATCATCGAACTGCTGGCCGTGGCAGATGCCTATTTCGGCAAGCCCCAAACAGACGAGAGCCGGAAGGCGATTTCCACGGTCTGGGCAAAGTCAGACCTTCGGACGGCCCCGGATGATATCGCAGAACAGGCGTTTTACGATGTCATACAGCACTGCAAGTGGCAGGACAAGCTGCTTCCTGACTGGCTTGAGCGGATTCAGAAGATTCAGGGAGAGCGGCTCATGACAGAGCGTTGCATTCAGGGAAAGCGAACGTCTGAGACCAACTGGTGTGACTGGAATATTCCGTTGCACTGGGGGGCGTGAGCGACCCTTTCCAGCCTTGTGAGCGCTATTACCGCATGAGCTACAACGCTCTGCGCGTCTTTGCTGAAACCAAATACCCCTTTGTTGTTTCGACAAAGGGAAGGATCATCGCAGAGCCTGAATATCTCGAACTGCTGAAGAAGTGCAACTGCGTTGTGCAGATCAGTGGTGTGCAGCAGCTATGACAAGCTCGAAGAAGGCGCACCATCGTTTGAAGAACGTCTGGAAATTGCGAGAAAGGTTGCTCCGAGTGTGAAGCGCCTGATCGTCAGGATTCAGCCGTACATGCATGAGGTATACGGAGAAGTTTACGAAAACCTTGAAAAGTTCAAGGCAGCTGGTGCCTACGGCGTTATTGTCGAGGGCATGAAGTTTGCAAGCAAAAGACCGGGCCTTGTTAAGGTTGCGGGAGACTATACCTATCCGAAAGCCCTGATCGAGGGCGATATTCTTAAGCTGAAGCAGAGGGCGCATGAACTTGGCCTTGCTCTTTACAGCGGAGAAAACAGAACAAGAGAACTGGGAGACAGCCTTTGTTGCTGCGGTGTCTCTGACCTTCCCGGATTCAAGGTGAATGAGTATAACCTGAACCACCTGCTTCATGGTGGGAAGCCCGCAAAGACCCCTCAGATGCAGAAAACTGGTACAGCGATGTGCTTTCAGTCGCTGTACCAGAACACAGCCAATTCCAGAAGGCTCAGAGGGGAAAGCTTTGAAAGCGAAATGCTCAACGTCTACAAAACGAAGCGTGACTATGTGAACGAGACCTTTGGTCTGAAATGAGGTGATCTGCGATTGGCCGCAAAGGTAAGTATGAGCAGTGGTTAGAGCCGGAAGGGTTGACGCTGCTTCGTGGATGGGCTAGAGACGGCCTGACGCAGGAACAAATAGCTCAGAACATTGGAATACACCGCGATACCCTGAATGAATGGAAAAGCCGATTTCCCGACATTTCCGACGCTTTAAAAGTAGGGCGGGAAAACGCTGATTACATTGTGGAAAATGAGCTGTTCGAGAGCTGCAAGACACGCACCGTGACCGTAAAAAAGCCCATCAAGCTGAAAAAGGTCATGGTGGATGGAAAAAAGCGGCTTGAAGAAGAACGCATTGAGTATGCAGAGGAACAGGTCGTTGTGCCTGCAAACGTCACGGCCCAGATTTTTTATTTGAAAAACCGGAAGCCAGACAAGTGGAAGGACAAACCGCAGGAGAACACGACCGAAGCCCAGAATAACGACATGCAGACGCTTGCAGATCTGCTGCAGCGTCCCGTTCCTGACCGCGATATCAAGGATTTTGAGACATGAACATCCCTGCACCTTTTTCACAAAACCAGATGCGTTTCTTCTGGAACTGCTTCGACCACTGGTTCAATGTGGCTGAGGGCGGCAAACGCGGCGGTAAGAACGTGCTTATCACTATGGCCTACTGCACTATTCTGGAAAAGCATCCCAGCAGAATACACCTCATTGCGGGCGTATCAACTGCAACGGCCCGGCTGAACATTCTGGACTGTGACGGCTTCGGCCTGAAAAACTATTTTGAGGGCCGCTGCCGTGAGGGCACCTACCAGAACCGCGACTGCCTGTACATCCAGACTGCCACCGGTGAAAAGGTGGTGCTGGTGTCCGGTGGTGGCAAAGCCGGTGACGAAAAGCTGATCAAGGGCAACACCTACGGCACCGCGTACATCACCGAAGCCAATGAATGCAGCGAAACTTTCATCAAGGAAGTATTCGACCGTACCCTGTCCAGCCCGGACAGAAAGGTATTTCACGACCTGAACCCCAAGGCAGAGGGTCACTGGTACTATGAAAATATCCTGAATCTGCACGAAAAGAAGCAGAACGAGAACCCAGAATACGGCTTCAACTATGGGCATATGACCGCTGCAGAGCTGGCTGTCATCGTGCCCGTGCCCGAAGCTGTGCTGGCAGATTCCAGCTTTGACATCATGGGCGAGGTACAGCCCCGCGTCCGGGAAGCCATGGGCGCAAAGATCGACAACGCCATCCTGTTCGGCGGCGAGCGCCCCACCGAGTGGACGACCGATGTTCTGACCCTTGCGGCCAAGAACAAAGTCACCGGCCCCATCGACTACGCAAAGCTTCTGGGCAAGGACGGTCTGTTCTCCAAGGTGGAGGCTGGCGGCTTCGGCGTGGATGCCGTGGTGGGCGACCTGACCGCCAAGGCAGAGCTGCGCGGCCTTGTGGATACCACGGGCCGTCCCCTGTTCCGTTCCGATATGCAGGGTGCCACCACCTACGCGCTGGACGGCGCACCGATGTACTTCCCGGATAACGGCGGCTTTGATGCTTCCAAGGCACAGCTGATCGCAGGCAACTTCAAGAAGCTGGTGTACTCCATCCGTCAGGACGTCACCGTGAAGCTGCTGGATCAGGGCGTTATTCAGGATCCTTCCACCAAGGAGATCGTTTACAACCTCGCCCAGCAGGATATGGTGGCCCTGCGTGTGGTCATGCGCATGGGCTGGGCACTGCCGAACCCTGCCACCCGCCTGAACGCCGACCGCTCCAAAGTCCCGTTCGCATTCCTGACCGCCGCTGCCGTCGCAGCATAAGGAGGCCCCATGCTCTACTGCACCTATGACCAGTATGCGGCGGCGGGCGGCACGGTGCCGGAAGCTGCTTTCGGTGTGCTGTGCAGCCGGGCTTCCCGCATGATCGATGCCGCCACCTTTGGCCGGGCGGAGAGCCACGCTGCCGGGTGCGAGGCCTGCCGGGCAGCACTGGCAGATGCCTGCACGCAGATCATCGGACTGTTGGCCGCTGCGTCTGCGGCGGGCGCTGTGCCGGGTGCTGCCAGCGTCTCCAACGACGGCTACAGCGTCGCCTTTGGCAGCAATGCCAGTGTGACCGCAGCTACCCGGCAGGAAGCCTATGAGATCATCCGTACCGCGCTGGGCAGTGACCCGCACGGCCTGCTGTACAGGGGGATTTTGTGATGCAGACAGCCGTTACTGTGGTGAACCTCATCCACGACACCGCCACCGAGACGGACAGGCCGGTGTGCTGGGTGTTCCCGGGGTGCAGCTGGCGGGAATGCCGCTCCACCTCCGGCTCCGGTACTGCCAAGGACCCGGAGCGCACTACGCACATCCGCATCCCGGCCAGCGTGTGCACCATGGGCTATCTGCCCTACGCTCAGTGGGCGGCTCTGCCTGCTGCCGAGAAGGCCAAGCACTGGACCCTGAAACGCGGCTGGAAGCTGGTGCAGGGCACGGTGTCTGCCTTGACCGCAGAAGAGTATGCCAAACTCGAAAAAACGCACCTGTGCTGTACGGCGGCGGCTGTCTCGGACGACCGGGAACCGCTGCTGCCCCACTGGCACGTGGAAGGGAGCTGAGACTGTGAGCAAGCCCATTTTTGAACAGCCTGCCGGATATCGCTTCCGGGCAGACGGTGTGCAGATGTCTCTGGACTGGCGGACAAATTTCGGCGCAGAGAAAACCGCTGCTTTGCAGAAAGCACAGTTCGCCACCGCGCAGAAAGCCGCCGCTCTCATCGACCAGTACGTGCCCTTCGATACCGGCATATTGAAAAACAGCGTGAATCAAGCCAGCAAGTTTGACGAAGGCTTGCTGGTCTATAACACACCTTATGCACGCAGGCAGTTCTATCTTCACCCTGAAGGCGAATGTCTGCACGGCGAAAATGGGCTGCGCGGCTCTTACTGGGGACAGCGTGCTCTGGCCGATTACGGTGAAGCCATTGCCTACATTGCCACACAGGCCGTCACCACATTCTGGGGAGGTTGACCATGTCCGAAGTAAAGCCCACCATTGCCGCCCTACGGGCATGGCTCAAGACCTGCCCGCTGATTGCCGACGAGCAGGAAGCCACCGGTGCGGCCTTCCGCATTGCCGGACTGGAAGAAGAATCCACCGCCTTTTCCATCGAGGACAGCCCCGGTGATCCCATCATCACCGAGTATTTCTCCGGCTGGGACATGGCGAAGAATTACCTCTTCCTCAGCCGCCGGGAGTACAGCGAGGTGGATGCCGTTAACATCCAGAACAGCGGCTTTTTCGAGCAGCTCACCGAGTGGGTCATGCAGCAGGATGCCCGCCATAACCTGCCCGACCTCTCGGCCTGCGGCGGGAATAAAACCCCCACCGGCATTGCCGTGACGAACAGCGGCTACATCGTCACAAACAGCGCGGGCAGCTGTAAGATGCAGCTGCAAATGCGCCTGACCTACTACATGCCCAAATGAAAGGAGTTTTGATATGACTGTATATAAGTTCAGTCTGGATGCATCCAAGTCTAATGCCATCTACGGCCGCAGCGCCACCGTGCAGCCTGCCGCCTACTATGTGCACATCTGGCGGCGCGTGGCGCCGAAGAGCTGGCCGCGCAGGAAGAAGCACGCAAAAAGGCCGAAGCCCGGGAGAAGCTGCCGGACACGGTGGCGGCACTGCAAAAAGAAAACGAGATGCTCAAGCAATGCTTGCTTGAAATGAGCGAGATTGTTTATGCATAAAATCACACAAAAATTAGAAAGGTTGGTACGTATGATGGCTAAGTTGTGGGCACAGGAAATTATGTTCGCTGAGACTATGGAGGACGCAAAGGCTCTGTACGAGCGTTGCCCCCGCCTGCTGAAGGAGAAGGTCAAGGCAATTCTCATCAAGAGCGGCTTTGAGGAAATCACGCAGTAAGGACGCTGAGGACAAGGCAGATCAGTAGCTGGAAGAGAACGTGAAAATCGGGGCCTGACCCCGTGAAAGGACGTGATACATATGGCGATCAAACAGTATAGCCTGAAGAAGGACGGCGCAGCGCAGCTCTCCCCCGCGTTCCGCGTGCGGGAGTTCCGCTGCCGCGACGGCACCGACACCATCCTCATTGACGAGGGCCTTGTGGTGCTGCTGCAGTGCATCCGGGAGCACTTCGGCAAGCCCGTGACCATCACCAGCGGCTACCGCACCGCCAGCCACAACGCAAAGGTGGGCGGCTCTAAATCCAGCCAGCACCTGCTGGGCCGGGCCGCTGACATTCAGGTGCAGGACACCGACCCGCTGGCTGTGGCCGCCTACGCCGAAAGCCTGATGCCCGGCTGGGGCGGCGTGGGCCGCTACCCGGTCAAGGCAGGCCGGGCAAAGGGCTGGGTGCACGTGGACACCCGCCCGAACAAGAGCCGGTGGACGCTGTGAGGTGAATAACATGAGCAAGACTATTTTTATCAGCCAGCCCATGGGTGGCTTGTCCGATGAACAGGTACTTCAGGAACGCACCTCCGCGATCAGCAAGGCAAAGGCTCTGTTGGGTGAAGATGTGGCTCCGCTGGAAACCTTCTTTGATGATTTCGGCCCGGCAGCAAAGCCGCTGGACTATCTGGCCCGGAGCATCGAGTTCCTTGCAAAGGCCGATGTGGCAATTTTCGCACCTGGCTGGAAGAATGCCCGCGGCTGCCGTATCGAACACCAGTGCGCAGAGGATTATGGAATCCCCGTGATGGAGGTGTGAAACCAGTGGAAAGCATCATCTCAGCCATCCTTGCCGGTGCGGTGACCCTGATCGGCGTGCTGATCGCCAACAGCCGCAGTCAGGCCGTGACCGACACCAAGCTGGAAGAGCTGACCCGGGAGGTGCGGGAGCACAACAATTTTGCCCGCCGCGTCCCCATTTTGGAAGAGCAGATGAAGGTGGCCAACCACCGCATCGCTGATTTAGAAGCAGACGAACACGAAAGAGAAAGGAACTGACTATGAACGCACACACCTACAACGCCCCCACCATCTCCGCAGGCACCATTGCCCGCACCGCCTGCCTGCTGCTGGCCCTGACCAATCAGGTGCTGTCCGCACTGGGCAAACCCGTGCTGCCCATCGAGAGCCAGACCGTGGAGCAGCTGGTCACCGCTGGCATCACCACCGTTGCCGCGCTGGTCGCGTGGTGGAAGAACAACAGCTTCACCCCCGCAGCCCTTCAGGCAGACCAGACATACGACAAGCTGAAGGCACAGGGAAAGTAAGCCGCCCTGCCCAAAATAGCCATACATAGCAGCAGCCCCGGGGAGCCTGACGGTTCCTCGGGGCTGTTTTTGTTTGGCGTGTTTCGACGCTTTACGACGTATATCGACGTAATTGGTAAATTTTAAGTATTTTTCGGTTAGAGTTGACGCATAGAAAGGATGTGTCAACTATGATCGTTTCCGAATTGTCCACTCAGGTCAATGATTTGCTGCGCCCGATGGGCATCACACGCAATCTGAGCGCCTACAGTATCCTGTGCCAGTGTCTTGAGCTGGTCTGTGAGCAGGAAGACCGCCTGCAGGCCGTGGAGAAAGATATCTATACCCCTATCGCCGACCGCAGAAGATGTGAGCCAAAAGCGATTCAAAGCGCTGTCCGCCGGGCAGCTAAAGGTGCATGGCTCACAAACCCGGAGTATGTGCAGCAGCTGGCAGGCTATCCGCTGACCGGTGCGCCCAGCGCGGTGCAGTTCATTGAAATGCTGTATAATGCGCTGGTGAGAGCAGTCTGAAAACTTAATAGTGTTACCAAAAGTGTTACCATGATAAGAAAAAACACGCTGGTTCTGTACGAACCATCGCGCTTTTTCTCTTATGCGGGTAGTGGGGGTCGAACCCACACGCCTTGCGGCACAGGAACCTAAATCCTGCGCGTCTGCCAATTCCACCATACCCGCGTATTCTTCTATTCTGCAGCTGCGGCCAAACCGCCTTAATATAGTATCAGTTCCGGCGGCAAAAGTCAATCACTGCATTGATATTTCCGCCCTTCACAGCGCATACTATCGCCGGACGATCGTATCATTTTCCATGGCGGAAAGGGGCTTTTTGCCGATGCGCAGATCAAAACTACGCCGCGCTGGCAGCATTGCGGCAACTTATCTTCTGGTGGCCGCGCTGGCGGTGCTGGGCTGGCTGTGGCACAGCCTGCCTGCTGAAATTTTGCTGGAACCCGGCCAGACCCTTACCCTGCCCCGTTTTGCCTATGTGCAGCCGCTGCGCACCGCTGGCTCCCGCAACGCGGCCAGCACGCAGGCTGCGGGCAGCTATCAGGCCACTTTGTCCATTGGCGGGTGGCTGCCCGTCAAGACTGTGCGCGCTCTGGTGGAAACACGTCCGGTGGTAACCGTGTGCGGTACGCCTTTCGGCGTTAAGATGTTCTCCGAGGGCGCGCTCATTGTGGGCTTTTCCGACCTGAACACCCCGGACGGCACCGCGAACCCCGCCAAGAAGGCCGGGCTGCGGCTGGGCGACCGGGTGGTGCGCATGGACGACACCCTGACCGAGACGAACGATGCCGTGCACGATGCTCTGGAAACGGCCGCAGGCGCACCGGTGCAGGTGGTCTATATCCGCAATGGTGAGCAATTCCAGACCCGGCTGACCCCCGTGTGGGACAGCACCGCCGGGCAGTGGCGCGCCGGGATGTGGGTGCGGGATTCTTCCGCCGGGGTAGGCACCATGACCTTTGTGGACAATGCCGCCGAGGTGTTTGCCGGGCTTGGCCACCCCATCAGCGACAGCGACACCGGTGAGAGCGTGGCCCTGCGCAGCGGCGAGATCGTCCCCTGCCAGATCGTGGGGTGTACCAGCGGCACCGTGGGCAGCCCCGGTGAGCTGAAGGGCCGCTTTCTGAGCACCCATGCGCTTGGCAGCATCTGCATCAACAGCAAGACCGGGGTCTATGGCAGAACACGGGCTGCATTTTCCGGCCCGGAGCTGGAGATGGCTTTTGCACAGGAGGTGGTGCCGGGCGATGCCGAGATCTGGACGACCGTGGACGGCGAGGTGCCCAAGGCATACCGCATCCGCATTGAAAAGGTAAACGACGCAGACCCCCACCGCAACATGATCCTGCGCGTGACCGACCGGCAGCTGCTTGCCAAAACCGGCGGCATCGTGCAGGGCATGAGCGGCAGTCCCATCCTGCAGAACGGCAGACTGGTGGGTGCAGTGACCCATGTGCTGGTAAACGACCCCACGCGGGGCTACGGCATTTTTGCTCAGACCATGCTCAAGCAGGCCCGCGCTGTTGAAAAAGCAGACGATGCTGCGCAGCCATAAAGCTGATCTGCAAAAAAATTTGCGCATTTCGATTTTCTTTGCCAAAATTTACCAATATAAACCGTTGAAAGTTCTGGAAAATTATGGTAAAATCCATGGTGTTAAGGGAACTGCACACATTGGAGGAAACAACCATGGACAAAGTTAGATTTTTGATGTCGGATACTGGTGCCCCGTTCACTGCCGCCTGCCGCGAAGCGCTGGAGCAGAAGGGCGTGGATGTGACCGTTGTGGAAAAGGACGGCAACAAGGTCCTGCAGAAAATGCTCACCGTGCGCCCGCAGGTGGTCCTGCTGGATGCTTTTATGCCCGGTCTGGATGCCCTTGCGGTAAAGCAGCGCTACAATGCCGCCGGTGAGCGGCACACCTCCTTCTTCGTGACCGGTGCCTTCCAGAGCGAAGAGATGGTACAGGAGCTGCTGGATGAAGGCTTTGCCTACTACTTTGTAAAGCCCTTTGATGAGACCGTGCTTGCCGCACGGGTGCTCAAGGCGGCACTTGGCCCGGAAAAGCACATCCTGCACACCAGTGTGGACAGCGATGAGCTGACCGTTACCGAGATCCTGCACCAGATCGGCGTGCCTGCCCACATCAAGGGCTACCAGTTCCTGCGGGATGCCATCCTGCTCACCATGAACGAGCCGGAGTATATCAACGCTGTGACCAAGCGCCTCTACCCGGAAATCGCCAAGAAAAACGGCACCACCGCCAGCCGGGTGGAGCGCGCCATCCGCCACGCCATCGAGGTGGCATGGGACCGGGGTGATGTGGACACCCTCAACAGCTACTTCGGTTATACCATCCATAACCTGCGGGGAAAACCAACGAACTCGGAGTTCATTGCGATGATTGCCGACAAGATGCGGCTGGATAAACGGCAGAGAGTGGGCTGATTTTTTTCATAGAATCCGCCGTCGTTCATATTCTGATAAGAGCAAACCAAACAGACAAAGGAGGTTTTGCTCTTGAAGCTTGCAGAATATCTCGCACGGCGCAGGCGGGCCAGAGTTGCGGCCGTGATGCTGTTCGCCCTCATTATGGGGTTTGTATCTGCTGCGCCGCCGGTCGTCACCGGATGTCAGACGCAGGATCTTACCCCGGCACCGGACACTTCGATGCTTTCCCCCGCCATTTCGGCTCTGGCACAGGAGCAGCAGGAGCCTGCTGCCCAGCCGCTGCCGGAAAAGTGGGTCTGCCTGACCTTTGACGACGGCCCCAGCAAGACCACACCGGATGTGCTCAGCGCGCTGAACGCGGCCGGAGTGCACGCCACATTTTTTGTGGTGGCTACCGGTTACAACGAGAAGTATCTGCCCCTGCTCACCGAAGCGGTCAGCGCCGGGCACCAGATCGCGCTGCACTCTGCTTCCCACGAGTACAGCGATATCTACCGCAGCAGCGACGCTTATTGGGAGGACATTACCCTTTTAAAGGAGCGCATTGCGCCCTATGTGGATGCCGAGAGCATCCGGTATCTACGGTTTCCGGGCGGCAGCACCAACACCGTCAGTCGGCGCTACGGCGGCAAAGGCCTGATGAAGCAGCTGAAAGCCGAAGTAGAGCAGAAAGGCTGGCATTGGGTGGACTGGAACGTGTGCGCCGAGGATGCCGTGGGCGGGCACCCAAGCGCGGGCACCATTTACCGCAATGTGGTGCATGAGACCGGGCAGCAGACGAACTGCATCGTATTGATGCACGATTCTTCCTCCACACACACCACCGCCGAAGCACTGCCCGACATCATCCGGTGGTATGCAGACAACGGTTACACTTTTTTGACCGTTGCTGAGGCTCTGCCGCTGAGCTGAGCAGACTGGCCCAGTTACAGCCGGTGTTCAAAGCATCGGCCCAGCAGGACCCCCGCTGCTGCCAGTGCCGCCAGCCAGAGCCAGTCCGCTCCGCCGGTCGCCACCCAGCCTGCCGCCAGAATGGCGGCAAAGGTGCATGCCGCGGGCAGAAGGATGCGCAGGACCTGCAGCTGTCGCTCCCGCCGGGACGGCAGCCCGGTGTTCAGCTGTTCCGGATGGACGGCGTCGCAGCAGATCTCATCGCGGTACTTGCCCGGGTTGCGGTAGGCTTTGTACGAGATCCCGTCCAACGAAAACTCCGGGTACATTCCTTCTTTTGTCAGGCTGAGCTGCATCCCGTTGGCCTTTGCGTAGGTCTGCAGGGCCGCTGTGAACTCCTGCGGGGTGTTGATGCTGCCCTCCGGAATAAAGGAAAAATGCCTCTGGTGCTGCACCTGTGCCAGCGTGCGGTAATCCTGCAGCCAGCCAGAACAGAACGCACCCTGTACGGCAGGCTTTTCCATCCGGGTCAGGCAGGCATCCACATCCAGCGTTTCTGCCTGCGGCCGCTGCCGGGCAAGGTCGGCACAAAACTGCATGGCTGCCGCCAGATGCGCGGCCTGCTGCTCCAGCACGGTCTGCTGGGCTTGCAGCGCCTGCTGCAGGGGCTGTTCCCCGCGCAGCACCGCCTTGATGGTGGGCAGCGGCACATCCAGCATGCGCAGCATTCGGATGAGCTTGAGGGTGCGGACATCCCCGGCGGTGTAATCGCGGTAGTCATTGCCCTGTCTGCGTGCCGGTGTAAGAAGCCCTTCTTTTTCGTAAAAGCGGATGTTCGGGGCGGACACGCCGCTTTGCTCTGAAGCCTGTTTGATGTTCATCTGCTTCACCTCCGCACTCACATTACACCTTAAAGACACTTGAAGGTCAAGCATTTTTTGAAAAAAGCCCCGGAATGCGCGCGGCTGCGGGCGATCCGGGGCTAAATCTTTATTCCGCGTTCTGGCAGAACAGCGAGAAGGTACGGTAGGCCATGTACAGGTCGGTCTTATGGATGACCTCGAAGGGCGAGTGCATGGACAGCACCGGCACGCCGATGTCCAACACCGGGATGCCGCGGTTGGCCACGTACTTGGCAATGGTGCCGCCGCCGCCCAGATCCAGACGGCCCAGCTCACCGATCTGCCATGCCACGCCGTTGGCATCCAGCAGGCGGGTGATATTCCCTACCAGCTCAGCGGAAGCATCGCTGGCAGAGCTCTTGCCGCGGCTGCCGGTGTACTTGAAGAAGGCCACGCCGCGGCCTGCGTAAGTACCGTTCTGCGGCTCGAAGGCATTTGCCCAGGAGGGGTCGTAGGCGGCGGTCACATCGGCGGAGAGACACACGCTGTTCTGGAAGGCAAGGATGTCGTCCTGACCGGCGGCGCGGCACAGCAGCTGCATAAAGTGGAATACATACATGCTCTGCATGCCGGTCACACCGTCGGAGCCGATCTCTTCCTTATCGGTCAGCACGCAGACGGTGGTGTGCACAGGATCTTTCGTCTCGATCTCGGCCATAAGGGCGGGGTATGCGTCCACACGGTCATCGTGACCGTAGCCGCCCACCATGGAGCGGTCAAAGCCCACGTCCCGGGCCTTATGGGCGGGCACCACCTCGATCTCAGCGCGGGTGAAGTCCCGCTCGGTGATGCCGTACTTTTCGTGCAGCAGCATCAGGGTGTTCAGCTTGACGGCCTCCTTGATGTCGGCATCCTCCACAGCGTCGGAGCCGATGAGCACGTTCAGCTCTTCGGCCTTGATGCCCTCGCTGAGCTTGCGGTCGTTCTGCTCGGCACCCAGATGGGGCAGCAGGTCGGTGATGCAGAACACGGGGTCGTTCTCGTCCTCACCCACTGCAAAGGACACGCTGGAGCCATCGGCACGGGTGAACACGCCGTGGATGGCCAGCGGCATGGTGCCCCACTGGTACTTGCGGATGCCGCCGTAATAGTGGGTCTTGAAGTAGCTGAGGTGGTCTGCTTCGTACAGCGGGTTCGGGCGCAGGTCCAGACGGGGGCTGTCGATGTGGGCGATCACCAGACGGAAGCCCTCCTCAAAAGATTTCCGGCCGATGGTAGCGGCCACCACCGCCTTGTGCTCCTGTACAAAGTAGATCTTCTGGCCGGGGGCATAGGTCTTTTTCGGCTCAAACTTTTCGTAACCGGCCTCCAGCAGCAGCTTTTCGCTGGCGGCGGCAGCTTCGCGCTCGGTCTTGGCAGCGTTCAGGAAGGCTTTGTAGCCTTCGGCAAAGGCTGCAGCCTTCTCCTTCACGTCGGCGCTCTTGTCGGCAGCGTACTCCGGCTTGTAAAGCAGCTGTTCGGCAGCCTGCTTTGCGGTAAGTTTCTCGCTCATGTTCCTTATCTCCTCTCAGCTTTCTGCATAGATACGCTGATACCGCGCATAGCAGGAAGTGATCTTTTTTACGTAGTGGTTCATCTGGTTATAGGGAAAGCCCTGCAGCGTTTCGCCGTCTGCGGAGTGCTCTTCCATCTGTAAAAGAGCATCTACCGTGCCCCACCCGCTGTGATAAGCGGCAGCGGCAGTGGCAACATCGCCGTTGTAGCGCTCCATGCACAGGTGCAGGTAATAGCATCCGAACCGGATGCTGGTCTCCGGGTCGTAGAGATTTGCAAAGAGCAGTCCTTCGTCCGGTGCGATCTTGCTGCGCAGCCAGATAAAGGTCTCCTCGGTCATCTGCATCAGGCCCCGGGCATCCACAGTGGAGGTGGCCTGCGGGTCAAAGCCGCTTTCGGTGCGGATGAAGGCATCCACCAGAAGCGGGTCAAGGCCGTAAGTCTCCGCCCACTGGTCCACCAGCGCTTCGTACTTGCGGGGGTATAAAAGCCGTTCTGCCCTGCCCCACAAGTTGGGCACCAGCACAAACAGCAGGATCAGCGCCATGCCCAGCAGGAACAGCCTGCGGCTGCGCATTTTTTTGCGGCGGCGTGCCTTCTGGGCGCGGAGAGCGCGGCGGATGCGGGCCGTCTCCGGGTCGTACTGCGGTGCAGGATCTTGTTCGTTATATCGTTTGTTCAAAGCTCTTTTCCCGCACCTCCTTCTGCCAGAAGCTTTGTGCAGAGCTGCTCTGCCGCAGCCTGCAGATGTGCAAGGCTGGAATCGTTGCGCAGCACATAGTCTGCCTGCGCGGTGAGGGTGCTTTCCGGTGTCTGGGCGTTCAGGCGGCGGGCGGCCATCTCGGCCGAGATGCCGTCCCGGGCCACGATGCGGGCCACACTGGTCTCAAACGGTGCCGTGACCACGCACAGGCAGTCACACTCGGCCTGCGCCGCAGTCCCCACGATGACCGCGCCATCCAGCACGAACAGCGGTGCACCGGCATCCTGTGCTGCCTGCTTTGCCGCACGGATGCGGCGCACGATCTCCGGGTGGGTCAGGCTGTCCAGCGCCGCCTTGCCTTCCGGGGTGGCAAAGGCGCGGTCAGCCAGCAGGCGGCGGTCCAATGTGCCGTCCTGTTTTAAAATGTCCGCGCCGAACCGCTGCGCCAGCTTTGGCAGCAGCGGCGAGCCGGGCAGTAAAATTTCGCGGCTGATCTGGTCGGCATCAGCCAGCGGCACACCGTGGGCCGAAAACACCGCCGTGACCGTGGATTTGCCGCAGCCGCTGCGGCCCGTGATGCCAAGCGCGATCATAGCTTGATCACCCGGAAGGCCGCAGCGCGGATCAGGCGGTTGTACACCGCCATGGAAAGGCCGTCCTTCTGCGGGCAGCGGGCGTAGACCACGGCATCGCCCTGCTCATCCAGCGCGCGCAGGCAGCGGAAGATGTGCTTTGCCTGATCGGCACCGTCGCCCTCGCGGCCATACTCCACGCAGGGCACACCCAGCTTTTCCGCCTCGCCGGTAAAGCACAGGCAGCTGGGATTCTGCTCGGCGTGGGCATCCACATAGGCTTTGAACTGCTCAAAGGTGCCGTCCAGCAAGGTCACATCCGCCTTGGGTGCGTAGTGCTTGTACTTCATGCCGGGGCTGCGCACCACAGCACCCTCCGGCAGCTTTTCGAGGATGGCTTTGGACACTTCCACCTCTTCGCCGAGGGCACGCTCGAGGTCCTCCAGCGTGATGTGGCCCGGGCGGAACAGGGTGGGCTTTTCGCCCACCACCGACACCACAGTGCTTTCTACGCCCACGTCGCACTCGCCGCCGTCCAAAATCAGCGGCAGGCGGCCGTCCATATCGGTGAACACATCCTGCGCGTTGGTGGGGCTGGGCTTGCCGGAAAGATTGGCGCTGGGGGCGGCAAAGGCGCAGCCGCTCTTTTCAATGACGGCGCGGGCCACCGGGTGGCTGGGCATCCGGATGCCCACGGTGTCCAGACCGGCACAGCACTCCGCTGCCACCTCCGGGCCGCGGGGCATGATAATGGTGAGCGGGCCGGGGCAGAACGCAGCCATCAGCAGCTGGGCGCGCTCCGGCACCTCGCTGACAAGGCCGGGCAGCATTTCCGGCCCGGTGACGTGGACGATCAGGGGATTGTCCTGCGGGCGGCCCTTGGCCACAAAGATCTTCTTCACAGCCTCGCCGTTGCGGGCATTGGCAGCAATGCCGTAAACCGTCTCGGTGGGCAGGGCCACCAGCTCACCGTTCTGCAGCAGGGCAGCGGCTTTTTCAATGCTCTTTTCGTCCGATGCGGGCAAAATTTCAGTTTTCATTTCCATACGGATCATCGTTCTTTCTATCTGTAAAGTATTTATGCTTTTCAGCATTTATCGACAGGATATCGTTTTATTTTCAAAACCACATTTCAGCCCTGTTCGTTGAGCTTTTGCAGCTTTTCGGCCTGTTCGCGGGTGGCCAGTGCGTCGATCACCTCGTCCAGATTGCCGTCCATGATCTTGGAAAGATTGTGCACGGTCAGGCCGATGCGGTGGTCGGTGCAGCGGTCCTGCGGGAAGTTGTAGGTGCGGATCTTTTCGCTGCGGTCGCCGGTGCCCACCTGCCCCTGACGGCTGGCGTTGATGGCATCCTGCTGCTGTTTCTGCTTCTGGGCCAGCAGGCGGCTGCGCAGGATCTCCAGCGCCTTGTCCTTGTTCTGGAACTGGCTGCGCTCGTTCTGGCATTCTACCACCATGCCGGTGGGGAGATGTGTCACACGGATGGCGCTGGAGGTTTTGTTGATGTGCTGACCGCCCGCGCCGGAGGAGCGGAAGGTGTCGATGCGCAGGTCCTTCATGTCCAGCGCAAAGTCCACCTCTTCGGCCTGCGGCATCACAGCCACCGTGGCCGTGGAGGTGTGGATGCGGCCCTGCGTCTCGGTCTCCGGCACGCGCTGCACACGGTGCACACCGCTCTCGTACTTGAGGCGGTTGTAGGCCCCGGCACCGTCCACCGAAAAGATGGCTTCCTTCACGCCGCCAAGCTCCGTCTCGTTGAGGTTGAGCATTTTCAGCTGCCAGCCCCTGCTTTGCACATACATGGTGTACATGCGCAGCAGGCTGTGGGCAAACAGGGCAGCTTCCTCCCCTCCTGCGCCGCCGCGGATCTCCACAATGACATTTTTGCCATCGTTCACATCCTTGGGCAGCAGCAAAATTTTGAGATTATTTTCCAGCTTTTCCACATCTTGACTTTTTTCGCTGATTTCCTGCTGTATCATCTGCTTGAAGTCCGGGTCAAGTGCGCCCGGTTCTTCCAGCAGAGCTTTGGCCTGTGCCAGATGATCCTGTGCGGTCTGCCACGCGCGGTAGGCCTGCACCACAGGTTCTGCATCGTGGTACTCCCGCATCAGCCTGCGGAAAAGCGCAGGGTCTGCGGCGGTATCCGGCTGGTTCAGGCGGATGGAAAGCTCTTCAAAGCGGTGGCAGACAGCATCCATCTGGGTAAACATGTTCGGCATAATTCCGGCAGTTCTCCTTACAAACTCAGATTCATGTTCGTGCAGCCGAACGGTTCCGGGGCCTTTCCGCCCCGGATGCGTGCTGCGCCGGGCGCTAGGCCTGCCCGGGTTTTACCACCTTTTTGATGTTCTTTTCAATTTTAGCACGCGGCAGCATCACCTCGCGCCCACAGCCGGTACACCGGATCTTAAAATCCATGCCGACGCGCAGCACCTCGAAGCTGGACGCTCCGCAGGGGTGCTTTTTGCGGGTGAGGATGGTATCGCCTACAGCAATGTCCATAGCTCTGCTTCTCCCTTCTGCCTGCCCAAAACAGCAGGCGGTGTGTGCGCAAAGTCCGGCGTGCCGGTTTGCTGCGCATACAGATATAGTATAATGCAAAGCCGCACAAAATGCAAATATCCGCCCATGCGGATGCATAAGTTTTAACAGAAAGGCCGCTGCCGTTCCAAGCACGGCCTAAAAAGCAGAGAAAGAGGAATGAAAGATGATGCAAGCTTACCGTACCGAAGGCAACTACCGTTCTGCTGCGCGCCTGTCCCCCGCTGAACTGCGCGCCGCCATGGCAAACCGCGAGATCCTGCAGGCCACTGCTCTGGCCTTTGATACCCAGCGCCAGCTGCGGTTCGAGATCGGCGGGGTGAGAGCCGTGATGCCCTTTGCCCAGTGCGCCGATGGTGCCGCAAACGGCACCGTGCGGGACATTGCGGTGCTGACGAGGGTGGGCCGCCCCACCTGCTTTGTGATCGAAGCGCTGGACACCGACGAGAACGGTCAGCCCTTCTACCGGCTCTCCCGCGCGCTGGCGCAGCAGATGTGCAAGGCCGACTATCTGGACACCCTGCAGCCCGGCGATATCCTGCCCTGCACCGTGACCCATATCGAGCCGTTTGGCGCGTTCTGTGATGTGGGCTGCGGCATCAGTGCCCTGCTGCCCATCGACTGCATGTCGGTGAGCCGCATCTCCTCCCCCGCCGACCGGGTGAGCGTGGGCCAGCAGATCTTGTGCGCCGTCAAGAACCGGGATGTACAGGGCCGCTTTGTGCTGACCATCCGGGAACTGCTGGGCACATGGGAGGAAAATGCGGCCGGGTTCACCGTGGGTGAGACCGTGGTGGGCATCGTGCGCAGTGTGGAGGAATACGGCACCTTTATCGAGATCGCGCCCAACCTCGCGGGCCTTGCCGAGAGCTGCACTGATCTTGTGCCCGGGCAGGCGGTGAGCGTCTACATCAAGAACATCCTGCCGGAAAAAATGAAGATCAAGCTGGTGATCGTGAACCACGCCCTGAGCCAGCGCCACCGGTTCGAGCTGAAGTATTTCATCACCGAGGGCCATCTGGACCACTGGGTGTACTCCACGCCGGAAAGCCCCAAGCGCATTGAGACAGATTTTGCCGCTGCGGCTTGCAATCCGGCGTGAAAGCCTTTATACTATAAAAGAAAAGGAATGCAAGGGGGATGTATGGAACGATGGCCGCCAATGATGCTTTTACTGCCGGTGTACGTCCCGGCGGGTTGACCAGCAGCACCGAGATCCGGCTGCTGCTGTGCTATCTGGTCAAAAATGCCGGACCCATTACCCGGCAGGAGATCGAAAACGCCCTGATGGAAGAAGCGCTGGTGAACTATTTCGAGATCGGCTCGTGTCTGGACGATATCACCAGGCAGCAGCTCGTCACCCTGACAAAGGGCAGCTACACCATCACCGAGAAGGGCCGCAAAGTGGCGCAGGAGCTTGCCTACGACCTGCCCCGCAGTGTGCGGGAGCGCGCTGTGGCCGCTGTGCTGCGCTGCCAGACATGGGCACGCAAGGAAGCCAAGTACAGTGCCAGCATTACCGAAAAAGAGGACGGCCACTGCACCATCCGCTGCACGGTGAAAGGGCTGGACAGTGAGCTGTTCTGTCTGGATCTCGGCACACCGGACCGGCTGACCGCCGAACTGGTAAAAAAGCAGTTCATCCTCAAGGGCAACGAGATCTACCAAATGCTCATCAATAAGCTGACCGAAGAAGAAAAGTGAACAAATAAAGAGGGAGGCACCCGCGCGGCGCTTCCCTCTTCTGTTTTGTAGCGGTCAGATCAGAATGCAGATGAGCCCGGTGCAGCCCTCATTGATGACCCGTTCCAGCGTTTCCTGCAGGCGGGTGCGGGCCTCCTGCGGCATGTGCAGCAGCTTGTTCTGCAGCCCTTCGTTCACCAGCTCGTGCAGGCTCTTGCCAAAGATGTTGGACTCCCACAGCTTTTCCGGGTCGTCCTCAAAGCCGGCCAGCAGGCTGCGGGCAAGGTCCTCGCTCTGCTTTTCGGTGCCCACGATGGGGCTGATCTCGGTGTGGATCGTGGCCTTCATCATCTGGATGGAGGGCGCGCAGGCTTCCAGCCGCACGCCGTAGTTCGTGCCCTGCCGCACGATCTGGGGTTGTTCCAGTTTCAGCTCACTGACCGTGGGCATCACGATGCCATAGCCGGTGGCTTCCACCTGCTCAAGGGCGCTGCGCACCTTCTCGTACTCCCGTTTGGCCTTTGCCAGCTCCATGATGCAGGGCATCAGGCCCGCTTCGTCTCCAATGGCAAGGCCGGTCTGCTCGCTCAGCACCTGATAGAAAATTTCCGGCTTCAGCTCCACCGTGATGCGCACACTGCCGTTTGCAAGGTCGATGCCGCTGATGGCCGAGCGCTGCACTGCGTCACATTCCAGCGCAGGTGCGTCTGTTCCGGAGGGTACATCCTTCATGCGGGAGACCTTTGCCGCCAGCTGCATGGCCGCATCGTACACCTGCGTTTGCAGCCAGTGGCCGTTTTCCAGCATCGTGACCCAGCGCGGCAGGGCAAAATCCAGCTCCTGCACCGGGAACTCGTACAGCACCTGCCGCAGGATGCTGCCGAGTGCCTCCGCGTCCAGATCCACGCAGCTCACCGGCAGCACGGTGTGGTCGTAGTCCCGGGCCATGCCCTCGGCCAGCTGCTTCGTCTCCGAGGCATCCGGGTGGGTGCTGTTGAGCAGGATGATGTAGGGCTTGCCCAGCGCATCCAGTTCTTCCACGATGCGCTTCTCGGTTCTGGCATAGCCCTCCCGCGGGATGTCACTCACAGAGCCGTCGGTGGTGACCACGATGCCGATGGTGGAATGTTCGCAGATCACCTTGCGGGTGCCGGTCTCGGCGGCAAGGTCGAAGGGTACCTCGTGGTCGAACCACGGGCTTTTGACCATGCGGGGCTTGTCGTTCTCCTCGTGGCCCATAGCCCCCTCCACCATGTAACCCACGCAGTCGATGAGCCGCACCCGGCACTCGCCGCCGCCCTCCAACTGCAGGGGCACGGCTGCTTCCGGGATGAATTTTGGTTCCGTGGTCATGATGGTGCGGCCCGCTGCCGACTGGGGCAGCTCGTCCCGGGCACGCTCCCGCGCAGCCGCCGGGCCGATGGCGGGCAGCACCAGCTGTTCCATGAAACGCTTGATAAAGGTGGATTTGCCGCTGCGCACCGGGCCAACCACCCCAATGTAGATATCTCCGCCGGTGCGTGCGCCGATCTCGCGGCAGATGCTCTTCTGTTCCTGATTTGCCAAATTGCTCTCCCCTTCCCGTTTGCGCTGTGCACCGGACAGGATTCCGGTCCGCTTGTTGTAATCGTATGTTGGGAAAAGGCCGGATATGACAAAAGGCTCCCATGCCAGCAGCACAGGAGCCTTTACAAACATTTTTACAATTACGGGGTCAGACGGTTGGGGCCGCGGAACAGGAACTCGGCATCCTTGATGGTCAGGCCGCACAGCAGCATGGTCAGGCGGTCGATGCCCAGACCGAAACCGCCGTGGGGCGGGCAGCCGTACTGGAAGAACTCCAGATAGAACTTGACATCATCGGCCAGACCCTTTTCCTCGGCCTGCTTCTTCAGCACCTCGTAGCGGTGCTCGCGCTGGGCACCGGTGGTGATCTCAACACCACGCCAGATCAGGTCGTAGCCCTGGGGCACGCCGTTCTCGTCGCGCATGTGGTAGAACGCACGCTTCTCGGCGGAATAATCGGTGATGAAGAGGAACTCGTGGCCGTAATGCTTCTTCACCCACTCATAGCTCAGGCGCTCGGCCTCGGTGGTCAGGTCGCCCTTCTCGCTCTCATCGACGGTGTAGCCGAACTCTTCTTCCAGACCCTTGTACAGGTCAGCCAGCTTGACCACCGGGAACGGAGTGGTGGGAACGATCACTTCCTGCCCGAACATCTCCTTGATCTGGTCGCCGTAGTTGTCCTTGACGGCCTGCAGACCGGCAGTCAGCAGCTCCTCTTCCATCTTCATCACGTCTTTATAGGAAGTGATGTAGCTGAACTCCAGGTCGAAGCCGGAGAACTCGGTGGAGTGCTTGTTGGTGTAGCTCTTCTCGGCGCGGAACACAGGGCCGGTCTCGAAGATGCGCTCAAAGCCTGCAGCCATGGCCATCTGCTTGTAGAACTGAGGGCTTTGTGCCAGATAGGCGTTGCGGTCAAAGTAGTCCACCTTGAACACCTCAGAGCCGCTCTCGCTGGCAGCAGCGATCAGCTTGGGGGTGTGGATCTCGATGAAGTTACGGTCCAGCAGGAACTTGCGCATGGCATTGACGAAGCAGCTCTGTGCCTTGAACATGAGCTGGTTCTCGTCGGTGCGCAGGTCGATCCAGCGGTAATCGATGCGCTGGTCGATGCTGGAGCGCTCCACAGCCTTCTTTTTCTTGGTGGCTGCGATTTCCTTGCGGACGATGGGCAGAGCGTTGGCAATGCTCTCGATCTCGATGGACTCGGGGATCATCTCCACGCCGCCCATCTTGACGTAGTCGTTCTCCACCACCTTGCCGGTGACGGTGATGACGGAATCCGGGGTGAGCTGATCGATGGTATCCACCAGATCGGGGTGATCTTCCTTTTCCACCGTGATCTGCAGTTTGCCGGTAATATCCTTCAGCACGATAAAGGCCATATACTTGCTGTTGCGCAGGTTCTCGATAAAGCCCTGCACCTTGACCGTGCCGCCGATGGCCTTTTGAGCCTCGTTGATATAGGTGCGTTCCATAATACAGGAATCCTCCTTTGACGTCTTGTGTACTGTTTTATTATACGCTTTTCCGGGGATAAATCAAGAGATATGGCGATTTAGAATGGCCTCCGCTGCGCTCTGGCCATCTTCTGCGGAAGAATTATTTTTATTTTGTGTTTGTCGCGGCCTGCGGGCCGCTCCAAGCACCTTTTCACAAATCAGGACAAATCAGCAAAAAATGCAGTTTCTGGTCACAGCCCCTCCGTGAAAAAACAGTTCTGGAAAATCCGCAGATTTTCCAGAACTGCAAATAAAAAAATATTTTTCCGCTGAAAATATTCGGGTTTCGGCCACTGGCCGCGGTCGTCGCCGTTGCAAAGCGAACGCGGCGGCTATTTTTAATGGTTCTCTTTGCCTGTTTCTTCGTGCAGAGTGCCGGTGCCGCCCTCCACCACGCCGTCGTGCTTAAGCACCGCGGCAATGGTGCCAAAGAAGCATTTCACATCCAGCCCAAAGCTCAGATGCTCCACATACCAGCCGTCCAGCTTGGCCTTCTCGGCAATTTCCAGCTCGTCGCGGCCGTGGATCTGTGCCCAGCCGGTCAGGCCCGGGCGCACATCGTTTGCATGGTACTTGTCGCGCTCTGCCAGCAGATCATACTGGTTCCACAAAGCAGGCCGCGGGCCGATGACCGCCATATCACCTACAAAGATATTCCACAGCTGGGGCAGCTCGTCCAGACTGGTCTTGCGCAGGAAATGACCCATGCGGGTGATATACTGGTCCGGGTCGTGCAGCAGATGGGTGGGCATATCGTGGGGCGTGTCGATGCGCATGGTGCGGAACTTTAAAATGTAAAAGTGCTTTTTGCCAATGCCCACACGCTTCTGTTTGAAGAACACCGGGCCGGGCGAGTCCAGCTTGATGGCGACGGCCAGAATGAGAAAAAGCCAGGACAGGCAGATCATGCCGCACAGCGACAGCACCACCGCCAGCAGGCGCTTGATTCCATTGCGATACATGGGTTTCCTCCATTTTCCGATTCAAAGTAGCAGTTCCAGTATAACAGTATGGGCCGGAATTTGCAATTGCATCCGCCGCCTGCCGCCGATATTTTTATGCTTTGGCTGCGTTCTGCCGGTTTTGTGGCAAAAAAGTGCCGGTTTTGTCTCTTGTTTTGCAGCGCGGCCCGGGGTAAGATAAAGAAAATGAGAAGTCCACTCCCCCCAGTCTCGCTTTCGCTCGACAGCCCCCTCGGAGATGGGGCCTTTGGCAAAACCTCTCACTTTGAGCGAGGTGGCACGCCGAAAGGCGTGACGGAGAGGGCAAGGATGCTACAAGGAGGTCCCCTATGATCCAGCGTTTCCGTTTTGGCCTGCCCCTGCCCACCGACAGTGTGGTGCAGGAGATCCCAGTTTCCGCCGGGCCGGTTCCCTTCCTCACAGCCGAAGAAGACGGCTGGGCCTACCGGATGGCTCCGGATGCCATCGTGTACGGCCTGGGCGAAATGCCCCGCGGCATCAACAAGCGCGGCTGGCACTACGTGACCAACAACACCGATGAAGCCCGCCACAGCGAGGATAAGCTTTCCTACTATGGTGCGCACAATTTTCTGCTCATTGACGGCGGCGCAGGCCGTGAATGCTTTGGTGTGTTCATCGATTTCCCGGGCAAAGTGCGTTACGATATCGGCTACACCGAATACGATGCCCTGCGCTTTGCCACCGAAGAGCCGGATCATGAGCTTTACATCATTACCGGCGACGACCTGAACGATATCAGCCGCCAGTTCCGGCAGCTCATCGGCCGCAGCTATATCCCGCCCAAGTGGGCCTTTGGTCTGGCACAGAGCCGCTTTGGCTACAAGACCGCTGAGGACGTGCGGGAGGTGGCCCGCCAGTACAAAGAGAACGATCTGCCGCTGGATATGATCTGCATGGACATCGATTACATGCAGGACTACGCGGATTTTACCGTAAACAAGCAGCGCTTCCCGGACCTTGCCGCCCTGAGCGCTGAACTGAAGGCACAGGGCATCCGGCTGGTGCCCATCATCGATGCGGGTGTGCGCATCGACCCGGAAAACCCCGTCTGTGCCGAGGGCCTTGCAAACGGTTTCTTCTGCACCAAAGCCGACGGCACCCCCTTTGTGGCGGCGGTGTGGCCCGGCAAGGCTTACTTTGCGGACTTCCTGCGCCCGGAGGTGCGGGAGTGGTTCGGCCGGCAGTACAAGGCACTGACCGACTGCGGCATCGAGGGCTTCTGGAACGATATGAACGAGCCTGCGCTGTTTTACTCACCCGAGCGGCTCAAGGCTTTCTTTGAGAGCATGGACGAACTGAGCCGGAAGGACAACATCGTGCAGGATGAGTTCTTTGGCAAGGTGGTAGGCGGCGCGCTGGGCCTGATGAACGCCCCGGAGGACTACGCCAGCTTCTACCACGATGTGGACGGCCAGCGGGTGCGCCATGACAGGGTGCACAACCTCTACGGCGGCAATATGACCCGTGCGGCAGGCGAAGCCTTTGCCCGCCTGCGGCCCGGCAGACGCACGCTGCTCTACAGCCGTTCCAGCTTCATCGGCAGCCACCGCTACGGCGGCATCTGGCTGGGCGACAACGCTTCCACATGGGCACAGCTTCTGGCCAATATCCAGATGATGCCCAACGTGCAGCTGTGCGGCTTTCTTTATACCGGTGCCGACCTGTGCGGTTTTTCCTACGATACTACGCCTGATCTGGCTCTGCGCTGGCTGGAGTTCGGCCTGTTCACGCCGCTGATGCGCAACCACGCCACCAACGGCTCCCGGATGCAGGAATACTACCGCTTTGCGGATATGCTGCCTGCCCTGCGGAAGATGCTCCGGCTGCGGTATGCCCTGCTGCCCTACCTTTATAGTACCTTCATGAAGGCGGCATTGGAAAATACCAGCTACTTCCGGCCCTTGGGCTTTGATTTCCCTGCTGACCCGGATGCCCGCGAGGTGCAGGACCAGCTGCTACTGGGCGAGGGTGTGATGGTAGCGCCCGTCTACACCCAGAACGCCAGCGGACGGCATGTCTACCTGCCGGAAGCAATGAAGCTCTACCGCATCCGCAGTGTGGACGACTACGACACCGAGCTTCTGCCCGCCGGGCACCACTACGTCCGCTGCGCACTGGACGAAGTGCTGCTGTTCATCCGCCCGGGCCATGCGGTGCCGGTGGCAAGACCCGCCAGCTGCACCGCCCAGCTGGACGACACCGACCTGACCCTGTGGGCCTGCCCGGACGAAAATGGCAGCGCCCGCTGCCGGATGTACACCGATGACGGCGAAACAAGCGATTTTGCCGCACCGGAGCACTGGAAGACGTTGGAAGCGTAAGCTTATTTTATCAGAAGACCGCTGCCCGACAGGACGGCGGTTTTTTTGTAGGATCTCACTTTTTATTAGCTGCAAATTTTACGTTGAATTTCACAGCAGCATTTGTTATACTACAGATGAAGGGAGTTGATCTTATGCCGAACATCAAACCTATTTCTGACCTGCGGAATTACAACGAAGTCCTTCGCGATGTGGAAGCAGGATCGCCGGTTTTTCTTACCAAAAACGGCCGTGGAAAGTATGCCATTCTGGACATGGAAGATTATGAGAAAACGCAGGCTACCATCCGGCTTATGAATGAAATTGCAAAAGGACGGTGCTCTGGTGAGACGGAAAAGCTTTACACTCCGGAAGAAATGAGGGCGCATTTCCGCGCAAAAGCCAATGGAAAATAACCTCATTTATACAACTCGTTCCCGTCAGGACCTGGACGACATCTGGGATTATATCTCGTTCGACTTGCAAAATCTGCCTTCTGCAGAGCGCATTCTGAACCGCATCATGGATGCTGCTGAACAATTAAAGCTGTTCCCGGAAAGCGGTGCATTGCTTTCTTCCGTAGCTCCGCTGGATCATGAACTTTATTTGGATGAGCGCTTTCTCGTCAGCGGAAAGTATCTGATTTTTTATCATGCTTTTCGGAACGATATTTATATTGACCGCGTCCTCTACGGCGGGCGGGATTATCTGCGGGTTTTGTTCCGGGACGCTTTGCAGGAAGAATAAACTCTTCTGCCGTGCTTCAAGAAATGTTTTTGATCGTTTTATAAGCGGCACCGCCGGGAATTTGCATTTTTTCGGCGGTGCCACTTGTATTTTTCTGCGCCGCGCGTTATAATATGCCTTCGGTTCCCTTTATTTACGAAAAATTTATATTTCAGATGCTGTCCTCCTAAGCAGTGTGCAATGCTTCGGAAAACGGCTTCTCCGCGTAAACGATAAAAAGGAGGTACTCTTCTCATGGCTCAGACAAGCCGCTCCGCTGACCTGACCAGCGGCCCGATGCTCCAAAAGATCATCCTGTTCTCCATCCCGCTGGCAGCTTCCAGCATTCTGCAGCTGCTGTTCAACGCTGCGGACGTAGTGGTCGTGGGCCGCTTTGCGGGCAGCACCGCACTGGCGGCAGTGGGCTCCAACGGTTCCCTCATCAACCTGCTGGTGAACCTGTTCGTAGGGCTTTCGCTGGGTGCAAACGTGGTGGCGGCCCGCTGCTTTGGCGCAAAAGATGACCGCGGCGTGCAGGACACGGTGCAGACCTCGGTGACGCTGGGCCTTGTCAGCGGCGTGCTGCTGGCTGTGGTGGGGTTCTTTGCAGCCCGGGGGCTGCTGGAGCTGATGAGCTGCCCGGAGGATGTGATCGACCTTTCTGCGCTGTACCTTAAAATTTATTTCATCGGGATGCCCATGACCATGCTGTACAACTTCAGCAGTGCGCTGCTGCGCGCCGTGGGCGACACCAAGCGCCCGCTGTACTGTCTGGCAGCAGCCGGTCTCATCAATGTGGTGCTGAACCTTGTGTTCGTCATTGGCTTTTCCATGAGCGTGGCAGGCGTGGCGCTGGCTACCATCATCAGTCAGACCGTTTCCGCCTGCATGGTGACGCGGATGCTGATGAAGGAGGAGGGTGCGCTGCATCTGGATCTGCATCATCTGGGCTTCCACATGGGTGCCCTGAAGCAGATTTTGCTTATCGGCCTGCCTGCCGGTCTGCAGAGCACCGTGTTCAGCCTGTCCAACGTGGTCATCCAGTCGGCCATCAACTCCTTCGGCTCCACGGTGGTGGCAGGCAGTTCGGCCTCCGCCAATCTGGAGGGCTTCGTCTATACCGCCATGAACGCCTTTTCGCAGGCTGCCGTCACCTTTACCAGCCAGAACATGGGCGCACGCAAGTACCAGAACCTGAACCGTGTTGTCCTCAACTGCCTGCTGTGCGCCATCGTGACCGGCGTGGTGCTGGGCGGCGGTGCGGTGCTGGCAGGCACCCAGCTGCTGCACTTCTACTCCTCGGATGCGGCGGTGATCGCTGCCGGATACGAGCGCCTGCGGGTGATCTGCGGCACCTACCTGCTGTGCGGCATCATGGATACGCTGGCCAGCAGCCTGCGCGGCCTTGGCTACAGCGTGCTGCCCATGGTGGTGAGCCTTGTGGGCAGCTGCCTGCTGCGGCTGGTGTGGATCGCCACCATCTTCCAGCTGAACCGCACACCGTTCATGCTGTACATCAGCTACCCCATCAGCTGGGTGCTGACGGCTGCCGTGCATCTGGCCTGCCTGCTGGTGGTGCGGCACAAGATGAAAAACAGGCTTAAACTTTCTATCGACTGAAGAACAGGGCTGCATCCATTTGGGAACGCAGCCCTGTTTTTTTACAAGTCTTTTGCCAGCAGGTAGCGGTCGTGGCCGCCATACATTTCCCGCCGGGAGACGATGGCAAAACCGGACGCAAGGGCGTTGTGCAGGCTGTACTGGTTCTGCGGGCTGACGGTAGCACCGATATGGGTGATTTTTTTCGGGAAAAGCGGCAGCGCTGCTTCCAGCATGAGCCGTTGCAGGCCGTTGCCGCGAAAGTCTGCGTGGACGATGGCGCTGTCCGCATTGGCCCAGTGCTCCCACTCGGTGCGCGGCACATCCATGAAGGCCGCATAGTTGTGTGCGCTGCGCCCGCAGAAGCGCACGATGAGATACCCGCCAAGGCGGCTGCCCTGCCATGCGCCGATGCACAGGTCATTGCGGACATAGGCCGTGATGTTTTCCGGCGTGTCCGGCACGAACTGCTCCGGGTCCGGCATGGCGGCGCGCACCTCGTTTTGCAAGGCGTACACCGCCGGGGCCTGCTCCGGCGTGCAGCGGCGCAGCTGCATGGACACCGGCGGCTGCACCGGCTGGCCGCAGATCTTGTGCAGAAAAACTTCCATCTTGCGTTTCCCTCCAAAATAAAATCATACTTTTTCGCTGTTTCCAGTATAAATGCCGCTTTTATAAATGTCAATTTATGTTATAATAAAGTATAAAGGGGTCTGCGGCGTATGGCGTGGTCACAAAGGTGCCGTGCGGCGCAGGCTCCAAGTCCCGGCGGGGCGCATCCCCTGCCCGTGAACGGAGGAACCGAACCATGAAGGAATCTGCACTTACCTCTTCCAACCGATTGGGCGGTGCTGTGATCAGCGACCGCATCGTTGCCAGTCTGCTGGAAGAGCTGCGCACCGGGCGCTATGCCCGGGCCGACCGTCTGCCCGCCGAGGTAGATCTTGCCGCTGAGCTGGGCGTGAGCCGCACCGTCATCCGCGATGCATTGAGCGAGATGGAGCGCGCAGGCTATGTGGAACGCGTGCGCGGCATTGGCACGGTGGTGAACCGCGCTGTGCTGAGCCTGCGCAGCCGGCTGGACCAGAAGTTGGAATACTACCCGCTGATCCGCAGCTTTGGCAGCTATCCCCACGCCGACGGCATTCAGGTATTTCCCATCCGTGCCGGTGAAGAGCTGGCCCACGATCTGGAAATTGAGCCGGGCGACGACGTGATCTGCATCAAAAAGCGCATTCTGGCCGACACCACCCCGGTGATCTACTCCATCGACTACCTGCCCAGAGCACTGTTCGGTGCCAGAGACTACACCCGCATCGACCTGACCGGCGGCGTGTTCGATATTCTGGAACGGGAGTGCCACCAGCAGATCTCCTCCAACGTCGCCCACCTGAAGGCAAGCTGCGGCGACGATGCCATCCGCTCCGCCATGCGCCTTGCTCCGGGCGAGGCCATGCTGCTGCTGGACGAAGTGTGTTTCAATCGTTTGTGCCGCCCGGTGATGCGTTCGCTGAGCTACTACACAAACTTCTTTGATTTTTCCATTTTACGCAAGCTGCTCTAAACCAAAAAACTGACGGAGGTATGCACCCATGCGACATCTGATCGACCCGTTGGATTTTACCCAACAGGAAATCTCCACGCTGCTTGATCTGGCCGACCGCATCCATGACGACCCGGCCGCGTATCAGGAGGTGGCCCGGCATAAAAAGCTGACTACCCTGTTCTACGAGCCTTCCACCCGCACCCGCCTCTCCTTTGAGGCAGCCATGCTGAACCTTGGCGGCCATGTGCTGGGCTTTCCCAGTGAGAACGTGTCCAGCGCAAGCAAGGGCGAAAGCGTTGCCGACACCATCCGCGTGGTGTCCTGCTATGCGGACATCGTGGCCATGCGCCACCCCAAAGAGGGCGCACCGCTGCGCGCTTCCCGCTACTCCCGCATCCCGGTGATCAACGCGGGCGACGGCGGCCACCAGCACCCCACCCAGACTCTGACGGACCTCATGACCATCCGCCGCCGCATGGGACGGCTGGATGACCTGACCATCGGCCTGTGCGGCGACCTGAAATTCGGCCGCACCGTGCACTCCCTCATCAAGACCATGGCCCGCTGCAAGAACATCCGGTTCGTGCTCATCAGCCCGGAAGAGCTGCGCGTGCCGGACTACATCGTGAAGGACGTGCTGGAGGCCAACGGCATCCCCTACCAGGAGACCCGCAGTCTGGAGGAATCCATGTCGGAGCTGGACATCCTGTACATGACCCGCGTGCAGAAGGAGCGCTTCTTCAACGAGGAGGACTACATCCGCCTGAAGAACAGCTACATCCTCACCAAGGAAAAGATGAGCCTTGCAAAGCCGGATATGGCTGTGCTGCATCCCCTGCCCCGCGTCAACGAGATCGCACTGGACGTGGACGACGACCCACGCGCCGCCTACTTTGAGCAGGTACAGAACGGCGTGTATGTGCGTATGGCACTGATCATGACCCTGCTGGGCCTGCGCGACCCCAAGGCACCTAAGGAGGAGAACTGATATGCTGAACATCGATGAAATTCAGAACGGAATCGTGATCGACCACATCAAGGCAGGCACCGCCATTGGCCTGATGGACCTGCTGGGCATTGCGGGCAACCGCACCGCCAGCGTGGCGCTGATCCAGAATGCACGCAGCAGCAAGAGCGCCAGCGGCCGCAAGGACATCATCAAGGTGGAGGGCGATGCTTCCTGGCTGAACCTGGATGTGCTGGCCTACCTTGACCCGGGCATCAGCGTGACCATCATTGAAAACGGCAAGGCCGTGCGCAAGGAAAAGCCGATGCCCCCCAAGCGCCTTGTGAACATTGTAAAATGCCGCAACCCCCGCTGCATCTCCTCCATTGAGGAAGAGTGCGACCAGATCTTTGAGCTGAGCTCCAACGGCAAATACCGCTGCATCTACTGCGAGCAGGAGCTGCAGGTAAAGCCGGAATAACGACACAGAAAAAGAGCTGCTGTATCAGGCAATTTTGCCGTACAGCAGCTCTTTTTTGCAATAAAAAATCTGACGGAACTCTCACCGACGCAAATGCCCTGTGCGGCAGATGCTCCATTCCCACAAGCAGCACCTGCCGGACAGAAATGCGACGTACCGAGTGACTTTATCAGCAGCAAACCCCAAAGTTCGCCGTTGAAAGCCCCGCCAGATGAGCTGCGCAGCGCATGAGGACTGCACAGCGAAGAGCAAAGGGAAAACAGAGCAGCTTAACACGCACCGCTGCCCGGATCACTGCACAGGGGGCAAAGCTTCACCAGGTCTTCCTTTGGCCGCAAATCCGCCCTGCCCCGGCAGGAGGTCACCTTTACTGGCCTTAGTATAGCATTGTTGCGTGCCTGTTGCACAGAACATGTCATAAATTGTCGGTGCTCATGTCATGAACTGCGCACGGGATGGCGCAGGTAAACCGAAACCACCGGTCGCGGCAGCTCACGGTGTACTCGGCACCGTACTTGCGCAGCACGTCCTGCACGTTGGCAAGGCCCATGCCGTGGCCGCTCTCCTTTTTGGTGGTGCCGGGCAGCTTGCCCTCCTCCAGCAGCAGGTCTTCCTGCACGCGGTTGCGCACCGAGATCAGATATTCTTCCGGCGTTTTGCGGATGCGCACATGCACCTCCGGCGGCAGGGCCTGCGCTGCGGCGCGGGTGGCGTTGTCCAGAAGGTTGGAGAGCACGATGACCATATCCATGCTGTCGAAGGGCATCCGCTTGAGATCGCACAGGTCAAAGTAAATGTTCACGCCAACTTTTGCCGCTTCTTCGTATTTTTTGCTCAGAATGGAATCCAGCAGCGGGTTGTGGGTATCCATGATGGTGGTGCCCGCCGCCACCGTTTTGCTCACGCTGGCAATATAGGCCTGTGCGCCTTTCAGATCTCCCTGATCCAGCAGGGCGGTAAGGGCTGTCATGTGGTTGGTGAACTCGTGGGTCAGGCGGCGCTGTTCCGTGTAGGAATCCAGCAGGGCTTCGGCGCGCTGCTGTTCCAGCTGAGCACGGTAGCGGGAGTTCTGCCGCTGCACCACCTGATCGTTGAACATCTGCACGATGGCGATATGCACCAGCACCGCCACGCTCATGCCAAAGGTGAGCAGCATGGTCATCCGGGTAGCGGGCTGCTGGGTCCCTGTGACCATCAGCACGATGTTCAGCACCACAGCCACCCCGGGGAAAAAGGACATCACCAGCGCCTGCAGCGGCTGCAGAGCACACTTCTGGTTCCAGCTGTACAGGGAATGCGCAACTGCTGCACCCACGATAAGGTTCGCGGCGCACAGCGCGATCAGGCAGCCGGGGTGCTGCCATGCTTCGCCGGTGCGCACTCCTGTGAACCAGGAGTAGGTATAGTTGACCGTGTTCTCCACCAGCAGGCACATGGTGCCGTTGATCAGGCAGGCGGTGAGCTTATCGGCAAAGGTTCCGCCAAACAGCTGCGCCGTAACAAAAAGGTACAGCACATTGAGCAGGACGCTCTGCACATTGAAAAATGACATTCCTGTTGCGAGTGACAGGCCCAGCTGCCCCATACACAGCAGCTCTGCCCACAGAACCGGCCAGCGCAGTTTTCCCCTGCCCAGATAGGCCCACTCCACCAGAATAAAGGCGTTCCCCTGGACCAGACACACCAGATGCCCCAGCATCATTTCCGCAAATGCATCACTCATCCACATACTGCCCCTTCCATTCCAGATATGCGTTCTGGATGGCCGCATAGCCTGCGCGGCTCACGCTCAGCTCCACCCCGTTTTTCAGCAGGGCGCGGTAGCTGCGGATGCTGCGCACATATTTCATGTTCACCACATCGCTGCGGCTCACCTGCAAAAAGCCGTTCTCGTAGAGCATGGGCGGCAGGTCGGCGATCTTGCCGTAGTAGGTGCAGATGGGCCGGCGGGCAATGTCGCCGTAGACGTTGATCTGGCGCAGGTCGCTTTCCAGATAATAGATCTGATCCAGCGGAATTTCCGTTTCGGTGCGGTTGTGGTGCACCGTCAGGGTCTTGCGCTGGTCGGTCAGGGCGGCAAGCAGGTCGTCCAGACACTTGGGCAGGGTGCGCGCAATGTCCCGCTTGAGCAGGTAGCGGTAGGCGTTCACCGTGTAGCCTTCCAGCGCAAATTCCAGATAGGCCGAAACATACACCAGCATCAGGCCGGGGCACTTCTGCTTGAGCTGACGGCCCAGCACCATGCCGTTTGCACCGGGCATGTCCACATCCAGAAACGCCAGCTGATACAGCTCCAGCCCCGGCGTTGCAAGCACCTCGGCTGCGCTGGTGCAGACGGCGGTGTGCACCTGCACGCTGCGGGCGGTAAAGTAGACGGTGACATATTCTGCCATGCGCGCGCCGAACGCCGCATCGTCGTCACAGATCAGGATATGCATGGAAGGTTCCTTTCTGCCGCAAAAGGCCCCTCTTATTGATGGAATAGGAGGAGCCTGTCGTTAACCTGCTTGCCCTCTCAGTCAAACCCTTTCGGGTTTGCCAGCTCCCCCAAAGTGGGAGCCCTTGGCAGTCCATGCAAAGTGCATCTTTCCGTCCGGTCTTCTCCCTTTGGGTGAGTTGTCACCGAAGATTACAGAGAGGTAGAAGTTATTTATTTACGCAAAAAATTTATCGTAGATGCCAAAAGCAAAGATGAACAGCACGATCACCGGCAGCACGCAGGTCAGGTAGCCGCGCATCCAGTCGTGCATCTTGAGGCCCTTGCCGGTGTTGACTTCCTTTTTATAGTTGTCCCAGCCCCAGCCGTACTTGGTAACGCAGAACAGCAGGTACACCAAGCTGCCCAGCGGCAGGAACAGGTTGCTCACGAGGAAGTCCTCCAAATCCAGCACAGCGCCGCCGAACACGGCAAAGCCGTCCCATGCCCACACGTTGTAGCCCAGCACGCAGGGCAGCGAAAGCAGAGTGATGAGCACGAAGTTCACCAGACTGGATTTCTTGCGGCTGCAGCCGGTCAGCTCCATGCCGCAGCAGATGATGTTCTCGAACACGGCCAGCACGGTGGAAAGCGCCGCAAAGGCCATGAACAGGAAGAACAGGGAGCCCCACAACCGGCCCATGGCCATGTTGGCAAAGATGTTGGGCAGGGTAATGAAGATCAGGCTGGGGCCGCTGGTCTGGTCCACACCGTAGGTGAAGCAGGCCGGAAAGATGATGAGACCGGCGGTGATGGCCACGAAGGTATCCAGCACCACGATGCGGGCGGACTCGCCCAGCAGGGAGTGCTCCTTGCCGATGTAGCTGCCAAAGATGGACATTGCGCCAATGCCAAGGCTCAGGGTGAAGAAGGCCTGATTCATGGCGGACACCAGCGTGTTGACCACGCCCACCTCTTTCATACGCCCGAAGTCGGGCACGAGGAAGAAGCTCAGGCCTTCCTTTGCGCCGGACATGAACAGGCTGTTGACGGCCAGCACCACCATGATCACCAGCAGGGCGATCATCATGACCTTGGTCACGCGCTCAAGGCCGTTCTGCAGGCCCTTGGCGCATACAAAGATGCCCAGTGCCACCACGAACACCATCCAAAAGGTCATCACGCCGGGGTCTGCCAGCATTTCGGTAAACTTGCCAGCCACTTGATCGGCGTCCAGGCCTGCCAGCTTACCGGTGGCGGTCATGTAGAAATAGTGCAGCATCCAGCCTGCCACGGTGGTGTAGAACATCATGAGCAGATAGCAGCCAATGAGGGTGAGGTAGCCGTGGATGTGCCACTTCTGGCCCGGCTTTTCCAGTGCCTGATAAGCCCGCACCGGGCTTTTGCGGGAAGCGCGGCCCACCGCAAACTCCATGGTCATGATGGGCAGGCCCAGAATGATGAGGAAGATCAGGTAGAACAGCACGAACGCGCCGCCGCCGCCCTGACCGGCAATATAAGGGAACTTCCACACGTTGCCAATGCCGATGGCACAGCCCGCCGAAAGCAGAATGAAGCCCAGACGGGACTTCAGTTTTTCTCTTTCCATGATTCCAAACTCCTTGTTTTCCGTTCTGCTCTGCCCTGCCCTTTGCGGGGCCGGGCGAAGCGTTGCTTTTGTATTATAGCACAAATTTGGTCGAAGAACAGGGGCGCTTCAGTGAGATGAACTTTTGTTGTCAAAAGTATTCTTTGTCTTTCCCGCGTGCACAGCCCGTCCTGCCGCAGGGCCGTACCGCAATTTTCGTTGCAGATGCGTCCGTTTTCGGTGTATTTGCGACAGGGTGCAATTTTTCTCACCTGAAAGGTGAAGAGCTGACAGTTATTCACTTATATAAAAATACCTTGCATAACAGCCGAGAACCATCTCTTGACAAACCAGCAAAAAGAAACTATACTACAAATAGAGAAGGTGCTGTCCGCAATGGTCAGCTTCCTCCGGCTAATTGGTCAATAAGAAGAATGACCGCTCACCGTTTGGAGACTGGGGCGGTCATTTCTTATTGTTATGGATCTCTTTGAAGATTGCCCATGCGATCTGAAATGTAATTCCAACTGTGCCGCCAACAATGACGAACAGCTGCAGAACATCGTTCAACACCATGATGCATCCCCCCTTCCGCGTTTGCGGGTATATAGGCTTACTTCCGCTTTTTGGGGGCAGTACCCTTGCCCACCGGGCCGCGGGGGCGGCGCTCGGCAGCCTTGGACTGCACTGCGGCGCTGCGGGTCTGGGCGCGGCCCTTGGCGGCAGCGGCACGCAGACCGTTGATCTCTGCCTTGGTCAGCTCACGGTAGGTGCCGGGCTTGAGCATTCCCAGCTTCACCACGCCCTCGGCGTTGCGCTTCAGGCGCACCACCTCAAGGCCCACGGTCTCGCACATGCGGCGGATCTCGCGGTTCTTGCCCTCTTTCAGGGTCATTTCCATCACGGTGCGGCCCGGCTCGTCGGTAACAACGTTGATGGCGCAGGGCATGGTCTTGGTGCCGTCGTCCAGCACAACGCCGCTGCTCAGCTTCAGGATCTGGCTTTCATCGGCGCGGGGCTGCACGGTGACGCGGTACAGCTTGGAGATTCCGCCCGACGGATGGGTGACGGCCTGCGCAAACGCGCCGTCGTTGGTCATGAGCAGCAGGCCCTCGCTGTCCTTATCCAGACGGCCCACCGGGTACAGGCGAGCGGGGATATCGCTCACCAGCTCCATCACGGTCTTGCGGCCCAGCTCGTCGCTGGCGGTGGTCACATAGCCGCGGGGCTTGTACAGGGCCAGATAGTACATCTGCTGATCCTTGCGGATATAGATGCGCTCGTCGTCCACGTGCAGCACGTCGCGGTTGGGGTCCATCTTGTCGCCCACCTTGACGGGGTGGCCGTTGACCTTCACGCGGCCTTCGGCAATGATCTGTTCTGCCGCACGGCGGGAGCACAGACCCTGTTCAGCCATGATCTTTTGAATACGTTCTTCTGCCATAATTAAACTCCTTGTGCGCCTCCCGGCGCTCAAAACGCGCACCTCTCCCCTGCTTTGGGGTGCGGGTGCGCCTGTATCAAAACTGTGAGTTGGAAGCTCACAGTTACGGCGATAGTAGTTAGCAGGCCAGCAGGGAGCTTTCTCCGCGAACAGCGACGGGTTGCGGCACCCAGCAGCCGCTTCGCTATCGCTTGCGTCTTGCTGGCCGCGGCAGGAGCAGCAGGCTCTTCCTTCTTTTCGTCCTTCTTGATGAGGGCGGCAACCTTGTCCACCAGCTCCGGCAGCATGGTCAGGGCACGGTTGATGGTGTCGGCGTTGTCCGACAGCTGGATGGTGCGCACGCAGCCGTCCTTTACCACGAGGAAGGCCACCGGCTGGATGTTCACACCCGCACCGGAGCCGCCGCCGAACAGGTCCTTGTTGGCGGCGTTCTTGCCGTCAAAGTCGGTGCCGCCGGAGGCAAAGCCAAAGCTCACCTTGGAAACCGGCAGGATGGTGGTGCCGTCCTCGGTGATGATGGGCTTGCCAATGATGGTGTTGGAGTCCACCATCTGGTGGATCTTCTCCATGGTAACGTTCATCAGGCCCTGAATGGGATGCTCAGCCATAAAACAGCTCTCCTTTATCGGTTGATTCGGGCAAAGGCCCGTTGTCTGCAGATCCGGATACACGTATAGTGTACCACATTATAGGAAGATGTCCAATACTTTTTTGCGCCAGAACTCGTACAGCACCCGCACCGCCGCAAGGACGATGAACAGTGCCTGCGCGCTCACCCGGCAGGACACCCGGTCCTCCACGGTGGGCTGCCCGCTGCCAAAGTCCGGCAGGATGCGCAACTCATCGAACTGCAGCCAGAGAAAGCGGTCCAGCACGCCCAGCACCGGGTACAGCCACGCCTGCAGCTTGCCGTAGCTGCGGGCAGCGGCGGCGGGGTCCTCCCCGCGCACACCAAGGCGCACCTGTATTTTTGTGATGCGCAGCGCACCGAACACAGCTTTGGTCAAAGTGCCCGCACCTTTGAGCATGGTGCAGAGGATCTCCAGCGTGATCTTTGCCCTTTTGCGCGGCTGGGCGGGCTTGTTTGCCTTGGCGGCAGCGGCGGCGGCCTTTTTGCGGGCCTTTTCCTCTGCCTTTTTCCGCTTGCGCTCGGCCCGCCATGCGGCAAACTTTGCCTTGACCTTGCCAAAGCCCCTGGGCGGCTCCGGGTTTTCCGGTGCGGGCGGCGGCTCCGGCTTCGGGTACTGGAACACCGGGAAGGTGATGCCCAGCGCACCGGCCTTTACGGTGAGCACACCGTGCTCCCAGCACAGGTCTGCGCAGAAGGGACACAGCAGCAACAGCACCAGTAAGATCAGCACCACCAGCAGCAGAATGCCGATCACCCGGAGGATGAACAGCAGCACTGCGCCCAGCGCGGCGAGGAATGCTCCCATGCGTTACCCCTCACTTTCTGTCGGTGATGCGTTCGTTTCCGTTTCCTGTCCGTGCACCGGCGGCAGGTCGGCCAGAGAAGAAAGGCCGAACACCCGCAAAAAGGTGTCGGTGGTGCGGAAGCTCACCGGCCTGCCCGGCAGGTCAAGGCGGCCTGCTTCCTCAATGAGGCCCTTTTCCAGCAGGCCCGACACGCTGGACGAGGAATCCACGCCGCGCACCTGCTCGATGAAGGCGCGGGACACCGGCTGGTTGTAGGCGATCACGGTCAGGGTCTCCATGGCGGCGGGGCCAAGGGGCACTGCGCGGCGGCTGTCCAGCAGGCGGCGGATGCAGTCGGCCCACTCGGTCTTGGTGGCAAGCTGCCAGCGGGTGTTCAGGTGCAGCAGGCACAGGCCGCTGTCCTCCCGGGCGTAGCGCTCCCGCAGGGCTTCCAGCGCGGCTTCCACGCTGAGCTGCGGCAGCTGCACCGCCTGGGCCAGCTTGTCGGCACCAATGGGGTCGCCGCTGGCAAACAGCATGGCTTCCACGGCTGCACGGATCTGTTTCTGGTTCATTCCTTCTCCTTATCACGTTGGATGCGGCCCCGCTGCATGGTCAGCCGGCCCTCGTCGTCCAGCTTTACGCGGCCGCCGCGCACCAGCTCCAGCAAGGCCAGAAAGGTGGCCACGTTGGTGCTGCGGGTCTGCTGGCGGCTGAACAGCTGGCTCATTTTTGCCGCTGTACCGCTGATCAGGTGCCGCAGAATGTACACCACCCGGCTCGTCACCGACACCATGGGCGCTGTGACCAGCGGCTCGAACTGCTGCTGGGTAGGCTCCCGGCGCAGCTTGGTGCGGCCGGAAAGAACGGCCCAGTAATCCGCCAGCACCTGCGGCGCATGGTGCAGGTCGTAGGTGTTATCGAACTCCATCTCCATGGGCGGACGCACAAAAACCGGCGCAGCTTCGGCCTTTTGGCGCAAAAGCGCAGCCATGCGGCGGCACTGGTCGTACTCGATCAGCTGGCCGGTGAACTCCTGCTTCATGCGCTCGCCCTCTTCGCTGCGGGGCAAAAGCAGGTAGCTTTTCATCTCCACCAGCCGCGCGGCCATCTCGATGAAGGCGCTGGCGGCTTCCGGGTCCGGGTCGGCCCGCGCCACCGTGGCGGTGTACTGGTCGATCAGCTCCAGAATGGGGATGTTGTGCAGATCCATCTTATGTTTGGCCACAAGCGCCAGCAATAATTCCAGCGGGCCGTCAAAATCTTCCAGATGGAAGGTCAGTTCTTCTGCCACGCTCACACCACCGTCCCAAGGCCGGCATAGTAGATGGAATACGCGATCTTATCAATGTAGCCGGTGCCCTTGCCCAGCAGCTCCCACACGATGTTGTTCAGGTAGTACAGGGGGGTATCCAGTGCGCCGAACCACACTGCCGCCAGCAGGGCGATCATGATATAGCGCTCGTACTTCATCAGGCCAAAGTAGATGCGCCGGGGCAGCACCACCAGCAGGATGCGGCTGCCGTCCAGCGGCGGCACCGGGATCAAGTTGAACACAGCAAGGCTCACGTTCATCAGCACAAGGTACTGCAGGAACATGGCAATGTAGATGGTGGCATCGTTCACCGGTGCCCAGTAGTACATGAGCTTCCACACCACCATGCCCACATAGGCAAGGAGGATGTTTGCCGCAGGGCCAGCCAGCGCGGTGAGGGCCATGCCCCACTTGGGGTTTTTGAAATTGCGGGGGTCGGTGGAGACGGGCTTTGCCCAGCCCACGCCCGCAAACACCATGCACAGCGTGCCCAGCAGGTCAAAGTGGGCAAAGGGGTTCATGGAGAGCCGCCCCTGCCGCTTTGCGGTGTCGTCGCCCAGCAGCCATGCTGCCAGCGCGTGGCCGCACTCGTGGAAGGGGATGGCCACCAGCGCCACCAGCGCGCGGATGAGATAGTAGATGCCCTGAGAGGTCATTCGATATTCCTGCCTTTTTTCAGTATACCATATATAATACTATTTTTTGAGGTTTTAGACAAGGGGTGTCCAGACGATTTAAAATGATCTCCGCTTCGCTCTGATCATTTCAGCGGAATTTTATTTTTAATTCGTGATTTGTCTACGAGTTGCGGCACCCAGCATTCGTTTCGTGCCTTGAACGGCACTCACGTCTTGCTGGCCGCTGCCCCAACAGCTTCTCCCTGTTTCCGCCACTGGCGGCGGTCGTCGCCGTTGCAGCCTGCGGGCTGCTCCAAATCACATTTTCACACAAGGGGTCGTAACAAAAAACAGCATCTGAGTGCATCGGGGCAGTTTTCCAAAAAACCGCAATATTTTTTGAAAAAAGGCTTGCATTTTGCCCGGTAATCTGCTACAATAGTCAAGCTGATTATTTTGATTCCTTACTTCACTGCAGGAGGTGCAAGTACCATGGCTAAATGTGAATGCTGCGGCAAGGGTGTTGCCTTTGGTATCAAGGTTTCTCACTCTCATCGTCGTTCCAACCGTACCTGGAAGCCGAATGTCCGTCGTGTCAAGGCGGTCGTTGAGGGTTCTCCCAAGTACGTCTACGCATGCTCCCGTTGCCTGCGCGCTGGCAAAGTTACCCGCGCTGTCTAATTTGGTGTATGTGGCCGGTCACTTTGTCGAGTGGCCGGCTTTTTTTGTTGCTGTAAGGAGGCAAAACACATGGCTCTGCCCAACGATCCCATCATGCTGCTGAGCGTGGTGAACCTGAAGCTGCGTGATTTTTACAAAAACCTCGATGCTCTGTGCGAAGATCTGGATGCCGACAAGGCCGACCTTTGCGCAAAGCTCAAAGCTGTGGGCTACGAGTACGACGCCCAGCGCAACCAGTTCGTGTGATATTTCCAGAGAAAGCTTTCTTTTGATCGCCAACGACCGGCACCGACGTGCAGCGACTACGCCCGGGCCGGTGAATATAGAAACAAGGAGTGCTTGATTTATGATCCAGGGTACCTATTACAAAGAGTGGAGCAGCGTGCTGAACCGCGAGATGGAGTTCAAGGTATACGGCAGCGCCGGTGTGCCGGTGCTGGCCCTGCCTGCCCGCGGCGGCCGCTTTTATGATTGGGAGAACAACGGCATGCCCGATGCCATTGCCCCGCTGCTGAACGAGGGCAAGGTGCAGCTGTTCTGCGCCGACAGCATTGACGGCGAGGCCGTACTGAACGGCGACATCCCGGTGCGCCGCCGCGCCGAGATGGAGGAAAAGTACTTCGTCTACCTTACCGCCGAGCTGGCTCCCCGGGTGCTGGCCCTGAACGGTGCCGCAAAGAATGCCAAGCTGTGGTGTGTGGGCATCGACCTTGGCGCTGTGCACGCCGTCAACTGCCGCCTGCGCCGTCCCAAGCTCTTTGCCGGTGCCATCGGCCTTTCCGGCATCTACGATCTGGCCCGCTTCTGGGGCAGTGAAGCCGACGATCTGGTGCTGCGCTGCTCTCCCCTGCAGTATCTGGCCGAGAACGGCATCGCCGACAAGCTGGCTCTGGCCAAGGCCAAGGAGAACAGCCTGATGCTCTGCGCCGGTCAGGGTGCCTACGAGGACGATGCCAAAGCCGACACGCAGGCGCTGGCCGATGTGCTGGCCGCACAGGGCCTGCCCGCCCACCTCGAGGTCTGGGGCGGCGATGTCTCCCACGAGTGGTACTGGTGGGGCAAGATGCTGGGCCTGTTTGTGCCGCGGATTCTGGAGAAGTAAAAGTGATTTGATAGAGGGAAGGCATTTGCAGTGCCTTCCCTCTTTTTATTTGTATTTTTCAATTCCCTACTTGATTTATCGGGTTTGCTGTGCTATACTCATGCTGTAAGACGTATACCCCCTATGGGTAAAGGAGATATTTTATGGACAACGAGAAAAAGCCCTGCTGCTGTTGCGGCACGCCCGCCCAGCCCGAAGCTGCCACGGCTCCGGCCGTTGACGCATCCGCTGCGCCCACCGAAAGCGTCACCCCCTCCTGCTGCCGCCACAAGGACCGCACCCCTGAGGAACACAAGGCCCTGCTGAACCGGCTCAGCCGCATCGAGGGGCAGGTGCGCGGCATCCGCGGCATGCTGGAAAAGGATGCCTACTGCGTGGACATCCTTGTGCAGGTGGCGGCGGCGAACTCGGCGCTGAACAGCTTTTCCAAGGAGCTGCTGGCCCAGCACATCTCCACCTGCGTGGCGGACGACCTGCGCGCGGGCAGCGAGGCAAAGCTGGACGAGCTGGTGAATCTGCTGCCCAAGCTCATGAAATAAGAAGCCCTTTCCCGTGCATACTCAACGTAGGAGTGATATTTTATGGAACAATACAACGTTACCGGCATGAGCTGCGCAGCCTGCTCCGCCCGGGTGGAGAAGGCCGTGAGCAAGGTGCCCGGCGTTGCCAGCTGTTCGGTGAGCCTGCTGACCAACTCCATGGGCGTGGAGGGCACCGCCAGCTCTGCCGAGATCATCAAGGCCGTGCAGGATGCCGGTTACGGTGCCAGCCCCAAGCGTGCGGGCGCGGCGGCTGCCAGCTCCACCAGCGCCGACCTTGACGCGCTGGCCGACCACGAGACCCCCAAGCTCAAGCGGCGGCTCATTGCGTCGCTGGGCTTTCTGCTGGTGCTGATGTACTTCTCCATGGGCCACATGATGTGGGGCTGGCCCCTGCCCCGCTGGTTCGACGGCAACCACATCGCCATGGGCCTTGTGCAGCTGCTGCTGGCGGGCATCGTCATGGTCATCAACCAGAAGTTCTTCATCAACGGCTTCAAGGGGCTCCTCCACGGCTCGCCCAACATGGACACGCTGGTGGCCATGGGTTCCATGGCAAGCTTTGTGTGGAGCACCTACGCCCTGTTCGCCATGACCCGCGCGCAGGTGGACGGCAACAGCGAGCTGGTCATGCATTATATGATGGAGTTCTACTTTGAGTCCGCCGCCATGATCTTGACCCTCATCACGGTGGGCAAGATGCTGGAGGCCCGCTCCAAGGGCAAGACCACCGACGCGCTCAAGAGCCTGATGAAGCTTGCCCCCAAGACCGCCACCCTGCTGCGGGACGGTGCCGAAGTGACCGTGCCCATCGAGCAGGTGCAGAAGGGGGACATTTTTGTGGTGCGCCCGGGCGAGAACATCCCCGTGGACGGCATCGTGCTGGAAGGCACCAGCGCCGTGAACGAGAGCGCCCTGACCGGCGAGAGCATCCCCGTGGACAAGGCTGCGGGCGATAAGGTGAGCGCTGCCACCACCAACCAGTCCGGTTTCCTGCAGTGCCGGGCCACCCGCGTGGGCGAGGACACCACCCTTGCTCAGATCATCCGGATGGTCAGCGATGCCGCTGCCACCAAGGCTCCCATTGCAAAAATCGCCGATACGGTGTCCGGTTTCTTCGTGCCTGCGGTCATTACCATTGCGGTGGTCACCACCATCGTGTGGCTGCTGCTGGGCCGGGAGCTGGGCTATGCGCTGGCCCGCGGCATCTCCGTGCTGGTCATCAGCTGCCCCTGTGCGCTGGGTCTGGCAACGCCGGTGGCCATCATGGTGGGCAACGGTCTGGGTGCAAAGAACGGCATCCTGTTCAAGACCGCCGCTTCGCTGGAAGCTGCAGGCCGCACCCAGATCGTGGCACTGGATAAGACCGGCACCATCACCAGCGGTGAACCAAAAGTGACCGACATTCTGCCCGCCGAGGGCGTTTCCGAGGCGGAGCTGCTCACCCTTGCCGCCGCACTGGAGCGCAAGAGCGAGCACCCGCTGGCAAAGGCCGTGCTGGCCTGCACCGACGCGCAGAACCTCACCGCCCCCGAGGTATCCGGCTTTGCCGCCCTGCCGGGCAACGGTCTGGCCGCAAAGCTGGACGGCGTGGAGATCTTTGGCGGCAATGCGTCCTTTATCGGCACCAAAGTCACCGTGCCCGCACAGCTGCAGGAGAAGGCCGCAGCCCTTTCCGCACAGGGCAAAACGCCCCTGTTCTTCGGCGGAGCAGGCCGTCTGCTGGGCATCATCGCGGTGGCCGATACCATCAAGGAGGACAGCCCCCGCGCCATCCGGGAGCTGCAGGCCATGGGCATCCGCGTGGTGATGCTCACCGGTGACAACCAGCGCACCGCTGCTGCCATTGGCAGGCAGGCCGGTGTGGACGAGGTGATCGCAGGCGTGCTGCCCGATGGCAAGGAAGCGGTCATCCGCCAGCTGCAGGCATCCGGCAAGGTGGCCATGGTGGGCGACGGCATCAACGATGCCCCGGCCCTGACCCGTGCCGACACCGGCATCGCCATCGGCGCAGGCACCGACGTTGCCATCGACGCGGCGGACGTGGTGCTGATGAACTCCAAGCTGTCGGACGTGCCCGCCGCCATCCGCCTGAGCCGCGCTGCCCTGCGCAACATCCACGAAAACCTGTTCTGGGCGTTCATCTACAACATCATCGGCATCCCGCTGGCCGCAGGCGTGTTCATCCCCTTCGGCCTGACGCTGAACCCCATGTTCGGTGCTGCTGCCATGAGCCTTTCCAGCTTCTGCGTGGTAAGCAACGCCCTGCGCCTGAACCTGTTCGACGTGCACAGCACAAAGCACGATCGTGCGGCAAAAAATGCTGCTTCCCTGCCCGCTGTCTCCGCACAGCCCGCAGCGGTTGCAAATAAAGAGAGTACCAAGGAGGACACTGCTATGAAAAAGACCCTGAAAGTGGAAGGCATGATGTGCGGCCACTGCGAAGCCCGCGTGAAGAAGGCTCTGGAAGCCCTGCCCGAGGTGGACGAGGCCGTGGTGAGCCACGAGGCCGGCACCGCCATCGTCACCCTGAACGCCGAGGTCGCCGACGACGTGCTGAAGAAGGCCGTTGAGGATCAGGACTACCCTGTGACCGGCATCCAGTAAACCGCCGCTGAATACTCCCCATCAAATGGAAAGGCCGCTGCATGTGAACGCAGCGGCCTTTTTATCGTGTTTACAGGCTTTTAAAATTGATTCAGAATATCATGGTGTCCAATGTCCAACAGCAGAATGATCGTATCACCGTCGTACTGCCAGATGACCCGCACGTCCATGTTTACGCTGAACTCGAACAAGTCTACCGTGCCTTGAATACGCTTTGTGCGCAGCGACGGATACAGCGGGTCCATTTCCAGAATTTCCAGCTTCTTTTTCAACTGCGCCCGCTCCGCTGCGTTCAAACGCTTCAGGTTCTTTATGAATCGTTTGGTGTAGGTGATCTTATAATTCATTCGTCCGCACCGTCCAGCGCTTCAAACAGTGCGTCCACCGTGTCGAACACCGGCTGCTCCCCTGCCGCAATTTTGGCCTTTGCTTCGTTGATCTCGCTGCGCAGCTCGTCCAGATACTTTTTGGGGTAAACGGCTACCGGCATCAGCTCGATCACGCCATCCTTCTCCACGATCTCCAGCTTGTCGCCCTCACGCAGGCCCATCTTCATTACAATATCCTTTGGAATGGTGATCTGGGATTTTGTCCTCAATTCCGTCAGCATCCTTCATCCTCCTTTGTGCGATTTTCTTACTTTCTCACTTTTATTATACTCTGCTTTTTTCAAAAAGCAACCATGCACCATAAAATTTTACAAAGCGTCGTTTCTGTGGGTTCTTATTGTATTTCGTCAAAAAGTATGCTAAACTAAAAATGCCGCCCCAAAGGGTGGCGTTAAGGTGCTATCTGCAAGCGCAGGTGGTCATGCTTCCTGCCCTGTATCGCTGCTCTTTCTACATGGAATGAAGCAGAGGTTCCGGGAGGAAACTTTTTTGGAAGTACCCTGCCCGGAGCCTTGAAGGCGAAGGGAGGGATATCAATGAGCCTGATGGAGCTTTTCACTCTGCTCACGGTCATTCTCATGCTGTTGAGTCTGATCCTTGATGCAGTTCGCCTGACCGTTGAGGTCTTGGAGAAGTTTTCTCAGCGCAAATGTGATGACAACAAAAAAGATTGACTGCCACAGCCTTCCAACTCCGTGCAGTCAATCTTGATTGTAAAGGTAGGAAGCTGACCATTGCGGACAGCACCTTTTCTATTTGTAGTATAGTTATTTTTTGCCGTTTTGTCAAGAGAAGGTGCCCGCCTTCTCTTTTTCTTTCCCCATTTTCCTGTGCATTTTCACCCCGGAAGCTGTGGCTTTTTGCGCAAAAACTATTTGTTGACACGTTGTTTTTTCAGAGTTATACTTATAGCAACAACATTTGGTTTTGCTTCCAGTTATAAACCACAGCGAAAGGAGAAATGTATTTTGGGAGTATCCATTCAGGACCGCACAGACTTTCTGAACATGCTGGATGCCTGCAGGACCGAGCAGCAGCTGTTCAGCCGCCTGACCTTTGCGGTAATGTTCCACCAGACCGACCCGGATGCACGGGAAGACCTGCTGGACGACGTGCGCGGCGCAGCCTGCAACATGCAGCTGCCCGCCGTCAATTACAAGATCGATCAATGGCTCAACACCTGCAAGCAGGCGTGGCAGGCCGACCCCGCAGCCTTTATGGCAACCGTGAACGCGGACGCAAAGCAGCGCAAGCTTGCGCTGGAGGGCAGCGCGGCGCAGCCCGGCCTGCTGGCCGATGTGCCCATGCAGAGCGTGGCGTGGCTGGTGCCGCAGCTGCTGCCGCTGGGCGAAGTGTCGCTGCTGGGTGCCGACGGCGGCACCGGCAAGGGCATCTGGCAGGCACAGCTCATTGCCTATGTGACGGCGGGCAAGACCTCCGGCTTTTTTCCGCTGCCGCCGCAGCAGACCGGCAAGGTGCTGCTGCTTGCGGGCGAGGACGACCCCGGCAAGGTGCTCAAGGCCCGTCTGCTGGCGGCCGGGGCCGACATGAACCGGGTGCTGGTGCTGACCGCCGACGACTACTTTGGCAAGACCGGCCAGCCCCTTACCCTCAAGGATCAGATACTGGCGGATTTTGCCGCCAAGGCCGGGCCGCTGCTGCTCATCGTGGACCCGCTGCAGAGCTTTCTGCCCTCTGATGTGGAGATGGCAAGCCGCAACCAGATGCGCAGTGCCCTGCTGCCGCTGCGCGCCATTGCCGCAAAGCAGGGCTGCGCGGTGCTCATCGTGATGCACTCCAACAAAAAGCAGGGCGTTTCCGGCCGCGCACGTCTGGCCGACAGCTCGGATATCTGGGACATGGCCCGCAGCGTGCTGATGATGGGCCGCGCCAAGAACGACGGCAAAATTTATCTCAGCCACGAGAAAAACAGCTACGCCCGCCCCCAGCAGACGGTGCTGCTGCACATCGACGATGTGGAGGTGGAGGGCGTAAAGACCGCGCGGGCCGTGTTTGACGGCTACACCGACAAGAAGGATGCCGACTTCATTGAGGAGCGGCGGGTGCGCACGGCGGAGACCCGGCAGGACACCCGCAGCGCCATCCTGAACGTTCTGTCCGAGAGCCGCCTTGGGTCGATGCCCAGCAACGAGCTGCGCGCCGCCGTCCTGCGGGAGATTGGGTGCAGCGACAGTACATACAACCGTGTGTACAGTGAGCTTGTAAAATCCGGTGAGATCGCAAAGCACCAGATCAATCAGGGCGGCAACGTACGCAGTTGGTTCACTGCCATGCCCTACCGTGGAGAAACAAGTGACAAAGTGGCGAAATTATAACGCATCTATGTTTATAATTGTCTGTTTGTCAATTTGACAAAGTGACCCTTGCTGACAAAGTGACTCTGTTTGCCACGCTGTTGTCAGTTTATCAGCTTGACAAAGTGTCTTTTTGCACGCTCATTCGTCAAAAATCAGTCACTTACTCAGATAACGCTCCTACAGTAGCACCTGATAAAGTTTCCTGAAACCAAGGGCTGTGGGCTGGGAGTTTCTCCAGCGAATGTCCTGGGGGTGGGGCCCCGGCGCGCAAGCGTTGGGGCGGGACTGGAGTCCTGCAACGGCCTGCACCGGCACGGTGCTGCCCAGCCAGAACAGCGCCACCGAAAGCGGCAGATGCACCGCCCGCGCTGCCAGCAAAGGCCGCAGCGAGATCTCGGCCGGGCAGATGGTGCGCACCTGCAAAAGTACCGACACCCCCTGCACACTGAGCGCCGCACAGCACAGCGTGCTGGCCCACAGCCCGGTGCGGGCGGCCTGATCGCAGCCGGAACACACTTCCAGCAGCATGGCGGGCAGCGCCGCCCACGGCTGTGGCAGCAATGCCCCGCACCCTGCCGCCAGCAGCCGGAAGTACAGCACAAAGCCGCAGAGCTTCAGGTAGGTCACTGCCGCCTGCGCGATCACCGCGTCCAGTGCGGGCAGCGGAATGGTTTCCCCCTGCGCGGGTGGAGCCTGCCCGGCCCCGCCCTGCATCCGGCACAGCAGCGCCGCCGTGAGGTATCCCGCCAGCAGCTGGGCCGCAAACAGCCGCACCCCCACCGCGCGGCTGCCCAGCATCTGCTGCCCTACCGTGAGGATGACAAAGGACGGCCCGCTGCACACACAGGCGGGCAGCAGCGCCGAGGCCTGCCGGGAGGTGAGCTGACCGGTGCGCACGGCTTCGGACGCAGCCACCGCCGCCGGTGCAAAGCCCCCCAAGGCCCCAATGAGCAGCACGCCGCCCGCACCCTTTGCCCGGATGCCCATGAGCCGCGCCGCAGGCCGGAACACAAAGCCCAGCCACTGCCCGGCCCCGCAGCCTGCCGCCAGCGCCGATACGATGAGGAACGGAAACAGCGATACCAGCAGCGGCCCGCCGCACAGCCGCAGCCCCGCCTGCAGGGCATCGGCACAGCGCTGCGGCGCGGCAAACACCAGAAACGCCGTGTACCCTGCCAGCGCCAGCAGCACGCCCCGCCGGAAATTCCAGCTTTGATTCATAACTCAGCCCTCCGCATCCATATATATGTAGCAGCGCGCCGCGGGCAGAACTGCGGGATGGGAGGGAATGGGATGTGTGCCAAGCGCAAAAAGCGGCTTTTGCTGCAAAGCTGGCTGGCCCTGCTGTTCCGTCAGCCGCCGCAGGGCTTTTACCACGCCCCTGCCGTCTACCTGAGCGGGGGCCGCATGGAGGTGGAGCACTTTTGCCGCATTCTGGCCTACAGCCCCGACCGGCTGTGCCTGCAGATGCCCCATGGCCGGTTGACCATCTACGGCGACGGGCTGAAGATCGTCACCCTTACCGCCAGCCGCCTGACCTTGCGGGGGCGGTTCGTGCGCACGGACTTTGCGGATGACTAGGAGGTGCCCATGGAACCGGTAAGCCTTTGGGCCGCGGTGGAGTTCACCGCATGCAATGGCAGCACCGAAGCCCTGCTTACCGCTGCCGCCCGGGCCGGGCTGCATCCCTACGGGGTAACGGCGCTGCCGGGAGGGTTTGGCGGGCGGTGCGCCGCGTGGCAGTACCCGCGCCTTGCCGCGCTGGCCCGCAAGCACCGGGTGCGGCTGCGCATCCGCCGGAAGCTGGGGCTGTATTTCCGTCTGCGCCCCTTGCTGCGCCGGGCCGGGCTTTGGGCGGGGCTGACGGTGTTTGTGCCGCTGCTGCTCTTTGCACAGCAGTTCGTCTGGTATGCGGACACCTCTTCCCTCACCACCGGACAGGCTGCGCGGGCCTGCGCCGTCCTGCGGGAAGCGGGCCTGCAGCCCGGTGCGGCTGTGACCGAGGCAAAGCTCACCGCCGGGGAGTACGCCCTTTTGCACAGCGGCGAGTTCTCCTGGGCCAGCCTGAATTTTGCCAAAGGGCGGCTGGTGGTGGAAGCCGCCGCGGCCAGGCCCAAGCCGGACATTGCCGCCGGAACGCTGCACGGCATCCGGGCAAAATGCGGCGGCACTGTTCTGCGCACGAACCTTACCAGCGGCACCATGCTGGTGCAGCCGGGCCAGCAGGTGGAAGCCGGGCAGGGCCTCATTGGCACAGCCCGCGCCGAGCGGGACGGCACCCTGATCTTTGCACCCGCCGCCGGAACGGTGGTTGCGCAGTTTGAGTGGAGCGACACCCGCACCGTGCCCTTGGAAGAGACGGTGCAGCAGTACACCGGCGCGTGCACCCGCGCATACCGGGTGACAGCGTTCGGGCACACCTTCTCCCTGCCCGCCGCGCCTGCGCCGGAACATGCGGCGGTGATCCTCCGGCACTTTCAGCCGGAGGTGCCGCTGCTGGGCCTTGCCCTGCCCTGCTCTGTGGAGGAGACCTGCCGCTATGTGCAGCAGCCGGAAACGCTGCACCGCACCGAAGCGCAGGCCGCCGCGCTGGCCCGGCTGCAGAGCCTGCAGGCGCTGTACGCCGCATGGCCGGACGCGGAGCACATCGCCCGCAAAGAGGACTGCACCGTGAACGGCAATGTACTGGACTATACCGTCACCTACACCGTGGCAGCGGACATCTGCGGGTGAAAGGATTCCCGTTGTAATTCGTCAAAAAGTATGCTAAACTAAAAATGCCACCCCAAAAGGGTGGCGTTAAGGTGCTGTCTGCAAGCGCAGGTGGTCATGCTTCCCTCCGGCAAGCGTCCGGGGGACGTAAAAGCTTATTGTTTGTTCCCCCGTTCGCAAACGCGGAGGTTTGTCAAGTCCCCTGCTCTGCAGCGGCACGTTCCGCCGCCTGCGCGTCGTACTCGGCAAGCAGGTCGTTGAGGTCGTACTGGTACTTGCTGTGGCAGAAGTGGCACACCACCTCGCAGGCGGGGTCCTCGTCGCGCATCCTCACCAGCTCCTTGCGGCCAAGGCTGAACAGCATCTCCTTGGTGCGCTCGGCGCTGCAGTCGCACTGGTAGTGCACATCGCGCTCGTCCAGCACGTTGGGGTCAAAACCCGCCAGCGCCAGCTGCATCATGTCCTCGGGGGTCTTGCCCTCGTGCAGCAGGGTGGTGACGGACGGCATGGCCGCGATGTTCTTTTCCAGCTGATCGATCTCCGCATCGGTGGCACCGGGCAGCAGCTGCACCATAAAGCCGCCTGCGCACAGGATGGACAGGTCCTTGTCCACCAGCACGCCCAGCGCCATGACGGTGGGCACCTGCTCGCTGTAGGCGTAGTAGGCGGTCAGGTCCTCGGCGATCTCGCCGGAGACCAGCGGCACCTGCCCCACCGTCGGCTCCTTCTGCAGGCGGTTATCCCGGATGACGGTGAGCACACCGTCTTTGCCCACAGCGCCGCCCACATCCAGGTGGCCGTTCGGCTTTGCGGGCAGCTCCACCAAGGGGTGATCGATGCAGCCCTTCACGTTGCCGGTGCCGTCGGTGCAGGCAATGACCACGCCCGCCGGGCCGCCGCCGGACACACGCAGGGTGATCTGGTCACGGTCGTCCTTGAGCATGGAGCCCATCAGGGCCGCGCCGGTGAGCAGACGGCCCAGTGCCGCGCTGCAGGTGGCGCTGGTGGTGTGCAGCTTTTCGGCCTTGCGGACGATCTGGGTGGAATCCACGCCGCAGAACACGACCCCGCCGTTCTCCGACAGGCCGCGGATCAGATTTGCCATAAAGTTATCCCTCCAATTGTGTATACTGCTTGACTGCGCAGAAGAAATAGCGCTGGCTGTCCTCGGTCAGCGGGCCGAAGGTCTCGCCGTCGCAGACGCTTTCCAGCGCAAAGCCGTGCTTTTCCAGCGCGGTGCGGATGGTGTCAAGGTCATAGGTGTACTCGCAGAACTGCTCGTGGAAGTGCTCGCCGGTCTCGTGGTAGTCGATGTCCACGGTGATCTCCACGCGGCGGTTGGCGGCATCGTAGTGGTTGCGCCACACACAGGCGGCATCCTCTTCCTCAAAGGTGAACGCGTTGTCGCCCAGCACGTTCCGGTGCTTGTAGGGCGTGTTCATATCGAACAGGAACACCCCGCCCTTTTCCATAAAGAAGCCCGCGTTGGCAATGGCGGTGTCCAGGTCCGGGATGTGGTTGAAGGTGTCAAAGGTGGACACCGCGCCCCGGATGGTGCCGTACAGATCCAGCTTGAGCAAGTCCTGCCGGAGCAGCAGCAGCCTGCCGGAAAGGCCCAGCTGTTCGGCCTTATCGCGCACAACGCAGAGCATCTCCTCGGACTGGTCAATGCCGATCATATCATAGCCCGCCTGCGTGAGCATCAACGTCAGCTCACCGGTGCCGCAGCCAAGGTCGGCAAGGATGCCGTCGTGAATGCCGTGCTCCTTGAGCTTTGCATGGATGTGGGCATACAGGGCATCGTAATCGGCCTCGCCGTTGAATTCATCGTAGAAATAGGCAAATTCGTTGTAGGCCATGGTTTACTCCGCTTCCTGTTCCCCGGCCACAGCGGCATTGAGCACCGCCTGCAGCTCCGGGATGCCGTAGCCGTTCTCGCCGCTGGTCAGCACCACCTTCTGGCAGCCATAGGGGCGGCAGAGGTTCTCAAAGTCTTCCAGCGTCTTGGCCAGCTGGCTCTTTTTGAGCTTGTCGGCCTTGGTCAGGGCCACCACGTAGGGGATCTGGTGATAGTGCAGGTAGCGCAGCATCTGCTCATCGTCGGCGCTGGGGGCGTGGCGGCAGTCCAGCAGCTGCACCAGCAGGGTGTGGTGGCGGGGTGCTTCAAAGTAGCTGTTGATGAGGTCGTCCCAGCGCTCACGGTCGGCGTTGCTCACCTTGGCGTAGCCGTAGCCGGGCAGATCCACAAAATAGCAGTCGTCCACCGAATAGAAATTGATGGTGGCCGTTTTGCCCGGCGTACTGGACACGCGGGCAAGGTTTTTGCGGCTGCACAGCTTATTGATGAGGCTGGATTTGCCCACGTTGGACCGCCCCGAAAAGCTCAGCTCCGGGCGGTCGCTCTCGGGCAGCTGGCTGGAAATGCCGTAGCTGGCAATGAAATCAGCTTTGTTGTAATTCATGGAGCTTTCCTTTCTTGTGGTACGTCAAACCCTCTCAGTCTCGTCACTTCGTTCCTCGCCAGCTCCCCCGAAGGGGGAGCTCTTTCATCTGGTGGAAAACATCCCTTAAGCTCCCCCCTTCGGGGGAGCTGGCACGGCGCAAGCCGTGACTGAGAGGGTTTCTATTGTTCTCAGCACACCGCGCCGGGCTGGGGCTTTTCTGCGGTGGGCGGCACAATGGCGGCGTCTGCCGCCTTTTTCTTTGCATGGGTGCGGCTGGGAGCCTTGGCCTTCTTTGCGTTCTGGGGCTTGAGCAGGGCCGCGTTCAGCACCTGTGTCAGGCTCTGCATGGGCAGGAAGGTGAGGTTCTTCTTCACCTCGTCGTCCACCTCATACAGGTCGGGTTCGTTGTCCTTGGGGATGAGCACCGTTTTCATGCCCTCGCGGTAGGCCGCCATGCTCTTTTCCCGCAGGCCGCCGATGGGCAGCACGTTGCCGTGCAGGGTGATCTCGCCGGTCATGGCCACATCACCGCGCACCGGGATGCCGGACAGGCAGGACACCAGCGCCGTGGTCAGGGTGACACCGGCAGAAGGGCCGTCCTTGGGCACTGCGCCCTCCGGGGCGTGGATGTGCAGGTCGCACTTCTTGAGCTTTTCCGGGTCGATGCCGTACTCGGCGGCGTGCACGCGCACCCACGTAACGGCCAGCTGAGCGCTCTCCTTCATCACGTCGCCCAGCGAACCGGTGACGGTGATCTTGCCGCTGCCGTTGTCCATCACCTGCACCTCGATGGGCAGGGTCTCGCCGCCCACGCTGGTCCATGCCAGACCGTTGGCGATGCCCACCGCGTTGGTGCGGTTGAGGAAGTCGGGCTTGACAAAGCGGGGGCCAAGCAGCTGTTCCAGCATGGTGCCGGTAACGGAGACGCTTTCCACCTCGCCTGCGGCGATCTTGCGGGCGCACTTGCGCAGCACGCTGGTGATGGTGCGTTCCAGATTGCGCACACCGGCCTCGCGGGTGTAGCCGTCAATGATGCCGTACAGCGCGCTCTGGCTCAGCGTGACCTTGCCGGTCAGGCCGCAGGCCTTGAGCTGCTTGGGCAGCAGGTGCTTGCGGGCAATGTTGTATTTTTCCACGCGGGTGTAGCTGGGCAGCTCGATCACGTCCATGCGGTCACGCAGGGGACCGGGGATGCTGCCCAGATCGTTGGCCGTGGTGATAAAGAGCACATGGCTCAAATCGAACGGGATATCGATGAAATGATCGTTGAAGGTGCTGTTCTGCTCCGGGTCCAGCGCTTCCAGCAGGGCTGCGGCCGGGTCGCCGCGGAAGTCGCCTGCCAGCTTGTCGATCTCGTCCAGCAGCATGAGGGGGTTCGCGCTCTTGGCAGAGATCATGGCAGTGATGATCTTGCCGGGCATCGCGCCAATGTAGGTGCGGCGGTGGCCGCGGATCTCGGCTTCATCCCGCACGCCGCCAAGGCTGATGCGCACATACTTGCGGCCCAGACTTTCGGCGATGGAGCGTGCAATACTGGTCTTGCCCACGCCCGGAGGGCCTACAAGGCAGATGATCTGTGCCTTCACGTCCGGTGCCAGCTTGCGCACGGCCAGCGTTTCCAGAATGCGGTCCTTCACCTTTTTCAGGCCGTAGTGGTCGCGGTCCAGAATCTGCTGTGCGCGGCTGATATCAAGGTCGTCCACCGTAAAGGTGTTCCACGGCAGGTCAAGGCAGGTGTCCAGATAGGTGCGGATGACCGTTGCCTCCTGATTGGAGCCCTGCATCTTGGCAAGGCGGTCCACTTCCTTGAGCAGCTTCTTCTCGCTGTCCTCGGCAAGGTGCAGCCCGGTGATCCTGCGGCGGTACTCGTCGGCCTCGGCGTGGGTGTCATCGCCCTCGCCCAGCTCGTCGCTGATGATGTGCAGCTGTTCGTGCAGGTAGTAATCGCGCTGGTTCTTGTCCATGGACTCGTTGACCTTTTCCGCGATCTCCTTTTCAATTTTCATCACCTGACACTCACGGCGCAGCATCTCGATGAGCTTTTTCAGCCGTCCGTTCAGGGTGCCCTCGTCCATCACAGCCTGCTTGTCCTCGTAGCGGAACAGCAGGTTTGCAGGCATGTACTCGCTGAGGAAGGCGGGGTCGTCGCTGGAAACGATGGCAAACACCACGTCCTTGCCAAGGCGCGGGTTCATGCCAAGGTACTCGTCAAACCCGGCCTTGAGGGCGCGCAGCAGCGCTTCGGTCTCCACGGCATCGTCGGCCTTGCCTGCGCGCACCGGGGCCGGGCGCACCTCCGAAAGCAGAAAATCGCCGCTGGCATCCAGTGCACTGAGCTTTGCGCGGTACTTGCCCTCCACCAGGACCTTTACAAGGTCCCCGGAGACGCGCAGCACCTGCTTGACCTCGGCCACCACGCCGTAGCTGAACAGGTCTGCCTGCTGCGGCTCGGTGGTGTCCATGGACTTCTGTGCCACCAGAAACACGTTGGAATTATTTGCCATTGCCCACTCCACGGCGGCAATGCTCTTTTCGCGGCCCACCTCAAAGTGGACGAGATTGTTGGGGAACACCACCAGCCCGCGCAGGGCGATGGTGGGCAGATGCAGCTTTTTGCGCTCCACCTTGATGGTAACTTTTTCACTCATAGTGCAAACACCTCCCGGCTGCCGCGCACTTTCCCACGGCGGCAGCGCTGTATGCAAGAGATTTTATCTTTAAAATAGCAGGTTGTTTCCTTATTATACTGATTTCCGGCCAAAATGCAACTGTGATGCATGGACGGTTGGTTATTCCCCCCGCTTTTCCTGCGTGGAGAAGCCCATTTTGCCAAGAGCCGGCAGCAGGGCCTTGAGGGTGATGGAGGTCAGTGCGCCCATCACAAGGCCCAGCACCAGCATGACCGGCGCGTAGTAGAACGAGAGCGAGGACGAGATGATCACGCCTGCACCCAGCAGCTGGCCGATGTTGTGGGCCAGTGCGCCGCATACGGACAGGATGAACCAGGTGGGCCGCACCGGCAGCAGGTAGTACAGCACCCACATCACCAGCAGGGACAAAAGGCCGCCGCACAGCGAGAGAAAGCCCGCCGTGAAGCCGGACACCAGAAACACGAACAGTGCCTTGAGCACGTCCAGCACCAGCGCCTGCCTCGGCCCCATGAAAAACAGCGCGTACATCACCACGATGTTGGCAAGGCCCAGCTTCATGCCCGGCAAAAGGCCCGGGATGGTGAGCGTGCCCTCAATGAACGAAAGCGCCATGGCCAGCGCAAACAGCAGGCCGGAAAGGGCGATGCGGCGCGTTTTTTCGTAACTGCGTCTGTTTTGGGGCATGCTGCACTCTCCTTTACTCTTCGGTCTGCTGGCTCTGCTCGTAGCTTTCCTGCTCTTCCATGGCAGCTTCCCACGCGGCAAACAGCTCTTCCTGATGGAAGCGCAGGTCGCTCAGCTCGTCGCTCTTCTGGCGCAGCAGGTCGGGGTCGTTGTACACCTCCGGGGAGTTGATCTCGTTGTCCAGCTCCACTTCGCGTGCACCGCAGGCTTCCATCTCGTCCTCGCAGGCTTTGATCTTGGCCCGCAGCTCGGCGCGGCGGCGGCGCTGCTCCCTGCCGTAGCCGGTCTTGGCCGGTTCGGCGGCCTTCTGCACGGCAGGGGCCGGGGCGCTGCGGCCCATCAGGGCGTCGTAGCTGGGGTAGAGGGTGGCCTTGCCGTCCTCAAGGTAGAGGATGGGGCAGGCCAGACTGTTCATCAGGTGGCGGTCATGGGTGACCAGCAGCAGCGTGCCGGTGTAGGCCATGAGGGCCTCGGTAAGGTTTTCGCGGGTGTAGATGTCCAGATGGTTGGTGGGCTCGTCCAGAAACAGCAGGTTGGGCCGTTCCAGCACGATCTCCGCAAAGCGCAGGCGGGCCAGCTCGCCGCCGGAAAGCGCCTCGCAGGGCTTGAACACCGTCTCGCCCCGGAAGCCCAGCTTTGCCAGATGGCTGCGCACCTCCAGCTCGGTCATGCGGGGGTACTTGTTCCAGATCACATCGATGACCCGGCCCTGCCCCAGACGGTTCTGCTGCTGGGCAAAGATGCTGGGCCGTGCGCCGGTGCCCAGCCGCACCATGCCGCCGGAGGGGCGGCGCTTGCCGTCCAGCACCTGCATCAGGGTGGACTTGCCCGCGCCGTTGGGGCCTGCGATCACCAGCCGCTGGCCGCGGCACACCGTGTAGGTAAAGGGTTCCAGCAGGGTGCGCTCCCCTATTTTGATGGTCAGGTTCTTGAGCAGCACCAGTTCGTTCCACGGTTCTACGTCATATTCAAACCGGAACTTGAGCTGGTTGGTCTCGTCCTTGGGCGCTTCGGTGATCTCCAGCTTTTCCAGCTGCTTGCGGCGGCTCTGGGCCATTTTGGTGGTGGAGGCGCGCACAAGGTTGCGGTCCACGTAGTCCTGCAGCTTTTCGGCCAGTGCCACATCCGCATCGTGCTGCTTCTGGCGCAGGGCATCGGCGGCTTCCTTCTGGGGCAGGTAGGCCGAGAAGTTGCCCTTGTAGGTGGTCATGGTCTGGTAGGAGACCTCCCAGATCTTCGTACACACGTTATCGAGGAAGTAGCGGTCGTGGCTGACCACCAGCACCGCGCCGGAATAGCTTTTGAGGTAGTTTTCCAGCCATTCCATGGTGGCAAAGTCCAAGTGGTTGGTGGGCTCGTCCAGAATGAGCACGTCCGGCTTTTCCAGCAGCAGCTTTGCCAGCCGCAGCCTCGTCAGCTCGCCGCCGGAGAGCACCGCAATGTTCTTCTGCCATGTATCCTGCGCAAAGCCCATGCCGGACAGCACCTTTTTGATGTTCACATCCATGTTGTAGCCGTCGGCGGCATCCACGATGTTCTGCAGCTGGTCGTGCCGGGCCAGCAGCTCCGTGTCGTCCGGCTGCGCGGCCATTTTGCGTTCCAGCACCTGCATCTGGGCCATGGCATCCAGCACAGGGGCAAAGGTGGAGCGCATCTCGCCGTAGAGATCCAGCGTGGCATCCAGCTTTGCGTTCTGTTCCAGATAGCCCAGCGTCACGCCGTGGGTCACACTGAACTCACCTTCGTAGTCCTGGTACTCGCCGGTCAAAATCTTGAGCAGGGTGGTCTTGCCCGCGCCGTTCTGGCCCACGATGCCGATGCGGTCCTCCCGCTCGACACTGGCGGTCACATCGTGCAGCACGATCTTCTCGCCAAAGCTCTTGCCTAGTTTTTCCAAATGTATCAGCATAGTTTTATGATCCCGTTCTCCATCCGCTTATTGGCTCAGCACTGGTGGCGGCGGTTCTTCAGGCCCACATTGGCCAGCTCTTCCTGCTCCATCACCAGCGGGTACAGCTCTTTCAGGTCTGCGATCTCGTAGGTGGGCACCACCTTGCCGGGGTTCTCGGCGTGGCTGGGGTTATACCAGCAGGTGTCAAGGCCCGCATTCACGCCGCCCTGAATGTCGCTGCTCAGGCCGTCGCCCACCACCAGCACATGCTCGCGGTTCTCCACGCCAAGGGCGCGCAGGGCCGCATCAAAAATTCTGCGGTTCGGCTTTTCGCTGTCCATCTTCTCGGAGACGAACACGTCCTCCATAAAGTTCAGCACACCGCTTTCGGCCAGACGGCGGATCTGCACCTTCTGGAAGCCGTTGGTCACAACGGCCAGCGTTGCCACCTCGGAAAGCTCCCGCAGCACATCCAGCACTTCCGGCCCCATCAGGTCCGGGTGGGTGGAGAGCTGTTCCAGATAGAAGCGGTTCATCTCGGCTCCGTCACCGGCGGCATCAATGGCCTTGAGGAAGCGGGTGAACCGCTCCGCCATGAGCTTTTCCCGCTTGATCTGGCCTTTTTCCAGCTGCCGCCACAGCTCCGAGTTGATGGTGCGGTAGGTCTGCACCGTTTCTGCGTCCGGCTCAATGCCGTAGTTCACCAGCGTTTCGGCCAGTGCCTTGCTTTCGGCTGCGTCAAAGTTCAGCAGGGTGTTGTCTGCATCGAACAGCACGCAATAATATTTTGCCATAAACCTTCCCTCTTTTCCTTCTGCCATGGCCTCAGCTGCCATGCGCTCAACAACAGGCAGAAGCCAGCCCTGCCGTAAACAGAGCTGGCTTCACATCATTCTGTTACAATTTCGTACGATGGTACGTCCGTCTGCTCCGGGTCGTTGTCCGGGCAGGTGGTTTTGACATCACAGGGGGTGGCAGCACACTTTGCCATTTCCTCTTCCAGCGCGCCGTTGTCCACGTTCTCCCAGTCGGTGCCGTAATCGTCCACGCTGCCGTCGGTCACGTTCTCTTCCCCGGGCAGCGCCGGGATGCAGGGTTCCTCGTAGTACATGCAAACGCCTCCCTTCCTGCCAGCCTATGCGGCACAGCAGGCCGGGGTGACAGCCTCAGGACGCGGAGTCCGTGGATGCGGACTGCTCGTTGGCGGCTTCTTTGCTGGCATTGGATTCCGAAGCCGCATGGGAGCTGCCAGAGCTTGCAGAGCTGCTCTCGCTGCCGGAGCTGCTATGGGAAGCCGAGCTGCTCTCACCAGAGTCCGCGTGGGACGAGCTGGTGCTGTGGGAAGAGCTGGCTGTTCCGTTGGAAGCAGAAGCCGAGCCTGCCGGGGAAGCCGTGCTCTCACTGCTGGAAGAGCTGTGAGACGAGCTGTCGGAAGAGCTGTGAGACGAGCTGCCGGAGGTGGATGTAGCCCCGGAGGATGCCCCGGAGGTGGTGCCGGACGATGCACCGGAAGAACTGGTGCTGCCGGAAGAACTGCTGCCCGACGTGCTGCCAGAGCTGCCGGAGCTGTGAGACGAGCTGCCGGAGCTTACGCCGCTGACCGTCACATTCAGGACGTTGCTGGTAACGGTGCAGCCGTTGTAGCTTGCCACTGCGTACACCTTAAAGGTCGCATTGAGCATGGAGGGGTCGATCTCCACCTTGACGGTGGTCTTGCCCGCCGCCTGCGGCACTTCCGCACCGTTGGCGTACCAGCGGATGCTGTCGGCAGTGAGGTGCTTGCCGCCCAGCTTTGCGGTAAAGGTGTAGGAATCGCCCAGCACGGCCTTGCCGGTGCTGCTGATATGCACGGAAGCCGCTGCAAACACGGCGGTCACGTCCACGTTCTGCTTGAAGTTCGTATCGGTGCGGGTCTTCTGGGTCACGCCGTCGCTCCACTTGACGAACACATAGCCGTCCTGCGGCACAGCCGTCACGCTGATGGACTGGGCGGCGCTGGTCACTTCATAGGAGAGGGATGTCTTGCCGCTGTCGCTGCCGCTGGAAAGGGTGCCGCCGGTCTTGTCCACCCGGTAGCTGGCCTGATACAGCACACCCTGCTCTTCGGAAGAGCCTGCAGCCTCCGAGCTGCTGGGTGCTGTCACCGCAGAGCTGGGGTTCGGGGTATACTCGGCGCGGGTGGGGATGTTGGCGGTGTCCGGCCGACGGTCGTCGGTCTGGTAAGCGTGGGTGCGCAGATAGCTCAGCATGGCCTTCAGGCCCACGGGCTTCAGGTGGATATCGCCGGTCTGGTAGTAATCCTCGCGGCCATAGCCGTTGGCATCCTTCAGCGCTTCGGCGCTGTTGAGGAACTTCAGGCCCATCTGCTCACACATGGACAGCAGGGCCATGTTGAAGTCGTCGATCTTGGTCTGGTCCATGTGGGGGTAGTTTGCGTGGTTTGCAGGCACCGGCGGCACCGTGTTCACGATGATGTCGGTGTAGGGGTAGCTTTCCTGAATGGCCTGCACCAGCGCGGTGTAGTTCTTGATGAACTCGTCCACGCTCATGCCGGTATCGTTGGTGCCCAGCATGATGACCACGCGGCGGGGCTTCATTTTGGCCACGGCCTGCGCGATGGTGTAGGTGTTGCTGTCCTTTTTAAAGGTAACGATGCCCTCGTTCAGGGCGGCATGGGTGCCAATGCCCTCCTTGGCGCAGAACTGCTGCAGGCTGATCAGGCCGTTGGCGTACAGGCGCACCGTGTTGGAATCGCCGAGGAACAGCGTTTCCTTCTGGTAGCTCTCGCCCGCGTCGGCGGTCTCCGGCAGCAGGGCGGCAGAGGTCTCGCTGATCTGGTAGTGATCCGAGATATCCTCTTCGCCCGGCACCAGCACCTCGCTGGAGGGCTGTTCCCCCGGGGCTGCAGGGGTCTTGCCGCGCTTGAGCAGCGTCATGGTAATGGCAATGGTCAGAATGGCTGCCAGCGCGCACACACTGCACACCAGCACAGCCTGCTTCTGCATAGGAGTAAGCGATTGCTTTTCCGGTCGTGTATTTCTCATATCTCTCACCATTCATTTCGTTTCCGGCACAGGGCCTTCCGGTCATGCCTGTCCGTTCAGGATCTGGTCTGCAAGGTTGGCGCAGCTTTCGGCCAGCAGCACCGGGTGGAAGGGTTCCAGCTCTTCCCTGCTGCCGTAGCCGTACAGCGCACCGGCGGCATCCAGCCCGCAGTCCGCAGCGCCGCGCATGTCGTCGTTGCGGTCGCCCACCATCAGCACCCGCCTGCCCTGCATCATGGGCTGGGCCAGCACATGGCGCACCACGTCGGTCTTGGTGTCGCGGCTCTCGTCCATGGACGCGCCGCCGATAAAATCAAAATAGCCTGCAAGGCCCTTTTCTTCCAGAATGGGCGTAACGACCTGCGTGGGCTTGGAGGTAGCGGTGCACAGCACAAGACCCGCATCCTTCAGGCGCTGCAGCATCTCGGCTGCACCGGGGTAGGCGGCGCACTCGTGGCTGCCCTTGACGGCATAGCTGTCGCGGTACAGGTCGGTGGCCTTTTCAATGAGGGCCGGGTCGGTAAAGTGCTCACCAAAGCTCTTGCGCAGCGGCGGGCCAAGGTAGCGGCGCAGGTTCACATTTGTGGTGTCCACGCCCATCTTGGCAAAGACTTCTTTTAATGTATTTATGATACCGGGAGCGGAATCGATCAGGGTCCCGTCCACATCAAACAGGATCGCATCGTAGTTCAGCAATTTGTAAATTTCCTCACTTTCATGGTGATACATTGTATAGTATAGCACAGAATCCCGTTATCAGCAATTCCAACAAATGGTTTTTACAAAAATTATGCATTTGGTTATTGTCAGTATTTCAAACAGCCGCAGCACAAGGCCAGCGTCCTCGCCCTCTCCGTCACCTTCGGTGACACCTCTCCCAAAGGGAGAGGCCTTGGCATATAGATAAACTTTGCATGGACTGCCAAAGGCTCCCACTTTGGGGGAGCTGGCGAGCGAATGCGAGACTGAGAGGGCGAGCCTGTTAATATAAAAGGCCCGCCCGGCATCCGGACAGGCCTTTCGGCATCTTCTTACTTCGCTGCGGCATCCACAGGCGGATAGTACAGGTTGTTGGAGACGAACTCCAGCTTATCCTTGAGCACCAGCTCCAGGTTTGCCACGGCGTGCACCATGTTGGTGGCCGAATCGTTCACTTCCAGCAGCTTGCACAGGTCCAGACCGTCCAGTTTCATGGCGGCGTCCATCTTCCGGCTCTCGGCGCACAGGATGTGGCTCAGGGCATTTTCCTGCAGAGCGATGCTCTCCACAAGGTCAACGACCGCCTGCTCCAGCGTCACCTTGGGCAGGCAGGGGCAGGGGCAGCGGGTGGTATCGATACAGTTCTCAGCAGACATGATAAAACCTTCCTTTCGTTCGTCCGGTCAGGGGCGGTGTACGCCCCATTCTATGTCTGCCGGGTACGCCGGTGTTACTCCTGCTTTTTAGGGTTCTGGATGCCGCGCACCTTTTCAATGGTCTCGCGGTAGCCGCCGGAGCCGTACTGGATGCAGCGGTTGATGCGGCTGATGGTGGCCGTGCTGATCTCCACTGCCTTCACGATCTGATCGTAGGTTCTGCCGTCCAGCAGCATCTTTGCCGCTTCCAGCCGCTGCGCCATATCCGAGATCTCCTTTACAGTGCACAGGTCTTCAAAGAAGTTGTAGCACTCCTCCCGCGTTTCCAGACTGAGGATGGCATCAAACAGTGCATCGGTGGTCTGGTTTCTTCTGGAATTTTTATCTGCCATGAATGTTCTCCTTGCCGCCGCAGCGGACTGTCCGGTTTTGGGAGCGTTCCCTCTTTTAAATGTTCCGGAAATGTTCAGGTTCTTTCTTGCATCACCACTTTAGCACATCAAAGTGTGAAAGTCAAGCCCTTGGCGTGAACTCTTTTCATTCGTGGGCGTATATAGTTTTCTTCGTTTCACGCATGAACAAAAATCACCTAAAAATTATTGCAGAACGCTTTTCTGAATTAGTGCATCCTCCGAACTTGTTCCAATGATATTGACAATTTGTGAATTCCGCACTAAAATATGGACAATCATTCGGCAAATGCGATGAACAGGACATGATTCTTTGCAGCACCCTCTCCCAGAGAGCCGCCCATCTGATGCAAGGGCAGCAGTCAGGAGCAAAGCGTTCTCCCCTGCGAGCAGCCTGTGTGAACAAAGGCGCCGACCCCGCCTTCCAGTAATGCATGGCCGTTTTGCCCACGTTACGGGGCTGCGTATGTATGTACGCTGGGAGTGGCTGCCCTGTGCAGCAAACGAAGTGGTATCGCGGAGTATTCCATACACGATGTGCAGTGTATGTGAAGGCCTTCGTCTTCGATGGTTCGTCCCAAATGGAACGAACGCAGGAAGACGGGGCCTTTTTTACACCCTGCCGCCCCATGCCGCTGACATTTGCCGGATGCCAAAAAAGGAAAGAGGTAAAAACAATGAATACGCTGGTCATCGTATTGATCGCAGCCGTGTGTCTGTTTGGCGCTTATATGCTTTACGGCCGCTGGCTGGCAAACAAGTGGGGCATCGACCCCTCTGCCAAGACCCCGGCAGTTGTCCATGAGGATGGCCGGGACTACGTTCCCACCGACGGCTGGACCGTGTTTGCACACCAGTTCAGCTCCATTGCCGGTGCAGGCCCTGTTACCGGTGCGATCCAGGCCGCTGCTTTCGGCTGGCTGCCGGTGCTGCTGTGGGTGCTGCTGGGCGGCATCTTCTTCGGTGCTGTCACCGACTTCGGCGCTCTGTATGCTTCCGTTAAGAACGACGGCAAGAGCATGGGCATGCTGATCGAAAAGTACATCGGCAAGACCGGCCGCAAGCTGTTCCTGCTGTTCTGCTGGCTGTTCTGCGGCATCGTCATTGCCGCCTTTGCCGACATGGTGGCCGGCACCTTCAATGCCTACGGTGCTGACGGTGCTCTGGTGGAGGCTGCCCAGACCAACGGTGCTGCCGGCATGGTCTCCATCATGTTCATGGTGTTCGCCGTGATCTTTGGCCTGCTGCAGAAGAACCTGCACTTCACCGGCTGGAAAGAGAATGTGATCAGCATCGTATTCATCGTGCTGTCCTTTGTGGTGGGTGCAAACTTCCCCATCATTCTGGGCAAGGCTGCATGGAGCTACATCACCTTTGTGTACATCTTCTTTGCCGCTGTCCTGCCCATGTGGCTGCTGAAGCAGCCCCGTGACCACATGACCACCTTTATGTTCGTGGCCATGATTGTGGGCGCTGTTCTGGGCCTGATCGTCAACCATCCCGTCATGAACCTGCCGGTGTTCACCGGCTTTACCAACGCCAAGCTGGGCACCATGTTCCCCATCCTGTTCGTTACCGTTGCCTGCGGCGCTGTTTCCGGTTTCCACAGTCTGGTGTCTTCCGGCACCTCCTCCAAGACCGTTACCAATGAGAAGGATATGCTGAAGGTCGGCTACGGTGCCATGGTGCTGGAAAGCCTGCTGGCTGTCATCGCTCTGTGTGTGGCCGGTGCTTCTGCTGCTGCAGACGGCACCCCCGCAGACGGCACTCCGTTCCAGGTCTTCAGCCGCGGCGTTGCCAGCTTCTTCGTGGGCTTCGGCCTGGACCAGCACTTTGCCTCTGTGTTTATGACCATGTGCGTTTCCGCACTGGCCCTGACCAGTCTGGATGCTGTGGCCCGTATCGGCCGCATGAGCTTCCAGGAGCTGTTCAGCGTGGACGACATGGAGCATGCTGAGGGCTGGCGCAAGCTGCTGTGCAACGTGTACTTCTCCACCTTCCTGACTCTGGCTTTCGGCTTCCTGCTGACCAAGATCGGCTACGCCAACATCTGGCCCCTGTTCGGTTCTGCAAACCAGCTGCTGAGCGCTCTGGTTCTGGCCACCCTGTGCGTGTTCCTGAAGGTCACCGGCCGCAGCAACAAGATGATCTTCCCTCCGCTGGTCATTATGCTGTGCGTCACCTTCACCGCTCTGGTGCAGCGCCTGATCGCTATGGTCAAGGCCATCAGCAATGCCGCTGCTGTCACCATCCCCGCTGGCGAGACCACTTGGGGTGCTGTGTTCATTGCAAACGGCCTGCAGCTGATCCTGGCCGTGCTGCTGATCGTTCTGGGTCTGAACATCGTGTTCCACTCCTTCAAGGCCTATAAGAATGCTGAGCAGAACAGCGAAGCAAAGGTCTGAGTTTCAGATCCTGCTGAACTGAATCTGTAAATGCAAACTGCCGCTGACGGCGTAAAAACCGTCAGCGGCAGTTTTTGTTGCTGTAAGCTTCTATGATTTGAAATGGCCTCCGCGTGCGCTCTGGCCATAAGCAGAGGAAAATTTATTTGATATTGTGGTTTGGAAACGACTGCGGTCGTTTCCAAACCATTTTTTCACAGAAAGAGTCCCAAAGATAAAATGCATAGTCACCACAAAAAATGCAGTGTACGGTCACGACCTTTCCCGTGAAAAAGCAAACCAGCAAAGCCCGCAGGCTTTGCTGGTTTGCAAATATAAAAATAATACTTCCGCTAAAAATAGCCATAGCGCACGCGGCGGCTATTCTAAATCAAAAATCAAACGTTCGTTTCTTCCCACGTTTGAAGGACCGCCATCTGCACTGGGGTGTGGAACCAGTGTTCCCCTCCCTCCATGATCGTCAGATGCGCCCCGCTTTCCTGACGGAAGCGCTCGATCATGGTGCGGCTGGTCAGGGCATCCCTGTCACCATACAGCACCTGCGTGCGGCCATGCCAGTGCAGCGGATGTTCCCGCACCCAGCACAGATACGGCCATGAGAGGGTCTCCCCAAGATCCGTGGGGATCTCCCCTGCCCGCTGCAGCTGTTCCTCGGTCACATGGGCACATTGCATCATATTCGTGATGAGAGCTTCCATATCCACCACCGGAGAGACCAGCAGGGTCTGTTCCGGCGCGTCTCCCTGCAGCGCCTGCATGGCAAGCCACGCGCCGATGCTCACGCCATACAGCCGGATATGCGCCCACACCGGCTTCATACGGGCGTATACGGCTTCTATCTCCGGCACAGCCACCCACGGCAGAAGCCGCTCAGGGCTGTTTTTCCGTGCGCCATGCTCGGGCAGGTCGATAGCCAGCACCTGCCAGCCAGCTTCACAGGCTGTAGCGGCAAAACGTTCTGCCTCTTCCTTGCAGCCGTTCTTACCATGGAGATAGAGGTAAACATTCCGGCTCCGGCTGCCGTACAGAATGGCAGGGATGCCCGCAAGAGTCATGGTTTGTTTTTTCATAAGGGATTCTCCTTATCCGATCATGCTCTCCATTCGGAGAGACGTTTTGTTTACACTGCGCATTGCTTTTCGTCCTCCCTTCTTTCCGTTTTCTCTATGATAGCACATCCGCCCGCCAAACACAAACAAAAAAGGAGCCGCAGCGCCCTGTTACGGGTACTGCAGCTCCCAATTCAACTTTGGAAGTTAAATTACTTCACCATGCTTGCAACTTCAGCAGCGAAGTCGTCAGCACGCTTCTCCAGGCCTTCGCCCTTCTGGAAGCGGGTGAACTTGACGATCTTGATGTCGCCGCCCAGATCCTTAGCGACCTTAGCGGTGTACTGAGCAACGGTCAGGTCGCTGTCCTTGACGAACTCCTGATCGACCAGGCAGTTCTCCTTGAAGAACTTCTTGATCTTGCCCTCGATCATCTTCTGCTTCACAGCCTCGGGCTTGTTAGCGGTCTTGGGATCGCCAGCCATCTGAGCCAGCATGATCTCCTTCTCCTTGGCCACGACCTCAGCGGGGACAGAAGCCTCATCGACATAGCCGGGGTTAGCAGCTGCAACCTGCATGGCGATGTCCTTGCCGTAGGTAACGAACTCGTCCTTAGCCTCGATGCCGTTGGTGGTCTCGAAGTTGACCAGAATGCCGTGGGTGCCGCCGCCGTGGACGTATGCAGAGCAAACGCCCTCGTAACGGACGAAACGGCGAACCTTGATGTTCTCCTTGATGACCAGGATCAGGTTCTTCAGAGCCTCGTCCACGGTCTCGCCATTCTCGGTCTTGCAAGCCATCAGAGCCTCAACATCAGCAGGGTTCTGCTTCATGATGACCTGAGTAGCCTCCTTGACGAAAGCAACGAACTTGTCGTTCTTGGCAACGAAGTCGGTCTCAGCGTTGACCTCGATGACAACACCCACCTTGCACTCGGGGCAGTAGTCAGCGTAGACCATGCCCTCGGCAGCGGTACGGCTTGCCTTCTTGGCAGCGGTAGCCAGACCACGCTCACGCAGGATCTCGATTGCCTTCTCGAAGTTGCCGTCAGCCTCGGTCAGAGCCTTCTTGCACTCCATCATGCCGCAGTCGGTCTGCTTGCGCAGTTCCATAACGTCCTTTGCAGAAATAGCCATTTTCGTATTCTCCCTTACACGTTATTTTGTTGTTTGTGGGATGGGAAATCAGGCGTTTGCTGCATCCTCAGCGGGAGCGGCCTCCTGGTTGCCCTGCTTGCCTTCCAGCACAGCGTCAGCCATAGCGCCAGCGATCAGCTTGACAGCGCGGATTGCGTCGTCGTTGCCGGGGATCACGTAATCGATCTCGTCGGGGTTGCAGTTGGTATCAACGATAGCCACGATGGGGATGTTCAGCTTGCGGGCCTCAGCAACAGCGATGCGCTCCTTGTGAGGATCAACGATGAACATAGCCTTCGGCAGGGTCTTCATGTTCTTGACACCGCCCAGGTACTTGTCCAGCTTCTCCATCTCCAGCTCCAGCTTAGCAACTTCCTTCTTGGGCAGCAGCTCGAAGGTGCCGTTCTCCTTCATCTTAGCCAGCTGATCCATACGGTCGATGCGCTTGCGGATGGTGCGGAAGTTGGTCAGCATACCGCCCAGCCAGCGAGCATTGACATAGTGCATGCCGCAGCGCAGAGCCTCGTCACGGATGGACTCCTGAGCCTGCTTCTTGGTGCCGACGAACAGGATGTCGCCGCCCTCAGCTGCAACTTCCTTCACGTAGTTGTAAGCCTCGTCCAGCTTCTTCACGGTCTTCTGCAGATCGATGATATAGATGCCGTTGCGCTCGGTGAAGATGTACTTTGCCATCTTGGGGTTCCAGCGGCGGGTCTGGTGACCGAAGTGCACACCTGCTTCGAGAAGCTGCTTCATAGAAACGACTGCCATAGTAAAAATACCTCCAGATATTGTTTTGCCTCCGCACACCGTGATCCCGGGCCGTATCGGACGGTTCGGGACTGCCCTCCACCCATTTGGGCACAAAAGGGCATAGTGATGCGTGTGTAATGCCTTGTTATAATATCACAAACAAACGCCGGTTGCAAGAGTTTTTCTCTGTTTTTTACAAAGAAATCGTCTGTTTTTCGCTCATTTGCCTGTGTCCACGCCGCTCAGGCCCGCAAGGCCCATGCGCTGCAGGGCGTATCCCCTGCCGAACATCAGGTCGTACTGCAAAAGCCAGTGCTCTGCGCACCACCGCTGCTGGAACCCGGTAGGCTCCTGCGTGGTGGTGCCGTCCAGATTCATGGTGGTTCCGCGGGTATTGGTGCGGCTGGCCACACGCAGCTGACGGTTCAGGAACTGGAAGTAGAGCGGCTCTTCCAGACCGTAAATGTCCATCATCACCGGCGAGATATCGTAAGCGGCAATGGTGCCAAGGTCCACCTGCTGCTGGCTGTAGTTGGACCACATCAGCAGCGTGGTCTGGTGCAGGCGGGGGTCTGCGCTGGAATCGCTGGCATAGCCGGTAGTGGTGTAGACATCGTAATTGGAATCGATGGGGTTATAGTGGTCGCCCCAGAACACCAGAATGACCGGCTCGTCCACCTGCGAGAAGTATTCGGTCAGTTTGCCCATCATGGCATCTGCATCCCGGATGCCGGTAGCAAAATCTTCCAGCGCGCCCACGGTGCTGGGCTTGAGGCCCGCCGGGTGGGACAGCACCTTTACGCGCTCGTCGTCCGGGTAGTTATCCTTGTTATAATTGGTATGGTTCTGCATGGTGACAGCGTGCAGGAAGATGGGCTTGTCCGAGCTGGACTTCATGCTCTCGTACTGCTGGATGATCTGGTCGGCCATGGAATCATCGGTGACAAGGCCGCTGGTCCAGTAGTGCTTGCGCACCTTGGTCACGCCATGCATATCCTCAAGGCTGATAAAATCGTCAAAGCCGAGGTTGGGGTAAGCCTTGTCGCGGCTCCAGTATTTTGCCCAGAAGCAGTGCACGGCTGCGGTCTGGTAGCCCTTGAGCTTGAGGTAATTGGGCATGGCGAACATGGGCTTGGTCACATGCTGCTGGTAGGGCTTGCTGCCGCTGGGCAGGAAGGATACCGAGTAGCCGGTAAGAGCTTCAAACTCCACATCGCAGGTGCCGCCGCCAAAGCTGGGGCTGTAGGCCCGGCCATAGGCGCTGGTCTGCTGCAAGGCGTGCAGGTTCTTGGAGACATCGGTATCAAAGGTGATGCCGTACTGTTCCAGCTCCGAGACATCCCAGTAGGACTCGTCCATCACATAGATGATGGTGGGCTGCTTCACCTGCTCGTCCTTGGGGGTCACGGCGCTGTAGCTGGTGGAGTACAGCGGGCTGGTGGCAAACTTCTGGCTCTCGTCCACATTGTCCAGCAGGGCATCCACCGCTTCCTGCGAGTATTCCTCGGGCTTCGAGATCTCCAGATTGGTGAGGTTGGTCATAAAGCCGGTGATCACGCCGTAGTAGCGGTAGTAGCGGTCCTGCATCCATGCATCCGGCGTAATGCCCAGCACCTGCGTGACAGCGGGCTGCAGGTACACGCCGAACACCAGCAGGCAGAGGGCCGCTGCGGTGGCGGCACTGCCCGCCAGCCGGGGCAGCCAGCGCTGTTTGTGACGGCCGCGGTACAGGAAAAAGCTGCCCGCCATCAGCACCAGCACCACGATGATGGCCACGACCATGCTGGGCTGGATCTTGAGGCCCGCAGCGGATGCCACACCGGCAGCCTCCGACACCTGTGTCAGATCCCATGGCAGGAACGGCTCGCCGCGCAGCTGCAGGGTGTAAAAGTTCACCGCGCAGGGCGCACAGCCCAGCACCGCCATGCCCAGCGTGGACAGTGGCGGACAGCGGAACACCCAGTCCAGCAGCAGCCACACCAGAAACAGCAGCAGCCACGCCAGCAGATAAGCCCCGATGTGCGGGAAGATAAAACTTGCAAAAACGTCTGCGCTCAGGCTCCCGCGGGCGATCCCCTCGCCCAGCAGCAGCACGATCAGCGATGCCGCCAGCGGGAATACCATCCGCAGCGCCAAAAGCGGTTTGGGAGTTTTCATAATTCCTGTTCCTTTCCTCATCCTTGAAACCTCAGATCATACGCAAAAGCACATTTCTTTACGCTTTTTGCACAAAGCTTCTGCGATTATTATAGTCATTTCCACAAAAAAGTCCACCCTGTTTTTGCAAAAAATTTACAAACCCAGCTTCACGCGCAGCTTTTGCCACCATTTGAGCTGTTCCGGCTGCGGCGGTGCTTCCGGCAGGGCCGTGTGCACCAGCACCGCATCCGTGCCAATGGTCTCGATCTCCTGCCATGGAATGGTCAGGCTATCGTCCCGGCCAAGCAATCCGAACAGCCTTGGCCGCCCCAGCAGGATCAGGCTCTGCAGCCGGGCGGTGGCAGGGTCAAAGGTCAGGTCGTCGGCCCGGCCAAGGCAGACCCCCTGCTCCAGCTGCACCACCTCTTTTTCACACAGTTCCCGGATGGTCAATGCCCTTCTCCCCTTTCTGCCACAGCTTATGCAGCCGCCGGGCACATCATGCAAAAAGCAGTGGAAACCGCATGGCAGATTGTGGTATACTGTGGGCAGAGCATTCCATGAGAAACAGAGGAAATTTTAAATGTATAAAAGCATCGTGTTTGATCTGGGCGGTGTCATGGTGGATTTTGCCCCCCGCGCCTATCTGGTAGACCGCATTTGCAATGAAGAGATCGAGGAGCAGGTGTACGACCTGACCTTTGGCAGCGAGGAGTGGAAGCAGCTGGATGCCGGGCTTGTCTCCCGCTTTGACGGCAATCAGGCCATGCTGCGCAACGCCAAGGCCGCCGGGCGCGAGTTTGAGGTGCAGGGCGTGCTGGACGACTGGCTGCACATCCTGCGCCCGCGCCGCCGGATGCAGGAGCTGGTGCGCCGCCTGAAGAACCATGGCTACAGCGTGTACTATCTCAGCAACATCCCGGAGGACGTGCTGGCCCTGCTCAAGGAGCGCGGCGTGCTGGACCGCTTTGACGGCGGCGTAGCCTCCTGCGAGGTGCACATCAACAAGCCCGACCCCCGCATCTATCAGGCCCTGCTGGACAAATACGGCCTGAAGGCCAGCGAGTGCGTGTTCATCGACGACAATCTGGCCAATGTGCAGGCCGCATTCACGCTGGGCTTCGTGGGCATCCGGATGAAGGAGAGCGTGGGCACCCTGATCCGCAGCCTTGCCACCTGCAATGTGGCCCTGCGCTGACCTCCGTGACCCAAAACAGCTCCTGCCGGAAATGCTCTGGCAGGAGCTGTTTTGCTGCTTTAGGAATTACTTTTTCTCGTAGCTCTGGCAGTAGTGCGGGGTCTCCACCTGCTGCGTATCGCAGGTGCACTGCTCGGTCACTTTGATCTGGGGCAGGTCGCACTTGCAGCCGCTCACATTGTGGCTGCACTCGCAGACATCACAGGTAACGCCGATGTTTTCCATATTTATCACCTCTCTGTCCACAGTATGGCCTGCGGGCAGGGTGTTTATTCTGGAAAATTCAGCCAGCCTTTTTCGCTTCGCGCTTAGACCGGAGTGTGACTGCCGCATGCCGGATGGAAAGCACCGGGTGCACCGGCAGCATCCGCGGGCCTGCCCAGCGCATCACCGCGCGGATCTTCTCCCGCATTTCCGGCTTGTAGCAGTGCACTTTGCAGGCCGAGCAGAAGGTCTTGGTCTCCATGAACGGGCATTTGTCAATGCGGGTCAGGGCGTAATCGTGCAGCTGCCGACACTCCGGGCACAGGCTGCCTTTGGGTGTTTTGTGCTGCCTGCGGCAGTAAAGAGCGATCATCTCGCTCACCAGCATCTTTTCATCTGCGCGCTTCTGATCCAAGTTCTTCGGGGTATCCTGCATGGGACGGGGCCTCCTGCTGCCTTATTTTTTTCTACGGTCCGACCGCATTGCAGCGCGGCGCACCGCACGGCGCAAAAATGCAAAGCCTACCGTAACACCAATTGCTGCAGCCACTGCCATATACACCGCCTTCTGAAACCAAAGCGGCAGGAGCGCAGACCTTTCCGTCTGCTGTCCCCTGCCGCAGTTTTGATGCATTCTGTACAGAGGCTGTTGCTTTTGCGTGAAAGTTAGCTTTTACTAACTTCCAGCTCTGCAAAAACACCATTTTTCGGTGTTCTCATAGTTTATCGCAGCTGTCTCTATTTGTCAAGAGAAGCTTCTCCTGCTTACCATGCAGCCAGATCTGCACCCAGCTTGCGGCATGCAGCCTGAACATCATCGTCCGGGGCCTCGTTGCAGATCAGGCCCTCACCGTTCAGCACCTGTGCGCCGTCGCCCTGAGCACGCTCCACCCAGTCACGCATCCACTGGCCGTCGCCCCAGCCGTAGGAGCCGAACAGGGCGATCTTCTTGCCGTTCAGAGAACCCTCCAGATCAGAGAACATCGGCTCGAACTCGCTCTCCTCCAGCTGCTCCGCGCCCATTGCGGGGCAGCCAAAAGCCACTGCATCAAACTCAGCCAGCTTTGCGGCGTTCATCTCGCTGCAGGGCACGATGGTGCCGTTTGCACCCTCTGCCACGCAGTTTGCCATGGTCTCAGTGTTGCCGGTTGCGCTCCAGAATACGACTGCTACTTTGCTCATAAAGATCGTCCTCTCTCAAATCAATATTAGTTAGATATATCTAACTTTATGTTCCATGAAAATGCGTCCAACCACGCAGACGCATCCTCATTTGGTTAGTATCTTCTAACCACCGATAGAATACCACAGCTTCCCGGCTGTGTCAAGCCTTTTATGCAAAAAGAACTGCCGCGGCCGAAAGTACGCCGTAGATCACCGGCTGGTGCAGCAGATACAGCAAAAGCGAGTGCCGGCCCATCCAGCCCAGCGCCGGGCAGACCGAGCGGCGCAAGGGCTCCATGCGCTGCCGCCCCATGCAGAAATGCAGGAAGTACCCTGCCCAGAACAAAAACAGCCACGGCAGCAGGGCAAAATAATCGGTGGAATAAAAATCGAAGGGCAGAAAGCCGAAAAACGCTGTAAAGTAATTCGCGTACCATGCATCCGGCAACGCAAGGCGCAGCCCGCCGAAGCCGAGCCAACGCTCGTCCAGATGATAAGTCAGTGCAAACAGCACCGCCGAAACCGCCAGCCCTGCGGCGGGCGGGATCTTTTTCAGCAGCGGTTCCAGCACACCGGTGAGCAGCATGGCGCTGCCCAGAAAGGTCAGCACACCGAACACCACCCGGTCCTCCGGCATGAAGACCAGCGTCACCACCGTGACCAGTGCCCCGGCAGCAAACACCTGTGCGCCGCGCTTCAGGGTGCGGTGTCCCAGCGGCACGCAGAAGCCGGACAGCAGAATGAACACCCAGCAGATGGTCTGCTGCCACAGACGCCCCGGCATTCCCGCGTACCAGTCCATCCAGATGCCGAACAGGAACATCATGTCCCAGCAGGCATGGTACAGCATCATGCTGACCAGATCCAGCCCGCGCAGCTCGTCCAGCAGGGCGTAGCGGCCCGCCGGGGCCTTTTGCCGGGTGGTGTGTCCGTTTTTCATTCCCCCGTCTCCCCTTTCGCAGTTCATTGAACACGAGATAAATTATAACCCGCCGCCGCTGTACCTGTCAACGGAACAATTCCGTAGGTTGAACAAAAAAACCGCTGCACAGCGGCAAAGCCATGCAGCGGTCAGAATGGATAACCGGGGAAACCTTATCAGACTTCGGTGTTGAAGTAGCGCTTCAGCAGGCCCTCAAAGCCGCGGCCGTGACGGGCCTCGTCCTTTGCCATCTCGTGAACGGTGTCGTGGATGGCATCCAGATTCAGGGCCTTTGCCTTCTTGGCCAGATCCATCTTGCCTGCACATGCGCCGCACTCGGCCTCGGCACGCATCATCAGGTTCTTCTTGGTGCTGTCGGTGACAACTTCGCCCAGCAGCTCTGCAAAGCGGGATGCGTGGTCTGCTTCCTCGTAGGCATAGCGCTTGTAAGCCTCAGCGATCTCGGGGTAGCCCTCGCGCTCAGCCACACGAGCCATTGCCAGATACATGCCGACCTCGCTGCACTCACCCTCAAAGTTTGCGCGCAGGCCGTCCACGATCTCCTGCGGAACGCCCTCGGCCTTGCCGATGCCCACAACATGCTCGGTGACATAGGTGTTGCCGGTCTTCTCCACAAAAGCGGAAGCAGGAGCCTTGCAGACGGGGCACTGTGCCGGGATCTCGCCTTCAGCAATATAACCACAAACGGTGCAAACGTACTTCTTCATAAGAATAGACCTCCATCATTCTTTTTATATCAGTTAGAAAACAGGCTGGGCGGTGTTGGTACTCACCGGCCCTTGTCATGGCTCTATTATAGCGAATAATTCCTAGTTAGTCAAGGATAATTTTAAGAATAATTCCTATTTATTTTGCCTTACAGATAAATTCCGGCAGGGTCACTAAAAACCATCATCAAAAACTGTGTGCTTTGCCCTGTGCACCTTAAAAACAGCAAAGCCGCCCTGCACACACAGGACGGCTTCTGCCTTGTTCTTCCTTCTTCTATGGGAGATCAGACCTGCAGGTTGCTGCTGGTAGCGGCTTCGGAGCCGTCGGCAGCATCAAACTCGTAGTCGTTGCCGGGCAGGATAGCGTTCAGCAGGATGCCTGCGATCGCGGCCACAGCCAGACCGGACAGGTTGATGGTGACACCTGCAACGGCAAAGCTGACACCGCCCACAGAGTTGAAGCCCAGTGCGCACACCAGAATGACAGCGGCCACGATCAGGTTGCGGCTGTTGGTAAAGTCCACGCGGTTCTCCACCACGTTGCGCACACCGATGGCGGAGATCATGCCATACAGCACAAAGCTGATGCCGCCGATGATGCCGGTGGGGATGGTGTTGATGACAGCCTCAAACTTGGGGCTGAAGCTCAGGATGATGGCCAGGACAGCCGCAATGCGGATGACCAGCGGATCGTAGATCTTGCTCAGAGCCAGCACACCGGTGTTCTCGCCGTAGGTGGTATTGGCCGGGCCGCCCAGCAGGCCGGCCATGGTGGTAGCAAGACCGTCACCCAGCAGGGTGCGGTTCAGGCCGGGGTCGTTGATATAGTTGTGGCCCACGGTTGCGCTGATGGCGGCGATATCGCCCACATGCTCCATCATAGTTGCCAGTGCAATGGGGATGATGGTGAACAGTGCGCTGATAAACTCCGGGCTGCCGTCGATGGCAAACAGGCCCATGGCCTCCTTGTGCAGAGGGATGCCCACCCATGCAGCCTCAGAAATGCGCTGGAAGTCCACTGCACCGGTCACCAGTGCCACTGCATAGGACACCAGCACACCGATGAGGATGGGCAGGATCTTGACCATGCCCTTGCCCCAGATGTTGCACACGATCACGACACCCAGTGCCACAAAGGCCAGGATCCAGTTGGACTGGCAGTTTTTGATAGCAGAGGGGGCCAGGATCAGGCCGATGGAGATGATAATGGGGCCAGTGACCACCGGCGGGAAGAACCGCATGATGCGGCGGATGCCGAAGGTGGAGATCAGCAGGCTGGCCACCAGATACACCAGACCGGAAAATGCGACGGCGGCGCAGGCGTAGGGCAGCATCTTGGTATTGGCCACGGTCAGGTTGCCGTCTGCATCTGCCAGCATAGGGGCCACGATGGAGAAGCCGCCCAGATACGCAAAGGAGGAGCCGAGGAATGCAGGCACCTTCTTTTTGGTAATGAGGTGGAACAGCAGGGTGCCCAGGCCTGCGCACAGCAGGGTGGTGGAAACGCTCAGGCCGGTGAGCAGCGGCACCAGCACCGTTGCGCCGAACATGGCAAACATGTGCTGCACGCCCAGAATGAACATGCGGCCTGCGCCCAGCTGGCGCGCGTCGTAAATGCCTTTGGAGTAATCGATTTTTTCGCTCATGAAGTTTTTCTGCCTCCTACAGAACTCGCAGCCCCAAAAAAAGAGGCACCGCCGTCAGCAAAACGGCAATGCCCTTGAAATTTGGGAACAATGATCCCGCCCGGAAATGAGAAGTGCAATACAGCGCAGTCGATGATTCTTGTGCAGCATGGTGCGCTCCCCCTTTCATTCAGGCTCTTTCCAAACCGCCGCCAAAAGCCCCGCAAAAGGCCGCAGCGGGCAGTCCTTCAAGAGATTATAGCAGACTTTTTGCCGCCGTGCAACTATTTTGCTTAATTCTCCTGTATTTCCAGCCCGGAAGTTTGCGCCGCTTCTCTTGCAATCCGGCCCAAAGCGCACTATAATATAACCTACCATTGTAATCTGTATTATAAGAGAATTATCAGGAGAGTTTATGATCTATCTGGATTATTCCGCCAATACCCCGGTAGACGAAGCGGTTTTACAGCGCTTTTGCGAGGTGGAGCGCAATTGCCCGGGCAATGCCAATTCCCGTCATGCAGCAGGCACTGCCGCAAAGGCTGCCATCGATGCCGCCACCCAGAGCATTGCCCGCAGCCTGAATGTGCAGCCCGCCGAGATCATCTATACATCCGGTGCCAGCGAGGCCAACAACTTTGCCATCAAGAGCATCGCCCGGCTGGAGCGCCACCATGGCAGACACATCATTTCCACCCCGCTGGAGCACTCCTCGGTGAGCGGCAGCCTGACCGCCCTGCAGGAGCAGGGATACGAGATCGACCTTGTGGACATCCGGCAGGACGGCACGGTGGACCTTGCCCACCTGAAAGAACTGCTGCGCCCGGACACCATTCTGGTGGCCGTCACTGCCGTGGACAGTGAGCTGGGCGTGGTGCAGCCGGTGGCCGAGATCGCGGAAATGTTGAAGGCCTGCCCCCACTGCCACTTCCATGTGGATGCCACACAGGCCGTGGGCAAGCTGCCGGTCAGCTTTGCGGGCATCGACACCATGAGCCTGACCGCCCACAAGTTCTACGGGCTGAACGGCATCGGTGTGCTGGTCAAGCGGCGCGGCCTTGCGCTGGAGCCGCTCATCCATGGCGGCGAGAGCACCACCCTCTACCGCAGCGGCACCCCCACCGTGGCGCTGGCCTGTTCGCTGGCGCTGGCGCTGGAAAAGGCAGTGAGCGAGCTGCCCGCCCGGGTGGAGCACATCCGCGCCCTGAACGCCCGCCTGCGCACCGGGCTTGCCCAATACCCCAAGGTGCGCATCAACAGTCCGGACACCGCCGTGCCGCAGATTTTAAACCTGAGCGTACAGAACGTGAAGGGCACCGTGTTCCAGCGGGAGCTGGATGCCAGGGGCGTATGCGTCTCGGTCAAATCGGCCTGCTCTTCGGACGGCCTGCCCTCCCGCGCCGTGTTTGCCGTAAGCCATGACCGGCGCAACGCGCTGTCCTCGTGGCGCATCAGCCTGAGCCACCTGACCACGGAACAGGAGATCACCGATTTTATGCAGGCGTTCGATGCCTGTTACAACGCCCTGACGCAATAAAAAGGAGTATTATGAAGCAAGATCCCCCCGCCGACCAGCAGCGAGGGGATCTTTTTTACTGTTTTTGAATGCCGAACAGTCTGCGCAGAATGCCGCGCAGCGCCTTGGGGCTTCGGATCACAACTACCTGCATATGCTCCCCGCCTTTCCGTTTTCTGGCCCATCCTATGCAGGCAGGGGCCGGAACGTTCCGACAAGGGCAGCAGCGCTCAGTCTGCGATGGTCTCCACCACCACCAGCGCACCGCTGCGGGTGGAGATGGTGATGCAGTCCGACCCGGCAGCGTACTCGTTGCTGACGCCCAGCGGGTAGCTGGCGGTCAGCTCCGCATCGGTCAGCTCATAGTAGGAGCCGCGCTCGCACACGCCCTGCGCCCTGCCCTCCATCGGGAAGGCCGAGAAGAAGAAGTACTTCTCCTTCGGGTAGCGGCGGGTCTCGCCGGGCATCACGTAGGTGATGCGGCTGCGCTCATCCAGCAGGGTGGTGCGCACACCGCGCTGTTCCAGCCCAAGGCCGGTGCACAGGTTTGCAAGGGTGTGCTCCACCCGTCTGCCGCCAAGGCCGCCCAGCAGCAGCACCTCGTCAAAGCCCTTTTCCGAGACCAGCTTTGCGGCATACTCGGTGTCGGTATCGTCCTTCACATGGGGCAGCACGATGATATCGTCGTCCTGCTGTTCCGGGCAGGGGGCGGTGTCAAAGTCACCCACGATGATGTTGGGTCTACGCCCCAGAGGTGCGCAGTTGCGGTAGCCTGCATCACAGGCAATGATAAAGTCGTCCGGCCGCAGGGCCTCTGCCAGCTCCGGAGAAACCGGGCAGGCCGAAATGATCACACAGCGTGACATGAATCTCTTCCTTATCCTTTATACTTTCGGGCGCTGCCAATCCTTCACGTCCTTGACTTCCTCGTACATGGCACAGTAGCTGTCGTACCGGGTCTGGGAGAGCCTGCCCTCGGCCAGTGCGGCGCGCACGGCACAGCCTTTTTCGCTGCGGTGGGAGCAGCCGGTGAACTGGCACTGGCCCAGATAAGGCCCGAACTCCGGGAACGCATGTTCCAGATTTTCCTTGGGGATGAACCCGGCGCGGTTCGCTTCCAGACTGGCAAAGCCCGGCGTATCCGCAATGCGCCCGCCAAAGGCTTCAAAGATCGTCACCTCACGGGTGGTGTGGCGGCCGCGGCCCAGCTTCTGGCTGATGGCACTGGTCTCGCGCTCTGCTTCCGGCAGCAGATGGTTCAAAAGGGTGGATTTTCCCACGCCGGAGTTGCCGCAGAACGCACACAGCCTGCCGCTGATCCACTGCTTCACCTCGTCCAGCCCGCCGCCGGTCTCGTAATCGATGCGGATGAACGGCAGGGTCGATCTTTCGTAGGCCTTACGCAGGAATTCCGCCTCGGCCAAGTCGCCCTTGGTGCACACGATCACCGGCTGCACGCCCTTGTCCACCGCAATGGCGGCAAGCTTATCCAGCACCAGCGTGCTGGGCGTGGGCTGGGTGGTGCTGGCCACAAGGAACAGCACATCCAGATTTGCCACCGGAGGCCGCACGAACACATTTTTGCGCGGTGCGATCTCGGCAATGACGGCTGCACCGTTCTCGGTCTCCAGCGTCACCTCATCGCCCGCCACCGGCGTGATCTTCTGCTTGCGGAAAATGCCGCGGGGCTTGCACTCCACAATGCCCTCCGGCGTTTTTACATAGTAAAAGCCGCCGATGCCCTTTGTGATATATCCCTTCATGCATGCCTCCATCAGCTCAGCAGCGAGGACCACCAGTCGGTCAGCGGTTTCTGCGAAGGGTCGCCGCTGCCCGCTGTGCCCTGTTCGGTGCCGGTCTCGGTGCTGGAAGAAGAGGAGCTGCTGCCAAACAGGCCGCTCCACCAGTCGCCGCCGGTGGTGCTGTCGCTGGGTGCTTCCGGTTCCGGTGCAGGCTCCGGCCCTGCGCTTACCACAATGTTCACGCGGCCGTTCAGCTTTGTGGTAGAGCCTGCCGCCGGGTTCTGACTGATGACAGTGCCCACCGGCTGGTCGCTGTACTGCTCGGTCTGGCTGCCAAGGCCCAGATGGTTCTGCACCAGCAGGGTGCGGGCATCAGCGGTGCTCATGCCGGTCAGCGAGGGCACCTTGGTGGTGGTTGCCACCTGCGGGCGGCTGATATACATCACCACAGTGCTGCCTGCAGCCACCTGACTGCCCGCCGCCGGGTCGGTGCGGATCACCGCGCCGGATGCCACAGAGGTATCCACAGCCTGCGTTACCAGCACCGAGACACCCAGCTCCTTGAGCTGCTGCTCTGCATCGGCCTGCACATAGTTGGTCAGGTCCGGCACGGTAACGTACTGGGTGCCAAGGCTCACAGTCAGGGTCACATTCTGGCCCTCGCGCACCGTGCGGCCGGACACCGGCGACTGCTTATAGATATAGCCCGCCGCATAGTTACTGTTGTACTCCTGCTCCCAGGTAACGCTGATCTGGCCGGAGACCACCTGCTCGGTGGCAGCAGCCTCATCCTGCGTCATGCCGATATAATCGCCCAGCGTGATATCGGCCTTGTTGTTCATCAGGTTGGAGGAATCGTTCAGGATCATCCAGCACAGCGCAAGGCACGCCAGTGCAAATGCAATGGTAATGCCGAACAGTGCCGGCAGGAAGATGGTGCGCTTTTTCTTGCGCGGTGCGGCCTTTTTGCCGCGGGGCGCAGGCTTTTCGGCCTGACGGTTTGCACGGTTCTGGTTCATGGTACGTTTCACCACCTTTTCGGGAGCATCTTCTGTAATATACTTGTACTCGAACATCACGGAGGGGTTGTGCACGTAGGTGTCCAGCGCATCCAGCATTTCGCGGGCGGATGCGTAGCGGTTCTGCGGCAGCTTTGCCATGGCCTTTTCGGTGATCTCCACCAGTGCATTCGGCACCTCCGGCGCGATCTCGTGCAAAGACTTCGGCTGATCGGAGATCTGCTTGATGGCAACTTCCACCATGTCGTCTGCATCAAAGGGCAGATGACCGCTGAGCATCTCGTACATCATCACGCCCACCGAGTAGATATCGCTGGTGCAGTCGGTCTCATCGCCCTTGGCCTGCTCCGGGCTGATATAGTGCACGCTGCCCATGGCCTTGCCGCTCAGCAGCTGGTTCTCGGCACGGGAGATGCGCGCAATGCCAAAATCCATCATGCGCAGCTGGCCGTTGTCCAAAAGCATGATGTTCTGGGGTTTGATGTCCCGGTGCACCACACCGTTGGCGTGGGCATGTTCCAGCGCCTTTAAGATCTGGGAGATGAAGTGCACGGTCTCCCGGTTGGTCAGCCTGCCGCCGCGCTGGTTAAGGTACTCGCGCAATGTCATGCCGTCCACATATTCCATCACGATATACTGCAGATCATCATTCACCGATACATCGTACACTTTTACGATGTTGGGGTGGTTCAGCAGCGAGATGGCCTTGGATTCATTTTTAAAGCGGCGCACAAGGTCCGGGTCGTGCATATACTCCTGCCGCAGCACCTTTACCGCCACCACGGTACCGGCAGGCACCGGGCCGTTGTGCCCCAGCATGACCGCCTTGTAGACGTTTGCCATGCCGCCGGAGCCGATCAGCTCCTGCACCTCATACAGGCCGTCCAGCTTTTTGCCGATCAGGTTGTCCATCAGCGCACCTCCTCCACACGCAGCAGCAGCGCGGTGATGTTATCCGGGCCGCCGTTCTCGTTGGCCGTGCGGATCAGAAGGTCCGGCAGGTCGTAGAACCTGCCGGTGCGCAGCAGCTGTTCCAGCTGTTCTCTGGGCACGGCATTGGTCAGGCCGTCCGAGCACAGCAGCAGGATATCCCCTTTCTGCAGCGGTGCGGTGGTGAACTCCGAGTCCAGCCGGTAGTCCACGCCCAGCGCCTTGGTGATGATGTTCTTCTGAGGGTGGTGCTCGGCTTCCTCCACGGTAATGGTGCCACAGTCCACCAGCTCCTGCACATAGGAGTGGTCGTGGGTGAGCTGGGCAAGCCTGCCGTCCCGGTACAGGTACGCCCGCGAGTCGCCTGCATGACACAGGAACACCTTGCCGCCGCGCACCAGTGCGCACACAGCCGTGGTGCCCATGCCCGCCAGCGATTCCTCACGCAGGGCCTTCTGGAACACAAAGCGGTTGGCGCTGAGCAGGCTCTTTTTCAAAAAGGTCTCCTCTTCGCCGGGCAGGCACTTGGAAGCATACTGCTCCTGAAAGCAGCGCTCGATCACATCGCACGCGCTCTGGCTGGCTTCCCTGCCGCCGCGTGCACCGCCCATGCCGTCGCATACCAGCAGCCATGCGGCATCGCCGGGCAGTTCTCCTGCGCGATAATCGTCCTGATTATCCTGCCGGACCCTGCCGACATCCGTTTTTCCTGCAAGTTTCATAGGCTTCTCCCTTTAATATTTACGCTTTCCCGTTCATTTCGTCACGGCGCAGCTGGCCGCATGCGGCGCTGATCTCGCTGCCAAGGCGGCGGCGCACCGTAGCGTTCACGCCAAGGCTCTCCAGCTTCTGCTGGAAGCGGTGCACGTTGGCTGCATCGGTGGCCGAGTACGGGCTGCCGTCCACCGGGTTGATGGGGATCAGGTTCACATGGGCACCCATGCCCCGGATCAGGTTTGCCAGCTGTCTGGCGCAGGCATCGGAATCATTGACACCGCGCACCATGGAATATTCAAAGCTCACGCGGCGGCCGGTGGTATCCTGATAGCGGCGCACGGCCTGCATCAGCACTTCCACGGGATAGGCATCGTTCACCGGCATCATGCCGCTGCGAATTTCATTGTTGGGTGCGTGCAGCGACACCGAGAGGGTCAGCTGCAGCTTTTTCTCGGCCAGCTGGTCGATCTTGGGCACCAGACCACAGGTAGAAAGGCTGATGTTGCGCATCCCGATGTTCACGCCCTCGGGCGAGGTGATGTTCTCCAGAAACTTCATCACTTCGTCAAAGTTGTCCAGCGGTTCGCCAATGCCCATGAGCACGATGTGGGAAATGCGCTCCCCGATATCCTTCTGGGCGGTGTAGATCTCAGAGCAGATCTCGCCTGCTTCCAGATCGCGCACGCGGCCCGCCTGGGTGGACGCGCAGAAGCGGCAGCCCATGCGGCAGCCCACCTGCGTGGACACACACACCGTGTTGCCGTAGTGGTAGCGCATCACGACGGTCTCGATGCAGTTGCCGTCCGCCATGCGCAGCAGATATTTTACCGTGCCGTCCTTTGCTTCCTGCCTGCGCTCGATCTTGGGCGCGGCAATGTAGAAGCTTTCTTCCAGCTTTGCCAGCAGGGTCTTGGGCTGGTCGGTCATGGCAGAAAACTCGGTGACCAGCTTCTGGTGCACCCAGTGGAAGATCTGCTTTGCCCGGAAGCCCGGCTGACCCATCGCTTTCAGTTCAGCGGTCAGCTCTGCCAGCGTAAAGGAAGAGATACAGCGTTTTTGTTCCATTGTGTTCTCCTATTGTTTTTTACGAACAAGCCACCTGTTTCATTGCAGCTTTTCCCCGTTTTTCTGCATGGCACACAGGAAAAAGCCGTCCATGCCGGTACGGGTGGGCACCGAAAGCGCGCCGTGCTCCCCTGCCGTCATCCCGGCGGGCAGCGCTGCGGCAGGCTCCACCACCGTAAACTCCGGGTGGCGGGCCAGAAATGCCGCGATCTGCTGCTGGTTTTCTGCCGGGTCGATGGTGCAGGTGGAGTACACCAGCCTGCCGCCCGCTTTCAGCAGCTGTGCCGCCGTATCGAGGATGGCCGACTGCGTGGCCAATAATTCAGCTTCGCGGGCCGGTTCCAGCTTTTTGTAGCGCAGATCCGGCTTTTTTGCCAGAATGCCAAGGCCGCTGCAGGGCACATCCGCTAAAATGCGGTCGGCCTGCGGCAGGGCCGGGTTCACCTTTGTGGCATCGTTGCACAGGGCTTCCACATTGGCAAGGCCCATGCGCTGCACCGCCGTGCGGATCAGGCCCACGCGGTTCTCGGCGGCATCGCAGCTGTAAAGCCTGCCGGTGCTGTGCATCTGCTCGGCCAGCAGGATGGTCTTGCCGCCGGGCGCGGCGCACAGGTCGATGACTGTTTCTCCGGGCTGTGCGTCCACGCAGAGCGCCGCCAGCTGGCTGGCCTGCCCTTCCACATGGAAGTACCCCTGCCGGAACAGCTCATTTTCCGCCGGGCTGCCCTCGAACCGGGCCAGCACACTGCCGGGCACAATGCCCCGCTTTGCTTCCTTTGCGCCGGAAGCCAGCAGCTTTGCACAAAGCTCATCGGCACTGCCTTTCAGCGGGTTCGCCCGCAGGCTGGTCATGCCGCCGTCGGCCTTGTAGGTAAGGATATCCAGTGCTTCGTCCGGGTAGTTTTTGTGCAGAAATTCCGCCACATCCCGCCCGGCAGAGCCAAGCACCATGAGCCGCTCCACTTCGTTTTTGAAGCTTGCGGTGCTCAGGTCGTAGCTGCACGCCTTGCGCAGCACGGCGTTGACCAGACCGGATGCGCTGGATTTTTTGAAGGCGCGGGTCAGCTTGACGGCCTCGTTCACCGCAGCGGACACCGGCACCTGCATATAGCGGGCCTGCGCCAGCGCCGCGCGCAATATTTCGCGCACCGGTGCATCCAGCTTGGCAAGGCCCTTGGGCAGGAACTGGCACAGGATGTAGTCCAGCGTGCCCCGGTGTTCCAGCACCGTGTAAAAGATGGCGCTGGCAAAAGCTTTATCGCGGCCTTCCAGCTGCTGGCGCTTGAGTTCGGCATCCAGAACAAGGTTGGAAAAACCATCCTGCTCCTGCCGCACCAGCGCCGCCACTGCCGCCGCGCGGGGATTCGCCGCCATCAGAGGATATCCCCCGTTTTCAGGCGCTGACCGGCCGCAAAGGCGGTGCCGTCCATGGGCTTTTTGCCTTCCGGCACCACATTCAGCAGCTGGACGGCCCCCTCACCGCAAGCCACCGTGAGCGGCTTTGTGGCCAGCACGGTGCCGGGCGCTTCGCCGTGAGCTTCCACGGCACGGCACTCCATCACCTTGAGCTTTTTGCCGCCGGAGGTGACGAACCATGCACCGGGCCACGGGTTCATGCCGCGCACCCAGTTGTGGATGTGGGCAGCCGATTCGGTCAGGTGGAACTCTGCCATCTCCTTGTTCAGCATAGGTGCAAGGCAGGCGTTCTCATGATCCTGCGGCTGGGGTTTCAGCGTTCCGGCGGCGATGGCGGGCACCACCTCACACAGTACCCGTGCACCCACGGCAGTCACGCGGTCAAACAGCTGGCCGCTGGTCTCCTCCGGGTCAATGGCGATCTTCTCGCAGCAGAGCACATCGCCGGTGTCAAGGCCCTCGTCCATCTGCATGATGGAAACGCCGGTCTCGGCATCGCCGTTTAACACGGCCCACTGCACCGGGGCGCTGCCGCGGTACTTGGGCAGCAGGGAGACATGCAGGTTGATGCAGCCGTACTTCGGCGCTTCCAGCACAGACTTCGGCAGGATGCAGCCGTAAGCCACCACCACGATCAGTTCCGGGGCCAGTGCGCGGATGTTCTCGTCCTCGCTGCCGTCCCGCAGGGTGCGGGGCTGGAACACCGGCGTGCCGTGGGCAAGGGCCACTTCCTTGACCGGGGGTGCGGTAAGCACCTGCTTGCGGCCAACCGGCTTGTCCCGCCGGGTGTACACCGCGCAGATGTCATGCCCGGCGGCATACAGGGCTTTGAGGCACTCTGCGGCAATATCCGGCGTGCCCATGAACAAAATGCGCATTACTTGTTTCCTTTCGCTTCGCGGGCAGCTTTTTTGCCCTCTTCGGTATCCTCATAGAAATACTCGCTGGACTGCATGATGGTAATGCCGTCCAGATGGTCATTCTCGTGCTGGATGCAGCGGCCCAGCAGATCCTCAGCTTCCAGCTCGAACCACTCACCGTGGCGGTCCTGTGCGCGCACCTTGACCGCGACGGGGCGGGTCACGGCGCCGTTGTGGCCCGGGAAGGACAGACAGCCCTCGTAGGCGGTCTCCTCTTCCTCGGATACAGCCAGAATTTCCGGGTTCACAAAGTCGATAAACTTGTACTCGTAATCCTCCGGGATCTCCTCCGGGGCATCGGTGGTGTCCCACACCACGAACAGGCGGCGCAGCATGCCCACCTGCGGGCCGGCCAGACCCACGCCGTCGGCGGCGATCATGGTCTCGTGCATGTCGTCCAGCAGGGTAGCCAGACGGTCATCAAAGGTGGTGACGGGGCGGCAGACCTTGTTCAGGATGGGATCGCCCTCTTTTACAATGTTACGGATAGCCATTTATGGTACCTCCAAATCAGATGTCACCGTCCGAGTGCAGGTCCACCGCAACGGTGGCCTTGGACGGAAGTTTTTCCTGTTCGTATCTTTCCAGTGTGCTGCGCACGAGGTCGCGGAAGCGGCGGTCGTTGCGGCACTTGATGGTAAGCTTATAGCGATAAGTGTCGTTGATCTTTTCAATGCTGCCGGGCGTGGGGCCAAGCACCCGCAGCGGCAGGTCCGGCTGTTTTGCCGCCTGCTGGCCCAGCAGGGCCGCAAAGCGCGCCGCCGCCCGTGCCACCTCGATCTCCTTTGCGCCTGCAAAGCCAATGACGCACAGCCCGCAGAAGGGCGGGTACAGGCCCAGCTTGCGGTAGGCGATCTCCTGCTCAAAAAAGGCATCGTAGTCCTGCGCGGCGGCAAGGTTCAGCACCGGGTTATCGGGGTCGGTGGTCTGGATGATGGCAAAGCCCGGGTCTCTGGCCCGTCCGCTGCGGCCCACCACCTGCGTGATGAGGCTGAATACATTCTCATACGCGCGGAAGCCCTGCGCAAACAGCAGCGAGTCGATGCCCAGCACGCCCACAAGGGTCACATCCTCAAAATCCAGTCCCTTGGCCACCATCTGGGTACCCACCATGATGTCATATTCGTGGTTCGCAAACCTTGCCAGCAGCTTTTCGTGGGCATCCTTTGCGGCAGTGGAATCCTGATCCATGCGCAGCACCCGCGCATCCGGGAACAGCTTTGCCAGCTCTTCCTCGGCTTTCTGGGTGCCGAAGCCCCGGTACTGCAGCTTGCCGCCGCAGGTGGGGCAGACGGTGGGCGGTTCCATCTGGCTGCCGCAGTAGTGGCACAATACCTTGTGCGCCGCTTTGTGGTACACCATCGGCACGCTGCACTTTGTGCACTTGAGCACCTCGCGGCAGTCCTCGCACTGGGCCATGGTCTGGTAGCCCCGGCGGTTCAGCAGCAAAATGGTCTGCTTGCCTGCATCCAGATTGCGGCGGATGGCATCTTCCAGCGACAGACTGATCTCCCGCGGGTTGCCTGCCGCCAGCTCTGCGCGCATATCCACGATCTGCACCGTGGGCAGCGGGTTGCCGCCGTAGCGCTGGGTCAGCCGCACCAGCTGGGTGCGGCCATGCTGGGCCGCGTAAAAGCTCTCGGTGCTGGGGGTGGCGCTTGCCAGCAGAAGCAATGCACCGTTTTCCGCCGCGCGCTGCCGGGCCACCTCGTGGGCAGAATAGCGGGGCGCGGATTCCGAGCGGTAGGTGTGCTCCTGCTCCTCATCGATGATGATGAGCCCGATGTTTTCCAGCGGCGAAAAGATCGCACTGCGGGTACCCACCACGATGTCTGCGCCGCCGTCCTGGATCATCTGCCACTGCAAAAGGCGTTCCGTGTGGTTGAGGGCAGAGTGCTGCACCGCCACCCGGCGGCCAAACTGACTCTTGAGCCGCAGGATCATCTGCGGGGTCAGGCTGATCTCCGGCACCAGCACCAGCGCGCGCCTGCCCTGCTCCAGACAGCGGGCAATGAGCTTTAAAAACACCAGCGTTTTGCCGCTGCCGGTCACGCCGTAGAGCAGCGCCGAGTGGGGTGCATCATCTTCCAGCTTTGGCAGCAGAGCATCGTAAGCCGCCTGCTGCTCCTGCGTGAGGGTGATCGGCTCGTTTTTCAGCGGAATGGACGAATACAGGTCGATGGATTTATTCACCTTGCTGCATTCCAGCACGCCTTTGGCGCACAGGTTATCCAGCACGGCACGGCTGATGCCCTTGTCTTCCAGCTCGTTCAGGGTGCGCGGCCCGCCGCCCAGCAGCGCCACTGCCGCCAATTGCTTGGCTGTGGGCTTGGGCTTTTGCTGCAAAGCCCCCACCAGCTTATAGCTGTTCTCTGTGTGGCGGGTGAGCTGCTTTTGCAGCACCGGCGTTACACCGTCCGCCGCCACGGCAGGCTTGTACTGTGCACCATAGGGAATGACCGCCTTGACCGCCTCGTAATAGGTGCAGAAGGTGCGCTCCTTCAAAAAGTGCACCAGCCGCAGCAGTTCCGGGGTCAGGCAGGCGGATGCCGGGGCCACGTCGAAAAGATATTTCAGCTTTGCACTTTCCGGTTCGGCATCGCAGGCCAGCACCACGCCCATGCGGGCGCGGCTGCCGCGGCCAAAGGGCACCAGCACCATGCTGCCAAGTTTTACCGCATTCTGCTGATCCGGCATGACGGCATAGGTATAAAGCTTATCAAAGTGGAAGGTCGCATTGCTGACGGCAACGCCTACCGTTTTGGGCATTCGTCCAGCTCCTTCAAAATGTTATTCTGCGGCACCAATGCGCTGGCAGATGGCCTGATACAGTGCATCGGCGCAGGTATCGACCTGGTCGTTGACCAGCTTCAGGGTGAATTTATCCTGCTGGGCCAGCTCCTGCCGGGCGGTGGCAAGACGCTCCTGAATGCTGTCCTCGGTCTCGGTGCCGCGGCCGCGCAGACGGCGCTCCAGCTCCTCCACCGACGGCGGCAGCAGGAACACGGTGGTCGCGCCCGGGAACATGCGGCGGATGTTCGCTGCGCCGTGCACATCAATGACCAGAACGACCACCTTCCGGGCTGCCAGACGCTTGTCCACCTCTTCGCGCAGGGTACCGTAGTAGTTGCCGTTGTAGAAGTTGTGCTCCACCACCTGATCGTTCTCGATCAGCTGCTGGAACTGCTCCCGGGTGCGGTAATAATAATCCACGCCCTCCTGCTCACCGGGACGCGGTGCGCGGGTGGTGGCGGAAACAGTCTTTTCGATCTCCGGGTGTGCTTCGCGCAGTGCCTTCACCACGCTGTCCTTGCCGGTACCGGCCGCGCCGGAGACCACAAACAAATATTTATCGTTCGCCATGGGTCTGTTCCTCCTCTGCTGGTGTTTTGCCCTCCTGCCCTGCCGCACGGTTGGCCACCGTTTCCGGCTGAAGCGCCGAGAGCACCACATGATCGGAGTCCATGATAAGCACTGCACGGGTGCTGCGGCCATAGGATGCATCGATCAGCATTCCGCGCTCCCGCGCTTCCTTTACAAGGCGCTTGACCGGGGCGGAATCCGGGCTGACCACTGCCACCACACGGCCTGCACTGACCATATTGCCAAACCCGATGTTGATGAGCTTCATAAACCCCTCCGAATTTTCTGTATCACTCCAGATTCTGGATCTGTTCGCGGATCTTTTCGATCTCCGCCTTCATATCCACCACGATGCGGGTGATATCCAGATCCTGACACTTGGAGCCGATGGTATTGGTCTCGCGGTTCAGCTCCTGCGTCAAAAAGTCCAACTTGCGGCCCACCGGCTCGTCCAGCTTGAGGATATCGCGGTACTGCGCAATGTGGCTGCGCAGGCGCACCGTCTCTTCATCCACAGCGGTCTTATCACCAAAAATAGCGGCCTCGGTCAGCACGCGGGCATCGTCGATATCGCGGTCCTCCAGAATGACCTTGAGCTTCTCGTACAGGCGGTTGGTGTAGGCTTCCACGCGGCCTGCACTCAAAGTCTCCACCCTGCCCACGCACTCCTCGAGGAAGTTCAGGCGGTTTTCCACGTCTGCCTTCATCTTGGCGCCCTCGGCGGCGCGCATCTCCACAAAGCGGTCCAGCGCCTGTGCGGTAACGGCAGAAACATCTTCCCACAGCTGTTCCTCGTCCACATCCGCGTGGCGGGTGGTGAGCACATCCGGGAAGCGGGTCAGCACGCCCGCAGAGATATCGTTCTTGACACCCAGCTGTTCCGAAATATCCCGCATGGCCTGCTGGTAGCTGCGTGCCAGCTCCATGTTGACGGCCACCACCGTATCGGCAGCGTCCACATTCTGCACGGTCATGCTCAGCTCCACCTTGCCGCGGGTGATGCGCTCGTTGAGCTGCTTTTTCAAGCGGCTGTCCAGATAGCTGCAGGTGCGCGGGATGCGCGAAGAATACTCAAAGTAGCGGGAATTCACGCTGCGCAGCTCCACCGTGATCTCACGGCCATTGCGCACAGCAGTCCCCCGGCCAAAGCCGGTCATGCTTAAGATCATAACGCTCTCCTGTTCTTACATTTTCAGTGTTTCAGCTTACAAGTTTCGGTATACGTATCCGCCTTTGGGTACACAAACCCATGTTACGATACATATAGTTTCATTTTACTATTCTTCGGCCCAAAATTCAAGGTGCACTGTTGCGTGCCGCCGCCAAAACCGGCCGCAATACACGGTGCAAAGCAAAAAAGCTCTGATACAAAATCTTCCGATCCTGTATCAGAGCCTGTTTCAGTTGGTTTTATATACGCAGGTCACGCTGTTCTGCAGCAGATTTGCGTTCAGCAGTGCGCGCTCCACCCAGTGGATATTGTCCGCAATGGTATCGCGGGAGACGCCGTATTCTGCCGCAATGTTCTCCATGCTGCGGTACTCGCGGCGGTAGAGCAAAGTCAGCACCAGCTTATCCTGCATTGTGATCTTGGTAAAATGCGGCCTGCGCCGGTGCTCCTTGCAATAAGCCGCATTCAGTGCTTCCAGCATCTGGGCAAATTCCTTCCGGGTGATGCCGAAGGTAAATTCATAATCCTGCTCTGTAAATTCCGCAAGGCGCTGTACCGTGATGCTTCTCATGCAGATCACCTCTTCTTTTTCCGGGGATGCCCGGGTGTCGGCTGCATCCATTTTGATTCATTATAAAATGGATGGATTTTCATGTCAATGAGCCGCCGCCCATTTTTGGGGCCAGATCCGGTGCAAAACACAAAAAGGAGCCTCCCGCCGCAAAAGCGGGAAGCCCCTGAATCCGTTATGAAAGATCAGACGGGATGAGACTGATTGGTGTAGTCCACATGGTCGCCGTCCACGCCCTGCTTCTTAGCATTGCGCTTTTCAAAGAACTTGGGTGCCACCTGCGGGAACATTGCGTAGGTCAGCACATCCTCTTCCTGCGTTGCCCACTTGGCAGCCTCTGCCTTCAGCTTGTCCATCTCAGGAGCCAGAGTATCAGCAAAGCGGCAGGTAATGGGCTGCTCGTCGCCCAGGATCTTCTTGGTGAACTCGGGCTTGATGGGAGCGGGAGTCTTGCCGTAATCACCGTGGACCAGACCCTTGAACTCCTTGGTGACCATCTTGTAGCGCTCGCCCAGGATCACGTTGAACACAGCCTGCGTACCAACGATCTGGCTGGTGGGGGTGACCAGCGGCGGATAGCCTGCATCCTCGCGGACGCGGGGGATCTCTGCCAGCACTTCGTCCAGCTTATCTTCCTTGCCGGCATCCTTCAGCTGTTTGAGCATGTTGGAGAACATGCCGCCCGGCACCTGATACAGCAGGGTGTTTGCATCCACGCCGAGGCTCTTCGGGCTGATCTGGCCGTTGGCAATGTACTTCTCGCGCAGCTTTGCAAAGTATGCGCGCACAACGTTCAGCTGCTTCAGATCCAGACCGGTGTCGTAATCGGTGCCCTGCAGGGCAGCGACCAGACTCTCGGTGGGCATGTGGCTGGTGCCCAGGCTCAGGGGGCTCATGGCGGTATCGATGATGTCGGCACCTGCCTCGATGCCCTTCAGGATGGACATGGAAGCCAGACCTGCGGTGTAGTGGCTGTGGATGTCAACAGGGATGCTGACGGTCTCCTTCAGCTTCTTCACCAGATCGTAGCAGGTATAGGGGGTCAGCAGACCGGCCATATCCTTGATGCAGATGGAGTTTGCGCCCATCTCCTCCAGGGTCTTGGCGTAGGCTGCAAAGTACTCGTTGTTGTGCACGGGGCTGAGGGTGTAGCTGATGCAGCCCTGCACATGAGCGCCTTCCTTGTTGGCTGCCTTGATGGCGGTCTGCAGGTTGCGCGGATCGTTCAGTGCATCGAAAATACGGATCACGTCGATGCCGTTTGCAACAGACTTCTGCACAAAGTACTCAACGGCATCGTCTGCGTAGGGGCGGTAGCCCAGCATATTCTGGCCGCGGAACAGCATCTGCAGCTTCTGATGGGGCAGCTCCTTGCGCAGGATGCGCAGGCGCTCCCACGGGTCTTCGTCCAGAAAGCGGATGCAGCTGTCGAACGTAGCGCCGCCCCAGCACTCCACGGAGAAGTAGTTGATCTTATCCATTTCCGGCAGGATGGGACGCATCTCATCCATGGTCATGCGGGTGGCCAGCAGAGACTGGTGGGCATCGCGCAGGACGACCTCAGTAACCTTGATCGGCTTTTTGGCCATGATTGTCACCTCTCCCTTAGTTCATGGAAACCAGAACGTCACCGGAGTTGACGGTGTCGCCCTTGTTGACGTTGATGGAAGCCACAGTACCATCCTGCGGAGCAACGATCTCGTTCTCCATCTTCATGGCCTCCAGGATCACCAGCACGTCGCCAGCCTTCACGGATGCACCGGCCTTGACCTTGACATCCAGAATGTTGCCGGGCATGGGAGCCTTGACGGCAACGGCACCAGCAGCGCCTGCAGCAGCCTTGGGAGCAGCAGCGGGAGCCGGAGCAGCCTTAGGAGCAGCGGGTGCGGCAGGAGCTGCAGCAGCAACCGGAGCAGCACCAGCGGCAGTCTCCTCCACGGAGACGCTGTAAGCAACGCCATTGACGGTAATATTGTAGTACTTCATGGAAGGATCCTCCAAATCAAAATCGTATCAAAAAGATTTATACAGACGATTACAGAGCCATGTTGCCGTGCTTCTTGGGCAGGCGGGCAGCACGCTTGGTGCTCAGCAGTTCCAGTGCGGCAACAACGCTTGCACGCACATTGGCTGCATCGCAGGTCAGGTCAGCAGCGCCGCAGGCAACTGCATTTGCTGCGCTGCACACCTCGGCGGTGTAAGCAGCAGCCTTTGCGTTGGTGGCTGCAATGATGTTGTCGGAAGCATCGATCTCTTCCTTGTACAGGACGCTGACCGCTGCGCTGGGTTCCAGTGCGCTGACGGTGCAGCCAGCCACGGCAATGCGCAGATCGGCAGCAGCCAGAGCGGTGTAAACAGGGCCGACGGCCTTGCCAGCCAGCACAGCCACCTTTGCGGTGGTAGCGTCGGCATAGGTAGCAGCCAGACGGGCAGCCTCACGGATGCCGCCTGCAATGTCATCGGTCGCGCTGGGTACAAAGCCCTCGGTATCCACAATGGTGATCACCGGCACGCTGAAGGCATCGCACAGGCGCACAAAGCGGGAAGCCTTGGCCACGCAGTTGTGGCACAGGGTCTTGCCGGTGGCCACAACGCCCACGGCGTTGCCGCCCACGGTGGCAAATGCAGTGTAAACAGACTTGCCAAAGCCTGCATACAGCTCCACAGCGCTGTCCTTATCGACCACGGCAGCAGCAGCCTTTGCAGGCTCTGCACCGGCAGCCAGAGCAGCAGTGGGCTGCTCGAACTCAAAGATCGCAGGGCCGGTCAGGTTGTTGGCCGGCAGCAGGCCCACGATGTGAGCAGCTTTCTCGGCAGCTTCCTCAGCAGTGGGTGCCACAATGGCAGCCACGCCAGCCTTTGCAGCGGCGGCTGCGGTGCCGGCATCGGCCACCTTGTCGCCCTTGGCAGCAGAGGTGAACGGAGCGGTGAAGAACAGCTCTGCGCCCTCAGCCATGATGCAGACATCTGCATTGGCAGCGCTCAGTGCGCTGGTGCCGCCGCAGACACCCAGAACAACAGCCACCTGCGGGATCACGCCGGAAACCTTTGCGATCTGCGCATTCAGCTTTGCGCTGGCGGTCAGCACGTCCAGACCTTCAGCCAGCTTTGCGCCGACGGAGTTATAGAAGGTGACGACCGGGCAGCCAGTCTGAGCTGCCATCTCCAGAACCTTGATGTTCTTTTCAACATCCTTTACGGTAACAGCTTCGCCGTTCTGGTAAACAGCGTAAGCCTGCTGACCTGCCGCATAGCCGCAGGCAGCGCTCACTGCACCGTCAGCAAACAGTGCAGTGTATTCCCCGTCATCAAAAAACTTGGCGAGGATTTCTCCCTTATTGATCTTTGAAGCCATGGTAAGACCTCCTGGTTGTCTGTGTGAGCTTTCAAAATTAGTTTTATTATACTGAATTTTCCATAAAAATGCAAGAGATTCTATAAAAGTCCATGCGAATCAACATCTGTCGCGCAAAGTTCTACAATTTTTTAACGATTCATCGTTTCTCCGCTTTCTCGCCTTTTTGCGGACATTTTGCGTCGCACACTCAGCTGCCAAAAATTCTCTTTTAATTTTGTAGATTCTGTCTGCCCCTGCTGCATTTTATTTTATAAGAAGTTATGTTACACTATATTTAATATGTAAATTTTTTTCGCAGAACAGCCCGCCGGGAAGCTTCGGGGCGGGTCATTTTGCAGAATATAAAAGGAAGGCCATGTCAAATTGAAAGATCTGCTCACTTCACTCCGCGCCTCCAACGAAACCTACAACTCCATGAAGCACTCCGCCCGGGCTATCATCCGCCGCGCCGAGATCCCCTTGCTCGCGGTCATCGTCCTGTATAAGGCTGCAACGAACCTGCTGTTCGTCCCCCTGATGCAGCAGCTCTGGTCGCTCACGCTGCGGTTCGCACCCATGCACTACCTGAGCAACAACAATGCTTCCGATATCTTTTCCTCCCCCGCGATCATCCTGTGCATCACGCTCATTGCCATCCTGACCGCGTTCTGGGCGCTGTATGAGTTTTCCGTCCTGCTGCATGGGCTGGATCTTGCCCGCAAGGGCGAAACGATCCGCCTGCCTGCCCTGCTGCGCACCTCTCTTGCAGATATCCGCCACGCATTCCTGCCGCAGAACTGGCTCGTTCTGGTCTACAGTGCCGTGCTGATCCCGTTCACCAATTTTTTCCTCGCCTACAACTATATCACGCAGCTTGCCGTGCCGGAATACATCATGGGTGTCATCCGGGCAAACAGCCGGTATTACCTGCTCTATCTGGCTGCCGGTGCCGCCTTGCTGTTCCTCTGTGTCAGCTGGGTGCTGGTGCTGCCGCTGTTCGTGCTGGAGCGCAAAAGCCTGTGGCAGTCGGTAAAGGAAAGCTTTTGCTGCATCCGCAGGCGCGTCTTCCGTGCTTTTCTTTTGCTGCTGCGCTGGAACCTCTCGGTCGTCCTGCGTTCCCTGCTGCTGACGGCAGCGGTTGCCGTGCCGCTGTACGGCATCATCATTGCGGTCGGGCTGCAGAGCACACAGGCCATGTTTGCACTGTCCCGCGCGGCGCTGGCCATTGAGATGCCTTTCTTCCAGTTCCTGATCGACTGCGCCATCACCATGGCGCAGTGCACGATCCTCACCATGCTGCACTGCCGCCTGCGGGAATTTCTCCCCTTTGAGCCGGAGCCGGTCCAGAGCGGAAAGCATCACCGTTCCACCGGCAGGCTGCTTCTGGGTGCATCGGTTGCGGGTGCTACTCTGCTCACCTTTGCGCTGGCATTCTGTTACCTTGCCCTGCCCAGAGACGACGAGCTGCTCTCCATGCTGGGCGGCGTTGCGCCGGTAGTCACCGCGCACCGCGGCTACTCCGCTGCCGCACCGGAAAACACCCTGCCCGCTTTCCAGCTGGCCATCGATCAGGGCTGCGAGTGGGCCGAGCTGGATGTGCAGATGACCAGGGACGGCGTGGTCATGGTGACCCACGATACCAGCCTGCGCCGCTGCACCGGCCGCAACGAGAACATCTACGACCTGACCTATAACGAGGTTCGCAAGCTGGATGCCGGGCGCTGGTTCGGCCAGAAGTACACTGGTGCCAAAGTTCCCACACTGGAAGAAGTGCTGGACCTGTGCAAAGGTAAGATCCAGCTGAACATTGAGATCAAGCCCAATGCCGCCACCCCGGAGCTGGAAGCGGAAACCATCCGCATCATCCGCGAAAAAGGCTTTGCGCAGGACTGCACCATCACCTCGCAGAGTTATGAAACCCTCTGCAAAGTCAAGGAGCTGGCACCGGAGATCCGGACCGGCTATATCCTTGCACTGGGCGTGGGCAGTTATTACGATCTGCCTGCCGCAGATTTCTTCAGCGTACAGTCCACCTTTATCACCTCCGGTATGGTGCAGCAGATCCATAAGCGCGGCAAGACGATCTCCGCATGGACCGTCAATCGCGAAGAGGATGCCAGCGAACTGCTGAGCATCGGCGTGGACGACCTGATCACCGATAAGCCGGATATGATCCAGCAGCTGCTGAGCGAGGATGCCGACCTTGACAACAGCCTCGTCCTCCTGCGCGACTTCATCCGCGACCTGTTCGCTCCGTCCGATGTCGATGAACCCACTCCTGAGGAAGAGACCATCGAAGAAGCCATCGAGGACCCGGACGAATTGCTGGATGCGTCGTAATCGCGGCAACCATCAAGTATTCTGTTAAACTACCCGTACACACATAAAAAGCCCCCTGCCGGTGATGAACTGGCGGGGGGCTTGCAAGTTTACCTGATTCAGTTTTATCAAGAAAGATCATTCCAATTCGGTAAGCTTGGATCTTTACGAAGCAATTTATTTCATAAATCGGTACTGTGAACAAATCACTTACATTCCTTCTTCATAGCAGAATAACCGATGAGAACGGTCCACACATAGGCACAGGTCTTGGGGATCATCAGCATACCGATCATGGGGACGGTATTGGCCCAAAGAACAACGGGAATGTAGAAACCGAAGCTCAGCACGATGGTCAGCCACATCCAGCGGAAAGCCGCGTCGTTATGCTCCTTGGCGCTGCGGTAGAACAGCACGATGATCAGCAGGCCCATCAGTGCAAAAGGAATGTTACGGTAAATGCCCCAGGACAGCGGGGATTCGGCGCTCAGCCACTGGTTCTGCGGCATCATGCACAGGATAACACGCACGGCAGCCAGACCGTAGATGGCGGCAGTCAGGCCATTGTTGCCCTTGACCCGGTAGCGCTCACGCCATACATAGTACAGCAGCACATAAAAGACAGTCATTGTCACAGAGGTGATCCACTTACCCAGACCCAGGGGGACGGTAAAGTTTTCAAAGCCCGTGGTGCATAGAGCCAGAGCACGGGGAATCAGATGGAACGAGTCGCCGGCACCCAGAACGACAGCCATCAGGCCGAACAGCTTGAACTGGTGGCTGCCCTTGCAGCCACGAATCATCAGGATACCGATGGTGATGACGGATACCAGATACACCGCATCAAAAACAGTTTCTACGATTGCTTGCATAGTTGATTGCTCCTTGTTGATAGATCAAATTTATTGTAACACTGCATTTTTTGCAGGGCCGACTTCGTTTTTACGGTCATCAATGGCTTGCTTGGCAAAGTTGCATCCAAAGCGCAGGATGTTGAAGCTGTCAGTGCTCCACACAAGGCAGGCGAGCAGCAGCAGGATATTGCGATGGACTTTCCTAGGAGTGTCCCTTTTAAGTGAACATTGTTCATTTTAGGCATTATAAAATTCCCACAGCAGTGTGGGAAGAAAATGCGGTCAATATAAGGTTCTGCGCACGATTTCCAGCACAGCGGCGGGGTCGTAGTCCTGCCGCAGCAAGGCAGAGAGCATCAGCGAAAATAGAACATCGGCGAATTTTTCAACGGTGAATTGCGCGTTAAAAGCGTCCGGACGGATTTTGGCATCCTGTTGCAGCACCGTACACAGACCATTTAAGATATGGTGCCAGATTTGCTGCATGTGCCGTTTGCCATCGGCCTTGTCCTCCTGCATAAAGCCGAGAGAGTGCAGTGTGAAGAATCCAGGATACTGCTCACAGCCGTAGGCCATGCGCTCGTACATCCATTTGACACAGGTCTGCACGTCCTGAAATACGGCCTCGTCCTGCGGGCGGTGGAAAATTTCGCACCAGACGCTCTCGACCGTGGCGCTGATAAGCTCAGCCTTGGAGTCATAATAGTTGTAGATCGAGCCGACCGAGACCCCGCATGCCGAGGCGACAGAACGGATACTGACCGCCGCCCAGCCCTTTTCCCGGATAAGCTCACGGCTGTTTTTTAAGATATCTTCCTTGGAGGTTACGATTGTATTCATGTGGTCACCCTCAATATGAACAATGTTCATTTTTATTATACTGCCCGTTCCCACTTTGTCAAGAGGATTTCATAAGAGGTTTATATTTTGCGGATTAAGACATTGAATGCAAACTTACAAAAATCATAAAAGGAGTATATGTATGATGCCACCTTACTGTCGATTCAGTATCATCTATTTTCGATAATGTCAGGGCATTTTCTTAATGTCAATAATGTCAAAAAGCCCCGGAAAGAAACGTAAACTCGTAACTTTCCGGGGCTTTCAAATTATTCTCAAATGTTAAACCGCGAAGGCTCGTTGAATTATAATTCTGTGTGCTTTTTCGCAGCTTAATGTCAAACTAATGTCACAGAGCAAATTTTTAGCAAATTTTATTTGATGCTACGTTAAAATTTCGCTTCATTCCATTATTCGAGCTCGGTAAGCTCAGAGTCTTACTGAACAAATTTGTTTAGTAAGACTATCCTTGAATGTTCACTTTTTCATGAGATTGCTGTGCTAGATGTGGCTTGCTGATTTTTTAGTATCAGGATAGTATCACACAACCAATGAACCCTCTATCAATATTATAATCGATTGCTCACACATTTTCAAGCTTTTAACTTTATTGACAAATCTCTTCCAACTGACTTATCAACGCCTCAAATTCCGAATCAGACATTGAAACATACATTCGTGGTATGCACTGTTTTTGAAACAGTATAATTTTCCTAACGGATAACCCGCACGCTTTTATCACCTTCAAGTGTCTTTTTCGTTTCACTTTTTTATCCCGCGGTTCTTTAAAACACATCCGTATAAATAACATTTCATACTTTGAATATAGTTCAAATGCATACTCTAACGGCGTGGTGAGAAGTAAATAGACAATCGGAATAAAGAAGCTCACCAATGTATTTATTACATTGAGTTCTCGGTATTCCCGAATTCCCACTCGTACTGTTTGAAGTATCACACATAGTCCAATAAATGCTATCACATTCTGAAATAGCTTATGTGCCGCCAGTGCATCACTTTTATGTTCTGCAACTGTATCGAGCAAAACAATAACTGTCGTTATCGGAATTATTATCAGTTCAACCCAAAAACTAAACGTAAAAGTACTTAATAAAAGTTCCGTAACCATCGTAAATCTAATATTATCTTTCAGAACTTTAAATATATACTTTTCGTCAGCTTCACCAGAAACTGCGTTCATGCAAATAGTTAGCCCTGAAAAAAGTGTCCAAACAACAATGTCTTTTAAATATATATTTTCCCATATTGGCAGCCTTGAAAACAAGAATGTGATTATCCCGATGTACGAGAGATATATTTCCCATAACTTTCTTAGCTTCCGATCAAAGACACCTTTCAGAACTTCTATAAAGTCCTTCCTTATCTTTTTATTGGTAACTATAGCCATTCCTACAGCTATCAAAATCGCACCGACCCAAAAAGCCGTTGCCAATTCTCTGGTTGAAAAAATATCCATTTTTCTCTACCCACCATTATCGATGTTACCGTTATAGTACTATCCTCTATACCATTTAGTCATGTTTTCCCTCCTCAAATGAACTTCCACCAATCCCAAAGAACTTATCAAAGAAGCTCTTCAACTTATCGATTACACCCTGCTTCTTCTGCGCACGGCCACCGCCGCCAAAGCGGGAAACAGGAGGCATCAGTTTGTCAATATCAGTGCCCACGGTCTTGATCTCACCGTCACGGAATGCATTGGCCAGATATTTGCGCGTTTCCGGCTCCTTCAGCTTTTCCTCTTGGATGATCTTTGCAAGCTCTTTCTCCCGCTGTTCGGACACATAAGTGTTCCACTCTGCCATCACGTCATCCACATCGTTGACCCCTGCAATAAATGTTTCAATCAGCTGCTTTTTGCTACGCAGTTCCGGGCTGGCATCAATCGCCTTGCGAATCGTGATGAGCACCTCTTTGTCATCGCAATGGGTGTCATGGTACTTTTTGACCAGCATCAGAATGTAGTCAATGTTAATTTCGACCTGCCGAATCAGCTCCACCTCGAACACCACATCATCCGTGATATCCTCTTTGGTTTCATCGTGCTTCTTGTTACGCCATTCATCCCGCAAATCCTGATAGCGGCCCAAATAGTCCTGTAAATCCCGTTCAGAGATCATCTCGTTGCCCTTGAAATTATCAAAGGAAGACAGCAAGTTCCGCATCCGCAGCAGTGCACCAAACAGCACGATAAAATCTTTCTGGTTCTGCTCTCCGACGATCTGCGGCTCTGTCAGCGGGAACTTCTGCGTCAGGTCATCGATCATGTCTGTATAACCCTGATGGTATTTTCCCTGCTCGTCCATATAACCGTGGTAGTAGTCCGCATATTTGCGCAACAGAACGATGCCACCCGCATTTTTATCTCCAAACAGCGAAATTGCCGCATCCACCCGCTTTTGCAGGTTGCGGAAGCAGACGATATTGCCAAAAGTCTTGATGCTGTTCAGGATACGGTTTGTCCGGCTGAACGCCTGAATCAGACCGTGCATCTTCAGGTTCTTGTCCACCCAAAGGGTATTCAGGGTCGTGGCATCGAAGCCCGTCAGGAACATATTGACCACGATCAGCAGGTCAAGTTCCTTGTTCTTCATGCGAAGCGATACATCTTTGTAGTAGTTCTGGAACCGTTCGCCATCCGTCGAGTAGTTCGTATGGAACATCTCGTTGTAGTCCTGAATGGCGGCATCCAGAAAATCCCGGCTGCTCTGGTCAAGGTTGGAGGTATCTTCCGGGTTTTCCTCGTCCAGAATGCCATCTGTTTCCGCTTCATTGGCTCCATAGCTGTAAATGGTAGCAATGCGCAGCCGCTTGGTTGGGTCTGCCGCCATCTGTTTTCTGAACTCCTGATAATACAGCTTTGCCATCGGCACAGAAGCCACGCAGAAAATCGAATTAAAACCGCTGACGCGCTGTTTTTGCTTGATTTCCTCCACTGCACCACGCTGGGCAGAGGCCACCTCTGCCACATTCGTCAGCAGATTAAACTCATACGATTTGTCTCCCCGATAGGTTTTCTGGTCGAAGTGGTCGAGGATGTACTTTGTCACCAGAGAAATACGCTTGGGTGCCATGAACGCCTTTTCCCGGTCGATATCCCAAACCTGTTTATCGTCCATGTCTGGCTCTGTGTCCATCGTCTTGATGTAGTCCACCCGGAACGGCAGCACATTCTTGTCGTTGATGGCATCCACGATAGTGTAGGTGTGCAGTTGGTCGCCGAACGTCTGCGCCGTGGTGAAATAGCGTGGATCAGTGGAGCTTCCTGCGTTGACTGCAAAAATCGGCGTTCCTGTAAAGCCGAACAGGTGGTACTTTTTGAAATTGTGAACAATGGCCTTGTGCATATCACCGAACTGGCTGCGGTGGCACTCGTCAAAGATGATCACAACGTGCTTCTGGTAAACTTCGTGTCCCGGATTCTTCTTGATGAAGGTCGCCAGTTTCTGGATGGTGGTAATGATGATATGTGCTTCCGGGTTTTCCAACTGGCGTTTCAGAATCGTGGTGCTGGTGTTGGAGTTTGCTGCGCCCTTCTCAAAGCGGTCATACTCTTTCATAGTTTGGTAGTCCAAGTCCTTGCGGTCTACCACAAACAGCACCTTGTCGATGTAGGGCAGCTGCGATGCCAGCCGCGCTGTCTTGAAGGAGGTCAGCGTCTTGCCGGAGCCAGTGGTGTGCCAGATGTAGCCGCCGCCCTCGATGCTGCCATACTTTTTGTAGTTGTTGGCAATCTCGATACGGTTCAATATCCTCTCGGTTGCTGTGATCTGGTACGGGCGCATCACCATCAGCATCTTTTCTGAGGTAAAGATGCAGTAACGGGTCAGCACGCTCAGAATCGTGTGCTTTGCAAAGAATGTCCGGGTAAAGTCGATCAGATCCGTCAGCACTCGGTTGTTCGCATCAGCCCAGTAGGAGGTAAATTCAAAGCTGTTGCTGGTCTTTTCCTTTTTCGTCTTGCCGTGTTTGGCGTCCTTGATGGCATTGTAGCGGGTGCTGTTGGAGTAGTACTTGGTATTTGTGCCATTGGAGATCACAAAAATCTGCACATACTCGTATAAGCCGCAGCCCGCCCAGAATGAATCCCGCTGGTAGCGGTTGATCTGGTTGAATGCCTCCCGGATGGCCACCCCACGCCGCTTCAATTCCACATGAACCAGCGGAAAGCCGTTGACCAGAATCGTAACATCGTAGCGGTTGTCATGCCGTGCACCGTCTGCCTGCTTTATCTCGTACTGGTTGATGACCTGCAGGCGGTTGTTGTGGATGTTCTTTTTGTCGATCAGTGTGATATTTTTGGAACTGCCATCATCCCGGTGCAGCACCTGCACATTATCTTCCTGAATCTTCCGGGTCTTTTCGGGAATGTGCTCGTTGGGGTTTGCAATTACATCACTGAAAAACTGCCGCCACTCCGTATCGGAAAACTGGTAGTGGTTCAGCTCTTCCAACTGGCTGCGGAGGTTGGCAATCAGTTCATCCTCGGTATGCAGCGGCAGATAGGTATAGCCCTGCTCACACAACAGCCGGATAAACTCTTTTTCCAGTTCCGCTTCGCTCTGGTAACTGTCAGAGCGTACCTTGGAGGGTTCATAGGTAGCAACAACGGTATCTTCATTGGTAGCCGCAACGATATTGAAAAAGGACATTTTCACACCCGCCTTTTACTCATACAAACCTGCTTCTTCTCGTTCCACTCGAATATCTCGCAGTTTTCTTCCCTGATAAAGCCAATGCACCGGCCCTTGTAGCGGATAGGTCGTCTGCATGATTTTTTGAGCCAAAGCAGAAAGCGAATAGGCTTTACCCTGATACTCAATTTGCCTATCATCTTTTACAACGGCTACAACCTCAGGGTGATTTTGCAGCACAACCTCTGCCCCCATCGGAATACCACATTTAATAAATGAGAACGGGGCTTTGCGTTCTTTTGCTTCTTCCTGAATTTCAGCCGCAACTTCTTCATCTGCAATCTCATGGCCTTCCGGGGTAAGGCGCTGCAGTTTGTCCATTGTGCCGCTTAATTTTGCAATGCTCTCCAAAAGCGCATAAGCATCCTCTTTTGTCATTGCATAAAACTCTTTTGTTCTTGTCTTGCCATCGAACGTATCAATAGCGCGCAAATCAGGATTCAAACGGTCGATCAGGCTATGCAGTTCTTTATCTTGTAGCGGAGTTGAAACATCGTAAGTAGCATATACCCGAAACGCAAATGGGATGCACTCGCTTCGATTTAACTGTTTCAGTCGATTCTCGATATTGGTCGCATAGCCAATTTTTACATAATCCGGGAAAGAGGGATTTGTCAGGATATAAATTACACCAGCCTTTTTTGCTGCACTCACGTTGCAGCCACCTCCTTAAACGTCAACAATTTATCTCGATAATATTCATACTGCTTTTGTCTTGCTTCAATCTCTGCGGGCAGGCCGCTGGTCAAATCATTGCAGATCGCATCAAAACGGTCAAGAATATCCACAATATATTTTTGCCGTTCCTGACTCGGAAGCGGAATTTCGATTCGGTTCAAATTCTTCTGGTTCAATTTAGGCTGTGCGCCGCCAGAAATATACGGAGCCAGATCAATCGAGTTCAAATAAAACTCTACAAACCGTCTGGTTTCGTATCGATCAAACTTCAAAACGTGCGCATGATTATTGACCCAGTTTTTCCCCGAAATCGAAAACGCAATCGGCGTACTTCTTGCCAAAAGATTTGCGCCATCTTCTGACACAAGCAGGTAATCGCCGTCAAAAATATAATCCTTTACATAATCCACGATGCCAGAAGCCCCATAATACGGGTACTCTCCCGCTTCACGTTTACCACTTGTAACAGGCTTACGCATACTGTCGCAGTTTTCAGCAATATCTTCAAGCGTAACAACCGCATAGCCAAACACATACTGCAAGAGCTTAATCAGTGCTCTGCTCTGCTCTGCTCTGCTCAAAATTGTGTTACCAGTTTCTGCAAATGTCAAGAGCTTATCTCGGTAATACTCGTACTGCTTCTGCCGGGCTTCAATTTCTGCAGGCAAACCAATGTTGAGGTCGGAACAGATTCTCTCAAAGTTGTCCAGTACATTCACAATGCGGTTTTGGACATCGAGGGGCGGAACCGCAATTTCAAATTTCCGGATTTTTTCCATTGGAATATTCTGCATGGAAGACGATTGAAGCAATCGCCTTATCTGCTTATCCCAAAACTGCGTTGTCTGAAAGTAGTATTTCATATATTGCGGAAGCAATACTTCCTTATCGCACCGAATCAAAGCCACATTTGGTGCCAAATAATATTTATCTTCTTCATCAACTATAGCAACCTGTCCAACCGTTCCAACATAGGTGAAAAGCATGTCTCCAATATGTAGTTTACTTCTTTCCAGTTTGGAGAAATCGCTTTTATCTACATATTTCACATCATGCAAATCCAATCGTCCATTTTTTACATTTAACCCCCGTAGCGCAATTATATTTCCGTTTTCAGAATATGTCACATAGTTTGTAAATTCAAAACCCGCAAGTTTTGTTACTGTTGCAATTTCTCCCAGTTTATACTTATGAGCGTTAGTTTCAGCCTTAAGTAGTTTATCTCTATAATAGTTATATTGCGTCTTCCTCGCCGTAATCTCTGTCATAAGATTTTGGATCAACTCGTCTATTTTTTCTGTGTAACTATCTAAAATACGTACTATTTCTTCTTGAACCTCAATAGGCGGTACTGGCACCACGTATGCCTTAATCATTTTTAGATTCAAGCCTCCACGTGTGCCGTCTCCCGACGATATTTCTCGTATTCTTGCATACTGTGATCTCAGGTAATGAAACAAATATTTGCTTATAACTGTTTCATCAACTACAATCGCGCATAATGACTGATTGGTACACAATGGGATTCTTGTTATCGCTACTTTTCCTCTTGTTTTTCCTTGTCCTGCTAGCGCTATAACAACCGTTCCAACTGGCACCATTTTTGTGCTCGTTTCGTCATAGCCTTTTGGGGTTATTTTCTTTTCGGTAAACGTAACTTCTTCTTGATTTACCTCGCCAGAACTCATCCACGGAATTGTTCCATTTTCCCAGTATTCAGGGTGTGTTGTTTTTGGCGTAGCCCCCGGAAAGCACACTGCAAAATCGCCAATTCTTTTGTATTCCACACCATCCGGGCAAAGCTCCCGGAGCAGTTCATCTAGCTTACTCATCCGCACCCTCTTCTTTCTTTGCAATATAGGTACTGTACAGTGCCATCACCGCATAATAGTACATATCTTCCTGTGTTTCAATCAAATCTTCATCGAAAATAATATCTTCTTCTGATTTAGCAAATACCCGGCAACAGTCAATAACGATTCGCATCGTCCAGAATGTCATTATTTCTTCTGGGCATCTAGCTAAATCACATTGCAACCGAACCATATCAATCGGTGGCTGCAGCAGCCATTTGGATTTTCCCAAATCTGCGGAGTGAAGGTAATCATTCATATATCCGTATAGCGTTCCGTTATAGCTCGTGTCTTTTAATAATTGGAGTGAATCACCTTGATAAAAGTGTGTTCGCCTTATGTCCTCAAATATGTACGGATTTACGGTTTCAATTTTTTCATCCGAATAACGTTCCATAGCCCGATGAAAGTATTTAGCCCCATCATATAAAGTATCTTGTCCAAAACCGCACACCTTAATATCATCTTTTAGTCGTTTTAATGCAGCACTCACCTGTTCTTTAGAAACCTCTATTAGCTGAAAATTGGCTTGCTTCAGAATTTCCTTTTGAACTTCCTCACTACATCTTAAAAACTTAGTCGTTATCGCTCTATGATGCTTTCTTTTGAGATTCAGGCTTTTTGCAATCGCTGACAACGGCAAGTATTCTATTTCATCTTCATTATCAATCAGAAAAACTCTTGCCGCTTCAGCAACAGCTTTTTTCTGCGCCTCCACTTCCATTTGCTCACGTTCTTTTTCATGTGAGCGCTGTAGCCAATAGATTGCAACTGTCAATACAACTGTTGCAATCAATGAGAGCACATCCACTACGAAACTCCAAATCTCAAGGCTCATCTTTACTCTATGTTTTCCTCCAAATACCTGTCAAAATCGCTCTGGTACAGCCGATCCTGCACTACGCGGTACTTTTCAAACTCCGTTTCGGCGTGCATCTTTGCAAGCTGTGCCGAGATTTTTCCTGCATCCTTCAGTACTTCCAGATCATCTGCCTGCAAATAGATGTCCAGCCGCTTGGCCCAGTCCTCCATGGTCATGGGGATATGACGCCGGGCACGATTCTCGGCAAGGTCAAGGTATGCCGAAACGATCAGCTCCATGGACTTCATCTCATCCTCGGTCAGGTAGTTTTTCGCCACCGAAACATCGCTCTTTTTGATTTTGCCGTTGGGAGCATCCTTCCATGTGTGAAGCCCCATGTGCGGCTTTTCGGCATCGGCACGTTCATAGATCAGTTCTGCCGCCGTATGGCGATGCACGGCATAGTGCATCTTATTCTGCACCTTTGCAAAGAACTCTTTTGTGGTCAGTGCATTGCGGTCATAATCCAGCGAAGTAGCGTAAATGTCAGTGAGTTTCTGGTAGAAGTTGCGCTCCGAAATGCGAATTTCCCGGATACGCTCCAACTGCTCTTCAAAGTATTTCTTGGTCAGGACTGTGCCGCCGTTTTTCAGGCGTTCCTCGTCCATTGCCCATCCCTTGATGGTGTACTGCTCCACGATCTGATTTGCCCAGACACGGAACCGCACCGCCCGCTGGTTATTCACCTTGAAGCCGACCGCAATAATCATTTGCAGATTATAGTGGTTCACGCTGCGAGTAACCTGTCGGCCACCCTCATTTTGAACTATTCGGAATTTCCGAATCGTTGCCGCCTCGTCCTGCTCATGGTCAGCATAAATCTTTTTGATATGCTCATTGATGGTCGGAAGCCCCACATCGTAAAGGGTCGCCATCATCTTTTGCGTCAGCCAGATGTTTTCATCCTCGTAGCGCATCTCAATGCTGTCCTTGTCCTCGCCCGTAGAGGCAACAAAGGTCAGGTATTCCGCCGCAGAAGAACGTACCAATGCAGAATCTTTCTTCTTGCTTTCCATCTCAGCCCTCGATTTCTGCCACGATCTGGTCAATAGCGGCCCGCAGTTCGTTTTCTCGTGCTACGATTTGTGCAATTTCAGCGTTCAGCTTCACAATGTCGATCTTCTCACGGGTATCCTTGGCTTCCACATAAGTGGAAACCGACAGGTTATAGTCATTTTCCTGCACCTCGGAATACTCCGCCAGATGGGAGAAGTGTGCTTCTTCTGCCCGCTGTGCAAAGGTGTCCACTATTTTGTTAATGTTCTCCGGGGTGAGTTTGTTGTTGTTCGTCACCTTGACGCACTCGGAAGAAGCATCAATGAACAGCACCTTATTATCTGTTTTGCCCTTTTTCAGCACCATGATGCAGGTAGCAATACTGGTACCAAAGAACAGGTTGCTCGGCAACTGGATGATGCAGTCAATAAAGTTGTTGTCCACCAGATACTTGCGGATCTTCTGTTCTGCACCGCCACGGTACATGATGCCGGGGAAACAGACGATTGCCGCCGTACCGTTGGAAGCCAGCCATGCCAGCGAGTGCATGATAAAGGCCAAGTCTGCCTTGCTTTTCGGAGCCAGAACACCAGCCGGGGCAAAGCGCGGGTCATTGATGAGCAGCGGATTCTCGTCACCGGCCCACTTGATGGAGTACGGCGGATTCGATACGATCAGCTCAAAAGGTTCATCATCCCAGTGCTGCGGATTAGTCAGCGTATCCTCACAGGCAATGTCGAATTTGTCAAATTCGATGTCGTGCAGGAACATATTGATGCGGCACAGGTTGTACGTTGTGATGTTGATTTCCTGCCCAAAGAAGCCGTTGCGCACGGCATCCCGTCCCAGCACCTTTTCTGCCTTCAGCAGCAGCGAACCGGAACCGCAGGCAGGATCATAGACCTTGTTGATTTCCTTCTTGCCTACCGTACCAAGCCGGGTCAGCAGCTCCGAAACATCGGCAGGCGTAAAGAACTCGCCGCCGGACTTGCCCGCATTGCTGGCGTACATGGTCATCAGGTATTCGTAGGCATCGCCAAAGGCATCAATGTCATGCTCTTTCACATCGCCAAGGTTCATATCTGCCACGCCGTTCAGCAGTTTCACGAGCTTCTCATTGCGCTTAGCAACGGTCGCACCCAGCTTGTTGCTGTTCACATCGTAATCATCAAACAGTCCTGCAAACTGCCACTCAGAGGAGCTGCCCTTTGCGGATTCCTCAATGTGCCGGAAGACTGTTTCCAGCGTTTCGTTGAGGTTTTCATCGCTGGCCGCTTTTGCTCGTACATTGCAGAACAACTCACTGGGCAGGATGAAGAACCCTTTTTCCTGTACCAGCCCTTCCCGTGCCTGCTCTGCCTCTGCATCAGGCATATCCTCATAGCGGAAGTCCGGGTTGCCTGCATCAATTTCGCCCTGATTGATATAACTGGCAATGTTCTCCGAAATATAACGGTAGAACATCGTACCAAGAACGTAGCTCTTGAAATCCCATCCGTCCACTGCGCCGCGCAGGTCATCTGCAATCGCCCAGATTGCACGGTGCAGCTCTTCGCGTTCCTGCTCTTTTTTGGTGTCTACCATTTTTATTTCCTCCATCAAATGCAGATTCCCGCATTGTTTTCTTTCATTTTAACATAGTAAATGTACCACTATTGGTACACCATGGTGTTTTTCCCAAAAAGGATATACTTTCCCTTTATACTATCCTAGTAAAGCGTACCACAGCTTTTCCGTGATTGCAAGCCGATAAAAATTTCTATTGCATTTTTCAGCGAGATAGTGTACACTTTTTTCAATCTTGTCCACTGTCTGTATCTCGGACGGAGTTTCGTATCGTCAAACACCTGTGAACTGAGAGGAAAGCCAATGAAAGCGAAAAAGACCAAACTGCCCGAAAATCTGTATCATTACACCAGCCTCATCAAGTATCGGATGATTCTTGCAACTGGGAAACTGCTTCTGACACCTTCCAACCTAAAGTACGATGGTGCAACTTTCCATCAGGAGCCGCTGTACTTCAATGGGCATGAAATTGGCATCAAAGCCGTTGACAAATATGAAAACTATCATCCTGTCGTCTGGCTGACTGCCAATGACCATGCCGGTGCAAAAAACACCGGTCTGTCCAACGACAAAATCATGTGCCGCATTACCATCAAGACCAATGGTAAAATCTGGCGATATCTGCCTTGGCGCACTTTCTGCGACAAGTATAACGCTGACCGCAGCGTTGCCTCAACCCTCAAACAAACCGCTAATGACTACCTGAACTGGTATGTCTGTGAATCTGAGATTCCAGTTGCGGACTTTGCAAAGGTCGAGTTTCTGGCTGAAGATGGCACCTACAAAGACGAGAAAGACATTCCCGGATTTGCTCTGACGGATATTGCCCCGGAACTTTTTGAGTAAAATATCACTTATATGTACAGACCCCCGCCAACATCCGCTAGCGGGGGTCTACTACGCTTACAGTTCTACGCTGTTCTGCCTGTTCTTCTTCTGGCTTCTATCCGCGGTCTGCTCCTGCCCCCTCATAAGTCCAATGACCTGCTGCATCTTTTCGGCACCGAAATAGTTCCAGACTCGCCTGAAATCACGTTTCATCGCATAGAGCTGAGAGTTTTCAGCCTCCACCTCTTTCAGTTGCTGGCTCAGATGGCGGGTAGCCTTCTTCTCGTCCTGATAGAAATTCTGGTACTTATCCCGCTCGTCCTTGACCTCCCAGTACTTCCGATGGAGGGCAAAAAGTACCTTCACCAGCTTCTGGATCAGCGGTATGGCCTTTTTCTCCCGGTAACTCTTGGCGGTCTCAAACGTGGCTGCTTCCGGCACCCATTCCTCCGGCCGCTGGGAGTACTGCGCTGACAGGTTTTCCAAACCTTCCATGATGGGAGCCAGCTTGTTCAGTTCCTTGCTCTGCTTCTGGTAGGTCAGCTCTGCTTTCTGTACCCGCTGTTCAGCGGCTTCTACGGCTGTCTGCGCTGTTTCCAGCTGTTCCTGCATCTCGGTCAGGTCGGTCTGGCACTCCTGCTTGGCAGCTTCCAGAGCCGCTACCTCTTTACTACGCTCCTGCTTTTTGAAGTCCAGCACAGACAGGTGCTCTTCGTGGGTGCCTTTCTGTTCCCACTCGATGCCGTGCCGCTCCATCACGGCAGCAAGCTGCTCCTTCTCGGCGTTGATCCACTGGTTCAACTCGGATTCCCGTTTGGAGTCGCCTGCAAAGCCCAAGGCCTTCAGAGCCTGCTTCAGGGAGACCTTGGTGTCCAGTCCTTTGCCTTTCCAACCGGACACATACGGCACGAAGTCGATGTGCAGATGGGGCGTAGCTTCATCCATGTGGAGGAATGCTCCGAACACCCGCAGTGTCTGGTTACGTTCTTGGAAGCCCTGCATATACTCGTCCAGCAGTTCCTTTGCCAGTGCGCCGTTCTCGGTCAGGACACCCATATCATCTTTGTTGCCGATCTGGACGATCAACTCATGGAAGAGCTTTTCCTGCTTGCCTGTCCGCAGGTGCTCATAGTAGTCGTTGATACAGCGGTCCTTGCGCTTTTGCTTGGCGTTGTAGCGGTTCACTGCCTCGTCAAAAAGTTCGTGGTACACCTTCTGAATCGGCTCATCCCGGTACTCGACATTCAGGCTGCTGCGCTTCGGGTCTACGTTTTCAGCGGTGAAACTTCTCCGGTTATGGTTGAGGGAGCCTGGACCCCGCATTGCGGAAATGGTTCTTTTCAATCGCACGTCCTTTCTCTGTGGAAGTAACTGGTGCCGGACACGGCATAGGCTTTGTTACTTTCGTCGAAAGTAACGCAAAAGCACTTTTGACAGACGTTCCGTCCATCAAAAGATGCCTTTGCGCCCTGCCGGGGGCTTCCGTCTGTGGACGGGGTTTCGCTGTACCTCGCCGCTGCCCGGTCCAACACCACCTTCCTGCGTGATTGCATTCACAGGAGCGTGACACGCTCCTGTCCTCTGCCAACAGAGGAACTCACCAGCGGAAGCTTTCTGGCACGCCTCGTCTGTCCAGATACTCCTGCCGAGCCTGCTCCCGCTGTTCCTCGGTGGGTGCTGTCTTGTACTGGGCATACAGCTCATGCCGCAGCATCGCATCCAGTTTTTGCTCCAAGCCCTGTTCAATAATCTCTTCGTACTCATTTTCGCCGCTCAAATGATAATGCAGCAAGGCGACGAAAAGTTCCTGCGAAATTTGCACATTTTTCATCATTATCACCATCCCGTGTCGGTTGTGTCGATTGTGACGATATTTTATATAGTAGCAAAAATACCGTCACAACCGTCACGAATCGTCACGCCCCAGAATTTTCCAGCGTCAATTTGACCTCTCTGCCCTCATGAGTGCGCCTGCTTTCGTACCGAATTCCATAATCGTTGTAGAGCCTGTCGGCACTCACGTTCAGCTTCCGGGTCAGGATGTTTGCCTGTATGCTCACACCCGGCAGACGTTCCAGCAGCTCCGTGGGCGTACCGCTCCACTCTGGCTGTTCCGGGCTGAGCATCTTTGCCACCGCTTCCAGAAGCGGGTCGGGCGGCAGCTTCCAGAGTTCCGTTTCGGCTCCTTGGAACTCCCACACGCAGCGTTCCCGGTTGAACTCCAACGTCAACTCCTGATCCGGCTGGTCACGTCCCACAATGTCCAGCAGGGCGGTGTTGTCCGTGCGCCGCTTCTTCTGCATAATGAACGCGCCATCCGCTGCACCCAACAGACCGTTGGTGCCGGAGATCATATCAAAGCTGTCCTCGGCTTCCATCTTCCGGGTGTGGTGAACCACCAGCAGGCAGATGCCATACTTGTCACTGAAGGTTTTCAGCCTGGTCACGATCTCGTAGTCGCTGGCGTAGCTGTATCGGTCCCCGCCGATCTCCCGCACCTTCTGCAGGGTATCGATGATGATAAGCCGTGCATCCGGGTGCTCCCGGATGAATCCTTCCAACTGCTGGTCAAGTCCCTCGCTCACGGACTTAGCTTGCGTTGCAAAGTAGAGATTGCTGGTCTCCTCTACCCCGAACATCCGGGAGAGCCGCCGCTGCAGCCGGGCGTAATCGTCCTCCAACGCCAGATAGAGGACGGTGCCTTGATGCACCTCGTACTCCCACAGCGGAAGCCCCATCGCCACATGGTAGGCAAGCTGCCCCATGAAGAAGGACTTGCCCACCTTGGGCGCTCCTACAAAGAGGTAGGTGCCACTGTACAGCAGGTCGTTCACGATGGGCTTCCGGGGTGGATACACCGTGTCGTACAGTTCGGTCATTGATACCGTGTTCAGCCCGAAATTGTTTGACTTTTTCGCGGCTTGCAGATTGATTTGCTTGTCCGAATTTGTTATAATATTGGTGCTAGTTTTGTGAGACGACTGTACCGCATCTGCGCCAACAGATGCACCCGGTACGGTCGTTTTTCTATTGTCCGTCATTCGCATTCCTCCTTAAGTCCGTTCAACGTCAGAGCCACCATTTGCAGGGTCTCCAGCAAGTCCGGCGGAACCTCTTTATCCACGGCCAGCCGCTGCAATTCCTGATAGATCAGCTCCATCTGGCCTCGTAGGGCTTTGTAGACCCTTGGGTTGCCTACCACGGTGATCTCCCGGTCAGTCAGGCGGCGGATGATATACTCCTGTTTGGTCAGTCCGGAGAGCTTTACCTTAGCTTCCAGAACCTCGTCCTCTTCCGGGGACATTCGGAAGGCTATCACCTTGTTCCGCCAGCGGCCTTGCTGGTCGAGTACTCGTTCCATTTTCATCCCTCCCTTCGCTCCATGTCCAGCTTCTGCGCCATCTCCTGCTGCTTTGAGGGGAAGAGGTGGGCGTACTTATAAGTGATGTCCACGCTCTCATGCCCTACCCGGTCTGCGATTGCCAGAGCTGAGAAGCCCATTTCGATCAGCAGCGACACATGGGAGTGCCGTAGGTCGTGGATTCGTATCCGCTTCACCCCGGCTGCCTTGGCTCCCCTGTCCATCTCGTGGTGCAGGTAGCTCTTGGTCACCTCAAAGATCCGCTGGTCTGGCTGGACTTTGTAGAGGGATTTCAGATAGTCCCTGATCTCGTCCGTCAGAAACTGCGGCATCTGGATGACCCGGACGCTCTTGGGTGTTTTCGGGTCGGTGATCACATCCCGGCCTTTCAGCCTTTGATAGGATTTGGTGATGGAGAGCAGCCCCTTGTCCAAGTCGAAGTCTGCCGGGGTCAGAGCCAGCAATTCGCCCTCCCGGATGCCACACCAGTAGAGGACCTCAAAAGCGTAATAGGATTGCGGCTTGTCCATCATGACTTCTGCGAATTTGAGGTACTCTTCTTTTGTCCAGAAAAGCATTTCCTTGTGCTTTTCCGACCCCATGCACCCGGCTGTGGCTGCTGCGTTTGATTTCAGCCCGTAGAACCGGACGGCGTGATTCAGAATGGCACTGAGTTGTCCGTGCAGCGTCTTGAGGTAGGTCGGCGAGTAGGCCTTGCCGTTTTTGTCCCGGTAGTTCAGCATCTCGTTTTGCCATGCGATCACATCCCGTGGCTTTATCTCGCTGAGCCGCTTTTCTTTGAAATACGGTAAGATTTTCGTTCGGATGATGTGCTCTTTGGTAGACCAGGTGTTTTCCCGGAGTCGCTTTTTCTTGTCCGTGATATAAATTTCCACGAAGGCTTCAAAGGTCATGGTCAGGTCTGCTGCCTGCTGAAGAAGGAACTCCCGCTCCCACGCCAGAGCGTCCTTCTTGGTGGCAAACCCCCGTTTCAGCTTCTTCTGCTTCACACCTTGCCAGTTCTCGAAGTAGAAGGAAGCGTACCATGTGCCCTGCCTGTTGTCCTTGTAGGCTGGCATCCTATCACTCCTCCCCTGCCCCGTAGATCTTCTCCTGATAGTACCTCCTGCTTACTCGGCCTCCCACGGTCGTGTAGCCCTTGGCTCTCAGTTCCTCGTTCCACTGGGCGATCATTTTGTACGCCAGCCCCTGCGAGATGTCCAGCTCCTTTGCCAGCTCGTCTGCCTTGATAAAAATGCTGTTTGCCATTTTTTGTCCTTTCCTTGTCGGTTTCATTTCGGTGCCGCTTCATCCTCACTGACTTCCGGCAGGCATATCCCCTTTGCGGTGCTGTGCCGTCCCCTTGTGGAGCGCTCGCTTCCTTTCGGAAGGTCTTGGCGGTTTGGATCAGTTTGGCGGTCATTCAATTTTACTAAGCATTTTTGCTTATCTTTTTGTGTTCTCATTATACTAAACACATTCCGTTAAGTCAAGAGGTTTTCAGGTAAAATCTTAAACTTTTTTGTTTATTTTCTATTGCACCTCCTATTTTTCTGTGCTATACTGGGTTCAACAAATATGTTTAAGTCAGGAGGCAATCGCATGGCAGTCGGTGACCGCATCAAACGTGCCCGCAACCTCCGAGGTATGACCCAGAAAGAACTGGGCATTGCCATCGGGTTTGAGGAGAAAAGCGCAGACATCCGCATCGCACAATACGAAAGCAACACCCGCACTCCCAAGGAAGAGTTGCTCCGCAAGATTGCGGAGGTGCTGGACGTGAACTACCGTTCCCTCTATGAGCCGACCCTGTACGCCGCAGAGGATGTGATGTACACTCTGTTCGAGCTGGACGAGCACTATCCCGGCACCCGGCTCTATGAGGTCACAGACACCACCGACCCGGATCTCCCGGAAAAGCACATGGCAGTCAGCTTCCGCTATCGCCTGCTGGATGATTTCCTGAAGGAGTGGCAGCTCCGTAAGAAGCAGCTCCGGGAGGGCGAGATCACCAAGGAAGAGTATCTGGAATGGAAGCTCAACTGGCCACAGACCGCCGACGGCTGCGGCCGGTACGAGCCGAAGAAAAAGTGGCGCAAAGAATAAAAGACATAAAAATGCCCTCTGAAAAACTTACCGTTTCTCAGAGGGCATTCTCATGTCTCTCTTTATGAATAATCGCCTGATAGTATCAAAGCAGTATCACAGAGCCTTTTGACTCTCAAAATATTGCATTGCATCAATACTTTTCAGGGTTTGCAGATTACTCGAGCTCTATGGTGGGCGGTTGTCTTCTGTTCGCATTGGTTATTTTCTATTCTTTCCAATGCTTGTATTTCCTGTATTTCCTCGGTTCTCGTTGGCTTCTGGGTGCTTCTGTTACTTTGGTGTTACTTCGGTGTTACTTTCAGGCTCCACCAAACCCAGCTCCACAAGGTAGCGGTTCACGGCCTCGTTGATGAAGTCGCTGCGGCTCATGCGGCCGGTTTCAACGTTCTTTTCCCGGTCGTCAATATAGTTGTCGATAATGTCCAGGGTGCCGGTGGGGATGTGTACCGTTGTGGGCACTCTCCGGCTGGCGCCCTTCATAGGCCTTCCGTATGGCATTACTTTTCCTCCTGTTACTTGTTGCGGTGGCTCTCTGCTGCTGCGGCCAGAATGTCCAGATCTTGCCGCAGCCCAGGGGCCAGGGCGTCCACCCAGCGCGCCGGAATGGCAGAGAAGCCAAACCAGGCGCCTGCCAGGCCGCCGGTAATGGCTGCGTTGGTGTCGGTATCACCGCCCAGGTTTGCGGCCGCACAGACGGCCTCCTCGAAGGTCTGGGCGTGTGCGAGGCAGCTCACGGCAGTGCTCATGCTGTCCACCACATAGCCGCCCGCTGCATACGTCGCAGCCGCTTCCACGGAGCCGTCGTAAAACGTCCCCTTCAAGCACTCGTGCAGAAAGTCCGCCACGTCACCGTCCTGGAAGTTACCAACCGATTCCGTTAATAAATATACCATTCTCGTGTACAAAACGCAAGCCTCGGTGGACTTGTCCCCGCGGTGCGTCATTTCCGCAAACGCCCTGGCCTGCATCTCCGCAGCGCCCTTTGTCTTGCAGTAAAGGCCAGGGTATACGGTGCGCATCAGAGCGCCGTTGCCTTCCACAGGGCGGCCGCCGTCGCGCCTGGTCTGTCGTGCGGCCTCCATCCAGTCCTCAGCCGTCGGAACGCCCTGCCAGCGAATGCGGCCCAGTCCCTTTGCAATGGCAATGCTGTGCGAGCAGGCGCCGCCGATGTCCTTCGGTTTGCTGTCGGCCCATGCAATGAACTGCTGGCCGACGGAGGCTACCAGGTCCAGGCCGTTGTCCCCTTCCAGGGCATCCAGGATGCCGCGGGCAACGCAAAGGGTCATCTGTGTATCGTCCGTAACCTCGCCGGGCTTCAAGTTCAGCCAGCCGCCGCCGATCATGTCGGTAACGCGACCGTATGCGTCGCGGATCTGCCGGTCACTCATAAATTCCAGGGGGCCGCCCAGGGCGTCGCCAACGGCCACGCCGTACAAGGCACCACGGATTCGGTCAATCTGCTTTTCGTTGATCTTCTTCATTTCTGTTCCTCCCGTCCAGGCATTCGGCCTGTAATCACTCGGCCGTTTTGGTCCAAAAGCGTGTAACCGCACAACTGTGCGAAGATTTTCGCTGCCTCCTCCGGCTCGTACAGCAGAACCGCCGAAAGGTCTTCCGCCGGGTACTCCTCCGGCACCTTCACCACCTGGGCATAATAGCTGCCGCCCATGCCCAGGTCGAAAAGCTCCCGGATTATGTCGTTCTGGTCGATTTTCTGCTTCTTGGTCTTTCCGTCAAAGCAGAAGGACGTTCCTTCCGGCACGTTCTCGACCAGCTTCAAATGATCGCCTATCATGTGTCCAACTCCTTACGCATGAACCGCAGGGTTGAACCCCTGGGCCTTTATGTTCTTCGCCCATTCTGTCACCATGGCGGCAAGGTCCTTTTTCATAGCCGGATAGTATTTTGTGGGCTTTCCGTCCACGAAATCTTTGTAAACTTCCCAATAGCGGCCGATGTAGTCGTTCTGGTAGGTCAGCGGCTCCACGGTACCGGTTTCCCGGTCAACGCCCATGGTCACATCCGGGTCCCGCATAAGGTCGCCGTTCTGTTCCCCATAGTGGGCCACGGAATACACCGGGCGGCCCTCGTGGTCATTGTAGCCCAAGGCCTCGATGCACAGGTCCATATAGCCCGGGGCCGTGAACTTCAAGGCCTTTTCTTCGGTGCCGTCCACGGCATCGAAGAAGGGCGCCAGGGTCTTGTAAATCGTTTTTGCACTCATGCCTTTTCCTCCCGCTCCATCAAAATTTCCGAATCGCGCGCCACCTTCCGCAGTGCGGTGAGAACCTCCGCAAGCTGGTTTAGTGTGGTCGCGTAATTTGCCACCTCGCCAGCCCAGGCCACATAGTCGTCGCCCTCGGAAAGCACCCGAATTGATTTCGCCAGGTGCTCCGCTTCAAGCTCCGCCATAACAATCTGGCCGTTCAACTGCTGGTTGAAGAATTTAACTTTGTCCATGCGCTGTGCTCCTCTCTGCGGTATGGTTCCCGCGACCTTGCCCGGCTGGCTGCCGGGTGGTTTCGGCCCTTTCCTCGGGCCATCTTCAGGCGGGGTTATTCAGGGCGAGTATTCCACGCTTCAATAGTTCGTTGCCTGCCCAATTCCCCGCGATGTTCATAAAAATCGCGGGTAAATGTGATATTGCATTTCGGGCATCTAATCCGAATGCCCTCAGTATTAGATTCAGTGATGGTCGTATGCTCCTGCCCGCAGAAAGGGCACGGTTTCAGCGTTTCCTTTTTCATCGTTCACGCCTCCTTCACTTCCACGCTCTTAATGCTGTTCTCAACGTAGCAGCGGCCGCGGAGGTGCTCGCAGCTCCAGCAGAAGCCAATTCCGCGCTCTCTCAGAAAATACCCTGCCTTGGTGTTGTCCTTTCCGCTAAAGGCAGATTGAAGCGCCCAGGCCTGGGCGTCCTCCACCAGGATCATTGCGCAGGCCTCGCCGCGCTCGCCGTTCTGGATAGTGTCGTAGGTGAAAATAACGTTCTTCATGGTTTAGTCCTCCTCTGGTGCAATAAAACGCGGCTGCGGCTCAATGCCGTGGGCCTTACAATATGCGGAAGCCTCTTTCTTTGCCTTGCAGCTGTAAACCAGCTTGCCTTCCGGGAGGTCGCCGCTCGGGCATCGGTGCGAATACTCGTGCACTTCCCAACGTGATTCCATCGAGCCGCTGCCGAAGTAGTGCCGCCTTTCCATGGTGTAGATCATCGCGCTGCCCTCCTCAGTGTACCTTAATCAGCGTCCCGCAGTGTTGAAACATCCTTCTCCGACCACTGCAAAGTAATGCCAACGATATTCTTCATTATCTTTAAGCAAACGAGCCTTGATACCAAATTGATGCATACCGCTGAAACGACTATCGCAAGCCCATTTATGAATTGCTATTTCTTTGGCCTCTTTGGCGGTTTTCGCTTCAACATGGATTACCCAACTTTGCTCCCCGCCCTTCTTTGTGTAAAAACGAACTTCATAATACTTGCTCATAACTCATGCTCCTTCCTTTATTTAGCCTTAATCAGCGTTCCGCTCAATTTCGAGCAGCTCGTTGTAAATTCTTTCGGCCTCATCGCTGGTCAGGTTGAACTGTTCGATCAGGTCGGAAATTGCATCGGACCGCCAACCGCCTTCGTACAGGGACGCCGCAGAATACTGGGCGTCGTATTCCTCCCGGCCGCCGCAGCGGAGGTCGTCGCGCCAGCTCTCATAATCGGCCTCTGTCATGTTCAGCATCATGGTTGCGTCCTCCCCTCTCATGCCTGGAATACCGGGCACACAGCCCCGCGGAAGCGAGTGAGCCGGATTGCGTGGCGCAGCTCCTTTTCACTCATGCAAGCGGTGTGCAGCTTGCCAACAAAGCCAATCGCCCACCAAAGGCCCTGCACCGTCTGGCAGTCCAGAATCGCCCGGCGCTCCGCGTCGGTCTGGGCTGCGCTGTACTTCGCCAAGGTGCTTTCACACGTTGCAATGAAGTTGGCCGAAATGTTAATAGAAAGTGCGTTCATGGTTTAGACCTCCTCAATGTAAAACTTCAAGTCTTTGTTGAAAGCGTCGTTCTTGTATCGCTCCTCAAACTCCTTTTTCATGGCCTGTGCCTGCTCACGGGTCTTCGTGCCGCCCATAAGGCCGCCGTTTGAATTGCGAACGTAGAACTTCACGCCCATCTGATTGCCGTATGCAATCGCCTGATTCAAGTTCATCATTTTTTCGGTCCTCCTCTTGTGTGCTGCTGTTCTCTACGCCTTTATTATAAACCGCATCGGTTTATAAGTCAAGAGGGAATTTTGCGCTTTTAGATTATTTTTAGGCAAAAAGAAAAAGCCCCACTTCCAGCGTACTGCCAGAAGTGGGGCTTTCGTGTGCTTTTAGGTGTGGTTCATGCGGGTATTACTGCTGCGCAGCCTTGGCCGCCTTGTTAAGGTCAATCTGGGCCTGGATGCGGGTAGTCAGATAACCCACGGTATCGTCGCCGGAAATTTCCTTGATGTAGTCCAGCGCGTCCTTGCTCAAACTCTTAATTGCTGCGGAAATGGCACCGTTCAGAGCCTTGGCCTGGGCGTCCTTGTCGAAAGAGCCGGACGCTTTCAGGTCGTTTACATAGGTCTGGTTCATGGCTGCCACAGCGTTTGCCACGGCGTCGGTGATCTCGCGGCATACGCGCTGGATGGTTTCGTTCTTCACCTTCTCGGCCGTGGAGGCGTCAATGGCAGCAGCGGCCTTGTGGATGTAAGCGGTCACAAGGGGGGAGCAGATGGTCAGGGCGGCGAAAAGAAGCTGGGTCAAAATCTCTTTCATGGTGTACTCCTTTCAAATTTAGCGGATAACAGAAAGCCCGGCCCTCTGGATGATGGCCGGGTAGTTCTTATAGGCGTGGTTCAGGTCCACGTTGCCGGTAATGCCGGGGATGGTGCCCTCGCTGGTATACTGCCAGATGCCATGCTTGCGGGTGGGGCGCTTGCCGCGGTAGTCCGCGATCCACAGGTCAAAGGCTTTCAGGGCGTCCATGTCCAGCTCCGTGTTGGCGTAGCTGGTATAGGTGTAGACCATGGCGTAAAGGCCCCAGGCCTCGATCTGCTTGGCAGCGCCCGCCACCAGGGCGGACAGTTCCTTGGCCGGGATGGGTTTCAGCTTGTTGTCCTCCACGTCCACCGCGACAGGCAGCTGGAAGGTTTTACCCTGTAAGGCCTGCTTCACCTTCACCAGCTCAACGGCCCGAGCGGCCTCGTTTTGGGCGTAGGTGTAGTAGTAGGCACCCACGGGGATGCCCAGGCGGACACACTCGGAATAGTTGCGCTCAAACTGCGGGTCAATGTAAACGCCGCCAAAGCTCTTATTTGTGGAAACGGTTTTCAGGATTGCGCCGTCAACCTTTCCGCTGCGCTTCACGGCATCCCAGTCAATGGTCCCCTGCCACCGGCTGGCGTCAAGGTATCTGTAAATCATTTTTAGGCCTCCTTAAAGAAAGTCGTGCTTTTCCAGTCGGTCGTCATAGCAGCGCTCAATATTCGCAATAGCATGGGTGCACTTGTTGTTTTTATACTCCTCGTGCGTCCTGCAATACGTTCTGTAAGCGTCTATGATGCCTAAAATCTCGTCGAAGTCCTCTTGGGTGTGGTCGATGCTGCGGACCAGCTCATTGTTAAACCGAAGAATCCGGCTCCGCAGAAGATCCGCGTTGCGTTCATCGTCCATTCGGATGTGCTTGTCCAGAAGGCGCCGGGTTTCCTCCTGGTACTGCTTAACCTCCGACCATTTTTCGTCCTGGCTCTTTTGCGCTGCTTCCATCTTTTCGGAAAGCTCCGCGGTCAGGGCGCGGGCAATGGCCTGCACAATGGTCTTCCACGGGTTGATCTCGATTTTCTTTACCTGGAAAATTTTCGCAGCTGCCAGAAGCCCGGCAGATACAAGCCCGGCGACTGCAAGTATATCTTGGGTGTTCATGCTCCCTTCTTTCTGCACTCGTGCGCCACTATAAAAAGGCAGCAATCATAGGCCACCACCTCCCTTCCTGCTGCTTCCATCAAAGCGAAAACGGGAGCTCGTCCGCACCTAAAAGCCGGCCGATCTGGCCGTCTACGCTGGCGATCTGCTCCTCTGCGCACACCGCACCAACCTGGGCCAGGGCTTCCGCCTGGGTGTGGATGATCTCGTTCTGCTTGCTCACAATGTCGGTTAAGGCTTCGATAATCTGCAAATTACTCAAATCACGCCGCCCTCCGAAGTTTTAGGCCGTATAGGCTTCGCCCGTGATGTCCTTGTAGTCGTCTGCGGTGATCTCGCCCTTGTTTACGCGCTCGGCCAGAACTTTCTTCACGCCAACGCGGCGGGATGCGGGCATCTCTGCCCAAGTCTTAGTGCCTGCAATCAGGCGGTTTGCCCAGATAATGTTCATGGTGATACCTCCTTATTCCTTGTTCAGCGCTGCGTCCAGCTCACACAGCGCGGTTTCGATGTCGGTCAAGCGCTTCTCGTTGGCCGCGTCCTGTTCGCACAGGGCATCTTCCATTTCAGCCACACGGTCGGGCAACTGTTCGTGCTCCTGCTGCTTCTTGGCTGCGGCTTCCTTCTCCTGCCGGGTGGGCAGATTGTCCTTTTTCCACTGAATCATGGTGACTGTCCTCCTTACTGGAATGCGCCGGAGACGGCTTCGATGTAGCCGCCCTCGCCGGATTCGCCGCGCTCCACGCTGACGCGGAAGTTAAACGCCGCGCCGTTGGTGGTGGTCTTATTCTCAAAGACGATGTTCACGCCTTTTTTTACCTCGGTCGTGGCATCCTGCCAGACCGGGGAGCTGTCGAGTGCGTTGTTGGTCACTTCGGCTTTGAACTTCGCATCATCGGGGATGGAGCCGGTCACCTGAAGCACGGCAACGGTAATGTCGCCCTCAACGGCCAACGGTTCAGCCAGCGTCACGCTTGCGGCGTGGACGGCCTTGGTAAAGGTCGCGGACGTGCTGACGGTTTCCTTGCCGTCGCTCACCTCAACGGTGATGGTGTGGTTGCCGTTCAGGATTTTCTGGAATCCGGCAGCGCTGGCCGTCTGCTCAAAGGTCAGGGCCGTGCCGCTGGCAACGCCCGGGCGGGTCTTGGTGGTCTTACCGTCCAGCTTTTCGGTGACGGTCAAGGTGTCGCCGTCGGCATCCCTGACGGTGTACTTCCACGCAAAGGCCGCGTTCTTCCGCCCCAGAGCTGCGCCGTCCGTGCTGACGGTAGGTGCAGTGTTGACACTGACCGTGCCATCGTCAGAGACCACGAGTGTAGAGGGAAGAATGAAAGCGGGGCGAACACCATAGGAGTCGTAGCACCAGCTGCCGTTGCCGGAGCCATCGGTGCCGACGAGCCAGACGTAGTTGAGACTGCCGGTGTACGGAGAGCGCAGCCACCAAATGGCAGCGGAGCTGCCATTGTATGCAATACGCTTGCTGTTACCGCTGGAGCTGTTGCCAAAGTATGCCAGCCTCACACCGTCCTTCGGGAAATAGCCGTTGTCGCTGGTCGTCCAACCAACCTCATAACCAGACAGCAGGAACACTTTGGTGCTCAGGCCGTTGGAGCCGGTGGCAAGGCTGCCGCCGGAACCAGTGCCGTTCTGGTACGGGATTTTCACCTGCTTAATAGCCGCCCGGATGTTGCTGTCGATGAGGTTGTAGAACGTTCCGTTCAGGTATGTGTGGATGCTGGAATCCTTGTAGGAGTTATTGTTGCCGAACGTGGACGTGGTGTAGATGTCCTTCATCAGCAGCCACGTTCCATTGCAACTCGAATCGTAGGTGCTGGTGTTCGGGTTGCCCTGCTGCACAACAATAAAATCTTTGGACGCGCCGTTGACTTTGATTTTGACAATGCTGCCAACGGCTTTCGTGCCCAGTTTTACGTTTGCCATTGTTACCTCCTTGTTTTCGTTCAGGCCCACGGCATGATCTCCGCGGGCCGCGTGTTCTGCGATACAGAGAGGGACAGGGCTTTGTGCTGCTTCTTGTAGATGCAGCGGCATTGCCTCGCCCGCCGTCTGTCACGCGCGAGTTTGTTCGAGTTGATTTTTCGATGGATAGGGATTTTACAGTCAAGCAATTTTTCGAGCCGGTCAGCGTACTTGCGGCGTAAAGAGTAAGTATCACCATGGGCGGCATGGGCATCCCACGCATCAAAGCTCCGCAGGATTTCCTGCTTGGTCACTTCGCCTGCGGGGTATGCCGTCTCCCAATACTTGATCTTGTTCTTCATCCGCTTGGAGCTATCCCGGCGCAGCTTTTGGATGACCGCGCCGGTGTCGGTCAGGTAGCTATGGAATCCCAGAAAATCAATACCGTTCCGCAGCGGGAAGATGGCGGTTTTCTGGTTCAGCTCAAGGCCGTAACTGTCCATGAGCGCCCGAACATCCCGGAGAATGCACTGCAATTTCTTCTTGTCCGAACAGATGATATAGAAATCATCCATGTATCGGCCATAGTATTTGATGCGGTACTTTTCTTTGATGATGTGGTCGAACTCATCCAAAAACATCAACGCAAAGAGCTGGCTCGTCTGGTAGCCCAGCGGCAAGCCGTCCTCCATCACGTCGATGTAGATGCAAAGCAGCTCATAGACACGCGGGTCAACGCCGCGCTTGTCCAGCACGGCCTTGAGCTTGCGTTTTAACTTCCGGTGGTCGATGCTGGCAAAGAAATGCCGCACATCGCCTTTCAGCACCCAGCCGTCCGCGCCGTGGCCCTCACGGCGGTAATAGTCCACCATGTGTGTTTTCAGGCGCATCAGGCCGTCGTCTGTGCCTTTGCCGGTCTGGCTTGCGTGGCTGTCCCGGATAAAGCTCTTTGTCAGAGCATCATACAGGATGTTATCGACCAGCGCGTGCAGCACCACCTTGTCCACAAATGCGGGGGCGTGTACCATGCGGCGCTTCGGCTCATAGACGGCAAAGACCTCAAACTTGCTCGGCACATAGCATATCTGCTGCCGGATGTCGCCGCCCGGCTGGCGTACATCACGCACAGCCAGCTTGCGGGACAGCTTTTCCGTGCAGGCCAGCGCCTGCGCCTCGTACTCGATTGTTTTGCTTTTACTGCGCTTTCCCTTCCGGGCTTCAAGGTAGGCTTTGTAAAGCACCTCAAAGCTGCACAGTTCTTCGTATGTCAAAATGACCCTCCGCTGGTTCGCGTTACGGTAGTGGGCTGCATCCGGCAGGGATGGCCCACCTCAGCGGGATGTATTTATCACTTGCCTGCATCGGCAAGCGACAGGATGCGGTTTCCTTTGATGGGCGCACTGCTTTCAGCTTATGCCTACTCGTCACACGGTTCCATCAGAGCGGGGCGAACACCATAGGAGTTGTTGTACCAGTTGTTGTTGTTGGAGCCATCGGTGTTGACGTTCCAGACGTTGTTGTTATTGTTGGTGTTCGGAGAGCGCAGCCACCAAATGGCAGCGTCAGACAAACAAACCGCACCCTTTATGCAAAGCGGTTGCCCGCTGTGCGTTTACGGTTCCGGGTAAAGGACAGCTTTCAGGGCGGCAGCCTGTTCGGCCAGCCGTTTCCGTTCCGCTTCTGCCCGGAGTTTTTCGGCACGTCCGCGTTCCGACGTGAGCCACTTCATCGCCGGGTATTTTACGTCCGTGACCTTCTTTGTCCAGATACCGGCTTTCTTCGCGCTGATGATACCTTCCTCCGTGCAGATGGTCAGGTATTCCAGCAGCAGAGAGCAGCTGTCCACGACCGCGCCGATCTTCTCGATGCGCTTGTCGTAGTCGGTCTGGAAATTGACATTGTTCGCCGCGTGTGCATCCAGCAGGATTTGCCGGGCGGTCAGCCGGATGCCCTCACCATACAGCCGGAAAGTGCTCTTGGAAAAGCCCTCTCTGTCCCGTGTGTCGAGTGCATGGACGGCAGTGCCGCACACCTTCTGGATGTCGCGCACATCTTCGAGCGCTGCGACTTTCTGGATGATCTTCCGGGCATCACTCCGGCTGATGTCATCGGTGACAATGCGGGTCGCCCTCTGGGTGTAGCGCAGCAGCTCCCGCGCATTCGCGCCGACCTTGAATGTTTCAGCCATCGTCAGAACTCCACCCTTGCCTGTTCGGCGTTCCACGCACCGGTCACGGTCAGGCCGTCCAGACTGCCGAACGTGGCAGAGAACGGATTTTTCGTGACGTTCGTGCCGAACTTCAGCTCAATGGCCTTGATGCTGGCGTTCATAGCTGCCACACTGGCGCGGATGTCGCTGTGGGCGTTCTCCGCACCGTTGTGGTTGTCTACGGCCGCGCTGATGCGCTGGTCGGTCTCGGCCTTTTTGTAGCCGTCCACTTCCCACCGCTGGCTCTCGGCCAGGTGGCCGTCTGCATCCAGCGTGGCAATGCCGCCCGGAATGCCGATCTGGTCAGTGCGGACAACATCTTCATCCGGCGCCTTGCCGGGGCCTGCGTTAAAAGAACCGTATGCCATTTAGGTTCCCCCTTCCTGTGCATCCGTGTATTTCACGGTGCTTGTAATGTGATACTGTGCAGAAATTTTCTCGGTCGGAGCTTTGGCGGCCCTCAGCCGCAGCTTTCCTTCGAGGCTTTCGGTCGCAATAAAGCCCACCGCACCCGCCACATCGTAAAATTCCGGCAGTACCGTAACATCCACAATGTCGGTAGCCAACAGGCCCGCAATAGGGATGTCACAATAAAAATAGCCGGGGGAAGAATCATCTTCGCCCCAGCCATCGACCGGAATCGTAAAAGACACCGCAGCCGTGACATCCTGCTTTTCGTGCAGGATGTCATCAGTTTCCTCGAATCCGTTTGCAGTTGCTTCGGAAAGGTCTCCGAGTGCGGTGTTGCACTGCTTGATGTGGCTGCAAAGCGCGGCAAGCCCTGTGCCTAAAAGCGTTTTGATCTTCGCTTTTGCCATAGAGCTTACCTCCTCATGTCTTAGTCAGCCAGCAGAGCGGCGATCTCCTCTGCGGAGAAGTCCTCCACGTCCTCGTCGTGCAGAACATTCTCCGGCTCGGCGTACACGACGACTTCCTTGCCGTCGATGTTCACATTGCCGTTGGTGGAGCTGGCGGCAGTCTTGGTTGCGCCCTCAGAGACACCGGCCAGCTTTTCGCCCTCGGCATCGGTCATCAGGCGCTTGCCGGTCTCAGCAGCCACGAAGTCGGCAGGCTTCTTACCGCTGTCGGTCAGATTGCCCTCGCCATCCAGTGCAGCAAAGTTGCCGGTGGTGGCACCGGTGGCCTTATCGGCCTTGCCGGAGATGTCCACTTCCTTAGGGGTGGGAACATACAGACCATCATCCTTCAGAATCAGGGCGTTGCCGACAGCAGCGGAAACATTGACCTTGACATCCACCTCATAACCAGCGATGGTAACGGTGGTGGATGCATCCTTGCCGGTGGTCTTTGCGGCGTAGGTATCGACCAGAGCAGCCATGTTCAGGAAAGAGTAGGTGCAGCTGTCGGGGTTCTCACCCTTGACGGCCAGAACCATGACCGGCTTGCCGTCCAGCTTGGGGTCGGTGGCGCCGGGATAGGTGGTGTCGGAGAACTTGAACTTGCCGACGAACGCGGTCTTGGTCTGGTCGAGGAACATCTCGGTCGGGAAGTCCATGGAGAAAGCAGCTGCGCCGGTCATGCCGGTGTTGGTGTAGAAGTTGACGGTGTTACCGGTCACCTTCACGGCCTTAATGGCGGCGTTGGCAGCGGTCTCGACCGGGGTGAAAGCGTCCTTCTTGACGAAGGTCTTCTTGATCTCGGCGGTCAGGTTGCGGATGGTGGTCTTGGTAGAAATCTGCTTAGACATAGTAGTGTCCTCCTAAAATTATTTCAGCATATCAACGATTTCCTGCTGCGTTTCTTCCTCGTTCAGCAGGTCTTCGCTCGTCATAACGGTTTCTTTGCGGACAGTCAGCGCGTTTGTGCTGTCAAAGTCAAGGCCTTCGCCAATGCGGACGGCAATAGCGCCGCTCGCGTCACGCTTCAAGCCCTGACCGATGCTTACGCTACCGGTTTCACCCGAACCACCTCCTTTCCCGAACAGGGTCACGGTCGCCTGAATATTATCGGACGGGATGCGCTGTGAAAAGAATCTGATGAAGCCATCATGCGTTTCGCACCCGTTCAGGACGCCCGCTTTGGTCGTAGTATAGAAGCTGCCGGGAGATACAACGCCAACGGGTACAAGCTCGCTGGTGCTGTCCGACAGTTCTGCATCATAAATGCACTGGTAGTAATCCATACCGCCAGCGTTTTCGTAATCATCCTCGCTGCGAGCGGGCTTCCACCCGTCAGCCGCAAGGGTGAGTTCGTAGGAGCCATAGTAGCCGCCGCCTGTGCCGCCGTCCACCTGCTCCTTGATAAGAGTCTTTACCTGTTCTTCGTTCAGGATTTCCCCGGATTCAGACAGGTTCTTCACGGCTGCGCTGACCGCTGCCGTGATTGTCGCCGCATGGGCGTCGGCATTGGCATTGTGCTTCTCGATCTCGGCTTTGACCAGCTTCATCAACGCCTGCACCTGAGGGTCAACGGCGATGGACATGTTGGCTTCTGCCGAAACAGCCAGCAGAACGGCGATTTCAAACGAAAACTCGGAGTTCGTGCTTGCGGCAGGGACTTCAATGCCGCGTTCATCCTGCATGATAAACAGGAGCGTTTCTGCGCCATCGTTCAAGACACCGAAAACGCCGATCTGGTGCATAACGTAGGTATCTGCTGCACCGGTGGTCTGAATGCTGACCTTGCGGGCGGTTTTGCCGTCGTCCGTGACGGTTTCAATGCCCAGCAAGGACAGCTCGTGCGTGTCGCCGCTGACTGCGGTTTCTGCCGACAGGTCGGTGTCAACAGAGCCGGTGCCGCTCGCGGCGCGGGTAATGGTCAGTGCGCCGCCGGAGAGAGATTCCGACAGCAGGGCGGCACCGGCTTTCGTGTAACTGGATTTTTCCCAACTCACGTTGTCTGTCCTCCAATCGTAATAGTTACGGTTTCATGTGTGTGTGCAAGCCTTCCTGCGGCATAGGCTTGCGCGGAAACGGATTTCGGGGTAATGATTCTGGGGAGTTTAACTTCCGCCATCATCCTTGCCGATGCAGCAGCTCCGGCGGTGTATGCCGTAGCTCCAACGGTTCGCGGCTGAATCACACCCGGCAGCCGGATGGTGCAGGATGCATTAACATTGTATAATTTCCCGGAAATATACGCGAGCTTCGTTTTCGGCTGATACAGCAGAGATAGGCGATATGTCAAATGCGACGGTTTAATTTTCTTTATCTGCTTTACAATGCGAAGAACATTTACTTCCTCCGCATCATCTGCTTTCAGATAAACGCCAAAAGTATACGGTGCGATATACTCTCTAATTTCCACGTCACATTGCGTTGTTGCTTCAAGAATCCTTTTGAAACGTTCCGGGTTCATCGGAGCACGGGCGCCGCGGCGGGCGATTATGTCCGCCCGGCGAGCTGCCAGGCTCCGGCTCTCGTCCACCTCGATGCCGTAACGCTGCTCCCAGTAGCGCAGGGCCCAAGTTGCCGTTTCCGGGTTTGCCTGCTCCCGCAGTTCCGAGAAGCGGATCTCCGCGTCGTCCACCTCCTGGCCCATGACCTCATAAAGCCACTTCGCCACATAGGACCGCTCATAGATAGGCGAAACGCGGGAGATCATGCGCTGGGAAACGCGGTTTTCGGGGAATTTTTCAAGGTCGAAGTTCTTCCGGGTGCTCATTCGCTGGTCGCCTCCGTGTCCTTGATGCCGTGGATTTCACCGGTGCAGGGGTAGTCTGCCGGGTCCAGCGGAATGTCTTTCACGTCGCCGTTTACAAGGACCTTGGAGAAGTTCTTCACGCCCTCGGTGCGGGTCAGTGCCGCGTGGATCTCGTTGTACTTCACCAGGCTGTCAGCCTTGGCGGTGATGTAATACTCAATCAGCGCAGAACGGAAGGTTTCTTCCACCTCCGTTGCGGTCTTGGCGCCGTCCAGCTGCAAACCCTCGACGGAAATGTTCACCACTTCGCCCTCGGGGGCCTGCACCAGAAGGATTGCGCCCACAGGTGCCTTGCGTTCAATCCGGTTGTCATCCCTCATAATGTGGTCATACACGTTTTGGATAATAGAGCCGTTGGCGGGCTCGCCGGAAGAATCCAGAATAATAAGGCGCACCCAGTTGGGATGCGTCTTTTCATACTGGGCATCAACCAGTACCGTGCCCACGCCGGAAACCTCTTTGGCCCAGCGGATATAGTCCGCGTCGCAGCCCACAAAGGATTCGCCCGAAGTTTCGTCATACTCCGCAATGCGCAGGCGGAGGGATTCGTCGTCTTCCTCCTCTGCGCCGCCGGTGATCTTGTCGGCGTTGTTCACAAGGGTAACGCCTGCAATCGGGTCCATCATAATTGTAATGACTCCCGCGCCCACGTTGCCGGTGGGGCCGGGCTCTACGGCCGTTACAGCAACGTCAACGGTGCCGTCCTCCCCGTCGGTCGCCTCGCCAATGTAGGCCGCGGAATCCGTGGCGTATTCAATGGCGGGCACTCCGCCGCAAGAAGGCACACAGACCACAGTCCCCTCCGGGATCTGTGTGCCAGGCGTACCGGTGAAGGTAACGATACCGGCCGCAGCGTTCGCCGGGCGTCTGGAAAGGCCGTCAGCCCTGGCGTGGCCGTCAAGGTATGCACCATAGGACCACGCCGGAAACATCAGCTTCAAGGTTTCCACAAGGTGGAAATTCAGAAGTTCGTCCTTTTCAAGCGCTGTCGGATAGGTAAAGTCCCAAGGGAAACCGCCTTCGGTGTCGTCAATGTCGGGCGGGAGGCTTTCCATCATGCGCGCCTGGATCTGCTCTGCCGTTTCGGTTTTCAGCCAGTCAGGCGGAGAAAATGCCGGAATTGTGGCCATGCTCTCACCTCCTTACTTTGAAAAGTTCAGGTTGACGGTCTGGATCTCGTCATAGCCGCGGCCCTTTATGTTAAATGCACAATCGCAGCTGTCCGGCCCGTTCCATGTAAACGTGAAGTCGCGGCAATACTCTGTTTTGGGGTTTGCCATGATGGCCTCAATAATAGTCCGTTCCAGACTAGCTTCCACGCTGGCGTGGTCGCTCTGTGCAAGCGAGATTTCAAGCTCTGCGCCGTACTTGGTCGAATACGCCAGAAAGGCGTCCCGCTCCGTCATAACGGTTTTCATGCACCACTGCATATAGGCTTCGCGGCCGCTGGCTCCTGCCATGCGTCCGGCGCCGTCAAGGCGAAAATCGCCGGTCGCGTAGTCAAAATAAACAGAGGGTTTATATTGCTGCTTCCGGCTCTCCTCGTTCTTCTTTGTGACGAAGTCGGGGACTTCAAAAACGGGGTAAAGCTGCTTTTCAGCCATGGGAAAGTCCTTCCTTTCGTCTGGTTATTTTTTCAGGTCCTCCGCCGGGCAGATAATATCCACCACAACGGCCTCCGACTGCACCCAGGCCACCAGAACACGGTCCCCGGGTTTCAGGCGGCGCATTTTCTCGGGAATCAAAACGTGGTGCTGGTGGGCGCCCTCCGGTCCTCCGCTTCCCGCGTTGCTCTGCGGCGGGTCTGGCGGGTCTGGTTGAGCACTGGCTGCCACGCCAATCGATCCGGTGCAAGGCTTTCCGAGAGAATCCTTTAACTTTGAAACAACATTGTGTTCATGCTCTCCGCTGCCCGGAGAGCCAACGGCCTGGGTCTTCGCCAGAATGTCCCCGGTTTTGCCAAGGGTCAGCTGACGGCAGACGTGGTAATCTTCTACCGGAATCGGAATGGAAAAGGTGTTCGTTTGGAGGCTGTAATCATCCATGATCTCGCCAAAATCAAGGACAAGAGCGGAATTTCGGTCATGGTCCTTTTTGCTCTGACCGGCCAAAACCTGGGCCAGGTGGTTCACACCCTTGTTGCCAGAACTCGGGTTCACTGTTTCCTCCTTCCGTTATTTTGAAAAGGTACCTTCATCCACCCAGCCGTAAACGTGCGTTTCGGCCCAGTTCTGATAGATCAGATGGTACGGGTGTTTTGCACCTTTCTTTATGATGGTTATTTTAGCCTTGCCGGGCGAAAGGTTAGTGCTTGCGGCCTTTGTATCGGTGGAAGCCTTGTAATGGCTGCCACCGGCAAAGTTCACAATATCGCCCACCTTGTACTCGTCAGAGTCCTTCTTGTTCCCGGCCGGGTCTTCGTCCAAAACCTTAACGGTCATGGTCATTGTGCGGTTTGCGGCATCGTGCTGCACTCCCAGCACAGTGCAAAAGCCGTTCACGGTCCTGGCCGCAGCCCGGATTTTGTCGCCCTTGCGGATGAACGGAAGATCTGCGCCTTTCAGGGTGGTTTTCCGTGTAGGTTCTCCCTTTTCGTCAAGGGTCTTCTGTGCGGCGGACTTGGCCTGCGCGGCCGTATCGTCCGAACTGCGGGTATAGATCCGCTGCCGGATGCCGTACTCCGTTTTCCCGTCCAGGGTGGCTTCCACAGACCGCTTCTGGGTCTTCTTTTCAAGGCCTATCACCTTAACGCGGGTCACAAGGTCGGCCGTGCTGATCTTGTCTCCGCTCGTCGTCAGGTTGTCGTCCTCGTCAAAGTGGTAAACTGTTTCGTTGGCGTTGATGGGCAGAACGTTCACCTTGCCACCGCTCATTCTTATAACGTAGTTGTCCGCGCCGTGCTTTTCGGCATCGTCCAGAAGCTCCGTTATAATGTCCCCCAGATATTCCGCTTTGAAAAGCGTTTTTGCGTGGGGCTTGTCCGGGCCCTTGTATTCTCCGGCCGGGATTCCCCAATCGGAAAAGATGGCGTTCAGGGCGGATTTCGTGCCGGTTCCAGCCTTGATATAGCGGTCGTCCTGGCTCTTTTGGAGGTTGTAAAGGTCGTCGTAGCACACCACGGAAAAGTCCTTCATGGCGGCCCCGTCCTGCGGGTTCCACTCGATCACTTTCCCGCTGGCAACTTCCTGTTCATCGCCTCCGGCCGATGCCGTTACCACAATGGCGGTGTTCGGCTTTATGGTCGAAGAAAGCGGGCTCCCGTTATAGTCCACGTTTGCAACAGTGAACGAAAAACGGGAACTCAACTCGCTCTCTCCTTCCTCCCAGCCCAGATCCATGACTGCTGGGGTCACGTTCAGCCGGGTGCCGTCTTGCAGGACCGCATAAACATTGTATGCTACCTTGGAAACGTCGATCATGCGGTCCTCCTCACCCCGGAATGGTCAAAACCTGGCCCGGCTTAATCAAATTCGGGTTGCTCCCGATTACGGCCTTGTTGGAGTTGTAGATCTCCGAATACCGCGAACCGTTGCCAAGGTACTTCTTGGAAATGGACCACAGCGTGTCCCCAGGCTTCACAGTGTAGGTTTTGCCGGTCGCCTGTGTGGAAGCTGCGGCCGCTGCGCTTGCCGGGCGCTCGTCCAGGCTTCCGCCATCCGTTTTCCCGTCTGCCTCGTCCGTGGTTTTAATCAGAATGTCCTTTGCTTGCACAAAGGAAATGCTGTATTCTGCCCGGTCGAAGTATTCATGGGTAACGGTGAAGTTCTGGATATAAACGTCGTGGTTTATGGCCGTGCCGGTCACAAGAAGCCGAAGTTTCTTCCGGTTCTTCTTCCAGCCGTCAAGAATGCCGATCATCACGCGGGGCGGCTTCCAGTCGAAAAGCGAAACGATACCCATGCCCAGCATGGAAACGCCGGGGAGAATACCGTTCCAGGAAAATTGCGCCAGCTTCTCGCCGTTCGGGATCTTCACCTCGCCAACATTCAGGATGTTGTAGGAAATGAAATTCCCCTCCCGTTTGTCGGAAACCTTCTCGGGTGTAAGGGGGAGCGCAATTCTGGTTCCCGTGTCGAGCTGGGTAAGGTACACAATCTCGGGTAACATTTTGCCCTCCTTTCCTTATGCGGGCATATTCGCAAGGACACGGGCCAGGCGTTCGGCCAGCTCGTCGCTTATGTCGTCCACCATTTCGCGGATGCGGGATTTCACGGTTGCGATAATCTCGTCCGGGCTCATGCCTGCGGTGCCCTGGATGATAAACTGCGGGTTCAGCCCAATTTCTACCGGAATAGAAATGGGCTGCGCTACGGCTCCTGCGGGCGCCTGCGGCGCCGGTGCCGGGTACACGACGGGGGAGAACGTGGGCACGTTTTCGGGCGTGTCGTCGTCCGAATCGCCCGAATAGTCGGCGCCAAGAATCGATCCCGTTTGATTCCAAAGATCAAGCGCTCTAGTTCGGCGGCTGCCGCCAAGCGGAATAATCGCTTCCGGGCCGTCTTCTGCCACAAGGCCAACGTGCGGGCTCGTCATAATGCCGCCCATAGCGTGCGGAGTAACACGGCCGCCTCCTCCGCCGCTGCTCGTGCCTCCGCCGGTCGTAAACGATCCGGCAGAGAGGCCAGAACTAAAGGCGTTTTTGGCGTTGGTGAAAAATCCGCTGATCTTGTCGCCCACGCCAGACCAGAAGCCGGTCCACTTCGCCGGAAGCGTCACGGTGAAGAAGTTTGCCGCGCTCGTCACGCTGCTTTCAACCCATGCCGGGACTTCCTTTGTCCAGAAGTCGCCAACGCCGGTCCAGAAGTCCGTCCACTTGGTCGGAAGCGTTTCGGTGAAGAACGTGACGGCCTTTTCGCCGGTGCTCTCCACCCATGCAGGGACGTCCTCGGTCCAGAACTCCCCTACACCATCCCAGAAGGCGGTCCAGTGTTCCGGCAGCGTGTTGGTAAAGAAAACCTTCGTTTTGCCCAGGGCGTAGCCGATTGCATAGGGGATTGTTTCGGAAAACGTGGTGCCCACGCCATCCCAGAAACTCGTCCAGTGCTCCGGCAGCGTCGAAGTGAAGAAGGTTCCAACCGTCTGTTTCAGGTTGTCCAGCGCTCCGCCTTCGTCCAGTGCATCGGAAAGCGCCTGGCCGATTTTGTCGCCAAAGCCCAGGGCGCCAAGACCACCGATACCGGCACCCACAAGAGCGCCGACGCCGGTTCCAACAACAGGCACCACAGTGCCCACGGCTGCGCCTGCCGCTGCGCCTGCGCCGACCATGCCGATCTTGGTCCCGCCCTTGGAATACTCGTTCTGAGCGTCCTTGCCGGTGGTCTGGGTGCCGCGGTACAGGTTTCTCACGCCTGCACCGATGCCCAGAAGGCCCAGAATGCCGCCCAGAATACTTGCGCCGCCCGCTGCGGCCGTGCCTGCCGCCGTGGTCGCATGGCTGCCCAGGGCCGTGCCAATGCCGCCCAGGGTGCCGCCAACGCCGCCGGTAACAGAAGTCAGGGTGCCGTCCGCGCTCATGGTGGCCTGGGTGGAGCCCTTTTGCAGGAGCTTGCCCAGCCAGCCATTTGCGGAAGTCAGGCCCTTTGCGGGCAGTGCCGCCGGGTCAATCTCAACGGCCGTCCCCTCAAAGGTCGCCTTGCCGTCGCCGAGGAGCCTTGTAGTGCCGGGCAGCGCTCCGGCCGTCGCCGAGGCGCCCGCGCTCGGGACAAGCGCGCCGCCGCTCGGCAGCGAAGGGCTGCCGGTGCCACCAGAAAAGGCCGCTTCTGCCGCCTGGCGGGCCTTGGAGCCAGCCTCAGCGCCAAAGTTGCCAGACTTCAAGACCACCATCTGGGCCGTTACGTTCATAACGGCCGCGGAAGTCTTGAAAGAGCCGCCCATGGAAGGCATACCAGAAGAACCCATGCCGGTGCCCGTGCCGCCTCCAAGGCCCAGCGCCGCGGTAAGACCGCGAAGTTTAGAATAGGCGCTTGCTGCGCCCGTTACCAGCTTGAAGCCGAGAACGGCGCCAATGGCCGCCACCTGGGCCTTGTGGTTTTCCGCCCAGGTCTTCAAGCCGTCCAGGATTCCGTCGAAGTCCAGGCCGTCCATAAAGCCGGAAACAAAGTTTGCACCAATAGCTGCACCGTCGTCAATGGCCCCGGTGGGGTCAATGCCCAGCAGCGCCAGGAATCCGGCGGTAATGCCGCTGCCAAGGCCACGGCCCAGGCCTGCGGCCCTGTCGGCAAAGAACTGGCGGCCGCTGCCGTTCCACCACTCGTCGAACGGCTCCGCCACGATCTTATCCCAGGCAATGCCAAGCTTGCCCCAAATGTCGGCGCTTGCCCACTCGTCGCTGGCGGTAAACTCTGCAATGGTGTGGCGCAGATCCTCGACCTTTGCGTCCACATGGTCCATCACGTCGCCGATTGCATCCTCTACCAGCGGCATTTTGTTGGTGATCCACGTTGCGAGCTCCCGAAGGTACGGAGAAAGGCGCTCGCCAAGGGCGATTTTTGCGCCGTCAACCGCCGATTGCAGCAGCGTAAAGCTGCCGTTCATGTTGTCCAGCATCGTGTCTGCCATCTGCTGGGATGCACCGTCGGCGTTGTTCACGGCCGCGGTCAGTTTGTTGTAATCGTCTTCGGATGCGTTGATGATCGCCAGCATACCGGCCATGGCTTCCTTGCCGAAGATGGTACTTGCGGCCGCGGTCTGTTCGGTTTCGGAAAGGCCGCCCAGGCTGCTGCGCAAGTTGTCCAAAACCTCGTGCATGGTCTTCATTTCGCCGTTGCGCTTGGTCAGGCTGATGCCGTACTTGTCCATGGCGGCTTCCATTTTGTCGGTGGGCGCTGCCATGTTCGCAAGGGAGGTTTTCAGGCTGGTGCCTGCCATGGAGCCCTTGACGCTGGCGTTTGCCATGAGGCCCAGGGCCAGGGAAACGTCTTCCACGGAATACTTCAAGGCGCCTGCCACAGGGGCAACGTACTTGAACGATTCGCCCATCATGCCGACGTTCGTGTTCGCGTTCGCGCTGGCCTGCGCCAGCACGTCGGCGAAGTGCCCGGAATCGGACGCTTTCAGCCCAAAGGCCGTCAAAGCATCGGTCACAATGTCGGAAGTGGTCGCCAGGTCCTCGTTTGAAGCTGCGGCCAGGCTCATAATACCGTCAATGCCTTGCAGCATATCTTCGGTCTTCCACCCGGCCATAGCCATATAACCGAAGGCGTCCGCCGAATCCTTGGCCGTGAATTTCGTGGTTGCGCCTTCCTCCTTGGCTTTGGCGGTCAACTTGTCGAACTCCTCGGCCGTAGCGCCGGAAATGGCCTTCACGTTCGACATGGATTCCTCAAAGGCTCCGTATGTACTCACCGTGTCGGCCAGGCTCACAGAAACGCCGAAAATGGCACCGGCCTGCAAGACGGGGTTTTTCACAAGGTTTATAATGCCCTGCAAAGGCGCCGTCGCCTTGTCAATGATGCCAACCGTAAAATTCCAGGCTTTACCGACGAAACCGTGCACCTTCGTTTCCACGTTCTGGATCGTAGCGGTTGCCCGGTCTACGGCATCCAGGTCAATGTGGAATCCCGTGCTTGTCAGCCGGTCCAGCCGGTCTTTGGTGTGCTCGATGCTCTTGTCGAATCCAGAAAGGCGCTTCTGGGCGGACTGTACGCCGGGGCCGGTATTGTCGTTGACGGTCGCGTCAATGGCAATTCTAAAAGTTTCAGAGGCCATTTGTTCCCTCCTCTCCGGCCTTCTGCTCTTGTTCGAGCTGCACCATCATGGAGGCCAAACAAAACGCTCTTTCACCATGTGGGGCGTTCCAGACCTTGCCCGGCATTACGCCGGTGCGCTGGAAGATCTGGTGCAAAAGCGTTGCGCGCCCTCCGGCGAGGATTAGTTTTTTGCCACGTCCTCCTCGGAAAGCTCATAGCCGCTGATCTGATCGATAAGGGAAAGAACGGCCTCTTTCTCGCCTGCCATCAGAAGCGCGTTCACGGCCTCGTAGCCGGTCACAAGATCCAGCTTCTTCCACAGAGCCTTGTTGCACCAGACCTTTACCTGGTCCTCCGGGGTGGTAGCCCGGAAAATCAGCTCTGCGCGGTAGTTCACAGCGTTCACTTCCTCCGGCACACGGATGCCGCCCTGGACTTTGCTCTTAACGAACTTGGTAAACTTCTTGCGGCAGCTGTTGTAGTCCTCCTCACTCAACGGGTGAATGTGGAAGCTGAACAGGTCCTTTCCGTTGCGGGAGATCACCACGTTTTTGATGCACTCTTCCGAAGTCTTGAAGTCCGCAGCAGCCAGAAGGCCGTCCAGCAGGGCGGTTTCATTCTCGCGGGCGTCCGCAATCTGCTCTTCTTTGGTGGTCTCGGTGGTCTCGGTGGTTTCAGCAGCAGGGTTCACAGTAGCTTTGATGCTCATATATTTGTCCTCCATAACGGTCTTGTTCGTTCATGCGAATGAAATAGAAGGGAGGCGCCCTCGCAAGGCATCTCCCCCTGTATCTGTTCTTCGTTTTTGTGGCCTCTCTTATGCGGCCAGGAGCTTCTGGAGCTCCGGCGGGTCGTTGACCACCATGTTCCACGCGCGCTTAATAATATCGCCCACAGAAGCGCCCTGGAGGTCAATGTTGCCATCGGGCACACAGCCGCGGTAGTTCATGCGCTGCTCGCTGCCGTTGCGACCGTAAACAACGCCCTGGAGGTTCCAGTTAGGCTGCTGGCCGCTGTGCATCATGGCGAACATATCCTCAATAAAGGCATCGTCCTCAATGGTGATTTGGGAGAAGGTCAGCGTCACCTTGTAACCGGTCATGGTGGCGTGCTGCTGCGCGTCGCCCAAAGGCTGGTAATCAGAATTGGAAACATTCACCTGGACCTGGAAGCTCTCAACAGTGGCAAGCATAACGCCTTCGCCATTGAAAAGGACTGCGTCCTTACCGCTCAAAACCTTGCGGCTGTCGGCCGGGCCGGACTGATTATACATAGCTCATTCCCTCCTTTACTCGCTCACTTCGGTGGCGAAACGGAACTTATACGCCAGATAGACGTGTTCCAGGCTGTCCTTGTCCACAATGTCAAGGATAAACCATGCAGAATCGCCCTGCGGCGGGTTGCTTTCATCCTCGTACATATCGCCGGAAGTCAGCTTCTTTTCGCCCACCATGGCGGCAATAATCGCCTTGCCCATGGCAATAACGGTGGCGCGGCCGTCGCTGTCGTTGTCCAGTTTGCCCACAATGGGGTCCAGGCTGTCATCGATGCGCTGCATAAGCTCGAAGCGCTCCTTGGTGCGGCGAATCTTCTTCCAGCCTGCATCCATGTCGCCGTCCGGGCTCACCAGGGTGTTAATACCCTGCTCGATCTGCACCTGACCGGAAGCGTTCTTGGTCAGCACGATGCAGCCACGCTTCAGCGCCTTCTCGATCTGGCTGTTGGTCAGGCCTTCGTCCAGATCCACAAAGCCCTTCGCCACGGTGTGGGTCAAGGCCACGTTGGAGGCCACGGAAGCGATCATGCCGCCAATGCGGGCGGCCAGCTTGTAGCCGTTGTAGTCGTCGCCGGTGGCGTTCAGGGCACCGTTGACGCAATAGTGCATCTTCTCGTCATTGAAGGCTGCGGCGTGGGTCGTGCGGGTGTCGAACTCAACACCCTTATTCTCGGCAACGCAGCCCATCAGGTAGCCGCCGCCAGTAAAGGTGCGGGTGATGTAAGCCTGCACCAGGGCATGGACGGCCGCGTCGTCAGTGTCCACACAGATAACATTGCCGCGCACAGCGTCGAAGGCGTCCAGGGACGCGCTGTAACTTGCGGCGTTCGTGGTGGGCTGGGTGCCCTTGGTCATGGCCGACTGGGTAACAGTAGCCATAACGCCGGAGCCTGCGGCGGTTGCCTTGGCGATAAAGTCCTTGGTGGCCGCGTTGATGGCAGCGGCCAGGCCCGCGGGTTCCTTCTTGTCGGCCGCAAACGTCACCTTCAAAAACTCGGTCGTGCCCTCGTAAATGATGCACTCGCGGTCGTCGCCGGTCAGGCTGTCGCGGATGGATACAGTAAAAGCCCGGTCGCCAACATAGGCGCCGGTAATGGTCACAACGTCGGCCTTCGCATCGTCTTTCAGGGTAATGGTGGGCGCGGTGCCGCCGGTGCCGCAGCGGACAAAATAGCCGCTGGAAATACCGCCGGAAAACATTTCGGTGATAAGGTCCTCAGTGTTGCCGCTGCCAAATACCGCGTTCACGTTGGTAGACGGGTCAAAGGCAACGGCTTTGTTCAGGGGGCCCCAGTTGGCGCGAATGATGCCCATGCCGACGCCGTTCAGGGCGCCAGCCAGTTCACCGCCGCCAACGCTATAACGTCGGTGGTAAACGCCCGGGCGGGTCTTGGTTTCGCCCACAGAATAAGTGCCAGCCATATTATTTCACCTCCCTGTTTGCAAACTCGGTGATGATGGTCCTTGCCTCCTCAACGGTGGCAGTCTTCTTGCCAGCCATGCGCAGGGCAGCGGTGGCAACGTCCGGCGAAACGCCAAACTTTTCCGGGGCTGCTGCGATAAGCTCGGCCGCGGTATAGGTGGCCGCCGTCTCTGCGGGCGCGGCAGCCGTGGTTTTTGCTTCTGCCATAATAGCCTCCTTTTACGGGTTGTAGTTGTAATTCGTGTTGATGTGGTTCAGCTTGTGGGCGAACTTCGGCCGCCTCAAAATTCCCCAGCGGATGGCAAGGCGCATCTGCCCGGCCGTGAGCGGGTCCAGGCTCCCGTCCACCTCCAAACCGCGTATGAACATGGGGGAGGTGTCCAGCATTTCGACTTCTCCGCGGGTTGCAAGCTCGTCCGCAAGGGCTTTGAGCCAGCGCTGGCGGCCTGCATAGGTCGGCGCGATCAGGTGGCCAACCAGAACGCCTTCCATCCAAATAACGGTGTTGGTTTCCTGTGCCCGGTGGTAGTTCGCAAGGCGGAAATAAGCTGCCGGGTGCTCGTCCGACGGCTCGGTATACTCGCCCATGCGGTCGCTCCCGATCACGGTCACAGCGTCGCTCCACCTGTTCGTGAAGGCGTTCATTGCCAGGATGGGGTCCGGGTCGGTGGTTTCCTGCTGCGGCAGCGCGTACAGGTCAAACGTCACAGTCACGCCAATAACGCGGGCGCTCTTGTCAAGCTGCTTCGTGGCCTCGAAAGTTTCACTTGTGACCCATGCCAAGCTGTACGGGGGCTGTTCCTGCGGCGCCATAATAACGTCGCACAGGGCAGCCCGGATGCTGGGCTCTACGGCCTCCGGCGCGGTCCCACTGTCCAGGCACCAAACATCAAGGTAAATATTCCCGGCGGTCTGGCGCTCGGGGTTCGCTCTCGTGTCGATGGCGTAGGAAATACGCGGGTACTGTTCGGCCCCAGCCCAGCCCGGATCCGTGTCGGTCGGTGCCGGGCCAAAGAAAACAGCCGGTGCCCCGTTGTGGGACGCCAGCTGTTCAGCGGCGGCGGATTCTGCGATCCGCTTATAGATAAGTTCTTCAAGCGTCATGCTGTTCTCCCTCGGTCTGGATGGTCTTCATGTCGGAGCTCCAGGAAACTTCCCAAAGCCCTTCCGTGACCTCGTCTGCCGCGATCAGAAAGTAGTTGCACACGTTCCGAATACCCGGAAAATAAAGGCAGCGGATTTCCCCGCCGGTCACGGCGGTAACAATGCCGTTCTTTGCCTCGTTCCAGTCTGCATACTTGGCGCGGATCAGGTCTCCGGGGTGGATGGCGGTTGTATCAATCGCCGCGGATGTGGTTTCTTTCATAAGGCCCATGGGCTCGCCCTCCTCTTAGGTGTATTTTTCTTCAAAAATAGCCTTCACCTCGGGGAAGGCCTTCTGCTTGATCTCCTCCGCATAGGGGCGCGGGGAAATTTTGCTGGTTCCATCTTCCAGGAACGGCGCATACTTCACATCTGTGCGGATGCCGGGTGTGTAGTGCTTGGCGCTCTGGACGATTTCGCTTTTGGCAAGCGGCCGGAAGCTCCGGCGGAGGTCGCCGGTGCGAAGGGCGGGCGGCTCACCGGGGGCGGATGCCGTATAGGTCTTGTTGCTCGCAGGCTTGCGGTACACCTTGCCGCTGCGCTTCGGGTTGTTCGACAGCACACTAAGTTCGTGCTTCCGAATAACGTGTGCGGCGCGTTCGGCACGGCTCGCCACCTGTTTTTCTATGTCCTGCACAAAGCCTTGGACAGCACCAGAAATATCAATTTCCATTGTGCGTGTCCTCCCTCTGCTGAACATAATAGAGCGTATAAAGGCCCAGGTTTCCCAGCGGGTCCACGCCTTCAACGTAGTACGCCCGGTTTTCCAAAATAAGTCGGTCGCCGTCTTTGGCCTTCGGCTTGCCGCGCTGCACGATCTGGTGTGTCACCGGGTGCGCGTTCTGGCTGAATCTCTCGATTACCTCCGGGGAAGCGTCCGAAAGAACGCCGCGGAGAAGCTGGCGGCTCTCCGTGTCGTATTTCGCAGTTGCCCGCCCGGTCGTGCTCTTTTCCGCTATGTACGGTTCGATCACAAAGTCCTTGTAAAGGTTCCCGGGTCTAAGGTAAAACATGGCCGCCGCCTCCTCTGCCGGTCCCGTGGTTCTCCATCATGCCAGCGTAGAAATAGTGGTCGCCGTTGATAGCCGCCGGGTTTGCCAGCGGGGCGGAAGCGCTCACATCTGCCTTTAAGTCAGAATAGAGCTTTTTCCAGTAGTCCAGGCGGTCGCTCAGGGAGAGGTTCAGTTCTCCAACCTTGGTGTTCACCTCGTAGGAAAACCGGCGCAGAATGCTTTCCACGCAGGCCAGCTTTGCACGTTTCCAGCGGGGGTAGGCTTCAATAACGGCTTTGTATTCCTGGTCACTCAGCGCACAGGTTTCCGCGCCACCCTCCACCATCGTGTCCCCCAGCTCGAAGCGCATCTGGTCAAGGCCGTGTTCGGCGATTTTGTTCGCGTCGTAGGTGTATGTGAGCTGTGCCAATCAGCTCACCCCCTCGGAGCCGCCCTCCGGGGCCTCCTGCACGGCCTTTGCAGCCTCGTCTTCCAGGAACACGCCGCGCTCCTTGGCTGCCGTCTTGACGCTCTTGCGGCTGTCGCAGGCGTTCACCAGAATAAGGACGCTCTGGTCCTCAACCTCGGCAATGGTCGCCACTGCCTCCTCGGCCCGCTGCTGCAAAATGCACACAGCCTGGACAACGGCGTCCGGGGTGGCGTCAAGCTCTACCACGCCACCCTCCGCAGTAATGGGGAGGGTCAGCGTTTCGATTTTGCCCACTTCGAGATCCTGGAACTCGGCAATAATGCCCATGTCCTGCATTGCCCTTGCGCTGCCCGGCTGGATCATTTCAGCCTCCACAACGTCGCCCGGGCGGTATTTCACGCCGCCGAAGGTCGCCATTTTCAGACAGGTGTATCCCATGGCATCCTCCTTAGACGCAGTCCTTCAGGAAGATTGCCAGGTCGTCAGAAGTCTTCTTCATGTCGGAAGCGCACAGGCCTTCAATGAACTCCGCGTGAGTGCCGTTTTCGCCCTCGTACTGGTCAAAGGCGACAGAAGCGCCGTTGCCCAGCATATCCCAGGTGAAAATGTAGCCCGCGGAGGGCTCGTCGATCTGCGGGGTCGGGGTGGCATAGCACAGAAGCGCGGCCTTGGGGTCGCAAATGAACTCCATGTTCTCCTTCTGGCCCAGGCTTGCGGAGTTGTAGGTGGATTCCAGGATCTTCACCTGCTCAACGCCGAAAAGCTGCGCCAGAACGTTGGGCGTAACGATGGCCGGGTTTGCGGTGGTGCCGGTGTATTTCACGCTCTCCTTCACGAAGGGGTTGTTTTTCAGGGCGTTGTAGGCCTGGATGCCCAGAGCCAGGCGGTTCGGGGTGCGGCGGCCCTGGCGCTTGATCTCGGTGCGCAGGTCGTCGAAGAAGCCGATGGGGTCAAAAGAAGTGTCGTTGAACTTCACGAACTCCTTAGAGCCGCTGCCGTTGGTGGTGCCGGTCAGCTCGTTTGCCCAGACGCCAGCATGGAAAAAGTTCTTTGCGAAAAGAATGTCCTGGTGGAGAAGCATCTGTTCAGTGGCGGTGCGGACCTTGGCGCGGCGGGGGTCGTTCACGCCGGGGGCGCGGCTGCGCTGGTAGTTCAGGGCGGCGATCTGGTCAATGCCAAGGATGATCTGGTCAACGTGGCACTTGTAGGTGTTGTCGTCCTGGCCCATCACAGCAGGATCAACCTTGCCGAATGCGGGCTTAGGCTGCACGTTGTCGCGGGCCAGATCTTCCTTGCTGAACGTGTAGTAGTAGGAAGCGGACAGCTGCACCGGGCAGACCGGGAAAATGCTGTGTGCCACATAGTCTTCCGGCTTCTGGAAGTATGCCATGGACATATTGGTCAGGTAGTTGTTGGGCTGCCAGCCTTTGGCGATCTCGGCCGTAATGCCCGCGGTAGTGTTTCTGGTATTCATGGTTTAATTTCCCTTTCCTTTAGCCCGCCTTCGGCACAAAGCCGCTCTTGGTAATCTGGATGTGGATGATCTGGCCTGCGGCGGTTGCGCTCTCCATGGCATAGCCAACGACGAACTTTTCCGCCTCTGCCTTTACGGCGCAGCCGGTGGCGTCGCTTGCCACGGGGTCGCCCGCGGTAATAGCGCCGCCGGTCTGAATCAGGGTGCGGTCCTTGATCTGGACAGTCACGCACTCGCCTGCTGCCACCTTGTCCTCGGTGTCAGGCAGCAGAATGCCAACGGCGGCGGCGCCAGCAGTAGCCAGGGAAACGCCGTTCTCGCCCAGGGTAACAAAGTGGTTCTTGCCGTTCTCAATGGCCGCAGCGGCAGGCGCGGCCAGGTACGGGCTGGAATTGGTTGCAGTACCGATGATGCTCATACTCTTTTCCTCCTCTCTTTAGCGGCCGTTCTCGTACTCATGGACAAGCTCGGGGTTCTGCTGGCAAGCCTGGTCGATGGCCTCGTAATAGCCCATAGTGGGGGCGGACTTGCGGATCTCCTCGGCCTGCTTCTCGATCTGGCTCCATGCGTCGTCCGCGCCGGTCGTGGTGTGGCTGTGGTCGCCGCCGCGCTTGCCGATCTCGGAAAATGCGCCGGACTTCTGCACAGCTTCCAGGTTTGCGTCCAGGACGCCGATCATGTCGTTGTAGGCGGTGCCGCCTGCGGCTTTCAGGGATTTCAGTACGGGGACAAGCTCCTCGGGCTTCTTGCCCAGAAGCTCGTACTTCTTGGCAACGGTCAGCAGCTCGCGGTTCTCCGCATCCTGGCGGAACTTGCGCAGCTCTGCGATTTCCTTTGCCACCTCGGGATGGATGCCCTTGTAAATATCCTCCTCGCCGCCCGCGGTGTTGTCTGCGGGGGTGGCAGGGGCGGACTTCTCAACGCCTGCGGGGGTGGCGGGCGCCGCCTGGGCCGGAATACCGGCCTTCTTCTCGATTGCTTCCAGCTGCGCCACTTCCTCGGGGGACAGCTTGCTCTTGTCGATTTCCATGTCAAATGCTCCTTTCTGCACGGGTTCTTCCTCCCGCTGCGGTTCAGCGGGAGGCGTCTGGTCGGCGCCCTCTTTCGGGGGCTCCGGCGGTGTATCTTCGGTTGCGGGCTTCGGTTCCGCCTTGGCGATCATTTCGTCCAGACGGGCGCGGGCTGCTTTGGCGTTCTCGATTCTGTCGGGCGTCAGAGGCGCGGGGGCTGCCTTTTCCAACTTCACGGGAATACCGCCGGACCACTTCGGGATTGCTGCTTCGGTCGCTGCTGCGAACTCTGCGCAGCTCTGGGCCATGAGGGCCTTTTTGTCCTCGGCCGTAATGTCGGCATTTGCCACAATGCCGCACAGGCTGTCATTCAGGGCGTAACAATAATCCCAGATTTCTTCCGTGGTCTGGCGCATCCGGCGGCGGGCCATAGCGTCGCCAAAGGTGGGAACGTCCGCGTTCTTGGAAACTTCCTCAACGGCCGCAGCTGCCTGCGCATCGGTGGCGCCGATACTCTTGGCAATGGCGTGAATAATCCGCTTCAAAATAGATTCCTCGGGCGGGGTGTCCTCCTTGGGCTGCACAGCAGGCGTTTCCCCTTCCGCAGGCTTGCTCTTGTACAGGGCAATACTCGCGCCAGAGTTCGCGCCGTTGTCCACGAAGTCCACTTTCTTGATTTTCAGGTTTTTAAGTTTGGTTGCCATTTGCGTTTCCTCCTTTCTTTGAAGATTTTTTATAAACAACAAAGCCCCGGCGGGTGCCGAGGCTTTGGTTTATCGGTATTTAGTTCTCGGGCTCCTCGTCGTCCACTTCCTCGCGGACGGCCTCGCCCTCAATGGAAAACATGGGATAGGTGCCGTCTTTGACCTTCTCCCAAACCTCGTCATCCGTCACCTTAAAGCCGATCCACCAGCCTTCCGGGACAACGCCCTCCGGGATGCCCATAGCGGCCATTTTTTCCTTGGTGAAAATTACGCTCTCCACCAGGACGGCACAGCCGCCGCGCTCGTGCATTTCGCCGCCCTCGCGGTAGAACTGTACAAAGTTATAGGCAGCCTGTTCCAGCTCGTCGGGCTCGATGATGTCCTCGTAGTAGTCCGTCACGGTATCGCCCGCGGCCGTGGCTGCCACGCTGGCCCAGCCAAAGGCCAGGCGCTTTTCGTCAACGGATTTCTGGATCTTGAAGGTGCCAGCAATGCGGCCGTTCGGCTCTTTGCCGGGTGGCTTCTTGCCGGTGAGTGCTTCGTTAAAAGTAACCATGGCTTTCTCCTTATTCGCTGAATTTGCAGAATTTTGCAAAAATCAGCGTAAATTTCAGCGTATTCCGAATTTTAAGCGTAAACAATTCGGAATTTTGAATGAACTATTCGGAATTTATGCGGGGATAGCAAAGCCCGGCGGCCTCGCCATACCTCTTGCGATACCATTCGTGAAGGTCCACCGTGCTGCGGATCACCTGGGCAATGTAGTTGCCGCCTTCCACGATTTTGTATGTTTCGCGCCGGAAGCGCTCAATGGTCAGCTTTTCAAACCGCCAGGCTCCGGGCGCGTAGCCCTCCGAAGTAAACGTGAAGGCGTCCTCTCCGTCCTCCGTCACCTTGCCGAGGATCTCGTGGCCGTGCTCCATGTCGAAGTAGCGGAAGGCCCCGTGCCAAAGGTGGCAGTTCAGGGCAAGGCCGGTGGGCTTCTTGTCGCCCGGGCGCTTGATGGTGTAAACAAGCCGTCTATTCATAGCAGATCGCCAACCTCCACAAAATCCTCAATGGGCGCTCCGTTCACTTCCGTTATTCCCGCATTGCGGAACGCTTGCAGCAGCCTGCCGCGCTCACGCTCGCCCGGGCAGCGAATCTTTTGTATGGACGTGGCCGGGATGCCCTGGCGGAACATGATTTCATTGCCGGACTGGTAATAGCCCTCTTTTTGTCCTCTCACGAACTCCTCGGAGCCTTGGCGGCTGTGGAAGGTGCTCGGCTGGGTCGTTCCGAAGTTGTCCCCGGTATATGCGTACCAGTCTGTGCGGCCCAGCTCCGCTTCGTCAATAATAAGGCGATAGCCGCTGCCACAGAAAGATTTATCATATCGCACTTTCCCGTGAACATTCTTCACTCCAATTCTGGTGAAAACATTATCTGCGCCGCCGGTGCGCATATCCTGGCTTGGGCTTGCGCCGGTCAGCCTGATGCCGGAAAGGCAGCGCCGGTTTGTGCTGCGAAGGCCTCCGCTCTGAATGATAGAAACAACGCTGTCAGCGCTTCCAACGCCGCACCAAACGTAATCCGCACCCGCAGCCTTTAAGGCTTTGGCCTGCGCCGGGTCGTAATAGACGGCGTAACCGTCGCATACCTTGCGCAGCTCCACGCCGTCCACCCGCTTCTGGTCAATGCCCAGGTCTTTTAGGATCTCGTCCAGCTTCTTGTCCAGGGCGTCGCTGGTCAGATTTTCATACTCTGGGGCGCGGGAAGGGGCGTTCTGCCAGACAAGGCGGGACTTTATAAGGCGTTTTTCGGCCTCCACTGTCGGCGTTTCCGTCAGGTCGTCAAGGCCTGCCGTCTTCAACAGTTTTTTCATTTCCCGGGCATCAAAGCCGCCGTCTGCCGTCACCGGAACACGGGCCCGAAAAAAGCCCTGCCAGGAGTAATATTCGCCGCCCTCGTGGGTGTAGATCTGCAAGGTCTTTTCGCCATCGTGGACAGCCCTGCACTTCGTGTTTACTCCAAGGCTCAAACCGCTGGAACTGAAAAAGGCGCTCGTCTTGGAGGCTTCCTCAAATTCCAGCGTTTCGGTTGCACTGCTGGGCTTGATTGTTTTCAACGCCCGCGCCCAGGTCCCTTGCGTCAGCTTTCCGCTCACCTCGTAGACCTCGGCGCCGTCAATGTTCATCCGCCGGGCGCGAAGGACAAGGCCCTCCACGCTGCCGCGGTCGGAAGCAATGGGGATTCCTTCCTGTGTGGTGGGCACCTTGGACAGGTCGGAGAAGATTTCTCCGGCACCCTTAACGCCCTTCGGGATTGTTGCCTGCGGGGCTGTGTACTGGGCTTTTGCCTTTCTGGCGGCTGCATTTGCGGCGGCCTTTGCCTTTACCTCCTGGGAAAGCTCTGCGGCTTTCACGGGGTCCGTCACAGCCTGCACCAGCTGGGCCTTGCTCATTTTGCTGTAGTAGGCAACGCCCTGGCTCTTTGCAATCTGTTTCAGGTCTTGGACGGTCATGCCTTTAGCCGCCTGCGGGGTGATCTGCACGGCCGCAAGGGGCTGCTTCGCAACGGCCGCGGCCTCGTCCGCCCAAACAAAAGAAGCCTTCGTGCCGGTGCGTTCCGTCAGAAGGCTTTCGTAAAACGTGCGGTAAGTTTCGCGGAGGGTGCTTTTGCGCTCCACGATCTCGTCCAGCAGCTTTTCCGCCTCTTTTCCTTGGCCGTGTAGGGCCTCGGCATAGGGGCGGAAGATCTCGCGGTATTCTTTATCTGGGATGCTCTCAACCCGCTTTATATACGGCAAAGTGTCTTGGAGGTTCAGGTCTATATCTTCCTCCGCAAACCGGCGGAAAAGGGTGTTGTAGACCGGCTCCGTTTCGCCGTATGCGCTGTTCGGGTGGTATGTGTAGCTCATTACATGGCTTTTGGCGTCGCCCATGTAGCGGAAGGCCTGCTCTTTGTCAATGCCAACGATTCGGCCCTCCTGGTCTGTCAGGAAGTTTTCGCCGTGGGCATCGAAGTTGCCCAGAAGCCAGTCCGTGACGTGCTCGCGCTGGATCTGCGCCGTCACCTCCGGCGGAAGGTCGGAAGCCGCGCCAAGCTGCCAGGCTTCAAGGTCGATTCCTCCGGCGGAGGTCTTTACCTTCTCCTGGAAAGCTCCAAACTTTCCGTCAATAGTGCCAACGCCCACCGGGACGGCCGTGTCCGGGTCCACGATGGACTGCACCTTGTAGCCCGCCTCCTGCGCATAGGCCCGGAACGGCTCATACTGCCCGCCCTTGCTCTGGGCAGGCTTAAAATACCACTCCCAGCCGTTGGCGTCGGTGTAATCGTACATCTTGCCAGTGTTGCCCAGGTGGACGGGGCCGTTTGAGGTCATGCCATCCGGCACTTTCAAGCTACCCGCCACAAAGGCCTGGCCTTCGTCCTCTGCCCTTTCGCTCGGGTCTGGCAAATTACCCGGCCATGGCTGGATAACGTCCTGTGCAGGCTGCTGGGGCAGAAAGACGGGCGGTTCCTTCTCCTCGAAGTATTCGGCGCACCGGCAGCGCGGATGCACCGGCGGGTGTTGGCCCATCTTGAAGGCCATTTTTGTTGTGCCGATGTGGTAACTTCCCTCGGCGTCGGTTTCGGTGCCGTTCAGGGCGCTGCACACCGGGCAGACGTCTTCATCGTCGGCGGTCGCAAAAACATACACACCCTTCCCAAGGTAGCCTTGCGCCTGGGCTTGGACCGCGCCCTCACGATACCCGGCGCAGTACGCTGCGGCGTTCTCGGTGATGGCAATGGTATAGGCTCTCTGCCGGAGCTGTTTATCGGCGTACTTATAGGCCTGCTCCCTGGCCTTCTTGGTGGCCGCATCCGCTTTCACGCCGTTGTCAAGGAGGCTTTTCTTAACGCTGGCGTAATATTTCAGGTTTGCGGCCGCCTGGGGCTCTGTCAGGCCGATAAGCGGCCGGATCGCCCGGGAAAGCTCGTCCACCGTGAACTGGCCCTTTGTGCTGGCCTCGATCATGGCGCGCATGGCATCCCGGGTTTCATCGTTTATTTTCGTTACCCACTCGGCGCCGTGGTCTTTGATCCAGGCCGTCATGGCGTCGCTCATGGGGTCAAAAACCCATCCGCCGGAAGCCGACGCCGCCAGGGCATCGGCTCCGGCTTTGGCTGCCTGCTGCCAGATGGGTTCAAGGTGGCTTTTCACAAAGAGGGAGTAATCTTGCTGCCACGCTTGGAGGGTCGCTTCGTCAAGGTAGCCGTTCATAATGGCTTCACGAAGTTCTTTGTAGGTGATGGCGTTGCTCTGGGCCTTCCAAAAGTTGTGAAGGAAGTACATCGGCTCACTGGAAGCCGAGTTCAGGTAGTCGTTCAGCTTTTTAAGGGCGTCTTTCCCTGCTTTCGACTTCTTGGGCTTGGATTTTGCCACGAAGTCGTGGGGCGTCGGCGCCCGTGCCTTGCGAATACTAAACATTTTAGTCCCTCCCCAGGTCCTTTCTCGCCTTTTCTACCGCCTCCGGGTTTTCTTCCGGCTCCTCGTCGTCAAGGCCGCCCATCTTGTCGCCGGTGTCTTTCTTCGGCTTCTGGGTGGTTCTCACCTTGCCCGGCTCCCGGTCCTCGCCCGGCATCGGCACATAGTCGTCAAGCCGCTTCGGCAGCCCGGCGGCTTCCCGGATGTAGTCTTCCACGCCCTCGTCGGGCACCAGGAGGCCGGAGGTCGTGACGTTCTTCAAGTAGTTGCCCAGCTTGTCCAGGTCCACGTCCTCCACGTCGCCGTGGGTAAGGTGCGGGTAGTCAGTAAGACCCGCGAAGTGCTCACCGTTCATTTTCATAAGATCGGGAATCGCCTTGTTGTTGAACTGCTCGCAGATCACGTCCAGGAAAGCTTCGATTGCCATAGAAAAAATATGCGTTTTGTTGTCGCTCAACGCAAAGGAGCCGGTCTGCTGGTGGCCCAGCAGAACAAAATCCGCCATAACTGTCATGGCGATTCGGGTGTCGTAGCGGTCAATAACCTTGTTCGTGTCAAACTGCCGGTCGCCGCCGCTGCTTAAAAGTTCCAGCTTCCAGCCGGACGGAAGCACCAGGCCTTCCAGGTGGTCCCGGCGGATGTTCTGGACGATGGCCTGGGCATTGTTCAGGATTGCGACCATTTCCGGGTCGTTCTGGTCCCAAATGTCCGTGCCTTCCGGCGCGGTAAGCACAGGAAAGCCCGCAAGGTCGCGTTCAATGCCAATGCCTTCAATTTCCTGGATTCTCCGTTTGAAATACCAGGAACGGTAGGCATTGCGCAGGATGCTGCGGCCTTCCGGGTTGCCCTTGCTGCTCTCCGTGCGGAAGAAAAGCAGCTTTTCCGCCGGAATCGTGATAAGCTCAAAATTCGGCGGTGGCATCTGGGTCATGGCGATAAGGTTGTCGTTCTCGTCATACTCCCATTGATAAAGGCTCTCTTGGGAACGGATGGGAAGTTTCATCCAGCCGACCAAGCTGTCGTTGTACTTGCTGTTCAGGCGCGGGTCCCGGCTGCTGCCGCACCGGCGCTTGTAAACGATCTCGTGGGCAGACCAGCCGAAAGTCAGGAAGGACAAAATTTCGCTGATCGTGTCCGTCCAGGTGTCTTGCATATCGGCCATACATTCCAGCACGAAGTCCGCGGCTTCCTGGTCTTTCTCGGAAGCGCCGCCGGGGGCCACGTTCCAGTCAACTTGCCGGATCAGCATTTTTATTGCGTACAGAATGGCGCCCACAAGGTCGTCATTTGCTGCCATTTCACTGTAAGCCGCCATGCCTCGGCGGCCGCGCAGCTCCGGCAAAAATTCTTCGTAGAAGACGCCGCCATAGCGTTTCTGGCCTATGCGGCCGACTTCTCCTTTTCGGGTTGTCACGCGTTTTCCTCCTTCTGTTTATCTCCGCCAATAGCTGTCTTTGGAAAGCAACGCTTCTGCCTTTGGCGGGCTCTTTGCGGGCTTATCCATCAAGTACAAAATAGCCTGCACAAGTGCGTCTATATCGTCCTTGTATTCGCCCTTGGGGAACATCAATAGATCCTGGATGGTGTCATGCACCCAGGGCGCCGTTTCCGGCTTCGGGAAATGAATATTCCCGGCTTCAAAGTAGGGTGTAACGGAAAGGGCACGTTCTTGCTTGCTGCCCTTTGGGTTAAACTCTACCATGCCGGGAATTTGTTTTTTCAACAGGTCAACGATTGCGGGGCCGTTGGCCTTGTTCTCTATAACCTTCGCCCTGGCTTTCGGCCATTTGCCCGTCAGGGTGCGCACGGCCGCCACGCTCTCGGTAAAGGTCATTTTTTCGTTTACCAGGTCCCAAATGTAAATGTCTGCACCACTCCGGCCCACAATGTAGCCCGCAACCTTGGCGCTGCCTTCGCTCTTTGTGAAAGCCATATCCCAGGACTGGATAAGCATACTTTGGTGGGGCGCTGCTTTGGGGTCGAAGAAGTTTTGCAGCCATTCGCGCTTAAAGATCAGGCCGTCCGCCGGGGCGGGGGTCTGTTCGTACTGGCCCGCATATTGCAAGGAGCCCATGGACTTTTTAAGGCTCGCCAGGGTTTCTTTGTCGAAACGCTGCGGGTTCAGGATGTCGCCTTCCTCGCGGATCACCTCGCGGCCGCTCACCGGGAAGGTGATTATTGTGCGCTGCGGCGCCTCCGCCGGGAGGCAAAGGTGTGTATAGCCCAGGTCCTCGGCCAAAATATGGCCGGTCAGGTCCTTTTCGTGAAGGCGCTGCATCACAATAATAAAAACGCCCGTCTTCGGGTCGTTCAAACGGGATTGCAAGGTGTTCTTGAAGAAGGCTATGGTTGCTTCTCTCTCGGTTTCGCTGTTGGCCTGTAATGGGTTCTGCGGGTCGTCCAGTATGATGCAGTCGCCACCTTCACCGGTCAGCGCGCCGCCGACAGAGGTCGAAAACATAAGGCCTTGGTGGTTGTTCTTAAACTCGTTTTGCCGGTTCACGTCGTCTTTTAGGCTGAATCGGTCTCCCCAGTTGGCTGCATACCATGTGGATTGTATAATGTCACGGGTCAAAACGTTGTGCTTGCGGCTCAGGCTGTCGGAATACGAAACTTTTATGAATCGCCGTTCCGGGTGCTTTACCCACGTCCAGGCCGGATAGCACACGGTTATTTCCAGGGATTTCATGTGGCGGGGCGGCATATTTACGATCAGGCGCGTTATCTGGCCGCGGTTCACCGCTTCCAAATATTCACCGATGCAGTCAATATGCCAGTTGTCAATAAACGTCGTGCCGGGCTCAATGACGGGCCAGGCCTGGCGGATGAACTCGGGGAGGTTCCGTTCCGCCTGCTCCCGGCGGACCTGTCGGAGAAGCGCCGCAGGGTCAACCTGGGCTAGATTTTTCCAGTAGTCCGGCAAGCTGGTTTAGCTCCTCGTCAGAAAGGGCGGAAAGGTCTGCGCGCTGGGTGCTTTCCACTTCCAGGGCGCCGCCATGGGTAACGGTGCGGCTCTCTGTGGGCTCTCCTCGGCTCAGCCGCTCCACCTTTACGCCTATATCAACCATACGGACAACAGCGTTTGCGTCTATCTCACCGTCTGGAATGGTCAGCAGGCGGCCGGTAGCCTTGCGCAGCATCTGTTCCGCAATGGCCGCGTGTTTCTCGTGCATCTTCACGATGTTGGCCGTGTTCTTGGCCGCCACGCAATCCAAAATATAGTTGTCGTACTCCTCCGCCCTCGCCACCCAGTCAAACTTCGCACTCATGGGCTCCAAGCTCTTGCGGGTAACTCCCAGCTGTTCAGCCAGGCCGCGAATACTGCGGCGGACGGTAAAATCCGGCCGGACAACGTCGCCGGGTTTCTTGGGCTTCTCCAAATACCGCATATCGCGGTAAGCGCAGAAGCACTCATACTGCCGGGCTGTTTCGCCGGGCAGCTTTTCCCAGGGGTCCCGCTGTCCTGTGTGTGCCATGGTCTTTCCTCCTTCCTGGCAAAAAGTAAGGCCCGGGATTGCTCCCGGGCCTCCTGCGCTGTTATTCGTCCCCGGTATCTTCTCCGAGAATTTCTTTTAATAGGGCCGTGTTGTCGTACTGGTCGGCTTCCTCTGCGGTTTCCGGCGTTCCGATGATCTCCGCAGCCTTCTCCGGGTCGCCCTTGGCGAAAACCAGAACTTTTTCGTGGTTCACGCCAAGTTTGCCCGCTCCGGCTTTCAGATAGTCGTTTATGTCCTCTGTGTATTCCTGCGGGTCCTCCGTGCGGAAGGCCGCGCTTTGGGCGGGATCTCCGTTGCAGAACACAAGGACGTTCTGGTGGTCTTTGCCCATCTTCCGGCTGTGCTCGAACTGCTTCCCCACGCGAATTGCCAGGCCTCCGGCCGTATTTACCAGAATCGCTTCGTTGTAAAATTTCAGGCCGACGTCCTGGAAGGCGTCAATGGTGTCAGAAATGAAATTGCGGTAAAAGCCCTTCTTGTCCCGAAGGTCACTCACCACAATAACGGCAAAGCTGTCAGGTTTCAGCATAGCGGTTGCCCGGCGGATCACATTGCGGTAAAGCTGCAAGAACTCGGGGTAATCCTTGTTTGAAAGGTCCTCGAGCTTGTCGCTGTACACTTCAAGATCCGCGTAGGGCGGACAAGTGAAAAAGAGGTCATATTCTCCCGGCGCCAGCTCGTCAATGTGGGAACTGTCGCCGTTTATCCAGGTGGGCGGTATCACCTCGGGCGCATCGTCCAGGACGCTAATGTGGGAGATTTCTTCCCAGTTGTTCACGTTGGCCTCAATCTGGCGGCTGCTTAAATCGCAGCCGGTGTATTTCCGGCCGGTAAAGGCCGCCACCACGCCGCGGACGCTGCCGCCTGCAAAGGGGTCAATAATCGCGCCGCCCTGCGGGCAAAACCAGCGGTATGCCAGCTCACAAAGGACCGGGTCAAAAATGGAAGTGGCGCTGTACGCCATGGCATCCGGGAAAAGCTCTGCGAACTCCTCCCAGCTTATTTTCTGCCCGATTTTCTCCTCATAGGCGTTCTTGGCCTTATAGGCACCCGGCGGCTGGCTGCTTATGTTATAAGTCAAGCCCGCCTTCGTGTTGTCGTCGTCAGCACCGCGGCCGACTTCGGAACGAATACCGAGGCGCTTCCAAGCCTTCTTCCTCTCGGCCCATACGCCGCCTCTTGAATCCAGGACGGTGAAGGGCGGAATAAGGAATCTTTCGCCCAGGGTCAGGCGCGCGGCCTGCTCCTCGGCTTCCCTGTCGGGCTGGCTGCCCACGATCATGTCCTCGATCTGCTCCGTCGTAAAGCCGGACAGCTCCGGGTCCAGGTCGTCGGTGTTCTCTTTGAGCTCGGCCAGAATCCCGGCTATGGCGTCCTGGTCCAGGACAGCAAGCTCGGCGATTCGGTTGTCTGCGACAAGGTCCGCCATTTCGGCGTTGTCGTTGTCGTAGTCCTGCCACTCAATGGGGGCGTACTGGCTGCCCGCCTCGTAGCCTGCAAGGCGCCGGGCGTGGCCGCGTACAATGTAGCCGCTGCGCCTGCTCACGGTGATGGGGGCTCGCCACCCCTGTTCCCCGATTATGCGGGCCAGCATCTTCACTTGTGCCTCCGGGTGCCGGTTAGGGTTCCGGGGGTTCGGTTTCAGGCTGTCGATCTCCACGATCTCGTCATACGCGCAGTATACTTTGAAGCCGTCAGGCGTTACCTCGCGGGGGGGGGTGCCGTTATTGGGTTTTTCATTCATCCTCAAGCCTCCATGCTAGTATTATATATCTTTCAAAGTGCCCTGTCAGTGCCCAATTTGTGCACCCTGGTGCACGTTAGGCAGCCTTTACGGCATCAATGCCAAAAAACAAGGCGGTAAGCGGCTGAATTGCTGCATTGAGGTCCTTGTACACGGTGCGCCGTTCGATGCCAAAAGTGCCCGCGATTTCCTGTACACTTTTTTTGGGTTCCCGGATGTAGGTTTCCATGACCACCTCGTAGCGCCTCGCGTCCTCCTCCGTGCCGTTCTGCTGGCACCATACGCGGTACAGGTCAAGCATCTTTTCGATGTGGGCCAGAATAATGAGGGTGCGTTCCTGGCTGCGTTTGATGCTCTCAATATAGAGGCTGTCGTCCCGGGTGTAGCTTTCCAGGCCGTCAAGGATGCTGGCTGCGCTCTCTTTCTCCTTGGCCTGCTTGGCATTGTAGATGGCGCCTGCGGTGTGCCGTTTCAAAAGGCGGTAGTTTTTCAGGAGGAGGCGAGTGTTATGGAGGCGCCGGTCCGTGCGCTCCTTGGCCTCCTTCCGGTGTTCCTCCTCAATGTGTGCGGCTGCTGCGCTCACGCCTGCGGCAACGCCGGTGCGGATCGCGGTCTGCATAAGGGTCTGGCCCATGTTGGCAATACGGGTGCCCAGGGCGCCCATGTTCTCGCGGCTGTTCATTCTGCATCGTCCTTTCTTCTCGGGCACCAGTCGGGGGACTGGCGGTTTCCTCTGGTGGGGATGTGGCGGGCGCCTCCGTCCTCGTAGCCTTCGGCCGTCCATCCAATGGCGCAGTCTTTCCGGGTGCCTCTCTGGCCCTTCTGGGTCTTAATACAGTGCTCGCACTCTGCGCAGTGCGGCGTGGGGCGGTCTTTAGGGTGTTTGAGCGCATCCGGCAAGGCCTGGGCGGGTTCTCCACCAATCACAGCGCGGATCTCCTCGCTGTCCTTGATCCACAGCGGAACGCCTGACCTTCGTGCTGCGGCTGCCAGTTCTTCCAGCCAGCCTTCTTCTGGGGTGATTTTCCCTGCCCGGTGGCCGGTTTCGGCTCCCGCAATGATCCAATCAACCTTCCGGGCAGCGTCCTCGTCGGCAATGCCCAGGGGTTTAAGCATGGGTTCGTAGCTCACGAAGGTGTGGTGGTATTCGCTCCACCAAAAGCTGTTTTCCGGGCCTGTTATGCTGCTGCCATACCAGAAGTTCGGAAGCTCCGGCAGCTTTCCCGCTGCTGCAAGGGTCTGGTAGCGGCCCGGGTTCTTTGTCAGGAATAAGTAATTGTGCTGGGGTGCTGCCTTGCAGGCCTCAAAAACAGCCTCGATCCATTTATCGGGAATCCAGTCACCGAAAAGGTCCGCCATGCTGCAAACAAAAATATTTGCAGGCTTCTTTTTCTTCGCCGGGTCGCCCAGGCGGTATTTGTGGAAGGTCGGGGCGAAACCGGCCGGGAACGGAAGAACGGCGCCGGTGTAGTTCTTGAAGGGCTGTTCCAGAACGTAAAGCCCGGCAGCTTCGGTTTTAAGCTGCTCGCTCGTCATGTTCATGCGAATGTTTCCGGCAAAGCGGGTGGCCTGGCGCTGCGCATAGCAGTATTCACATCCAAAATTGCAGCCGGTGACGGGGTTCCATGAAAAATCGCACCAATCGATTGCGCTCCTGTTCATCATTTTTGTGTGTTCTCTCCCTGTTTCAAAAGGTCCGGGTTGTCGTAAATGTTGCCCACGATTTCGTCCGGGTATGCGATCTGGCAGGCGTACCAGGGGCGATCTACCGGGAAGGCTCTAAAAGCACTCCGCTTTTTGTCGTACTTCACCACGGCCAGACCAATGGGCAGGGGCGTTTTGTGGTGAATCTTCAAAATATCGCCCTCGAAAATGTCCCGGGCGCGCTTGTCCAGGATACCGGTAGCCTGCCCCACGGTTTCAGGGTTCACGCGGCCGTATTTGCCCACAACGTTTTTGCCGGGGCGGATAATACAGATTCCCTTGCTGTCAACGTTCAGGTTCCCGCTGGCCCATTCACCACTTTTCAGCTTCCCACGGAAAAGAATCCGGCGCGGCAGCTCCCGGGTTTCAGGCTCGCGGCTTTCTTTGGCTGCTAAGCCGAAAAAATCAAAGTCTTCCATTTATCTGTACTCCTTCCCGCTCGTTTTGTCGCGCAGCGGTATGCGTCCGATAATCTCAAAGCCCGCAAGCTCTGCCGTCTGGCGCAGAATCGGCACCAGGACCGAAACCACAGTAAGGCGGGCGGCGTCCAGCCGCTTTTCCTCCCTGCGCATATTCTCCCAGGCGGTGCCTGGTGTGGGGTCGCTGTAATGTTCGCTGTTTCTGCCCATGTCCATGCGTGGGTCCTCCTTTTCATCGCTCATTCATCAATCACCGCCTTGTTTCAACGGCTCGAACTTGCTCCATGCAATCGGCGGCCAGAAACGGCCGTCGTTGTAGGTGATGCAGAACGGGACCTCCGGGGTGTCGGTGTATTCTGTGCGGGTGTGGTAGTTGCCGTAGGCGTCCACGGTCAAAACCGGGTGTTCCAGGGGTGGCAGGGCCTTTTTGACGTCCATCCATACGCCAGCGGGCAGGGTTTCAAATTCTTCCACGGTCATGCGGCGGAAGTCAGGCGCGGGCCCGTCCAGAAGGCGGAAGCCCTCATGGCCCGGTTTTGGCTTCTTATACGGCCAGTGCGGGAAGCGCTCGTGGAGGTCGATTGTCCAAGCCTTAAAAATGGATTCTTTCTCGATCATGGGCGTGCCTTCTCTCAAATGTTCAGGTGAAGCGGCTGGCCTGTCGCAAGCTGCCGATGGATAAATTCTCTTTCAAGGCAGTTGTTCACCATGACCAGAGCTTGCAGTTCACCGGGCAAAATCTTGCCGTCAATGTAAAGCCGTTCCATTTCCGGCTGCCGTGCGTGGAGCTCTCGAAGGGCTGCTTCTGCGTTCTCCCATTCGGTCAGGTCGTACAACTCTCCGAGTGCCTTGTCAAATTCGCTTTTTTCGGGCATTGTCGCCGCCTCCTTCAAGTCAAAATGCAAACAAAAAACGGAAAGGCAAGAATCTGCAAAAAGTCCGCGTTCCCGGTTTTCAGGATGCAGGCAACGGCCACAGCAGCAGACGCCAGCCAGGCGGCAGCCTTCCAAATACCTTCACTACTCATTTTTTCTTCTCCCATTCCCTGTTCCAGGCTTTCACAGTCGGCGCATAGTGGCCGCACGAAACGCATATAACGCCGTGCAGGCTGCCAAGCCAGGCAAGAATCCGGGGTGTTGTGCAGCCGTAGGGCTTCCCGTGCGCCAGGAAGTTGCTTCCGCATTTCGGGCAGGGGTGGACAAGAACGGTTTTCTTTTTCATGTGTGTTCCTTTCTCTTGTACTGCGCGTTCCACGCCTCCACGCTCTCCGCGTGGAATTTGCACAGGGCGCAGAAGATTTCTTTCGGGCCGCCGTCTGCGGGCGTCGCCTCAATAATCAGCGGGCTGCCACACTTTGGGCAGGGCGTGGGAATAACGGAGTTCTTTTTCACGGTTTCCCCTCCTGCTCGGTCAGGCGGTAAAGCCAGCGTTCCATTTTCGGCTCTGCATACTCGCCGCACTCGCTCATAAACTCGTGGTAGTTCTGCGGGTCTTGCTCTGTAAGGGCATCAATGGAGTTCATAACGTCGCCGATTTCCTTTTTCAGGTCCTCCCAGCACTCTTCTAAGGTCTTCGGCGTCGGGTTCTTGCCATCAATTTTGCGGCGCAGCTTCGACGCAGCCGCGGAAGCCTCCGCCAGTTCTTCCGCAAGCTGGCCCAAAATTTCAGGCTTCGGCAGAATGTCGGAGATCTTCTTTTTCGGGTAAAGCCTGCCCAGTGTGGCCTTTACCTGTTCCTGGAGCTCCTTGTGGCACTCGTCAGGGCCCACCACATAGCACCAGCTTTGCGGCGGTCTGTTAAGCTGCAAGGCGTAATTCCCGCAGCAGTTCCCGTTTGCAGGGTGTTCAATGTGCATTGCACAGCCGCCGTTATTGCACCAGCGCAAGGCGTTTTCGCAGCGAAGGTGAAAAGCCGCCAGGTCAAGTGGTGTTTTATACGTCTTCAACGCGGTAATGTGCCAAGCATAGCCTTTGCCGTGCGTGTATTTCCAGATCTGGTCCCGGTCCATGCAGGCCTGGGCTTCCAGGTCGTCCGGTGCATGGTTCAGCGGGGCGATTTCATACACGCGATCACAGGTAAACTCCCCAATGACGGTCCCATCCAGCCGCATCAAGCCTCCGTCAGGCTCTAGCCGGAATCCAGCGTTTTGCCCTTTTGTGCAATAAATAAAGCACTTAAAGGGCTGGCCCTGGAAGTCCTTCGGGAAGCTCTTGCGGATCTCCATGGTCTTTTCTCCGCGAAAAATCTTTTGGCACCACTCCGGGCGGATGCTCAAAAGAACGGCTGTTTCTTCCATGTTCTTTTTTCGCCTCCTCAAAAATCCCAATCGTCAGGAACGTACAAACGGCACTCTCCATCCCCGTTGTTGCTGGTCGGTTTATCAAATGGGCAGCCCGGGCAGCCTTTCCCGGCCGCCAAACGGCAATGGCAAAGATCCATCAAATAATGGGCCATATCTTCCGGGCTCATTATGGCAGCTCCGGGGCTGGTTTTTGCCTCCTCGGTTTCAAAGAAAAACTCAATCGGCTTTTCGTTTTCAACGACGTTCCCATAAGCCACGCCAATTTTATAAATATAGTCGCCGCGCAGCTTGCGGGGGATCTCGGCAATATACCGGCGAAACACTTCCAAGGAATTTGCGCGCTTGTAGTGGTTGCACATCCGGCAGGCGGGCATAAGGTTTGAAATATCATCTGCCGCGCCGTCCGCTTCGTCCCACACCCGCAGCGGTCGGAAATGATCGACCTGCATATCCTTGTAGGCAATCACCCTGCCGCAATACGCGCAGCGGCCGCCGTACTTTTGGTATACCGCCTCGCGGATCTTCTTACTGATTGCCATTCTGCGCCGCCTCCTCCGGGGGTAAGGGCATCCAGCCCACCACGGGGCAGTCTATCTTGTTATTGTAAACGTCGTCCGGGTTGAAGTGGCGGTATTCCCACCAGCCTTCCGGGATTCGGTAGTCGTCCCGCTCCTCGTCGTATGTTCCCCAATCGGAAAGATCTTCCCAATTCCATTCGCTGTCCTCGGAGAAAACATTGCCGTTTTCGTAGTGCGCCGTTGTAATACCCAGATAGCCATTGCACCGGTACAAAACCAGCACTTCGGTTTCCACCTTCGGAGGGTCCTTGTCGGGGTCGCGCCAGGCGGGAATCATCTTTTGGGGGTCAATCACCAGCAGTTTTTTCAATTCCTCGATTTCGTCCTCTGCCGCCTCCTCAACCGTCAAAACTTCCGTTGCACCTTTCAGGTCTTCCAGCTCGTTTTTGAGATCTTCCAGGAGCGGGCCAATATCAACGATTCTTTTTTCAGCCATTTTCTTTTCCTCCGAATCTATCCCAGCCCATCGGGCTGCCATAAAGCGGGCAAAGCGCGCCTTTGTTGCCTTTGTCGAAGATGCAGTTCTCGCCGCAGCATCCTGTTTTCCTGCGCTTTTCACAGTAGAGCCGAACGGTTTCCGCAGCCGCCATGGCCTCCTGGTCTTCGTCCGCTCGGTCCCCTCCCTTCCCGCCGGTTGTCAATTCGTCCAGCGCGTCAATGACGCGCAGAACGGTTTCGGCTGCCTCATGGCGGCCTTGCAGCTCGTAGCCTCCGGCAGCGCCAAGAAGAAGGCGGCGGAAGGAATCGGCTCCAACAAATACGTTCTCGCTCATTTTCGTTCCTCCCGTGCCTTCCGAAGGCACTTCATTTTGTAGGCAGTTGCCTGGTAGCCCTGCCAGCGGTCGGAAAACCATTGCTGCCAGATCGCGCAGCCCGGGAAGGTCTTGCGGTCTCCACCTTTGCCCACAGTAATGCTCGTGCAGCCAGCGGAGGCGCATTTAAGGCAAGGGCTGTCCGCCGGGCGTGGGAGGTTGTCTGTGCTGCTCATTGTGTGTTCTCTCCTTTCGCCTTATTTCCGACCTCTGCGGGCCTTCGGGGGCTCGCTGTTCATGGGCTGGTATCTGTTCTTATTTTCGTTCCATTCAAGCGCCACAGGGGCCTCGCAGTTCAGGCAAGGCATATCAAATGCGGCATCCTGGATGTTCGTGTGGTAGCGGTAAGCGCTGCCGCACTCGCACCAGATCTTGACCTGGCGCATATTTTTGAGCTCCGTTTTCCCGCCGCACTCCCGGCAGTAGCACGAAGAAATAGGCGTTTTTGCACAGAAGCCGCGTTCCTGGCCGCACTTCTCGCAGCGCACATACAAGAAACCGGTAAACTTTGCCGCTGCGGGCGGCTCCGGGGCCCTGTGGGCGCTTTCGGCGGGCGGCGTGGGTTTTGCCTTTGCGGGAATGTCCGGCCGCTGTACAACGCGCTCCTTCGGCGGCGCGGGGCTCTGGAAAACTTTCGGCGCAAAAGGCAGCTTGCCCACCACGTCCTTCAAGGAATCCTCCACAGCCTTTGCCACTATCTTTTCCAGCGGTTCTTCCTGCTTCTGCCGGGCGGCCGCTGCCTCCTTCTTTTTCAGTTCGCCGAGGATCTCCACGGCCAGGTCGTCCAGCGTTTCCCGCTCTGCGGCCGTGTGGCCCGGGTCGCCAAATGCGGCGCCTGCTTCATAGCAGGCCCGGCGCAGGACGCGCAGTTCTTCAACGTTGAAGGCTTCAAAACGTACTTTTTCCATGTGTTTCTCCTTAAAGCCAGGCTTCCACAATGCTGTCGTCCGGTGCTGCCGGAAGGCGGCTCATTTCGGCCGGAATTGCCTTTCGTAAATCTTCCAGGGTATCTTCCAGGACCATGTATTGGGTGCTCGCCGGGACGCTCATGTCCCAAAGGCGGGCAACATAGCGCCGCGGGTAGTCGTCCTGGTTTGCCGTCACGATAATAACGGGGATCGCGGCCTGCTCCGTCAGCTTCGCATACTCGAAGCGGGCTAAATAAATATCGTCACTCATTCCAGAACTCCTTCCAGCTTTTCAATGGTTTCCAGGTACGGCAGGCCGGTGCGGCCGCCGAGGTGAACTTCCCAGGCCGGAAGAAAATCTTCCGGGGCCGCGCTTGCCATGGGCGGCGGCGTCCAGGTCTGGCCGTAGGCCGTCACGGTGGGCGGTGTGCGTTTCCGCTTGGCCGTTTCCTTCTGGGACGCCCATGCTGTCCTTGCAACCCGCCAGAAGGGCCACGGAACGGCGAAGAAGCGGCGAAGGTTGAAGCTGACCAGGATCATGCCCACCGCTTTGTCGGTCGTCCAGGCGTCCAGGAAGGCCGCCTGGTGGGGCTGTACCGCGTCAAAATCAATTCGGCCGGTGTGGGTCTGCTTCGCCTCCACCGCAACAGGGGTGCCATTGTAGCGTCCCAGGAAGTCAACGCAAGATTTATGTTCCACCTTGCAGCTCTTGATCTGGCCGGTGCTGTCGCGTATCGGTAGGAACTCGGTCGGAACTTTGTAGACCACAGCCTTGCCGCTGCGGGTGTATAGGTCGTTCACCTGGATAACGAAGTCTTCAAAATCACGGCCGCGGTTTGCGAATGTGTTGTAACCTCTCATGCTGTCCTCCCTGGGCTTTAATTTTCTTCTGCCACTCACAGAGGGGGCAGACGTAGGTTTTACCGCCGCCTTTTGTTATGCGGCTCACGTTCCAGCGATTCCCGCAGGTCTTACAGATCCGGTAGCACCGGCCATTCTCTGCGCTCATTTCGCCCTCCACGAAGGGCCGTCAAGGGGAACTGCAAGGCACATTTCCCGGAGACGGTCAATCATCTTTTGGGCGTTCCGTTCGCTGCATCCGGCCGGGGTCAGGCTCCGGGTCAGTTCTTCGGTGCCGCAGTTGGTCGTTACGATCACCGGCATATAGGCTTCATAGCGGGCGTTTACGATGGTGAATATCATGGATGAAGTCCACTCCGTCGCGGCCTCGCTGCCCAGGTCGTCAATAATCAGCAGCGGGGTTTCGGTATAGAGCTTCAAAATGTCCGCTTCGTCGCCCTGGCCGTTGTAGGTCCGGCGCACGTTCGCCAGAAGGTCGATCATGGTCATGCACAGCGCCGGGGTGCCGTTTCGGATCAGCTCGTTTGCCACAGCTGCGGCCAGGTGTGTTTTGCCGGTGCCATAACCTCCCACCAAGAAAAGGCCGTTGCGTTCCTGCTGCGGGGGCACTGCCTCGCCGTCCTTACCCTTGCCGGGAAGCATCTGCGCTTTGAAGGCTGCCGCATACTCCTTGCAGGCGGTATAGGCCTTCTGGTTTTCCGGCGTCACCTGGAAGCGGTCAAAGGTCCGGTTCTGGAATCGGGCGCCCATGCCGCTGTCGCCCAGCAGCCGGTTTATACGCCGGTTGAAGGCTGCGGCGGCCTCTGCTGCCGCCTTTGCCTCCTCTGCGGCCTTGTTCTTGGCCTCTGCTCTCTCCCAGTAGGCTTGCGCCCTGGGGCAGTTGCAGCGCTCCGGCTGCGAATCCCAGCCAAAAACGCGGGTCTTGGAAATGGCCGGAAGAAGGAAACCTCTATATTGCAGGGTTTTGCCGCAGAATTTACAGTGTTCCGGCTCCGGGGCCGGTTTGTCCATCTTGTAGCCGCGACGGATTGCCTCGTCTGCCAGGATGGAGGTTTCACGCGGTGTGGAATCCTGCGAGGTCTTGGGTTGCCGGGATTGCGTCCCGCTGGCGATCATATCGCCCAGCTTTTCCATTTCGTGCTTCCTCCTTTGTCCATTTATCTGCATCCACGGCCGCGTCCAGGTCCTTCACTCCCTTGTCCCTATACCGGGCCAGAACGCCGCGGACGTATTTCCAGTTCGGGGCTTTGTTCCTCTGGGCGATCTCCATTGCGTGGATCACCACGTCAGCGCCGAAGTCCGCGACCGCCTGGGTCAGGTCTTCAAGCTCCCAGCGTGGCGGCGTTGGGTTGATGTTGTTCAAGTAAAATTGTCCAGCCCTGGCCAGTTCCGGGTCCGTTCGCGGTTCCGCTCTCTGCGGCGGCTGCGGGGCTACGACAAGCGGTTTTTGTGCTGGTGCAGAAACTTTGTTTGCTTCTGCCCTGGCGGCCTCTGCGGCCTTCTCTGCCCGCTTTCGCTCTTTGAATCTCCGTTGCCGTTCTCGTGCTGCCTCCCGGCGGGCTTCCGCTTCGATCTGTCCTGTGTTTTCGGCCCAATCATGGAGCCGGAAACCGTCTGGTGCTTCGTCTATGTAACCGGCATCTATCATGGCCGCCAGAAAGTCGGCCGGTTCGCCTGCCCACCCGGAAACCTCTGCGATTTCCGTCGGCGTCATTCCCGCCAGGCTGCCGTCCTTGGTGCTGCTTGCGGCCCATACCCAGAGCATTGTAAGATGGCCGACCGCCTGGGCGACGCCTATCCCCAGCAGGCCTTTAAGGCGCAGCGTTTTTCGGTGCGTCAAGGTCCCCTGTTCAATTTTTACCCCGGCCATGTCGTCCTCCATCGTAGAAATTAACAAACGTACACTTCCGCGCCGGTAAGGCGCTGAATCCGGCGTTTCATTTCGGCCTCGTCCGAATTTTCAGCCGAAAGGTGCACGAGGTAGATTTGTTTCAGCCGCGAAAGGTCGTTTGCCTCCAAAAATTCAACCAGGTGTTGGAGGCTCATGTGGCTGTGCATCAACCGAGCGGCCCGAACTGTTGGCAGCGTGTCTTCCGCAAGGTTTTCTTGCACTCGTTCCCGGGTGTAGTTGCACTCTCCGAGTATGTGGGTAATGCCCGAAAATCTGTATTTCAGGTAATAGGTATCTGTGAAATACAGCAGCTTTTCTCCGGTCGCCGTAGATTCCAGAAGAAATCCTTGCGAATCCGGCGCATCGTGTTCCACATCGAAAGGCAAAACCAGAAACGTGCCAACCGTCAACTGTTCAAGCGGCCGCGTAATGTGCAGCCTGTGGCCTTCCAGGCGGCAGGCTTCTGCGGTGCCCTGGCCCGTGTAAACGTCCACGCCGTAGCGCAGAAGGTCTTTTGCGGCTTTGCTGTGGTCTCCGTGGCAGTGCGTAATAAAGCAGCCTCCAAGCTCCCGCACACGGAATCCGCATCCTATCTGGATTGCCTTCATCGGGATGCCAGCATCAAGCAGCAGCGGGGTTTTGCCGTCGGATATCCAATAGGCGTTTCCGCTGCTGCCGCTGGCTATGGGCTGAATGTCCACTTAGAAATCCGGCTCCGCAACAGCCCACTGTGCCGGGGCTGCCTTCCGGCTGGTGGGCTGTGCTGCGGGCGCCGCCTGGGGTTCCAGAACTTCGCCGGTGCTGGCATCGGCCTGGATCGTCTTCTTGGGCTCCGGCAGGCTTGCGGGCGCTGCGAGCTGCGGTGTCGTGTCGATCAGAACCGTGTTGGCCTGTTCCTGGATCTCGGCCTCTGCCTGGATCTCGGCATAGGCAACCTCTCTGGCCTTCATCACGCGGTAATCTTCGTCCAGCTTTTCAGGGTCGCGCACAATGTGCTTTGCGCTGAAAACCTCTCGGATCAGGGTCTTGCGGCACATTTCGTCCAGCCAGCCTTCCACGGTGGTGTCTTCCTTCTTGCCGGTCTCCTTGTTGTAGACCTGCTTCGTACCGCCCCAGAACTCGGCGCTTGCGTACTTGGGCATACGCTTGCGAATGGCAGCCATGGGCATAACAATAAGCTCATTCTGTGTCGGGTCGTCGTATTCGAGGTAGCCAAAGCCGCCCACAATGTCGCCGCGGTCGAAGGGATTCGTGATCTCGAACTCGTAGGACGCAACCGGGTGGCGGCTGTCCTTCGGGTGCGGAGCAAACTTGTCATTGCTGTAAACAAGTTCGATCGTGTCCGCCTTGGGCTTGTGCAGCGCATATTTCATGGCAACGTAGCGGATGCCGTTATAGCCGGGCATCAGGGTCACGTCGTACAGGTTCGTTTTGTTGTTCTTATACGGAATCGGGAACAACATATTCTCGCACTGCATATCCAGGCCCATACGGGCGTAGCGTACCAGGTCCATTGCCAGGTCCTGGAGGTTGACGAACTTCCACGTTACGGGGAGGGTTTCGTCCCACTTGTGGTCCCGGTTCTTGGCGTTCTTCGCCACGCGGGCTTCCTCTGCTACGGCCAGGGCGCGGTCGATCTGGATAAAGTATCCCTGGATAAGGCGGCGCTGGAACTCCGTTACTGCAATCTGGCTGCCGGTGTTGCTGGCGAACTGGGCCAGCACTTTTTTGGTAAAGCGGGTGCCGATGCTCTCGGTGGCGGTTTCTACAACCTCGTTTTCGGCTGCGGGGGTCATTGCTGCGTTTTCTGCGTTCATGTGTGTTCCTCCATTTTTTATTTCTTGCTTGCCGCGTAGAAATCTACGGGCGGCAGCTTTACAACTTTTTCGATTTGCTCTGCCATCTGGGCGGCCGCCGGGTCCTGGTAAGAAAGGCTCGCCGCAATGTGGGTATAAAGCACAATCAACATTGCGGTATCTGCCAGCGGGTACGGCCCCAGGGCCTCCGCCGTGCAGTTGAAGTAATGCGCAAAGCCTTCCAGAAGCACCCGCAGGCCTTCTTCCGGCTTGTGTTGCTCCACGGTCAGCTCAACGGCCCGCGGCAGATACTGTGAAGTTTCCGGGGCCGCCTTGGGTTCCTCCGGCTTCTTCCAGTGCGTGCGGAACGGAAAATTATTTTTCATGTGTGTTCTCCTCTTTGTCGCCCAGGACGTCAAAAACCGTTACCTGGTTCGGGTCCGGCATTTCCCGAAGAGCCTTCATGCGGCAAACGTGGCCGATGCCGTTTCTCACGCCCTCTTTGCTGGTCAGCAGACCGCCGCAGCGGCGGCAGCGGCAAGCCTGGATCATAAACGTGCCGGGCTCCTGGTCTTTGTCCTTGGCGCTCATTTCTCCCCTCCCGGAAACGGAATTACAACCGTGGTGATGTGCTTCAAAATGTCGTCTTCCAGTTCCGGGCCATTCGCAGGCAAAACGCCGCGGATGCCGTCGTGAACGGATTTCATAGCCGCAAGGAAAATGGGTATATCCGCGGACGGAAAGGTCTTGATAAGGCTCTTGAACTGCTGGCTGTAAAAATTCAATCCCTGCTGCATCACGTTTTCGGTCGGGTTCTCGTAAACCTTCCGCATAAAAGATTCGTTCATTTGTCTACCTCCACGCGCAGGCTCTCGTCTTCTGCGCTCACGACCAGGCGGATCACCTGGGAATCAACAGGGAGAAGCTCGGTCACGCTCTCGGCATTGTCTACCACAATCGGCAGCCGGACACCGTAGTGGTGGGAAAGCGTGGCGATAATTTCCAGGCCAGCGTTTACCACGGCCGCCTTGTTGGCGGTGGAATACGGCACCATGGCGCCGCCCTCGCCGGGCACCAGAACTTCGCAGCAGTCAGCAACGCCGCCGTTCGTCTGCTCCCGGAAAAGCTGGAAACTCACGGACTTGAACTTGCTGTTGATGCGCTCGGTCAGCAGGGCCACTTTGGTTTTTACGAAAACCTCACACAGGTAAACGCCCTGTTCGGTCTTCTCGTACTCGGCGGCCAGGCTCTTTTCCTCGGCTTCAAGTTCTGCAATGCGCTGGCGCTGGCGTTCTGCGGCCGCTGCCTGGCTCTGCATATAGCGGATCTGGCGGCAGTTGTTCATAGCCGCCTGCTGGCGCTCGTTCACTTCACGAAGGGCCGCGCTCTGCTTCTGCTCGGCCGCCTCGATCTGGCCGGAAATGGTCTGGATGGTCTTTGCAATGACCTGGCCGCGCTCGGTTTCGGAAAAGTCCGGGCGGGGCGGCTCTGCCTTGATGGCCTCTTTGCGGGAAGTGTAAATTTCATCGGCGCGGGCCGTGGCAGCTTCCGCCTTTTCATCGAGGGCCGTAATATCCTGTTCAAGCTGGGCAATGGTTTCCTTGCTAGCCTCTTTCTTGCCCTTGGCGTTGATGGCTTCCAGTTTGGCGGACCGGCGCTGGAGGAAGTCTGCGCGGAGCTCTTCCACCTTTTCCTCCGGCAAGGCCTGGCCGCAGGTCGGGCAGATCTCGCGGTGCTCGTCCCAGGTTTCGGCCGCTGCCTCTTTGTACTCGGCCAGGATTTCGGCCCGGCGGGCCTTCATGTGTTCCAGGTCTGCTTTCTTCCGCCGGGCGTCTGCGGTGGCGTTGGCGGCTTCCGTCTTGGCCTCCAAAAGCTCGGTTTCTGCCTTTTCCTGGGCCTTGCGGTGCTCGGCCCGGGCCTCGCTGCCTTCCTCAATGTACGCGGCTTTTGCTGCCGCATAGTCCGCCTTGGCGTTTGCCAGGAAGCTGCGGAGCTCGGAAGTGTCACCGGCCAGAATCGCCCGTTTCTCCTCCGCAATCTTGGCTTCCTCTGCCTCTGCTGCGGCCAGCTTGTCCGCCAGGTCTTCGGCCGCCGGGAGGTCCTTGTCAATGGCGCGGGTTGCCTCGTCAATGCGGTTCGGGATGGCTTCGATTTTCTTGTTCAGGTCGGTTTTCTTGGTGGCCGCGATCTTCCGGTACTCGTCCACCTTATAAAGGCGGGTCGTGCTGCCGGGCATTTTCAGGAACTCGGGCAGCCCTGCCAGCTCCGGGGTGCTGGCGATCACGTCGGCGTCGGAAACGTCGCCGCAAATGTCCAGCAGGATTTCCCGGCGCTTCGTCCAGTCCATAACGGAGGGAAAATAGTCGGGCATGGTCAGCAGCTTCATGGTTTCCTCGCCGCCGCAATACTCCTGGACGGCCGCCGTGTACTCCTTTTCCTTGCAGGGGACGCCGTTGATCTGGTAGTCAATGGTATTCCCGGAGTATTCCTCGTTCGCGCTGCCACGCTTGCGCTTCCAAACTTCGTGAAAGGTCTTTTTCAGGATCACGGTCTGGCCGTCGTCCAGCTGGAAGGTGCCGGTTGCGCTGTGTTCCAGGTTGTGCAAGTCCCCGTTGGGGCCCTTGGTCTTGGGGTCCCAGTTCTTCGCCCATGTGCTGGGTTTGCCGAAAAGCAGCCAGGTGATGGCGTTGAAAACGGTGGTCTTGCCGCTGGCGTTCCGGCCGTAAATGCTGGCGCTGTGGCCGTCCAACTGGATTTCCTCATGCTTCAAGCCCTGGAAGTTTTCAAGGCTCAACGTCAAAAGTTCCATTGTGTGTCCTCCTTGATTTTTCGCAAAAATCGTGATAAACTGTTGGTGTGTGTTCTGGGGTCGTCAATTTTTGGCGGCCCCTCTCTTTATTGTCCAGGCTGAAAACGTCGCTTCGCGGATGTACTCCGCTGCAAGCTGCGCCATATAGCCGGGCCGCTCTCTGCATCCGTCATACCCGCAGAACTCTGCGATATGGCGGATTTTTCTTTTGGCCTTCTCCCAGGCTTCCGTCCATGCGGAATCGCTCACAGGGCGGCCGAGAATCGCGCTGGTGCGCTCTCTGGTTTCTTCTTCACTCATAAGCCGCACCGCTGCATGAAATAGCTGCGAGGAACGCGACCACGGGGCACTTCGTAGCCCTTGGCGCGGAGCTCGTTGTTAAACTTCTGGATGGTGTGGTAGGCGGTAGACTTGGAAACGCTCAAAATTTCCATCGCTTCGTCAACGCGCACCATTTTGGAAGGCTCCCGGGTGGTTTTCTTACTTCTTGCCATTGCAGGCCTCTCCTTTCAGGTTCTTTTTGATCCAAAGCTGCATTGCCTCTGCTGCCGTCGCTACGTTCTTCATGTACGCCAGGATCTCGCCCATCTGCACATCCTCGCCGGGGTCCACGCGGCCGTCCTGGGCAATGGAAATAATAGCGGCGCTGATTTTGTCGGTGCCCTGCAAGGCGGCAAGTGCCTGCATCATAACGCGGTCGAACTCCTGCACGGCGCAGGGCTTCACGTTCTGGCGGCCAATCGGGCAGCACATCGAGCAATAGTAGTTCAAGAGCTGCGGAGCGTCGTAAGTGTCAGCCAGCAGCAGCACTTCTTCCGGCGTCGGGTTTGCGCTGCCCAGCTCCACGCGGGCCATGCGGGAGCGGTCAATGCCTGTTTCGTCTGCCGCGCCCTCGCGGCTTGCAAGCCGGTCATTGACCTTTGAGGCCTCCATTCGTGCCAAATAGAAAGGGCTGTCGGCCGCTTTCGTGGCAAATTTACTCATTTATTCAAACCTCTTTTCATGGTAAAATTTAGGTAGACGGCCACGGCCAATTTGCCGGGGCAAATATCCGGCCTTCCTGCCGGGCCAGCGCCCGGAGATCCTTTCTGGCCCGGTTTATGCTCACGGTGTTGTCCCAGGCGTAATAGTTGCCGTCCGGGGCCAAAATATGCCGCTTGCACTTGCCGTTGCACCGGTCAATTATGGCCTGGTAGCTGAAATAGTTCTGTTTGGCAGCCTGGCGGGCGCTGGAATAACATTCCAGAAGTTCACCGGCGGCGCTGAATTTCAGCACTGGCCGCCGGGAGCTGTCCGCTCCGGTCATGCGGCCTAATTCCTGCCGGGTGCAGAAAGCCAGGTTCCAAATTGAATTGTCTGCCGGGTTGCCGTTTTTGTGAAAAATCACTTTTCCGGCTGGGACTGGCCCCAGGAATGTTTCTGCCACGATCTTTGCGGCGGAAAATTCCCTCATGTTCCCTTCCAGGTCCGTGAGGTGGACGTAACGTTTCGCACTCTGTAACTTGGCCTTTCCTCTCGGTTTGCGCTTTTACTGAGTTAGAATCGTGCGGCCGCCGTTCTTGCGCTTCTGGCCGTGCCAGAAGGTGTTTGCAATGTGGCCCATGTCGCTTGCCTGGTACTTGCCACCATAGCCGGGCACGTCCCGCCAGGTTTCACTTACGGCCACTGGTCTTCCTCCTTCCAGCGGTCTTCTTCCGGGCGGTTCCGCCGGTCCTTGCAGTCTGCGTACCGGGCGGCGGAAACTATGCCCAGCACGAAGAAACCGCCACAGGCGCCAGCTACCAGGCCGCCAGCAAACAAAAGAATCACTGCCTTTCGCCTCCTTTGGCTTTCTCCCGGTTTTCCCGGATGGTCCTTGCAATGTTCCTGGAAAGCAGCGCGCCAAATTCCTGGGCCACTTTGTCGGGGTCTGCATCGTCCTTCACGGTGCCCACGATCACAGCTTTGGCGGCTTCCAGAAGGAACGTCACAAGTTCGCCGCTGTCCCGGATTCCGCCTTTCATCGGCGGGGTATAGAAGCCGAACTCGGCTTCTCTCTCGGTGATTGTCACCCTTCGCACGGTTCCGCCTCCTTTTTCCCTGCTTTCTCCTCCGCCCGGCGCTCCCGCTCGTCCCGGATGTCTTGGGCGATGTAGTCAGTAAACGCCTTTGTGAAAGACGCCGCCACCTCCTGCGGGTCCGTGTTGTCCTTAATCATGGCCGCGATCAGACCAGCAGTTGCCCGGAACAGAAACATGATTGCCGTATACGGATCCTCTGCAACGTCGCCGGTCATTTCAAAAGAAATGCTCTCGCCCTTGTCAACAACGCGGATGCTGTCAAATTCTTTCATGCGTATTCCTCCGGGGCCCCTCTGGACCTCCAAACGCCATAGCTCAAAGGTTCAAGGCCTGCGGCCCGGCGCTGCTCGTTGTATTTCTTCAAGACTTCCAGGTCGTCGTCCAGGTTCCGAGGCTTCGGCTTTGCGGCCTCCGCGGCCAGCCTGGCCCGCTCTGCCTCGTTCGCCTTGCGAACGGATTCCCTGTTGTGGCCCACGCGGCAGACGGCGCAGCGCTTTGTATTGCTCGGCACGTCAACCATAAGCGCGCCGCAGTCCACGCATTTCACCGTTGTGTGAAACATGGTCAGCCTGCCTTCCGCTTCGTGCTTGGCTTCTTCACGGTGCCGCGCTGGGCCTTGTGGATCTTGCGCTGCTTCTCCTCGTAGTCCTGGAGGGCAAAGCTCAAACGCATAAGCAGCCCGGCAGCCAGCAGGAACACAAACGCCGCCACATAAACGCCGGTCTGGATTTCGCCGGTCGTTTCAAACGTACCAGCGGAACCGAGGGCCAGGAACATTCCCACACCCAGGCACACAATGGAGGCCTTCTGCAAGGTCATAAAAGTAATTTTCATCGGTTTTCCTCCTTCGGTCTTATTGTCACGCCTTCCGGGTCAATGGTGATTACCGCATCCAGCCCGGCGGCCAGCTTCATAAGGGTTTCCAGCCGGGCGCCGGTAATGTCAGCGCCCGGCCTGGTCAACCTGAAAATGGCTCCCATGGAAAGGCCTGCGGCATCGCACAGCTTCGTCATGGAAAGGCCGCGCAGTGTGCGGAGCTCGTCAATCGTCATTTTCCGAGCCTCCAATGTTTCCCAGCGCACCCAGCAGGCGCAGCGCATCAACCTGGGCCTTGCGGCACTTGCGGAAGTTCTTTGCACTGTTGGACGCGCCAACGGGGACGGAGTTTTCAACCTCTGCCGCCATCCGGTCCGCGTAGTAAAGTGCTTCTTTGGCGGCTTCGTCGGCCTGCTTCCGCAGCATAATGGTAAGTTCTGCGGCAACGTTGTCCGGGAGGATCTTTCCCTTCGCCTTTTCCAGGGCGATCTTGAACTCCGCAGCCTCCTTCCGTGCCTGGCCCTCCATCCGCCGGGCCTTCTGCAATTCGGCTTCAAGCTCTGCAATGCGCTGGCCCTGGGCGTTCACCTTTTCGGTCAGGCTTTTACGGATGTTCTCGTTGGCCTTGCACTCGGTCTGCCAACGGCCCTTCATGCTGACCGCAAAATCGTTGTCGATGTTCTCCTCAGCATCCCCCACGCAGCCTTCAAAGGCCATTGCGCAATAGCTGTTCTGGCCCAGGGCATCCAGAATGTTCTTGATTCGGCCCAAATACTCGCGTTCGGTGTCTTTGGAAACGCCTGCGTTTGTCTGGATCTGCCGCACCGTGCAGTCGTCCAGCTTTGCGGCTCCGTAGATTTTCCCCTGGATAAACGCCTCTTTGAAAGCAGCATCCACGTTAATTTCGTAGATCTTCGACTTGTGGGTAATGCCTTTGCCATCCACCACGCTGATTTCGTACAAATTCATGTGTGTTCCTCCCTTTTGTCTGTGATAGGTTCGAGAAACTCAAACTTTCAAGCCAAAAAAATTTGCTGGTATTTCTCCATGCTCATGCCGATTGTTTCCGCAATAATCTTTGCCTGCTCAACCGTGCACTTCACATCTCCGTTTTCCAGAAGGCAATAGCTGCCTTTTCCCTTGTAGCCGAGTTTTTTTGCCATGGCCTCCTGGGTGATTCCCGCCTGCTTTCTGGTCTCTTTCAGAAGTTCGCAATTCATGTGGTTTTCGCCTCCTTGGTTTCAGTTTCTCAAACTTCGAGTTTATTATAATCAAACTTTCTGCTGCTGTCAATAGAAAAGTTTCATTTTCTTAAACTGCAAGTTTGAACTTCTTTAATTGAAATCCTTTCACCATTCGTGTATAATTGTTTAGGAATCATAAACTTAAAGAAAAGAGGCTGCGGCATGGCAAGTATTTCAGATCGAATCCGGCTTCTACGCGCAGAAAGCCACATGACGCAGGAGGAGTTCGGCCGCATCTTCGGCATTTCAAAACCGACCGTGTCGTTCTATGAACACGGAAAAAGCGTACCAAACGACCAAATTAAAACCGCCATTGCTCGCTATTTCGGCGTTTCTGTGGATTACCTTCTCGGCGTTACGGACAGCCGCGAGCCTATAAGCCCAACACACGCACCGCCAGCGGCCGCCCAGCGCCCGGCGGAGGCCGCAATCACCGGGGAACTCGGTTCCCTGTCTGATCGGCAGCTCGACCGGCTCTTGGGGTATATTCAGGCGTTGAAGGAACTGCCGGAAGGCGCCGCATCGCAGAACACGGCCATTGTGGAGAAGAACGTCTCAGAAGAGAACTCCTCCGCTGCGGGCTGATTTGGTTTTGGAAATGAAAGGGGGGCTGCTCATGGCAGCGCATCGGTATCCGCACAAAATGAACGAACGTGAACGGCAGATGAAAGCCCGGCGGAGCAGGTTTGTTTCCTGTGGGTATCGTTCCGCCGGGCGGATGGTCACTTTCGGGCTGCTGCAAAGCCTTCACGGCTTTTCCCTGCTCGGCTTTCTAAAAAGCGTGGTCGTGGCAGCCCTCACCATTGCAGCCGTGTGCTTGTTCTTCGCCTATCTGCCGGTGCTGCTGTGCGTCGTCGCTCTGATCGCGGCCGTTGTGCTGGCCGTTGTCCTCGTTCAGCGGCACAAGCAGCAAGGCCCGGCGGTCAAAGATCCAGGCAGCCAGAATGCACCCAGGGCGGCAAAGGGTGAAGTCCGGCTGTTCGCCGCCTGCCCATCCTGCGGCGCCCGGTATCAATTTGCCTTCCGCCGCGGATGCACGGAAACAGTTTGCCGGTGTAATGCCTGCGGAAAAAGCTTCAAGGTTGAATCTTCCGGGGCGGTTTGGCCACTCTCTTAAAAAACGCAACGCCCACCAGACCGTCGGAAAGCGGCCTTGTGGGCGTTTTGTTTTTCTTTGTCTAGTTTTCCGCATCGGTTTGTAAAAGGCCACGACAGGGCTTCCCTGGGGCTTCTGGCGTCGCTCTGGCAAGTTACCGGCAAGTTAAACGGCCGCTCTGGGCGTTATTCGCGCGCCGCGCGTTTTTTCTCGCGCTATTGCACGCGGATTGCACGTTTTTTGGCACGAATCGCACGTTTTGCGCGTATTCAATCACAAAATAGGCTATTTCCGCGCGTTTTCCGGCATCAAGTTCAACTTTTCGGATCGCACGGGTTGAACTCATTTTTCAAGCTGCTGTCAAGTTGTAAGCAACTGCCGGACCATTTTCGTCACGTCACGAAAAAGGTCTGTGCCATGTCTTCGTGGCGCCGCGCAAACGTCCGCCTCTCAATCTAACCCATAAGCTATATATTATATTATTAAGCTATATCTAAGATAATAATATCTAAGATTAAGTTAGATATTCTAGATATACATGGATGTAAGATAGGGGTTGTTAGGGGGAAGAATGCGGCAGCTTATGCCGTTGAAAACCGCGTTGAAATCATCGTTTTTTGTCGTTGTTCCGTTTTGTTTTGTCTGTTGAAAACTGCATTTTCTGGGTGGTAACGCGTTGGCAACGCGTTACCGGGTGCGAATGTTGAAAACTCGTTGAATCTCTTTCTTTCGTTTATTCGTCAGTTTTTGAAATTCTATCCCTGTGAAGAAAATTCACTTTCAACATGAAATCTGTGTTTTCAACTTTTTATTGGTAACGCGTTACCGTAAGCGTTACCAACGCGTTACCAGCGTTACTTGTTGAAAACTTTGTGGAAAGCTGTTGAAAAGCAGCAAATGGAGGGGTCTCATGCCTGCATACAAAAACCAGAAAACCGGCGAATGGTATTGCATCTTCCGCGTTACGGACTGGACCGGTAAGCGGAAGCAAATAAAGAAAAGCTGCTTTGCCCGCCGGGCGGATGCTCTGGCTTACGAGCGCGAATACCTGGCGAAAAGCTCGCTCACCACAAAAATGAAATTCGGTTCCCTGGTGGAGTTGTACATGGCGGATGCAAAAACCAGGCTCCGGCCCACCACCTACGAAATGAAACAATGGATTTTTGAAACGAAGATCCTCCCCTACTTCAAGGATCAGCTGGTGGATGAAGTGTCGGTGTCGTCCATTCGTGCTTGGCAAAATCACCTGATCGACGCCAGGGACAAGAACGGGAAGCCGTATTCTGCCACCTACCTGAAAACCATCAACAACCAAATGAGTGCCCTGTTTCGGTTCGCCGGGAAATATTACGGCCTGAAAGAAAACCCTGTTTCCCTGGCCGGGTCCATGGGCAAAAGCAGCGCCGAAGAAATGCAGTTCTGGACGCTGGAAGAATTTCAGAAGTTCATTGCCGGGATGTCAGACCCTACGGCATACGCTGCGTTCAATATTTTGTTTTGGACCGGTATGCGGGAAGGCGAACTGCTGGCCCTCACCCTGGCCGATGTGGATTTTGAACGGAAGGGCATTTTTGTGCGGCACTCCTACGCCCGCCTGAATGGTGAGGACGTCATTTCAGACCCGAAAACCCGCCGTTCCAAGCGGTTCATTACAGTGCCGGATTTCTTGCTGGAAATCATTCGGGAATACGCCGCCAAGCTCTACGAATACCAGCCGGAAGAACGCCTGTTTGAATGCACCAAATACTGGCTAAAGGAACAGTTGGAGCGCTGCTGCCAGCGCACCGGCGTGAAGGTCATTCGGGTGCACGATATACGGCACTCCCATGCCTCCCTGCTTATCAACATGGGCACGGACGCCCTTCTGGTGCAGCAGCGCCTTGGGCACGAAAAAATTTCGACAACGCTCGGCACCTACGCCCACCTGTACCCGGATCGAACAAACAACGTCGCGGACCGTCTGGAAGCTCTGGCCTCCCCGGAGGAAAAGAAACCGTGATACTGGTTTGATTCTGCCCAGGGTGTTACTTTTCTGTTACTTCGGGCACAAAAAAGCCCCGCCTTCAAGCGAAAATTCTTGAAAGCGGGGCTGTTTTTATACGCTGTTGTGTTCTATTTTTCGGAGGTCTAAAAAGCCGGAAGGCAAATTTTCATTACTCGAGCTCAATGGTTGCCGGCGGCTTACCGGTGCAATCATAAAACACGCGGTTCACATGCTTGACCTCATTGACGATGCGGCTGGTGACAGTGCCCAGAACATCCCAAGGCATATTATAGCTCTCTGCGGTCATAAAGTCGGTGGTGGTCACAGCACGCAGCGCCACAGCGTAATCATAGGTGCGCTCGTCGCCCATGACGCCAACACTGTGCATGTTGGTCAAGGCTGCATAGTACTGGCTGATCTCCTTATCCAGACCCGCCTTTGCGATCTCCTCACGCCAGATCGCGTCGGCATCCTGCACGATTGCCACCTTCTCAGGGGTCACTTCGCCGATGATGCGGATGCCAAGACCCGGGCCGGGGAACGGCTGACGGCTGACCAGATATTCGGGCAGGCCCAGCTCACGGCCGGCCTGACGCACCTCGTCTTTGAACAGGTTGCGCAGCGGCTCCACCAACTCCTTGAAGTCCACGGTGTCGGGCAGACCGCCGACGTTGTGGTGGCTCTTGATAACAGTGGACTCACCGCCCAGACCGCTCTCAACGACATCCGGGTAAATGGTACCCTGTGCCAGGAAATCCACCTTGCCGATCTTCTTGGCCTGCTCTTCAAACACACGGATGAACTCTTCGCCGATGATCTTGCGCTTGCGCTCCGGCTCGGTGACACCAGCCAGCTTTGCAAAGTAGCGTTCGCGGGCATCCACACAGATAAAGTTGATATCAAAGCCGTTGGCATTGCCCGGGCCGAATACAGAGCAGACCTCTTCCTTCTCGTTCTTACGCAGCAGACCGTGATCCACGAACACGCAGGTCAGCTGCTTGCCGATGGCCTTAGCCAGCATAGCTGCCAGAACGGAGGAATCCACGCCGCCGGACAAGGCGCACAACACCTTGCCATCGCCGATGCGCTCACGCAGGGCCTTGACGTTGTTCTCCACAAAGGAGTCCATCTTCCAGTCGCCGGTGCAGCCGCAGACGTTGTACACGAAGTTGCGCAGCATCTTCTTGCCTTCCGCAGTGTGCAGCACTTCCGGATGGAACTGGACCGCGTACAGGCCCTTCTCGGCGTTCTCTGCCGCAGCTACCGGGCAGTTGACCGTGTGAGCAGTGATCTTAAAGCCGGGCGCTGCCTGCTCAATATAGTCGTTGTGGCTCATCCAGCAAATGGTGGAGGGCTGCACATCGGTGAACATCTTGCTGTTCGTGTCCACGAACACCTCAGTCTTGCCGTACTCGCGCTCCGGTGCGCGGCAGACATGGCCGCCCAGCAGATGCATCATCAGCTGGCTGCCGTAACAGATGCCCAGCACAGGCACACCCCAGTTGAAGATCTCAGGGTCGATCGTGGGGGAATCCTCCAGATAAACGCTGTTGGGGCCACCGGTAAAGATGATGCCCTTGGGGTTCTTTGCCTTGATAACCGACAGATCGGTTTTATAGGAATAGATTTCACAGTAGACATTGTTCTCGCGGACGCGGCGCGCGATCAGCTGATTGTACTGGCCGCCAAAGTCCAGCACGATGACAGTTTCATGCTGCATGAAGTTCTCTCCTCCCTTATCCATTCAATGTGTTTCTACAGATAAAACCAGTATAGCACATCTGCCAAATAAAAGCGACATCATTTGTGAATTTTCCTGTTTTTATTTTTCACGTATGGGATGCCGCAGAACTGTTTTCAGTGTTCCCGGTGCAGCGCGGCGAGGATCACTCAGATAAATTTCGTGGTGGAAGCGTGTCTCTGAAAAATCAAGCCTATACCCCTGCTCTACGGCAAAGGCATCCATCTGCGCCAGCGTTTTCGGTTCTTCATCATAAGGGCCGATATGCAGGCACTGAACGCAAAGTCCCTCGTCATAGGTCAGGAATTCCGCCTTGGAAAAATCCTTTTTCTTTTTTGCCGTTGCTTCCTGTACGGCCCAATCAAACGCTTCCGGCGTCACGAATTCTGGCAGTCGGATCATGGATGTCCACTCAAATGTTTCTTTATGTGCATAGTCAACGCCATCCACGCCCTTCTGATGCCACAAGCCCTCCAACGGTGGAACCACATATTCAAAATAGCCGTCCATCTTGTGGCTGCCCTTATAGCTCATTTTGATGGTGAAAGCAATGCCGTACAGCACTCCCATAGCCTCCTGATAGGCTCCACCCGGAGCATTCGGGTCGCCCTTGCCGTGCACTGCCACAAAATTCATACGCGGTATCGTAATCAGATGCGGTTTTTTCGGCGGGAGATAAAATTCCCTGTACTCTTTCTTATAATCAAACGGCATTACTCTTCACCCCATCCAGAAGTTCACGCTGCTTCTTTTTGCTGAATCCCCTCAGCACCAGCCGATAGGACTTTTCCAGCATTTCCTTTTTCAGTATACCAGAACAACCTTGTTTTGTAAACAAAGAGTTGTGACATGCCGCAAAAAAAATCTCCTGCCCTTACAGACAGAGGATCTAAAACAAAAAGAGACCTTCCCACTCTCCGGAATGGGAAGGTCTCTCGTAAGTTTAACCTTTAGCCTCAGGAAAGGCGCGAAGGGTCAAAATCACTCAATGATCTTGCCAACAACGCCAGAACCAACGGTACGGCCACCCTCACGGATAGCGAAACGCAGGCCCTCTTCCATAGCAACAGGGGTCAGCAGCTCAACGTGCATCATGACGTTATCGCCGGGCATGCACATCTCAGTGCCTTCGGGCAGAGTGATGATACCGGTCACGTCGGTGGTGCGGAAGTAGAACTGAGGACGATAGTTGGAGAAGAACGGGGTGTGACGGCCGCCTTCGTCCTTGGTCAGAACGTACACCTGAGACTCGAAGGTCTTGTGGGGGTGCACGGAACCGGGCTTAGCCAGAACCTGACCACGCTCGATCTGGGTACGATCAACACCACGCAGCAGAGCGCCGATGTTATCGCCAGCCTCAGCGAAGTCCAGAGACTTACGGAACATCTCCAGACCGGTGATGGTGGTGCTCAGACGATCGGGCTTGATGCCGACGATCTCCATAGCATCGCCAACCTTAGCAATACCACGCTCAACACGACCGGTTGCAACAGTACCACGGCCAGAAATGGTCATGACATCCTCGATGGGCATCAGGAAGGGCTTGTCTTCCTCACGATCGGGGTTGGGGATATAGGTGTCAACAGCGTCCATCAGCTCCTTGATGCAAGCATACTCGGGAGCATTGGGATCAGTGGAGGTAGACTCCAGAGCCTTCAGAGCGGAACCACGAATGATCGGGGTGTCGTCGCCGGGGAAGTCGTACTCGGTCAGCAGCTCACGGATCTCCATCTCGACCAGATCCAGCAGCTCTTCGTCGTCGACCATATCGCACTTGTTCATGAACACAACGATATAGGGCACGCCGACCTGACGAGCCAGCAGGATGTGCTCACGGGTCTGGGGCATGGGACCATCGGTAGCAGCAACGACCAGAATAGCGCCGTCCATCTGAGCAGCACCAGTGATCATGTTCTTAACGTAGTCAGCATGGCCCGGGCAGTCAACGTGAGCATAGTGACGAGCGTCGGTCTGATACTCAACGTGAGCGGAGTTGATCGTGATACCACGAGCACGCTCCTCAGGAGCCTTATCGATGTTGGCATAATCCATGAAGTCTGCGTCGCCCTTCAGTGCCAGGTACTTGGTGATAGCGGCGGTCAGAGTGGTCTTGCCGTGGTCAACGTGACCGATGGTGCCGATGTTCACATGCGGCTTAGAACGGTCGAACTTTGCCTTTTCAGCCATTGGAATATCCTCCCTTAATTTAGGTTTTGATATTTGGTTACAACAACCCTGCAAGATGCAGACATTGCATTGCAAGGCTATTCTACTAAATTTGCCCTGTAAAATCAAGTGCTTTTACAGGAAATTTTGCCGAGGCTACACTACCCCGGCAAAATTCACTTTAAATTTAAGGCGATCAGCCCTTGGTGCGGCCAGCAATGATCTGGTCAGCAATGTTCTTGGGCACCGGCTCGTAGTGAGACGGCTCCATGACATACTGGCCACGGCCCTGAGTCTTGGAACGCAGGTCGGTAGCGTAGCCGAACATCTGAGCCAGAGGCACAAATGCATTGACGCGCTGAGTACCAGCCATAGCTTCCATGCCCTGGATCTGACCACGGCGTGCATTCAGGTCGCCGATAACATCGCCCAGATACTCATCGGGAACGATAACTGCAACCTTCATGATAGGCTCAGTGATGATAGGATCAGCCTTGCGCATAGCATCCTTGAACGCCATAGAACCAGCAATGGAGAAAGCCATTTCAGAGGAGTCGACCTCATGATAAGAACCATCCCACAGGGTAACCTTGACATCAACGACAGGATAGCCAGCCAGAACACCGGACTTCATAGCACCCTGGATACCGTTGTCGATAGCCGGGATGTATTCCTTCGGGATAGCACCGCCAACGATGGCGTTGACGAACTCGTAACCCTTGCCAGGCTCGTTGGGCTCGATCTTGATCTTAACATGACCGTACTGGCCCTTACCACCGGACTGACGTGCGTACTTGGTCTCCTGGTTGGCCTCTTTGCGGATGGTCTCACGGTAAGCAACCTGAGGTGCACCCACGTTTGCTTCAACCTTGAACTCACGCAGCAGACGGTCAACGATGATCTCCAGGTGCAGCTCGCCCATACCGGCGATGATGGTCTGACCGGTCTCTTCGTCGGTGTAGGTCTTGAAGGTCGGATCCTCTTCGGCCAGCTTTGCCAGCGCGATGCCCATCTTCTCGTTGCCGGCCTTGGTCTTGGGCTCGATGGCAACGCGGATAACAGGCTCGGGGAACTTCATGGACTCCAGAATGATGGGATGATTCTCATCACACAGAGTGTCACCGGTAGTGGTGTTCTTCAGACCGACAACAGCAGCGATATCACCTGCGTAGCAGCAGTCGATATCCTTGCGGTGGTTAGAATGCATCTGCAGGATGCGGCCCATACGCTCCTTGCTGTCCTTCACGGAGTTGTAGACAGTGGTACCTGCCTCAACCTTACCGGAGTAAACACGGAAGTATGCCAGCTTACCAACGAACGGGTCGGTAGCGATCTTGAAGGCCAGAGCTGCGAAGGGAGCGTCGTCGGAAGACGGACGGGTCTCCTCTTCCTCAGTCTCGGGATTCACGCCCTTGATGTCAGGGACGTCGGTAGGAGCGGGCATATAGTCAACGATAGCGTCCAGCAGCTTCTGGACACCACGGTTCTTGTAGGAAGAACCGCAGACAACGGGAACCAGCGTGTTAGCGATGGTCTCCTTGCGGATCGCAGCCTTCAGCTCGGCACGGGTGATCTCCTCGCCCTCGAGGTACTTCTCCATCAACTCTTCGTCGTTCTCAGCAACAGCCTCGATCAGAATGTTGTGGTACTCCTCGGCCTGCTCACGCATATCCTCGGGGATGGGCTCAGTGCGCATGTCGTTGCCCATATCGTCGTAGTAGACCTCAGCGTTCATATCGACCAGGTCAACGATACCGCGGAAGGTATCCTCCTGACCGATAGGCAGCTGGATCGCCACGCCGTTTGCGTGCAGACGATCGTGCAGCATCTTGATGCAGCGGAAGAAGTCGGCACCCATGGTGTCCATCTTGTTAACGTACACCATACGGGGAACCTTGTACTCGTCAGCCTGACGCCAGACGGTCTCAGACTGCGGCTCAACACCGCCCTTTGCAGCCAGAACGGTCACAGAACCGTCCAGCACGCGCAGGGAACGCTGGACCTCAACAGTGAAGTCCACGTGGCCCGGGGTGTCGATGATGTTGATGCGGTGACGGTTCTTCTTGAATGCAACCGGATCCTTCTGGGTTTCAGAGTGGCTCCAGTAGCAGGTGGTAGCAGCGGAAGTGATGGTGATACCACGCTCCTGCTCCTGAACCATCCAGTCCATGGTAGCGCCGCCATCATGAACTTCGCCGATCTTATGGTTGATACCGGTGTAGTACAGAATACGCTCGGTAGTAGTAGTTTTACCAGCATCAATGTGGGCCATAATGCCGATATTTCTCGTCATCTGAAGAGAAACTTCTCTGGGTGTAGCCATGAAATTAACCTCCTACAGAACAGATCAATAACGGAAATGAGCGAAAGCCTTGTTAGCCTCTGCCATCTTGTGAGTATCCTCACGCTTCTTCACGGCGTTACCAGTGTTGTTGGCAGCATCCATGATTTCAGCAGCCAGACGCTGAGCCATGGTCTTCTCACCACGGCTGCGGCTGTAGGCAGTCAGCCAGCGCAGACCCAGGGTCTCGCGGCGAGCCGGGCTGACTTCCAGAGGAACCTGGTAGTTAGCACCGCCAACGCGGCGGGTCTTGCACTCGAGGCTGGGCATGATGTTCTCCATCGCCTTCTCGAAAGTCTCCAGAGGATCGTTGCCGGTCTTCTCCTGAATCATGGAGAAAGCTTCGTAAACGATCTTCTGAGCGACGCCCTTCTTGCCATCCAGCATAACGCTGTTGACCAGACGAGTGACCACCTTGGAATTGTAAATAGGATCAGCTAAGACATCGCGCTTAGCAATGTTACCTCTTCTAGGCATCTTTCTTCCCTCCTTCACAGAATGATATCATCGGTACTCGAAAGTAATAAAACTCCCGTTGTGTCACAAAGAGCTGACCTTTACATAAACTGTTGCCCTCCGCTTTGTAAGCGGACTTGTTATTTATATAATGGAAAGCCGTTTATGGCGGTTGTCCTCAATTACTTCTTTGCAGCACCGGCCTTAGGACGCTTTGCGCCGTACTTGGAGCGGGCCTGATTACGGCCTGCCACACCCTGAGTATCCAGGGTACCACGGATGATGTGGTAACGCACACCGGGCAGGTCCTTAACACGACCGCCACGGATCAGCACGACGGAGTGCTCCTGCAGGTTATGGCCGATACCGGGAATGTAAGAGGTGACCTCGATACCATTCGTGAGGCGGACACGAGCAACCTTACGCAGAGCAGAGTTGGGCTTCTTGGGGGTCATGGTACGAACAGCAGTGCAGACACCACGCTTCTGGGGGCTGTTCAGATCAGAATACTGTTTCTTCTGAGAATTGTAGCTCTTCAGCAGTGCGGGAGCGGTGCTCTTGGTAGCCAGAACCTGACGGCCCTTGCGTACAAGCTGGTTAAAAGTAGGCATTTTGTTTCTCCTTTCTTAATAATGCACATCGGACTTTTTCCGACTTTTTTGCCGCACTATCCCCATGAGGGATGCGCAACAGTTATATAATACTCGCTTTACAGGCGGATGTCAACAGTTTTTGCAAAGTTTTTTGCATTTATTCCAGATTTTTTCTTTCAGCATTTTTTCGACGCAAAACGCACGGTTTTCTCCCCTGTTTCCGCTTTTCCGGGCATATAAAAACCGCCCTGCAGGCAGATGCCCACAGAGCGGTCCATTGTTTTATTTCAGAAGAAGGAGCTTTGCTTACTGTGCAGCAGCTGCCAGTTCAGCAGCGACCTCAGCATCGCGCTCAGCCTCACGGTTCTTCAGATCCTCACGGACTTCCGGCAGACCGGTACCTGCGGGGATCAGCTTACCAATGATGACGTTCTCCTTCAGGCCGGCCAGCGGGTCAACCTTGCCCTTGATGGCAGCTTCGGTCAGCACGCGGGTGGTCTCCTGGAAGGATGCAGCGGACAGGAAGGAGTCGTTTGCCAGAGCAGCCTTGGTGATGCCCAGCAGCACCTGCTGGTACTCGACCAGCTTCAGGCCCTCTTCACCAGCGTCGATGCGCTGCTGCAGATCGGCGTTGATGCTCTCCACTTCCAGACGGCTTGCCAGTGCACCGCCGATCAGGTTGGAAGAACCGGAATCAGTCACGCGCACCTTGCGGCACATCTGACGGACGATGACTTCGATATGCTTATCGTTGATCTCAACGCCCTGCAGACGGTAGACCTTCTGAACTTCGTTGATCAGGTAGTTCTGGACATCCTCCAGACCCTTGATTGCCAGAATATCCTGCGGATACAGAACACCTTCACGGGTGATGATGTCGCCCTTCTCCACACGGTCACCCGGCATCACGCGGGAATGCTGGGTGAACGGGATGGAGTAGCTCTTTACGACCTCGGCACCGTTCTCGTCCTTTCCGGTCACCTTGATAACGACATTCTTCTTGGTATCGTCCTGAGAAACGACACCAGAGATCTCGCTCATGATGGCCATGCTCTTGGGACGGCGGCTCTCGAACAGCTCTTCAACACGGGGAAGACCCTGCGTGATATCTTCAGCAGATGCGATACCGCCGGTATGGAAGGTACGCATGGTCAGCTGAGTACCAGGCTCGCCGATGGACTCTGCGGCGATAACGCCGACAGACTCGCCCAGACGGACCGGCTCGCCGTTTGCCATATCGGAACCGTAGCAGCGTGCGCAGACACCGGTCTTTGCACGGCAGGTCAGCAGGCTACGGATCTTCAGCTTGGTAATGCCAGCAGCCTCGATCTCGTTTGCATCGTACAGGTCGATCATCTTGCCTTCCGGCACGATCACCTCGCCGGTGACGGGGTTGACCACATCGCCCACAGCAAAGCGGCCGATCAAACGCTCACGGAAGCTCTCGATCTTCTCCTTGCCCTCGTGGATCTCAGACACCCACAGGCCGTCGGTGGTGCCGCAGTCGATCTCGCGCACGATGACATCCTGAGAGACATCGACCATGCGGCGGGTCAGGTAACCGGAGTCAGCGGTACGCAGAGCGGTATCGGCCAGACCCTTACGGGCACCACGGGCAGAAACGAAATATTCCAGAATATTCAGACCTTCACGGTAGTTGGCACGAATGGGCATCTCGATGGTGTGGCCGGCGGTGTTTGCCAGCAGGCCGCGCATGCCGGCCAGCTGCTTGATCTGGTTCATAGAACCACGAGCACCGGAGTCAGCCATCATATAGATCTCATTATCCTTGGGCAGGTTGTCTGCCAGAGCCTTGGAGACCTTATCGGTGGTAGCCTGCCAGATGGCGATGGTCTGGTTGTAACGCTCGTTGTCGGAGATCAGGCCGCGGTTGAACAGCCTGCCGACCTTTGCGATCTGCTGGTCAGCCTCAGCGATCAGTTCCTGCTTCTGCGGCGGGATCACAGCGTCGCACACAGCGACGGAGATTGCAGACAGAGTGGAGTACTTGTAGCCCTGCGCCTTGATGGCATCCAGCATCTTTGCACACTTGCGGGTGCCGTTGCGGGTCATGCAGCGGGAAATGATGTCGGGCAGAGTCTTCTTGGTCACGCGGAAGCTGACCTCGTACTCCAGCCAGTGCTCGGGATCAGTACGGTCGATATAACCCAGATTCTGAGGAACAGGGTTATTGAAGATGATGCGGCCGACGGTGGCTTCCACCAGACCGGTGCGCTCCACGCCGTCAATGGTCATGGTGCGGCGCACCTTGATGGGTGCGTGCAGGGTAACGATGTGCTCTGCATAAGCCATCAGGGCTTCGTTCTCATCGCGGAACACCTTGCCTGCGCCCTCGTCATTTTCACGAACGGTGGTCAGGTAGTAGCTGCCCAGGATCATATCCTGCGTAGGCACGGTAACAGGTGCGCCGTCAGAGGGCTTCAGCAGGTTGCCGGAAGCCAGCATCAGCATCTTGGCCTCACGGCAGGCATCCTCGCCCAGAGGCAGATGCACTGCCATCTGGTCACCGTCGAAGTCGGCGTTGAATGCGGTACATGCCAGCGGGTGCAGCTTGATTGCACGGCCCTCCACCAGCACCGGGTTGAAAGCCTGAATGCCCAGACGGTGCAGGGTAGGTGCACGGTTCAGCAGAACGGGGTGGCCCTTGATCACGGTCTCCAGGCTGTCCCACACTTCGGGCTTAGCGCGCTCCACCATCTTGCGGGCGGACTTGATGTTGTTGGCAATACCCTTCTCCACCAGATCCTTCATGACAAAGGGCTTGAACAGCTCCAGAGCCATTTCCTTGGGCAGACCGCACTGATCCATCTTCAGCTCAGGGCCGACGACGATAACGGAACGACCGGAGTAGTCAACACGCTTGCCCAGCAGGTTCTGACGGAAGCGGCCCTGCTTGCCCTTCAGCATATCGGAAAGGCTCTTCAGTGCGCGGTTGTTAGGGCCGGTGACCGGACGGCCGCGGCGGCCGTTGTCGATCAGGCTGTCCACTGCTTCCTGCAGCATACGCTTCTCGTTGCGCACGATGATGTCAGGAGCGCCCAGCTCCAGCAGACGGCGCAGACGGTTGTTGCGGTTGATCACGCGGCGGTACAGGTCGTTCAGGTCGGAGGTGGCAAAACGGCCGCCGTCCAGCTGGACCATGGGGCGCAGGTCAGGCGGCAGAACAGGCAGCACATCCATGACCATCCATTCAGGACGGTTGCCGGAAATGCGGAATGCCTCAACTACTTCCAGACGCTTGAGGATGCGCACGCGCTTCTGGCCGGAGGACTTTTCCACCTCGGCAGTCAGCTCTTCACTCAGCTGATCCAGATCGATCTCCTTCAGCAGATCCTGAATGGCCTCAGCGCCCATAGCAGCCTCGAACTCATCACCGTAGTGGTCGCGCATCTCACGATACTCGCTCTCGGTGAGCAGCTGCTTCTTTTCCAGACGGGTAGCGCCCGGATCAGTGACGATATAGCTTGCAAAGTACAGCACCTTCTCCAGCAGGCGGGGGCTGATGTCCAGCATCAGGCCGATGCGGCTGGGGATGCCCTTGAAGTACCAGATGTGGCTGACGGGAGCGGCCAGCTCAATGTGGCCCATGCGCTCACGGCGGACCTTAGCCTTGGTCACTTCAACGCCGCAGCGGTCGCAGATCTTGCCCTTGTAGCGGATGCGCTTATACTTACCGCAGTGGCACTCCCAGTCCTTGGTAGGTCCAAAAATGCGCTCACAGTACAAGCCGTCGCGCTCCGGCTTCAGGGTACGGTAGTTGATGGTCTCAGGCTTTTTGACCTCGCCGTAGCTCCAGTTGCGGATCTGCTCCGGGGAGGCAAGGCCGATCTTGATGGAATCGAAAACGTTGTTTTCCATGAAACGAACCCTTTCTTAATCTCTAGTTGTCTCGATGATACAGGCGGCTTTCTTGTTCAGACCACAGGCCCCTCTCCCCTGCCGCAGCACGCGGAACAGGGGGCTTGAGGCTTGTGTTCTTTGTCTGATCAGAAATCTACTTCGTCAGAAGAAGCGGGAGCTTCGGCACCGGAGTTATTGTCCTCCAGCACAGAAGGATCATCGAAACCGGCATCGGCATCCTTAATATTATAATCGTTGAGCAGTTCGCTCTCCTGCACGACGTTCTCAGTGCCGGCAACATCGCGCATATCAAAGCCGGTCTCTTCGTCGTCGAAGTTCTGACGCATGTCGATCTCGTTGCCGTCCTTGTCCTGAACAACAACGTCCAGACCCAGAGACTGCAGTTCCTTCAGCATAACGCGGAAGGACTCGGGGATGCCGGGCTGCGGGATCGGCTCACCCTTAACGATGGCCTCGTAGGTCTTCACACGGCCCTCCACGTCGTCGGACTTGACGGTCAGGATCTCCTGCAGAGTGTAAGCAGCGCCGTAAGCTTCCAGTGCCCAGACTTCCATTTCGCCAAAGCGCTGGCCGCCGAACTGGGCCTTGCCGCCCAGAGGCTGCTGAGTGACCAGAGAGTAGGGGCCGGTAGAACGTGCATGGATCTTATCATCGACCAGGTGATGCAGCTTCAGGTAGTACATATAACCGACGGTAACGCGGTTATCGAACTTTTCGCCGGTGCGGCCATCGTAAACGGTGGTCTTGCCATCGCGGTCCAGCTCGATCTTGGAGAAGTCGATGATGTGTCCCTTCTCGCCCATGATCTTGGGGAGCTTCGTGGGATATGCAGGAGCATTCTCACCATGCCACATCTCGCGGGCGGTATCAAAGGTATCGCCGATGTCGTTCTCACGAGCAGAGTCGAAGACGGGAGTCATGACCTTGATGCCGCATGCCTTGGCAGCGTAGCCCAGGTTGACTTCCAGCACCTGACCGATGTTCATACGGGAAGGCACGCCCAGAGGGTTCAGCACGATGTCCAGCGGGGTGCCGTCGGGCAGGTAGGGCATGTCCTCCTGCGGCAGAATGCGGGAAACGACACCCTTGTTGCCGTGACGGCCTGCCATCTTATCGCCAACGCTGATCTTGCGCTTCTGGGCAATATAGCAGCGGACGACCTCGCGCACGCCGGGCTGCAGTTCGTCGCTGTTCTCCGGGGTGAACACCTTGACGTCCACGATGATGCCGTATGCACCATGGGGCACGCGCAGAGAAGTATCACGCACTTCGCGTGCCTTCTCGCCGAAGATGGCGCGCAGCAGGCGCTCTTCAGCGGTCAGCTCGGTCTCGCCCTTCGGGGTGACCTTACCGACCAGAATGTCGCCGCTCTTGACCTCGGCACCGATGCGGATGATGCCGCGCTCGTCCAGATCCTTCAGTGCATCCTCAGAAACGTTGGGGATATCACGGGTGATCTCTTCGGGTCCCAGCTTGGTGTCGCGGCTCTCGGTCTCGTACTCTTCAATATGAATGGAGGTGTACACGTCCTCGCGCACGATCTTCTCGTTCAGCAGAACGGCATCCTCGTAGTTGTAGCCTTCCCAGGTCATGAAGCCGATCAGAGCGTTCTTACCCAGAGAAATTTCGCCGTTGCGCATTGCAGGGCCGTCGGCCAGCACCTGACCGGCCTTGACGCTCTCGCCGACCTCCACGATGGGACGCTGGTTGATGCAGGTGCCTGCGTTGGAGCGTGCGAACTTGACCAGAGGATAATCCTCCAGCTCGCCCTTGTTGTTGCGCACAACAACATGATCGGCATCCATCTTCTCAACGATACCGTCATTCTTTGCCAGAACAGCGGTGCCGGAGTCGGTAGCAGCCTTGTACTCCATACCGGTAGCAACGATGGGCTGCTGGGTGACCATCAGAGGCACTGCCTGACGCTGCATGTTGGAACCCATCAGAGCACGGTTACAGTCATCGTTCTCCAGGAAGGGGATGCAGGCGGTAGCAACAGAGACCATCATTCGCGGAGAAACGTCCATGTAATCGACTTTCTCTGCATCAATTTCAAGGATCTCGTCGCGGCGGCGGGCAGAAACGCGGGGACGCACGAAGTGCTTGCCCTCATCCAGCGGCTCGTTGGCCTGTGCCACAACGTACTCGTCCTCAACGTCAGCGGTCATATACTCGACCTCGTCGGTGACGACCTGTTCCTTCAGGTTGCCGTTCTCGTCATAGATCTTCTTGACCTTGCGGTACGGAGCTTCCACGAAGCCGTACTCGTTGATCTTGGCGTAAGATGCCAGATAGGAGATCAGACCGATGTTGGGGCCTTCAGGAGTCTCGATGGGGCACATACGGCCGTAGTGGCTGTAGTGAACGTCGCGGACCTCGAAACCTGCGCGGTCACGGCTCAGACCGCCGGGGCCCAGAGCAGACAGGCGGCGCTTGTGGGTCAGCTCAGCCAGCGGGTTGTTCTGATCCATGAACTGGGACAGCGGAGAAGAACCGAAGAACTCCTTGATGGCTGCCACCACCGGACGGATGTTGATGAGGGCCTGCGGGGTGATGACGCTCTGATCCTGGCTCTGCAGGGTCATGCGCTCACGGATGACGCGCTCCATGCGGGAGAAGCCGATGCGGAACTGGTTCTGCAGCAGCTCGCCCACGCTGCGGATGCGGCGGTTGCCCAGATGGTCGATATCATCGGTGGTACCAATATTGTGGCCCAGACCGTTCAGGTAGTTGATGGAAGCCAGAATATCGGCGACCGTAACGGTGCGGCCGATCAGCTGGTCGTGGTTGCGGCGCAGCATCTCCTTCTGCTCTTCCACATCAGAGGTGGTGTCGAGGATCTTCTTGATCTCATCGAAGGAGCAGCGCTCGTTAATGCCGCACTCCTTCACGTCGAAGGAGAAGAAGCCCTGTGCATCCACACAGCCGTTGGTGATGACCTTGATCTTCCGGCTCTCTTCCTTCATGGGATCGTCGAGCTTCAGCACGACCAGATTCACACCGGCATTGTCAGCCTTCTCAGCCAGCTCGCGGGTGATCTTGGCACCAGCCTCGATCAGGATCTCGCCGGTGAGCGGAGCGACCACATTCTCAGCAGCCACCTGACCGGTGATGCGGCGTGCCAGAGACAGCTTCTTGTTCATCTTATAACGGCCGAAACGAGACAGGTCATAACGGCGCGGGTCGAAGAACAGCATGTTGATCTGGCTGGTAGCAGACTCCACCGTGGGAGGCTCGCCGGGGCGCAGCTTGCGGTAGACTTCCAGCAGGCCCTCTTCCTGATTCTTGGTGGTATCCTTTTCCAGAGTAGCGAGGATGCGCTCATCGTCGCCAAAGAAGTTCAGGATGTCCTCGTTGGTGGACAGGCCCAGTGCACGGCACAGCACGGTGACAGGCAGCTTGCGGTTCTTATCGATACGGACATAGAACACATCGGAAGCATCGGTCTCGTACTCCAGCCATGCACCGCGGTTGGGGTTCATGGTGGCGCTGTACAGGTCGTTGCCCACCTTATCCTTGGCATCGCCGTAGAACACGCCGGGAGAACGCACCAGCTGGCTGACGATAGCACGCTCTGCACCGTTGATCACAAAGGTGCCGGCATCGGTCATCAGCGGGAAATCGCCCATGAAGATCTCCTGATCCTTCACTTCGCCGGTCTCCTTGTTCAGCAGACGGGCGGTGACGCGCAGGGGTGCTGCATAGGTCACGTCGCGCTCCTTGCACTCCTTGATGCTGTACTTCGGCTCCTTATCCAGGCGGAAGTCCACAAAGCTCAGTGCCAGATTGCCGGTGTAGTCCTCAATGGTGCCGATATCGTGGAAGACCTCTTTCAGGCCCTCGTCCAGGAACCACTGATAAGAGTTCTTCTGGACCTCGATCAGGTTCGGCATACTGATGACTTCGTCGATGTGGGAGAAGCTCATGCGCTCGGTTTTGCCGAGCTTTACGGGCTTGACTTTCATCATAAAATCAACCACTCCTTACTTTTATACTCTACGGGATGTCGTATACACGGGTCAAATTTGAGCAGACACACATAATTCGACCCGCGTCGAAGGGAACCTTTCGGCGTTTTTCACAAACTTTTCGGTTTGACCCGTCCAGCCGTCGCCTGCGTATTCCTCTTTTTGGCGCACTAGTCCATTATGTGATACTAATGCAGTATACACCCTAAAAGCCTTGCTGTCAAGCCATTTTTCAGATTTTTGCCAAAACAAATTTATTTTTTCTTTCATTTTCGCACGCCCGGCAGCGTGTTGTGTTTTGCTGTTTTAGGGCTTGATTTTTTTATTTTGCACGTTCCTGTTCATAATCCCCTTGTGCAATTTGTCTATCTTTGCCCTTGTGTTTTGGCGTATTACTTTTACAGTCGGATATGCCCGTTTTCCCTTGCGGCCTTTTTTTGTGAAAAAGCAGCTCAGAAAAGCTCGCAGGCTTTTCTGAGCTGCAAATATAAAAATAATGTTTCCTCTAATATTGCCAGAGCGCAAGCGGCGGCAATTATAATCGTTCACTCATCCAGATAATCCCGCAGGCGTTTTGCACGGCTGGGATGCCGCAGCTTGCGCAGGGCCTTGGCTTCGATCTGCCGCACCCGCTCCCGGGTCACATTGAACTCCTTACCCAGCTCTTCCAGCGTATGCGCCCGGCCATCCTCCAGCCCGAAGCGCAGTGCGATCACCCGCTCTTCCCTCGGTGTCAGGCTTTTGAGCACGCTGAACAGTTCCCGCCGCAGCAGCTGCCGCCCGGCTTCATCCACCGGGACGCCTGCATCCTCGTCCTGAATAAAATCTTCAAGGTGGGCATCCTCTTCCTCGCCCACCGGCGTTTCCAAGCTGATGGGGTCCTGCGCCAGCTGCAGCAATTCCCGCACACGGTCCGGCTCCATGTCCAGCTGAACAGCGATCTCTTCCGCGGTAGGCTCCCGGCCATTTTTCCGCAGCAGGTCGCCAGTCGTCTTTTTGACCCGGTTGATGCTCTCCACAAGGTGTACCGGGATGCGGATGGTCCTCCCCTGATCTGCAATGGCGCGGGTGATGGACTGACGGATCCACCACGTGGCATAGGTGGAAAATTTGAAGCCGCGCTCCGGCTCAAACTTTTCCGCCGCCTTCATCAGACCGAGATTGCCTTCCTGAATGAGATCCAGAAACGGCAGGCCCCGCCCTGCATAGCGCTTTGCCACCGACACCACCAGCCGCAGGTTCGCTTCGCTGAGCTTCCGCCGGGCATCCTCGTCCCCGGCCTGCGCGGCACGGGCAAGCTCCGTTTCCTGTTCTGCCGTCAGCAGCGGCACCCGGCCGATCTCCTTCAAATAGGCCTTTACCGGGTCGTCCAGCGCCACCCCCTCTGCCGAAAGCTCATGTTCCAGCCTGCCGATCTGCGTTTCATCCAACACAGGCAGGTCCGCTTCCTCTTCGGTCAGGTGCACGCCGCGGTCCTCCAGTGCCGTATACAGCTCGTCCAGCTGCGCCACATCGTAATCCTGTTCGTCCATGGCACGGCTGATCTGCTCCGGTGTCAGGGCATGGTGGCGTGCCCGCGCAGCCAATGTTCTGGCCAATTCCTCCGTTTGCGACAATTTCTGCATGGTTCCTGCTCCTTTCCTCTCCTGCTCCAGCCGGAGGGGAAAGCGGGGGATCATTCTTCTACAGGCACATTTCCCTGCTTTTTTTCGCGCATCGACTGGAGGTAATCACTCAGTTCCTCATTGGACATATGCGCCGCCTTGCCTGCCATGGGCATCCCCCGGGCAATGCGGTCCAGATACAGCCGGATATCATCCGGCGTACAATTCACATCGCTGTATTGTGCCGCAAGATGGCTCAGTTCATTCAGCGCTTCTTCGCTTACAAAAGCGCGCAGCGTGGTCAGGCTGATCTCAATGCCCTCCTGTCGGCAGCGCAGCATGGCTTCAAACAGCTCCTTCTGCTGCGGCAGCACGAACTGTTCTGCGGTCAGCTGCCCCTGCACCAGATCGATATAGTGCGGCTCCCGCAGGATCGCCGCCAGCAGCCGCTGCTGTGCGCTGGCAATGCCCAGCGCCTGACTGCCGCCCGCACTGTACGGCACGTTGATCTGATTCATCTCACCGGACTTGAGCGCCTGCTGCTTTTTCTCCCAGCGGTGCTTGCTGCCCGCCCTCTTCACTGCAGTCTCCAGCTGGGTCATGATAGCTGTTTTGGAGATGTTGGTCTCCTCAGCCAGACGCCCCGCATACACTTCCTGCTCGGTAGGGTTGGAGCGCTCTGCCAGCATATTCACAGCTTCCTTCACGTATTCCAGCCGCTGGGCATCCTGTGCCAGATCGTACTGGCTGCGCAGACGGCCCAGCCGGAAGTCCAGTGCATTGCCCACACCGTCCAGCAGAGCCTTGAACCGCTCTGCGCCATACTTTTTGATGTACTCGTCCGGGTCCTTTGCACCGGGGATCTGCAGCACACCCACCTTTACCGGGCTGTTGCGGAACAGTTCCAGCGAGCGCAGCGTGGCCTTCTGGCCTGCTTCGTCCGAATCGTAGCTCAGGATCACCTCGTCAGCATACTCGCTGATGAGCCGCACCTGCTCCGGGGTCAGGGCCGTGCCGCAGGCGCACACTGCTGTGTCGATGCCTGCCTGATGCATACTGATCACGTCCATGTAGCCCTCACACAGCACGAACCGGCGCACCGCGCTGCGCTTTGCGATCTGCAGCGCAAACACCGTCTCTGATTTGTGGTACACCAGCGTTTCCGGGCTGTTGACATATTTCGGTTTGGAATCGTCCAGCACGCGCCCACCAAACGCAATGATGTTGCCGCGCAGGTCAAAGATGGGGGTCATCACCCGCTTCCAGAACAGGCAGTAGATGCGGCCGGACGCACTGCGCTTGAACAGGCCGCTGGCATCCAGCTCCTGCTGATTGTAGCCCTTATCGCGCAGGAACTGATACAGCGCCTGTCCGTCGTTGGGCGCATAGCCCAGCCCGAACCGGACGATAGTCTTGTCGTCCAGACCGCGCCGCCGCCAGTAGGCACGGGCCTGCCGGGCTTCCTCCACGGTGGAGTTCAGGCAGGCGTGGAAAAACCGTGCCGCCTCCTTGTTCATGGAGAGGATGCGGCTGCGCATCCGGCCTGTTTTGTCGTCCTCCTGCGGCTCCGGCATACCGGCCCGCGCTGCCAGCAGCTTAACGGCCTCCGGGTAATCGATGCTGTTGATCTTTTTCGTAAAGGTAATGGCATCGCCGCCTGCGCCGCAGCCAAAGCAGTAAAAGCTCTGGGTGTCCGGGTAGACGTAGAATGAGGGCGTTTTTTCGCTGTGGAAGGGGCACAGGCCGCCATACAAACGTCCCTTGCGCTTGAGCTGCACATAGCTGCCCACCAGCTCCACAATGTCGGTGCGGCGGGTCAGTTCTTCAATGTATTCGTGTGGGATCATGGATCTTTCAAACGACCTTTCGGATTTATAGGACATGCCACTTCCGGGGCACAAACAATTCCTCAAAAGTGCGGATGGCAAATTCATCGCTCATGCCACTGATGTAATCGGTCACTGCGCGTTCTCCGCCCTCCTGATAAGCCAGCTGGATGTAGAAGTTGGACATCCGGTCCACATGGTTCAGGTAGTAATCGTACAGTTCCCCGATCACCTTGTCCACCTTCTGCTCTTCCCGCTTGGCGGTCTTGTCCACGTACACGGTGGCGTACATGAAATCCCGCAGCGCAAGGAAGGCTTCGTTTTCCTCTGCGCCCACCTTCACATCCCCATCGCTGTTGGCAAGGATACTGTTGATCATGGTGGTGATGCGGGCAGATTTTGTCTGGCCCAGCACGGCGGTGCAGTCCTTCGGCAGGGTGGCTGGGTCCAGCACACCGGCGCGCACCGCGTCCTCAATGTCATGGTTCACATAGGCGATCTGATCCGCCATGCGCACGATGCGCCCTTCCGGCGTTGCCGCCCAGGTGCCCTTTGTGTGGGTCACGATGCCGTTGCGCACCTCCCACGTCAGGTTCAGGCCCCGGCCGTCCTTTTCCAGCTTGTCCACCACACGCAGGCTCTGCATGTAGTGCTTGAAGCCGTCCGGGCACAGCTCATTCAGCGCACGCTCCCCGGCATGGCCAAACGGCGTGTGGCCCAGATCATGGGCAAGGCTGATCGCTTCGGTCAGATCTTCGTTCAGCCGCAGGGCGCGGGCAATGGTCCGCGCGATCTGCGAGACCTCCAGCGTATGGGTCAGTCGGGTGCGGTACAGGTCTCCCTCCGGCGAGAGGAACACCTGCGTCTTTTGTTTGAGCCGTCGGAATGCCTTGCAGTGCAGCACCCGGTCACGGTCACGCTGGAACACCGGCCGGATCGGGTCCTGCTCTTCCGGCAGCATGCGGCCGCGGCTCTGGTCGCTGAAGGTAGCCCACAGCGCGAAGGTCATATGTTCGATCTCTTCTGTGCGCTGACGTACATCCATACAAAGTCGCCCTCCCTTTTTGTCGCCATTCCCCCTCTCTGTTTCGGCACAGCCGATCCCAATTGCTGCGTCTGCGGCAATTGTAGCACACCCGCTTTGTCGAAGGGGGAAAAAGCCTGTCGGTTCGCAAAATAATGCTTGCTTTTTTATTTTTGCTGCTGCCGGGTTCAGAACGGTGCGTAGAACGGGTCGGATACCGTCACCTGCGCGCTGCCGCGCGTCAGCTCCCGCAGCTGTTCCAGCAGCGGGCCTTCGGTGTGTTCCGGCATCTGCCAGCACAGGGTCACGCGATCCGTGAACTGCGGCGCGGCCTGTTTTGCTCCCGCTGCATCGATCAGCAGCGATGCACGCTCATAAAGGGAGTAATCCACCGTCACGCTCAGCTCCACCACGCTGCGCACCGTGACCACCTCGGCATTTTCCAGTGCACGGGCCGTAGCCGTGGTGTATGCACGCACCAAGCCGCCGGTGCCCAGCAGCACGCCGCCAAAGTAACGGGTCACCACCACGATCAGATCCGTCAGGCCGCTGTGCTGCAGCACCTCCAGCGCTGGTGTGCCCGCCGTCTTGGCCGGTTCACCATCATCTGAATAGCGTTCCCGGTTGCCTTCCCGCAGGCGGTAAGCATACACATTGTGGCGGGCGGTGCGGTTGGCCGCACGCACCTGTTCCAGAAATGCAACGGCAGCTTCCTCGCTGTCCGCAAATGACAACGCCGCAATGAAGCGGCTCTTCTTTTCTTCGTATTCTCCTGTGGCCGTGCCATGGATGGTGCGGTAATCCTCCACTGTGGTTCCTCCTGCATGTTATTCAAAATAAGTATAACATAAATCGTCCGTTGTGCAACCACTGCCGCATACGTTTTTGTGTCAAGGCCAGCTCCCGGTACCGCTGCCCGCATGTCCTCTGCCAGAAAAAAGCGCAACAAAAAATCGGCCAAGCCTTGCAGCTCAGCCGATCTTTTGTTAGAAGAAAGCAGATGATCACTTTGTAAAGAGCTGGATCCACTGATGGCCCCAAGTGCTGGAGCTGTTGTAGTAGTAGCCAACACCCATTGCACGAGCTTCGGGATCCAGAATGTTTGCGCGATGGCCTTCGGAGTTCATCCAGGCATTCACGACTTCTTCAGGAGAAACGCTGCCCCATGCGGCATTCTCGCCAGCAGCGGCATCCGTCACGCCGTACTCGCTGAGAACAGTGTACCACTTGGTACCATTGGGACGAACGTGAGAATTGACGGTTGCGATCTCTTCGGCGCGCTGCTGAGCAGCTGCGGTGAGCTTTGCATCGCCCATGACCAGGGGCTGCAGGCCGTACTTTGCACGCTCGGCATTGACCAGATTCAGAACTTCCTGACGGTAGTTGCTGGTGTAAGAGTTTTCGGGGCAAGAGAAGATCAGCACCCAGTAGTTGTTGTAAACACCGCCTTCATAGTGGCCCACGCTCATGGTGGTCACATCCGCATTCAGCATGCGCTCACGTGCGAAATCAATGTTCATCCACTGATCCACCGCTGCATCGGGGGTAGAAACGCCAGCTATGTAGTTTTCGCCAACGGACGCATCGTTGATACCATTCTCGGCGAAGATGGTAAAATCGCGCTGGCCATTGGGACGAACGTAGGAATAAGAAGAGGCCAGTTCCTTAGCGCGCTCCTGAGCGGCACTATTGTGGTTGCTGTCGCCCAGCTGAACGGGCTTCAGGCCAGCCTTTGCGCGCTCGTTGTTTACGCGGCACAGGAACTCGTTCTGATAAGCTTCGTCCTGAAAGCTGATGTAGGAATTTTCTTCTTCGATGGAGGCAGAACCCGAAGCCTCAGCTGCGTTTGCAGTAACGGGCTTGAGAGATGCAGCACCAAAAACCACAGCCAAAGTCATAGCTGCTGCTGCGATATTCTTCAGGGTGCGCATCTCGAGTTTCATAAGACATCCTCCGTAAGCTTTTGTATATAAAAGCTTTTTTGCATTCATGCGAACGCGTACTGCAACACGTTTGCAACTCTTCCGTTTCAAATGTGTTACTATTGTGCAACAAAAGTATCACAAGAACATCTCATCGTCAAGGGGTTTCTGTCGATTTTTTGAGAGAAAATGCAAAAAAGTCAAAATTTCCCGTTCTGAAATCGTTTCACAAGCGCAACAAATTCATCCAAGATACCGTGAATTTGTTACGCCCGTGTTGCGCTTCACCGTTTTCAGGATTGTTTTGTCACACTTAACGTGTTGCATTTTATTTTTTCTACACTTTTTCTGTAATGTTTTTCATGCATTTCTCTGTATGCCTATTCGCTTATATGCATATTTCAAAGTGTAACAGACTTTTGTGTGCGCTTTTCCGTTCCACTCCCCTCCCATCCCGCAGCCCTTTTCTGGGCTGCAGCCGGCCTTTGGCTGTACTTTCTGCAACAAAAAACAGCACAGGCAGCCTTTTCAGGGCCATCTGTGCTGTGCCGTATTCCTTACATAAAAAGAAGAGCGGCTCCGAAGAGCCGCCCTCCCACAATTCAGGCTATGCTATAAAAAGATCTCGCGTCAGTCGATCACTGAGCAGCCTTTGCTGCCTCGATCTGCTTGATCAGTTCGGGAACTACCTTGAACAGGTCGCCCACGATGCCGTAGTCGGCAACACCGAAGATGGGTGCGCCCTCATTCTTGTTGACAGCGATGATGCACTCGGAGTCCTGCATACCAGCGGTGTGCTGGATAGCGCCGGAAATGCCCAGAGCAACATAGATCTTGGGATGCACGGTCTTGCCGGTCTGACCAACCTGATGGTCAGCAGTCATCCAGCCTGCATCGGTGACGGCACGGGAAGCACCCACAACGCCGCCGCCCAGAGCAGCTGCCAGCTGCTCAGCCAGCTCAATGCCCTTCTGGACATCCTTGCTGATGCCGCGGCCGACAGAGACGATCACGTCTGCGCCGATCAGATCGACCAGCTTCTCAGCGGCCTTCTCAACGCTCAGGACCTCGGTCTTGATGTCCTCAGCAGCCAGAGCGAATGCGGGCTTCACGATCTGGCAGGCATCAGCCTTGGCCTGATCGAAGGGAGCCTTCTTCATAACGCCGGGACGCACGGTGGACATCTGCGGACGGAAGCGGGGGCAGATGATGGTAGCCATCAGATGGCCGCCGAATGCGGGACGGGTCATCTTCAGGTTGCGGTCTTCCATATCGAACTTCTGCTTGGACAGGTCGATGGTGGAGCTCTCCTTCAGGAAATCGATGTACTTTGCAGTGTCGATGTCCAGATGGGTAGCATCAGCGGTCAGGCCGGTGTGCAGACGAGCTGCGCAGCGGGGGCCCAGATCGCGGCCGATGTTGGTTGCACCGATCAGCAGGACTTCGGGCTTGTACTCGTTGACCATGTCGCACACGACCTTAGCGTATGCATCGGTGGTGTAGTCCTTCAGCAGGGGGCTGTCGCAGACCATGACCTTATCGGCACCATAGCCGCCCAGCTCCTTGGCAATGCCTTCCACGTTGTCGCCCAGCAGCAGACCGGTGACCTCGCAGCCCAGCTCATCAGCCAGCTTGCGGGCCTCGCTCACCAGCTCGAAATCAGTGGGCATCAATGCGCCCTGGCGCTGCTCGCAGAAGACCCATACGCCCTTGTATTCGTTAAAATCAGCCATTGTAATCCTATGCTCCTTTCATCAGATCAGGTGCTTCTTGGCCAGGATACCAGCCAGCTGTGCGGCAGTATCGTCGCCCTTGAGCATGGTGCCTGCGCCCTTCTGCGGAGGAGTGAAGGACTTAAAGACGTTCGTCGGAGAACCCTTCAGACCGATGGTATCAACCTCGATCAGCGGATCGTCCTTCAGTGCGTTGTAATCAAACACTTCCATCGGCTTGTCGTAGCAGGTGAAGATGCCGTTCACGCTCATGTAACGGGGCTGGTTCAGCTCCTTGATGCAGGTCAGCAGGCAGGGAGTCTGCACCTTGACCATCATGTAGCCGTCTTCCAGCATACGCTTCACGGTCAGAGTGTTGCCATCCTTCTGGATGTCTGCCACGTAGGTGACCTGAGGCAGATGCAGCTTTTCAGCGATCTGAGGACCGACCTGAGCGGTATCACCATCGATTGCCTGACGGCCGCAGAACACAACGTCCTCGGGGCCGACACCGATCTTGTTGACAGCAGCAGCCAGGATCTGGCTGGTTGCAAAGGTATCGGAGCCGCCGAACTCACGGCCGGAGACCAGAACAGCCTTATCAGCGCCGCGGGCCAGCAGCTCACGCAGCATGCCTTCTGCCGGCGGGGGACCCATGGTAACAACAACGACTTCGCAGCCGGTAGCGTCCTTGAGCTTCAGAGCAGCCTCCAGAGCGTTCAGGTCATCAGGGTTGGTGATGGTAGCCATCGAAGCACGGTCCAGAGTGCCATCGGGCTTGACGGACACCTTGCCGGAGGTATCAGGAACCTGCTTTACACAAACAATTGCTTTCATTGTAACTCTTGCCTCCCTTACTTCAGCAGCGCGCCGGAAATGACCATCATCTGCACTTCGCTGGTGCCCTCGTAGATCTCGGTGATCTTGGCATCACGCATCATGCGCTCGATGGGATAGTCACGGGTGTAGCCGTAACCGCCGAACAGCTGCAGGCAGCGGCGGGTCACATCGCTTGCGGTGCGGGCTGCGATCAGCTTTGCCTGAGCAGCCTCAACGCTGTAACGAACCTTCTTGCCGTCCATTGCTTCCTGCTTCTTCAGAGCAGCAGCGTAGACCAGATACTTTGCAGCCTCAACGCGTGCCTTCATCTCAGCCAGCTCGAACTGGGTGTTCTGGAATGCGGAAATGCTGCGGCCGAACTGCTTGCGCTCCTTGACGTAAGCAACGGTCTCTTCCAGAGCGCCCTCGGCGATGCCCAAAGCCTGAGAAGCAATGCCGATACGGCCACCGTCCAGAGTAGCCATAGCCAGCTGGAAGCCGCGGCCACGCACACCCAGCATACGGTCAGCAGGGATGCGGCAGTCCTCAAAGATCAGCTCGCAGGTGGAAGAACCGCGGATGCCCATCTTGTCCTCAGCCTTACCGACGGAGAAGCCCGGGTCGGTGCGCTCCACGATAAAGGCGGAGCACTGCTTGGTGGGACGGCCCTTCTTGTCGGGCACGATATCGGTGACAGCAATAACGATAAAGACGTTTGCGTAGCCGGCGTTGGTGATGAAGATCTTGGAACCGTTCAGGATCCAATCACCGGTCTCGGGGTCCTGCTTTGCAAAGGTCTGCTGACCCTGTGCATCGGTGCCGGCACCCGGCTCAGTCAGGCCGAAAGCACCCAGCCACTCGCCGCTGCACAGCTTGGGCAGATACTTTGCCTTCTGCTCGGGAGTACCATTTTCATAAATAGGAGCAGCACACAGGCTGGTGTGAGCAGAGACGATGACACCGGTGGTGCCGCAGACCTTGCTCAGCTCTTCCACTGCCATGACGTAGGACAGCACATCGCCGCCTGCACCGCCGACCTCAGTCGGGAAATAAATGCCCATCATGCCGAGCTTGCCCATCTTTTCGACGGTCTCTTTGGGGAAGTACTCTTCCGCATCAACCTTCTTTGCCAGGGGCTTGACTTCGTTCTCAGCAAACTCGCGGTACATTTTCTGTACCATCTGCTGCTGCTTGGACAGAGTAAAATCCATCGCTATATCCTCCTAACGGGTCTTTTTCATTTACCGGAATTGCCCGGTGCAAACAAATTCCTCCCGGCCGTGTTTCCATAGTCGGGAGAAACGTTTATCAGAATTTACAGCTGGTCAACAGGGGTCTTGGTGCGGTCTGCGTTGTAAACGTAGAAGCCCTTGCCGCTCTTGCAGCCCAGGTTGCCGCCGCGGACCATCTTACGGATCAGCGGGCAGGCACGGTACTTGCTGTCGCCGGTCTCCTTGTACAGCACATCCATGATGGCCAGGCAGATATCCAGGCCGATGAAGTCGCCCAGCTCCAGGGGACCCATGGGGTGGTTGGCACCCAGCTTCATAGCGGTGTCGATGCCGGCGATATCGGAAACGCCTTCCATCTTGATGAAAGCAGCTTCGTTGATCATGGGGATCAGGATGCGGTTGACGACGAAGCCTGCAGCCTCATTGACCTGAACCGGCTGCTTGCCGATGGCAACAGAGATCTCCTTGATCTTCTCAACGGTCTCAGCGGGAGTGTTGCAGCCTGCGATGACCTCGATCAGCTTCATGCGGTCTGCGGGGTTAAAGAAGTGCATGCCGACCAGCGGACGGCTAACGCCCTTGCCGATCTCGGTGATGGACAGAGAAGAAGTGTTGGAAGCGAAGATGCACTCGGGCTTGCAGATCTTATCCAGTTCGCCGAAGGTGGTCTGCTTGACCTTCATATCCTCAAAAGCAGCCTCAACGACCAGATCGCAGTCAGCGCACAGGTCTTCCTTCAGGCCCGGGGTGATGGCAGCAACGATAGCGTCTGCCTTTTCCTGCGTCATCTTTCCCTTGGCAACCAGCTTCTCGTAGCCCTTCTTGATCTTTGCCAGACCATTCTCGGCCCACTCCTGCTTGATGTCGCACAGAGCAACGGTGTTGCCCTCAACCTGTGCAAATGCCTTTGCGATGCCCTGGCCCATGGTGCCAGCGCCGATAACACCGATCTTCATAGGAAACCTCTCCTTTAATATCAAAAATTATGTAGTAATGGATTAGTTGTTGGTGAACACTGCCTTGGGCTTCGGCTTCTCACGGCTCAGGAAGCAGGCCATGCCTTCCTTCTGGTCGTGGGTCTCGAAGCAGCTGCCGAACAGCTTTTCCTCGACCTCAACAGCCTTCTCGATGGGCAGGCTGATGCCGCCGTTGATTGCCTTCTTGCAGTTGCGTACAGCGATGGGTGCATTCTTTGCGATCTTGCCGGCCAGCTTCAGCACGTTCTCCATCAGTTCAGCCTGAGGATACACAGCGTTCACCAGACCAATGCGCAGAGCCTCGTCCGCCTTGATGTTCAGTGCAGAGTAGACCAGCTGCTTTGCCATACCCATGCCGACCAGACGTGCCAGACGCTGGGTGCCGCCGAAGCCCGGGGTGATGCCCAGACCCACTTCCGGCTGGCCGAACACAGCGTTGTCAGAGCAGATGCGGATGTCGCAGCTCATAGCCAGCTCGTTGCCGCCGCCCAGTGCAAAGCCGTTCACGGCTGCAATAACGGGGATGGGGAAGCTCTCAATCATCAGGAACACATCATTGCCCAGCTTGCCGAAGGCCTCACCCTCTGCCTTGGTCATGGTGCTCATGGAACCGATATCTGCACCTGCCACGAAGCTCTTGTCGCCTTCGCCGGTCAGAACGATGCAGCGGACAGTCTCCTGATCCACAGCCTCAAAAGCTGCCTTCAGGTCTGCCAGAACTTCGGGATTCAGGGCATTCAGTGCCTTGGGGCGGTCGATGGTAATGATCTCAACTGCACCCTGCACCTCGGTTTTTACAAATGCCATTGTGAAAACCTCCTATTCAAATCTTATCAATTATCACAAACAGCCCCCGGACGGAGGAAAGGCTCTCCGGTTCCCTTCCCCGTCCGGGTCTGTCATTCAGTCAGGATTCCAAGAGGTGGAACTTAGTCCATCTCAACGATGGTAGCGCAGCCCATGCCGCCGCCGATGCACAGGGTAGCCAGGCCCTTGTGTGCACCGCGATGCTTCATAGCATACAGCAGGGTGACCAGGATACGAGCGCCGGAAGCGCCGACCGGGTGGCCCAGAGCAATTGCGCCGCCGTTGACGTTCACCTTGCTCATATCAAAGTTCAGAGCCTGGCTGACAGCCACAGACTGAGCAGCAAATGCCTCGTTGGCCTCGATCAGATCCATGTCAGCAACAGTCAGGCCGGTCTTTGCCATGACCTTCTTGGTAGCGGCGATGGGGCCCAGGCCCATGACTTCGGGCTCAACGCCTGCCAGAGCACCGGCGACCCAGGTAGCCAGAGGCTTCACGCCCAGCTCCTTAGCCTTCTCCTCGCTCATGATGACCAGAGCAGCAGCGCCGTCATTGATGGCGGAAGAGTTGCCGGCGGTCACGATGCCGTCCTTGGTGAAAGCGGGCTTCAGCTTTGCCAGCACTTCAGGAGCGCTCAGACGGGGGCCTTCATCAGTATCGAACACGGTGTCGCCCTTCTTGCCCTTGATCACAACGGGAACGATCTCGTCCTTGAAAGCGCCGTCCTTGATGGCCTTGTCAGCCTTCAGCTGGCTGTTGTATGAGAACTCGTCCAGCATCTCACGGGTGATGGGGCTGTAGCCGTACTTCTTCTGATAAGTCTCGTTGGTGCAGACATTCTCAGCGGTCATGCCCATGTGCTTGTTGAAGCCGCAGGCATCCCACAGAGCATCGTTGACCATGGTATCCACGATCTCGCTCTTGCCCATGGGTGCGCCCATGCGGTAGCCGTAACGAGCCTTCTGCAGTGCGAAGGGAGCCATGTCCATGTTCTCCATGCCGCCTGCGACCACGATATCAGCATCGCCAGCCTCGATCATCTGAGCAGCCATATTGACGCAGTTCAGACCGGAGCCACACACCACGTTGACGGTGACAGCCGGGGTCTCGATGGGCAGACCAGCCTTCAGAGCAGCCTGACGTGCAACGTTCTGGCCCAGACCAGCCTGAATGACACAGCCCATGTAAACATGATCGACCTGCTCAGGTGCGACGTTTGCACGGTTCAGGGCTTCCTTGATGACGATGGAGCCCAGCTCAACTGCGGGAACGTTTGCCAGAGTGCCGCCGAACTTGCCAATAGCGGTACGGCATGCAGATGCGATAACGATCTTTTTCATGTGAATAGCCTCCTGAATTGTGTATGTGTTACTTTTCGTAAGCCATTTTTATCAAAACGCCCGTAAGCGCTTTTACAAATTAGGTCTCGGGGTCTTTTTTCTGCCGGATCAGCGCATACTTTTCGTTGACCGCCTTTTCCACATTGGGTGTGACGAACTTACCGATGTCGCTGCCGTAGTAAGCTGCCTCTTTTACAATGGTGGAAGAAAGGTAGCTCCACTTGATGCTCGTTGCCAGAAACATGGTCTCGATGCCGGGCATCAGTGCGTGATTGGTCTGCGCAAGCTGGATCTCGTTTTCAAAATCCGTCACCGCCCGCAGGCCCCGCACCATCACCGAAGCGTGCCGTTTCTTGGCGAACTCCACGGTCAGGCCGTCGAAGCTCTCCACCGAAACATTCTGGATGCCCTTGCAGCATTCCTTTAGAAGCTCCACGCGCTCCTCCACGGTGAAGAGCGGATTCTTTGCGCTGTTGATGAGCACCGCCACGATCAGATGATCGTTGATCTTTGCCGCGCGCTTGATGATATCGAGATGCCCTTTTGTGACCGGATCGAACGAACCGGGATAAACTGCTGTTGCCATCGTCTGGTGTCCTCCTTGAGCGCTGTGAAAAGCGCGTTTTGGTTCTGCCATGATAGCACTTTCCAGTCTTGGGTGCAAGATTTTTGTGCAAGCTGTACGTTTTATCGTTAAAATTTAAACAATCAATGCCGTGCTGCATCGCAGCCGCCTGCTACGCTATAAGTAAACCATATCGTCAAAATTTTATCAAGTCCTTTTGCAAAGATTTTGGTTTTTCAGCACCAAACAATCGTCCAAAAACTCCGCGAATTTTGTCCATATTGCCAGTCGGTCAAAATTTTCTCGATAAACTATTGATTCTACACATTGTTAATGTTATAACTAAGTTGTGCAGATCTGCTGCCCTGTCCGACAGCTGCCTTCTGCTGGTTATCAGGATATCATCCGCCTGTGTCAGAGCTGTGTTCAAATTGCCAACAGGTGGTAAACATCCTGCAAAGATTTGTCCGTGCAGGAAGAGTAAATGATAAATTTACAATTCCTTTATGTTATTATAGGAGAGGATGGTTTATAATGGATTTTACGGAACTGTATGCTCAGAAGAAAATGACCGCCGCTCAGGCTGCCGCACTGGTCAAAAGCGGTGACTGGGTGGATTACGGCTGGGCTGTGAACACCCCTGTGGCGGTGGATGCCGAGATCGCAAAGCGTCTGCCTGAGCTGGAAGGTGTCAACTTCCGCGGCGGCATCCTGATGTGGGTGCCCGCGATCTTCCAGATCGACGATCCCGCTGCACACATGACATGGAACAGCTGGCATATGGGCGGCATTGAGCGCAAGGCCATTGCACAGGGCTTTTCCTTCTACTCCCCCATCCGTTATTCCGAGCTGCCCCGCTACTACCGCGAAAGCCCGGATCCGCTGGATGTGGCGGTGTTCCAGGTGACCCCCATGGACGAGCATGGCTACTTCAACTTCGGCCCCAGTGCATCTCATCTGGGTGCTGTGTGCGAAAAAGCCAAGAAGATCATCGTTGAGGTCAACAAGAACATGCCCCGCTGCCTTGGCGGCATGGAGAACTGCATCCACATTTCTCAGGTCACCGGCATCGTGGAAGGCGAGAACCCGCCCATCGGCCAGATGGCCGCTCCCGGTGCTGCTACCGAAGTGGATCTGAAGGTTGCCAACCTGATCGTTCCGCAGATCCCCAACGGTGCCTGCCTGCAGCTGGGCATCGGCGGTATGCCCAATGCCATCGGCAGCCTGATCGCACAGAGCGATTTGAAGGATCTGGGCGTGCACACCGAAATGTATGTGGATGCCTTTGTGGATATCGCCAAGGCCGGCAAGATCACCGGTGCACGCAAGCAGCTGGACAAGGGCCGTCAGGTCTACGCCTTCGGTGCCGGCACCCAGAAAATGTACGATTACCTGAACGATAACCCGGAGTGCATGTCTGCACCCGTGGACTACACCAACGATATCCGCAGTATCTCCGCACTGGATAACTTTATTTCCATCAACAACGCTGTGGACATCGACCTGTTCGGTCAGGTGAACGCTGAGACTGCAGGCCTCAAGCACATCTCCGGTGCCGGCGGTCAGCTGGACTTCGTTCTGGGCGCATACCTTTCCAAGGGCGGCAAGAGCTTTATCTGCCTGTCCTCTACCTTCTTTAATAAGAAGACCGGCCAGCTGGAGAGCCGCATCCGTCCCACTCTGGAAAACGGCAGCATCGTCACCGATACCCGTGCCAACATCCACTACCTGTGCACCGAGTACGGCTGCGTGAACCTGAAGGGCCTGACCACCTGGGAAAAGGCTGAAGCTCTGATCAGCGTAGCACATCCCGACTTCCGTGAAGACCTGATCAAGGAAGCCGAAAAAATGCACATCTGGCGCAGGAGCAACAAAATCTGATAAGTGCCGCGGGGATTCCTGCTGTCCGCGGCTGAAATGGAGTCTATCATGATGGACAAAAAGCCGCACATCAAGCCCTATCTCTACGGGATGTTGGCAGGATTTGGAGCGATCTCCCTGAGCATCATCTTCTTTTTCCTGATCTACCGCTTCGATGGTTTTGGTGATGCCATCTCCACGCTGACCGGCATTCTGATGCCGTTCATCTACGGTGCCGTCATCGCCTACCTGCTCAAGCCTGTGTGCAACACCATCGAGAGCTTTCTGCGCCGGTTCATCCCGGAAAAGATGCATGGTCTGGTCAATGTGCTGTCCGTTACGCTGACCATCCTGTTCGGCCTGCTCCTTATCTACGCTTTGTGCATGATGATCATTCCGCAGCTCATTACCAGCGTGACCACCCTGTACTACACTGCGCAGCGCAACCTCGCAAAGTTCGTGCAGTGGGCGAATCATGTGGAGTTCATTGAGAACAACCAGCAGATCATGGACATGCTCAACTCTGCTTATGCCACCATCAGCACCAATATCGATGATCTGATCAAGACCCGGCTCCTGCCCTCCATGCAGAACATCGTCAGCGGTGCCGCAGTGGGTGTGCTGAACGTAGTGACCATGGCCAAGAACCTGATCATCGGCATCATCGTGGCCGTGTATATGCTGGCCAGCCGCAAGCGCTTTGTGCAGCAAGCCAAGCTGGTGCTCTACAGCATCTTCAAGCCCCGCTGGGCAGAGCTGATCAAGGAAGAAGTGAAGTACGCCGATAAGATGTTCGGCGGCTTCATCAACGGCAAGATCATGGATTCCGCCATCATCGGCGTGCTGTGCTATATCGGCTGCCTGATCTTCAAGTTCCCCAGTGCCCTTCTGGTTTCCGTGATCATCGGCGTGACCAATGTGATCCCCTTCTTCGGCCCGTTCATCGGTGCCGTGCCCGCCACCCTGCTGATCCTCATTCAGAACCCCATCAAGGCGCTATGGTTCGTCCTGTTCGTTCTGGTGCTGCAGCAGCTAGACGGAAACGTGATCGGCCCCAAGATCCTGGGCAACACCACCGGTCTTTCCAGTTTCTGGGTACTGTTCTCCATCCTGCTGTTCGGCGGTCTGTGGGGTTTTGTGGGCATGATCGTAGGTGTGCCGCTGTTTGCAGTCATCTATGATGTGATCAAAAAGCTGGTCATCCACGGCCTGAAGCGCAACAAGGAGATTGACCTGCTGCAGACTTACCACGACAACTTCGGTGACCCGGAGGACGATGTTCCGGTAGAAACGTCTGCATCGGAAGCACCTCCTGCCGAAACAAATAATCTATAAATCACAATGCCCCGGCATTCCATGTGATACGCTACCCCTAGAGTAGACAGAGACAAAAACTCTGAATACTCTGGGGGTATTTTCATGTCAAGAAAGAACAATCACTATTCACTGTTGACTGCTGCAACAACCGCCGTTACCAGCACCGTCTGTTCATCCAGATGCCGATGCAGGCTCATGTCGGTGCCATGAACCGAGCTGCACAAAAAATTCGCCGTCTCCTTGTGGAAACGGCGAACAAAAACCTTATATTATTTTTTCGTCTACTTGACAGAATGCACTTCAGTGATTCAGCACGGGTCCTGTTTTGTTATTTCTGTTTCGTGCAGGGCTTTCTGGCTGCGTTTTGTGCCGTCACTCCACGGTCACGCTCTTGGCCAGATTACGCGGCTTATCCACGTCACAGCCGCGCAGAACAGCCATATAATAGGCGAACAGCTGTAACGGCACAATGAGCTGCAGCGGCATCAGAATGTCCTCATACTCATCCAGCCGGATCACGGCATCTGCCACGCCTTCCGGCACCACAGCATCCTTTGTGGTAAACAGCAGCACCCTTGCGCCGCGGCTGCGGGTCTCCTTGGCATTGGAAATGGTCTTTTCGTACACCTGTTTCTGGGTGGCCAGTGCGATCACCGGCACACCATCGGTGATCAGGCTGATGGTACCATGTTTCAGTTCACCGGCTGCATAGGCATCCGAGTGCACATAGCTGATCTCCTTGAGTTTCAGGCTGCCCTCCAGCGAGAGCGCATAGTCGAACCAGCGCCCAATGAAGAAGCAGCTCTGGGTGTTCACATAGCGGCTGGCAAGGTACTTGATCTGCTCACAATCTGCAAGGCGCGGCTTGATGACCTCCGGTGCGCGCAGCAGCTGGGCCGTATAGCGGCGGGTCTCTGCCTCGTTCAGCCGTCCGCGCGCGTAGGCCAGCCGCAGTGCAAACAGATACAGCACGCACATCTGCACCATATACGCCTTGGTGGATGCTACCGCGATCTCCGGCCCGGCATAGGTGTACATTACATAATCTGCGGCACGTGCAATGGAGCTGCCCACCACATTCACGATGGCCAGCACCGGCACGCCGCGGCTCTTGGCCAGCTTGAGCGCTGCCAACGTGTCGCTGGTCTCGCCGGACTGGCTGATGATGATGACCAGATCGTTCTTTTCCAGAATGGGGTCCCGGTAACGGAACTCGCTGGCAATGTCCACCTCGGCGGGCACACGGGCCAACGTTTCGATGGCAGATTTGCCCACCATACCGGCATGCATAGCCGTACCGCAGCCCACCAGATGCACCCGGCCAATACCGCGCAGCACTTCATCGGTCAGCTCCGGGATGCGCAGCACCGGCAGTCCGTCCTCTACACGGGGGCTGACCGTGGCCATAATGGCCGCAGGCTGCTCGTTGATCTCCTTGAGCATAAAGTGGGGATAGCCGCCCTTTTCGGCAGCTTCCATATCCCAGTCCACCGTCAGCTGCTGACGCTCCACTGGCTCACCAAATTCGTTGTAGAAGCGGATGCCCTCTGTGGTGCAGACGGCCATATCCCCTTCTTCCAGCACGCTGTATTTCCGGGTATACTTGAGCAGTGCCGGAATATCCGAAGCCACAAAGTTTTCGCCCTCGCCCCAGCCGACGATCAGCGGGCTTTCCCGCTTGACTGCAAAAATGGTGTCCGGGTAATCCCGGAACAGCACGGCCAGCGCATAGCTGCCGCGCACCTTGGCAAGCGCCTGCTGCAATGCACGCAGCGGGTCACCGGTATAGCAGCTGTCGATCAACTTTACCAGCACTTCGGTGTCCGTCTCACTCTGGAAGGTATAGCCTTTTGCGGCCAAGCGCTCCTTGAGCAGGCCGTAATTTTCAATGATGCCATTGTGCACAATGCTCACACGCGGGGTCGAATGCGGGTGGCTGTTCACATCGCTGGGCTCGCCATGGGTGGCCCAGCGGGTGTGGCCGATGCCGCAGAAGCTTTGTGCCAGCTGCTGCGCCGCCAGCTTTTCCCGCAGGGCGGTGAGCCGTCCTTTGCTTTTTACCACGCGGATGCCGCCGTCCAGCGCAAGCGCCACACCGGCGGAGTCGTACCCGCGATACTCCAGCTTTTCCAGACCATCCAGCAGCACGTCCTGCGCACTGCGCTTACCGACATAACCAACAATGCCGCACATACAAAACACCTCCATACCGACCGTTCCCGCGCAAAAAGGCGCAGTGATATCCAGTCAGCTTCCTAGTACAGTTTATGTTCTTGTATGGCTTTCTTTGAAGGGATCTGTTGCGGTATTGCTGCCGTTTTTTGCCCTTCTCTGCGGCTGGTCTAGCCCTCAGCCGGAGAAACATCCGCCGAATCTTTCGATGATTCCTCTCCTCGTCACCCTCGCGGCTGTCACCCGCGTGGCCCGGCGCTTTGCGTTACCTGTGTGCTGCGCTCTCCCCTTTCTGATGCCCCATTATAGCACAAAGGCTGGCTCAGCGCCAGCCCAAAGTTTTATGAAGTTTCGGCCTCCAGACCAGTCGGTACATCATGAGCATGTTATGCAATGCCCGGTCGTACAGCACAAAGGCAACATTGCCCATGACCAGCGTTGCCAGCGAGACAGCCAGCGCGGTGGTGCGCAGCTCCTGCGAAATGCTGCCCGCCGGCACCAGCAGAAATACCAGCCCGTACATGGCCAGCACTGTGCCGTTGCACAGCAGCAGCTTGCAGACAATGCGCAGAACCGCAGGGCGGATGCGCTCAAACTTCGGCTTTGCCAGCGGGTAATACCCCAGCAAAAACACAAAGATCAGCGCTACTTCCTTATCCGGCACGAACAGCAATGCCAGCAGGCTGACTGCCGCATAGGCCGTCAAAGCCAGCTGCATCCCGCACTCCACGCAGACTGTTGCAACAAGAAAGCCCGCCACTGCAGGCGCAATGAACATGGCAATGGGGATCACAGCTCCCAGCAGCATCAGTGCGACGCACAGCGCCGCCACAATGCCGCAGTAAGCCATGGCCCAGCTTTTTTGATGGTTTTGCTTCATGGGATCTCCCAGTTTTCGCGCTCAGCACCGGCTTCCAGCGGGTCCACCGCATGGTGCAGGCCAAGCAGCATGATGTTATCCAGCAGGCCGCGGTTCAATTTGATGTCCAGCATACTGTACACGCGGATCAGATCGTTGGCGGCAGCCAGTGCCTGACGGCGGGCATTCTCCACCGCCGCAGCCTGTCCCCGCAGGTCGTTGACTACGAACACGTTGTAGCGGCCGCTGCTCTTGTCCATCTCAAAGCGCTCAGCCTTATCCAGCAGGTAAAAAATGCGGCCGATGCTGCTGCCGATGTAGCGCATGCTCTTGCGCTGGCTGGGGTCGTCGGTGGCAAGGGTGGAATACAGTGCACCGTAAATGTTGCTCATGGGTTCAGCGGCAAGAGAGTAGTTCTTGGCGCTCAGATTCATCTGCACCACGGCCTGATCCCGCTCCTGCACGAACAGCCGTTCCAGCGCCGGGTTCTCCTGCACGGCACGCTCATAGGCGCGGCGCAGCAGCAGACGGTCCACCGCACGGCGCAGGCGCTTGAGCGGCCGCAGCTCGCTGTATTTGCGGTCCTGCAGGTTGTGCCAGCCCAGCAGCACCTCCACCTGTGCGGCCAGCCGGATGCCCTGGGTCTGGCACATGAGCCTGCGCCAGGCCAGTGTGCCCGGGACCCGCTTGCGCTGGCAAGTGGCCTGCCGCCCGGCCAGACTGTCCGAAAGGATGGCAAACAGCACGCCGTTGCTCCGCAGCAGATGGCAGGAATATAATCCGTACGCCTCGTACAGCTGACGTCGCACCCCGCGCAGATAGCGCAGGTAGATATTGTAATCCCGGATGGTGAGCTCCGGCAGATATGGCCGCATCCTACCCTTCATACGCACCTTTTCCTCCTCGGAAGAACCGCAGAATAATAAGGTAAGTATAATCCATTTTCAGCCCGGGTTCAACCATCCTTTGTAAAAAGAGCATGAATTTGTCTCATCTTTGCCGCACATGGCGCGGAACACAGCGTAAAACTTCCTGTGTTTGCGTCCATTTCCATCTCCTGCCAATTCAGGCCCTGCTTTGTTTTTTTCCGGTAATTACCGGCTGCAATGTAAAAGCCGCACTGGACAGCTCCGGTGCGGCAGGTAACATTTTTCAATTACTTCTTGTTAAAGCGGTTCGGTGCAGTGCGCTTGCCGTCAAAGCCGGACTTCGGCATCGGCTTTGCAGTGTGCTCAAACTTGGGCGCGCTGTAGTACATATACAGCTGGCAGGGGATCATGCCGTTGTACATCTTGCGGCGCTTGTTGGCACGCTTGCCGTAGTGGGTCTCAAAATCCATATCGGCAGTGATCGCATACACGCCTGCACAGGGGTGTGCTTCCATCTGCCGGCCCAGCGTGCGGGCCAGCTTTGCAGCACCTTCAATGGTGCTCATGCGCTCGCCATACGGGGGATTCGTCAGCACGATGGCCTCCTGCTTTGCGGCAAAGTCGGCCACATCAGCCACTTCAAAGTGGCAGCGCTTTTCCACACCGGCCAGCTTTGCGTTGGCGTTGGCCAGAGCCACAGCGGCAGGGTCGATATCATAGCCAAAGGCTTCAAAGCCCACATCCAGCTTGGCCTCGGCCAGTGCCTTCTGACGCTGCTCGGCCCAGATGGCTGCCGGCACAAAGCCATAGCGCTCGGCGGCAAAGCGGCGCTTCAGGCCGGGGGCAATGTTCATGGCTTTCTGAGCAGCTTCGATCAGCAGCGTGCCGCTGCCGCAGAAGGGGTCCTCCACCAGACTGTCGCGGCGCACACGGCCAAGGTCTGCAATGGTAGCCGCCAAAGTCTCGCGGATGGGTGCCTCCATGGCGTTGCGGCGGTAGCCGCGCTTGTGCAGGCCGTCGCCGGTGGTGTCCAGCATGATCTCACACTGATCCTTGCGCAGCATGAAGCGGATCTTGTACTCCGCGCCGGTCTCCGGCAGCACAGAGGTGTGGTGCTTTGCCATCAGGCGCTTGACCACAGCTTTTTTGATGATGCTCTGGCAGGCAGGCACACTGGACAGCTGGCTGTTCAACGAAGAGCCGGTGACTGGAAAGGCTGCGTCTGCGGGCAGCAGCTCCTCCCACGGGATATCGTACACGCCGTCGAACAGGTCATCAAAGGTGGCGGCTCTGTAGCGGGCCAGCAGCAGCATCACGCGCTCCACCGTGCGCAGATTGAGGTTTGCAGCAGCGATCATCTCTGCGCCGCCGGCAAAGCTCAGACGGCCATCGTCCACGCGGATATTCTCTGCGCCGATGCGGGTCAGCTCAAATTTTGCAGTGGATTCACACCCAAAAAAGCAGGGCGCGATCAGTTCAAATTTTGCAGGCATTGTGTTTCCTTTCTTTTATTACGGAAAAAACAGACCTGCCCGATCAAATGAGACAGGTCTGTTTCCGTTATTTTGATCAGGCTTGAAAAGCGCAGGCCTTTCCGCTCAGCGGCGGCCACCGCGGCCGCGAGGCGCATAACCACCGCCGCGGCGGTTATTGGTCTCGTGATCAAGATCGGCCATCTTCTCTTCGCTCTGGCTCTTGAAGCGGCTCATCATGTCCTCAAAACTCATGTTATCGGAACGGACGGGAGCCTTGGGCTGCCATACACGGGGTGCGCTGTCGCGGGCAGGGCCTCTGCCGCCCTCACGCGGGGGGCGGCCAGCGCCGCCGCGGCCTGCACCAAAATGACCACCCTCGCGGGGGCCGCCCGGACGGGGACCACCAGAGCGCGGACCGCCTGCAGGGCCTCTACCCTCACGCGCCGGGCGCGGAGGCGGCGGCAGCAGGCGCTTGATGGACAGCGCGATCTTGCCATCCGGTGCAATGTTGATCACCTGCACCTTGACGATATCACCATCGTGCAGAACAGCTGCAATGTCCTGCACGAACTCGTTGGACACCTCGGAAATATGGACCATGCCTACACGGCCCTCCGGCAGTGCGACAAAAGCGCCAAACGGCTTTACACCGGTGACGCGGCCCTCGAATACGTTCCCTACCTCAATTGCCAAAACTCAATACTCCTTGTTTTCCATAGAATGGGCAGCAATTCAGCTGCCGGTCACATCCACAAAGATGCGCTCGTTGGGTGCAGCGTAATTGTAAGAATCCCGCGCGACCCACTCGGTGATCTGGTCTGCATCGCCGCTGAGAATGCGCTGCATCTCCTCGTTTTCAGTCTTTTGCTGAGCGATCTGCTCGTTCAGCGTGTCCAGCTCCGCACGTTTGGAGCTGATGGTGACCTGATTGGAAATGTATGCTGCCAGCATACTCAGCAGCAGCAGGACAAAAAACACCCGTACAAGCGTTTTAACGACCACTTTCTTCTTGCGTTTTCTGCGGTCCGGTGCTGCCATGATCTCTTCTGCCCCCGTTGCATTTGACTCTTACTTTAACACATATGAATTATACATCATGCGGCGCTGGTTTGGCAAGTTCTTTTTGCGCTTTTTTGCAGTTCTTTTTGCGCTGCGGCGTAGTTTGCGCACCTTTCTCCGCCGGGCGCGCCGCCGCTCTGCCGGCCGGAGCACCCGGCGCTGTAAAACGCCTCCCGCTGCACGCAGCGGTGCACCCAGCACAAAGGCTGCTGCACCGGCACCGGCAAAGGCTGCCGCAGCCATGTACCAGCGCAGAACACCGGCACTGCTCTGCCCTGCTGCGTAGCTCTGCACAGCAGCCAGCACAGCACCCATCCACACCAGATCCGGCACAAAAGCTGCACGCCCTCTGGCCGGGAATACAGCCCGCAGTGCGCCGATACTGGCTCCCAGCACCGTGCAGGCAGCGATCTCCTGCCCAAGGGCTGCAGGCGGCAGTACCGGGATCATCGCAGCAGGCGGCGCAGGAAACCGCCCGCCGGTGCGCTGGCCGTATATTCCAGCGTGTCGATGCGGCCGGTGAACTTCGCCTCCCCGGTCTCCAGATCCAGCGCCGCCATGTTCAGCTGTGCCCCGGTCAGGTGCAGCGTACCCTTGCCCGTTTCCATGGCAGCGCTGTCGGCATTGCAGTGCAGTACCTTCTGCACACCGGTCACCGTCAGGCGGGCGCGGCTTTCCAAGATCAGATCGTGCGGCGCGGGCTGCGGGTCTCTGGGTGTTTTTTCCGGCATGGTTCGTCTCCCCTTTTCTGGTGCATCCTATGCACCGGACCGGGGCTTTTATGCCTGCTCGCCCTCTGCAATGATCTCGTACATCTCGCGGGCCACATCCTTGGTGCGCGGCTCCACATCCGAGAGCACCTTTACCTTGATGGGCCGGTTGCCGAAGGTCACCTCGATGATGTCGCCCGCCTTGACGGCCTGACTGGCCTTGGCGATCTTGCCGTTGATGAGGATGCGGCCTGCATCGGCCACCTCGTTTGCCACGGTGCGGCGCTTGATCAGACGCGAAACTTTCAAATATTTATCCAGACGCATGGTTCTTCCTCCTGTCACAAAAAAAGCCGCCGCACCCTCTTGCAGGCAGCGGCGGCAAAGCAGATACAGCTTACAGGGTGTCCTTCAGGGACTTGCCGGGCTTGAACACGATGCTGCGGGAAGCGGCAATGGTGATCGGCTCACGGGTGCGGGGGTTGATGCCCTGACGCTCGGCGCGCTCACGCATCTCAAAGGTGCCAAAGCCGGAAATGGTGATCTTTTCGCCCTCAGACATGGCCTTGCTCAGTGCTTCAAACACAGCATTGACAGCCTGCTCAGCGCTCTTCTTGCTCATCTCAGTGTTCGCAGCAACCTGTGCGATCAGATCGGTCTTCGTCATAAAAATACCCTCCAGATTTGTTACTTGGTGTTCTTTTTTCTCTATCGGAGCAGGTCACTCGACCTGAGTACCGCTTTGTTCTTTCTGCGCCAGCAGTTCTGCACAATAGCGCTTGGATGCGAAGGTCAGCGCTTCCTCCGCGTCCACACCAGCCAGCCGCATGGCATTGGCCGCAGCAAACAGCAGTTCTCCCGCCGCCTGTGCGTCCTGTTCCCGGTTCCAGCCGTCCAGTGCTGCCTGCAAAGCCTGCCGTGCCGTTTCCGGCGCAGACTGCTCTGCCCCGCAGCGGTCGGCACGCTTCTGCAGCTTCTGAGCACGCATCAAAGCAGGCAGGGTAGCAGGCACTGTGCCCAGCTCATCAGCCAGAGTGGTGCGGCCCTTTTCCTTATTTTTGAGCGCATCCCAGCCGTTTATACCCGCATTTTGTGCCGCCGAGGACGCAAAGATGTTCGGATGCCGGAACACCAGCTTCTCGCACACCTCACGGCAGACATCCTCAAAAGTAAAGCGCCCGCGCTCTTCTTCGATCACCGCGTGGAACGCCACCTGCATCAGCACATCGCCCAGCTCTTCCTGCATCAACTGCGGATCGTCAGCATCAATGGCCTCCAGCGCTTCGCAGGTCTCTTCCAGAAAGTTCTTCCGGATGGAAGCATGGGTCTGTACCTTATCCCACGGACAGCCGTTCTCCGGGTCCCGCAGGATACGCAGAATTTCCAGCAGCTGCTCTGCCGTATAGGGTGCCTTTGGCTGCCAGTCCAGCACAGCGCTCACCTGCCTTGTAAAAGATACTGTATATTGTATCGCATCTCATGCAGTTTTGCAAGACAAAGTGCGCAAATTTCCCGCATTTCGCCTGCATTTTCCGCTCGCAAAAACAGGACGGTGCCCTGTGGGGAGCGCCGCCCTGTTGCTGAACCGTTTTATTACAGCTGTGCACCGCACTTGTTGCAGAACAGTGCATCGTCCGAGACGGGAGCACCGCACTGCGGGCAGACTTTGTGCTCTTCCGGTTGGTCAGCAGGAACTTCCTCGTGCACCACATATTCCGCCTCGGCAGCTTCCGCCGGGGTCAGAGATGCTTTCAGGCGGGCGATCTCCTGCTCGATGTTATCGATCATCTCGATATACTTATCCACCAGCGGCTGGTTTTCTTCCTTGCCCTTGGCCAGACTGTACACCAGTGCGCCCAACTGGCGCTGTGCCTTGAGCAGCTTGCCCTGCTCATTTACGATCAAAGCCTGAGTCTTGCCCTTTTCGGCCAGGTCCAGCGCAGCGTTCTTGCCTTTTTCGGCATATTCCAGACCCATTTCCTTGATCTTGTTGAAATCCATAAAAGACACCTCTCTTACTATCGGCCTGTTTATCGTGGGCCATGTGCGGATGTTATCTCCATTATAGCGCACAGGCCGCTCGTTTGCAATGAACGGACCGCATTTTTTACAGTTTGGTGCCGGTTTGGAAACAATTTTTTCGCATTCGGCCTAAATTCACACGATAATTTCACACATCGGCATTCTGTGCCCTGCGGTCGGCTGCACCGCCGTAGAATTCCCGCAGCATGCTGTCCTCCGGCAGCAGCTCCAGCTCCAGCGGTGCCACATGCTCAAAGCGGCGGGCTGTCTCGTCCCACAGCTCCGCATTGTGGCCTTCCAGCGTGAACTGACGGCGCACCACGCCCAGCAGTTTGGAGATCAGGCCCAGCTCGTAGGTAAAGGAGGTATCCAGCAAAAAGTCTGCCGTGGTTTTGAAGCCCTTGATATACCGCGTCTCGCCGTCCAGCACGCGGTCCCACATGGCAAGGGTCTTTTCCGGGCTGCGGCCGCGCGCTGCAGCGTCCCGCAAGGTGCGGCGGCACAGGCGGATATCCTGCGTGTTGATGACGCGGCGGCCATCGATGCAGTATTCCTCCCGCAGGCCTGCATAGATGCGGTAGATGTCGTCGCCCTTTACAAGGCCGGTCAGCTCCGGGTTCAGCGCATGGATGCCCTCCACGATGCATACACCGCCCTGCAGGTCGATGGGCTCCACCTCTGCCGAGCGCTTTTCGGCAGAGAAATCGTAGATGGGCAGCACGGTCTTGCCCGTCTCGCTCAGCTCCCGCAGGCACTGCTTGATGAGAGGCAGATCCAGCGTATCGGGGTTCTCGTAGTCCAGCGTGCCGTCCGGCAGGCGCGGATAGAACTCTGCGCCTTTGAAGAAATTATCCAGACTGACCACCTGCGCCGGGGTCCCGCGCTTTTGCAGAGCTTTTGCCAGACAGTGGGCGCTGGTGGTCTTGCCGCTGGCCGACGGGCCGGTGAGCATGACGATCTTTGCGCCGGAAAGCTGCACTTTCTGGGCGGCGTAATCTATCCTTTGGGCATAGCTCTGCTCACTCAGGTCGGCAAGTGCCTGTGGGCTGCGGGCTGCCACATTGTACAGATCGATCTCAACCAGACGTTTGGGTACCCAAATCGTGATCATAAAAATCAGCCACTCCTTTTTTGCGTTCCAGCACCTCCGCAAAACGCTGGATATATTCGTTCGGATACTTAAAATTGAAAATGCGCTGCATCCGTTTTCCGCCGTCGGCCACCAGCTTGGTGCTGCCGCCTGCACCGGCGGAGAGGATGGTCTGGACTTCCTCCATGATATAGATGTTGTAATATCCCTCGTGGCCCGGCTTGCACCAGCCCACGTTTTCCAGGTTCTGCAGAGTATTCTTCTGGCGGTAGAGGTAGTAGGGCCGGTAACCCGCCTCGGCCAGCAAATTGCATTTTTCCAGCATGGCGGCGACGTCGGCGTAGTCGTTCTCCTTCTGGTCCTCAATGACGATGCGGGAAGCGCGCTTGAGGGTGAGGGTGTGCACGGTGATGTTCTCCGGGTCCAGCGCGATGGCCTGCCGCAGGCTGCGCTCAAAACTTTCCACCGTGTCGCCGGGCAGACCGGCGATCAGGTCCATGTTGATATCATCATGACCGGCCTTGCGCGCTTCGGCATAGCAGTCCAGAATGTCCTGCGCCGAGTGCTTGCGCCCAATGCCCGCCAGCACCTCGTCCGAGAAGGTCTGCGGGTTGATGGAGATGCGGGTAGCGCCGTATTCTTTAATGACCGCCAGCTTTTCGGCATCCGTGCAGTCCGGACGGCCTGCCTCCACCGTATATTCCACGACCTTCGAGAGGTCAAAATTCGCCCGGACCGTGCCCATCAGCTGCCGCAGCTGGTCGGCAGACAGGCTGGTGGGCGTGCCGCCGCCGATGTAGATGCTGCACAGTTTCAGGCCCGCCTTGTCAGCCTGAATGCGGATCTCTTCCACCTCTCGGCACAGACAGTCCACATAAGGCTGCACCATCTTGCGGTCGCGGTCCAGATTGCAGCTGACAAAGCTGCAGTAGCTGCACCGGGACGGGCAGAACGGGATGCCGATGTACAGGCTGTAGGTCCCGGGTTCATTGCCCACTTTCAAAATCGGCTCCTGCAGGTCGGCAATGGCCTTGGCCATCTGGTATTTCTGCTGGGAGCAGTCGAACCGGTCAAGGAAAAAGTGGTCGATCTCCGCTTCCGTCCAGCCTGCGGCGCGCTTGTCGTGGATGAGCCGCACCGGGCGCACACCGGTCATTTTGCCCCATGGCGGGCGGATGCCGGTCCAATCCCGCAGCAGATCATAGGTCAGGCTGGCAAGGCTGAATTCCGGGGTCTCGCCGCCCTGTTCCACAGGCGCGGGCAGCGGTGCGTGTCGTTCAGCACTTCTGCCGTCCTGACGCACCAGTGCATGCAGGCCGTCCGGCGTTTTTTCTGCCCAGACGCAGTCCTCGGCGTTCTCCGGCGGGGTGAGGGTGAGCGGTGCCATGGGGTAAAACAAACGCACCAGATGCTCCACTTCGTAGCCGGAAGGCAGGCCGGTAATATAAATCTTCATGTTGTTCACTCTTTAAAATAAATCATTGTTGCCGCGCACAGCGCTGCGGATGAAATAATTGTTGTCCAGTTCATCGCCAAAGGTGGAGAACTCGCCATGGCCGGGCAGCACCTGCGTGCCGCGCGGGATGGGCAGCTTTGCCAGTTTACGCAGACTCTCGGCCATCTGTGCACTGCTGCCGCCCTCCAGATCGGTACGGCCGATGCTGCCTGCAAACAGGGTATCGCCGCAGAAGAGATACTCGCCGCACAGCAGCACCACGCCGCCGGGCGTATGGCCGGGCGTGTGCCAGACCGTGAACTGCAGCTCGTCTACCGAGACAGTCTCCCCTTCTGCGTAGCCGCAGTCCGCTGCGCTCAGCGGATACATGCGGTCGCCTGCAAGGTCGGCAGCCTCACAGTAGAGCTTTGCGTTCCACTCGGTGCGCAAGGCTTCGGCGCTGCCCACATGGTCATAGTGGCCGTGGGTGCACAGGATGGTGGTGAGCTGCGCATTGTTTTCCTTTAAAATTTTATCGTAGGTCTGCGCATCTGCCGACGGATCAATGACCACGGCATGGCCTGCGTCGGAAATGAGCAGGAAGGTATTGGTATACAGCGGCGCAGCGCCCGGAATATGAAAAGCCTGCATGGCGGTCACTCCTTTTTCTTCCACTCGTCGGTATCGATGATAATGGTGCAGGGTCCTTCGTTCACAAGAGCCACCTGCATGTCCGCGCCAAACTCGCCGTGCTGAACATCCTTCAGGCCCTGTTTGTTCATCTCTGCAAGGAACAGCTCGTAAGCATCCACGGAGAGCGGCGGCTTTGCGGCCTTGATAAAGCTGGGCCGGTAGCCTTTTTTCGTGTCGCCGTAAAGGGTGAACTGGCTCACCACCAGAGCCGAATAGCCAAGGTCCTTTGCGCTGAGATTCAGCTTGCCCTCTGCGTCCGGGAAGATGCGCAGGCCTGCGCATTTATCGGCAAGCTTGGGCACGATGTCCAGACTGTCGGTATCCCTGACACCCAGCAGGATCATAAGGCCCGGCCCGATGGCCCGCGGCTCACCGCCGTTTACCCGCACACTGGCGGAAGACACCGCCTGAATGACTGCACGCATGTTTTAGCTCCTTGTCACCTTGAGCACGTCCTTCACCTTGGAAAGTCTTGCGACCACACGGTTGAGGTGCTCGGTATTGTTGATGCCGATGGTCAGGCTGACCATGGCGCAGTTGTTTTCCACCTGACGGGCGTTCACCGCATAGATGGGCACCCGGATATCCGCCAGCGCAGCCAGCACATCCTGCAGCAGCTCGTTGCGGTTCAGCGCGATGATCTCAATGCCGGCCTTATAGCTGTCCTTGACGCTGTCGGCCCAGTACGCCTTGACCCAGCGGGGGGCGTTGGTGGGATCCTTCATGCTGGAAATGGCGTTCACGCAGCTCTGCTTGTGGATGGAAACGCCAAAGCCGCGGGTGATAAAGCCCACGATGGGGTCGCCCGGCAGCGGGCTGCAGCACTTGGCAAACTTGATGGGGGTGTTATCGAAGCCTTCCACCACCACGCCGTCGGTAGCGTGCACACGGCTCAGGTCCACCTTGGGCAGGTCTTCCCCGGCCTTTTCCTCCGAAGCTTTCAGTTTCTGCCACTCCTCCTTGAGCTTGGGCAGGCAGTTGGCAATGGTCATGCCGCCGTAGCCGATGGCGGCATAAAGCTCCTCGGCATTGTTCTGGCGCAGGCGGCGGGAACAACTGTTGATAAAATCGTCCAGCTGGTCGTCCGGAAGGATGATCATTTCCCTGCGCAGCTCACGGGCCAGTGCATCACGTCCCTGCGTGATATTTTCCTCGCGGCGCATCTTTTTGAACCAGTTTCGGATCTTACTCTTCGCTTCGCTGGTGCGCACGATCTTGAGCCAGTCGCGGCTGGGGCCTTTGTCCGCCGGGCCAAGGATCACTTCGATGATCTCGCCGGTGGAAACGATGTGGTCGATGGGCACCATGCGGTTGTTCACCTTGCAGCCCACCATGCGGTTGCCCACCGCCGAATGGATCGCATAGGCAAAATCGATGCAGGTAGCGCCGGTGGGCAGGTTGATGACATCGCCCTTGGGGGTAAAGGCAAACACTTCCTCCGGCAGCAGGTCGCTCTTGAGGTCGTGCAGCAGATTGCCGGAATCCTCGCTGACGCGCTGGTTTTCCAACAGCTGGCTCACCCATGCCAGACGTTCGTCCAGCTTGTCGTGGCCATCCAGCCCTTCTTTATACTTCCAGTGGGCCGCAACGCCGTACTCGGCCTGCTCGTCCATCTTGCGGGTGCGGATCTGCACCTCAAAGGGGATGCCCTCGTGGCCGATGACGGTGGTGTGCAGGCTCTGGTAGCCATTGGGCTTGGGGGTGGAGATATAGTCCTTGAAGCGGTTGGGCAGCGGATGGTACATATCGTGGATGAGGCCCAGAGTGCTGTAGCACTCGGCCAGCGTATCCAGAATGACACGCACCGCATAGATATCGTAGATCTCATCAAAGGACTTGTTCTGCATGATGGTCTTGCGATAGATGCCATAAATGCTCTTGACGCGGCGCTTGATGGTAGCGCCCTCAATGCCGCTTTCGGCCAGCCGCCGCTCGATCACACCGGACACCTTTGCAAGGAACTCCTCGCCTGCACGCTCACTGAGCATCCGGCTGATCTCCTCGTAGCCCACAGGGTCAAGGTAATGCAGGCTGCGGTCTTCCAGCTCTTCCTTCACATTCAGGATGCCCAGACGGTTGGCGATGGGGGCATACACTTCCATGGTCTCACGGGCTTTATCGCGGCGCTTCTGTTCCGGCCATGCATCACCGGTGCGCATGTTGTGCAGCCGGTCGCACAGCTTAATGATCATCACGCGCACATCGCGGCTCATGGCCAGCAGCATCTTGCGCAGGTTTTCAGCCTGCAGTTCCTCAATGTTAGAGAACTGGATCTTGGTCAGCTTGGTCACGCCGTCCACCAGCAGGGCAACTTCCTCGCCAAAGGCGGCTTTCAGGTCGTCCAGTGTAGTGGGAGTGTCCTCCACCACATCGTGCAGCAGGGCCGCAGCAATGCTCTCGGAGTCCATGCCAAGATCCAGCACCAGCCGTGCCACAGCCAGCGGATGGCAGATATACGGCTCGCCGCTGCGGCGGCATACCCCCTTGTGGGCAGTGTTGGCAAGGTCATATGCCTTTTCGATCATCTCCATATTGTAGGAGCGGCCGCTGGCCTTGATGGCCTCACACAGCTTTTCCCAGGTAACGATCTCCGGCCGCACCTCCGAAGGCAGCGTGCCTTCCGGGGCATCGGCCAGCTGTGCTGTTGCAGAAACGGTAGCCGTTTCCTGCACCGGTACCGGCTGATGCAGGTGGGTCTTTGCGGAGTAGAGATCCTCTTCCCGCACCGGCTTGGGTGCCGGGACCGCAGCTTTCTTTCCCTCTGGCATTTTACATTCCCTCCAAACATTTCAGGATCGGGGCATCCGCAAGGTTCTTTTTGCCCTGCGCAGGCACAAGCTCCAGATATTTTGCTCCGCCCTTTTCCACCGTGGCGATCAGTCCCACCTGTTCCAAGGCCGTGACCGCCACCAGCGTTTTGCCTGTATTTTCCTCGCCCAGTTTTGCGCACAGCGGCTGCAGATCTTCTGCGTGCCAGCGGCGCGCCTGCAGCTCACGGTACACTGTGACGATATCACTGCGCTCAGGCGTAATAAGCTTTTTCTGTTCCACAGTCAGGGGTGTGCCGCGGCGCAGCGCCACCACAAAAGCAGCCTGCTCCGCAAGCTTTGTGCCCAGCCCTGCCGGATGCAGGTCCAGAATGCGGCCCGAAAGCTGTGCGCCCCGGGGCGAATCGTAGACCGAAAGGTTCAGCGCAGCATCCACCACATCGCCCATGGCATAGGGCAGCTGTTCCGGCGGCATACCGAACCACACGGCATACACGCTGGCATTGCCCTGCCGCAGGCGCAGGCGGCTGTGCCTGCCCTCCGATACCGGGTATACCCCATCCAGCACGGCGTTCTGCAAAAGGAACACCGGGGTCGGGTTCTCGGCCCCATAGGGAGCCAGCTGGTCGAGCTTCCGCACACTTTCCACGGTCACACGGTCCAGATGGATGGGCAGGTCGCACTCCAGCGGGGTGGTATGCAGCACCGGGCATTCCCGTGCTGCCCAGTCGTTCAGGCGGCGGCGCAGAGCGGGCAGATTTTCTTCCCGCACCGAAAGGCCCGCAGCCATGGCATGGCCACCGTAGCGGATGAGCAGATCTGCGCAGGCACCAATGCAGGCATGCAAATTGAAGCCCTGCACGCTGCGTCCGCTGCCCTTGCATTCGCCGTGCTCGTCGATCGTCACTACGATCACAGGCCGGCCGGTGCGTTCCACCAGCCGGGATGCCACGATGCCAATGACACCGGGGTGCCAATCGCGGCCCCACAGCAGCATCACGCGGTCTTCCAGCCGCTCCGGTTCCTGTTCCAGCAGTTCCTGCGCGGCCTTGAAGATCTGCAGCTCTGTCTCCTGACGCTTTGTATTGATCTCGTTCAGTTTATGGGCCAGCTCTGCGGCGCGGTCCGGGTCCTCACACATCACCAGCTGCAAAGCCGTAACAGCGTTGTCCATGCGGCCAGCCGCATTGATGCGGGGCGCAATGGCGTAGCTGACATTTTCTGCGGTGACCGGTCTGCCCGCAAGGCCCACCTCTTCCAGCAACGCTTCCAGACCCGGACGGTCCGTGTTCTGCAGCTGGCGCAGGCCCGCCTTGACAAGGGTGCGGTTTTCGCCGGTAAGCGGCATCACGTCCGCCACAGTACCCACAGCGGCAAGGTCGCCGCAGTAGTCCAGCATTTCTTCCGGCGGGCAGCCATCCAGTGCGGCACACAGCTTGAATGCCACGCCCGCACCGCACAGGCCCTTGAAGGGACTGGTGTCGTCCTCACGACGGGGGTCTACCACGGCAATGGCCTTGGGCAGAGTTTCCGGCGGCAGATGATGGTCGGTAATGATCAGGTCAATGCCCAGTTCAGCGGCATAATCGGCTTCTTCCACAGCAGAAATGCCGTTATCCACCGTCACGATCAGCTTGCAGCCTTTATCGTGGATGGAACGGATGGCATTGCGCGAAAGGCCGTAGCCGTCGCCCTCGCGGCTGGGCAGCATACATTTTACGGTAGCCCCCATGCCCTTGAGATGCTGGTACAGCAGGGCCGTGGCCGTCACGCCGTCCACGTCATAATCGCCGAACACCACAATGGTCTCGCCCTCGTCAATGGCCCGCCAGATGCGCTCGCAGGCCTTGTCCATATCGGTGAGCAGCGAGGGGTCGCTCAATTCTTCCTCACCGGCAAGCAGGGTCAGTGCTTCGGTAGGGTCGGTGATGCCGCGGGCCGTCAGCACGCCCGCCAACAGGGCATTTTCCTTCTGCTGGGCGGCAAGGGCGGCTGCATATTTTTGCTCGCTCCACGGCTCGTCGTCCTGTGCGTTATATTCCAGTTCTTCGGTGGCCTGCTCCGCAATCGCCTGCGTCAGCTCCCGCAGCGCGGCACGGTCCAGCGGCTTCAGATTCCATGCACGGTAGGTCATTCAAAATTTCCTCCCGTCAGGCCGTCGTTGGCCAGCATTCCCTGCAGGGCGGCGATCTCAGAAGAGACATCCATCGCTACATCCGAGAGCAGCGTATCATACAGGGTGTCGTAGGCCTGATTCAGCGTGTGAAGGATGCCCGCGATATCGCGGCGGATGGTCTCGGCGTTTTCGCCCTGCTGGCCCTGCACATCGTTGTAGGTGTGCAGCAGCTTGAGGGTGGTGGGGATATAGTATTCCGCAAAGCGGCGGGCCTTGGGCAGGCTTTCCGGGTGTGCTTCCAGCCAGTCACAGATGGCAGTGGTGGTGGTCTGCATATGGTCCAGCTCTTCGCGGCCCTGCGCATCCTGCATCAGCTGTTTTTCCTGCTGCAGCACGGCGGCAAAGCGGCGCGCCGTCTCAAGATTAAGCGGCACATCGTCTGTTTTTTCTGCTGCCGGTTCCGGCTGCGGCGGTGCCTTGGAGGCTGCGGCAGCTTCCTGCGCGGCACGGTAATCCTCAGCAGTCAGGTAAAGCTTTTCCGCTTTTTCGTCCACCCATGCACTCAGCCAGCCATTGCGGATGAATCTGCGCACCCGCTTGAGGGCACGGGTCTTTTTCTCGTCCACGGCTTCCAGCGGCAGGCCCTTTTTGCAGTCAAAGCCTTCTGCTGCCTCGGCCAGACGGAGCAGCGTCTTGCTGGCCTTCAGGCGGGATGCACCGGCAGTGATCATCCACACGAACACGGCGGTGACAGCCGCAAAGCACCAGCCGGTGATCCGCACCGCCCCCAGCGCAAAGCTGCCCATGGCTGCAGCATTTTCAGCCATAAAGCTGTCCTGCAGAAGAGCCTGCAGAACCGCCGCATTGGGCGTAAACAGGCCCGCCGCACCCAGACAGGAAACCGCCGTGATGCCAAAGATCACCGTAAACGTAATGCCGACTGCCAGCAATGCACAGCCTGCGCTGTACCGCTTTTTGGCACTGGCGCGGATCTCGTCTGCCGGGGTCGTCTCCGCCTTGCCGAACATCTGCCGGAACCAGCCGGAAACACCTGCGGTCTGCGCGTTGATACAGTCCTCATTCAAGCCCTGTTTTTTCGTATTCTGCGCATTCTGGCGGCTGCGGTAGTATTCCTCCCGGCTGCTGCGGAACGCCTTTGCCGCTTCGCCAAGGCCAAAGTTTGCAGCATTCACCGCCGCACGGCCCACACCATAGGCGCGGTCGCCAATATCCTCCCCTTTGCCCTCAAAGCCATGGGCAAAGGCATCCGACACGGTATCGCCAAAGGCGCGCAGCTGGTTTTCCAGCTCCTGCTGCACCTGACGGCCCTCATTTTCTCTCATTGTATCGTTTTCACGATCGTTCATCAAATTCTTCTCACCCTTCTGCCGGTGCATACCGGCTGATGATGGCGCGGGCCACCCGCAGGCCATCCACGGCGGCGCTCATGATGCCGCCCGCATATCCGGCACCCTCGCCGCAGGGATACAGACCTGCCAGCTGGGTACATTCAAAATTTTCTTCCCGCTTCAGCCGCACCGGGCTGCTGGTGCGGGTCTCAAGACCCGTAAGGATCGCTTCCGGCGCGGTATAACCCGCAATTTTGCGCTCGTAGGCGCGCAGGCCCGCCCGCAGCGTTTCGGCCAGCTCCTGCGGCAGCAGTGCGCCGAGGTCTGCCGCAGCAACGCCGCGGTCATAGGTAGGCTGCACGCGTCCAATGTTCAGCTGGCCGCGCCCTTCCAGAAAGCTCTGGATGTTCTCTGCCGGAGCGGCATACTCCCCTGCACTGCGCCCAGCGGCGTAGGCTCTGGCTTCCAGCTCCCGCTGGAACGCGATGGCCCGGCGCGGATCGTCTGCAAAGTCCTTGCCTCCCACGCTCACCACCACGGCCGCGTTGGCATTTTTGCCATTGCGGGCGTGAAAGCTCATGCCGTTGGTCACTACACGGCCTTCCTCGCTGGCCGATGCCACCACCTGCCCGCCGGGGCACATGCAGAAGGTGTAAACGCACCGCTCCCCCACATGCTGGGAGAGTTGATACTCGCCCCGCGGCAGAGCCGGATGCCCGGCAGCCTCGTGATATAAGCTCTTTTCGATCTCACTCTGCAGGTGCTCGGCGCGGAAGCCCACACTGAACGGCTTGCATTCCAGCTGCAGGCCGCCGTCCATCAGCATCCCGAAGGTATCGCGGGCCGAGTGGCCCACCGCGAACACCAAAGCTTCGCAGGCAAAGGTGCCATTTGTGGTAAAAATGCCGGTGAGCTGACCATTTTTCTGTTCAAAGCCGGTCAGGGCCGTGTTGAAATGCACCTCACCGCCCAGAGCTTCGATCTCCTTGCGGATAGAGGTGATCACACCGCGCAGCAGGTCGGTGCCCACATGGGGCTTCTGTTTCCAGGCGATCTCCTCCGGCGCACCGTGCTGCAGGAACACCTCGGTAACAAAGCCGCACAGCTCATCGCCGATGCGGGTGGTCAGCTTGCCGTCCGAAAAGGTACCGGCACCGCCCTCGCCAAATTGAATGTTCGCATTCACATCCAGTTCGCCGGTAGCAGAAAAATGTTCCACCGCCTTTACGCGCTCGTCCAGCGCCGGGCCGCGCTCCAGCACAATGGGCTGATAGCCCTGCCGGGCCAGCAGCAGCGCTGCAAACAGGCCCGCCGGGCCAAGGCCGCACACCACAGGCCGATGTGCCAGTGGCTGGATGCCATTCTGCACCGAAAAATCCACCTTCTGCTGCAGAGAAGCATCACCACAGCGGGCTGCAAAAGCCGCTTCCTCGGCAGGTTCTTTCAGGGTGACAGCCACGGTATACACCAGCTTGGGCTGGCCGTGGCGGGCATCCACCGAGAGCTTTGCCACGCCCAGATGCTGCACCTTTCCGCGCGGGATGCGGGCAGCGTGCAGGGCTTTTTCAAATGCCTGCGGCTCTCCGGCAGAGAGCGGCAGACGGATGTTGCGAACCAGAATCATGTTATCGTGTGTTCCTTTTTGTTTCAGTTGCTTTCGATACGGCACTGCAGCACATAGCTGCCCAGTGCAAAGATCTTGCCGTTGGAGGGCACATACAGGCGGCAGGCAATGTTCTGCTCGCCGGTCGCCACCGAGAAATCCTCGGCATCGATCTCAATGACCACCTGCTCCGGGGTCAGCGTTTCGATCACGCCCTTGGGGCCGCAGAGCGTTACATTCATCAGGCGTTCGGTCTGCACCGTCAGCTGGTAGGTAGAGGGCAGGTTGACCACCTGCACGCAGGTATTGGGCAGGTTCATGGTCTTGGTTCCCAGATTGGAGCAGTCAAAGCTGACCGTTATGGTGGAAATGTTATCCAGCAGATAGATGTCTGCGGGCAGGTCGATGGGCAGCTCATAGCTCTTGTTCAGTGTAAAGGTGGAAAGGTCGATATTGCCGATGGGCAGCGTGGACAGCATATCGATCTTATCTGCCGGACCTGCCACCTTGAGCTGCTTGCGGCTGAGTGCATATACCAGCATCGAATCATCAAAATCACGCGGTGCATTGATGAAATTCACGTCCACCGGCAGCGTTGCCATCTTGTACACCTGCAAGGTCACATCCACGCTGTTCTCTTCCAGCTCCGTGTACTCAAACTTGACTTCCTTGCCGCCGGAGGTATAGAAGCGCAGCGGCGTGTTCAGCGTGATGGACTCGGTCAGTTCGCCGCTGTAGGTCACCTCTGCAGTGCAGGTAGCAACTTTATTCAGCTCACTGCTGGGGCCGGAAAGGGTGATATTCTCCTTGGAAACATCCGTACTATAAAGGATATAACCGTCCGCGATGGTCAGGTAGTTGGTGGTAATGGTAACGGGCAGGGTCTTTTCCTCCACCACGTCAAACACCACATCCACCGTGTTGTCATTGCCTTCCATGGTCACAGTCACACCGTTCAGCAGGCCGTTGGCACCGCGTACCAGCAGGCGCAGGGTCTTTTCGCCGCTGTCACGTACGCTGGAAAAATCCGGGTAGACCACAAAGTCGGAAGCCGTCAGCCCGCCGATGGTGTAGCCGTCGCCGGAGATTTTCAGGTTCACGGTCTTATCCTCGGCGCTGACGATGCTCAGGCCCCGGGAGGTGTAAGCAGCGGAATCATAGGTATAATCCACCGGCACATTGTAGATGGTGTTGCTGGTGCCGGGCTGGACGATGATGGTGACCACCATCCATGCAACGATGGCACCCAGCACCGAAAGTGCCAGCCGGATGCGGCGGTCGTCCAGAATGTTTTTCTTATGGGCGACCGCAGGCTTTGCGCCATTTTTCTTGTTGGGTTCGTTGTTCATTGCGCATCGTCCTCCTTCTGGCTGACCCATTTCCACAGACGGTCCAGCTGACCGCGCCAGCCGCTGACCGTCGTCTTTTCGGTGGTGGTCTCCTTAGGGATCATTTCGTCCACCAGACGGGTATACAGGGTCTGGCGGTCAAAATGGCGGATCAGCACGCCGTTCTTTGCCATGGAGATGATGCCGGTCTCCTCGCTGACCACGATGGCGATGGCGTCGGAATTTTCGGCAATGCCAAGGCAGGCGCGGTGACGGGTGCCCATATCCTTGCCAAGATCCAGATTGTTGGAAAGCGGCAGCACACAGCCCGCGGCTTTGATGCGGCCATTCTCAATGATGGCAGCACCATCGTGCAGGGGCGTGCCCTCGTAGAAAATGGTGCCCAGCACTTCCAGATTGACCGCACTGTTCACCGGCGTGCCGGTGCGCACGATCTCCGAAAGGTTCGTGTGGCGTTCCAGCACGATCAGTGCACCGGTCTTGGTCTCAGAAAAGCGCTCTGCCGCATCGCAGATGGCAATGATGGCGCTGCGCCATGCACCCTTCAGGCTGGGATCGTTGTAGCGGCCTTTGACATTGAACAGCTTGGCGGCCCACTGGTCGGTCTGGCCCATGCGCTCCAGCGCACGGCGGATCTCCGGCTGGAACAGCACCACCAGCGTCAGCAGGCCCACCTGCAGCAGTGAGTTCAGCAGCCATGTAACGGTACGCATGTTCAGCGTTTCTGCCACCAGATAGACGGCCATCACCAGCAGCGCACCCTTGAACAGCTGGCCGGCGCGGGTGCGGTTGACAATGCCCAGCAGCTGGTAAATCAGGAAGGAAATGATGATGATATCCAGCAAATCGACCAGTTTGAAGGTCTGGAAATTTGCAATGATCGCGTTCAGAGTCATTGGTACACGCTCCCGTTTACAGTGTTTCGATCAGGGCAACAGCGTGGGCGGCAATGCCCAGCCCCTCACCGGTAAAGCCCAGATGTTCCTCGGTGGTGGCCTTTACACTCACGGCATCCACCGGCAGGCCGAAGGCATCGGCCAGATTCTGGCGCATGGCCGGAATGTACGGCGCAAGCTTGGGCCGCTGACACAACAGCGTCGCGTCGATATTTTCAATGCGGAAGCCGTGCTCCTTTAAAATTTCGGCCACACGGCGGGCCAGCTTCAGGCTGTCGGCACCGGAGTAGGCCGGGTCATTGTCCGGGAAATGCTGGCCGATATCCCCCAGCGCAGCGGCACCCAGCACAGCATCCATCACCGCATGGGCCAGCACATCTGCATCCGAGTGGCCCAGCAGGCCTTTTTCAAAAGGCACTTCCACGCCGCCCAGGATCAACTTGCGGCCTTCCACCAGACGGTGCACGTCATAACCATGTCCAATGCGCATTTTGTGTTCCTCTTTCTGTTCCGGGCGGGGCAAGTCCTCGCGGGTCGTGATCTTATAATTGGCGTAATCGCCCTGCGTCAGCTGCACGGCGCGGCCGGTCAGCTCGAACAGGCTGCAGTCGTCGGTGACAAGGCGGGCTTTTTCGGCATCCAGCTCTTCCAGCGCAGCAAGGTACTCTGCGCGGTCAAAGCACTGAGGGGTCTGCACCGCATACAGGGTGCTGCGGTCGGGCGTTGTGTACACAAGGCAGGCATCCGGCACGGTCTTTCCGTTGCCGCGCGCTGCAGCCTTGATGGTATCCTTTACCGGTACGGCAGGTGCAGCTGCGCCGCACCGGGCCGCTGCTTCCAGCGCTGCTGTGATGACGGCCTGACTGACGAAGGGTCTTGCCGCGTCGTGCACTGCCACAAGCTCCCCTGCTGCCGCCAGCACGCCGTTTTTTGCGCTCTCAGCGCGGGTGGTGCCGCCCGTTACGATCTGCACAGGCTTTGTGCAGTCTGCTGCCTGCTGCTCCACAAAGGCGCGGTTCTTACCGGCCACCAGCACGATCTCCGTGACAAGCGGGTCCTGTTCAAACGCGCGGATGCTGCGGTGCAGCACGGTCTCGCCGCCCAGATCAAAGCTGAGCTTGTCAAAGCCCATGCGTGTGGAAGACCCCGCCGCCACCAGTACTGCGGATACTCTCTTTTCCAATTTCTTCACCTGCCCGATTCCTATAGTAAGCCATATTTTATTATAGCGTATAACTTCCCAAACTGCAACCAATATTCTACAGCAAAAATGCCCCTCTGCACACAGCAGAGGGGCACAAACTTGTTCTTGATGGAGTTTACTTCAGGATCGGCTCGATGGCAGCAGCCAGAGCATCCTTCTGTGCCTGTGCTTCAGCCAGATCCTTGCCCAGAGTGGTGAAATAGGTCTTGATCTTCGGCTCAGTGCCGGAGGGACGCACCACAACGGTAGCGCCGTTTTCCAGACTGTAGATCAACACGTTTGCTGCAGGCAGGCCGGTCTCCTCGGGCTTCTTGTAGTCGGTCACCTTGACCACCTTGTGGCCAGCCAGCTCGGCGGGCGGGTTATCACGCAGCTTCTGCATGATGGAAGCCATCTTCTCCATGCCGGTCAGGCCGGGGAACTCGAAGCTGTCCACCTTGTTCAGGTAGCGGCCATACTGTTTATAGATCTCTTCCAGACGCTGCTTGATGGAGGAACCGATGCTGCGGTAGTAAGCGGCCATTTCGCAGATCAGCATGGAACCGATGACGGCATCCTTATCGCGTACATAGGGGCCGGCCAGATAGCCGTAGCTCTCCTCGAAGCCAAAGATGAAGCGGTCCACCTCACCGGCAGCTTCCAGATTTGCGATCTGGTCGCCGATCCACTTGAAGCCGGTCAGCACGCTGCGCATTTCCACGCCGTAGTGTGCGGCAATGGCATCGGCCAGAGGAGTGGACACGATGGACTTGACGGCGACCGGGTTTTTGGGCATGGTGCCCTTCTCGATGCGGCCTGCGCAGATGTAATCCAGCAGCAGAGCGCCCATCTCGTTGCCGGATACCAGCTCATAGCTGCCATCCGGGCACTTCATGGCAATGCCCACGCGGTCGGCATCGGGGTCGGTGGCCAGCATCAGATCGGCACCAGTCTTGGTTGCCAGCTCCAGACCCAGCTTCAGAGCCTCGAAAATTTCGGGGTTCGGGTAGGAGCAGGTGGTAAAGTAACCGTTGGGGTACTCCTGCTCGGGCACGATGGTGATATCGGTGATGCCCATATCGTTCAGCACATGAGTGACAGGCACCAGACCGGAACCATTCAGCGGGCTGTACACCAGCTTCAGGCCGGCAGTCTTGCACAGGCCCGGGCGCACCTGACGGGCCTCAATGGCATCATACAGTGCCTTCTTGCAGTCGTCGCCCACAAAGCGGATCAGGCCCTGCTCTACGCCCTCGGCAAAGGAGATGTACTTTGCACCGGTCAGCACATCCGTCTTCTGGATCTCATCGTACACGATGGCAGCAGCATCATCGGTCATCTGGCAGCCATCCGGGCCGTAGGCCTTGTAGCCGTTGTACTTGGCCGGGTTGTGAGAAGCCGTGACCATGATACCAGCATTGCACTGGTAGTAACGGGTAGCAAAGCTCAGTGCAGGCACAGGCATCAGAGCATCGTAAATGCGCACCTTGATACCGTTTGCCGCCAGAACGCCTGCGGCGGTCTTGGCAAAGATATCGCTCTTCAGGCGGCTGTCGTAGCTGATCGCCACAGTCTGGCTGCCGCCCTGAGTCTTGACCCAGTTTGCCAGACCCTGCGTGGCCTGACGCACAACATAGATATTCATACGGTTGGTGCCAGCGCCCAGAACGCCGCGCAGACCAGCGGTGCCAAACTTCAAAGCCACAGCAAAGCGGTCCTTGATCTCGTCATCATTTCCCTCGATCTTGGCCAGCTCCGGCTTCAGATCAGCGTCTTCCAGCTCTGCAGCCATCCAGCGCTTATATTCATCCAAATACATCTTGCACACCTTACCTTTTGTAAATTTTTCCGCAAAAAAGAACAGGTTTGGTTAAACCTACTTATAATATAAACTCTCCGCGTTCATGTGTCAATTGCGTAATCTGCAACAAGATTTGCAGTTCAAAACCGGCATATGGCACAAAATTCCAAGTTTTTCCCGGTAAAGTCGGGAACTATCCCGGCCTCGCCTGCATTTTCCAGCAGTTCATAACTCTGGCCTGCATCGTCCAGAACGTCCAGCCACTGCTCCAAACCGATGCTGTTTTCACACAGGTAGCGCAGCAGCTGCATTGCCCGGGCAAAACTGTCCTGCAGCAGCACCGCGCTGCGGCGCACCCGGCCATCCTGCTCCTGCCGCAGCTCCATTACAACGCCCTGCGCAGCGGCGGCACCGCAATATACAAGGGTGTGGGCATGCTGCAGCCCTTCCAGTTCTGAATATGTACGGATATAGCGGCAGTATTCTTTGCTCATCATGGAAAACTCTCTCCTCTCTATCGCATTGACATCTTTCCTGCCCTTTACTATAATGAATTCAGAAGTATTTTTGTGTCGAAGTATGACATAATCATCCAATATTTTCCACTTTTGCCAATTCTTTTCCGTCATATCATCCGCTGGGATAAGGGAGAACAACATGTATTCTGTTACCAGAAGCTTTGGTCTGAACGGCCTGAGCGGCTTTGCCGTGGCAGTGGAGGCCGACATTTCCGGCGGTCTGCCTGCATTTTCTATCGTAGGCCTGCCGGATTCCGCTGTGCGTGAAAGCGCCGACCGTGTGCGCGCCGCCATCAAAAATCTGGGCTTCAAGTTCCCGGACCGGCGCATTACCATCAATCTTGCCCCGGCGGATGTGCGCAAGACCGGCCCGGTGTACGACCTGCCGCTTCTGCTGGCAGTGCTCACTGCCAGCGGCCAGCTGGAGGATGTGCCTGCCGACGCGGCATTTCTGGGCGAACTGGCACTGGACGGCACCCTGCGGCCGGTTTCCGGCGTGCTGCCCATGGCGCTGGCTGCAGCAGAAAATGGCACCCACGCCCTGTATGTACCTGCCGAGAATGCCGCCGAAGCAGCCGAGGCCTGTGCCGACAGCATGGCCGTCTACCCCGCCCACACGGCACGCGAAGTTGTAGATGCCCTGCGCGGCATCTCCCCGCTTGCCCCGGCGGCTGTTGTTCCCTTTGACCCTGCAGACGCATGGGCACAGGTGCCGGATTTTGCGGACGTGATGGGCCAGTCGCTGGCGCGGCGGGCTATGGTCATTGCTGCCGCAGGCGGACACAATGTTTTGCTCATTGGCGCACCCGGCACCGGCAAATCCATGCTGGCAAAGCGTCTGCCCGGCATCCTGCCGCCGCTCACCCGTGAGGAAGCCGTGGAGACCACTAAAATTTATTCCATTGCAGGGCAGCTGCCGCAGGGCCGGGGCCTGATCTCTGCACGGCCTTTCCGCAGTCCGCACCACTCGGCCAGTGCCGCGGCTCTGGCTGGCGGCGGCGCACAGTTCCGGCCCGGCGAGTGCAGCCTTGCCAACTGCGGTGTGCTGTTTTTAGACGAATTGCCGGAGTTCTCCCGCGAGAGTCTGGAAGTGCTGCGCCAGCCGCTGGAGGACGGCCAGATCACCGTGAGCCGCGCGGCAGGCAGTGCCACCTATCCCAGCCGCTTCCAGCTGGTAGCCGCCATGAACCCCTGTAAGTGCGGCTACTACGGCCACCCCACCCGGCAGTGCACCTGCTCACCCAGTGCCGTGCGGCAGTACCGCAGCCGTGTGTCCGGCCCGCTGCTGGACCGCATCGACCTGTGCGTAGAGATGGACCCCATCGCCTTTGACGAGCTGCACGCCGTCGTCCCTTCCGAGAGCAGCGCCGATCTGCGCAAACAGGTGCTTGCCGCCCGGGCCATTCAGGCAAAGCGCTATGCCGCCCCGGGTTTTGAGGGTGTGCTCTGCAACGCCCAGCTCACCGCCGGGCAGGTGCGGCGCGTCTGCCGCATGACCCCCGCCGCCGAGCGGCTGCTGCGCGCCTCCTACGACGCTTTGGGCCTTTCCGCCCGCGCCCATGACCGCATCCTTCGGGTGGCCCGCACGGTGGCCGATCTGGCAGGCAAACAGCTGCTGGATGAGGACTGTGTGCTGGAAGCCCTGCAGTACCGGGCACAGGAAAAAGTGGAAGTATAAAAGCTTCTTCGTCTTTGCTTCGCAGATCCGCCCTCCCCGAAAAGGGAAGGGTTTGTGCAGCTTACCGTTACGCGCAAAAAAGCCATCTGTATCTTTCCAAATGCTCAATACGAGCAGAAGATCACAGATGGCTTTTTATAATTGCTTTTTAGAATCTGCGCCATGTATCCGGCAGGAACAGCACCAGCATCGGGAAGATCTCCAGACGGCCGGCCAGCATGTCAAAGATCATCACCAGCTTTGCGGGGTTCGTAAAGCTGCCAAAGTTCATCATGGGGCCTACCTGCGCAAGGCCCGGGCCGATGTTGTTCAAAGTAGCTGCAATGGCTGTGAAGTTCGTCACCATATCAAAGCCATCCAGACTGATGAGCAGGAAGGATACCACGAAGATGAAGAAATACGCGCCCATAAACACATTGGTGGTGCGGATGGTCTCGTGGTTGAGCAGCTTGCCGTCCATGCGGACGGGGGCCACCACCTGCGGGTGCAGTGCCTGCTTGAGCTCCTTGCCCAAGGTCTTGCCCAGAATGAGGAGGCGGCTCACCTTGATGCCGCCGCCGGTGCTGCCTGCGCAGGCACCAATGAACATGAGCACCACCAGAATTTCTTTGGAGAGGGTGGGCCACAGGTCAAAGTCACAGCTGGAAAAGCCAGTGGTCGTGATGATGGAGCCCACCTGAAAGGCTGCCTGACGCACCGCTTCGCCAAAGCTGTTATAAAGGCTGTAGATATTGGCCGTGATAATGCCAATTGCCACCAGAATAATGGCGAAGTAGCCGCGCACTTCCTCGCTGATGGCGCGGTTGAATTTGCGCAGCAGCAGCAGGAAGTAGGCATTGAAGTTGACACCAAACAGGATCATGAAAATGGTCACGACCCACTGGATGTAGGGAGAAAAGCTGGTAAAGCTGTCGTTCTTGAAGCCGAAGCCGCCGGTGCCCGCCGTGCCGAAGGCCGTGAGCATGGACTCAAACAGCGGCATGCCGCCCAGCAGCAGGAATACCACCTCCAGCACGGTGAGTGCAAAATAGATGCCGTACAGGATCTTTGCGGTAGACTGCACCTTGGGCACCAGCTTATCCACCTGCGGACCGGGGCTTTCTGCCTTCATCAGGTTGACGTGGGAGCCGCCGGTCAGGGGCAGCAGCGAGAGCAGGAACACCAGAACGCCCATGCCGCCGATCCAGTGGGTGAAGCTGCGCCAGAACAGGATGCCCTTGGGCAGATCCTCCACCCCGGGCAGGATGCTGGCACCGGTGGTGGTAAAGCCGGACACCGTCTCAAACAGGGCATCCACCGGGTTCGGGATGCAGCCCGTCACCACAAACGGAACGGCACCCACGATGGAAATGACGATCCAGCTCAGCGAGGTAGCAGCAAAGCCCTCCCGCATATAGAACACCTTGCTTTGGGGCTTGATGCCGCGCAGGGCGTAGCCGATGGCGGCGCTGACTGCCGCCGTGATCAGAAACACGCCCAGCACGAACCATTCGCCGTAGATCCAGCTGGCCGCTGCGGGCAGCAGCAGCAGCGCACCCTCGATCAGCATGACATAGCCCAGCAGACGGAAAACGATCGCATAATTCATAGTCTGCCTCCGTCAACCCTCTGCGCCCTTGTCCAGAATATCGCGCAGGTCATGCAGACCATGCTCCAGCGTGACCACGATCACGTTGTCGCCCACCTGGATCTGGTCGCCGCCGCGCGGGATCAGGATCTGATGGCCGCGGGTGATGCAGCACAGCAGCAGATTCTTTTTCAGGTGCAGCTGGCTCAGGGGGACACCGGTGGCAGCGCTCTTCTCGTGGACGGTAAATTCCAGCGCTTCCACGCGGTCGTCCAGAATGCGGTACAGCGTCTTGATGTTGCTGCCCGCTTCGTTCTGCAGTGCACGCACATACTGCACGATGTAATCGCAGGTCATGTACTTGGGGTAGACCACGCTGCCCAGATCCAGACCGGCCAGAATATCATCAAATTCCAGACGGTTGACTTTGGTGACCAGCTTGCCCTTGGAGTGCTTTTTGGCAAACAGGGTCAGCAGCACATTCTCCTCGTCGATGTTGGTCAGGGCCACAAAAGCCTCGGTGGACTCCATGCCCTCCGAGAGCAGGAATTCGCGGTTGGAGCCGTCCTCGTTCAGGATCTGTGCGCCGGGCAGCTGCTCGGCCAGCTCCATGCAGCGGGCAGGGTCGCGCTCCACGATGCGCACACGCACGTGGTTTTCCAGCAGCTCCTGGCTCAGATAGAAGGCGATGGCACCGCCGCCCACGATGAAGGCATTGCGCACCGGGCGCACCGGCAGGTGGATGCGCTGGAAGAACTCGTGGGCCTTATCCTGTGTTGCAAGGAAGGTGACCTGATCGCCGTTCTGCAGTACAAAGTTGCCGTTCGGGATGATCACGCCGCCGCTGCGCTCCACTGCACACACCAGAATGTCGCTCTTCAGACGGGTGGGGATCTCGCGGATGGCCACGCCATCCAGCCCCTGCTCTGCAGTGAGTGCAAACTTGATCAGCCGCACACGGCCGTCTGCAAAGGTGTCGATCTTGCTTGCACCCGGGAAGCGCAGCAGATGGGAGATCTCCTTTGCTGCAGCCATTTCCGGATTGATGATGGCCGAAATGCCGATCTGCTTTTTGATAAAGTCCAGCTCATGACTGTAGGACGGGTTGCGCACGCGGGCAATTGCATGGCAGTGGCCCGCCTTTTTGGCAAACATGCAGCACAGCAGGTTCAGCTCATCCGAACCAGTCACGGCAATGAACACATCCGCGTCTTCAATGCCGGCCTCTGCCAGCGTGGTGATCGAGGAACCGTTGCCCACGATGCCCAGCACATCGTAGCTTTCAGTCAGGTGCTCCACACGCGCTTTGTTGGTATCCACAATGGTCACATTATGGTCTTCCTCACTGAGCTGCCGCGCCAGCGCAGTACCAACCTTGCCGCCGCCCACCAGAATGATCTTCATAACAAGTCCTTTCTCTTTCCGCGTCCCTTCTGCCGGGACAGCACAAATCCATCATAGTATACCATATCTCCTGCCAAAGTTCCACTGTTTTCCACATTATGCAACAAAAACCTGCCAAATGACGCAAAAAAGCCCCGGGAGATACCGTCCCGGAAGCTTTTATTTCATTTAATAGCGCGCCACGCCGTCCTTCGTTACAAGGGCATACACCAGCGGGGCTTCCTCCGGCTTCTCAGGGCCGTATCCAAGGCCGCTGCGGTACTCGGCGGCGGCAGCTTCAAACTTATCGGCTGCGCCGTAGAAGGTAGCCAGACTCTCGCCCTTCTTTACGTAGTCGCCGCGCTTTTTATGCAGGGTGATGCCGGCGGCAAAATCCAGCGGGTCGCCCTTTTTCTGTCGGCCCGCACCCAGCAGCACGCTGGCAGAGCCGATCTTCTCGGCATCGTTCGCCACAATGTAACCGTCCTGCTCTGCCAGCAGCTCAAAGCTTGCCGCGGGCTGCTCAAACAGGCTGTAATCGTCCAGCACGCGGGTATCACCGCCCTGTGCCGCAAACATCTCCTTGCACTTTGCAAAGGCAGAGCCGTCGGCGATCGCCGCCTCGGCCATGGCACGGCACTCGGCAGGAGTGCCCTTATCGGCCAGCACCAGCATGTTCGCCGCCAGCTGCAGGCAGACCTCGGTCAGGTCGGCGGGGCCATGGCCCTTGAGCACATCCATGCTTTCCATGACTTCCAGACTGTTGCCAATGTTATGGCCCAGCGGGGTGTCCATATCGGTGATCATGGCAGCCACTCGGCGACCGTGATGGGTGCCAATGGATACCATCAGCTTAGCCAGCTCAATGCTCTGGTCTACCGTTTTCATAAAAGCTCCGGTGCCGGTGGTCACATCCAGCAGGATGGCATCCGAGCCGGAAGCCAGTTTCTTGGACATGATGCTGGATGCGATGAGTGGGATGCAGCTGACGGTTGCGGTCACATCCCGCAGGGCATACATTTTTTTATCTGCAATGGCAATGCCCTCGCTCTGGCCAATGACCGACAGACCGATCCTGTTCACCTGCGCAAAGAACTCCTCCTGTGAGAGGGCGGTTCTGGTGCCGGGCACGCTCTCCATCTTATCGATGGTGCCGCCGGTATGGCCAAGGCCCCGGCCGCTCATCTTGGCGATCTTCACGCCGCAGGCCGCCACGATGGGGGCAATGACCAGCGTGGTCTTGTCGCCCACGCCGCCGGTGGAGTGCTTGTCCACCTTGATGCCCGGAATGGGCGAAAGATCCACCATCACACCGCTGTGAGCCATCACATCGGTCAGCTCTGCGGTCTCCTCATCGGTCATGCCGCGCAGATAGACAGCCATCATCCATGCAGCCATCTGGTAATCAGTCACTTCTCCGCTGACATAGCCATTGACGATCTGCTCCAGCTCCTCACGGCTGTGCGTACCGCCGTCACGCTTTTTTGCAATCAGATCATAAACGCGCATCGTATCACGCTCCTCGTTTTTTCAATAGTACGACATTGTAAGATATAGTATAGCAAAATTCCAAACAAAAGCAAGTATCATTCTGTAAACTTTGCCCAATTTTAAACCAAAAAGGGCGCAGCCGCCCGGAAAAGCAGCTGCGCCCTTGTTTTGGGAACACAAATCGTCGTTTTAGCGGGACCCCTTGTCGTAGGGGATGCCCTCTGCCTTGGGTGCCATGCTGTTCTTGGAGGTAAACGCCAGAATAATCATGGACGCCACGAACGGCATCATGTTGTAGATGTTGCTGGACCAGTGCAGCTGTGCCAGGAAGGTGGAGTCTGCAATGTTTGCCAGACTCTTGAACACAGCAAAGAACATGGCTGCGCCAAAGATGTTGAAGGGCTTCCACTGGCCAAAGATCATAACAGCCATGGCAAGGAAGCCTGCGCCGGCCACGCCTACCTCAAAGTTCCAGGTCTGCACCGGGGGCACAATGTAGGCCATGCCGCCGATCGCGCCCAGTGCACCGGAAATGACAACACCGGCATAGCGCATCTTGTAGACATTGATGCCCACAGAGTCCGCTGCCTGCGGATGCTCGCCGCAGGCACGCAGGCGCAGGCCAAAGCGGGTCTTGTACAGCACTACATAGCTGATGATCAGCAGAATGATGCCCAGCGGCACAAAAATGCTCAGCTCCAGCCCGCCGATGCTGAACAGGAAGGGCCTGTTGGTGTAGTTCAGCTTTGCACTGCCGCTATCGCTGAAATTCTTGGCAAGGACCACCGCGATGGCCGTGGCCAGCAGGTTCAGGGCCGTGCCGCCGATAGTCTGATCCGCCTTCAGGTTGATGGAGGCAAAGGCCAGCAGCAGACTGTACACCATACCGGCCAGTGCCGCCACCAGAACAGAGATCAGCACCACGAGGAAGACCGGCATTTCGGCAGGCAGCATGGTCAGGGTGAGAACACCCGCCACACCGCCAATGACCATGATGCCTTCCAGTGCAATGTTGATGATGCCGGAGTGCTCACTGAACATACCGCCCAGTGCCACCAGCATCAGAACGATGCCATACAGCAGTGTATATTTGATCAGAAGCAGCATATCACTTGCCCTCCTTTTCGGTTGCAGATTTTGCAGGAGCAGCAGGCTCTGCGTTCACATTGGTTTTATCGGCATTCTTGAACAGCAGTGCGTGGATCTTGCCGCGGAACAGCATGGAGAATGCACACAGGTAGATGATGATACCGCTGATCAGGTCCGAGATCTCAGTGGGGTAATACTTGGTGGAAAGGAAGGAGCCGCCCACCGAGATATGGGAAATGAAGATCGCCGAGAAAATGGTGCCAATGGGGTTGGAGCTTGCCAGCAGTGCAACGGAAATGCCGTTGAAGCCCATTGTCGGCAGGCTGGTGGAGTTCAGCGGGTTCCACTGGGACACATTGGACAGATAGTACAGGCCCGCACCAAAACCGGCCAGTGCACCGGCAATGGCCATGGAGAGGATGATGTTCTTCTTCTCGTTGATGCCGGCGTAGCGGGCAGCGCTCTTGTTCAGGCCGACTGCCTTGAGCTCGTAGCCGAAGGTGGTCTTGTTCAGCACCACCCAGATCAGAACTGCCACTGCTGCCGCCAGGAAGATGGCAATGGTGGTGCTGTTGGTCTGGAACAGCTTGTTCAGGCCGAAATCCGGGATGATGGACTGAGCGTAATCGGCGTTCTTGCTGATGTTGATGGTACGGGTGTTGCGCACATCGTACATGGGGCCGGTGCCGTTCTGGTAAATAAGCTCATTGACCAGATACAGGCCGATCCAGTTGAACATGATGGAGGTAATGACTTCGTTGATGTTGAAGTAGGCCTTGAAGAAGCCGGGGATCGCACCCCAGATGCCGCCCAGAATGGTGGCTGCGATCAGACAGACGAACCACGGCAGCTTGAGCATGATGGCGCAGTACAGAGCGCCGTAAGCGCCCAGCGTGTACTGACCCGCCGCACCGATGTTGAACAGGCCGGTCTTGAAGGCAAACGCCACGGACAGACCGGTCATAATAAGGGGAGCCGCATTTGCCAGCTCCTTGCCGACGCCATAGGGTGCGTCATGGAAGCCGCCCTTCAGGATGCGCACAAAGCCGTCGCCCCATGCGTGAGCCGGGTTGATGGCCAGCAGCACCAGAAAACCAACCACAAGGCCGATCAGGATGCACAGCAGAGCAGCCAGCACACTGGTGATGGAGCTGTTCAGACTGCTGTGGGAAAGTTTTTTCTTGTTCATGTGTTATTTGCTCTCCTTTCCCTGCTTGCGTGCGCCTGCCATATACAGGCCCAGCTCCTGCACGGTGGTGGTCTTGGGGTCAAATTCGCCCACAACCTCGCCCTCGTACATCACAAGGATGCGGTCGGACAGGTTCATCACCTCGTCCAGCTCCAGACTGACCAGCAGCACAGCCGTACCCTTATCGCGCTCGGCCACGATCTGACGGTGGATGTATTCAATTGCACCAACGTCCAGACCGCGGGTTGGCTGGACTGCCACCAAGAGCTTCGGGTCCTTATCGATCTCGCGGGCAATGATGGCCTTCTGCTGGTTGCCGCCGGACATGCTGCGCACGGTGGTCAGGCTGCCCTGACCGCTGCGCACATCGTACTGGGCAATGAGCTTATCGGAATATTCGCGCACCTTATCGCTGCGGATAAAGCCGCCCTTCTGGAACTCGGGCTGCCAGTAGCGCTGCAGCACCATGTTGTTTTCCAGACTGTAATCCAGCACAAGGCCGTGCTTGTGGCGATCCTCCGGGATATGGCTCATGCCGTCCTTGGAGCGCTGACGGATGGACTCGTTGGTGATGTCCTTGCCGTCCAGTGTGATCTTGCCGCTGCTGATCTTTTCCAGACCGGTCAGGCCGTAGACGAACTCGGTCTGACCGTTGCCCTCGATACCGGCAAGACAGACGATCTCACCGGCGTGCACCTGAAAAGAGACATTCCGGACTGCATCCTTCTTGTGTTGGGCGCTGTGCATGGTAACGTTTTCCACATCCAGCACCACTTCGCCGGGGTTGGCAGGCTTTTTGTCCACCTGCAGCTGCACATCACGGCCAACCATCATGCGGGAAAGCTCTTCCTTGGTGGTGTCCTTGATGTCCACGGTGCCCATATACTTGCCCTTGCGCAGAACAGTGCAGCGGTCTGCCACCGCCATGATCTCGTTGAGCTTGTGGGTAATGAACAGGATGGACTTGCCTTCCTTCTTGAACCCGCGCATGATCTCCATCAGTTCGTCGATCTCCTGCGGGGTCAGCACTGCGGTAGGCTCGTCGAAGATCAGGATCTCGTTGTCGCGGTACAGCATCTTCAGGATCTCAACACGCTGCTGCATACCAACAGAGATATCGCTGATCAGTGCATCCGGATCCACGCGCAGGCCGTACTTTTCGCTCAGGGCCATCACCTTTTTGCGTGCCTCGGCCTTCTGCAAAAAGCCCATCTTGTTGGGTTCCACCCCCAGAATGATGTTGTCCAGCACGCTGAAGCATTCCACCAGCTTGAAGTGCTGGTGCACCATGCCGATGCCCAGTGCGTTTGCATCATTGGGGTTGCGGATGACAACCTCCTTGCCGTTTTTGCGGATCTGACCAGCTTCCGGTTGGTACAGGCCAAACAGCACGCTCATCAGCGTACTTTTGCCGGCGCCGTTCTCGCCCAGCAGGGCATGTACCTCGCCTTTGCGCAGCTGCAGGGTGATATCGTCGTTTGCCTTGATTCCAGGGAACTCCTTGGTAATGTGGAGCATTTCGATCACAAAATCCTCTGCCAATCTGCTCACTCTCCTTTCGTGTCGTTTCGACACCGATACTTCTTTAAGTTCCATTATACCTGATTTGCGGCAATTTGCACATGTCTTTTTTGCTTTTTGGCAGAAAGCACAGACAATAGTATTACTTTTGTACTCTTTTCACGAAGAGTACGCTGCATTTTTCCCGCATTACGCCAATAGAAGACAGAAAAAAGCGGGACACCCCGTTACAGGATGCCCCGCTTTGAAAAGAACTATCGATCGTCCGCAGGCAGGCCTGCCGGACAACAGCTTACTGGATGTAGTTGACGGTGGTGAACTCGCTGACGGTGGGCTTGGTAGCGTCGTCGGAGCTGTTATCAACAGTGATCTCGCCGCTCTTGATCTTGCCCTTGACTTCCTCGTACTCGTCGGTGGTGAAGGACTCGAAGTTCCAGCTGTCTGCATCGGTGGGCAGGCCGATATAATCGCCGTCCTCCAGACCGAAGTTGCCATTGGAACCTGCGATGTCGTCCCAGCTGCCGGCATCGATATCAGCCAGAGCAGTGTTAACAGCCTCGGACAGGCCCTTCATAGCAGAGGTGATGAACGGGTTATAAGCGTAGGTGCCATCTGCAACGCCGTTTGCACCGATGTAGTTCTGGTCAACGTCAACACCGATGACGTAGCCATTGTTCTTCAGAGCAGCCTCAACAGCGGAGGTGTAGATGCCGCCGCCGCAGGCAAAGACGACCTGAGTGCCGTTGGAGTACCAGCCCTCCATACGGGAGGTGATGTTTGCATCGCCGTAGAACTGGCCGCCATAGAAGTAGTTGATCTCGATGTTCTGACCCAGCTCAGCAGCAGCGGCGTCAGCGCCCTGCACGAAGCCGTAGCCGTAACGGATAACAGCGGGAACAGCCATGCCGCCCAGGAAGCCCAGCTTGGTCTTGCCGTCCTTTGCGATGGCGTAGCCTGCCAGATAGCCTGCCTGCTCCTCCTTGAAGGTGATGCAGTAGCAGTTAGCAGGGATAGCATCGGTGCCGATATCGCCCTGAGTCACATCGATGGCGATGAACTTGACATCGGGATACTGGTCAGCAGCCCATGCCAGAGAAGCGCCGTACAGGTAGCCGACACAGACGATCACATCAGCGCCGTCGTTGACAGCCTGACGGATCATGGTCTCGCGGTCCTCATCGGAAGCGTCAGCCTCGGGAATGTAGTACTGGCAGTCATCGCCCATGTAGCCGGAAACAGCAGTCCAGCATGCCTGGTTGAAGCTCTCATCATCGATCGTGCCGGTATCGCAGGTCAGAGCGACCTTGACGATCTTCTCACCGCCCTCAGCAGCAGAGGAAGCAGTAGAAGCAGCAGCGGAAGAAGCGGTGCTGGTAGAAGAAGCGGAAGAACCGCCGCAAGCGGTCAGAGCAGCGGCAGCGGCAGCGGCACCAGCCACAGCCAGGAAATTACGACGAGAAATCATCATAATCAAACTCTCCTTTTATTTTTAATAAAATTGCGTCAAACAAATAAAATGCGCAGAACTGCACATTTACTGGCTCAAGTATAACGGCAAGCCGTGTCAGATGCAAGCAAATTCCGATTACAAAATCTTTACAATAATTTTGTAAGTTTTTATCAAAAGTAGTATTTATGCACAAATTTGCCGTAGTTCCGGCCATTTTCCGTGCACCCCCTGTGTTTTGCCTCACAATGCACGTATTGTCGTCACTTTATTGTCCTGCAGTGTGCCTCTGCGTTTTTATCCCGTCACTTCACGGCACGGTTGCCCGCCACATTGGAGGGGCCAAAACCGAAGGGCAGCAGTTCGTCCATGCTGCGCTCGATAAAGTCTTCCGGTGTCTTTGCCATGATAACGTTCAGTTCCGGCCCGCCGAATTCAAACAGAGCCTGGCGGCACACCCCGCAGGGAGAAGTGATCTGCTCGTTCACCTCGCCGCGGCGGCTGCCCACCACAGCAATGTCTGTGAACTCGGTCACACCCTCGGCCACCGCCTTGAACAGAGCCGTGCGTTCTGCACAGCTGGTGGGGGTAAAGGCAGCGTTCTCCACGTTGCAGCCGGTAAAAATGCGGCCATCCTTGGCGCGCAGGGCAGCGCCCACCATAAAATCGCTGTAGGGCACATAGGCTTTTTCTCGTGCAGCCAGTGCCATGCGGATGAGCTCCTTCTTTTCTTCCAGGGTCAGGTTTGTCATATCCGTCACTCCTTTTTTGGTTTTCAGGGGTCGAAAACAGCGCGGCAAGCCCTTTTGCAGGCAAACCGCGCTGAAATGCGTTTTTAACGCTTAGTATTCTGCACCCAGTGCTACCTTCATCATATCGGTAAAGCTCTTCTGGCGCTGTTCTGCCGTGGTGATTTCCGGCGAAACAAAGCTGTCGGAAATGGTCAGCAGGCAGGCAGCGTTCTTGCCCAGCACCTGTGCATTGGCAAACAGGGCAAAGCTCTCCATCTCCACGCACAGGCAGCCGCGCTCGTCGCGCAGCTTTTCCCAGTAGGTGGGCTTTGCATCGGAGGGCTGACGGTAGAACACATCCGAAGAGTGGATGTTTCCCTCGATGAGGGGGATGCCCTGCTTTGCGGCAGAAGCGCGCAGCTTGTCGTTCAGGCTCTGGCTGGGCAGCGTGATGTCCCCTTCAAAGCCGCTCTGCACACGGGCATAGTTGCTTTCACTCACAGCACCGGCGGCCAGCACCACGTCAAACAGCTTGGCCTTGTCGGTATAGCTGCCGGCAGAGCCGATGCGGATGATGTTCTCTACATCGTAGAACTTGAACAGCTCATAGGAATAAATGCCGATGGAAGGCATACCCATGCCGCTGCCCATCACGCTGATGGGCCGGCCCTCGTAGGTGCCGGTAAAGCCAAGCATGCCGCGCACGCCGGTCACCTGACGGACATCCTTGAGGAAGGTGTCCGCAATGAATTTTGCACGCAGAGGATCGCCCGGCATCAGGACGGTCTTTGCAAAATCGCCTTTTTCAGCACTGATGTGAGGGGTAGACATAAGATCATCTCTCCTTTTCTGTTACATAATACAGCAGATGGGCCTTCTCCGGAGAAAAAGCCCTCTGCAAACTTACCTATACTTTCTGCGGTTGAACACATTCTGCGGCGCGATGTAGCTGCCGTTGCGGCGGATCTCAAAGTGGCAGTGGTTGCCGCTGGAGCGTCCGGTGCTGCCCACATAGCCGATCAGCTGGCCCTGCTTGACCGACTGACCAGAGTGCACCGCCAGCGACAGACAGTGCGCATACACCGTGGTGTAGCCGCTGCCGTGGCTGATGATGATGGAGTAGCCATAACCCGTACCGGCACCGGCCTTGTTGTAGCCGGCCTTGGTCACGGTGCCGCCCGCCGATGCGTAGATGGGCGTACCGGCAGCCGCACAGATATCCACACCCTTGTGGCTGCCGCCGTACCAGCGCGAGCAGTTCCGGTAGCCGGGCACCGGCCAGATGAACTGACCGCTGCCGGTGATGTAGCTGGTGCTGCTGGTCACCTTTTTGGTGCCCTTCACGATCTTTTCCGTGACAGGCTCCTGCACCACTTCCGTGCTCAGGATCTTCTGGGAAAGCTGGATGCCATCGGTGTTATAAACACGCTGCGCCGTGATCTGACGCAGGCCGTTCACACCGTTCTGCACCGTTTTCTTGGTACCCACCGTGTACTCGTTGGAGGTGGTGGTCTCGGTGGTATAGGGGATCTCCTCCTGCCAGGTTTCCACCTTGGTGATGCGCACTTCCAGCGTAGCTTCCTGCTTGGTCACGATCAGCTCATCACCGGCCTGAATGTTAGATTTCTCGTTCAGGGGCGCGCCCTTGAAATTGGTATTCAGTTCGCACAGCTCACGGAAGGTGAGGTCATTTTTCTGGGCGATGCTCCATAGCGTGTCGCCTGCGCCCACTGTGTAGATCTTTTCCTGCTGCTGCACACCGGAAAGTTCCTTTTCCACATCCGCTTCGTCCTGAAAGCTGTCGTTGAAGTAGATGCCGTTTTCCAGTGTAACTTCCTTGTTGAAGCCCACGGTCACGTTGGAGTTCTCAGGGTCCTCATAGGGTTCCAGCAGGCTGCTCAGGTAGCTCTGCAGGCTGACACCATCGCTGCACACTGCGGTCAGCTCGCCATCCAGATACAGGGCCGTGCCCTCGCTGATCTCGTCGCTGGCGCTCTTCAGGATCGCGTCCGCCATCTCGTTTTCATCCATGGTCTTGTGGGCCACGGTAACGGTGTAGGTAGGCTCCACGGTCCACTTTGCATGGTCGGTGTCTGCGTAGTTGATACGCTCCTGCACCGCCTCGCGGGCCGAGTTGAACACATCCTCATTGGCCACATAGCCGACGGTCTGGCCGTTCACCTGCACCTCCAGCGCATAAGGCTGGCGGACGGTATGGTTGAACACGGTCACCATAACGGCCAGTGCGCACACCGGCAGCACATACATGGCCATGCGCGGCAGTGTTTTCAGGTTGCGGCGCACGCCGCTGGCCAGATAATGTACGCTGGCTTTGCAGGCTGCGGCAAAGCCTTTTTCTTTCCGCACCCGTTGGGCGTGCACCAGCAGCGAACCGCAGCCCCGGAAGAACAGCCAGATCGGGCCGAACAGGTCCCGGAACATCTGCGCTGCCCCCGGGAACGCCATTGCCGCAGCATTTGCCAGCAGTGTCGTAAATGCCTGCCACAGCCACAGCCAGCCGCTGCGCAGGCCGCGCCCAACGCGGACGAATCCATACTCTGTAGAATAGCCCAGTGCATACAGCGTCTCCCCGATGACTGGCACGGCAGAATTCTGGGCAAGCTTTCTGCCAAAATCATTCACATGATTCTGGGTTTTACGGCGCAGCCGGTGCCGGTGCAAAAGCCCCATGCATTGCAGCTGTGCCCAAAGGGAGCGCAGCCTCTGGCCGCGTTTCGGTTTTACCGGTGAAGCGGGCTGCTGCTCCTTTGTCTTGTCTTCGATCAAAAGGTTTTTCTCCTTCCTTGCCGCCAATGCACACACGGTGCCGGGATAAGACGGCGGCGGTCTTGGGCGCACATGCCCTTTCCAGCAGGCTCATGCACACAACATTCTTATTTTATTATACACCCTGCCGTCTTTGAAACAAGCATTGTCACAAAATTTGGGCGGTTCTTTCACTTACTTTTCACCAAAAAGCTGTTTCATATCCTTCGGCAGCGGGCTTTCCGCCGCAGTAGTCTTCCAGTTATTTCCATTTGCCGGGCATTCCACCCGGATTCCGCCCTCCACCGGGGTGTACACCGGCACCCGAAAGCTCTGCCTTGCACAGTGCAGCGCCTGCCGCCCAATGCGCTCCCGGCTCCCGCCGTAAAGGTCATCCCCAGCCAGCGGGTGGCCGATGGACGCAAAATGCACCCGGATCTGATGGGTGCGGCCCGTTACCGGCACACAGGCTGCAAGGCTCAGGCCGTTTTCTGCCTTTAATATGGTATACTCGGTACGGCTGGGCTTGCCGTCCGGGGTCACGCAGCGGCCAATGATGCTCTCCGTCTGGCGGCCAATGGGCGCGTCGATCACGCCCGGACCCAGCGGCAGCTCTCCCTCCACAACGGCATAGTAGAGTTTTTCCACATTCCGGGCCAGCAGCGGCGCAGCATAGGCGTGCTTTGCAGCCAGAACAAGGCCGCTGGTGTCCTTATCGATACGGTTCACCGGGCGGAACACCGGGCTGATGCCCTGCTGCGCAGCCCATGCCGCATACCCGTTGGCAAGGGTATCGTAGGGGTAGTTCAGGGTGGGGTGCACGGCCAGATGCGGCGGCTTTTCCAGCACCACTGCAAAGGCATCCTCATAGACCACGTTTACCGGGATCTCCGGCTGCGGGGCCACGCCTTCCCCTTCCGGCGGCAGCTCAAAGCTGACCGTCTGCCCCGGGTACACCCTGCGGTTGGCAAGGACAGGCTCTCCATCCGCAAAAAAGCCGCTGCCCCGGAACTTGACTGCACGGGCAAGGTCGGTAGAAACGGCACACTGGCGCAGAAAATTGCGCAGAAGCACTCCGTTTTGGGTCTGCGGCGTATCGGGCACCGTAAAAAACAGCCGCATATGCACCCACCTCCTGCGCAAAAAAGCATAAAAATATATAAGATATTATATCAAAAAAGGCTTCTACTTGCAAATCCTGCTTTTTTATGGTATCATGAGGAGCGGAAAACGAGTGGAACATACGGCGGCGGGGCGGCTTTGACCGCTCTGAGGAAAGTCCGGGCCTCACAGAGCACGGTAACTGCTAACGGCAGCCGAGGGTGACCTTAGGGAAAGTGCAACAGAAAACAAACCGCCGCAGCAATGCGGTAAGGATGAAACGGCGAGGTAAGAGCTCACCAGCGCATGGGTGACCATGCGGCTTTGTAAACCCTACCGGAAGCAACGCCTATATGGGACGTACAGCGCTGCTCGCGTGTCCCGAAGGCGGCACGAACCTGTCAGCAATGGCAGGTCTAGACAGATCGTCGTTTAATACAGAACCCGGCTTACGGTCTATCTCGTTTTCCATTTTTCAGTCTTTGATTCCCGCACATTTTTGTGTGGGATTTTTTATTTTTTGTCTTGCCCGCTTTCTCCGTCGGGCAGTGCGAGATGGAGAGAACGCGGCTGTTTTGTTTTTGTCATTGTTCTTTTACTTCCCGTTTGGGTCTGTTTGTGGTATACTATGTGCACTGCAGGAAATTGCAGTCAACTAAGAAAGACAGGATGTGAAATCCTCCGATGAAAGATGGTTTTTTGAAAGCAGCCGCCCTTTCTCCCGCACTGCGGGTGGCCGACTGCGCCTATAATGTCCGGCAGATCACGGATGCTTTGCGCAAAGCTGCAGCCCGCGGCGTAAAGCTGGCCGTGTTCCCCGAGTTCTGCCTGACCGGCTATACCTGCGGCGACCTGTTTCTGCAGCGCACGCTGCAGACCGGTGCACTGGATGCCCTGAGCACCCTGCTTGATGAAACAAAAGCACTGGACGTTGTCACGCTGGTGGGCCTGCCGCTGCTGGTGCACGGCAAGCTGTACAACTGCGCCGCCGTGCTATGCCATGGCCGCATTCTGGGTCTTGTGCCCAAGACCTATCTGCCCAACTACGGCGAGTTCTACGAAAAGCGCCAGTTCACCCCGGGCAGCACCGGGGTGGAGCTGGTGGAGGTGTGTGGTCAGCAGGTGCCCTTTGGCACCTCCCTGCTGTTCCGCTGCCGCCAGATGCCCAGCTTTGTGCTGGGCGTGGAGATCTGCGAGGATCTGTGGAGCGCCCTGCCGCCCTCCACCTTCCACGCGCTGGCCGGTGCGACCGTGATCGCAAATCTTTCCGCCAGCGATGAGACCGTCGGCAAGGCCGAATACCGCCGGGCGCTGGTGTCCAACCAGTCTGCCCGCCTGCTGTGCGGCTACCTGTATGCTTCCGCCGGGCACGGTGAGAGCACGCAGGACACGGTGTTCGCCGGCCACGACCTGATCGCCGAGAACGGCACTATTCTGGCGGAGAACGCTCCCTTTGACGGCGGCTGTGCCGAGACCGAGATCGACTGCCAGCGCATGGAAGCCGAGCGTGCCCGCAACACCAGTTTTGAGCTGAGCGGCGAGGGCTACCAGACCGTGGAGTTCGATCTGGAACCGGCAGAGACCACGCTGACCCGCTGGATCGACCCCGCACCCTTTGTGCCCGGCGACCCCAAGCGCCGCGCCGAGCGCTGTGAGCTGATTCTGAAAATGCAGGCCGACGGCCTTGCAAAGCGGCTGGAACACGCCCACGCAAAGACCGCCGTTATCGGCATTTCCGGCGGCTTGGACAGCTGTCTTGCGCTGCTGGTGGCCGTGCGTGCCATGAAGCAGCTGGGCCGCCCCGCCCGGGATGTGCTGGCTGTGACCATGCCCTGCTTTGGCACCACGAAGCGCACCCGCAGCAACGCAGAGATCCTGTGCGATGAGCTGCAGGTCTCCTTTAAGGAGATCGATATCGCCAACACCGTGCACAGCCATTTTGCGGACATCGGTCAGGACGAGAGCGTGCTGGATGTCACCTTTGAAAACGGACAGGCCCGCGTGCGCACGTTGGAGCTGATGGATACTGCCAACCGCACCGGAGGCCTTGTAGTGGGCACCGGCGACCTTTCGGAGCTGGCGCTGGGCTGGGCCACCTACAACGGCGACCACATGAGCATGTACGGCGTGAACGCCGGTGTGCCCAAAACGCTGGTGCGCCACCTTGTGCGCTACGAAGCCGACATTGCCGCCACCGATGCTCTGCGCACGGTGCTGCTGGATATTCTGGATACGCCCGTCTCCCCGGAGCTGCTGCCCGCCAAGGACGGCGAGATCGCGCAGAAGACCGAGGACCTTGTGGGGCCCTACGAGCTGCACGATTTCTACCTGTATCAGGTGCTGCGCTTCGGCTTTGGCCCGGCCAAGATCTTCCGGCTGGCAAAGACTGCATTCGCAGGCCGGCCGGAGTACCCGGACAGCGTGCTGTACAAGTGGCTGCGCAACTTCTACTGGCGGTTCTTTGCCCAACAGTTCAAGCGCAGCTGCCTGCCCGACGGCCCCAAGGTGGGCAGCGTGACCCTTTCGCCCCGCGGCGACTGGCGGATGCCCAGCGATGCCTGTGCCGCACTGTGGCTGGCCGAGCTGGAACAATTACAGATCAAGGATTAACGCATGAAAAACAAAAAGCTGCTTACCAATCTTCTCTTTGCCATGGTCATTCTGGCCATTGCCGCTGTGCTGCTGGTGGTGCGCCGCGTGCACGCTTCCGGCTCCGGGCTGCGGGCCGAGCTGATCTACGGCGACAACAACACCACCATGAACCTGCCGCTGGACGTGGATGAGACCTATGATGTGGACACCGGTTACTATACCGTCCACATTCAGATCAAGGACGGTGCAGCCCGGTTCGTGGATTCGCCCTGCCCGGATCACATCTGTGAAGGCTTTGGCTGGCTTTCCAACGAAGATCAGACCGCCACCTGCCTTCCGGCCCGTGCAGTGCTGACCATTGTACCTGTTTCCTGACAAAAAGGAGTGGTTTTGAATGATGGATGAAAACGATCGTTCCCACGAAGATTACCGTTCTCTGCGGCACATCAGCCGCAAGGAAGGCTCTGAGGATACTGCGCCCATCGAGGTAGACAGCTCGGCGTTTTTTTCCGAGCTTCCGCCGGAACAGCCCAGCACACCGCCTCCGGCCAAGCCTCCCCAGAAGCCGCCGCGCAGCGGCCACAACACACCCGTACCGCCCAAGGCCCATCCGCCCGTGGATGGAGCCGTGGCAGTACCTTCCAAGTGGGGGAAAATTTTGCTGATCTTACAAGGTATTTTAAGCATTCTGGCACTGGTGCAGCTGTGGCGCACCCAGATGCTACCGGTGCTGTATCTGGTCATTCTGGCCGCGCTGCTGGCGCTTTTGTGGCTGCTGGTAAAGCGCTGTCAGGAGTACAATGTTCCCGGCAAGGTGGCCCGGGTATTCTCGGTGTTCCTGTGCGCTGCCATGGCGCTGGGCTGCTTCTGGGCCCAGCAGGGCCTTTCTGCCCTGGGCAGCATGACCTCTGGCCTGCTCACCGGTGCCGAGGCCAACAAGATCACCAAGGAGCCGTTTGTGATCTACCTCAGCGGCGTGGACACCCGCGGCGAGCTGACCGAAAATGCCCGCAGCGACGTGAATATCCTTGCTGCCGTGAACCCTGTCACCAAGAGGGTGGCCCTGATCAACACCCCGCGCGACTACTACGTAGACCTTGCCGGCACCGACAGCAAGGACAAGCTGACTCACGCCGGTCTGTACGGCGTGGAAACCAGCATGGCCACACTGGGCAATCTGTACGGCGTCAATGTGGACCATTACATCCGCATCAACTTTGCGGGCTTCATCAGCATCATCGATGCGCTGGGCGGCGTGGATGTCTACTCCGATCAGGCGTTCACCTCGGTGGGCAGCCCCGGATACTACGATCCCACCACCTTTGTAGAGGGCTGGAACCATCTGGACGGTAAGTCCGCACTGGCCTTTGCCCGCGAACGCCACGCCTTTGCGTCCGGCGATATCCAGCGCGGCATCAACCAGATGAAGGTGATCGATGCCATGCTGAACAAGATCAAGTCCCCTGCCCTGCTGATGGGCTTTTCCAAGATCATGGATGCCGCAGCCGACTGCTTTGTGACCAGCTTTTCACAGGATCAGATCAGTGCGCTGGTACGGATGCAGCTGAGTGACTTTGCCGAGTGGGATATTGAAAGCTACACCGTCACCGGCACAAGCTCCAGCAGCACCAAGTGCTACTCTGCCAAGGGACAGAAGCTCTACGTCATGAAACCGGATGATGCTTCTGTGAGCAAGGCCAGGGAAATGATCGCGTCCGTGCTGGGCGGTGAGGGCACCGTTGCCGACACCACCCAGAAGCCGGAAAAGACCGAGGTGTTCACCCCCACCACCGACCCGAACGCCGCTGTTTCGGAGGTGCCTGCGGAGAGCGTTTCCGAGGAAGTGCCCGCCGACAGCCTGCCGGAAGAGACCGTCCCGGCTGACCAGCCTGCAGAGCAGCCTGCCGACACCCAGCCGCAGGAGCCGGAAGCTCCCGCCGAGGGCGAGACCGGCAGCGGTGATACGGCCGGAGAAGCACCGTCCATCTCCCTGCCCACACAGGAAGAGGTGGAACAGGCTGCATCGTCCATCTACAATGCGGCTTCCTCCATCTGGGGTGCCATTCAGGATGCTGCATCGCAGCAGAACGACGCGGCCTGACGATTTGAAATCTCCTCTGTGCAAGCTCCGGACTCTATCGCGGAAATATTATTTTATTTGCAAAACAGGAAACAACTGCGGTCGTTTCCTGTTTTGCTTTTTCACCAGAAAGTCCGTGCCGATAAACTGCATAAAAATGCCGCCTGCATCTTGAACCAATGCAGGCGGCTTTCTCATTCTATAAAATCATTATGCCTTGATCTCGTTCCAGACGCTCTTGCCGTCCAGAGAGGAAGCATCCACATCAAGATACTCGCAGATGGTCTGGGCGATGGTGCCAAAGCACAGACGGGTGCCAAGGTCAACGCCAGGCTTCACGCCCTTGCCGCAGATCAGGTACGGCACATACTCGCGGGTGTGGTCGGTGGTCTTGGTATAGGACGGGTCGCAGCCATGGTCAGCGGTGACCATGAGGAGATCGCCCTCCCGCATTCCGGGGATGAAGTCGGCCACGAACTTGTCAAACTCGGTGGCAGCGGCGGCATAGCCTGCTACATCGCGGCGGTGGCCGTAGAGCATATCGAAGTCCACCAGATTCACAAAGGCAAGGCCCTCAAAGTCGCGGGTCTGCAGGGCCTTGGTAAAGGCGATGCCATTGGTGTTGCCAGTGGTCTTGATCTTCTCGGTCACGCCCTCGCCGTCAAAGATATCGAAGATCTTGCCCACAGCGATCACATCCCTGCCAGCATCTTTCAGCAGATCCAGCATGGTAGCGCGGGGCGGCTTGAGGCTCAGGTCGTGGCGATTGGTGGTGCGGTAGAAGGTATCCGCAGTGTGGCCCAGGAAGGGGCGTGCGATCACGCGGCCCACGCCGTACTCGCCCTTGAGCATCTCGCGGGCGATCTCGCAGTAGCGGTACAGCTCATGCACCGGCACCAGCTCTTCGTTGGCGGCCACCTGAAATACGCTGTCGGCACTGGTGTAAACGATAAGGGCGTTTTCTTTCATGGCCTGCTCGCCGTAATCCTTCAGTACCTGCGTGCCGGAGTAAGGCTTGTTGCACAGCACCTTGTGGCCGGTCTTTTCCTCAAACTCGTGGATGAGCGCCTCCGGGAAGCCGTTCGGGAAGGTGGGCAGCGGCTTGGGGCTTACCACACCGGCGATCTCCCAGTGACCAATGGTGGTATCCTTGCCCATGCTCTGCTCCTGCAGGCGGGCAAAGGAGCCGATGGGCGCTGCGGTCTTTTCGCCTGCGGTCACGCCATCAATGTTGAACATGCCCATCTTTTGCAGGTTGGGGCAGTTGAAGTTGGGGTGTTTTGCAATGGCACCCAGGGTGTTGGTGCCCTCGTCGCCAAAGGCGGCGGCATCCGGCTCTGCGCCAATGCCAAAGCTGTCGAGGACGATCAGAAAAACACGCTTTTCCATATCGTTTTTTCTCCATTTCTTCCGGGGACCTGCCCCGGATAAGTGATACTATCTTTACTTATCATTATAAGCAAATCCTGTGCCGGATGCAAGCTTTTTCGCCTTCCCGCAAATATCCGTCATTTTCACCAAAATGTTCGTCATTTTGTTCACGAATTGACCGGGCGTTTATTCATTTTTAAACGTAAATGCGTCATTCCGTGGCAAAGATTTCTTGACCGCCTAAAAAATTCAGCCACAGCGCAAAGTTTTCCTTGCCCTATTGTATCCCAGCGGATATAATAATAGGTGGAAAAGTTTTGAACCACAGGATTTTTCCGCTTTTGTACCACAGCACGGGATTTTTCCCGTTGGCCACGTGCAGCTGTCTGTATGACAGCGGACAGCCTGCCGCAAAATAGAGAATGTGAAGTTGTAGTTGGAGGTAGTAAAAGTATATGAGAAAAACAAAGATCATCTGCACTCTGGGCCCGTCCACCGATCAGGAAGGCGTTCTGCGCGAGCTGGTCGCCAACGGCATGAATGTTGCCCGTTTTAATTTTTCCCACGGCTCTCACGAGGAGCATCTGGGCCGCTTTGAAAAGCTGAAGGCCATCCGTGAAGAGCTGGGCAAGCCGGTCGCTGCCCTGCTGGACACCAAGGGCCCCGAGATCCGCCTGAAGGACTTCAAGAACGGCACTGAAATGCTGGAAGCCGGCCAGACCTTCACCCTGACCACCCGCGAGGTGGAAGGCACCAAGGAGATCTGCTCCATCACCTATAAGGACCTGCCGCAGGATGTGCAGCCCGGCGGCACCATCATGCTGGACGACGGCCTGATCAAGCTGCAGATCGTCACCGTGAACGACACCGACATCGTGTGCAAGGTGCTGAACAACGGCAAGATCAAGAACAAGAAGGGTGTCAATGTGCCCGGCGTGCATCTGTCCATGCCGTATATGAGCCAGCGCGACCGCGACGATATCATCTTTGGCGCACAGCAGGGCTTTGACTTCATCGCTGCTTCCTTCGTGCGCACCGCACAGGATGTGTACGATATCCGCAACCTGCTCAACGAGTATGATTCCGATATCCGCATCATCGCCAAGATCGAGAACCGTGAGGGCGTGAACAACATCGACAGCATTCTGGCTGCAGCCGATGCTGTCATGGTGGCCCGCGGCGATCTGGGCGTTGAGATTGACTTTACCGAGCTGCCCGGCATTCAGAAGAATATCATCGAGCGCTCCTTCTCCTTTGGCAAGCCCATCGTCACCGCTACCCAGATGCTGGACAGCATGATCGTGAACCCCCGCCCCACCCGCGCCGAGATCTCCGACGTGGCAAATGCCATCTACGACGGCACCTCTGCCATCATGCTTTCCGGCGAGACTGCTGCCGGTGCTTACCCCGTGGAGGCCCTCAAGACCATGTCTGCCATTGCTGAGCGCACCGAGCAGGAGAACCACGCCCGCTTTGTTCCCCTCACCGAGAACACTGGCAAGATCAGTGTGAGCGATGCAACTGCACACGCTGCCTGCCTGACCGCCAAGGACGTGAACGCTGCCGCCATCGTCACCGTGTCCGAGTCCGGCAACACCGCCCGTCTGCTGAGCAAGTACCGCCCGGAGCAGCCCATCATCGCCTGCGTGATGAAGGAGCAGGTGCAGCGTCAGCTGGCCCTGAGCTGGGGCATCACCCCGCTGATGATGCCTCTGGCACACAGCACCGATGAGCTGATCGAGATGTCCACCTCTCTGGCCAAGGAGAACGGCTACCTGCACAACGGTGAGCTGGCCGTTGTGACCGCAGGCGTGCCTGTGGGCGTGTCCGGCACCACCAACATGATCAAGATCCACATGGTGGGCAACTGTCTGGCTACCGGTGTGGGCGTTGGCCGCGAGAATGCCGACGTGACCAGCGCCACCGGCAAGGCCTGCGTCTGCCGCACGCTGGAAGAGGTGCGTGCAAAGTTCAAGCCCGGCATGGTTCTGGTGGTGCCCTCCACCAGCAACGAAATGCTGAGTTACGTGCGTGATGCCGCCGCTCTGGTGGTGGAAGAGCCGGGCCTGAACAGCCATGCCGCCATTGCCGGCAAGGCCCTGCTCAAGCCTACCGTTGTGGGTGCCGCCGGTGCTACCAGCCACATCCGTGACGGCCTAATGGTCGCTGTGGACTGCGCGCACGGCAGCGTGCAGCGCCTGCAGGCATAAGCCAAAGGAGAAGATCATGGAACGCATTGCAAGCTTCTGTGTTGACCATACCAAGCTGGACCGCGGCATGTATCTGAGCCGTCAGGACGGCGATGTCCTCACCTGGGACATCCGCATGAAAAGGCCCAATCACGGCGATTACCTGTCCACCGGTGCCGCCCACACGCTGGAGCATCTGTTTGCCACCTATGCACGCAACAGCGCCTTTCAGGACAGCGTGATCTACGTTGGCCCCATGGGCTGCCGCACCGGCTTCTATCTGCTCACCCGCGGCCTGACTCCCGCCGAGGCACTGGAGTTGACGGTGGAATCCTTCCGCTTCATGGCTGGCTTTGAGGGCGCTGTGCCCGGGGCCAGCGAAGTGGAGTGCGGCAACTACCGCGATATGGATCTGCCCGCCGCCAAGGCCGAGGCCGCTGCCATGCTGCCGGTGCTGGAAGCACTGACCGGCGACGAGCTGCATTACTAAGCTATCTTCACCCTTCAAATTCATCATCATAAAAAAGCGCTCTCCCACCGGGTTTCCGTTGGGAGAGCGCTTTCGTTTTAGTTGTTCTTGATCGCATCCAGTGCCTGCCGTGCAGCACGGATGTTTTCTTCACCCGTCTGCCATACCTCAAACTCTGAAAAGCCCGGCAGCCCCATGGGCACACCCTCGCGGCGGAAGGTCATGCGGCTTTGCAGCACCTGCTTGCCGGAAAGGTGGAACGCATGTGCCCCGGTCTGTGCGGCCAGTGCCGGGATGTTTTGTGCCGTGACACCGGCACCTACCAGAATTTCCACGCTGTCCCCTGCCCGCTCCACCAGTCGGCCGAGAAGCTCCGCTCCCTCTGGGGCACTCGCCGCCTGCCCGCTGGTGAGGATGGTACAAAGGCCCATGCTCCGGACCGTTTCCAGTGCCGCAAAGGGGTCGGCGCTGACATCAAAGGCACGGTGCAGGGTACACGCCACCGGACGGCCTGCCTTTTCCGCTGCCCTGCGCGCCGCCGCATAAATGGGCCGCATGGCCTCCGCATCCAGCTGCCCTTCCGGAGTCAGCACACCGGTCACGATACCATCCGCCCCGGCCTCCACCAGCTCTGCGGCCAGCTGTTCCATCTGGGCAAGCTCGTAGCTGTCGTAACAGAAATCTCCGAACCGGGGCCGCAGCAGAGCACGCACCGGCAGGCCGGTCTCCGCCTTGACCTGACGCACCAGCGCAAGGCTGGGCGTTGTACCGCCCACGATCAGGTCGGCACACAGTTCCAGCCTGCTGGCACCGCCGCGCTTTGCTGCCAGTGCACTGGCAGTGCTGTCCACACATACTTCCAGAACGGAACGCATTTCAATTCCTCCCTTTTTGCCGGGCTTTGAACCCGGCATTCTGGTTTATTCTACCACGTTTTTCCGTTTTATAAAACCCTGTGGCAGCAAAAAAGCTGCGGCCCGGGTCTTATCCCTGCCGCAGCCTTTGTTGTTTTTTTCAGATCAGACCCAGCGCCTTGAACTCCTTTGCAATGCCGTCCTCGTATACCGAGGGAGCAATGCGGTCGCACCGCTTTTTCAGGTTTTCGGAGCCATTGGCCATGCACACACTGATGCCGACAACATCGGTCATCTGCAGGTCATTATCGCTGTCACCAAAGCCGATGGTATCCGCCAGCGTGCAGCCCAGATGATCACAGATGGCCTTGATTCCGGTGCCCTTATCAAATTTGCGGTTGATGAGCTCACCATTCACAAAGCCATCGGTCAGGCGGTCCAGCTTGCTTTCGCAGAACACAAACTGGTCGGCATAGAGCTGCTTTGCCTCGGCAAGGTCGCTCTCGTGGTCGGCAATGAACACGATCTTATACAGCGGTTCCCCTTTGTAATCGGAAAGCGGCAGGATGGACATGCCCTCTTCCATGGCTTTGCGCCAGCGTTCTGCTTCGCTGTTCAGCGGTGCATCGTTCTTTTTGTGGATAAATTTCCACCTCTCAGCCATCTTGCTTCCGCCAAAGGTGGCATCCCGGGCTTCCAGCGTGCACTCCACGCCATTGCGTTCCAGCGCCGCGCGCACGCCTTCAGCCTGCTGCGGCTCCATGGGGATATCCACCAGAGTCTTTCCATCGCACAGCACATAGCCGCCGGCGCTGCACACTGCGCCCGCAAAGCAGTCGTGCCGCAGCAGCGGTTCGGTCATGCGGTGGTTGCGGCCGGTGCACAAAAACAGCTTGTGTCCGTTTGCTCTGGCGCGATCCAGTGCAGCCAGAGTGCTTTCCGGGATGAGCATATCACCCGGCGGCAGCAGCGTGCCGTCAATATCCAGAAAAATCAGCTTACGACCCATACTTTTATCCTTTATCATCAAAGGGAGCCTCGCTCCATGATCTGGTAGCCCAGCGTCACCTGACGCACAGGCCCGCTGCTCCCATTTTCTTCCAGCATCTGCAGCAGGATCCGGGCAGCCTCCTGCCCCACCTGCTTCTGGTAAAAGCGCACCGTGGCCAGCCCCGGTTCCATCATGCTGCCAGCCCAGCTGTCGCCAACGCCTGCAAGACCCACATCCTGCCCCACATGCCGTCCTGCTTCCCGCAGGGCACGCATGGCACCAAAGGCCACCGTGTCAGTCACGCAGACCACACCGTCCAGATCCGGGCAGCGCACCAGCAGTTCCTGCATACAGCGCTGGCCCTCCTCCATGGTAAAGGCGTTGCAGCAGATGCGGGGCATCTGTTCGCCGTTCAGTCCGGCAGCGTTCAGCGCATCCTGCACGCCCTCACGGCGCTGCACGCCGGTAGCATCGTCCCGCTCTGTACCGCCAATATAAACGATCCTTTTGCGGCCATGGTCCAGCATCCGCTGGGCAAGTTCCCGGGCTGCAGTGCGGTCGTCGTTGTACACGCAGGCCACATCCTGAAAACGCTGGCCTGTTACCACCACCGGCACACGGCAGTTTTTCAGCGCCTGCGCCAGCTGAGGAGTATAATAGCTGCCCAGCAGGATGATGCCCGCCACGTGGTTGCGCTGCATGGCAGTCAGATAGCCCAATTCCCGCTGGGCGTCCAGCTCGGTGTTTCCCAGCAGCATCAGATAGCTCTTTGCATCCAGCTCACTGGCAATGCCTGCCGTGATCTGCCCCACCGACTGGGAACCGATGCTGGGAGCGATCACCCCCACCTGATTCACTTTTCCGGTGCGCAGAGTCTGGGCGGCGGTATCCGGGCGGTAGCCGGTCTTTTCCACTACCTCGTGGATGGCAGCCCTCTTCTGTTCGCTCAGGGGGCCTCCGTTCAGGTAGCGGCTGACCGCCGCACTGGATACACCCGCCATTTTTGCAATATCACTGATGGTCATTTGCAGTACTTCTCTCTTTTGGGATGCATTGTTATGTGTAAACGTTTTCATGCTTATTATAAACCGCTTTCACCCATCCCGCAAGATGCGCTTTTCCCGGTTTATTCCGAACGCATTTTTGTTTTTCTGGCAACTGTGTACAAAAGACGGCTTTTTTCTGAGAAGCAGGGCATTACAGGCGGTCAGGCTGCGCCCATGCTCCATGCACGCACGGCAAGCCCCAGCAGCAGGACCACCAGCAGAACGATGAACACGGTTTTATTGCCAGTTCTTCTCTGTTTCTTTTTGCGGCCTGCCGTGCTGCGGCTTTTGGCCGAGCTGCTGCGCGCTGTGGTGCTTCTGCTGCCGGAGGAACGGCTGCCGGCCGTTTTGCGGCTCTGGGTGCTGCGGTTCTGGCCCTGCTTTGTGCTCTGGCGGGCTGGCTCGTGCGCAGCCGTTTTTTCTTCCGGCGCACGGCTGGATGCGATCGGCTCCTTTGCGCCGCAGCGTGCCAGATAATTTTCTGCATCGCGGTAATAGCGGGCAAGTTCATTCTCGCGGAAAGCCGTGCCCACATAGCCGTCTTCCAAGCTCTCCACCGCCTCGTTGAACAGGATCGCCGCCTGAGCGGCATCGGTGTGATCAGTGGCGTGGGCGGCTTCGTTGCGGGCGGTGCGCACAGCATTGCAGGCGCGGCGGGCCGCACCCGGATCGCTGGTATTGCCCAGCAGGTCCAGCGGTTTGGCGGCATCCTTTTCCGGGTCCAGCAGAACCCGCATACAAATGGTGGTATCCAGCTGCTGCCAGCTGTTTTTGCCGGAAAGATCCGGCATACGGTCGTAGTAGTCCGGGCTTTTCTGCTGGCGCTGTGCAACGTGATCCAGCAATGCACCCAAGCTGTGCGCACCGGGTTTGTGCTCCCAGTGCCAGCGCAGCAGGCGGCGGCTGATCTCATCGCAGGCAGTCTTGATCTCAAAGGCAGCCTGTAAGGCTTCTTCCGGCATAATGGTTCTCCCTTCTTCTGGCATACAAAAAAGCGGAGAAGGCATACCGCCCTCTCCGCTGCTGTTTGTGTTACAGCACGAACTGGTAATACACGAAGCCGCACAGTGCCACTGCTGCACAGACAATGGCAGTGATGGGCGGCACCCAGCGGATCAGCGCTTCGGCCACGCTGTCGCGCTCGTCCTCGTATTCTTCCTCGTCGTCATAGGCAGGCTCCGGCTGCTGAGATATCGGCTGTGCACGGCGGGCTGCAGCAGGCATCACACGGGTGCCTTCGTCCGCAGCTGCATGAGATGCCCTGCCCGGGAACTGTGCCCGCATTCCGGCATCCATCACACGGGTCTGCTCTGCAGCAGGTTCTTCCGGCTGTGGTTCTGCTTCACGGCACGGTGCACCCATGATCCGGGTCGGCTCCTCCTGCACGGGCGCTGCGCCCATAATGCGGGTAGGCTCTTCAGCCTGCGGGGCAAGAGGCGTTTCCAGTTCCGGCTCGGTCTGGGCAGGCTGTTCCGGCTGCAGCAGGGTGTTCAGTGCGTTCTGCAGCAGGATGCGGTCGCAGCCGCACTCCGAGCAGTACACGGTATCCTCCTCCTTCGGGTGGAAGGCACCGCAGGCGCAGTACCAGCCATTTTCAAACACCTGCGGCTGATACTTCAGCTCCGGGCGGTTCATGCGGGTCTCTAGCGCCTTTTCCAGCTCAGCAGACAGGCGCTTGGGGGCAGGCAGGCGCACGCGCTTGATGCCGTCCAGATGCACCACCCGCTTGCCGTTGTACACGTTGCACAGCGAAACATCCACGCTGGTGATGGCCTTTGCGGTAACGAACACCGCATCGTCCATGCCAAACAGTTCGCCGGGCTTTACTTCCAAGTCACGGTACTCGAACCGGTCCTCGCACAGGATCACGCCGTCCACGCCCTTGCACTTGAAGTGGATCTCCAGCGCGGTCAGGGTCACCTTGGAAATATTTTTGAAGGTCAGGCAGACCGCGTGCTCCCCGCTGACATCACCCTTGAGCAGCTCCACGCAGACGAACTGCACCGGGCTGCCGGGGGTGTAATAGTTTGCGCGGGTCCGTGCGACCGGGTTAAAATTTTCCTCCACGACACTCGCTCCTTTCCATTTGGATCAAATCAGTTCTGCGGGTCCTGTGCATCCGGCGTTTCCGGTGCAGCGGTCTCCGGCAGCGGCTGGGCCGTTTCGGCCTGTTCGGCAGGCTCAGCGGTCTCTGCAGGTTCAGCAGTTTCGGCCTGCTGAGCGGTCTCTGCAGTGGCAGCCTGCACGGTCTGAGCAGGCTGTTCCGGCTTCGGCTCATCGCCTTCACGCGGGGGCAGTGTGCCGCCCGCCATAATGGTGTTGAACTCCTGCTCGTTGAGCTTCTCGCGTTCCATCAGGGCCTGTGCCAGCGCGTGCAGCTGATCGATGTGCTCGGTCAGGGTGCGGCGGCAGGTCTCGTAGGCTTCATCGATGATATCCCGCATCTCGCCGTCGATCTCGGCAGCGGTGGTCTCGCTGTAGCCCTTGCCCTGACCCAGATCGCGGCCCAGGAAGGTTTCCTCCTGCGAGGTACCGTACACCACAGGGCCAAGCCGCTCCGAGAAGCCGTACTTGGTGATCATCTGGCGGGCAATGTTGGTGGCCTGCTGCAGATCATTGGAAGCACCGGTGGAGATATCCTCCAGGATCAGCTGTTCGGCCACGCGGCCGCCCAGACTGGAAACGATATCCTCGAACATTTCGCCCTTTGTCACGTAGCTGCGGTCTTTCTCGGGCAGGTACATGGTGTAGCCGCCAGCCTGACCACGCGGGATAATGGTGATCTCGTGCACACGGGGGTGATGCTTGCAGTAGAAGCCCGCCACAGCGTGGCCTGCCTCGTGGTAAGCAGTCAGCTTCTTTTCCTCCGGGGTCACAACGCGGCTCTTCTTCTCCGGGCCAGCCATCACCTTCATGGAAGCTTCCTCGATATCCTCCATGGTAATGGCCTTGCGGTTGCGGCGTGCAGCCAGCAGGGCCGCTTCGTTGACAAGGTTCTCAAGGTCTGCGCCTGCAAAGCCTGCGGTGCGCTGTGCAATGACCCTGAGAGAGACATCCGGGGCCAGCGGCTTCTTTTTGGTGTGGACCTTGAGGATCTCCTCACGGCCCTTGACATCCGGCAGGCCCACATAGACCTGACGGTCAAAGCGGCCCGGCCGCAGCAGGGCCTTATCCAGAATGTCGGCACGGTTGGTGGCCGCCATGACGATGATGCCGTCGTTGGCCTCAAAGCCGTCCATTTCCACCAGCAGCTGGTTCAGGGTCTGCTCGCGTTCATCGTGGCCGCCGCCCAGACCGGCACCGCGCTGACGGCCCACAGCATCGATCTCATCAATGAAGATGATGCAGGGCATGGACTTCTTTGCCTTATCGAACAGGTCACGCACGCGGGATGCACCCACGCCGACGTACATTTCCACAAAGTCAGAGCCGGAAATGGAATAGAAAGGCACACCGGCCTCGCCTGCGCAGGCGCGGGCCAGCAGGGTCTTGCCGGTGCCCGGAGGGCCTACCAGCAGCACGCCGTGGGGAATGCGTGCGCCCAGAGTGTTGAACTTCTCCGGGCTTTTCAGGAACTCCACGACCTCTTTCAGCTCTTCCTTTTCCTCGTCCTCACCGGCAACATCGGCAAAGGTGGCTGTCTTTTGGTTCTCGTGCTCGTCCTTCACCTTGGCTTTGCCAACGTTCATGATTCCGCCGCCGCCAGCACCGCCGCGCATCATGGAGAACAGCAGGAAGCCGGTGCAGCCCAGCATTGCCAGATAGAACAGGATTTCCATCCATGGGATGTTTTCCTTGACAGGGGTATAATCGTACACCATGGGAGCATCCGGGTTTGCTTCGTCATAGGCGGCAATGTAGTCGCCCACATACTTGACGAACATGGATGCATAGGGCAGCTTGTAGCGCACAGTCACAGTGCCGTCGCTGTTCTTCTGCGCAGCAGTATCCTCATCCGAGGAGGACAGCATACCGCTCAGCAGTCCACCGGTGGCCTGCGTGGTGCTCTGGGACGTGGTATCGGGCAGGGGCAGGTTGTTCTTGCCGCCTTCCTTGAGGTTCATGGTGATGACACCGGTGTTCAGGTCCAGCGAGAACTGCGTGACCTGCAGGCTTTCAAAATAATGCACCACCGTGGAATATTCCATGGAAGAGCTGTTGGCAGAGCCGGTGCCGCCCAGCACCGACCAGACCATCAGCACCGCCGCCAGCGCCAGAGCAAGGATCATCGGATTGAAACGGGGTCTTTTGGATTGCAAAAAAATCAACTCCAGTTCTTGGATGAATTATAGTGTGAGAAATCACTTCTCGTAGACTTCAGGCTTGAGCACACCCACATAAGGCAGGTTGCGGTATTTTTCATCGTAGTCCAGACCGTAGCCCACCACGAACTCGTCCGGCACCTGGAAGCCCTCGTAGTCGGGCTGGATATCGGCCTTGCGGCGGCTGGGCTTGTCCAGAATGGTGCAGATCTTTACCGAGTTGGGGTTGCGCATCTTGAGCATGGGCACCAGATTCGAGAGGGTGACGCCGGTATCCAGAATATCCTCCACGATCAGCACATCCTTGCCGGACAGATCACCGTCCAGATCCTTGATGATCTTTACAAGGCCGCTGGTAACAGTGTTGCTGCCACCGTAGCTGGACACCACCATAAAATCGATGCTGCAGGGAATGCTCACCGCACGCATCAGGTCGGCCATAAACACCACCGAGCCCTTGAGGATGGACACCAGAACAAGGTTCTTGCCCTCGTAATCCTTGCTGATCTGGGCACCCAGCTCAGCAACCTTTGCCTTTAACTCTTCTTCACTGACCAGAACGGTCTTGATATCATCATGCATACTCATGTTATTTCCTCCCTATGTTCCATTTCCATCTGCAGCACCTGCGCAGTGTCTGCATCCGGGGCAAGGCCCTCGGCAAAGCCCGCACCGCAGACCCACAGTACTTCGCTGCCCGCCGCCAGCAGCGGCAGCTGATCGCGCTGGCTGGCCGGGATGCCCGTTTCGTTCATCCACTTGCGCAGCCGGTTGTGTACACTTCGCCCCGCCGGGCGGTAGACATCTCCCGGCTGGCGGGTGCGCAGGACAAGACCAGCATACAACGTAGTTATTCTAGCATAATCCGCCTGATTTTTTAAGTCTTTTTTATGAACGACTTGTATTTTTTCTTCAAAATCAGCCGTAAAAAGCCCTGCAGTCACCTTCCAGCCGCCCGCAAGGCAGTATTCTGCCTGTTTTTCCGGCTGAAAGGGCTGGCTTTCCGGCCGTTTGTCTTCCTGCTGCCGGGGCCGTTCCGGCACAATCTCCTGCCAGAAGCATCCGTCTTTGGCACAAAAGCGCACCCGGTCAGTCAGCTGTACCGCACCGCTGCCGCGCCGCACAAGGCCGCACAGCAGCTGCACATATTTTTCCTCTGCGTCACGCACGGGAGCCGTCAGCGAATGCATGGCTGCTTCCAAAATAAGCGCATCCGCAGCGGAAAGCGGGCCCAGCCGCCACACCGTGCAGGCTTCCGGGCTTTTGATGGCAGCCTGTGCCGCATCCAGACGTGCAGCAGAAAGCAGCTCTTCGGCCTTCCGGGCAAAATAGGCATCCGCGCGGGCTGCCTTCTCGCAGAAGCGGGCAAGGTTTTCCACCGCTGCGCCGTTGGTGCTCTGCAGTGCAGGCAGTGCCGCACGGCGCACCCGGTTGCGGGCATAGGCATCGGTCGCGTTCGTCTCATCTGTGACCCATGCCTGCCCGGCTGCACGGCAGAAGCTTTCGGTATCCTGCCGGGTAAGAGCCAGCAATGGCCGCAGGTAGCACCCGCGCTTTGGCCGGATGCCTGCCGCACCGTGCAGCCCCGTGCCCCGGGCCAGCCGCAGCAGCAGGGTCTCAGCCTGATCATTTGCAGTATGGGCCGTTGCAACGACATCTATCCCCTCCCCGCACAAACGCGCAAAGCAGGCATAGCGCAGGCGGCGCGCCCAGTCCTCCCCGGCATGTTCCGACGGCAGGCCCACTTCGTCGGCCATCTCTGCAGCATGGAACACCCGCAGCGGCACACCCAGCCGGGCGCATTCCGCCCGCACAAAGGCTTCGTCCCGGTCAGCGCTCTCACCGCGCAGGCCGTGGTTCACATGGCAGGCCGAAAGCACAAACCCGAATTCCGGCTGCAGGGCCAGCAGGATGCGCAGCAGTGCCATGCTGTCCGCCCCGCCGGACACTGCTGCAGCCAAGTGCAGCGGCTCACCCGGACAAAGCAGCTTTTCTCGCAGAACAAACATGCGCACATGCGCCAGAATTTTTTCATTGTTCATCAGCGTTTAAAGTCCACATCCATAAAGCGGGTGTGGGCACCATCCCAGCCCAGCGGCACCGTGCTGGTCTCGCCGTGACGGTTCTTCGCCACGATGCACTCTGCCGTATCAGCATCCACCTCAGCGCCGTCCGGGTTCTGGCTGGCATAGTAGGAATCGCGGTACAGGAACAGAACGCAGTCGGCATCCTGCTCGATAGAACCAGAATCGCGCAGGTCGGAAAGCTGGGGCCGGTGGCTGGAATTGTTGCCCTGCTTTTCCACCGCACGGGACAGCTGAGAAAGTGCGATGATGGGCACATTCATTTCCTTTGCCATGATCTTGAGGTTTCGGGTGATGGAGCTGATCTCCTGCACGCGGTTTTCGCTGCGCTGGCCGGTGGTCATCAGCTGCAGATAGTCGATGACGATGAGGCCCACATTCGGGCGGGTGGGGTCCTGATTCACCCGGCGGATCTTCGCCTTCATCTCGGTGATGGTGATGCCGGAGGTATCGTCCATATAGATGGGTGCATCGTGCAGCTTTTCGGTGGCAAGGGCCAGATATTCCCAGTCCTCGGCGCGCAGGGCACCGGTGCGGAATGCCTGACTGTCGATGCCGGCCTCAGCAGAAAGGATGCGGTTCGTGAGCTGTTCCTTGGTCATTTCCAAGCTGAAAATGGCCACCGGCACCTTCTGCTGCATGGCCACGCGGGTGGCGATGTTCAGCGCAAAGCTGGTCTTGCCCATACCGGGGCGGGCCGCAAGGATGATGAGGTCGCCGCGGCCAAGGCCGGTGAGCACCGTATCCAGCAGGCGGAAGCCTGTGGGGATGCCCTTGTATTTGTCCGCATCCGGGCCGCTGATCTTCTGCAGGTTGGTCAGGGTCTCCACCATGCTGGAGGAAAGCGGTGTCAGTGCGCTGGAATCGCGGCCGGAGCGGATCTCATAAATGCGCTGCTCCGCGTTTTCCAGCAGCAGGTCGGCATCCGGCTCATCTCCGGCATCCTGCAGGATGTCCTTTGCAACGCCCATCAGCTGGCGCACCAGATACTTTTCCTGCACGATCTGGGCATAGGCCTTCACGTTGGAAATGCTGGGCACCGTCTCGGCAAGGCCGGTCAGGTACACCTTTGCTTCGTCGGCACTGGGGAACACGCCGTCCGAGATAACAGCGTCCAGCAACGTCACAAAGTCGATGGTCTGGTCGGCGGTGAACAGGCGCAGCATTTCGGAGTAGATCTGCGCATTCTGCCGGGTGTAGAACATCTCCGGCCGGATGATCTCCACCAAGTCGGTGAGCGTTTCCGGTTTGAGCAGCACCGCACCCAGCACGCTCTGCTCTGCCTGCATGTTGTAGGGCAGGTTGATGCCCACGCTTTCCAGATTCAGTTCATTGGAATAATGTCGTTCGTTCGGCATGGTAGTTTATCCTTTTGCATCATTTCGCTGAAAAGCCAAAAAGCGCCCCCTGCTGTGAGGGGGCGCAGATGGCAGAAAAATCAGGCCTGTTCCACTTCCACCATGATCTTGAAAGAAGCGACCACACCAACGTGCAGACGGACCTTGCCGTTGAACACACCGGCATCCTTGATGTCCTTGGTCTCCAGCTCGATCTTCTTCTTATCGATGGGTGCGCCTGCCAGCTGAGCCAAAGCATCGGCAACTTCCTTGCCGGTGACTTTGCCGTGCAGACGACCGGATGCACCGCCCTTGGCCTTGATGGTCACGGTCTTGCCCTCGATCTTTGCGGCCAGATCCTTGGCAGCAGCTACGGTCTCAGCCTCGTGGAAATCGGCAGCAGCTTCCTTGCTGCGGGCAACGTTCACAGCGCTGGCATCTGCCACAGCGGCCAGCTTGCGCGGGAACAGATAGTTGCGGGCGTAGCCGTCGGAGACCTCGTGGATCTCGTCCTTCTTGCCAATGCCCTTGATATCCTGCTTGAGAATCACTTTCATGATGTTATCCCTCACTTCTCACCGGAAAACCGGTGCAGTTGTTGTGTTTATAGTATAGCGCATTTGTCGCTTTTGGGCAAGAGGAAGCGCGCATTGCAGCATTATCCTCAAGTGAACTCTCCCCCAGTCTGCTTCGCAGACAGCCCCCTCTGAGATGGGGCCTTTGGCAAAACCGAAGGCTTGTCCTTTTCGCCAGAGACTCCTTCTTTGAGACAGACTCCCCCGGCCGGGGGAGGTGGCACAAAGTGCCAGAAGGGGAACAGCTGGCATCACGCAGGTGATGACGGAAGGAGTTTTCTTATTTCAGTTCCTTTGCAGCCACGTCCAGAGCCACCTCAATGACCTTGTCCATGTCATAGTACTTATACTCGCCCAGACGGCCGCCAAAGATCACGTCCGGCTCCGCATCGGCCAGCTTCTTGTACTCGGCATACAGGGCACCGTTCTTCTCGTCATTGACAGGGTAGTACGGCTCGTCGCCCTTCTTCCACTCAGCGCTGTACTCGCGGCTGATGACCGTTTTGGGCTGGGTGCCGAACTCAAAGTGCTTGTGCTCGATGATGCGGGTGTAGGGAGTTTCCGCATCGGTATAGTTGACCACCGCGTTGCCCTGATAGTTGTCGGTGTCCAGCACCTCGGTCTCAAAGCGGACGCTGCGGTACTGCAGAGCACCCAGCCTGTAGTCAAAGTAGGCATCCACCGGGCCGGTGTAGACCACCTTCTCGGCCAGAGCGTTCAGATTTTCGCGGTCGGCCAGATAGTCCACATTCAGCCGCACCTCGGTGCCGTCCAGCATCTTTTCCACCATGGCGGTGTAGCCGCCGCCCGGGATACCCTGATACAACGCATTGAAGTAGTTGTCGTCGTAGGTGAAGCGCACCGGCAGACGCTTGATAATGAAGGCCGGCAGTTCGGTGCAGGGGCGGCCCCACTGCTTGCCAGTGTAGCCCTTGATAAGCTTTTCGTAGATATCGGTGCCCACAAGGCTGATGGCCTGCTCTTCCAGATTCTGCGGGTCGGTGATGCCTGCTTCCTTCTTCTGCTCTTCGATCTTGGCCTTGGCTTCGGCAGGGGTAACAACGCCCCACATCTTATTAAAGGTGTTCATATTGAAGGGCAGGTTGTAGATCTCACCGTGGTAGTTTGCCACCGGGCTGTTGGTGTAGCGGTTGAACTCTGCAAACTGGTTCACATACTGCCACACAGCCTTGTTGTTGGTGTGGAAGATATGTGCACCGTAGCGGTGGACGTTGATGCCCTCCACCGGCTCCGTGTAGATATTGCCTGCAATGTGGCTACGCTTATCGATCACAAGGCACTTCTTGCCTGCCTTTTTTGCTTCCTGTGCAAAGACCGCGCCATAAAGGCCGGCACCAACGATCAGGTAATCATACTGTTTCATGGGTGTGATCCTCTCTGTTCCGTTTATTTTCCTTCTACATCGCCCTTTTTCTGCGATGCATAGTATTTGTCGATGGCACCTTCGATGCGGGCACGGGCTGCTTCCGGCGTGATATGCTTGAGCTGTGCTGCTGCCATGGTCTGGTGGCCGCCGCCGCCCAAAGATTCCATGATCACCTGCACGTTCACGGCACCCAGACTGCGGGCCGAGATGTTCACGCCTGTGCCCACCTGCACTGCCACAAAGCTGGCATCCACGCCCTGAATGGTCAGCAGATCGTTTGCCGCCTGTGCAATGGCCACGCGGGCTTCCGGTGCCACCTCGCCGCTGACGGAGATCGCGCAATTTTTGTACATGCGTGCTTTTTCCACCAGATCTGCCTTGGCATTGTACTCCACCATGGTCACATCGAACAGCTGGCGCACCCGCTCCGTCTCCGCGCCATAGCGGCGCAGCGCAGCGGCGGCTTCAAAGGTACGCACACCGGTGTGCAGGGTAAAATCGCGGGTATCCAGCATGATGCCGGACAAAAGGCCCTCGGCCTCCACACGGTTGGGCTTGTCGTCGCGCTCGCCCACGTACTGCAAAAGCTCCGTGACCAGCTCACTGGCCGAGGAAGAATACGGCTCATGGCAGACCAGCGCCGGGTTCTCGATGTAGCCCACGCCCTTGCGGTGGTGGTCGATCACGGCTACCTTGCCGCATTTTTCCAGAATATCCTTGCTCTCCACAAGGCCCACCTGATATGTATCCACCACGATGCACAAGGTGCGCTTGGAGATGATGGGCAGTGCGTCCTTCGGGTCGATAAAGTCGTCCTTCTGGCCTGCACGGCACAATGCATCGATCAAGCTGCCCGCAAGGGTAGCGTCACGCCGCACCGCGATCACCGCCGGGACATCGCATATTTTGCAGATGCGCAGCACGCCCTCGGCGGAGCCGATGGCATCCAGATCGCTCATGCGGTGGCCCATAATGACTACATGGTCGGCTTCCTTGATCAGCTTCACCAGCTGATCGGCCACGATGCGGCTGCGCACCTTGCTGCGCTTTTCCACGCCGTGGCTCACGCCGCCGTAGAACGTAAAGCCGTCCGGTGTCATTTCAGCGGCCTGATCGCCGCCGCGGCCCTGCGCCATATCCAGCGCCTGCACAGCCATATCCTGGGCTTCCCGCAGAGTCTTGGCCCCGCGGCCAATGCCGATGGACAGCGAAAGGTTCACGCTGGGATCCAGCGCACGGATCTTGTCCAGCACATCGTAGCCGCGGTTGGCGAACTGCTCCATCTGGCGCTCTTCCACCACAGCGATATAGCGGCCGCTGGCCACACGGCGCAAAAAGCCGCTGCCCCGGCCAATCATATCCTCCAGCGTGCGGTTGATGCCTTCCAGCAGGCGGGCACGCTCGCTGTCCAGCATGTCACCGAACACATCGTCGTAGCCGTCCACCAGAAACACCAGATAGCCCGGACGGCTGGCTTTGTATTCCGCCTCCACCTTGCGCAGGGCGGTCTCCTCGTTCAGCACCAGCAGGGTCATGCTCTCCGCATCGCCGGGCACCGTGGAGCTGTGTACGCTCCACATGCCGTCCGCGAGGGTCAGCAGCTGGCCCTCCTGCTTGCGGCACTGCTGCAGATCAAGGCCGGGTAGCACCTTCTGCACGCGGTTCACCAGCGCATCCTGCCCGTTCAACAGGCGGGTGCGGAACTGTGCATTGTACCACAGCACCGTCTCACCGGAAAGCAGCGCGGCCGGCTGAGAGAGCGGCTCCAGACTGAACTGCAGCTTGGAGCCTTCAAAGCTGCCGCCGCACATCCACCGGGCCACCCACTTGCGCAGCTGGCAGCGGAACAGCACCACCACAACGCCCCACAGCACCACCAGTGCCAGCAGCGCCAGCCATGCCGTGGGCCGCTGGATCAGCAGCACCAGCACCAGCAGGCCGCACAGCACGGCCAGACTGGCGGTGAGCATCTCCAATGTCCATCTTGGTTTTTGTTTCATCAAATCTCCTGCCTTCCGCCGCATTGTTTGCGGCAGCGTGCCCGGATCAGACCTCCATCAGGATGGGAAGGATCATCGGGCTGCGCTTGGTGCGCCGATAGATATAGCTGCTCAGTGCCTCGCGCACGCGGGTCTTGACGCTGTTCCAGTCGCGCACATGTTCATCCACGCAGCGGTCCAGCGCATTTTCCACGATGCTCTGTGCACCGTCCATCAGGCTCTCGTTCTCGCGCACATACACAAAGCCGCGGCTCACAAGGTCCGGGCCGGCCAACACCTTGCCGGTCTTGCTGTCCACGGTGGCCACAATGATGACCAGACCGTCCTCGGACAGGTGCTTGCGGTCGCGCAGGACCACATTGCCCACGTCGCCCACGCCAAGGCCGTCCACCATCACTGCACCGGCGGTGACAGGCTCGCCCAGCTTTATCTCGTCCTGGCTGAGAATGACATTGGAGCCGTTCTCCGCAATGAGGATGTTGCTCGTGGGGATGCCGAGGCTTGCGGCGGTGAGGGCATGCTTTTTGAGCTGCTTGTACTCGCCGTGCACCGGCAGGAAATACTTGGGCTTCGTCAGGGTGAGCATGAGCTTCTGTTCTTCCTGACAGGCGTGGCCGGAAACATGCACATCGTACATGCTCTCGTAAATGACCTCTGCCCCCAGCAGCAGCAGACCGTTGACGATCTTGGTCACGCTCTTCTCGTTGCCGGGAATGGGATTTGCCGAAATGATAATGAAGTCGCCGGGGCCCACGCGCACCTGACGGTGGCTGCAGGATGCCATACGGGAAAGGGCGCTCAAGGGTTCGCCCTGGCTGCCGGTGGTAATGAGCACTACCTGCTCCGGAGGATACTGGTTCAGCTCATCCACGCTGATGAGGGTGCCCTCCGGGATGTGCATATAGCCCAGTTCCTGCGCCATGGCGGTGTTGTTCACCATGCTGCGGCCACTGAAGGCCACCTTGCGGCCATCCTCCACGGCCAGATCGATAATCTGCTGCACGCGGTAGATGTTGGAAGCAAAGGTGGCAATGATGATCCGCTTGTTGCGGGCACGGGCGAACAGATTGCGCACGCCTGCAGCCACCTTCTGCTCGGTGGCGGTAAAGCCCGGGCGCTCGGAGTTGGTGGAATCGCTCAGCAGGGCCAGCACCCCGCGCTGGCCGTACTCGGCCAATGTGGACAGGTCGGTGACGCCGCAGGCCAGCGGAGTGTAATCGATCTTGAAGTCGCCGGTCTGGATGATGGTGCCAGCCGGGCTGTCGATGGCAAAGGCCACCGCATCCGGGATGGAGTGGTTCACATGGATGGGCTCAATGGTAAAGCAGCCCAGCTTGATCTTCTGTCTGGGGGTGATCTCCACGAACTTGGTCTTGCCTGCCAGACCGAACTCCTCCAGCTTGTTGCGGATCAGACCGCAGGTCAGGCGGGTGCCATAGATGGGCAGGTCAAATTTCTGCAGCAGATACGGGATGCTGCCGATGTGGTCTTCGTGGCCGTGGGTGATGAGCAGGCCCTTGATCTTATCCTTGTTCTGCACCACAAAGGTGAAGTCCGGGATGACCATGTCCACGCCGTACATGTCGCTGTCCGGGAACACAAGGCCGCAGTCCACGATGATCATGTCGCCGTTGCACTCGTACACGGTCATGTTCTTGCCCACTTCGCCCAGACCACCCAGCGGGTAGATGTGGATGGGCACAGCGGCCTCTCTGGGCTGCTGCGGGCGGCGGGGCCGACGGTTATAATAAGGGCGGCGGGTGGTGCGGGGGCGCTTTTCGCCCGTCTGCGCGGCGGGTGCGCCGGTGCTCTGAGCAGCAGCTGCTGCCTTGCTGCGTGCGGAATTATTGGTATTTTCTTTCGACTGTGCCATTCTGACCTCCAAAATAATTACAGCGCAGGCCGTCCCCGCTTGTGGGAACAGCCGCGCTGTGCATGGGAAGCACCTTGAAAAATCGCATCGGCTTCCGTTGGATGCACCGTATAGAATTTATTTCTCAGCGTGTTTTTTGCAAACCGCTGCCTGTTCCGTAAGAGGTTTTGTGCCAGATAGGTCCATCTGCTCGATGCGACCGTGGCTTTTCTGTTGGAACGCCCGGGCACACGCCTGCGGTGCGCCCCTATACGCATTTTGTTAGGATAAGTATAGTATTTCCCGGCGTTTTTGTCAATTCCAAGGTTTGGCAGCTCCGGCACGGAATATACATTCGCACTTGACAGAAGCCGGAAAATAGCGCTAAATAGAAGCAACTCATTTTAGAAGGAGAACCGCATGAAGCAGGTCGAAGTGTACACCGACGGCGCATGCAGCGGCAATCCCGGCCCGGGCGGCTGGGGTGCCGTGCTGCGCTACCGTTTTAACGGCAAAGTTTACGAAAAAGAGCTGAGCGGCGGCGACGACAGCACCACCAACAACCGCATGGAGCTGACAGCCTTTATCGAAGCACTGCGCCAGCTCAAGGAGCCGTGTGAGGTACGGCTGTGCTCCGACAGCCAGTATGTCATCAACGGGCTTCAGAAGGGCTGGGCCAAAAACTGGCAGCGCCGGGGCTGGAAAAAAGCAGATGGCTCCCCCGCCCTGAACCCGGACCTCTGGGCACAGGCACTGGAGCAGGAAGCCCGGCACAAGATCACCTATGTCTGGGTCAAGGGCCACGCAGGCCACCCGGAGAACGAACGCTGCGACCAGCTGGCCGTGGCCCAAAGCAAAGCACATGGCGGGAGGCAGGGAACATGAGCGACACATTTTTGCCCGGCAGTGGGTTCGACACCTACGAGAATCAGGATAAGGTTCTGGTGCAGATGGACGGCAGCAGAGAATGCGCCGTAGCTGTGCGCATTTTACAGCAGCAGGGCTTTGCCGTGGCGGGCGCTGCCGTGCGGCTGGCAGCAGAACAGACCGCCGATGCGGAAAGCGCCAAAAAGGCAGCAGAGGCCCTTGGCATCGAGTGCATCGTGCTGAACGCCGAAGCACTGGCCGGGCAGGACGCAGACGTTCTGGGCGAAGGCGGCACGCCGCTGTTTGCCGCCCTGCTGACGGCTGCAGACAAGCTTGGGATGCAATATGTGGCAACCACTCACCGTGCCCGGGTGGAGACCGGTGCAGACGGCGTGCACACCGTCTGCCCGCCCGCAGGCACCGGCAGTGATGACAGCACGATTCTTGCAGCTCTGCCGCAGGAAACGCTGGCACGGCTGATCTTGCCGCTTGGCGATTTTGCCCCGGAAGATGTGGCGGAGATGGCCGAGGATTTTAAAGTTTAACCGTACGTTTCAAATGGCCTCCGTTGCACTCTGGCCATATTCAGCGGAAACATTATTTTTATATTAGAATTCCGGAAATCTGCGGATTTTCCGGAATTCTTTTTTTCACAGGCAAGGCCGCTGCGGCACACGGCATCTGCTGTTTTTGCTTCCTGCGGAAACAGCCGCACGGCGGCAGAAATGCAGTCTGCGGTTCGGACCCCATTCCTATGAAAATGGAAATCGGGAACATCCGCAGATGTTCCCGATTTTCGCATTATCAATATAATTTCCGCTGAATATGGCGCAGCGCACGCGGAACCATTCCAAATCGTTTTGTCAGTTCTGGGGATGCACGATATCGCGCCAATCCAGATCGCCGCGCTCCAAGCCGTGGATCAGTACCTCGGCAGTAGCAATGTTGGTGGCCATGGGAATGTTGTGCACATCGCACAGGCGCAGCAGCGTCATTTCGTTGGGTTCGCTGGGCTTTGCGTTGATGGGATCACGGAAGAACAGCAACAGGTCGATCTCATTGCAGGCGATGCGGGATGCGATCTGCTGGTCGCCGCCCTGCACACCGGCCAGAAAGCGCTGCACCTGTAAGCCGGTAGCTTCTGCGATCAGTTTACCGGTGGTGCCGGTCGCTACCAGTTTATGCTGGCTCAGGATGCGGCAGTACGCCGTACAAAACTGAACCATCAGCTCCTTTTTGGAGTCATGCGCAATGAGTGCAATCGTCATCCGTTACCCTCTCCTCTTCCTAAACGATTGGAACGCTTTTGTAAAAAAGTCCTTTACTTGAAATGATATCACAAAATCCAATCTTTTACAACCGGTTTTTATACAAAACATTCAATTTTGTTTTCTTTTCAGGGATGTTTCCATTCAAAACCCCGCTGCAGTGCCCTTTCCCGTGTCGGTTTTGTCTCCCGTTTTCAGTTCTCCGGCGCAATGGCATCGGGGTTCTGCTCGGTGTCTGCGGCGGGCTGTTGCTCGTCCTGCACGGCAGGCTGGGCTTCCCCTTCTGCTGCCGTTTCCGGCGCAGCGGTGTCTGCGGCGGGTGTCATCTGTGCAGGCTGGGCTGCGGCATTGCCGGTGGTCTGGCCTGCAGCGGCCTGTGCTGGGTCAGTGGTCTGTGCCTGATCTTCCTGCTGGGCCTGCTCGGCTTCTTTTTCCGCTTCGGCCTGCTGGGCAAGGCTGCCATCCTTCAGGGCAAAATAGGCATTTGCAATGTCCACCACCAGATCACCGGTACGGGCACCATAGCCTCCGTACTCAATGCTAATGCCAATGGCGATCTGCGGATCATCCGCCGGGAGGTAAGCCACCATCATGGCGTTCAGATAGTGCTTACCGGGCGCATAGGTCTCGCTGCGCTGAGGTGTACCGGTCTTGCAGGCGATCGGCACCGGATAGCTGGAAATTTTGCCGCTGATGGTGCTGGGCACCTGCTTCATGCCCTGCCGCACCAGCTCAAAGGTGTTGCCGGTGCCTTCGATCACATCCATGACCTCGGGCTTGGTCTCGCTGAGCACCTCGCCGGTGTTGGTGTCCAGAATGGCCTTGACGAAATGGGTGCGGTAACGGGTGCCGTTGTTGGCCAGCGTTGCCGCGTAGGTAGCCAGCTGGATGGGCGAGACCACCGTGTTGCCCTGACCGATGGCGGCCTGCACATCCAGCGATGCCGTATAGTTGGAGTCGCTCTTGGTGGTCAGACGGCCCACGGCCTCGCTCACCTCCACACCGGTGCGCTGGCCAAGACCCAGCTTGTAGGCATAGGCATCGTACACATCGCTGGTCAGGCGGCGGCCAACATCATAGAAGAAGATGTTGCAGCTCCACTTGATGGCCGTTACCACATCGATGTTGCCGCTGTGGCCATGGCGGGTACAGCGGGGGTGGTAATCCTTGAAGTAGTTGTACACGCCGTTGCAGTAAACGGTAGAATACTGGTTGATGAGGCCGCTATCCAGTGCAGCCACCGCTACGGCGGGCTTGAAGGTAGAACCCGGCGTATACAGGCCCTGCAATGCGCGGTTGAACAGCGGCAGGCTCGGGTCGGAACTGTACTCGCTATAGTTGGCGGCATACAGGTTCTGGTCATAGCTGGGATAGTTGGAAGCAGCCAGCACACTGCCGTCCTTCACGTCCAGCACCACCACCGCACCGGCGGCAGCTTTCATGGTGCCGGTATTGTACACGCGGTTGATCATATCAATGTTGTCCGCCAGTGCCTTGTCCACGGCACGCTGGAAGTTGCTGTCAATGGTCAGCTGCACGGTATGGCCCGGCTCCGGCACAGTGGTGAGCTTTGTATCCACGATCACGCCGTCCGAATTGCGGGTGATGGTCTTCACGCCGTCCTTGCCGCGCAGCTCGTCCTCATAAACGGATTCCAGACCAGAAATGCCCAGAACATCGTTCATGTTATAGCCTTTTTCCCGCAGCGGATAGGTCACCTGACCGTTGGAATCGGTCACCTTCCACTTTTCCGCCGTGATCTTGCCCACACGGCCCAGCACCGCCGGGATGATATCGCTCTGGTCGTAGCTGCGGGCGCTGGTCTCCACGATCTCCACACCTGGCAGCTGCAGGCTGTGCTCCTTGATGGTGGCCACCGCGAGGGTGCTCACGTTCTCCGCCATGACAAAATTGTTCACATTGGAGAACGCCTGCCGGTCCATCTCGTAGTGGATGCCGGCCAGCACACGCTGCCATTCCGGCGAAAAATCCTGCAGATCGTTCTTTTCCACCAGCATTTCCATTACATCGTTGGCGGTGGCGTACTGCTGCAGACCAAGCGTTTCCTTCATGTCTGCCAGCTGCTTCTGGTCGCTGGTGGACGTGTCATCGTCCGTAAAGGCGTAATTGCCTGCTGCGTCCGCCTGACCGATCAGCAGCGTATCATTCCAGCTCTCGCCATTCGCACGCAGCAGCTCCACGATCTGCTGCAGCATGGTGTCCAGATCCCGGTCGCCCATCAGCAGTTTGTTAAGGACCACATTGTAGCTGGTGGTTGTGGTGGCAATGCGCCGCCCGGCGCTGTCCACGATATCGCCGCGGGCCGCCGTGACCGTAAAGTTATAGTCGGTGGTGTTGGTGGCCTTGGCCTTGAAGTCGTCGCCGTTGACCAGCTGCAGAAAGATCAGCCGCATCACGTACAGGCCCATGATAACACATGCCACTGCAATGAGCAGGATCATCCGGCGCGCAACGGTTTTTCGTTCGTTTTGGTTCATCCGCGTTTCCTCCGGCGGTTCAGACTACGCCGTTGTCGATTTTGAATGCGCTGTAAATGTGCCGCACCAGACTGAACAGCATCAGCGACGGCACCAGCGTCATCATGGCCGAAGGCAGCACAAAGGTCAGCCAGCGGCTCAGCGCCCAGCTGTAGCCGGGCATGTAGTAGAAGAACAGCCAGTCCAGCGAGAGCACCACAAGGGCCGTGCCGGTGCTGATGAGCGCAAAGTTCCATGTGCTGCCCTGCAGATACACCTGCACCAGCACCGAAAGCGCAAAGCAGAGCAACAGCAGTTCCAGCGCCAGCATACCCACGGTGCGCCCGGCGGTGTAGTCCCACAAAAGGCCGCTCACGGCACCAAACAGCGCACCTGCAAACTCGCCTTCATACACGGCCACAGCCAGACACAGCGGCAGAATGAACAGCGGCTTTGCCTGCCCCAGCTGGAGCAAGCCGGGGGTCGTCTGCAGTGCCGCGCACACAAACAGTGCCACCGCGTAGCAGACCCATTTCAGGATCTGGCTGCGGCTGCGCATGCGGCGTGATTCCATACAAATGCGCCCCCTTAATAGTCGGTAATAACGAATACGTGCTTGACCGTGCGCGGGTCTGCACCCGGGCGCACCACTGCAATGGAAGATTTTCCGCTGACTTCCGGCTCCACCTTCTGCACGGTTCCCACCAGCAGATCCGGCGGGAACACTCCGCCAAGACCGGTGGTGATCACCTGATCGCCCATCTTCGTCTCAGTGGCGCGTTCCAGATTGGTCAGCACGCACAGGCCGTCACCGGCATAATCGGTGCTGCCATTGATAATGCCGTTTTCCCGCGTGCGGGATACCACGCCCGCAGCGCTGAAGCTGGGGTGCAGAATGGTCATCACCTTGCAGCTGGTGGTGTCGGCTTCCACCACCATGCCGATCAGATAGCCCTTATCGCTGATCACGGCATCGTTCACGGCTGCGCCGTTCACCGTGCCGCAGTCCAGCGTAAAGCCTCCGAACTCATCCAGCGGGTCGCGGCCGATCACAAAGGCAGAAATATAGCTTGCTTCGGTGTTGGAATCCTGAATGCGGGCCAGTGCCTTGTAGGCTTCGTTCTCCGCCTTGATGCGGTCGTAGTCCACTATCTGCTGGCGCAGCTCAGCATTCTCCGCTTCCAGCTGTTCGTTCTGTTCCATGACCTCATCGATGCTGGTGTATTTTTCCCACACCGAGCCAATGCCGCCGCTCAGTGCCGATGTGACCTTCTGGAGCGGCATCAGCACCACGCCCAGCAGTTCCTGCGGGGCAGCAGTCAGTCGTCCGTTGGCACCGGCATAGGCCATAATGCCCACCAGAAACACCGCCACGGCTACCAGTATCTTAAATTTCCATGTGTCAAAAAAATCCTTCAAGGGAGTACCCTCCTGTTTCGGGTGGATGCCATGCCATAAGAAAAGCGCGGACAGCCCTGCCATCCGCGCAAGAGACATTGTTTGCAGCGGAAATCAGCGCAGACGCTGCGCAAAAGAGCCTTTTTCCGCAAGTGTGGGCCTTGCCCGTGTTACATGTGGCCGCCGTCGGTGTCCAGCACGTCATGCAGGACATCCACATGATCCAGCACCGCACCGGCACCCTTGGCCACGCAGTCCAGCGGGTCTTCCGCAATGTGTACGTCGATGCCGGTCTCGCTTTGGATCAGCTGATCCAGACCGCGCAGCAGTGCGCCGCCGCCGGTCAGGGTGATGCCGCGGTCGATGATATCCGCACTCAGCTCCGGCGGGGTGCGCTCCAGCGTTTCCTTGATGGCGCTGGTGATCTTGACCAGGCATTCCAGCAGAGCTTCGCGCACATCCTCAGAGTGGACGACGATGTTCTTGGGCAGGCCGTCCACGAGGTTACGGCCCTTGATCTCCATGGTCATTTCGGGGTCCAGCGCATAGGCGGAGCCGATCTCGATCTTGATCTGCTCTGCGGTGCGCTCACCGATCAGCAGGTTGTACTTGCGCTTGATGAAGGCGATGATGGCCTGATCGAACATATCACCTGCCATGCGCACGCTGCGGGAGGCCACGATGCCGCCCAGAGAGATCACAGCGATCTCAGCCGTTCCGCCGCCGATATCCACGATCATGCTGCCGGTAGGCTCGCTGATGGGCAGGCCCGCACCGATGGCTGCTGCCATGGGTTCCTCAATGACGGACACCTGACGGGCACCGGCCTTCAGGGTAGCTTCGCGCACAGCGCGGCGCTCCACCTCGGTAACGCCGGACGGGATGCAGATGACCACGCGGGGGCGGGAGAACATGCTGTTGCCGCATGCCTTCTTGAGGAAATTTTCCAGCATGTTGGTGGTGATGTCAAAGTCAGCGATCACGCCATCCTTCAGCGGACGCACAGCCACGATGCTGCCGGGGGTACGGCCAATGACAGCCTTTGCCTCGGCACCCACACAGCGCACCTCGTCGGTCTTGGTATCCACAGCCACGACCGAAGGCTCCCGCATGATGATGCCCTTGCCCTTCATATATACCAGAGTATTTGCGGTACCCAGATCGATACCTACATCTTTAGAAAACAGGCCCATTGTAAAAATTCTCCTTATGCTTCCCATTTTATCTATAGCGCCAGAACATCCGGCAGCCCTTTTGTGCCGCCTTTGCGCAGAATAACACGGTTCTATTATAGCCGCAAGGCAATGATTTCTCAAGCGTTTGCGCAAGTTTTCTTCGTTTTTTCCAGTTTTATCACACAAAATGTGCCAGCAGCTGTACGGTGCGGCTCACCGGCAGACCCATGATGGTGTAGTAGTCGCCCTCAATACGGTCCAGCCAGAGGGCCGCCCGTCCCTGAATGGCATAGGCACCGGCTTTATCGTAGGGTTCGGCGGTGGAAGCGTAGAAGTCGATCTCCTCTTCACCCAGCGGGAAGAAGGTAACACGGCAGCTGTCCACAAAGCTTTCAGTGCGCGCACCGTCCGAGATGCACACGCCGGTGTGCACCTCGTGGGTGGCACCGGAAAGGGCGCGCAGCATCCGCTTTGCGTCCTCTTCGCTGTGGGGCTTGCCGAACACCTCGCCATTCACATCCACCACCGTATCACAGCCGATGACCACAGCGCCCGGGTGCTGGGCCGAAACGGCAAGGCACTTGCCCCGGGCCAGCTGTTCCACCAGATGGGCAGGCGTAGCGGCCTGCACCGCACTTTCGTCAAAGTCACTGACGCAGACGGTGAAATTGGTGGTATATAAGGAGAGCAGCTCCCGCCTGCGCGGGCTGCCGGAAGCTAAGATCAGGTTCATGATTCCATCTCACTTTCCGGTAGAGCCAAAGCCGCCCTCGCCGCGCTGGGTATCGCCCAGCTCTTCGGCAGGCACAAAGGCAGCGGTGTACACCGGTGCGATGCACAGCTGGGCCACACGCTCACCGGGCTGAATGGTGTAGGCTTCCCTGCCCAGATTGACCATGGGCACCTTCAGCTCGCCGCGGTAATCGCTGTCCACCACACCCACGCCGTTGGCCATGCACAGGCCGTGCTTGATGGAAAGGCCGCTGCGTGCGTACACCAGTGCCACGCTGTGGGGGCCGGGCAGCTCGATGGCAAGGCCGGTGGGCACCAGTGCCCGCTCCATGGGGGCAAGGGTGAGCGGCGCGTCCAGTACGGCGCACAGGTCGGCTGCAGCAGAGCCGGGGGTTGCGTAAGAGGGCACCTTGGCACGGGTGTCCAATACCTTATATTTTACTGTGATGGGTTCCATAGTATACCTCGTTTTGATTTTATAGCAACTCCTTCAGTCTCGCATACGCTCGACAGCTCCCTCAGGGAGGTGGCATTGCGTCAGCAATGACGGAAGGAGTTTCAGTTTGTACCTTTAAAATACAACCCACGGGTAAAATCACCTTCAAAGGGTGCATGGGTGCGGATCATCTCCAGAATTTTGGCCGCTTCCTCCCGGCTTTCCAGCGTGAAGTAAGCCACACCGTAGTCCACCGTCAAAGCGCCCGGCTTATCTCCCATATAAATAGGTACGGGATTGTAGATGGTGCGCACACCAAGGCCGCACCGCACCGGGAACTTCTTTGCCTTGCGGTCGGTCAGCACACCGGTCTTATCGCAGTGGGCGCAGTCGTGGATGTTCTGCAGCGGGCAGGCACGGGTGATCATCAGCGGCATATGGCCGTACACCAGCACGCCGGTGGGCACCGGCCTGCCGTTATGGGTGGGCGCAATGGTGCTGATGTCGCTGTCCTTCACCTCGGGCAGGATGAGCATGGAGCCAAGGCCGTTGTCCGCGTAGAACTGCGCGGCCAGCTGGTTCGTGATGTTCAGGCCAAAGCTTCCGCTCATGGGTAGGCCCCGGCACAGGCGCAGGTGGGCGATATTGCTCACCTCATAGCCTGCAAAACCGGCGTCCTGCGTGGCCGCGATGCGGCGGGCGGTATCCTCTTCCAGCTTGCCAAACATGACCCGGGGCAGTTCCAAAAGGGTCTTTGCCCGCCATTCCCGGGGCACGCGGTCGGCCTGCGCAATGGGCAGGATGAGATACTCGATGCCGTCAAGCGCCCGCTCCGGCACCTGCTCCCAGCTCTCAAACCGGGCACGCAGGGTACGGTGGGGCGGCAGGGTGCGCAGCGGCAGGGCAGGCACATGCTCCTCGGTGGTGGGCCACGGGCGCAGCACTTCCCGCTTTTTCAGCAGGGCATCCAGCGCTTCCCGGCGCAGCTCATTGACGGCACTGCCGGGCACGAACCACAGCCCGCCGTCCATTTCCACGGTAATATCCTGATCTTCCACCGCAAAAGGCGTGCCGCCGGTCTTGGCAAGGCTGCGGTGCAGGCTTTCGGTGGGATCAGTACGGGCAGGCTGCGGCTCTGCATCCCCATAGGCAAAGGCCTTGCTGCCGTCTGCATCGGTGACAGTGAGCTTTTCGCCACCCTCTTCAATTTCCAGCTTCATCTTTACCGGCACGCGGCTGCGCTCACGGCGGTAAAGCTCCCGCAGCATGGGCAGGGTCTTTTTGGTCTGTTCTGCATCTGCTTCGCTGCGCACGCCGAACATGGTGCCGTCGATCTTTCCATCCAGATAGCCGGAGGTGAAGCCGGAACGGCTGAAAGCATTCTTCAACAGGTCGCGGTCGTAGGCGCGGCCCTCGCGGCCCGCCAGACAGGCGCTGACTGCCGCCGCCACATACTCCGGCGTGCGCAGACGGCCCTCGATTTTTGCCGATGCCACGCCAAGCGCCTGCAGCTTGTCCAGCTTATCAATGACCGAATTATCCTTTAAGGACAGGTGGTGCAGGCGGCCCGGCTTGCCCTCCGGCAGGGCATTTGCCTCAAACGGCAGGCGGCACGGGCCGGCACAGGAACCGCGGTTGCCGCTGCGTCCGCCCAGAAAGGCCGACATGTAGCACTGGCCGCTGACGCACATGCACAGCGCGCCGTGCACGAAGCACTCGGTCTCGATGCCGCAGTGCTTTGTGATATGCTCCACCTCGGGCATACTCAGCTCACGGGCCAGCACCACGCGGGTGAAGCCCAGCTCCTTGAGCTCCAGCGCACCCTGCAGGCTGTGCACGCTCATCTGGGTGGAGCCGTGGCGCGGCAGCTGCGGTGCAATTTTACCGATCAGCGTTGCCACTGCCAGATCCTGACAGATGACCGCATCGGCACCGCTGGCTGCAACGGCACGGATGGCCTGTTCCAGCGCGGGCAGCTCGCCGCCATAGACGGTGGTGTTCAGCGCCACATGCACAGCCACGCCCCGCGCATGGCAGAAGGCGACCGCATCTTTCAGCGTATCCGCGTTAAAATTGTTGGCACTGGTGCGGGCATTGAAACCCGAAAAACCCAGATACACTGCGTCGGCACCGCTGAACACAGCGGCACGCAGCATTTCTTCGTTGCCCACCGGGGCAAGGATCTCGATCTTTGACATACTTCTCCTTTATCCTGTAAACGGCTTATTCCGCCTTGTCCGCTTCGCCCTCGGCAACAGACTGCTGTGCCGCCTGCTGGGCGCGCTCCTCGCGCCGGGCTTCCTTATTGCGCATCTTTTCCAGCTGTTCGCGCAGGGCGGCAGCTTCCCGCCGCAGCACCTCATTCTCTGCTTTGACCTTATCTTCCGCCAGCTTTGCGCGGGTAGCATCCGCAATGTAATCCTGGATCTGGCTGCGCATATTCTCAGCACTGCCGGTGCTCTTGCGGTATTCGTCCAGATAATCCATGGCGCAGAACACCGCCGCCTTAGTCACCGAAAGATTCGCATTATCGTCCAAAAGCTTGGTGATGTCTTCATCCAGCTTTTTCGCCAGCGATAAAATATATTTTTCCGGGTCCGTCGTAGCAATGGCATACGGCGTACCTGCAATGTTCACCCGTACCTTGTTGACCATATCTGTTTCCCCTTTTTATCCTTTTTTGCCCGCAGCGGGCAGTGATCTTCTGATTTTTGCCGGGAAATGGCACCGTTCCCGGTACCGTTTTTGTGTCTTGTCACCCGCCGGGCGAGTTACCCGGCACATTTCTCCCGGAGTTTGTCCCCGAAAATGTTTCGGAACACAGCTTTCTCTCCCTATTATAATATAAATAAGCATCAAGAAAAAGTGTATTTTTTGAAATTTTGGCATATTTATCAGAAAGTTCAATAAAAAAATGTCAGTTACGGAAAAAATCCCCTGATTCCTTGCATTTGTCATTCTGCCATATTATAATATCTTTGTTATGTTGGCGGCAGAGCAAGTGAGGGAAAGTGCCTGCAGGCGCCAATTATTTCAATTATTTTAGCAAAGCTGAAAACTTATGCGGATAGGAGTACCTTTATGACATCGAAAGAATTCGGTAAACTTCTTCAGGACAAGCTCACCAGCGAGTACGGCGTGGAGCTGAGCGTTGCTTCCAACCAGCAGATCTACCGCTCTCTGGCTCTGATCTGCCGCCAGATGATGAGTGAGAACCACAAGAAGTTCCAGTCCAAGGCCATTGGCACCGGCACCAAGCAGGTGTATTACCTGTGCATGGAGTTCCTGATGGGCCGCAGCCTGAAGACCAGCCTGCTGAACCTGGGTCTGGACGAGGTGGCAAAAAAGGCCCTGTCCGACGCTGATATCAACATTGACAGCATCTTTGAGGAAGAGCCGGATGCAGGTCTGGGCAACGGCGGTCTGGGCCGTCTGGCTGCCTGCTATCTGGACGGCATGGCCACCACCGGCATCTGCGGCACCGGCTACTCCATCCTGTACGAGTACGGCATCTTCAAGCAGAAGATCGTGGACGGCTGGCAGCAGGAGCGTGCCGACAACTGGCTGCCCGGCGGTCAGGTCTGGCTGAAGAGCCACCCCGATCAGGCTGTAGAAGTGCGCTTTGACGGCGAGATCCACGAGAACTGGGACAACGGCTTCCACTATATCCAGCACACCAACTACAACAGCGTCATGGCTGTTCCCTCTGATATGTATGTGCAGGGCTACGACGGCAAGGGCGTTGCAAAGCTGCGCCTGTGGCAGGCAAAGGCCCCGGACTTTGATATGTCCAGCTTCTCTCTGGGCAACTACAACACTGCAATGAGCAAGAACGCCAATGCAGAGCTGATCTCCAAGGTGCTGTACCCCAACGATAACCATGTTGAGGGCAAGATCCTGCGCCTGCGCCAGCAGTACTTCCTGTCTGCCGCATCCATCGGCGATATCGTCCAGAACCACCTGTCCAGCTATGCGACCCTCGAGAACCTGCCCGACAAGGTGGCCATCCAGCTGAACGACACCCACCCCACCCTCGCCATCCCCGAAATGATGCGCATTCTGCTGGATGAGTGCGGCTTTGGCTGGGACAAGGCATTCGACATCTGCCAGAAGGTCTTCTCCTACACCAACCACACCGTCATGGCTGAGGCTCTGGAAAAGTGGAACGTGGACATCTTCAAGATGACCCTGCCCCGCATCTACCAGATCGTGGTGGAGATGGACCGCCGCGCCCGCGCAGAGCTGGAGAAGGTCTTCCCCGGCGACAAGGGCAAGATCGACTATATGGCACTGATCGGCGACAATCAGGTGCGCATGGCAAACATCTGCGCCTACACCGCCAACAGCATCAACGGCGTGTCCAAGCTGCACAGCCAGATCATCAAGGACAGCGTCTTCCACGATTACTACCTGTTCAAGCCGCAGGCCTTCAAGAACGTGACCAACGGCATCGCTTACCGCCGCTGGCTGCTGGCCTCTAACCCCGGCCTGTGCAAGCTGCTGGACGAGACCATCGGCGACGGCTACAAGCATGATGCTTCCGATCTGTCCAAGCTGAACAAGTTCGAGAACGACAAGACCGTGCTCAAGCAGCTGAACGCCATCAAGCTGGAAAACAAGAAGAACTTTGCCAACTATCTGTCCAAGAGCACCGGTCAGGTCATCGACCCGAACTCCATTTTTGACTGTCAGGTCAAGCGTATGCACGAGTATAAGCGCCAGCACCTGAACGCGCTGAACATTGCTGCCCAGTACCTGTACCTGAAGGAGAACCCCAACGCCGACTTCATCCCCAAGACCTATATCTTCGGTGCAAAGGCTGCTCCCGGCTACTACATGGCAAAGCAGATGATCCGCATGATCTGCAAGCTGGGCGACCTCATTAACAACGACCCCGCTGTGCGCGACAAGCTGCGCGTGGTCTATCTGGAAGAGTACTGCGTCTCTCTGAGCGAGCACCTGATGCCCGCCGCCGAGGTCTCTGAGCAGATCTCTCTGGCCGGCACCGAGGCTTCCGGTACCGGCAACATGAAGTTCATGCTGAACGGCGCTATCACTCTGGGCACTCTGGACGGCGCAAACGTGGAGATCGCAGACGCTGCCGGCAAGGAGAACGAGCTGATCTTCGGTATGCTGACCCCCGAGGTGAACAACCTCAAGCAGGTGGGCTATCATCCCAACGCTTTCATCATGGGCGACGATGTTGCCAACAACGCTCTGAACTTCCTGGAGCGCGGCTGGAACGGCGAGAACTTCCACGAAGTGACCGAGAACCTGCGCAGCAGCGACCCGTATATGGTCATGGCCGACTTCAAGGATTACCGCCGCGCACAGGCCGACCTGCAGAAGCTGTATGCCGACCGCGAGAAGTGGGCACACATGAGCCTGAAGAACATTGCCAACAGCGGCATCTTCAGCGCCGACCGCTCTGTGCTGGATTACGCACACGACATCTGGTACGCTTCCCCGGTGCCCATGGGCAAGTAATTTTCCCTAAAAAATCCATCTGCCCCGGCGGCGTTTGGCCCGCCGGGGCTTTTTTGAGAAAGGACGACCCTGCTTTGTCTTGTCTGTTCAATAGCTACGACCCCTATTTCAAGCAGCCCTTTGGCGCACTGCGGGCCGGTCAAACCGTGCGCCTGACCCTTTGCATCCCGGAAGAGCTGGGCTATGTCGATCCTCATCTGGTGCTCCAGAAAGAGGGAAAATATGACGTGCCGGTGCACTACCGCATGAAGTTCGACGGCCAGACCCCCCAGCAGAACCACTTTTCCGTGGAGCTGCCGCTGAACGACCCGGGCCTGTACTTCTACTACTTCGACCTCTACACCGACTTCCGCCGCATCTACCGCGGGCCGGACAACTGCGGCGTTGTCAGCTGGCAGGAAGGCGAAAAGTGGCAGATCACCGTCTACGATGCCGGTTTCCAGACCCCGGAGTGCATCAAGGGCAAGGTGTTCTATCAGATCTTCCCGGACCGGTTCTGCGAGGGCATTGAGAACAAGCCCATGCCTTTCCCGGACCGGCTGTATCAGGCCGACAAACACGCCGAACCCTTCTGGCAGCCCAACGAGACCGGCGGCCACCTGAACGAGGACTATTTCGGCGGCGACTTGGAAGGCATCCGCATCAAGCTGCCCTATCTGCGGGAGATGGGGGTGGACTACCTTTACCTCAACCCCATCTTTGAGGCGCACTCCAACCACCGCTACAACACCGCCGACTATCTCAACGTAGACCCGCTGCTGGGCACCAACGAGGAGTTTGAGGTGCTCTGCCGCGAGGCCGCCAAGTACGGCATTGGCATCGTGCTGGACGGTGTGTTCAGCCACACCGGTTCCGACAGCCGCTATTTCAACCGCGAAGGCCGCTATGGTGACGGCGGCGCTTACCGCGACCCCAACTCCCCCTACCGCAGCTGGTACGATTTTGACCCCAAGTATAAGGGCGGCTACCGCAGCTGGTGGGGCTTCGAGACCCTGCCCGAGGTGAACGAAGAGAACCCCTCCTATGTGGAGTTCATCACCGGCGAGGGCGGTGTCATTGACACATGGCTGCGGCGCGGTGCCGCAGGCTTCCGTCTGGATGTGGCCGACGAGCTGCCGGACGACTTTATTGAAAAGATCCGCGCCGCTGTCAAGCGGGTCAGCCCGGAGAAGTTCCTGCTGGGCGAGGTGTGGGAGGACGCCACCACCAAATACGGCTTTGGCCAGCGCCGCACCTATCTGCTGGGCAAGGGGCTGGACAGCGTGATGAATTACCCCTTCAAGAACGCTGTGCTGGACTTTGTAAAGGGTAAGCCCGCCGAGCAGGCCATGGGCGAAATTCTGTCCATCTGTGAGCACTACCCCGCCCCTGCCATGGACACTGCGCTGAACTTTCTCTCCACCCACGACACCGAACGCGCCCTCACCGTGATCGCGGACGAGCCCGCCAACGGCCGTGGCCGCGAGTGGCAGAGCGGCCGCTGTGTGACCGGCGAAGCCTACGAGGAGGGGATGCTGCGCCTGCGCATGGCCTATGCCATCATCTACACACTGCCCGGCGTGCCCTGCCTGTATTACGGCGATGAGATCGGGATGCAGGGCTACCGCGACCCCTTCAACCGTGCCTTCTTCTGCTGGGACAGCCACGAAAAGCGCCTGAAGCCGGTGCTTGCCCAGCTGGCGCAGCTGCGCCACACCTGCGAGGCCTTCCGCACCGGTGAGCTGCGGGTGCTGCGGGCGCAGGACGGCATCCTGCACTACCAGCGCGTAGGCGAAGCGGAAACCGCCGAGATCATCGTGAACCGCTCGGAGCACATCATCGTGGAGCCGCTGGCTTCCGGCAAGCACACGGAGGTGAACCCCATGGGCTTTACCATCGTGGTGGAGGAGAACGGGCATAACCCGAACCACAGCTATTACGATATCAAGTAAAAACGATTTGAATGCCCGCCGCGTTCGCTCTGGGCACATTCAGAGGAAATTTTATCTTTTATTTTCGCAACAACGGGCAGCCTGCGGGCCGCCCGTTGTTGCATTTTCACGCAAAGGGCCGTATCCGCAAACTACATCTTGCACTGCTTTTCATTTATTTTGTTCTTTATTTCGTTTTCTGCGCAACGTTCCAGTAAAAAACGCTTGACCTTCCACCCGGGGGATACTCTATAATAGGGGCATAAGGAGGGAGAACCATGAACCCTGTTCCATTTCTCTGGCTGGCTGCCGTGGTGGGCTTTCTGCTGTTGGAGGCTTCCACCTTCAGCATGACCTCTGTCTGGTTCGCCGTCGGCGCAGCTGCCGCCCTGCTCACCTGCCTGTTCACGGATTCGTTCCGGGCGCAGGCCCTGGTGTTCATCGTGGTAAGCATTCTGTGCCTGCTGGCGTTCCGGCCGCTGGCTGCAAAGCTGCGCCAGAAAATCACCCCCACCAATGGCGACCGAAACCTTGGCCGGGAGGCCACCGTGCTGACCACCGTCACCGCCGACCTGCCGGGCCGTGTGCGACTGGACGGCGTGGACTGGAATGCCCGCTGCGCCACTCCCGGCGACATTCTCACCCCCGGGCAGCGCTGCCGTGTGACCGAACTGCACAGCACCCTGCTCATCGTGGAGCCCGTATTGACCGAAAGCCGCAGAGCGTGATCTGCGTTCTGCGCTGAAACGTTGCACCCATCTGAAAAAGGAGAACCACTATGGTCATGTTTTTTCTGATCCTCGCGCTGGTCTTTGTCGTCCTGCTGGTGATCATCACCAATATCGTCATCGTGCCCCAGTCCAAGGTGTATGTCGTTGAGCGGCTGGGCAGCTACTCCGACACATGGTCGGCAGGCCTGCACATTAAGATTCCCTTCATCGAGCGCATCGCCAAAAAGGTGAGCCTGAAGGAGCAGGTGGCAGACTTTCCCCCTCAGCCGGTCATCACCCGCGATAACGTTACCATGCAGATCGATACCGTGGTGTTCTTTCAGGTGATGGATGCCAAGCTCTACACCTACGGTGTCAACCAGCCCATTGCGGCAATCGAAAGCCTGTCCGCCACCACCCTGCGCAACATCATCGGCGAAATGGAGCTGGACCACACCCTGACCAGCCGCGATGTCATCAACGGCAAGATCACCGCCATCCTGGACGAAGCCACCGACAAGTGGGGCATCAAGGTGAACCGCGTGGAGGTGAAGAACATCATCCCGCCGCGTGAAATTCAGGAAGCCATGGAGAAACAGATGAAGGCTGAGCGCGAGAAGCGCGCCGTCATCCTGAAAGCCGACGGTGAAAAGCAGGCCGCCATTACCGCCGCTGAGGGCGAAAAGGAAGCCGCCATCCTGCGCGCGGATGCTGTGAAGCAACAGCGCATTCTGGAAGCCGAGGGCGAAGCACAGGCCATTCTGGCCGTGCAGAAGGCCAATGCCGATGCCATCCGCCTGTTGAACGAGGCCATGCCCAGCGATAAGGTTCTGGCCATCCGCAGTCTGGAAGCTCTGGCCAAGGTGGCCAACGGCAAGGCAACCAAGATCATCATTCCTTCGGAGCTTCAGAATCTGGGCGGCGTGGTGCCCAGCATCAAAGAGCTGATGACCGACCCGAAGGACGCAGAATAAAATTTAAAATTCCGGTTCACCGTCTGTGCTATATGCAGGCGGTGAACCTTGTTTTGCACGATAAAGGAGTTCTTCTATGATCTACGATACCCTGAACAACCTGCCCAACTATCTGGGCGTGAGCGACAATCTCGACACCGTCATTGAGTACATCATGGCGCGGGACATCACCACCCTGCCCGCCGGACGTACCCGCATCGACGGCGAAAAGGCTGTGGTCACTGTGAGCACCGTCACACCGCTGACTTCCGATAAAGCGCTGTTCCAGCGCCACGACAACCACATCACGCTGGAGACCGATCTGGACGGCAGCGAGCTGTTTGAGGTGAGCCTTGCAGAGCTGACCCCGACAAAGCCCACCGATGAAGCCACCGACACCACCGTGGGTACCGCAGGCACCAGCATTGCCGGAATGCTGTGTGAGGGGCGGTTTGCCCTGTATCTGGCCGGAGAGCCCTATAAATCCGGCCTGAAGGCGCAGGGCTGCGGCAAACTGAAGAAAGCCGTGTTCAGCATCGAGCTGGACCCGGACGAAGAGGACGAGACCGAGGAATAAGCCGAGAGAGGGCATTTATATGGGATTTTTTGCTGTACTGGCTGCAAGCCTGTTTGCCGTGTTCCTCTTTACCGTGTTCGGCGGCTATTCGTTGCTGCTCTGGTGCCAGCAGTCCCTGCTGATGGTGGTTCCGCCTGCGGTGGTGCTGGCTGTTCTGGTGTGGACGTTCCTGAAAATGGACGACAAGATCACCGCCCTGCAAAAGCGGGTGGAGGAGCTGGAATCCGCACAGAAAAACGCCGAAAAGCCCGAAAAATAAATACAGCGCCGCCCTTGCCGGAGAAGATTTCCCGGCAGGGGCGGCGCATTTTTTACAACTTACTTTTTATCCTGTGGGTCATCCAGCCCTTTAAACATCACCATGCCCAGAATTGCAAAGCTGGCGCCCAGCACAAAACCCACTGTCCCCAGCGACACGCTGAACAAAACGCCCATGGCAACGCCGAACAGGATACCCGCGATCTGACTTTTCTTCATTTTACTGCTCTGCCTTTCCGTACCATGCAACGGACAGCCGCCAAGAGAGGGAGTACAGCCCCAGAACGATCAGTACAATGCCCAGCAGAGCCAGTGGCGGAACGCCCTGCGGCAGAAGGTTCCGGGCCAGGCCGTCCTCATTGGCGGACACGCCAAACCCCATCAGAGCCGCAACCAGGCCGACCATAAAATAAAACGCATATTTTGCCTTTTCGTAGCCAAAACGGTAATTCAACGGCAGCAGAACGGCACTGTTCAGCAGCGTTGTCATGCCTACCTGCACCAGCGTGGAAACCACAAGCGCATGGTCCACAGCTGTCCAGTGCAGGCTTGCCACGCCAAGGGCTGCGGCGGCGAAGAGTTCCGCCAGCACCAGCCCGCACAGACCAACGATGTATTTGCTGCCCACCAGCTGCTCTTTTGTGACCGGAAGCGCGGCACTGTATTCGCTGAATTTGCTGGCCTGATCATAGGCCAGCAGGGTCATGGGCATCATGCCCATCAGAAAGCCCGCATATACAATAAAGAAATTGGCCCCATTCATGATGGTAACCACGCCTGCGCCCATCATGACCACGGCGGCCACAATGACACCTTTGGCATAGTGCCATATCTGATAAGCATCCTTTAGCAGCAAGCCTTTCATTCTGCACACTCCTCTTTCACCATCAGTACAAACAATTCCTCAATGCTCACCGGGGTAAGCTCTGCCCCGGCAGGCAGGGCGTCCCGGCGCACAAGCGCCTCTGCCCCGTAGGGGGTGACCCGCTTGCCGTACACCTGTGCATCCAACGCCGCCAGCTGCGCCGCCGTGCCATGCCACAGGGCGTATTCCTCCCGCAAGGCATCCTTTTCCTCACAGAGCAGCAGCCTACCCTTGTGCAGAAAGGCGATGGTATCGCACAGCTTTTCCAGGTCGCTGACAATGTGGGAGGAAATGAGGATGGAGCGTTCTTCGTCCCGGGCAAAATCCAGCAGGATATCCACCACTTCATCCCGCACCACCGGGTCCAGCCCATTGGTGGCTTCATCCAGCAGCAGCAGCTTTGCGTGGTGGGAAAGCGCCACCGCAATGCACAGCTTCCTCTGCATTCCAGCGGAGTAATCCTTATACTTTTTGTCCGGCGGCAGGTCAAATTTCCGGCAAAACGCCGTGTAGTCACCAGCGTCCCAGTTGCGGTAGATGCCCGCCATCACCTTGCCCACCTCCACAGCGTTCAGGCACAGGGGAATGCCATCGCTGCCCAGAACCACACCGATTTCTTCCTTGGTGTGTACAAGGTCGGTGCGGCTGTCCCTGCCCAAAATGGTCACGGTACCGCCGTCCTTCTGCAGCATGTCCAGAATCAATTTGATGGTGGTGCTTTTGCCTGCGCCGTTTTCACCGATCAGGCCGCAGATGGTGCCGCCGGGCAGTGTCAGATCCAGCGGTCCGAGGGTAAAGTCCTTATAGTGCTTTGTAAGTCCCCGCAGTTCCAGTGCGTTCATGTTCAACCCTCCCACAGCAGTTCCAGCATCTCCCGCAGCTCTTCCCTGCTCAGCCCGCAGGATGCGGACAGCTTCACAGCTTCGGTAAGGTGCGCTTCAATTTTTTTCAGGTTCTCTTCCCGCAGCAGCTCGGTGTTTTTAGGGGCTACAAAAAAGCCCTTTGCCGGTACTGCGTAAAGGAAGCCCTCTTTTTCCAGTTCATCGTAGGCACGCTTTGTGGTAATGACGCTGATGCGCAGATCCCGTGCCAGCCCCCGGATGGAGGGCATGGCCTCGTCCGGCTGCAAAGCCCCGCTGATGATCTGCTGCTTGATCTGGTTGTAGATCTGGTCATAGATAGGCGCGCCGCTTTTGTTGTTGATAAACAGTTCCATCGGCTGCTCCTTTGGCTCTTGCGTTTTATCTGTATATGCACAGTATATACAGTAAATACGGATTTGTCAAGAGAATGCGCAAAAAAATACACCCGCCGTCCAAAACGGACAGCAGGTGCATTTTTTAGGTTTTACAGTGCCTTAATGGCGGTCTTAATACGCTCGGCGGCCATCTTGGTCTTTTCGGCGTCACCGAAAGCGGTCAGGCGGAAGTAGCCCTCGCCGCACTCGCCGAAGCCCACGCCCGGGGTACCGACCACGCCGCAGTTTTCCAGCAGCCAGTCGAAGAACTCCCAGCTCTTCATGTTACCGGGGCAGCGCAGCCAGATGTAGGGGCTGTTCTTGCCGCCGCAGTACCACACGCCGCACTCGTCCAGAGCGTCTGCGATGACCTTGGCATTCTTGCGGTAGTAGTCCAGATTCTGCTGGATTTCGGCCATGCCGCTCTCGGTGAACACCGCAGCGGCGGCGCGCTGCACCACGTAAGGCACACCGTTGAACTTGGTGGTCTGGCGGCGCAGCCACAGCTTATTGATGTTCATTCCCTCGCGCTCCAGCTCCTTGGGCACCACAGTGTAGCCACAGCGGGTGCCGGTGAAGCCTGCGATCTTGGAGAAGGAGCAAATTTCAATGGCACACTCGCGTGCACCCTCGATCTCGAAGATGCTGCGGGCGAGGTTCTTGTCGGAGATGAAGCACTCGTATGCAGCATCGTACAGGATGATGGCGTCGTTCTTACGGGCGTAGTCCACCCATGCCTTGAGCTGGTCGCGGGTGTAGGCGGCACCGGTGGGGTTATTGGGGCTGCAGATATAGATGATGTCAGCCTTCACATTCTCATCCGGCATCCCCAGAAAGCCGTTCTCCTGACTGGTGCGGCTGTAGATGATCTTGCGGCCATCGGTCACGTTATCGTCCACGTAGGTGGGATAAACGGGGTCCGGCACCAGCACGGTGTTGTCCACATCGAACAGGCCCAGTACGTTGGCCAGATCGCTCTTTGCACCATCAGAGATGAAAATTTCATCCTCTGCCAGCTGGGTGCCGCGGCCTGCGTAGTAGCCCTGAATGGCCTGCTTGAGGAAGGGGTAGCCCTGCTCCGGGCCATAGCCGTGGAAGCCTTCCTTGGTACCCATCTCATCGGCTGCATCGTGCATGGCCTTGACCACACACTTTGCCAGCGGCTGGGTCACATCGCCAATGCCCAGACGGATGATCTCCTTCTCCGGGTGTGCCTCCTGATAAGCGGCCACCTTGTGGGCAATGTCCACAAACAGGTAGCTTGCCTTCAGCTCGTTGTAATGCTTGTTCATCTTCATGGTTACTTTCCCTCGATTCTGTTTTGGTATGACCCTCTCAGTCATCTCGCGTCCGCTCGATGCCAGCTTCCCCGAGTGGGGGAGCTTTTTTGTTGTGAAGAAAAACTTTTCCTCTTGATGTGGAAAAGCTCGTCCTTCGGGAGAGCTGTCGCCGTCAGGCGACTGAGAGGGTTCTCGTTCTCTTTACACTTCCGTCGTACCTTCGCACACGGTCTCGGCGGCGCCGGTCATCAGCAGCTGTCTGCCGGGCAATACCCGGATGGTCAGCACACCGCCCCGCAGCTGCACATGGATGTCCTCGCCTGCCGGGCAGATGCCAAGCTCGGTCAGGGCCGCCACGGTGGCGCAGGTGCCGGTGCCGCAGGCCCATGTCTCGCCGCTGCCGCGCTCCCACACCCGCATCTTCAGGTGGGTGGCATCCACCACCTGCACGAACTCGGTGTTGATGCGCTCCGGGAAGTTTGCGTGGTGCTCAAAGCCGGGGCCAATCTCTTCCAGCTTCAGGCTGTCCACATCCTCCACCACAGTCACACAGTGGGGGTTGCCCACACTGATGCAGGTCACATGCCACGTTTTGCCGTCCACGGTCAGTTCTTTGTCCACAAGCGGTTCTTCGCCCATGTTTACAGCAGGCAGGCTGGCAGGCATGGCACTGTAAGCGCCCATCTCCACCTGCCACAGGCCCGCACCCTTGTGGGTGACGGTCTTCAGGCCGCTGAGGGTATCAATGGCAAGGGTCTCTTTGGCAATGCCGTGGGTGTACAGCCATTCAGCCACACAGCGGATGCCGTTGCCGCACATCCTGCCCTCGCTGCCGTCGGCGTTGAAAATGCGCATCATGCCGTCCGCACCCGCTGTCTGCGCAGTGCAGATGCAGATGATGCCGTCCGCACCAATGGAAAAATGCCGCCGGGACAATTTTTCGGAAAGGGCTGCAATGTTCTCCGGCACACCGCTTTTGCGGCAGTCCAGATAGATATAATCGTTAGCGCAGCCCTGCATTTTGGTAAATGAAAGCTTCATGCTCAAAACTCCTTCATGGGACTTGTGGTCAGTCCCTATAAACTCGCTACTCTATAATGATAAGAAACCGGGGCGCTCCTGTCAAGCGAAAATGCACCTTTCCGGCAATTTTTCGCAAAGGAATCTGCCAGAATGGAAAACAGGGCTTGACAATACGCATGGCATGGGATATAAAAAAAGAGAGAGTTTTGTACAGTCCGGGGCCGCGCAGCATCTGCGGGTGCATCCGTCACGGCAGCCGCACGCACGGCACCGGTGTACAGGACAGGCAAAACAACTGCAAAAAGGAGACCACAGGAATGGATACTTTTGAAAAAATCCGTGCATTGCTGGCGGAGCAGCTGGATGTTGACCCGGCAAAGATCACGATGGATAGTGACATCATGAGCGATTTTGAGGCCGACAGTCTGGATATCGTGGATATGGTGATGACGCTGGAGGATGAGTTTGGCATTGAGGTGCCGGACGATGCCATCGAGTCCCTGCGCACCGTGGGCGATGTGGTAAACTTTGTGGACAGCCACGCGCAGAACTGATTCAGTCAAAAAGCCCTGCCTTCTGGTGCGGCACCCGGCCGCACTGCATGGACGGGGCTTTTAATATGGTTCGTGCGGAACGCAAGCCGTTTGGCGCACGGCCTTAGGAGGAAAAATCAAAAATGGCAAAAGATTCAAAGAAGCTCGTACAGGCGATCACCAGCCAGGAAGAGAACTTCGCACAGTGGTACACCGATATCTGCGTGAAGGCAGAGCTGGTGGAGTACTCCAGCGTGAAGGGTTTCATCATCCTGCGCCCCTACGGTCAGGCCATCTGGGAGCTGATCCAGAAGGACATGGATGCCCGCTTCAAGGCCACCGGCCATGAGAACGTGGCAATGCCCGTGCTGATCCCGGAAAGCCTGCTGCAGAAGGAAGGCGAACTGGTCAATGGCTTCGCGCCGGAGGTGGCGTGGGTCACGATGGGCGGTTCCGACAAGCTGGAAGAGCGTCTGGCCGTGCGTCCCACCAGCGAGACCATGTTCTGCGACCACTGGTCCCGCGTGCTGCACAGCTACCGTGAGCTTCCCATGAAGTACAACCAGTGGTGCAGCGTTGTCCGCTGGGAAAAGACCACCCGCCCCTTCCTGCGCAGCCGCGAGTTCTGGTGGCAGGAAGGCCACACCATCCACGAGACTGCCGCCGAGGCTGAGGCTGAGACCCAGCAGCAGCTGAACTGCTACGCAGATGTCTGCGAGCAGGATCTGGCCATCCCCGTGGTGAAGGGCCGCAAGACCGACAAGGAAAAGTTTGCCGGTGCCGAGGCCACCTATACCATCGAGGCCATGATGAAGGACGGCAAGGCCCTGCAGAGCGGCACCAGCCACTACTTTGGCGATAAGTTCAGCAAGGCTTATGACGTGACCTTTACCGGCCGCGACAACCAGCTGCATCATCCGTTCCAGACCAGCTGGGGCGTTTCCACCCGTCTGGTGGGCGCTATCATCATGACCCACGGCGACGACGACGGCCTGATCCTGCCCCCGGCAGTGGCCCCCATTCAGGTGGTCGTAGTGCCCATCGCAGCCCACAAGCCCGGCGTTTCCGAGAAGGCTGCTGAGCTGGCCGAGAAGATCAGCAAGTATGCCCGCGTGAAGCTGGACGACAGCGACAATGCCCCGGGCTGGAAGTTCTCCCAGTGGGAGATGAAGGGCGTGCCTCTGCGTCTGGAGATCGGCCCCAAGGATCTGGAAAAGAACCAGTGCGTGCTGGTGCGCCGCGATACCCGCGAAAAAGTCTTCGTCTCTCTGGACGAGCTGGAGACTGCGATCCCCGCACAGCTGGAGGCCCTGCGCAAGGACCTGTACGAGCGTGCTCTTGCCAACCGCGAGAAGCGCACCTGGGCTGCCACCACCATGGACGAGGTGAAGGAGCTGGCCAAGGCAAACACCGGCTACATCAAGACCATGTGGTGCGGCGACCTTGCCTGCGAAATGAAGATGAAGGAAGAAGTCGGCCTGTCCAGCCGCTGCATGCCGTTTGAGCAGGAACACCTGAGCGATGTATGCCCCTGCTGCGGCAAGCCCGCCAAGACCATGGTCTACTGGGGCGTGGCGTACTAAGCTTTCCTTTTACTGACAATACAAGAAAAAACGGAACACTTCGGTGCTCCGTTTTTTCTTGTATTTTGACAATTTTTGTGTTATTATGAATTTGTCGCTTTCAGGCGGCAAGGCACTGCATACAACGGCAGGCGGTTCGGCCCCACTTCCGAAAGGAGGTGAAGCTCATGCCAATTACTTTGACATTCCATATCTTCGGATTGGTATTTACTATCAAGGTAAAAAGCGAGAACCGCCACCCTGGCCGGTGACGGTTCTTAGTTTTTAAGACTGTTCATCAAAAAGGCTGACCGCTTGTCGCAGTGCCTTTTCTGTTTACAGTATACTCATTTTCAAAGGTTCTGTCAAGTGCACGCAGCTTCGTTTCTGCGTGCTTTTTTATCGTTCAAACGTGGTGCTCAGGGTGGTCTCCCAGCTTTCACCCGGGGCAAGGCAGGCGGCAGCGGCACGCTGGCTCCACTGCTGCGGGTCAGTCTCGGCGGCGGGCAGACTGTGCCACGGCTCAATGCACACAAACCGCACCGGCTTTGCAGGGGCCGACCAGATGAGCGCGTAGGGGTAGCCTTCCACATTGCAGGTGATCTTGCGGCCGGTGCCCTTCTCATAGATGCCAATGGTCTTGGTGCGCAGGCCCGCCATGCAGAAGCTGTCGTTTGCGAACAGATCATCCGTCAGCTGGATGGCCTGCTGGTTCTTCCACTGATAGTAGCACTTGCCAGACAGCAGGCCGTTCGGACGGGCATCCAGAATGACCGGGCTTTCCGGCTGGTCGAACCGGAACTCGTAATCCGTGGTGGTGTGCTGTGCATCAAAGGGGATGTTGAACGCCGGGTGATAGCCGATGCCAAAGCGCAGCTCTTCGGTGCCGGGGTTGCGCACCGTCAGCGTATGGTGCACGGTCTTGCCGTCCAGACGGAAGGTGCTGGTGAGCACAAAATCGAAGGGGAAGCGTTCGGCTTTGATGGCATCATCCGAGCGCAGCTCCAACTGGATGGTATCGCCCTCGGCCTTGAGCAGGGTGTGCTCCATGTCGCGGGCAAAACCGTGCTGACCGCCCTTGTACGTTTTGCCGTCCACCTCAAAGGTACCGCCGGGCAGCTTGCCCGTCCACGGGAACAGAATGGGAGCGTGGCGCTTCCACACAGCCGGGTCGGCCTGCCAGAGCAGCTCTTCCCCCGCCGCATTTTTCAGGCTGACTGCTTCGGCACCGTGGGTGTCCACGGTCAAGGTCAAAAATTCGTTGTGAATGGTTGCCTGCATTTTCAGTATCTCCTTTGTCCTTCTTATTTTCCGGGGTCTTCTGCTTCCAGTATACTCCCCCGTGTGCCAAAAATAAAGTCCCGCCCAGTTTCAGCAGAGCTGTGCCAGCGGCAGGGTGACTGCAAAGGTAGTGCCGTTTTCGCTGCTGCGTTCCACGGTCACACTGCCGCCATGCAGCACGGCGATCTCCCGCACAAGGGCAAGGCCAAGCCCAACGCCGCCCATCTCCCGGCTGCGGGACTTATCCACCCGGAAAAAGGGCTGGAAGATGCTCTCCCGGCAGTCTGCGGGGATACCCGGGCCGGTATCTGCAACGCGCAGTACAGCGGTCTGCTTTTCCTGTTGCAGGGTGACGCGCACCGCACCGCCGGGGCGGTTATACTTGATGCCGTTTTCCACCAGATTGAACACCAGCCGGTAGATCAGCGCATCGCTGCCCACCATGCCAAGTTCCTCGCAGTCCTGCTGCAAAGAGATATTGTTTTTCTGGGCAAGGGGGGTCAGGTCGGTCAGGATCTCCTCCACCAGCGGCGCAAGGGCGATCTGGTCGGTGCGGGAGACTGATTGCAGATTGCTCATCTCTAATAAAGTGCGCACAAGAGCGGTCAGGCGGTCCAGCTGCTCCCGCAGAGAGCGGATCAGCCCGGCAGTTTCGGCGTCCATGGCCGGGTGCTCCTCTGCAAACAGTTCCAGCTTCGTCTGCAAAATAGCCAGCGGGGTGCGCAGCTCGTGGGCGGCATTGCCCGCAAACTGCCGCTGCAACTCAAAGGACTGCGCCAGACCATCCAGCATCCGGTTCACCGACCGGCTCAACTGCCCGAATTCCTGCACAGTGTTTTCGTCCAGACGGGTGGTGGCGATGCTGTCCTGATCGACCTGCTGCGCCTGCTGCGCAAGCTGCTGTAACGGTTTCAGCGCTCTGCCGCTGACAAAATAAGCAATGGCAGCGCTGACGATGGTGACCACGACGGTGATGCACCAGCCCTTGCGGCCAAAGACCACCTTTGCATCGTAGACTTCCTGCGAAAAATGCGCCAGCAGACTGGACATTTCCTCCTGCGGGATCTCGATGGTCAACGGATCCGCACTGCCGGGCTGGTACTGCATCATAAAGCCGTTGAGGGCATCCATGCCGGTAACGCCGGTGCGGTATAAAAGCAGGTTCATGCACACGCAGGCGCAGGCGATGAGCAGCGCGGTCAGCAGGGTGATGCGCCATTGCAGGGACAAATGTTTCATTGTACCTCGCCTCCGATCTCGTAGCCTTCCCCGATGCGGTTGCGGATGGGGTCGTAGCCCAGCGCCGCCCGCAGCTTTTTGCGCAGGGCAGAGATATGCACCCGGATGGAGTTGCTGAAGCTGTCTACACTGCCATCCCAGACGTGCTCGATGAGTTCTTCCTGACTGACCGGGCGTCCCTGATGCAGCAGCAGATATTCCAGTACGCCGCTCTCCTTCCGCGTCAAAGCAAGGGTCTGACCGTCCACAGCAGCAACGCGGCTGCGGGTGTTGAAGCTCAGCCGTCCGCAGCACAGACAGACGTCTTGCTGAATAAATTTGCGCCGGGTCAGGCTGCGCACCCGGGCTTCCAGCTCTGCAAGGTGAAAGGGCTTGGAAAGGTAATCGTTCGCCCCGGCATCCAGCCCCTCCACTTTATCTGCGATTTCACTGCGTGCCGACAAGATCAGCACACAGGTCTCAAGGTCGTGCCGGCGCAGGGTGCGCAGCACCTGCATTCCGTCCACCTTGGGCAGGTTGAGGTCCAGCAGTACAAGGTCGTACCGCTCTGCTGCCAGTGCCTCCAGCGCGGCCTCGCCGTCTGCACAGGCATCTACCTCGTACCCGGACAGCCGCAGCTTTCGGGCAATATCCTCCCGCAGGGAGTGCTCGTCCTCTACCACCAAAAGGCGCATCTTTGTTTTCCACCTTTCCCATAAAAATTGCGTTTTTTCTTCATTATAACAGATTATAGCAGACGGTGTTAAGATTCGTGTTAAGATTTTCTTAGCAGAGATTTTATCACGCATGGCGTATACTGATGCCATCAAACAACAGGAGGCTATGATGTTCATGACAAAAAAACAGGCGCAGTTGCTTTTGCTTGCCGCCGGGGTTCTGATGCTGCTGTTCGGCTTATGGCGAGGCGAGGCAGACACCGTATTTTCAAAAGCCATCCGGCTGTGTATGGAGTGTGTGGGCATTGGATAAGAAAAAGAAAAAGCTTTCTCCCCTTGCCCGCTTCCGGGGCTTTATACAAGCCGGGGCTACCCTGCTGACCAATCTCCACCTACCCAATTTTGCAAAAGGAGCGCTGTATCAGGGCGGCGGAAAATACGTCTGCGTGCCGGGGCTGAACTGCTATTCCTGCCCGGGCGCGGCCGGTGCCTGTCCGGTGGGAGCATTCCAGGCGGTGGTGGGCTCTTCCAAGTTCCGCTTTTCCTACTACATTACCGGCATCCTCATCCTCTTTGGGGTGCTGCTGGGGCGGTTCATCTGCGGTTTCCTCTGCCCATTCGGGTGGTTTCAGGAGCTTTTGCACAAGATCCCATCCCCCAAGCTTTCCACCAAAAAGCTGAAGCCGCTGCGCTATTTAAAGTATGCGGTGCTGCTGGTCATGGTGGTGCTGCTGCCTTTGCTGGCGGTCAATGAGCTGGGCATGGGCGACCCCTTCTTCTGCAAGTATCTCTGCCCGCAGGGCGTGCTGGAGGGTGCCATTCCCCTCTCCCTGACCAATGCGGGCATCCGCGCTGCGCTGGGCAAGCTGTTCACATGGAAGGCCTGCATCCTGCTGGCGGTCATCGTGGGCAGCGTGGTGTTCTACCGCCCCTTCTGCAAGTGGCTGTGCCCGCTGGGCGCGTTCTATGCGCTGCTGAACAAGGTCTCGCTGTTCCAGATGCGCGTAGACACCCACAAATGCGTCTCCTGCGGAGCCTGTGCAAAGGCTTGCAAGATGGACGTAGACATTACCAAGACCCCCAACCACGCCGAATGCATCCGCTGCGGGATGTGCATGAAAGCCTGCCCCACGGACGCCATTCAATACAAGTTCGGGCTGGGGGACCAATCAAATACCGAAACAACAAAGGAGTAAAACCATGAAGATCCATCGTATCGCCGCACTTTTTCTCAGCCTTGTGCTGGCTTTCAGCCTTGCCGCCTGCGGGCAGGGCGCATCTTCTGCATCTTCTGCATCCTCTTCTGCCGCTTCCTCTGCGGCAGCAGAAAGCAAAACCGAGGAGCAGCTGCTGGCCGAGGAAAACGAGATCCTTTCTGCAAACGATGCTCTGTGGGAGAAAGTGTTCTCATCCATGGACAAAAACGTGACCGAAACCACGATCAGCGCCAACTACGGCGATTTTCTGCTCAGCGCTGTGGAAAAGGCCAAAGATCAGTTCTCGGACGAGGAGTACAAGACCCTGACCGCAGATGCCGAAAAGATTCGTGCCATCGAGGAGCAGATCGCCGCTCTTGCCCCCGCAGAGGATGCCGCTTCCAGTGCCGCCGCACAGGGCACCGCCTTCCCCAAGTTTGAGGGCAGCGATTTAGAGGGCAACCCGGTGGACAACAGCCTGTTTGCGGGCAACGCCTTTACGGTGGTGAATTTCTGGTTCAACGGCTGCAAGCCCTGCGTGGAGGAGTTGGACGACCTGAACGCCCTGAACGAGAAGGTCAAGGCACAGGGCGGTGAGGTCATCGGCATCAACACCGAGACGCTGGACGGCAACCAGCAGGGCATTGATGCCGCCAAAAAACTGCTGGAGACAACGGGCGCAAGCTACCGCAACATCTACTTTGCCTCCGGCAGTGAGGCCGGCAAGTTTGCACTGAACATCATGGCCTTCCCCACCACTTACGTTTTTGACCGGGACGGCAACGTTGTGGGGCAGCCCCTGCTTGGCGGCATCGACAAGGAAGAAAACCTTGCCGCTCTACAAAAAAATATCGACGCCGCCCTTGCCAAGGACAGCGCCAAATAAACCTTTCTCCCCTGCCGCCTTCGGGCGGCTTTTTTATTTGCGGTGTGCATTGCCATGCACGTCCGGCGGCGCAGCGGAATACGCTGTGAGAGAAGCATTCCATTCTCACAGCAAAGGAGCATCCGCCTATGAAAAACACCGGCATTCTACGCATTCAGGCTTTCGGTGCCCGTCAGTCCTCGCCCATCGAGGGTGTTCTCGTCACCGTGTCCGGCAACGGCTTTACCGCTCAGCGTATCACCGACGAGACCGGCACCGCTGCCGACCTATCCATTGAAGCCCCCTCCTGTGCGCTGTCCCTGCAGGAGGACAACACCATCCGGCCCTATGCCGTTGTGGACCTGACTGCCGCAAAGGCAGGCTTCCGCACCGTGCGCATTCAGGGTGTGCAGATCTTTGCCGGGCAGGTCACACTGGCCCAGCCGGAGATGATCCCTGAGACCGAAGGGGATCGCGACGTGGTAAACCCGCCCATAGTCATCCCGGAACATTCACTGTTCACCGGCGATGGCGGCAGCGGCCCGGACCCCATGGAGAACTGCGTGCCCCGGGTGCTGGACAGAGTCATCATTCCCAAAAACATCACGGTGCATCTGGGCAAGCCTGCGGCATCCGCCCGCAATGTGACTGTCTCCTTCCGGGATTATATCGCCAATGTTGCATCCAGCGAAGTCTACCCTACCTGGCCGGAGCAGGCCCTGCGGGCCAACATCCACTGCCAGATCTCGCTGGCACTCAACCGCATCTACACCGAGTGGTACCCCAGCAAGGGCTACACCTTCAACATTACCAACTCCACCAGCTACGACCAGTATTACGTTCACGGACGCACCGTGTTCGATGTGATGGTGCGCATCACCAACGATATCTTCAACACCTATATCCGCAAGACCGGCACCGTAAACCCCTACTACTCTGAATACTGCGACGGTAAATCGGTCACCTGCCCGGGTCTCAAGCAGTGGGGCACCGTGACGCTGGCCAATCAGGGCCGTAACGCCTTGCAGATCCTGAAGTATTACTACGGCAACGACATCGAGATCATCCGCACCTCGAACATCCAGTCCATCCCCCAGAGCTACCCCGGTTCGCCCATCCGGCAGGGCGACAGCGGCACAGCGGTGTTCACCCTGCAGCGCCAGCTGAACCGCATCACCAAGGACTATCCCTTCCTCGGCCTGCTGACTGTGGACGGCGTATTCGGGGCCAAGATGGCCGCCACGGTCAGGGCGTTCCAGAAGCAGTTCAACCTGACCGCCGACGGTGCAGTCGGACGACAGACATGGTACAAGATCAGCTATATCTATGTGTCGGTCAAGGATCTTGCGGAGCTGACCAGCGAGGGCGAGGTGTCCAGCGGCACTCTCTCGGACGGCACATGGGGCGGCACCGTACTGCGCACCGGCTCCACCGGCAGCGCCGTGGAACAGCTGCAGTTCTGGCTGAATACGCTGGCACAGTATGAGTCTTCCATCCCATCGTTAACAGTGGACGGCGTTTACGGCACTGGAACGGCCAACACGGTGCGGGCCTTCCAGCGCAAATACGGCCTGACCGTGGACGGCGTGGTGGGCCGTGACACATGGACCGCGCTGTACGACCAGTTCCGCAGCATCCAGTCCGACAACGGCACCCCTAATGCCTACCCCGGCACCGCCCTGCGGGAGGGTGCAAGCGGACAGAATGTGCGGCTGGTGCAGTTCTGGCTCAAGATCGCGCGCACGGTGTACTCGAACCTGAACAACATCACGGTGGACGGCAAGTTCGGCAGTGCCACCACAGCGGCAGTCAAGCGGTTCCAGACCTACTTTGGCCTGACCAGCGACGGTGTGGTGGGCCGCACGACATGGAACAAGCTATACGAGGTGTACAACGACATCGCCAACAAGCTGCTGTCGTCCAGCCTGCGCCCCGGCGAGTACCCGGGCGTGCTGCGCAAAGGCTCTTCCGGCACAGCGGTGCGGGAGCTGCAGTTCTACCTCTACCTCATGAGCGCCTACGAGAGCAGCATCCCGGCCATTGGCATCGACGGACAGTTCGGTGCTTCCACCGAAGCTGCCGTGCGGGCCTACCAGCGCTTTGCGGGGCTGACTGTAGATGGCATCGTGGGACGTACCACATGGAACAGCCTGTACGACAAGGCGTCCACTCTGCGGACATCCGGGCCGGTGGTCACCCTGAAACGCCTGCCCTACCCCGGTACCCCGCTCACAGTGGGGTCTTCCGGCAGTGCGGTGCTGTACTACAGCCTGCTTCTGCAGCGCATTGCCTACTACTTTACCAGTGTGGAGAACCCGCCCCTCTCCGACCAGTACACCGACGAGACTGCCGTCGCCACCCGCAGCGCACAGGAGCTGCTGGGCCTGCCCGAGACCGGCATTGCGGATGCCGACACATGGACAGCTGTGGAAGCGCTGAGCCTGCAGCTCGCCGCCGAAATGCCCAACCCCGACCGCAGCATCGGGCATGGCCCGGTCTACCCGGGCCGGGCCATCGGCGCGGGCAGCGTGGGGCCGGACGTGGCGCAGGTGGAGACATGGCTGAACGGGCGTTCCTGCCTGTACTGCACCGAGGGCTATGTGACCGAGAACCGCTGCTTCGGCCCGGAAGAGACTGCCGCCGTCCGGCTGGCACAACAGCGGGCCGGGCTGCTGGTGACCGGCACCGTGGACCGCGGAACATGGGCCGCGCTGCAGGCCCAGAGCTGCCCACACTGCAGCAAGGAGGAATGAGCGATGGCACGACTTCTGATCTACGATGCCTACGAGAACAAGGTATACACCTATGCAAACCTGAACGAGAACGACCCCATGCCCTACAGCACCGGCACCACCCTGCGGGTGCGGGAATTCCGTGGCAAATCCGCCAGCCCCACCCTGTGGACCACCATTGCGGCCATGGAAGCGTGGAACCTGACCCGCCGCAAGTACGGCAAGGGCATCCCGGTGGGATATGCCTTCCGCCGCATCTGGGAGGGCGGCCACGGCACCCGCAGCCAGCACTACGCGGGCGTATCCTTTGACGTGGGCCAAAGCCTGACCCAGACCGCCCGCACGGCCATCTACAACGCAGCCCGGGGCACCGGGGCATGGGGCTATGTGGAGCCGCTGAGCCAGACCCCCACATGGGTGCACATGGACCGCCGCTACGGCACGCCCGCCTGCAGCGGCACCACCGCCGGGTATCCTACCCTGAGGCGGGGAAGCCGCGGCTGCTATGTGATGATTCTGCAGGACGCGCTTTCCACGCTGGGCTACCAGACCGGGAGCCGCATCGACGGCATCTTTGGTGCCCGGACGGAGGAAGCGCTGAAAGGCTTCCAGCGGCGCACGAGCCTGCGTGTGGACGGTGTGTGCGGCTGCAGCAGCTGGAAAAAGATCAGCACCGCCGTCATCGGCGTGGGACGGACAAAAACGACGATCGATTAGCAGAAACTCCCCCAGTCACCTTCGGTGCCAGCCCCCTCGGAGATGGGGCCTTTGGCAAAACCGCAAGCTTTTCCTCTTTGCCAGAGGCTCCCTCATTGAGGGAGCTGGCAAACCCAAAGGATTTGACTGAATGCGTTCCCCCGTGAAACATCCTTCGCTTCCCATCACCGAAAGTTGAAACTTTCTCCCCCATCTGCCCTTTTCGTTGCGCGGTTTGGAAAAACGTGCTAAAATAGCTCTATTATTAAAATGGTTCATGTTGAAAACAAGAGGATTTGAGGGGTATTGTATCATGGAATTTTCCAAACGACTGGACTTGTTCGGCGACGAGATCTTCGCCGCACTGAACGAACGCAAGGTAGCTCTGGAAGCACAGGGCCGCACCATTTATAATCTGAGCGTCGGCACGCCGGACTTTGCGCCCGCCGAGCACATCCGCAAGGCCATGATGGATGCCGCTGCCGACCCCCAGAATTGGAAGTACAGCCTGCGCGACCTGCCTGAGCTGCTGGATGCCGTGTGCGGCTACTACAAGCGCCGCTTCGGCGTAGAGATCACGCCGGATCAGGTGGCCAGCTGTGCGGGCAGTCAGGAGGGCGTGGGCCACATTGGTATGGTGCTGTGCGACGAGGGCGACACCGTGCTGCTGCCCACTCCCTGCTACCCGGTGTTCATTGCGGGCAGTCTGCTGGGCGGCGCAAAGCCGTGGTATTACCCGCTGACCAAGGAGCACGGCTTCCTGCCTTATGTGAAGGACATCCCGGAGGATGTGGCCCGCAAAGCAAAGTATATGATCGTCTCCCTGCCCGCAAACCCGGTGGGCAGCGTCGGCTCCCCGGAGCTGTACGCCGAACTGGTGGCCTTTGCCAAAAAGTATGACATTCTCATCATCCACGACAACGCCTACAGCGACATTATCTTTGACGGGGCCGTGGGCAACAGCTTCTTCAATACGCCGGGTGCCATGGATGTGGGCGTGGAGTTCTTCAGCCTGTCCAAAAGCTTCAACGTCACCGGTGCACGCATCAGCTTTCTTGTGGGCCGGAGGGACGTGGTAGCTGCCTTCAAGAAACTGCGCGGCCAGATCGATTTCGGCATGTTCCTGCCGGTGCAGAAAGCGGCCATCGCCGCCCTGACCGGCCCGCTGGACATGGTAAAAACGCAGTGCGGTCTGTACCAGCAGCGCCGCGACGCTCTGTGCGGCGGCCTGCGTTCCATTGGCTGGAATGTGCCGGACAGTCACGGCAGCATGTTCGTGTGGGCACCCATCCCGGAAAAGTACGCAAAGAGCATGGACTTCTGTCTTGACCTTGTGGAAAAGAGCGGTGTGCTGTGCACGCCAGGTTCCAGCTTTGGCCCCTTGGGCGAAGGCTACGTGCGCTTTGCCCTCACCCTGCCACCGGAGCGCATTGCCGAGGCGGTGCAGTCCATCAAGGCAAGCGGTATCCTGAACTAAAAAAACGGGAACGTCCATGCGGCGTTCCCGTTTTTTTATGCGTTCACAATATTCTCTCCCGTGCCATCCAGCCATGTGCGCAGGTTGTTGGCAGTAATATCCATCAGCCGCTGCAGGGCTTCGTTAGTGGCCCACGCGATGTGCGGTGTCAGCAGGGCATTCGGCAGGCCGCGCAAAGGGCTTGCCTGCGGCAGCGGTTCAGTGCCAAAGGCATCGGCACCGTAAAAGCCAAGCTTCCCGTTTTTCAGCGCATCGGCCACGGCCTGCTCGTCCACCAGTGCACCGCGCGCAGTATTCAGCAAGATCATGCCGGGCTTTGCCTTGGCAAGGGTGGCCGCGTTGATCAGCCCCCGTGTTGCAGGTGTTGCCGGGCAGTGCAGGCTGAACACATCGCTGCGGGCAAGCAGGGTGTCAAGATCCACGAATTCCACACCGTCGGCTTTGTACTCCGGCCGAACGGTGCGGGTGCACACCAACACCTTCATGCCAAAGGCCTTGGCAATGCGGGCGGTCTGCCGGCCAATGCTGCCGTAGCCATAGATGCCAAAGGTCTTGCCCAGCAGTTCCACCTGCGGCAGCAGACCGTAGGCCGCAGGCTCCTCGGTGCGCCAATGGCCGTCCTGCACAAGGCGATGGTAACGGTCGGCGCACTGGCAGATGGCCAGCAGCAGGCTGAAGGTCATCTGTGCCACACTGTAAGTAGAATAGCCCGGCACGTTGGCTACCGGCACGCCATGGCGGCGGCAGGCCTTCAGATCAAGGTTATCCGTGCCGGTGGCAATGATGCCCACCCACCTGAGCTTCGGGCACTGGGCCAGAACGGCTTCGTCGATGCGGCACTTATTCAGGAACACGATCTCCGCATCCCCGATGCGCGGCACCACCTCTTCCTGCGCGGTGCGCCCATAGCGGGTGATGTCCGGCACAAGCGCCTTCACACCCGACCAGTCCAGATCTCCCTGCTGTATGGCATAATCTTCCAGAACCACTGCTTTCATTTCAACTTCCTCACTTTCACATCATACGGGATACAGTGCCAGCACGGTGCCCCGCGGGCTTTCGCGGCTTTCCAGCGCGGCATAGCCTCGAGCCAGCAGGATGGCAATGTGCACCCGGTCGGCCAGCGGGAGCCATACCGGCGGCACATTCTGCGCAAGGCACCCGGCCTGCAGCAGGAAACACGGTGCCAGACTGTCCAGCGGACGGATAGCCCGCAAAGCAAACCCCTGACGCAGATACAGCGGGATCAGCTCTTCTGCCGCACATTCCACCACGGCCCACCGTGCCCGCTGCCGGGCAAGAAACTCCTGCCGGGCAGCAGCCGCAGCCAGCAGCGGCGCAAGGGTCTCGGCGGCATGGCCGTCCGGCCCGGCTGCCGGGGTCAAAAAATATCCGCCTGACGTGCGGTTCCAGCCCAGAAATCGGCGCAGCGCAGCCGCCGCTGCCACATCGGCATCCATGGGCAGCAGGATGCACCCGGCTCCCGGCACACCGCGTGTACTGTACACGCCCCACACCTCGCCTACCGTCAGCATCCGCAGCACCTCGCTGCGCGGACGGTACACACTGCTCACTTCGCTCTGCGCCAGCCGGCAGAATTCCTCCGCCGAAAGCCGCCTTACCTGCCGCGTGCGCGGCGGGTCACAAACCTGGATCATTTGGTTTCCCCCATTCTTTTTCAGTATGCATCCAGCATACCGGACCGGGGGCGAGAATCGGCGCGAAACAGGGCCGTTCTTTTTGTTTTACAGATCCAGCGTTACATCCTCGCTCAGCACCTGACCAATGGGCTTTGCAATGCACAGGTCGGCTTCCGCATCTGCCCCGGTGGGCTGCATATTGATGACCACCAGATGGTCGCCCCGGAAGTACCGGATCAGTCCTGCCGCCGGGTACACCACAAGGCTTGTGCCGCCGATGATCAGGGTATCCGCATGGCGGATGGCGTTCACCGCGCCGGACAGCACCTCCTCGTCCAGCCCTTCTTCATACAGCACCACATCCGGCTTGACGATGCCGCCGCACTCGGTGCAGCGGGGCACACCGGTGCTGTTGGCAATGAAATCCACATCGTAGAACTTACCGCAGCGGGTGCAGTAGTTGCGCAGGGTGCTGCCGTGCAGCTCGTACACCGTGCGGCTGCCCGCCGCCTGATGCAGGCCGTCGATGTTCTGGGTGACGACCGCTTTCAGCCTGCCCTCCCGTTCCAGCTTTGCCAGCCGCAGGTGGGCCGCGTTGGGCTTTGCCCCCTTCACGATGAGCTTATCGCGGTAAAAACGGTAAAACTCCTCCGGATTCTCCTCCCAGAAAGTATGGCTCAGGATGGTTTCCGGCGGGTAGGCGTACTTCTGATGATAAAGTCCGTCCACACTGCGGAAGTCCGGGATGCCGCTCTCGGTGGAAACGCCCGCCCCGCCAAAGAACACGATGCTGCTGCTTTTGGCAATGATCTCTTCCAATGCCTGTACCATAACAAAAAACGCCCCTTTCGCTGCGGAAATATTTGTGTTAGTATAGTTTTAAGTATAACACAAACTCACAGGAAAGGAAGCGCAACTTTTGAACGTCTGGTATGTGAACAGCATTCTGGGGACCTTCCGGCTGGAAGAGGAAAACGATGCCATCTGCGGGCTGACCCTCTGCCCGGACGGCGTACCGGAACTGGAACCGCTGCCCCGCAAGGTGTGCGAGACACCGCTTTTACAGGAAGCCGAGGAGCAGCTGAACGAATATTTTGCCGGGGCGCGCAGGGAATTCGATCTGCCGCTGGCCCCCAAGGGCACCCCCTTCCAGAAGGCCGTCTGGGCCGAGATGAACAAGATCCCCTACGGTGAGACCCGCACCTACGGCCAGCTGGCCGCCGCTGTTGGCAAACCCAAGGCCAGCCGTGCCGTGGGCGGTGCCTGCCACTGCAACCCCATCGCCATCCTTCAGCCCTGCCACCGGGTGGTGGGCAGCACCGGCAAGCTCACCGGCTACGCCTATGGCGTGGAGATGAAGCAGTATTTGCTGGAGTTGGAACAGCAGGAGTAATTTTATGATCGGAATGCCCTCCGCGTTCGCTCTGGGCATTTTCAGCGGAAAATTTATTTTATATTTGTGTTTCAGAAAAGCCTGCGGGCTTTTCTGAAACACTTTTTCACCGTAGGGTCGCTGTGGGAAACTGCATCATACACAAAAGAGCCATTGCACACCCGTTTTGTGCAATGGCTCTTTATTTTTCACTCCGTTTTACTGTGCGCTGTACACGCTGCCCATCGTCCAGGAATTATCCGCGCGGTACTTGGCGTGGTTTCGCAGGTAGGTGACCCATGCGCCGTAGCCGTTGCCTGCAGAGAGATGCACGCCATCCGGCGCTGCAAGCATCTCCTTCAGGTTGCCCTCGCCGTCGGCAAGGGTCTCCCACAGGTCAAGGTAAACGCATCCCTTGCTGGCGGCCAGCTGAGCCAGCTGCTCGTTCACACCGCGCAGCACATCCGATGCAAGGCCGGGCTTTTCAGCAGCTGCCGAGGGTCGCACCGGCGGGATAGACTGCACGTAGATCACGCAGTCCTCGCCCAAAGCCTCGCGCAGCATATCCAGCATCTGGCCATAGTAGGCAAGGAAGCGATCCGAAGCGCCCAACGTGGTGAGGGTGTTAGTGCCCAGCAGGATATACAGCTTCTTGGGCCGGGCAGCGGCCAGCACATCCAGCGCTACCTCCTGCCCGCGGGTGGGGCTTTTGACTGCGCTGCGGTTCACAATGGCATCCGGGCCAACGCCGGTATAGCCGCAGATGAGTGCCCCGTCCAGATTGATCTGGTAATCCGAGAAGCCCACCGTCAGACTGTCGCCCAGAAAGGCTGCGTCCGCAAAGTAGCTCAGGTCCACCTGCCCGCAGCTGGGCTGGCGGATGACGCTGGCATCATAGGCTTTGACGGTGTAGGCCCCAGCGCTCTGCTTTGCAGGGCCAAAGTTCTCCAGTGTGACGGCCTGCCCACCGGTGCTGCCATCCTGTGCAGCACTGCTGCTATCCGCTTCGCCCTGCATGGGCAGCGGTGCCAGAATGTTCTCGGCAATGCCGCTGGCGTTGGTGGACGGGGTATCGTCCGCGCCCTCTGCGCCCTTTTCCAAAATGGCCGTGATGGCGTAGGATACCAGCAAAATGGCGACCACTGCGCCCAGAAAGCGCAGCTTGCCGCTGACTGTACCGCGCCGTGCCCGGCGCGGCGCAGAATGATACTCGTGTGAAATGCCCATGGTTTTTCCAGCTTTCTCCATTTTTCCCGCACAGAAGGGGGTTTTATCCGCCCGGGGCTGTGCGTTTTTTATTTTATCATAATTTTTTTGCCTGTGCAACCAATTAGGTCTTGCATACAACAGGCAAAACAGGTACAATAAGGATGTGGTAATTTTGCACATTTTACAAAAGGGTGTGCACATGCCGCAAACTTTTTTGTATCACTTGCAGCATCCGGTTTGTTTGCCGCACGGTCTGCGGGCAGTGCAGGGCCTTTAGACCAAACCCCACTCTGGCGGCGCGGAAGCCGGAACCTGCAGCGATGTACAAATGATAAGAATGAAATTTGCAAAAGGAGGTACTCATGGCCAAGAATGTGATCATTGGTCAGAGCGGCGGCCCTACCGCCGTGATCAACTCCAGTCTGGCAGGCGTGTACAAAGCCGCCTGCAGCCTGGGTGCAGACAAGGTGTACGGCATGAAATACGGCATCGAAGGTCTGCTCAAGGAAGAAATGCTGGAGCTGAACGTCCTGCTGGACGACCGCATGAGCATTGAACTGCTCAAGCGCACGCCTTCCAGCTACCTTGGCAGCTGCCGTTACAAGCTGCCGGACCCGGATGTGGACTCCACACCCTTCATCAAACTGTTCACCCTGTTTGACAAGTACGACATCTGCGCGGTGTTCTACATTGGCGGTAACGACTCCATGGACACCATCGCAAAGCTTTCCCGCTACGGTGAGCGCGTGGGCAGCAGCGTGCGGTTCATCGGTGTGCCCAAAACCATCGACAACGACCTGTGCCTGACCGACCACACCCCCGGCTACGGCTCTGCCGCCAAGTACATTGCCACTATTTTAAAGGAAGTCATCCGGGATTCCTCCGTGTATGACATCCGCAGCGTGACCGTGGCCGAGATCATGGGCCGACATGCGGGCTGGCTTGCCGGTGCGGCCTGCCTTGCGGGCGGCGACGACTGCGAAGGCCCGGATCTGATCCTGCTGCCGGAGGTGCCCTTTGATCAGGACAAGTTCCTTGCCAAGGTGGACGAGCTGCAGCGCCGCAAGTCCAATGTGATCATTGCGGCCAGCGAGGGCGTAAAGACCGCCGACGGCACCTATCTGTGTGATCTGGTGTCCACCGCAGGCCAGCTGGATGCCTTTGGCCACAAGGCCGTGCTCAGCGGCACCAGCCGTTATCTCTCCGACCTCATCCACGACAAGCTGAACTGCAAGAGCCGTGCCATCGAGTTTTCCACCCTGCAGCGCTGCGCCAGCCATCTGGCCAGCCGCACGGATGTGAACGAAGCCTACGCTGTGGGCGGTGCCGCAGCCGCCGCAGCCTTTGCGGGCGAGACCGGCCGCATGATCGCGCTCAAGCGCATTTCCGCTTATCCCTACCAGTGCATCACCGAGTCGGTGGATGTGCAGCAGGTGGCAAACCTTGAAAAGAAGGTGCCGCTGGACTGGATCAGCCCCGACGGGATGCAGGTGACTGCTGCCTTTGAGGAGTATGCCCGTCCGCTGATCCTGGACGAGGTGACCCCCGTTTACGTCAACGGCACCCCGCGCCATATCCGTCTGTAACCCCTTTTCCCGCGTCTGTTTTCGTGCATCCTGCACGTAATATTATATTGCCGAAACAGAAAAACAAAAAAGGAGAAATCATCATGGGTAAAAATGCAATCGTTGGTCAGTCTGGCGGTCCTACTTCCGTCATCAATGCAAGCCTTGCAGGCGTCTTTGAGAGCTGCAAGAACCGCGGCGCAGAGATCGTTTACGGTATGTGCAATGGCGTTGCCGGTTTGCTGGAGGAGCGGGTGGTGGATCTTTCCACCGTGCTGACGGACGATCTGGACATCGAGCTGCTCAAGCGCACCCCGTCCAGCTTCCTCGGCAGCTGCCGCTACAAGCTGCCGGACTGGCATGAGGACGAGACCGTCTACAAAAAGCTGTTCGCCATTCTGGAAAAGCTGAACATCGGCTACTTCTTCTACATCGGCGGCAACGACTCCATGGACACCATCGGCAAGCTGGCCGAGTACGGCGAGCGCATCCAGAGCGACATCCGCTTTATGGGTGTGCCCAAGACCATCGACAACGACCTGATGGTCACCGACCACACCCCCGGCTACGGCTCTGCTGCCAAGTACATCGGCGTGGTGATGAAGGAGATCATCCGCGATGCCACCGTGTACGGCACCAAGTACGTCACCGTGGTGGAGATCATGGGCCGCAACGCCGGCTGGCTGACCGCTGCCGCCGCTCTGGCAAAGAGTGACGACTGCGAAGGTGTAGACATGATCTGCCTGCCCGAAGTGCCCTTCAATGTGGAACACTTCATTGAGAAGGTGCGCGTGATGCAGGAGAAGAAGCCCAGCATCGTGATCGCCGTTTCCGAAGGCGTGAAGCTGGAAGATGGCCGCTACGTCTGTGAGCTGGCCGACGATGTGCACGCAGTGGACGCTTTCGGCCATAAGGCCCTGACCGGCACCGCACGGTATCTGGCAAATGTGGTGGCCCGCAATCTGGACACAAAGACCCGCTGCATCGAGCTTTCCACCCTGCAGCGCTGCGCAGGCCATCTGACCAGCCGCACCGACATCACCGAAGCCTATCAGGTGGGCGGTGCTGCCGCCAAGGCTGCCTTTGAGGGCGTTACCGGCCAGATGGTGGCCCTGAAGCGCATCTCCAACAGCCCGTACCAGTGCACCACTGAGCTGCACCCCATCAGCGAAGTTGCAAACCTCGAAAAGAAGGTGCCGCTGAGCTGGATGAACGCCAACCACACCCAGATGACCGATGAGTTCCTGGCTTATGCCCGCCCGCTGATCCAGGCCGAGCTGACCCCGCTGTACATTGCCGGTCTGCCCCACCACATCTACATGAAGAATCAGAAGTGATCTCTCCTGCATTGATTTTTCTCAAGGCATGATGAAAGCCCGTCCGAGTTTTACGCCCGGACGGGCTTTTTGCATTTCGGTATTTTCCGCTTTAGAACATCAGACCGCTGCGCCGACTTTGGGTGCGCCGCCTGCGATCTCCTCTGCCGTCAGAGGCTTTGCCTCCACCGGGGCATTCAGGCGCTCTTTGGCCACTGCCAGCATCAGCTTGATGCGGTTTTCCTGATTGACCTTGGTGGCACTGGGGTCGTAATCGATGGGGGTGATGTTGGCACTGGGGTACAGGGCGCGGATCTTGTTCACCATGCCCTTGCCCACGATGTGGTTGGGCAGGCAGCCGAAGGGCTGGGCACACACGATGTTGCCGTAGCCGCCCTGCACCAGCTCGATCATCTCGGCAGTCAGCAGCCAGCCCTCGCCCATCTTGGCACCCAGTGAAATGATGCCCTTGGGCTTTTCCACCAGCTCCTTGAAGGGGCCGGGGGCGTAGAAGCCTGCGTCGGCCTCAGCCTTGAGCATGGCGCGCTCGATGCTGTCCAGCCAGTTCAGGAACTGGTCAATGCCGATCTTCACCGCCAGCTTGCCGCCGTACAGGACGTGGTCCTCGCCCATGTTGAAGGCACAGTACTGCACAAAGCCCATCAGGCCCGGGAAGTTCACCTCGCAGTCCTGACTTTCAAGGAACTTCTGCAGGTCGTTGTTGCCCAGCGGGCTGTACTTGACGTAAATTTCGCCAACCACGCCCACCTTGACCTTGGGCACCCGGGTAACGGGGATGGCAGCAAAGTCCTTTGCGATGAGGGGGAAGGTGTGCTTCATCTCCTTGGAGGTGTAGCCCTTGCCTGCCAGCAGCACGCGGCCCAAGCGTTCCACCCACAGGTCTACCATCTTATCGGCAGCCCCCTTCTCGTTCTCGTAAGGTGCAACCTGATTGCGCAGAGCGCACAGCATGTCGCCGTAGAAGATGCAGGCCAGCGCACGGCGGGCCAGCGGCAGGGTCATCTGGAAGCCGCTGTCCTTTTCCAGACCCGAGAAGTTCAGGCTGGCCACCGGGATCTGCGGATAGCCCGCCTTCACCAGTGCCTTGCGCAGCAGGTGGATGTAGTTGGAGGCACGGCAGCCACCGCCGGTCTGGGTGATGAGCAGCGCGGTGTGATCCAGATCATACTTACCGCTGTTCAGCGCATCCAGAAACTGGCCAATGACCAGCAGAGCCGGGTAGCAGGTATCGTTGTGGACGTATTTCAGGCCCAGCTGTGCCACGGCACTGCCGCAGTTGCCCAGGATCTCGCACTTGTAGCCGTCGTAACGCAGGGCGTACTCCAGCAGGCGGAACTGGGTAATGGCCATGTTGGGGATGAGGATGGTATGGGTCTTCTTCATCTCCGGAGTAAATTTGGGATAATTGTATTCCATAGGTTCCTCCTATGTTGCTTTCTTAAAAAGCTTTTTGCTCTATCTCTATTTTATTCTGCCTTTTCTGCGGCCACCTCGTCCCGCTCGTCCAGAGCGGCAAACAGGCTGCGCAGACGGATGTTCACGGCACCCAGATTGGTGATCTCGTCGATCTTGAGCTGGGTGTAGAGCTTGCCGCCCTCCTGCAGAATTTCGCGGGTCTCGTCGGTGGTGATGGCATCCACGCCGCAGCCGAAGGACACCAGCTGCACCAGATTCATATCCTTCTGGGTGGTGCAGTACTTGGCGGCGGCATACAGGCGGCTGTGGTAGGTCCACTGGTTCAGTACACTGGTGGGGAACTTCTGCACCCGGTTGGAAATGCTGTCCTCGGTAACAACGGCAGCACCGTGGCGGGTGATGAGGCGGTCGATGCCGTGGTTCACCTCGGGGTCCACATGGTAGGGGCGGCCTGCCAGCACGATGATGCGCTTGCCCTGACGGCGGGCTTCATCGATGATCTCGCTGCCCTTCACGCGGATCTTTGCCATGTGGGACTCGTATTCCGCATAGGCGGCATCCGCTGCGGCCTGCACCTCTTTTTCCGAGATGCCGCCAAAGTACTTGGGCAGGATGTTCTTTGCCATCTTGTGCACAAAGTCCTTAGGGCGGTGGATGCCCACATAGTCATAGATGAACTTGGTGCCCTCCAGCTCCGGGCAGTTGCCTGCCAGAACCTCGGGGTAGTAGGCCACCACCGGGCAGTTATAGTGGTTGTCGCCCAGTCCCTCGTCCACATTGTAGGTCAGGCAGGGGTAGAAAATAGCGTCCAGCTGCATCTGGCTCAGGGCCTTGATGTGGCCGTGGCTCAGCTTTGCCGGGAAGCAGGCGGTATCGCTGGGGATGGTAGCCTGACCGGCGAGGTACAGGCCGCGGCTGGACACTGGGCTGGTGTGCACGGCAAAGCCAAGCTTTGTCCAGAAGGCCCACCAGAAGGGCAGCAGCTCGTAGAAGCCCAGACACAGCGGGATGCCGATGGAGCCGCGCTTGCCGGCCACCGGCTTGTACTCGGCCAGAAGCTGCTGCTTGTAGGCGTAGAGGTTCAGGCTGTCGTCGGCGCTCTTGCCGGTCACGGGCTTATCGCAGCGGTTGCCGGAGATGTACTTGCGGCCATCCGCAAAGGTGTTGACGGTGAGCTGGCAGTGGTTGCCGCAGCCGCCGCACTTGACGCTGACCACCTTCTGTGCAAAGGCTTCCAGCTCCTGCTCGTTCATCATGGCAGAAGCAGTCTTGTGGGCCTTCTGGCTCTGGCGCAGGCCGAACAGAGCCGCACCGTAAGCGCCCATCAAGCCGGCAATGTCCGGGCGGATGACCTCCACGCCCATCTCCTTTTCAAAGGCGCGCAGCACGGCTTCATTATAGAAGGTACCGCCCTGCACCACGATCTTGCGGCCCAGCTCTTCCGGGCTGGAAGCGCGGATGACCTTGTACAGTGCGTTCTTGACCACGCTGATGGACAGACCAGCCGAGATGTTCTCGATGCTGGCGCCGTCCTTCTGGGCCTGCTTGACCGAGCTGTTCATGAACACGGTGCAGCGGCTGCCCAGATCCACCGGGCGGTCTGCAAACAGGCCAAGGCTTGCAAATTTCTTCACGTCATAGCCCAGTGCCTGTGCAAAGGTCTGCAAAAAGCTGCCACAGCCGGAGGAACATGCTTCGTTCAGGAAGATGTTGCTGATGGCACCATCTTCGATCTTGAAGCACTTCATGTCCTGACCGCCGATGTCGATGATGAAATCCACATCCGGCATAAAGTATTTTGCAGCGGTAAAGTGCGCCACCGTTTCCACCAGACCGTAATCGCAGCGGAATGCGTTCTTCACCAGCTCTTCGCCGTAGCCGGTGGTGGTCACGCTGGCCACCTGCAGGCCCGGGTGCTCCTTGTAAATTTTGAGCAGCTGCTCCCGGATGAGGGGCAGCGGGTTGCCGAGGTTCGGTTGATAGTTGGTGTAAAGGATCTGGCTCTTCTCGTCCACCACCACCAGCTTGACGGTGGTGGAGCCGGAGTCGATGCCGATATGCACCGGGCCGCACTGCGCGCTGAACGGCACACGCGGCACACTGTGGGACATGTGGCGGGCATGGAAGGCCTCATACTCCTCCTTGCTGGCGAACAGCGGCGGCTCGCTGGCGTAGGTGGCAGTGGCAGCATACTGGTCCAGCGCATCGGCCACCTCGGACAGAACGAAAGCCTTGTCGGCATAGAGGGCAGCGCCCAGTGCCACATACAGCAGGCTGTTCTCCGGGCAGGTGCCGGTCACGTTCAGCGCTTCGTCAAAGCTCTTGCGCAGCACGCTGCTGAAGGTGAGCGGGCCGCCCAGATACAGGATATTGCCCTTGATGGGACGGCCCTGTGCAAGGCCTGCAATGGTCTGGTTGACCACAGCCTTATAAATGCTGGCAGCAATGTCCTCGGTGCGGGCACCCTGATTGATCAGGGGCTGCACGTCGCTCTTGGCAAACACGCCGCAGCGGGACGCAATGGTGTAGGTGCGCTGTGCGTTCTCTGCTGCCTTGTTCATCTCGTCGGCACCCATTTTCAGCAGGGTGGCCATCTGGTCGATGAAGGCACCGGTGCCGCCGGCACAGCTGCCGTTCATGCGCACCTCGGTACCGTTGGTCAGAAACAGGATCTTGGCATCCTCACCGCCCAGCTCGATCACGCAGTCGGTGGCAGGCACAAAGCGCTTGACCGCCACGCGGGTGGAGAACACCTCCTGCACAAAGGGCACGCCGCAGCTGTCGGCCAGACCCATGCCCGCCGAACCGGAAATGCTCAGCAGCGCCTTCTGACCGTGCAACTGCTCGGCATCGATGCGGCGCAGCAGCTCCTGCGCCTTTTCCAGAATATGGCTGTAATGCCGTTCGTATGTAGAATACAGCAGCGCATCATGTTCATCCAGCACCACACACTTGATGGTGGTACTGCCGATGTCAAGACCTACTCTCACGTTGTTTTTCCTCCTAAGGACAAATGCCGGAGGCAAAGCCCCCGGTGGACGGCAAAATCAATTTCTTTGCCAAAAATTAGTTTGTTAACGAATCATTTTGTCAATTCGCATACAAATGTATTATAATCCAATTTTGCGGCACAATCAATCAGCGTCCCTTATTTTACACAGAAAAAATAGTATTTTCCGCTCAAAAAGTTAAACATTTTGTGAACTTGTCGCTTTTTATGCGGCTGCACCGGTGTCTCGGCAAAGTTTTTTAACCTTTGCCAACAAAAAAGGACTGCCGCACAGGAGTATCTCCCCCCGCAGCAGTCCTTATTCATTATTATAATGCAATCATGCAGCATGCATCACAGCTCGTCCGGGTCGCCGCGCTCCGGCATGGTACGCAGCTCCCGCACCAGCATATTGCGCAGCTGGTACTGATGCTGCTGTGCCTGTGCCGTATCGCCGCCCGTATGCAGCTCTACCGTCGGCTCCATTATGCGGTCGGTGCACAGCGGAATGGTCACCACTGCCTGTGTGCCCTTTTCCGGTGCGCGCTCCACCCGCAGGCCCCAGCCCATGCGGCGGCAGCACTCGCGGCAGAGCAGCAGGCCCAGCTTTGCGCCGCCCAGAAAGCAGCGCCGGTTCTCCAGCCATGTATCCTCGCCTGCTTCCGGCAGGCCGCAGCCATTATCCATCACCGTCAGCTGCCAGAAGCTTTCGCTGCGGCGCAGCATCAGCCGCACTTTGCCGCCCGCACTGCAGGCCCGCAAGGCATTCGAGAGCAGATGCAGGCACAGCAGTTCTGCATCATTGCGGTCCGCCATGACCCGGCAGGCTGTCCAGCCGCCATAGTCCAGCGTCAGTTCCACCCCAAGCTGTGCCTGCACCATATCGGCCTGTGCGGCGACCTGCTGCAGCAGCTGGCACAGGTCCAGCGGATAGAGCCGCGGGTCTTCCTCGGTGCGCAGAAAATCCAGCAGCGACATCACTTCGTTCACAGTGCGGTCCAGCCTTGCCGACGCAGCGCTGATATCGTTCACCGCCTGCCGGGTCTGCTGGTCGGCACCCACATGCGCAAGGTGCTGGTCCAGATATTCGCAATTGCGTCCGATCAGGCCCAGTGCATGGAAGCATGCCTGTTCCACATCCTTCTGCGGGATCGCCTGCGCGGTCAGTGCACCCGCCTCGTTCTGCCGCATCTGCTCCATACCCTTGCGCCTCCTGTGTTTTATGCTCAGTCGTCCTTCTGACGCTGAAGATAATTCTTGACAGTGTAGATCAGTTTACCAGTGGTAGGTTTCTCGTCCGCAAATCCGCTTTCGTCCTTGAAGCGCAGCCACTTGGCCGAGGGCTTTGCTTCCAGCTGGTCGATCATACGCCGGATGCCGCTGTCCACAGCAGAGACCGACACATCGTACTGCTCGCTCACCGCCTGCAGGATTTCCTTGCGGATGGCCAGCTTCTGGCTGGTGCCGTACACCACGCCCACCGCACAGGAAAGATAGTTGCAGTTCACGTCCGGCAGCTGGATGCCCCAGCCCTCGTACAGTTCCTGACACTTGCGTTCCATGCGCTGGCTCTGCCGTCCCGGCAGGCGGTACAGCTCCCACAGCAGGTTCTTCAGTTCGGCATGGCCCACATAGCAGAATCCATCGCCCGATTCCAGACAAATGGCACTCGTATTCTGCCGCCTGCCCTCATCAAACAGAACAACATTCGGTTTGGGATCCATGCTGCGGATATTCATTAAAAACTCCAGCCCGCTCATATCTTCCAGCTGGCTGCAGAGGATCACAACATCAAACTGACGGCCCTGACGCAGCTGTTCCAGCAGACGGCCGCCGTTCTGGAAGCAGGTGCACTCCAACGCAGGGCTTTGCTCCTGCAGGTAGTTCTTTTCCACCCGCAGCTCCTTGCGGTCGTAGCTTCCAAGGGCGATCTGCAGCGTTTTTGCTGTGTGCTCACTCTCCACGCAACGCGCCGCCTTTCTGCCTGAGCTGTTCTGTATCGGTCAGTTCTTCTACCACATCCTGCCAGATCTCCGGCTGGACGCCATTCTCACACAGATAGCGCAGGATCCGGTAGCAGAACTCTGGTGCAGCTGCAATGTAGCAGCTTTGCATGTACTGCCGGTTCCCGGTACGGCAAAGCGTCAGGCAGCAACCGTTTTCGTTGCCTGTATCCATTGAGTATACCAGCGTATATGCTTTCTGCAACCCGTCGATTGCCGAAAACTGACGGATCATAGGTGAAAATGTACGTTCCATAATTTTTCCTCCCTTGCTACAAGGTCCTGCGACGTTTTCAAGGCATTCCTTGTTTTTCTTATCTTATTTTAAAGAGCAGAGAGGGCTGGTTCAATCCTGAAAAAGCGTCTAAAAATGTCAAAATCACATTCGTTGCATTTTTTTGTCGTGTTTTTCTGTGCTTCGACACATTTTATTTTGTACTTGCGGTTCATCGCAGATTTTTTGCGTCGTATTGGCAGTGTAATTCTGCTTTCGCGATGCTTTTCTGTTTTATCAGGATCTTCCGCTATTAAAATAGCACGACGGCGACGCAAATTCAACCTCCACGTCAATTTTTCCTTTATTTTCCTGTTTTTCTGCCTCAAAAGCCAAAAATACCGGTCCGGTCAAAATTTACGTTGAAATATACACAGTTTTTTCATATTATTTCGGTAAAATAGAAGTGTATAACGCCTTGCTGCGGGTCCTGTATCCGGGCAGTTTATTATAATGTACAGCGGCAGCGTTCCTGCGAGGATGCGCCGGAAAGGCTCACACATGCTCCAACTCAACCACATCAAGAAAGAATACAAAACCGGCGATCTGGTGCAGAAAGCACTGGATGATGTCAGCCTGAACCTGCGGGACAACGAATTCGTCGCCATTCTCGGCCCCAGCGGTTCCGGTAAGACCACCCTGCTGAACGTCATTGGCGGTCTGGACCGCTACGACAGCGGTGATCTGATCATCAACGGCATCTCCACCAAAAAATATACCGACCGCGACTGGGACTCTTACCGCAACCACACCATTGGCTTTGTGTTCCAGAGCTATAACCTCATCCCGCACCAGACAGTGCTTTCCAATGTGGAGCTGGCGCTGACCATCTCTGGCATTTCCGGTGCCGAGCGCCGCAACCGGGCCACCAAGGCGCTGGAGCAGGTAGGTCTGGGCGACCAGCTGCACAAGCACCCCAGCGAAATGTCCGGCGGCCAGATGCAGCGTGTGGCCATTGCCCGCGCACTGGTCAACAACCCCGACATCCTGCTGGCCGACGAGCCGACCGGCGCACTGGACAGCGACACCAGCATTCAGGTGATGGAGCTGCTGAAGGAGGTGGCCAAAGACCGCCTTGTGGTCATGGTCACTCATAACCCGGAGCTTGCAGAGCAGTATGCTACCCGCATCGTCCGCCTGCGGGACGGCGTGATCCAATCGGACACCGCACCGTTTGCGCCGGATGATTCCGCTCAGGTGCCGCCGGTGCACAAAAATCTGGGCCATTCTTCCATGTCGCCGCTCACCGCTCTCGCGCTGAGCTTCAACAATCTGCTCACCAAAAAGACCCGCACCCTGCTCACCGCATTTGCGGGTTCCATCGGCATTATCGGCATTGCGCTCATCCTTTCGCTCTCGGCCGGTGTGAGCAATTATATCCAGGAGATGGAACGCTCCACCCTTTCGGAATATCCGCTGCAGATCTCGACCACCGGCGTAGACCTTGCCGCCCTGCTGGACCCGGGAAGCTACACCAGCGCCGTTGCCAACAACACCAATGTGGGTGCCACCAGCGCTTCTTCCACCCCGGAGGGCATGGTCACGGTGCGTGAACTGCTGAGCCAGCTGACCGAGGATAATTCCTCCGTCAATGACCTTGCCTCCCTGAAAAAATATCTGGACAGCGACGAGTGCACCATCTCGGAGGATGCTGCTTCCATCGAGTATTCCTACGGCATCGCACCGCTGATCTACCGCCAGAACAAGGACGGCACCGTGCGCCAGATCTTCCCGGACAGCAGCCTTTCTGCGCTGAACAACACCACCTCTGCCGCCGGCATCGTCTCTTCCATGACCAATCAGAGCGTGTTTACCGAGATGGCCGAAGAGCCTTCGCTGTACGAAGATCAGTACGATGTCAAGGCAGGCCGCTGGCCGGAAAGCTACAACGAGGCCGTTCTTGTGCTGAATTCGGATGGCAGCATCAGCGATTACGCTCTTTATATTCTGGGCATTGAGGACGACAGCGTGATGATGCGTTTTCTGCAGGAGTACGCAAAAAACAAGAACACACAGGCTCCCACCGGCTACGGCACCTACCCCTACGATACCTTTGTGGGCCTGAAATATAAGATCGTTACCAGCTCGGACTATTACGTTTATGACGAAGAACGCCAAATCTGGCGCAACCGCTCCGACGATGAAGCGTATGTGGAGCAGCTTGTGGAAAACAGTCCGGATCTGACCATCGTGGGCGTGGTGCAGCCCCGCGCAGATGCCAGCTCCACCATTCTGCCCATAGGCGTTGCCTATACCCATGCACTCACCTACTACGCCATCGACCATGCAGCCGAAAGTGAAGTGGTAAAGCAGCAGCTTGCCGACCCGGAAGTGAACGTGCTGACCGGCGAGCGCTTTGATGCCGACCAGCGCGAAACCGATCTTGACATTTCTTCCCTGTTCTCGGTGGATACCGATATGCTGAAGGATGCCTTCCAGTTCGATGCAAGCAAGCTGCAGTTCGACCTGAGCGGTGCATTTGATCTGCAGGATGGCAGCTTTGACTTTTCCTCCATCCTTGATCCGTCCGCATTCCAGCTGGATCTGAGCGATCTGGACCTGAGCGACATCGACATGAGCGATGTGGAGCTTCCGGACATGGACGCGCTGGATCTGAGCCAGTTGTTTGCCGATATGGACCTGTCCGTCTCGGAGGATGCGCTGCAGAGCCTGATGAAGAAGATCATGAATGGCTATAAGCGCTATATCATCGGCAACGGCATCTTGAATCTGGATAAGATTGGTTTCTCTTCCTATATGGAGAGCGACCAGTTCAAACAGCTTCTGTCCGAATCCATGGGCGACCTGCTGGACACCACCGGCCTGCAGGAGCAGTTCACCGCTTCGCTGCAGCAGAACCTGCAGGGCATCATGACGAGCTATCTGCAAAGCTACTCGGAACAGCTGAGCCAGAAGCTGGGCGAAGCTCTGCAGACCAAACTCACCGCTGCCATTCAGACCCAGATGAGCACCGTGATGCAGCAGCTGATGACCCAGCTGACCACTCAGTTCAGCCAGCAGATCCAGTCCGCCATCCAGAACAACATCGCTCAGCTCAGCAGTCAGGTGGAAGATGCCCTGAAGATCGACCCCACCGTGTTCCAGAGTGCCGTGCAGGTGAACATGAGCACCGACGACCTTGTGGATCTGGTCAAGATGAACCTGCAGTCCAGCACCACCTCCTACAGCAGTGTTCTTGGTGCACTGGGCTATTCGGATTATGCAAAGCCCGGCAGCATCTGGATCTACCCCAAGAGCTTTGAGGCCAAGAACCGCATCGTGGACAGCCTGAACGCCTACAACGCCGCCATGCGTGCGCAGGGCGAAGAGGACAAGGTGATCGTATTCTCGGATACGGTCGGCACCCTGATGAGCGCCGTGACCAAGATCGTGGATATGGTCAGCAATGTGCTGGTGGCCTTTGTTGCCATCTCGCTGGCGGTTTCTTCCATCATGATCGGTGTCATCACCTATATCAGCGTGCTGGAACGCCGCAAGGAGATCGGTATTCTGCGTGCCATCGGTGCATCCAAGCACAATGTCTCCGAGGTGTTCAATGCCGAGACCTTCATTATCGGAATGTGCTCCGGCGTGATCGGCGTGGGCCTGTGCCTGCTGCTGCTGATCCCCGGCAACATGCTCATCCACTCCATTGCAGGAACCACCAGCGTCACCGCTGTGCTGCCGCCCAAGGCTGCACTGGTCCTGATCGTTCTGGCTACCCTGCTCACGATCCTTGGCGGTCTGATTCCCGCCCGCAGCGCAGCCAAGTGCAACCCCGTCACCGCCCTGCGTTCTGAGTAATTTTCTTTCTCGACAAGCAAAAGGAGTCGCTGCATCACGCAGCGGCTCCTTTTTTGATGTCCGGTGCTTTATCTCAATTTCTCGTGTAATTCCTCATGCAGTTCCTCGCGCTCTTCCTTCAGTTCCTGCTTGAGAGTCCGGTCGATCTCCCGTGTCTCCTGCCGGATCTCAGCCAGATCCTTTTCGATCGCAGGGTTTTCTTCGATTTCTTCCCGGATGAACATGAGCGCAAAGCTTACCAGCAGCAGCCCGCAGGAGATCCAGATGGTCTTTCCTGCCAGCCGCGCTGCGCCCATGCTTCCAATACCGGCACCCACCGCGAACAACAGAATGATGCCAAAATAACGCATCATCCGGTCCTTAACTTTCGGTTCATGGGTCTTGCTCCAGATGCAGAATGCTTCCACACCGCTGCGCAGGTCACCAATGCACATGGTGCTGGCAAATGCATAGCCGTTCACCTTGCGGAACGCCTGCACCTGCATTGCGCAGGAGAAGGAAACGGTGGCGTTTGCCAGCAGGTTTTGCTCCTGTGGCAGAAAGCCAACAATGAACAGCAGAAGCACTTCGCCCAGCACCACCAGCTGCCGCCAGTGAAGCCGCTGCATGTTGCAAAAGCTCTCCCGCATCTTTTCTGCCACCAGTACGCCCAGCGCAAAAGCACACAGAGGAACCAGATAGTGCAGCACCCGATCCCACTGACCATCCATGATGTTGGAACTCAGCAGCACGATGTTGCCGGTCTGTGCATTTGCAAACACCTTACCGCGGAACAGATACGTATAGGCATCCTGCAGCCCGCCCGAAAGCGAAAGGAACACCGCCGTCAGGAAGGACTCTGACATCTGCCCATGATGTTTTGTTTTCATATTACCTTTTCCCCTCTTTTCGTACCCTATTATAATATATTTTTACAGCTTGGTCCATATCAGTTTTACATATCCGGCATGTGTATCCTTGCGCTCTGCCAGCGCCAAAAATACGGCCCGCACTTTGCATTCCCTCACAGGTTGTGTTAGAATAAGAAAAAAGCTTTTCCAAAGGAGAACTTCCTTATGCCGAATATTGTCGAGATCACAGACCTTTCCGCACCGGAGCTGGATGTCTATGCCCGCCTGACGCAGGCGCAGCTGCGCAATCGTCTGGAACCGGAAAAAGGCATCTTTATTGCCGAAAGCCCCAAGGTGATCGCCCGCGCGCTGGATGCCGGATACACACCGCTCTCCCTGCTCATGGAGCGTAAACAGATCACCGGCCCGGCTGCCGATATCCTGACCCGTTGCGGGGATGCCCCGGTGTACACAGCCGACCGCGAGACCCTTGCCAGCCTGACCGGCTTCGAGCTGACCCGCGGCGTGCTGTGCGCCTTCCGCCGCCCGCTGCCGCGCAGCGTGGAAGAGGTCTGCCGCAATGCCCGCCGGGTGGCCGTTCTGGAGGGCATTGTGGACTCCACCAATGTGGGAGCGATCTTCCGCAGCGCCGCTGCACTGAACATGGATGCCGTGCTCGTTACTCCTTCCTGCTGCGACCCGCTGTGCCGCCGTGCCGTGCGTGTGAGCATGGGCACCGTGTTTCAGGTGCTCTGGGCGCAGATCGGCACCTGCCCTGCCGACTGGCCGGAAAACGGCATTGCTCAGCTGCACAGTCTTGGCTTCAAGACTGCTGCCATGGCTCTGAGCGACCGCTCCGTAAGCATTGACGACAGCACTCTTTCCGCCGAGCCGAAGCTCGCCATCGTGCTGGGCACAGAGGGTGACGGCCTTGCCCACAGCACCATTGCCGCCTGTGACTACACCGTAAAAATCCCTATGTCCCACGGCGTGGATTCCCTGAACGTTGCCGCTGCCAGCGCTGTTGCTTTCTGGCAGCTAGGCAACCGCTGAGCGATGCTTTTTGGCCCCGCCCAAAATACTTGACAAATTTCCCGAACAGAGTTACACTTACAGGGTCATCACATGGGCCTATAGCTCAGTTGGGAGTGCAAGCGTATCGCTTTTGTGCCCCACGGAGTTGTGGGCATTCAAATGGGGAGTATGTCGGTTGGTCGCCCAACCGAGTCACGCCCCTAAATATGGGCCTATAGCTCAGCTGGGAGAGCGTTCGGTTCGCATCCGAGAGGTCAAGGGTTCGAATCCCTCTAGGTCCACCAATTTG